>JAESGW010000093.1_pt1 | contig 228537 bp, 213 predicted proteins | sample 9269791 | NCBI WGS metagenome assembly JAESGW01 (sample SAMN16773120, study PRJNA677053) | algae metagenome | isolation source: Aphanocapsa lilacina HA4352-LM1 and co-occurring heterotrophs from near cave... | place: USA: Maniniholo cave, near Haena, Kauai, HI | collected 2009-07-28 | reverse complement strand
TCATGGACCTGTCGACCGGGCGCAACATCCACGACACGCGCGAATGGATCATCCGCAACTCGCCCGTCCCGATCGGCACCGTCCCCATCTATCAGGCGCTCGAAAAGGTCGGCGGCGTCGCCGAGGACCTGACGTGGGAAATCTTTGCCGACACGCTGATCGAACAGGCCGAACAGGGCGTCGACTATTTCACCATCCACGCCGGAGTCCGCCTGCCCTACGTCCCGCTCGCGGCGAAGCGCATGACCGGCATCGTGTCGCGCGGCGGCAGCATCATGGCGAAATGGTGCCTCGCGCATCACAAGGAAAGCTTCCTCTACGAACGCTTCGACGAGATTACCGAGATCATGAAGGCGTATGACGTCGCCTACAGCCTCGGCGACGGCCTGCGTCCCGGCAGCATCTACGACGCGAACGACGAGGCGCAGTTCGCCGAGCTCTACACGCTGGGCGAGCTCACCAAGCGCGCGTGGGCGCAGGATGTGCAGGTGATGATCGAGGGCCCGGGCCACGTCCCGATGCACAAGATCAAGGAGAATATGGAAAAGCAGCTCGAAGCGTGCGGCGAGGCGCCCTTCTATACGCTCGGGCCGCTCACCACCGACATCGCGCCGGGCTACGACCATATCACCAGCGGCATCGGCGCCGCGCAGATCGGCTGGTACGGCACCGCGATGCTTTGCTACGTCACGCCCAAGGAACATCTCGGCCTGCCCGATCGCGACGATGTGAAGGTCGGCGTCGTCACCTACAAGCTCGCCGCGCACGCCGCCGACCTCGCCAAGGGCCACCCCGCCGCGCAGGTCCGCGACGACGCGCTATCGAAAGCGCGCTTCGAATTCCGCTGGCGCGACCAGTTCAACCTGTCGCTCGACCCCGACACGGCGGAGCAATATCACGACCAGACCTTGCCGGCAGAAGGCGCCAAGACCGCGCATTTCTGCAGCATGTGCGGCCCCAAATTCTGCTCGATGAAGATCAGCCAGGAAGTGCGCGACTTCGCCAAGCTGCAAAATCAGGACAGCGTCGGCTTCATCGCCGCCGAAGAAGCCGAAAAGGGCATGGCGAAAATGAGCGAGGTTTATGAGGAAACCGGGCGCGAGCTGTATATGGGCGCGGGTGGCCGGGAGCATGATTGAGGCCGCGTCCACGACCCCAATCTGCATCCAAAATGGTACCTAGAGATTGAAACCTGCATCAAAGGAGTCTATCGTTCCCTTAATGTTCTAAGGGGCACGCGATGGAACCTCAGGCTTTCGGCGATGAACACACACGGCGGAAGCTCGAAACCGTCGAAAAATACCTAGTTGCTTACACCACTGCTCTCAAAAGGCAGGGCTTTGAGTTGTGGTATATAGATGCGTGCGCGGGATCGGGTGCATCGATCCCGCGCTCTGCTCTGGCGAACCCAAACAATCAAAATGGTCTGGGCTTGCTTGAAACAGATGACTCAATTCTCGACGCTGACCAGATTATCGTCGGATCCGCCATTCGGGCGTTAGGAATAAATACGCCGTTCGACCGTTATCTTTTCAACGACGTAAAAAAATCGAACGTGGATGCCTTAAAAGCACAGGTTCAGAAGAATTTTTCTCATCTCAGAAACCGAGTTTCGATAACACAATTCGACGCGAACAAGATGCTTTGCGATATGTGTGACAGGATCAATTGGCGAAGCTCTAGAGCTGTCGTGTTTATTGATCCGTTTGGATTACAGATTCGATATTCGACTCTGCAAAGACTTGCGCAGACAAAAGCGATCGACCTTTGGTATCTCGTCCCTGTTTTCGCGATGTACAGACAAATCCGCGGAGACGGTGCAGTTCTGGAAGATGGAGGCAAGAGTGTCGACGAGGCGCTCGGCACCGACGCATGGCGCCACGTCGTGGCAATCGAAGAAAAAGGGCAGATTGACCTCTTTGGCCAGCAACAGGTGATTTCCAAGCGAGCCGTCGATGTAGCTTGGTTCGAGAAAGTTGCAAAAGACCGTCTAAAGCTGGCATTCGATGACCGGGTCGTTGATCAGGTTTTGCCTCTTGGACGAAACGGCCTACACGAATTTTCGTTAATGTTCGCTTGGGCCAACCCCAGCGACAAAGCAAAACTTGCAGCAAAGCTGGCTCGGGCGGTACTCATATAATGGCCGGAAGTTCTGAAATTGAGTGGACAGACGTAACCTGGAATCCGGTTGCCGGATGCTCAATTGCATCGAGCGGTTGCAGCAACTGTTACGCCATGAGGATGGCTGCCCGCCTTCAAGCTATGGGGCATCCGAAATACAAAGGCACCACCCGAAAGAGCGGCGGACGCTATGTCTGGACTGGTCGAGTGAATATCGACGAGGGCAGCCTTTATGCGCCGGCTGAATGGAGAAAGCCGAAACGCATTTTCGTCAATTCCATGGCAGACCTCTTTCATCCGGACGTCCCTGATCATTTTATCAAGCGTGTCTGGGACGTGATGTCGGCCTGCCCGCAGCACCATTTTCAAATATTGACTAAGCGACCAGATCGCATGGCAGATATGTTTGAGTCAGGAGCTCTCAAAAATATCGTCAATGTTTGGGTCGGCACGTCAGTGGAAAATGCCGAAGTTTCCGATCGCGTGGAGCAGTTGAAACGGATCAGGGGCTCCACCCTGTTCATCTCTTTCGAGCCATTGATCGGTCGAATTGCCGAGATCGATCTTCAAGGCATTCATTGGGCAATTGTCGGCGGTGAGTCCGGGCCTCGAGCACGGCCAATGGAAGAAGAGTGGGTCGAGAGACTTTTCGACATATGTCGGCGCGACGACGTGGCTTTCTTCTTCAAGCAATGGGGCGGGCGAAACAAAAAGGCCACCGGCCGCGAGTTGCATGGCCGGACCTACGACGAATATCCATTAGAATTAGAGCCCTGAACTAGACTCCAATGTTGTAGGGCTGGACCACCCCCACCCATGCGCGCCCGGAACCCCCTCTACGTCATGGCCAAGCCGCCGCCGGAGGTGCAGGCTGCGATCGCCGCGCTCCCCCGCAACGATCCTTCGCGCGGGAACCACCTCCTCCATGTCACTTTGATCTCGCTCTACGACCTGCACTATGCGCCGCCCGAGTGGCTGCCCGCGACCATCGCCGCGCTGGGCAGCTTCGCCGCAGCGCCCTTCCCGCTCCGCTTCGACCGGATCGAGAACCGCAAGGCGGTGACGCTGCGCACCCGCGATCCGCTGGCCGAGGCGCGGGCGTTCCAGAAGGCGCTGGTCAACCATCTGCTGCGCGAAAAGGCGCCGATCATGGACGGCACCACCCCCGAACCGCACATCACGATCAACTATCGCGGCGACCGCCTGAACGCGCAAAAAATGCCGCCGATCGGCTGGACGGTGGCCGAGATCATCCTGATGGAAAGCATCGTCGGCAAGACCACCCATGTCGAACACGGCCGCTGGCGGCTGTGCGCTTGATCTCTAAGCGCCACACCGCCCCGCCAGCTTGCGCACCATCGCGCGCACTTCGGCGGGCGTATCGCCAGCCGGGAAGATGATTGATGTTGCCGCCATGATCCGTCACAAACTCGTTGGTCGGGGCGCGACCATGGGTGACACGAAAGGCGAGACAAACGATGGCGAGGCAGTCGGCAATCATGACCAGCGTCACGCTCGCTTTGGGCAGTGCATTGCTTTTCTTGACCGCTTCAAAGGCTCAATCGGCCGAGCCGGATCCGATCGACGTCTGCGCGTCCTTGGGTGCCACGCCATCGATGCTGACCAAAATTGAAATTTGCTCTGACATCATCGAGCAGACGCTGGAAAACAGCACTGCTTCGGAGATAAAGGATAATGCCGAATTTCTGGCATCCCTTTATGGCATCCGCGGCTTTCACAAAGCGGCGATCAAAGACTATCAGGGAGCCATTGCGGATTATTCGATATCAATAGAGAAAGACGCGACGCGACCGTCTGTTTTCTACAATCTTGCCAATGCCTATCGCAATTTGTACAAATATGACGATGCGATAGCTAATTATAAAAAATCTGTCGCGTTGAAACCGGACTATCTGTCGGGCTGGATAAACCTGAGTGTCGCTTATCGGGATTCCGGAGACATAGCTTCAGCTAAATTTGCGTCAACCGAAGCGAAAAAGATTGATCCGAACAATATATTTATAAAACATAACGATGCAATAATAGCATCATTATTAGGACAAGTAGATCAATCAATAGCAGAATTTGATAAGGTCATTTTACTTGATCCAAATTTTGTTGATGCTTATGTTAATAGAGGCTGGTCTTTTTACCAACTACAAAAGCCCGACGAAGCGATACGCGACTTCGATAAAGCGATCAGTTTGGACCCCACCAACATGGCCGCCTATCACAATCGGGGCGCCGTGCGGATTAGCAAAGGCGATGAGGAAGGGGCGTTGGCCGACTTGAACGAAGCCATTCGCCTCGTCCCCTTCCATGCCAAGGCCATACTCGACCGGGCGCTGTTGTTTGGGCGGCAGGGCCGCGATGGCGAAGCCAATTCCGAATTCGACAGGGCGCTTGGGATAAATCCGTCGCTGGCGCCCGACGCTTATGCGCGACGAGGAAAATGGTGGTTCGACAAACAGGATCATGTCCGCGCCGAACAGGACTTCGACAAGCTCGTCATGCTTCAGCCGACAGTGGCTGATTGGGTACATTTGCGCGGCTATGCCAGATACCAGGCGGGCCGCGTGGAGCAGGGCATCGGCGATTATGACGCGGCCGCACGAATTGATCTGAAGAATCCATCCTATCAGAATTCGCGTTGCTGGGGCAGGGCGCTTGCGGGCCTGGAGTTGGACGTCGCGCTGAACGCGTGCAACCAGGCGCTGTCGCCGGCGTCGCCGCAACGCGCCGCGTATCTGGACAGCCGGGGGCGTGCCCATCTTGCGCGAAAAGAATATGCCGACGCGATGAGCAGTTATGACGCGGCCTTGCTGATCGAGCCGAAGATGTCGAGCGCGCTATATGGGCGCGGACTCGCTCGCAAGCAGTTGAATCAGCCGTCCGGCGAGGACGATATTCGCGCGGCACTGCAACTGGACTCAACGGCTGCAAAGAATTTTTCCGCTCTCGATCTGGAATAGAAGGCGATCGGCCGGTCGCTGCCTGAAACAAGTTCGGGATGACGATATGGCAGGCGATGGGGTCGCGCTCGCCGCTCGCTTGCCGATATCCGTCACGGGGCCTATCCTCGATCCCGCCCCCAAGGACCCATCCTCCAAGGACCCGCCCGATGTCGCACCCCTCCAACATCGTCCATTGCACCGGTCCCGGCGACCCGCACGCGCTCGACGGCATCTCGCGGCGCCACCGCAGCGGCGACCTCGACAAGCTCTGCCCCGAATGCGGCGGCTATGGCCAGTGGAACGTCCAGATCGACCTCGTCAGCCACCGCTCGATCCGCGTGCCCTGCCCCAAATGCGACGGGCGCGGCTGGATCGAGACCGGCGCCGACATGGTCCCCTCGCACGACATCGCGCTGTCGCCGGGCGGGCATCCGGTGTGGGTGGTGCGGCTCGACCCGTCGGACGATGTCGAATGAGCTTCGCGCCGCGCCGGTCGACGCGCGCCGGCGCCCTCGATAGGATGACATCGGTTACCAGCGACGGGAGAAGGACGATGCGTGGACGGACTTGGCTGATGGCGGGCGCGCTACTGGCGATCGCGGGCTGCGGCAAGGCGGAGGCCCCGGCGGCGCCCGAAAAATCGGTCCTCGCCGACGGGCCCGCGGCCGAAATCCGCGCGGTCGCCGAGGCCGACCTGCCGCAGGGCGTGCGCGATGCGGTTCTCGCCAAGGTGCCCGGCATGACAATCGCCGAGGCCGAGCGCAAGGCGCGCGATGGCAAGCTCTTCTATGACGTCGAGGGGACGCGCCCCGACGGCAGCCCCGTCGAGCTCGACCTGATCGAGGAGGCGGGAAAATACCGCGTCGTCGAGATGCAGCGCGACATCGCCTGGGCCGACGCGCCCGCCCCGGTGCGCGCCGCCGCCGGCGCCGCGGCCGACGCCTTCACCCCGGCGCGCGTCATCGAAAGCACGCAGGACGACGGCACGATCGTCTATGAACTGTTCGCGCCTGGCAAGACCGACGAACCCGCCGCCGAGGTCAACTGGAAGGACGGCAAGGCCGCACTCCGCACCGAACGCAACGAATATTGAGGCCATGAGCGGCGCCACCCCCACCGGCCCTGACATGGGCGCGACCTTCTATCACGGCACCCGCGCCGACCTGAAGGCCGGCGATCTGCTCGCGGCCGGCCGGGGCAGCAATTACCAGGCCGCGCCGATGTCGTGGATCTATTTCTCCGCCGCATTGGAATCCGCGATCTGGGGCTGCGAACTGGCCGCCGGTGCGGGCCGCGAGCGCATCTATATCGTCGAGCCGACCGGCGACTGGTTCGACGACCCCAACCTCACCGACCAGAAATTCCCCGGCAACCCGACGCGCAGCTATCGCAGCCGCGCCCCGCTGCGCATCACCGGCGAGGTCGCAAGCTGGACCCCGCACGCGCCCGAGGTGCTCGCCGCGATGAAGGCCCATGTGGCGCGGCTTGCGGAGGAAGGCGCCGGGATCATCGACTGAGCCGCCCGGATATTTGCAGATAGAAATGGAGCAATCCCCTTATGCCCTCCCCCGTTCGCACCCTCGCCATCGCCGCACTCCTTCTCCCCCTCGTCGCGCTGGTCGCGCCCGCGGCGTCCGCCGCGCCCGCCGCCAGCCCCGCCCCGGTGCAGCAACTGCGCATCTACGACGTTCCGCGCGCGAACGAGGGGGTGTTCCACCAGCGTTTCCGCGACCACGCGATGCGCATCATGGCGCGGTACGGCTTTCGTATCCGCTCGATCTGGCGCAGCGAGCATGAAGGGCGGACCGAGTTCGTCTATCTCCTCGACTGGCCCGACGTCGGCGCGATGGACGCCGCGTGGGCGGCCTTCCTCGCCGACCTCGAATGGATCGCGATCAAGAAGGAAACCTCGGCGCGCGACGGCAAATATGTCGAATCGGTCGCGGTGCGCACGCTCGAACCCGTCGCCTGGTCGCCCGATCGCGCGCAGGCGGCCGATTAGCCCGCGCGCCTGCGCGGATGGACGCGCGGAACTCACCCGTGCGTCCAGGGGTTTACCCCGACAGAGGGGCACGCCGCATGCCCGCCCGTCCGGCCCGGCACGCGACCTTTACGGAGTGATGTCGATGAACAAGCTGATGATCCTGCCCCTCGCCGCCGCAACCGCGCTGGCGGGCTGTGCCACCACCGGCGATGGCTATGCCTATGACGACGGCGGTTACGGCTATTATGATCGCACCTATTACGACCAGTACGGCCGCTACGACTGGGATCGCCCCGACCCGCGCCACGGCGGTTATTATGCCGATCAATATTATCGCACCGACCGTCGCTATCGCGAACGCCGGCTGTCGCACAACGACCGCATCTATCGCGGACGCGACGACAAATATTACTGCCGCCGCAACGACGGTACGACCGGGCTGATCGTCGGCGGCATCGCCGGCGGCGTGCTCGGCAACGTCATCGCATCGGGACGCTCCGAAACGCTCGGCACCGTGCTCGGCGCGATCGGCGGCGCGGCGGTCGGGACCGCGATCGACCGCAACAATGTGCGCTGCCGCTAGGCGCTGCGACTGACGCGAAGGAGGGTGACAGGCGCGGCGGGCGCGCTAGGTTGGCCACGACAGACCGACCTCGGGAGCCGCCATGCTGACGACCCTGCTCACCCTCGCCGCTGCGACCGCGACGCCGGCCCCCGCCGCGTCGCCGGCCGACCTCGCCGCGATCGAGGCGACGTGCTTCGATTATGTCGACGGCCAGCTCGAGGGCGATCCGGGGCGGGTGAAGCGCGCGCTCCACCCCGACCTCGCCAAGCGCCGCGTGCTCGGCGACACCGGGGACGAGCGGCTCGGGCTGCAACGGATGAGCCGCGAGGAACTCGTCGACCTCACCAGACGCGGCGCGCTCAAGACGCCGCGCGAACAATGGGACCGCACGTGCCGCGTCCTCGACGTTGCCGGCAATGCGGCGGCGGTCCGGGTCGAGACGCCGTGGTTCGTCGACTATTTCCACATGGGCAGGTTCGGCGAGCGCTGGGTCATCGTCAACGCGATGTGGCACATGAAACGCGACGGTGCGGTGGCCGCTCCGGTGGCGGAGGCGGCCGCACCGCCGCTCTTCGCGCTTGCGCTTGCACCGGGACGGGCGTGGAAACCCGGACGGCCCTTTTCCGAACAGGGACTGCGGCCCCATTTCGACTATTGGATGGCGCTGTTTCGCGCCGGTCGCATCGCCACGGCGGGGCCGGTCGGGACCGATTCGGGGCTCGTCCTGCTGCGCGCGCCCGATCAGGCCGCGGCCGACGCGATCCTCGCCGCCGACCCCGCGATCGCCGCGGGCATCTTTACCGGCACCGTTCGCCCCTATGCGCCGCCGATGGTGAACGGTGCCGCGCTGCCGCGCCCGCGCGAGGCGGCGAAATGAAGCTCGCCTTCGCACTCGCCGCTGCGCTGTTGCTCGCCGCGCAAACGGCTCCGGCCCCCGCCACCCCCGACCCGCGCCGCCCGGCGCCGACCTTCGACAGCGTCCCGCCCGCGCTGCCCGTGCTCACCCGCCCCGCGGCGCTGATCGTCAGCAAGACCAACGGCTATCGGCACGACAGCATTGCCGAGGCGGTGCGGGCGATCGAGGCGCTCGTGAAGGCGCGCGGCTGGAGCGGTTTCGCGACCGAAAACGCCGCGGTGTTCAACTCCGCGAGCCTCGCGAAGTTCGACGTCATCGTGTTCGCCAACGCCAGCGGCGACATCTACACCCCCGACCAGCGCGCAGCATTTCAGGCGTTCATCGCCAAGGGCGGCGGCTTCGTCGGGCTGCACAGCGCGGGCGACGGCAGCCATCCGGGCTGGCTCGTGAAGATGCGCGGCAACGGCAATTTCACCGGCCATCCGGGCGGCGCCGATCAGTTCCAGAGCGCAAAGCTGATCCTCGCCGACCGCAGCCACCCCGCGACGCGCCACCTGCCCGCACGCTGGCCGTGGACCGACGAATATTACAGCTGGGACGCCGCGCCCGCCGCCGACGCGCATATCCTCGTGCGGCTCGACGAGGCGAAAATGCGGCTCGAACCCAGGCTCAGAATGGGCGACCACGCCCTCGTCTGGTGGCGCTGCGAGGGTCGCGCGCGCATCTTCTATTCGGCGCTCGGGCACAGGGCCGAGGCATGGTCCGACCCCGCGCATCTGAAGATGATCGACGGCGCGATCGGTTGGGCCGCCCGCAAGGAAGGGACGGGCTGCGCCTGATCCGCGATCTGCCCACTGGAATCTGTTCTCTATTTGTTCTAAAGATATGATCTTTCTCACCCTGTCGATTCGACATCAGGAGGAACCGATCATGCCGCGCAGGATTTTCGCCCGACGCCCGCTCTATCTGATGGTCAAGCCGCCGGCCGATATCGCCGCGCGCATCGATGCCCTGCCTCGAAACGACCGGCGCCGCGGGGCCGATCTGCTGCATATGACGCTCGCGGCATTCGTCGATCTGGCCGAAGCCCCCGCCGGCTTCCTCGAACTTGTGATACGTGGACTGGACGATTTCGACGCCGGCGCTTTCCCGGTGCGGTTCGACCGGATCGAATGCCGCAAGGCGACGACGCTGCGAAGCTCCACACCGCTTGCCGCTGCGTGGGAATTCCAGCGGCAGCTTGCCGAATATTTTCACCGGCATGATTTCAAATGGTTCAACCTGCCGCCCGAGCTTCACGTCACGATCAACTATCGCGCCGACGGGCTGGGCGCCGAAGCGATCGATCCGGTCGAATGGACCGCCGCGGAGATGCTGCTTGTCGAAAGCGTGACCGGCGAGGCGCGCCATATCGTGCACGGCCGCTGGCCCTTGCCCGGCGGCGAATCCGGATTCTGCAGGGCGGCCTAGCCGGCGATCATTGGCGCGACGCGACCGGCGACCGGCGGCCGACGGCGCGCGATGCCGCAGGCGCATGCCGCCCCTGTTTCGCGCTACTTTTTCGCCCGCGCCGGCTTTTCGAGATTCGCCTCTACCGCGGCGCGGACAAGCGCCTTGAACGCCGCCTCGTCGATGCTGTCGCCCTCGAACAGGTCGATCGCGCGCCGCGTGTTGCCGTCCAAGCTCGAATTGAACAGGTTTCCGGGGTCGACGAGCGCCGCGCCCTTGGCAAAGGTCAGCTTGACCTTGTCCTTGTACGTCTCGCCGGTGCAGAGGATGCCCGCATGCTCCCACACCGGGACGCCCGCCGGGTTCGACGGCTTCTGCCATTTCACCGTCTCCTCGACCTCGGGGTCGGCAGCGCGGATCAGCGCGCGTAGCCTGGCGAGCGTCGCCCTGCGCCAGTCGCCGAGGCCGTCAATTTTCGCATCGATCAGGTCCGCCGTCATGCCATCCTCCCTCACATCTTCTCGCCGGGCAGCGCCGCCGCCTGTTTCACCCACTTCGCGAACTGCGCCTCGTCGACCGGCGCGTCCTCTTGGATATGGAAATAGCGCGTGTCGCCGCTCTTCGACGCGACCGGCGGCACCGGATCGAGCGACTGGCCGCGAAAGAAGGCGACCTTGATATATTTGTCGAAGCAATGGATGCTCAGGAACCAGTGCGTCGGCTCGTCGCCCTGCCCCGGTGGACCATAGAAAGGCGAGTTCCATTTGACCGCCTTCGCGACCCCGGGGACGGTCTTTTCGATCAGCTTGTCGAGCCGCCGCCAGACGGACGACTTCCACCCCGGCATCGCGGCGATATAGGCCTGCACCGGCGCGTCGCCATAGCCTTTCGCAATCTGCGGATTGCCGCCGGACAGCAGCACGGGCGCCTTGTCGACCATGGAATCGCGCTCCCTTCTTTCGCCTCCAAAAGAACGTGATCGCCACAGCGAGTCAAGCCACGGTGCCTATCCGGCGATCTCGGCGGTCGCGGCGCGTTCGATCGCCGCACGCCAGTGGCGCCGCACCGGCAACAGGAAAATCTCGGACAAGGCGCGCTCGATCTCGTCGGCGGTCAGGTAGCGCCGGTCGATCCGCCCGTCGACGAGCCGCGTCGTCAGCCGGTTGTCGCGCAGGCCATAGCGTGCCTCGGCGGTCGTGCGCGCGGCGATCAGCTGGTGGCGGAAATGCGAGTCCGGATGCGCCGACGTGTACCAGTTGCCAAGCTCGTAATCGATCGCGGGCGGCGAGACATGATCGAGCCGGTACAGCGTCCGCCATTCGCCCTCGATCGACGCGGCGACCTGCCACGCGTCGCCATGCCGCACGATACGATAGCTTTCGTGCCGCGTCGGCTGCGGCTCTTCGCTGTCCATCGCCAGCGGCTGCGGCGGCACCGTCGCGCCGAAACCCACATCGGCAAGCCACGGCCGACCCTCCAGCGTCACCCGCACGACCATATGCGTGCGCGGCGTCGGCGGGGCATCGTCGGGCAGCATCCAGCGCACGCGGCCGAGCAGCCCTTCGGCGGCGAAGCCGATCGCCAGCAGCGCGCGGAGGAACAGGCTGTTCTGCTCGAAACAATAGCCGCCGCGCCGCTGCCCGATCAGCTTGGCGTCGACCGCCCCCGCACCGATATCGATCCCCGCGCCGGTCAGCGCATCGATCGCCTCGAACGGAATGGCGGCGATATGCGCCGCCTGCAGTGCCGCGAGCACCTCGAGCGTCGGCGCCACCGGCCCGGCATAGCCGATCCGCGCCAGATAGCGCGGCAGGAAGGCTGCGGCGGGCGCGTCGGTATCGTCATCGACGGGGTCGGAAGGCGGGGCGGCGGGATAGTGCAGCATGGACAAGGCTCCGTTTCGCGAATCAACTGTCCGGCCTTATGAAAGCTCAAGCCCGGTTGAGGTCAAGCGCGGATCGTCGGGCGGCGCCCGTCCCGTTAATCGCCGTCATATTGGTAACTTGGCCATTGCAGGCCGCCGCGCGCTGGGGCAAACGCATCCCATAACATAAGTCGCATAACATAAATATTTCAGGAGCCACCAATGCGCACCACGACTTATTCCCGTCTCGCCGCCGCGCTCGCGCCGGCCGCCATCCTCTTCACCGCCGGCACCGCCAACGCCGCGACCTGCGAGGAAGCCTTCGTCAAAAAGGGCAATCCGATTACCGCGCTGCGCTTCACCGCCGCGGTGACCGTTGCCGACCTGCCGCCCGCGGTCGCGATCGGCCAGATGCGCGGGCTCGTCGCGGCGAAGGGCTATGACATCATGGCCGACGAGGCCGAATATGGGTCGATGCTGATCGAACAGCCGATGACCGGCGGCGCGCGCGCCTTTCCGATCCAGATCACCGCGACGCAGACGGGCGGGATCGGAACGGTGGTGATGGAGGCGAAATTGCGCGCTGGCCAGACGGTCAAGAGCGAAGCCGCGATGGCCGAAATGTGCGGCATCCTGAACCAGATCAAGGGCGGCAAGGCCGGCGCCGCCGCCGCCAGGAAGGGTGCGACCGCGACGACCGTCGCGGCCGCGCCGCTCAAGATCAGCGCGCTGGGTTTCTCGCAGCAGGTGTCAAAGGACACCGAACGCAACGCCGCCGGCGTGCTCACGCGTTACAAGGGCAAGCAGTTCACGGTCGACGGGACGGTCGATTATGTCACCAAGGACGGCAGCAGCTTCCGCGTCGGCTACAAGGTCCCGGAGCCCTATGAGCAGGCGATCCGCCTGCCGAACCAGGCGCCGTTCAAGACCGATATCGTCTGTTATATGGCTCCGGGTCAGGCCGCCTATTCGCTGCAGCTCAAGCCGAACAAGGGCATCAAACTGACCGGCACGGTCGAGGATTTCGACGAGTATAAGCATGTCATCTGGCTGAAGGACTGCCGCCCGGCGCAGTAACCGGGCGACGTGGCAACGGGAGGGGCGCCATGCGCGAAATGATAGTGGCAGCACTGGCATTCGGCATGGCGGCCTCCGCCGCTGCCGCCGACGCGCCCGCCAGCCAAATTGCCGACCTCCGTGCCTTTGCCGACGCCTTCGATGCGGCACAGATCGCGCAGGACCGCGCCGCGCTCGACCGCATGGTCGCCGACGATCTCGTCTTCATCGACGGCAGCGGAAAACGCTACGGCAAGGCCTTTTTCATCGACGGCTGGACCGGCGCCGACGACGATTATGATCCGGTCATACTCAAGGATCGCGTCATCCTTCGGCTCGGCGCGGACACCGGTCTCGCGAGCGCCGAAACGATCCTGTCGGGCCGCTCGGCGGGCAAGCCCTTTCGCGTCCGCATCCGTTTCACCGACATCTTCCGGCGCAGCGGCGACAGCTGGCAGGCGACCTATATCCACGTGACGCGCATGGCGATGGAGGGCGAATAAGAGAGGATTCGACTCTCGGACACGACAAGAACATAATAGGAACATTGATCCGATTCGGAGGATGGATGATGGACCCGATGTTCCGCTATTTCCTGGGGTTTCAGGTTGCCGCCGATCGCGCCGGCTGGCTGGCGCGGCAGTTACCGCCCGTTTCGGGCGACCTGTTCGCCGGCCTGAAGCCGCAGCTTTATCACCTGACACTCGGCACGATCGCCGAAACGATGGAGTCGCAACCCTTTCTGCGTGGCCAGGTCGTGAAGGCGTTCGAGGCGGGCCTTCCCGCAGCAGCCCCGATCCCTTTCGGCCGCATCGTCTCGCGCGGGGCGGGTGCCGAACTCGTCACCGTCGGCAGCGTCGGCGGCATCCGCCAGACATATGAAGCGATCGTCGCCCGCCTTGCGACGCAGGGCATCGAGCCGATGCATCGCAAGTCGGGCCTCCGCCCGCACATCACGCTCGGCTATGGGGCATGCGAATTCGATCCCGTGCCGATCGCATGGAACTGGACGCCGCGCGACCTCGTGCTCATCGAAAGCCATATCGGCCATCGCCGTCATCGCGTGCTGCAAAGCTGGCGATTGGCGCCGCCGGCGCAGCAGAGTTTCGACTTCATGGCCGATAAACTGCCCGCGCCGATGCTTCGCGCCGCCTAGCTGTCGAGGCTATGCTCCAGCGTGATCTCGCAGTTCAGCAGCTTCGACACCGGGCAATTCTTCTCGGCTTCCTCGGCGATCTTCGCAAATTCGTCGGCGCTGATCCCCGGCACCTTGCCGGTCAGCGTCAGCGCCGACCTGGTGATCGTAAAGCCGCCGTCCTGCTGCTCGAGCGTCACCGCCGCGCTCGTCTCCAGCGTGTCGCCGGTATAGCCCGCCCGCGCGAGGCCGAACGACAGCGCCATGGTGAAACAGGCGGCGTGCGCCGCGGCGATCAGCTCCTCGGGGTTCGTCCCCGGCTGTCCCTCGAAGCGCGTCCCGAAACCATAGGGCTGCTTGTCGAGCACCCCCGATTTGGTCGTGATCGATCCCTTGCCTTCCTTGCCAAAGCCTTCGTAACGGGCCGATGCGCGATTGACGGTCATGGAAAAACTCCTTGGTTCGAGAGGATGGGAACAAAAGGTGGGTCGGGACTCGGCGGTCTCAGACGGCGAGCAGCTTAGGCTTGGCGCCCACGCGCTTCCACGCCTTTTCGTGGAAGAAGAAGGCCACCGCATTGATGCACGGCTCGATGATCGCGATTCCGCCCGCGAGCGCGACCGATCCGGTCATCACATAGGCGACGCTGAACCCGATCGTCAGGTGGATCGTCAGGTAGGTAAAGGTCTTGATCAGGTCGGTGGGCATGGCGCTTCTCCGGCGGGACGAAGCACCAGGTTAAGAACGATTCGCAATAAATGCCGGACAGGGCTTTCGGTCAGTGTGATCGATTTTCCCGGACAACGCCCGCGCGGTCGAGCTCGGGTCCCAGCCGCCCGGTGAGCCACAGCGCCCACATCCTGAAATCGGCGGCGAGGCTCCACAGCGGATAGGTGAAGGTCGCGGGCCGGTTCTTCTCGACTCCGAAATGCGCCACCCACGCAAAGAAATAGCCCGCGACCGGCAGGGCGATCAGCCAGCCCCAGCGCCCGCTCCACACCGCCGCGACCGCGATCAGCACGACGAGGCTCGTCCCGACATAATGCAGCGCCCGCGTGCGGGGCTTGCTGTGCTCGCGCAGGTAGAAGGGCCAGAATTCGGCGAAACTCGTATATTGGCGCGCCATGGACCGATGCTGCCCTGCCCCGCGGCGCGGGTCAACCATCCGCTATACGCTGCGCGCCGCCTCGTCGATCAGCGCGGCGACCTCGACCGGCCGCGAGGCGAGCGACGCGTGCCCCGCGTCGAGCGTGATGACCTTGCGCGCGCCGAGGCGGTCCGACATCGCCTTCTGGTTCGCGGGGTCGATCATCCGGTCTGCGCCCGAAATCTGGTACCAGCTCGGCTTCGTCCGCCACGCCGGATCGCCGATCGCGTCGCCGAAGGTCGAGGCGAGCGGCGCCTTTTGCGTCACCGCCATCACCAGTGCCTCGTCGGCGCCGAGGTCCTGGCAAAAGCTTTCGTGGAACTTGTCGGGTTTGACCCACAGATAGCCATCGCCGTCGGGGGCGAGGTTCGCGGCGCCCGCGGCCGGATGCTGCTGCGTCAGCGCGCCGGGGCTTTCACCCGCATCGGGCGCAAAGGCTGCAATATAGACGAGCCCCGCGACATTCGGCGCCGTCCCCGCCTCGGTGATCACCGCGCCGCCATAGCTGTGCCCGACGAGCAGCACCGGCCCTTCGACTTGCGCCGCGATCTGGCGCGTCCGCGCCGCATCGTCCGCGAGCGAGGTCAGCGGCAGCTCGACCGCGCGCATGCCTCGATGTCCCAACCGGTCGAGCTCGACGATCGCCTTCGCCCAATGCGCCGCGCCGCCCCAGAAGCCGTGAACGAGGATGATCGTGGGAAGTGCTGCCATGGTCCCGACTCCTGTGGAATTTCGTCAGGCGCAAAGCTACCATGCGCGGCAGATACCCGACAGCAAAGAAACCGTCGGGATTCCGGGAGGGGAATTTCATGAAGAAATCGGTACGCGCGCTGGTCGGGCTGGTCCTGCTCGACCTCATCGTCATCGTCGGCGCCTGGTGGATGATCGAACGGACGCGGAGCGGCGCGTGGAATTCGAACGATCCGGCAGGTTCGATTTCGATGGTGACGACGACCGCGGGCATGCTGGTCGGCGTAATCACGGCCGTCCTGCTGTTCGCCTTCGCGATGCACCGCCGCGCCGGAAACTGATCGCAGCCCGCGCCCGAATCAAGACAGCCCTCCCGCCCGGGTCGCAGGGGCGGGAGGGCTGTGTTCCGGCCGGCGTGGTGGGCCGGACCGGAGACGAAAATCTACAGACGCGCCGCGGCTTCGCGGACCTTCTGTACCGCGGGGAGCAACAGGCCGATCAGGATCTGCACCGGGTTCGACGTCACCGTCATGCCGCCTTGCGCGGGCTGCGCCGACTGCGCCATCGCGGGGGTCGCCGACAGGGCGATCGTCAGGGCCATCACGGGGGCGAGGAGGGTTTTCTTGGTCATGCTCATTTCCTTTTCAAATGGGTCGATCTGTTTCGAATTTGGCTCGGGTCGGTCCCGATGCCCCGCTTATGCCGCGCGGCCGTGCCCCCGACCGTGATCGCCATCACTCGGCCAGAAAAATTTCGCAAATGTCTGAAAAGAAACAGAAGAAAATTACGGTTGGCGCTTGAGCCGCACCAGCACGCTATCGAGCGCCTGCAGGAATTGCGAGCGGTCGGCCTTCGAGAAGGGCGGCGGGCCGCCCATTCCGTCGCCCATTCCCGACCGCAGGTCGGCCATGATCGCGCGCGTCGCGATCGCCGGCCCGATCGACGCGAGGGTGAAGGGCTTGCCGCCCGGGCCGAGCACCGCCGCCCCGGCCTTCAGCGCGCGGTCGGCGAGCAGGATATCGGCGGTGACGACGATGCTCCGCGCATTCGCCGCCCCGGCGATCCAGTCGTCGGCGGCGTCGAAGCCGTCCGACACGACAATCCGTTCGATCAGGGGATGTTCGGGCACGCGCAGCCGGCTGTTGCTCACGACCTTGACCGCCACTTCGTGCCGCCACGCGACGCGGTAGATTTCGTCCTTCACCGGGCAGGCGTCGGCATCGACGAGGATCTGGAGCATTGTCGACATAAGCGAAAGCGGTCAGCCGACCTCGACACGCTTCCAGAAGGCGATGCGGTCCCGAATCGCGGCGGCCGCCTCCCCGGGATCGGGATAATGGCAGGCGGCGTCTTCGTTCACGTCAACGGCGCCGCGCGGGAAATGATGATTGCCCTCGCCGACCAGCGTATCGTCGCCGTCGGCGATCACCGCGCCGTTCCACCGTGCCTGCACCATCGCGCCTATTTCTTCATATTGTCGAGCCCGGCGACCACGCCAACCTTGGTCGACGGATTGCTCGCATTGGGCTTCTTGGGCTTTTCCGCCTTGGGTTTGCGGGTTTCGCGGTTCGACTTCTTCTGGCCTTTTGCCATGGGGAATACCTTGGAGGTGGCGGACGCCTCTGCCCGCCTCGGGCGACTCTACGCGCTTTGCCTGCGCGCGTCGCCCCCTATCCCGCCAGCCCGTCCCAGATCAGCTTGGCGCCGAGCAGGACCATCAGCACATAGATCAGCACATAGAAACGCGCGCCGTCGATCCGTTTCAGCCAGCGCACCGTGAGCAGGGTCGAAACGATCGCCAGCGGCATCAGCAGCACGGCGGCGACGAGCACCTCGTGCGGGAAGGCGCCGAGCGCGATATAGGCGGGCACCTTCATCCAGTTGATCGCGGCAAACAGGATCGAGCTGGTGCCGACGAAGACGAGGTGCGGCAGGCGGCGCGGCGTCACCCACATCTGGAACGGCGGCCCGCCCGCGTGCGCGATCTGGCTGGTGAAGCCCGTCGCGACCCCGAACAGGCTGCCGACCCAGCCCGGCGATGTCGATGCCTGGGCGGCGCGCCCGCCGCGCTCGACCCACAGGCGGTAGAGCCCGAACGCCAGCGTGATCGCGCCCAGCGCCGCCATCAGCTTCGCCTCGTCGACGCGTTCGGCATAGGCATAGCCCGCCGCGATGCCGACCGCGGCGCCGGGCAGCATCCAGCCGATGACCCAGCCGTCCCACGTCTTGCGGAACGACCAGACGCTGACGACGTCCTGCACGATCAGGATCGGAAGCAGCAGCGCCGCGGCGATCGTCGGCGGCAGGACGAGCGCGACGAGCGGGGTCGCGAGCGCGCCGACCCCCGACAATCCACCCTTCGCCAGCCCGAGCAGGATCACCGCGGCGGCGAGCACGAGCAATGTCAGCGGATCGGCAAGCAGGCTCATCCGGCGGGAATGTCCGCCGTCTCGGGCAGCCGCCAGTCGATCGCGCCGCGGCCATGCGCTTCGAGGAACGCGTTCGCCTGGCTGAACGGCCGCGACCCGAAAAAGCCGTTGTGCGCCGACAGCGGCGACGGATGCGGCGCGCGCAGGATCAGATGCGGGCTGCCCGCGCCGAGACCCGGCACATTCGCCGCCTTCTTCTGCGCATGGCTGCCCCACAGGATGAACACCTTCGGCGTCGGGTCGGCCGCGACCGCGGCAACCGCGGCGTCGGTGAACTTCTCCCACCCCTTGCCCTGATGCGATGCCGCCATCCCCGCCTCGACCGTCAGGCAATTGTTGAGCAGCAGCACGCCCTGTTCGGCCCAGTGTTTGAGATAGCCGTGCGACGCCGGGGGAATGCCAAGATCGCTCCGCATTTCCTTGTAGATATTGACGAGGCTCGGCGGCGTGCGCACCCCCGGCTGGACCGAGAAGCAGAGGCCATGCGCCTGCCCCGGCCCATGATAGGGATCCTGCCCGAGAATGACGACGCGCACCTGGCTTGGCGGCGTGGCGTCGAGCGCGGCGAACCAGTCGCGCGGCCGCGGATAGATCGCCTTGCCCTTCTCGCGCTCGGCCGTGAGAAACGCCTTCAGCGCCGCCATATAGGGCTGCTCGAACTCGCCGCCGATGCGTGCGAGCCAGTCGGGATGCAGTTTGACCTCGGCCATGCTGCGCGCTTCACCAGAGCGGCGCGGGCTTGTCCAGCCCCCTGTTCCCCGGGGTTCGCCGGGGAACGCATGGCGGTTAGCAACCGGTTGCCGACTCGCGACGCCTCGTCACCCCGGACTTGATCCGGGGTCCTGACGACGGGCGTGGTCATCGATCCCGGGGCAAGCCCGGGATGACGGGAAGGGGCGTCCGCTCACCGCCCCACGGCCCCCATTGCCGTGTACAGCCCTGGAAAATAGAGCTAAAAGATCGCAATGCCTTTCGCCGAACCTCCCCCCGCGTTGGTGGTATCCGATTTCGATCTGGCACAAGCGGGTCGCGGGAACGACGGCATCGACCTGAGAACTATCAAACCCCGCTGCCCGATAAGTCAATCGGGCGAGATTGTGGTCTGTGCTCCCGATCCCGAGAAGGAACGGGCGAGGCCCCTCCCTGACGCCTACGCCGTCGCCGAGGCCTTGCCGCGCGCCGAAATCGACGTCGGCGGGGGTGTCAGCCTGGATGTCCATCTCGATTCCGGGACGCTGCCCAATGGCTATACCGCGAACCGGGTGATGGTAGGCGTCAAGTTCAAATTCTAGGCGCGCGGACCCGGAACGCTCGCACATGGCCGGTTTCGACCGGTTGCTGCCATTAATCTCCCCTCCCGCTTGCGGGAGGGGTCGGGGATGGGCAGCGACGGCGCGAATGCCCACCCCGCTGTGGCTAGCCAGCAAGCTGGCAAGCCTCGCTGCCCCTCCCGCAAGCAGGAGGGGAAATCAGCACGCGGCTGCAGCGGCAGCTCCCCACCCCAAAAGCCGCCGTACCGGCTCTTACAGCTTCCCCCGCACGCCGAGAAACACCCGCCGTCCCAGATAATCGTACTGCGTCCCGAACGCCGGTGCCTGACCGATCACCGGCGGCGTCGCGGTGACGACGGTCGACACGCGCGGCGGCGGCGTGTCGAACAGGTTGGCGACCCCCAGCGTGATGCGGAAGTGCTCGGCGACATCGCGGCTCAGCGACAGCGCATGATAGAAGGTCGCGGGCACGCTCACGTCGGGGCAGAAACGCCCGCCGGGACGGAAGCTCGACGTACGACACGCATCGCCGCCCTGCGCGCGGAGCAGATCCTTCCTGTTCGACGCGGCGCCGGTGACATCGAGCCCGTAAAACAGCGTCCACCCCCCCTTGGTCCAGCCGAGGTTGAAATCGCCGACCCATTTCGGATTGCCGATCTTGCCATTGTCATCGATCTCGGTGCCCGGGAAGAGCGCGACCTTGTCCTCGATCTGCCACGTCATCTGCGCACGGAACGCCAGCGCGCCGAGATTGCCGAGGTCCTGGTCGATCGCGAGCGACAGGTCGACACCGCGGTTCCGCTGGCGGCTGATATTGACATAGCGGTCGGTGACGCTCGCGACGCTCTGCCGGTCGGGACCGGCCACGGTGCGCGTGAACAGCCCGCACAGCGGCTCGTCAGCGACGTCGGAATCGTAACAGCCGCGCAGGATATTGCCCGCGCCGAGCAGCGTGATTTCTTGCCTGACCTTGATGTCGAAATAATCGACCGCAAGGCGCGTCCCGAGCCCGCCCCACAGTGCCCCCGACACATCGGGGGTCAGGATCACCGACACCGTCTTCGCGGTCGAGGTTTCGGGTTTGAGCTGGCCGATGCCGCCCCCCGACACGATCGTCGCGGGGCCGATCCCGCCGGCAAAATTCGGACCGATGCCGTCGGCCGCGCAATTGTCGAAGATGCGCTGGCTGATCGCGCCCGCCGCGAGCCGCGCCGCGGTCTGGATGCACGGATCGATCGTCTGCTGGCCGAGGAAGCCCGTCTGGTTTTCGAGGAAGAGTTCGAAAAGCGCAGGCGCGCGGAACGAAGTGCCCCAGGTACCGCGGAAGCGGAGCCAGTCGGTCACCGCCCAGTCGGCGCCGACCTTCCATGTCGTGTCGCTGAACCTGTCCTCTACTCCGTCGCGGCGCGTCGCCTCGACATGCGTATAGCGCGCCGCGCCCGACAGCGTCAGCCGTTCGATCATCGGCACGCCTTCGAGCAGCGGCACCTCGACCTCGCCGAAGACCTCCTTCGCCACGGTGCGCCCCGCGGTGATGCCCGAGGTCGTGAAGTTCGCGACATTGCCGGCAAGCGTCGCTTCGCCCGGCGTGTCGTTGATTTCGTCGCGGCGGATATTCGCCCCGAATGCCGCGCCGACGGGTCCCGCGGGCAGATCGAACAGCTTGCCCGTCAGCAACGCTTCGGCCGACGTCTGCTTGAACAGGGTCCGCCCCGTCTCGCGCCCGATCAGGAAAGCGCGCTCGGAGGGGGTGAAATCGCCGCGCAGCACGCGCGGGTCGGTAAAGTCGATGTCGATGCACGGCACGCCGCGGATCGTCGTCGTCGTCCCCGCGCACGAGCGGGTGCGCAAGGTCTGCGAGGCGAGCGCATCCCGATAGATGACGTCCTGCGTATAGCGGGCGTCCGAACGGCTATGCTGGCCGTGGACGTCCCACTTCCAACCGCCGCCGATCGCGCCGCGCAGCCCGAACACGCCGCGGTAATAATCGACGTCGGCCCGGCTTTCAGACTTCGTCAGCACGCGCGGGCGCAGGATGATGTTGCCGCCGAACTCGGTGTTGAACGGATCGCCCATGTCGGTGGGCCCGCAATTATACGCGGTCGGATCGCAGAGGAAGAAGGGCAGCATCGACGCGCCGGTGAATTGCTCGAGCTCGATCCGCTGGAAGCCATTGTTGCGCGACCTGCGGTTGCTGAACAGGAACTCGCCATAGGCGGTGATGCCGCCCGTCACATCATAGGCGCCCTCGACGAAGGCGCTGACCCGGCTCACGCCCGAAAACACGTCCATATCCTGCTCGACCGGTTCGAACTGGTTGAGAGCCCCCGTCGATGGCCCGTCGAAATTGACCCCGAAGAAATTGGCGGGGCCGAACACCCCGATCGGGTTATACGCATTGATCGGGATACCGACCCCCGCGAACTCGGCGCCATACTGGCCCGACAGGATCGCCTGCCCGTTCGGCGCGATCAGCCCGGGACCAAAAGTCGGAAAGCCATTCTGGTCGACGCCCGAAAAGTCGCTGAAGAGAATCTGGTTGCCTTGCGTGCTGCTGCACGCCGGGCGCCCCGTGCGGAAATCGACGATGTCGGCGCGGCTGCCGTCGGCCTCGCGTTTCAGATATTCTTCGGAGCAGAAGAGGAAACCGCGGTCGCGGCGCGTCAGGTTCTGCTGGCGGAAAACATCGACGGTCGCGAAGATGTGGCCGCGATCGAATCGCTTGCCGAAGCTCGCATCGACGCCATAGCTTTCGCCGCCGCCATGCTCGGTGATCGACGAGAAGCCGCCACCCTCGAAGCCGTCGAGATCGTCGCGGGTCAGAATGTTGACCACGCCCGCGACCGCGTCCGAACCATAGATCGACGAGGCGCCGGTCTTGAGTATCTGGGCCTCTCGCACGACCGACAAGGGCAGCACATTGAGGTCGAAGGGCGCAACCGACCCGCGAATCCCCGCCGGGCCCGCGCGGCGGCCGTTGATCAGGACGAGCGTCCGCTCGGCGCCGAGGCCGCGCAGCGACACCGTCTGCACGTCGTTGCCGCCATTGGCGACGAAACGGTTCGAGATGGCCGACGTGATCTGGATCGATCCCTGCGCCGCCGGGACCTGCTGCAATATGTCGGCCAGCTGGACCTGCCCCTGCAGCTTCGCATTGTCGGGGTCGATGATCTGGATCGGGTCGGCGCTGGTGAATTCGCTCTTCGCGATGCGCGATCCGGTGACGATAATCTCGTCGCCGCCCTGCGCTGCCGCCGGGCTCGCCGTCAGCGCCATCACCGAGGCCGTGGCGGCCAGAAACACCGAGGGGTTGGGGCCCGTTTTCATGATCTTCGTCCGATTTAAAGTTGTTCTCGCCCCCCGGCGCGTCGGACTCTAGGTCGCGGGCGTTTCGATATGGTTTACGCCGCGGTAAGTTTTTGCGGGCCCTGCCGCGCGCTTGTCGCGGCGGCGTGTCGCGGCTAGGCACGCTCGGGAAAGGATCGCGCGATGAGCAAGGCAATGGGCGACACGCTGGGACGGCTGGACGCGGTCATCCACGACCGGCTCGCGGCGGGCGAAGCCGAAGCGTCCTACGTGGCCAGCCTCGCGGCGAAAGGCCGCGGCAAGATCGCGCAGAAATTCGGCGAGGAAGCCGTCGAAACAGTCATCGCCGCGGTCAGCGAGGACGATTCCGCCCTGATCGGCGAAGCGAGCGACCTTATCTTCCACCTCTCGATCCTGCTCGCCGATCGCGGGCTGTCGTGGGACGACATCGCCGCCGAACTGGGCCGCCGCCACGGCACCTCGGGCCACGCCGAAAAAGCCAGCCGCCAGCAATAGGAACGCTCCCATGCCGATCGACGCGACCCTCCCCTATGACGAGACCAACATCTTCGCGCGCATCCTGCGCGGCGAGCTGCCGTCGAAGACCGTCTACGAGGACGAATTCGCCCTCGCGTTCCACGACATCAATCCGCAGGCGCCGCTGCACATCCTCGTGATCCCCAAGGGTCCGTACGTCAGCTGGGACGATTTTTCGGAGCGCGGCAGCGACGCCGAAATCGCGGGCCTCGTCCGCGCGGTCGGAAAGGTCGCGCGCGATCAAGGACTTGTCGCGCCCGGCTACCGCCTGCTCGCCAACGTCGGCCTCGACAGCCATCAGGAGATCGCGCATCTCCACGTCCACATCTTCGCCGGACAGCCGCTCGGACCGATGCTCGCGCGCTGACATTTCGTTTCGGTCAGTGATGGCTGTCACAGCATCGCCCGCGAATGCGGTTAGGCGTGCACGATGCGCGGTGGACTCTTGCCCCTGTTTCCAGCAGGATAGACGCGCGGGTCAAAGCGGGGAGACGGTGCGATGAAAAGCGGATGGCGCGGGCTGGGCGCATGGCTGACCGGCAAGGCGAAACTGGCGCTGATCCTGCCCCTCACGCTCGCGATGGCCGCGACCGCCGCCGACACCGTCCCGCAGGTCACGCTCGCGACCCCCGGCAGCTCGGGCACCGGCGACGGCACGATCACGCGCTTCACGCTGCGCTTCTCCGAAGACATGGTCCCGCTCGGCGATCCCCGCGCCCCGGCCCCCGCGACCAACGACTGCAAACTCCCGTCCACCGGCCGCTGGGTCGACACGCGCACCTGGGTGCTCGAATTCGAGCGTGCGCTCCCCGGCGGGCTCGCCTGCCATGTCGAGCTCCGCGACGGGCTCAAGACCGCGCGCGGCGTCGCGGTCGCCGGCAACAGCCGCTTCGCGCTCGACACCGGCGGCCCCTCGGCGCGCGCCGTGCTCGCGGGCGGCATCTACGACGGGATCGAGGAAGACCAGATCTTCCTCGTCGCGACCAATGTCGCCGCCGACCGCACCTCGGTCGGCCGCTATGGCTATTGCGCGGTCGACGGCATCGGCGAGAAGATCCCGCTCGACGTCCTGCCGCGCGAGACCGCGACCGAAATCCTGACCGGGCTCGGCGACAACAACTGGTCGCGCCAGTCCTTCACCACCGACGCCGGCCTGCCGCAGCGCTTCCCCGCCGCGGGCGCCGACCGCGAGGCCGCGCTCGACCGCATCGTCCCCGTCAAATGCCGCCGTCCGCTGCCCCCCGGCCGCGAGATGGCGCTCGTCTGGGACGCACGCATCCAGCAAGCCGGCGTCCCCGGCCGCACCGCGGGGCGCGACCAGCGCTTCGACCATGATGTGCGCCCCGCCTTCACCGCGAAGATGTCGTGCAGCCGCATCAACCCGCAGGCGGGCTGCAACCCGATCAAGGACGTCGTCCTCAGCTTCGCCTCGCCTGTCGCCCGCGAAACGATCCTCGCCGCGACGCTGAGCACCGCCGACGGCAAGACGCTGACACCGAAGATCGACGACGACGACCGGAACGACGCCTGGCTGACCACCGTCCGCTTCACCGGCCCGCTGCCGCAGAATGTCGACGCGACGCTCGTGCTGCCCCCGAACGTCACCGACCAGAGTGGCCGCAAGCTCCAGAACCAGTCGAATTTCCCGCTGAAATTCCACATCGACCGCGCTCCGCCTTTGGTCAAATTCGCCGCCGAATTCGGCATATTGGAAGCCGGCGAGGGCGGCGTGCTGCCCGTGACCGTGCGCGGCGTCGAAGCTTCGCTCGTCCAGGCGAACCTCAAAATGCCCGCGACCGCATTGAAGGTCGGCGACGACGACGCCGCGATCGCGCGCTGGCTGAAGCGCGTCGATGACGCGGACGATAGCGACTATCGCGAGGAAAAGAACGCCGCGGGCAAGGAGGTCACGGTCAATTACACCGGCACCAAATCGGTGTTTGCGGGCGCGCCGTCGGGCGGCGAACGCCGCGACCTGCAATTGTCGCCCCCCGCGGGCGGCAAGGAATTCGAGGTCGTCGGCATCCCCCTCACCGAAAAGGGCTTCCACGTCGTCGAGATCGCGAGTCCCGAACTCGGCGCCGCGCTGCTCGGCCGCAAGTCGACGCGCTACGTTGCGACCGCGGCGCTCGTCACCAACATGGCGGTGCATTTCAAATGGGGCCGCGAAGGCTCGCTCGCGTGGGTGACCGCGCTCGACACCGGCCTTCCCGTCGCGGGCGCTGAAATCCGCGTCACCGATAGCTGCACGGGTCGCCTGCTCGCACGCGGCACCGCCGACAAGGCGGGCCGCCTCGCCTTCGCGGGCGGGCTGCCCCAGCCCGAAACCTGGTCGAGCTGCGAGGAAAAGCCCGACATGGCGAAAAGCGATGGCCATGCGCTGATGGTCTCTGCGCGCGCGGGCGACGATTTCAGCTTCACGCTCACCGACTGGGGCAACGGCATCCGCCCCTATGACTTCGACCTCCCCTATGGCTGGTCGGAACGCAACGACATCCTCCACACCGTTTTCGACCGCGCGCTCGTGAAGGCGGGCGAGACGGTGCATATGAAGCATCTGCTGCGCCGCCCGGTCGGCCTCGGCTTCCGCACTCCGGAGGCGCTGTCGGGCAAGCTCCGCCTCGTCCACCGCGGCTCGGACACCGAATTCGAAATGCCCTTCGCGATTCCCGCGACCGGCAGCGGCGAGAGCGTCTGGAACGTCCCCGCCTCGGCCCCGATGGGCGATTACGAACTCGTTTTCGTCACCAAGGACAAGGACGGCGACGACAAGACGATCTGGTCGGGGCAGTCGGTCAAGGTCGACGAATATCGCCTGCCGACGATGAAGGCGACGATCACCGGGCCGAAGACCGCGCTCGTGCGCCCCGCCGCGGTGCCGCTGAACCTCTTCGTCGGCTATCTCTCGGGCGGCCCCGCGCCGAATATCCCGGTCGAACTGCGCACCAGTTTCCGCTCGAGCTGGTCGCCGCCCGAGGATTACAAGGATTGGGATTTCGACGGCCAGCCGGTGAAGGAAGGCGTGGTCCAGCTCGACGACAGCGGCGACGAACCCGCTGCCGAACTGCCGCTCGCGCGCTCGGTGCCGCTGACACTCGACGCCAATGGCGCCGCGACGACCAGCGTGACGGTCGACCAGCCGATCACCGAGCCGACGCTCATGGCCGCCGAAATGGATTATGAGGATGCCAATGGCGAAACGCTGACGTCGAGCCGCCGCATCACCCTCTACCCCTCCGCCGTGCGCCTCGGGCTCAAGACCGACGGCTGGCTGATGCGCGACAACGACCTCCGCCTCAATTTCATCGCGCTCGACTTGGACGGCAAGCCGATCAGCGGCCAGCGCGTGCAGGTCGCGCTCTACAACCGCGAGATCATCACCGCGCGCCGCCGCCTGATCGGCGGCTTCTACGCCTATGACAACCAGATGCGCACCACGCGCCTCGACGCGACGTGCAGCGCCACGACCGACCGGCTCGGCCGCGCGAACTGCGCGATGGCGCCGGGCGTCTCGGGCGAAGTCACCGTCGTCGCGACAACGCTCGACGAAGACGGCAACGAGGCGCGCGCGGTCCGCTCCGTGTGGCTCGCGGGCGACGACGACTGGTGGTTCGGCGGCGACAATGGCGACCGCATGGACGTCATCGCCGAAAAGCCGCGCTATGCCGCGGGCGACACCGCCAATTTCCAGGTCCGCATGCCTTTCCGCGAAGCGACCGCGCTCGTCACCGTCGAGCGCGAGGGCGTGCTGTCGAGCTTCGTCGTGCCGCTCAAGGGCACCAACCCGGTCGTGAAGGTCAAGCTGCCCGCGACTTACGCCCCCGACGTCTATGTCTCGGTGATGGCGGTCCGCGGGCGCGTCACCGGCGGCGAAAGCTGGTTCCGCAAGATGAAGCGCGCGGTCGGCTTCAAGATCGAGAATAGCGAGGGCGCTCCGCCGACCGCGCTCGTCGATCTCGCCAAGCCGAGCTATCGCATGGGCATCGCGCGCATCAAGGTCGGCTGGGAAGGCCATCAGCTCGGCGTCAAGGTGAAGGCCGACAAGGAGAAATATTCGGTCCGCGAAACCGTCAAGGCGAGCATCGAGGTCAAGACCCCGGGCGGCAAGGCGCCGAAAAACGCCGACGTCGCTTTCGCCGCGGTCGACGAAGCGCTGCTCCAGCTCGCGCCGAACGAAAGCTGGCAGGTCATCGACGCGATGATGGGCGAACGCACGCTCGACGTGCTCACCTCGACCGCGCAGATGCAGGTCGTCGGCAAGCGCCATTATGGCCGCAAGGCGCTCGAGCCCGGCGGCGGTGGCGGCGGCGACCTGTCCGGCCTGACCCGCGAGGATTTCCGTCCGGTGCTGCTCTGGAAAGGCAATGTCCCGCTCGATGCCAAGGGCCGCGCGACGGTCGACGTGCCGCTCAGCGATAATCTCTCGGGCTTCCGCCTCGTCGCGATCGCGACCGACGGATCGCAATATTTCGGCACCGGCGAAACCACCGTCCGCACCGTGCAGGATCTTGGTGTCTTCGCGGGCATGCCCGAACTCGTGCGCACCGGCGACACCTATGACGCGCGCTTCACGCTGCGTAACGGCACCGACAAGGCGATGGAGGTCACTGCGACCCCGACGCTGTCGCCCGCCGTCGCGACCGCGCCGCCGCTCACCGTCACCGTCCCCGCGGGCGGCGCGGTGCCGATCAGCTGGTCGATGACCGCGCCCGAACAAACCGGCCCGATCGCATGGACCGTCGAAGCGGTGGCCAAGGGCGGCAAGGCCCGCGACCGCCTCGTCTTCGAACAGACGGTCGAACCCGCGGTGCCGGTCGAAACCTGGGCCGCGAGCCTCTTCCGCGTCGGCCCCGCAACGACGCTGCCGATCGCGATCCCCGCGGGCGCGCTCCCCGGCGGCTATGTCGATGTCGCACTCGCGGGCACGCTCGCGCCGCCGCTCACCGGGGTGCGCGATTATATGAGCGCCTATCCCTACACCTGCTTCGAACAGCAGACGTCGCGTGCGGTGGCGCTCGGCGATGTCGGACGGTGGCAGGCGCTCGCGGGCGCGATGCCGACCTATCTCGATGACGACGGGCTGCTCCGCTACTGGCCGAACGAACGCATGACGGGGTCGATCGAGCTCACCGCCTATGTGATGAGCGTGACCGCGGCGAATGGCTTCGCGATCCCCGAGGCGTCGAAAGCGAAGATGGTGAAAGCCTTGCAGGCGGTCGTCGAAGGGCGCCTCACTCGCAAGGGCTATGGTCCTTGGGATATCCGCCCCGTGCGCATTGCGGCCTTGGCGGCACTCGCGCGCAACAACGCCTCGAGCGCCAGCCTCGTCGCCGCGATCGACGTCGCGCCGGTCGATATGGCGACGGGCACGCTCGCCGACTGGCTCGTCGCGCTCGAAAGGACGCCGGGCGTGCGGAACGCCCCCGCGCTCCGCACCGCGGCCGAGGCCGAACTGCGCAAACGCCTCGTCTACGAAGGCACGCGCCTCGACCTCGTCGACGATGCGAAAGCCCCATGGTGGATGATGACCAGCGGCGACGAAATGGCGATCAAGGCCCTGGAAGCCGTGCTCGGCCGCAAGGGCTGGGAGGATGACGCGGGCAAGCTGATGGTCGGCGTCGCGCAGCGTCAGCGCAAGGGCCATTGGGACACCACCCCCGCCAACGCATGGGGCGCGGTCACCGTCCGCCGCTTCGCCACCCTCTATCCGGCGAGCGCGATCACCGGCGTTACGAACGTGAGCCTCGCGGGCGGCAGCGCCTCGCAAAGCTGGCCGCTGCCCCCCGAATCGGCGGCAGAACCCCTCTCGCCGCTCCGCGTCGCGCTCGCCGCGGCGACGATGAGCCTGAAGCATGACGGCACCGGCACGCCGTGGGCCACCGTCAGCGTCAAGGTTGCGGTGCCACTCAAGGAACCGCTCAACGCGGGCTACCGGATCAAGCGCTCGGTCAGCATCGTCAAGGCGGCGAACAAGGACCGGCTGACGCGCGGCGACGTGATCAAGGTGCGGATCGAGGTCGTCGCGGCCGCGGGCCGGACGTGGGTCGTGGTGAGCGATCCGGTCGCCCCCGGCGCGACGATCGTCGGCAACCTCGGCGGCCAGTCCGAAATGCTTGGCCAGCAGGCGGGCGGATCGGGCGCGCAGCCGAGCTATGTCGAACGCGGCAAGGACAGCTGGCGCGGCTATTTCGGCTGGATGCCCGCGGGCACCCACGCAGTCGAATATGTCGTGCGATTGAACGGATCGGGCCGCTTCACCCTGCCGCCGACGCGCGTCGAGGCGATGTATTCGCCCGCGATCCGCGGCCAGTGGCCGAACGCCCCGCTGACGGTGGCAAGCGTCGGGCAGTGATGCGTCGAGCTGAACCCCTCCCCTTCAGGGGAGGGGCGGCGAGACTTGGTCCGGCGCAGCCGGGCCTTTAGTCGAGCGGGGTGGGGGCCATCGGCCCTACACCACCTCGATAGCCCCCACCCCAACCCCTCCCCTGAAGGGGAGGGGCTTATGTGAGTAGCCAGCATCAATCCGAAGCTCGACCAAAGGATAGAAATCCCACGCAAACGCCGCTGGCGCGACGCGCTGGCTTGGCTCGCCCTCGCCTCGCTCATCCTCCTCACCGCCACACATCTCGCGACGCGCCCGCCCGCGATGCCCGACTACGCCTCCGTCCGCGCCGACTGGAAGCTCAGCGAAGCCTGGCTCTACGATCGCGACGGCCGCCTACTCGACAGCGAACGCGTCAATTTCGAGCGCCGCCGCCTCGCATGGGTGCCGCTCAAGGACATCAGCCCTGCCGTCCGCGATGCGGTGGTGCAGAGCGAAGACCGCCGCTTCTGGTCGCACGGCGGGGTCGACTGGCTGGCGATCGCCAGCGCGGTCCGCGCGCGCCTGACGAGGGGGGGGACCGGCGACCGCTCGCGCGGCGCCTCGACGCTGCCGATGCAGCTCGCGGCCTTCCTCGCGCCCGAACTCGCCCAACCCGGCAAACGCGACTGGCGGACCAAGATCCGCCAGATGCGCGCCGGACAGGCACTCGCCGCTCACTGGTCGCACGAACAGATGCTCGAAGCCTATTTCAACCTCCTCCCCCTCCGCGGCGAGGTGCAAGGGATCGGCGCCGGCGCGCAAAGCCTGTTCGGCAAGGGGCCTGCCGAGTTGAACCGCACCGACGCCGCGCTTTTCGCCGGCCTGCTCCCCAACCCCGCCGCGGGCGCCGACGCACTCGGCCGCCGCGCGTGCCGCGCGGCGAAAGCGAAAGACTGCACCGCGATCCGCGCCGCCGCCGCAACGCTCGTCTCGGGCGAGCACGCCGCGCGTTTCGACCCCGCGCTCGCCCCGCACCTCGCCGTCCGCCTGCTCGACCAGCCCGGCAAGCGCGTCACCACGACGATCGACCGCCGCATTCAGGCCGCCGCGATCGTCGCGCTGCGCCGCCAGCTCGCCGGCCTCGGGTCTGACCGCGTGCGCGACGGCGCGGTGGTCGTGCTCGACAATGCCACCGGCGAGGTGCTCGCCTATGTCGGCGGCGTCGGCCTCAAATCGACCGCCGCGCAGGTCGACGGCGCGAACGCGCGGCGGCAGGCGGGATCGACGCTGAAGCCGCACCTCTATGCGCAGGTGATCGAGCATGGCTGGCTCACCGCCGCCTCGATCCTCGACGACAGCCCCGTCCAGCTCGACACCGCCTCGGGCCTTTATGTCCCCAGGAATTACGACCACAGTTTCAAGGGCCCGGTCAGCGTGCGCCACGCGCTCGCCAGCTCCCTGAACGTCCCCGCGGTCCGCGCGCTCGTCATCGACGACGTCCAGCAATTCCGCGACCGGCTCTGGGCGCTCGGCTATCACGGCCTCGTCGAGGACGGCGAATATTACGGCTTTTCGCTTGCGCTCGGATCGGCCGAAGTCAGCTTGGTCGAACAGGCCAACGCATTCAGAACATTAGCAAATATGGGAAAATGGTCGCCCGTCCGCTTCAGCGATGTGCGCAACGATCGAGAAGTTGCCCGCCAGATCGTCATCCCCGCCGCCGCCTTCATCGTCGGCGACATCCTCGCCGATGCCTCGGCGCGCACCGACGCCTTCGGCGCCGACAGCGCGCTCCGCCTCCCCTTCTGGGCCGCGGCGAAGACCGGCACGTCGAAAGGCATGCGCGACAATTGGTGCATCGGCTGGTCCGACCGCTTCACCGTCGCCGTCTGGGTCGGCAATCTCGAGGGCGATTCGATGCGCGCGGTCTCGGGCACCTCGGGCGCCGCCCCCGTCTGGCGCGACGTGATGCTCGCGCTCCACGCCGGCAACCCCGGCAAGCCGCCGATGATGCCCGACGGCGTCGAAGCGCGCCAGATAGCCCTCCCCGGCACCCGCGAACCCCCGCGCCGCGAATATTTCCTCCGCGGCACCGCGCAGAGTGAAATGGCCGCGGCGCCCCAAGCCGCGCGCCGACCGCGGATCACCAGCCCGGTCAGCGGCAGCGTCTATGCGCTCGACCCCGACATCCCGATCGACCGCCAGCGGCTCGCGGTCACCGTGAGCGGCTCGGTAACGGGATACAGGCTGATCCTCGACAAAAGACCGCTCGGCGACGCCGGCGCGGGACAGCAGATATTGCCCCGCCCGGGCAGCCACATGCTCGCGCTCGTCGATCCCGGCGGGCGGATGATCGACCGGGTCCGCTTTACCGTACGGTAAGCCGCGCTCGCCCGTGAAATTAAGTTGCGCTGGCGCGCGGAAAGGCTAGTCTGCCCCGCCATGAGACGGACGGCAGCTCAGCCGTCCCAAAGGGGAAGATTATGCTATTTGACCGCGTAAAGCCGTTGGATGCCATTTTGGCGACAGCGGAAAAAAAGTCGCTTACGCGCACGCTCGGCGCTTTCCAGCTCACGATGCTGGGAATCGGCGCCGTGATCGGGACCGGGATTTTCGTGCTGACCGCCGAAGCTGCGCAAAAAGCGGGCCCGGGCATGATGGTAAGCTTCATCATCGCCGGCTTCGTCTGCGCCTTTGCCGCGCTCTGCTATGCCGAAATGGCTTCGATGGTCCCGGTTTCGGGCTCGGCCTACACCTATAGCTACGCCGTGATGGGCGAACTCATCGCCTGGATGGTCGGCTGGGCGCTGATCCTCGAATATGCCGTCGCGGCAGGCGCCGTATCGGTGGGCTGGTCAGGCTATGTCGTCGGCCTGATCGAAAACGCCTTCGCCATAGACATACCATCGACCCTCGTCCTCGGGCCCTACGACGGCGGCATGATCAATCTGCCTGCCATGTTCATCGCGGGCCTCGTCACCATGCTGCTCGTCATCGGCACGCGGGAATCGGCAACCGTCAACGCGCTGCTGGTGGTCATCAAGGTCACCGCGCTGACGCTCTTCGTCGTTCTCGCCGTGCCGGTCATGAACATGGAAAATTTCCAGCCCTTCGCCCCGCTCGGCATCGGCGGCATCGGCGCCGCCGCGGCATCGATCTTCTTCGCCTACGTCGGCTTCGACGCGGTCTCGACCGCGGCCGAGGAAACCAAGAACCCGCAGCGCAACATGCCGATCGGCCTGATCGGCAGCCTCGCGATCTGCACCATCTTCTACCTGCTCGTCGCCGCCGGCGTCATCGGTTCGGTCGGCGCGCAGCCGGTCGGCATCGATGCCGCCGCCAAACATGCGCTCGAACCCGGCAGCCGCGAACTCGCCGCGGCTTGTGCCGCCATGGGCGATCAGGCGGTGGTCTGCTCGAAGGAAGCGCTCGCATGGACGCTGCGTGAAATCGGCTGGCCGCAGATCGGCAATCTCATCGGCCTCGCCGCCGGCCTCGCGCTGCCGTCGGTCATCCTGATGATGATGTTCGGCCAGACCCGCATCTTCTTCGTGATGAGCCGTGACGGTCTGCTTCCGCAGGCCTTTTCGAAGATTCACCCGAAGTTCAACACGCCGCACGTGATCACGATCATCACCGGCATTGCGGTCGCGTTGTTCGCCGCCTTCTTCCCCGTGGGGCAGCTGGCGAATATCTCGAACTCGGGCACGCTCTTTGCCTTTGCCGCCGTGTCGATCGCGGTGATGGTGATCCGCCGCACCGATCCGGGCCGCCACCGTCCGTTCAAGACGCCGCTGATCTACATCACGGCGCCGATCGCGATTCTCGGCTGCCTCTATCTCTTCTTCAATCTTGACCAGAAGAGCATCAACCTCTTCCTGATCTGGGCCGCGATCGGCCTGGTCGTCTACTTCCTCTACAGCCGGCGGCGCAGCCATGTGGGCCTGGGCCATGTCGAGGTGCATGAGGACGATCCCGACGCGCCGCCGCCGCCGGTCCCGCCGGCACCGTCGTTCAACTGACGGATCGAACGCTAAAAGGGAAAGGGGGCTTCGGCCCCCTTTCTTTTTTGACAGGCGCATCGAATGGTGGCCGCTACCGACCGGAAGCTGTCGCTGCACTCTACTTCGTCATTCCCGCGAAGGCGGGAACCCAGTAGCAACGTCAGCTAGCTGGGTTCCCGCCTTCGCGGGAATGACGAATGTTGGGAATGACCGCTCCCGCTCCAAAGCGGCTGTTCCAGGCCGCAAGCCGATATGGGCGCTAATAGGGGCTTTTCGGCGCCGTTCCTGGCCGGGTAAACAGCTTGCCGCGCTCGGCCCAGAAGACGAGGAGCAGGCCGACCACGGCGCTGATCAGGAAGGCATAGGCGAGCGGCAGCGTCGTGCCGTCATATTGCTGCCCGATCGTCGCGCCGACGGTGGCCGCAAGCAAGGTCTTGGCAAAGCTCTGGTACGACGACGCCACGCCGGCCATGTGGCCGAAATCTTCCATCGCGATTGACCCGAAATTGCTGCCGATGAAGCCGACGAGGCCGACGTTGACCATCATCAGCGCGGTGAACATCCACAAGGTCTCCACCCCGCTGAGCGCCGCGACGATCTGCAGGATCGAGGTCGCCATGAAGGCGAAGACCGCCGACTGCGATACGCGGCGTGCGCCGAAGCGCTCGACGATCGCGGCGTTCGAAAAGTTCGCGATCGCGATCCCCACCGCGACGCACGCGAAAATCAGCGGGAACAGCGCCTGTGCGCCGAACACTTCGGAGATGATTTGTTCGCTGCTGTTCAGATAGCCGTAGAGCGCGCCCTGCATCATCCCCGACGCGATCATATAGCCGGCCGCGCGGCGATGGCGTGTGACCGTCGCCCAGCCGGCAACCATCGTCTTGAGATCGAGCGGCCGCACATCGGCGGGATCGAGCGTCTCGGGCAGACGGCGCAGCCAAAACAGCATCACGATCGACATCACCGCAAGCACGATGAAGATTGCCCGCCAGCCAGCGACCGCGGCGATCCCCGCACCGAGCGTTGGCGCGATGATCGGAACGATCATGAAGACGAGGAAGATCAGCGACAGCCGCTTTGCCATCGCGTCGCCCGCGAACAGGTCGCGAATCACCGCGACGACGATGACGCCGAGCGCCGCGCTGACCAGCCCGTGGATGAAGCGCAGTACGAGCAGCATCGCGAAGCTGGTCGCGAGGCCGCAACCGATCGAGAGCGCCAGATAAGCGAAGAGCGCGGGGACGAGCACCCCCTTGCGCCCGAACCGGTCCGACAACGGGCCATAGAGCAAGGAACCGAAGCCGATACCGAGCAGGTACACCGAGATGACATGCTGGCGATCATTGGCGACGGTGACACCCAGCGCTTCACCGATCGCGGGCAGCGCGGGCAGCATCGAATCGATGGCGAGCGCGTTGAGCGCCATCACCATCGCCATCATGACGACCATCTCACGGTCGCCCGGCAGGCTCCGTTGGGGGGATTGGGCCGGTTTGTGCATGGCAGCAGCCTATGCGCCTAACCCGCCGCTTTGGATAGCCCCTCAAGGTGAAACACATTGCTATGCAAAGCAAAAGGGCCGCCCGGTCGGACGGCCCTTCGCTCTTTTCCGGGACGACGGCTCAGCCTTGGCGGGTGCCGGTCATCGCCATCGAACCGAACGCACCGGCCTTGATCGTGCCGGTCAGCGCGTCGCCGTCGATCGTCGCTTCGCATTCGAGTGTCATCGGCATCGGCACTTTCATGTTCATGGTCCAGGTCAGCTTGTTGCCGTCGACCTTGCCATTTTCGACGTCGAGCGAACCCATCGCGCCGGCATTCTGGCCAGTGAAGCCGTCGCCATTGCTGGTGACGGTGAAAACCGACTTCTGGTCGCCCATCGGCGATTTGGTTACGCAATCATAGCTGCCATCGACTTGAGACATGTGGGCTCTCCTTACTGAAACTGATGTTAGTTAGCCAGGGACACCGTTTCCACAGGCAGACCCAATCCGTCAAGCTGCGGTTTCACCACCGCGGCATCACCGACCACCACATAGACGAGATCGTCCGTGCTGAGCGCCTTTCGGGCCGCGGCGTCGATTTCGGCAGCGGTCATCGCTTCATAGGTTGCCGGCAGCGTCTCGTAATAATTGTCGGGGCGGGCGAACTTGACGATCTGGCGGAGCCCGCCGAGCACATCGCCCGAGGTTTCGAAGCTGCCGGGCAGTTCGCGCACGCTGCCGTTGATCGTGCGCTCGAGTTCTTCCTTCGTCACGCCCTTGTCGCCGAGGAAGCTCTTGAGATCGCTCTGCAGCTCCTTGATCGAATCGCCCGTGCGGTCGGCCTGCACCGGCGCCGCGGCGACCCAGGTCAGCCGGTCCTGGTCGCCGGAGATCCGGCTGCGCACGCCATAGGACCAGCCCTTGGTCTCGCGCAAATTGGTGTTGAACCGCGACAGGAAATTGCCGCCGAAAATATCGTTCGCCGAGCGCAGGATTTCCAGCTTGTCGCCGCCTTTGGCGCTGAGCACCTTGCCGGCGAGGATCACCGATTGCGGCGACTTCGGCCGGTCGAACAGCAGGATGCGCGGCTTCGGCGCCGGGATGGCGATGTCGAAATGCTTGACTGGCTTCGCCGTCGCCGGCGACTTCCACTGGCCGAGCGTCGCGTCCAGCTGCTTCTTCACTTCGGCGAGCGTCGTGTCGCCGACAACGAAGACGCGCGCATTGTCGGGGCGGATCCACGTGGCATGGAATGCCGCGAGCTGATCGCGCGTCGCGCCCGCTACCGATTTCGCGTTGCCGAGGCCCGAGGGCGGAATGCCATAGGGATGGTCGGCGCCGTAGAGCACCGGCATCAGCACACGCGATGCGATCGCGTTCGGATTGTTGAGCTCGGCCTTGAGCCGGTTGAGCTGCTGGGCGCGCACCCGCTCCAGCTCCTTGCCGTCGAACGCCGGATTGCGGATGTAATCGGCGAGCAGGCTCAGCGAGGCGCGGAGATTGGGTTTCAGCGCGAACAGGCTGAACACCGTCTCGTCGGCGTTGGCGGTCGCGTCGATCTGCGCGCCGAGCCGCTCCTTCGCTTCGGCAAAGGCGATCGAATCGAGGCTTGTCGTGCCTTCATCCATCAGGCTGAGCATCAGCGACTGGGTGCCCAGCGCGCTGTGCGGATCGGCGGCATAGCCTGCGTCGAAGCTGACCGCGACATTGACCGTCGGCACCGTGGTGCGGCGCGCGAAAACCACCTCGACGCCGTTTTTCAATTTGGTGCGTTCGATCGCCGGGAAATCAAGCGCCGTCAGGTCGGCGACCGCCGGCAGCTGCGAACGGTCGGCAAACGACGCGGCGGCGCCCGTGTCGGGGCCGACGTCGCCGAGCGCCTCGTTCCAGTAGCGGTCGGGCTGGGTCGGCGCGGCCACCTTGCCGCCCGTCACCGCGCCGCCACGATTCTCGCCGCCCTCGGTACGTTCGCCGGGAGTATAGGTCAGCGAGAAAGCCGGGCGCGACAGCCATTTCTGCGCGACCGCCTTGACCTGCTCGGGCGTCGCCTTCGCCATCCGGTCGAGCTCGACCTTGTAATAGGCCGGATTGTTCGAATAGAGCGCGCCCTCGGCCAGCGTCACCGCCTTGCCGCCAAAGCCGCCCACCGACTCCAGCCCCGCGATCGTCCCCGCGAGATAGCTCGCCGCGGTGCGCTGCAATTCGTCGGCAGTCGGGCCGCTGGCGAGGAAGCTTGCGATTTCCTCGTCGAGCCGCTTTGCGACGACCGCGGGTTCGACGCCCGGCTTCACATCGGCCTGGACGAGGAGAATACCGGCATCCTCGAAAGGCTGGGCTCCGGCCGACACGCCGACCGCGACCGGATCCTTGCGGACGAGCGCATTGTCGAGGCGCGAGGACGACAGGCCGCCGAGCACGCTCATCGCCATTTGGAGCGGCACCGCTTCGGGGTCATTGAGACCGGGGATCGCCCACATGCGATAGATGCGCGTCGTCGGGACGAGGTCCTTGACCTCTTTCGCGAGCGGCGCGGGCAGCGTCGGCACCGGAACGGCGGGCATCTGCACCGCCGGACCACGCGGGATGTCGCCGAACCATTCCTGGACCTTGGCCTTTGCCGTGGCGACATCGACGTCGCCCGCGAGCACGAGCACCGCATTGTTCGGGCCGTAATTGTCGGTGAACCACTTCTTCACATCAACAAGGCTCGCCGAATTGAGGTCGCCCATCGAGCCGATCGTGCTGTGGTGATAGGGGTGGCCGGTCGGGAAGAGATTCTCGAAAATCTCGTAACGCAGCAGGCCGTAGGGATTGTTGTCCCCCTGGCGCTTTTCATTCTGGACGACGCCGCGCTGGTTATCGAGCTTTTCCTGCGTCACCGCGCCGAGCAGATGCCCCATGCGATCGCTTTCGAGGAACAGCGCCCGGTCGAGCGCGCCGGTCGGCACCGTCTCGAAATAATTGGTGCGGTCGACGTTCGTCGTCCCGTTGCTGTCGGTCGCGCCGACCTGTTGCAGCGGTTCGAAGAAATCGCCCGGCGAATTTTCCGACCCGTTGAACATCAGATGTTCGAAGAGATGCGCGAAGCCCGTTTTGCCCTTCGGCTCGTGCTTCGACCCCACGCGATACCACACCGACACCGCGACGACGGGCGCCTTGCGGTCCTCGTGCACGATCACGCGCAGGCCGTTGTCGAGCGTGAAGGCCTGATACGGAATGTCGACCGCCTTCACGAGATCGGCGATCGGCGCGGCCTCGCCGGCTTTCGCCTTGGCGAGCGCGGGACCTGCGGCGACGAGCGAGGTGGTAACCGCCAGGGCAAGGGCGAAGCGATGGAAACGGGGCATGAACATCCTCTTGAAAGCGCGCAGGCATGAACAGCCTGTCGAAAGCGGGGGTGGCGGGCGCCACTGTATCAATGGTTTAGGACAGCGTTTCCCGGCTTTCAAGGCCGATAGAAACGCGCGCCGCTTGCCTTCAACGCCGCGGGATCGAACAATACGGGCTTGAGCTTGTGCTGAACGAAGAGCGGCGCCTGATCGTTGTAATGCGGGCTTTGCGGCCGCGTCGTCGCCGACCCGAAGGGCTGGATCGATTCGGAGCGCACCCGCCCCCCGGCATCCCAGGTCACGAACATGATGAAGCTGTCGCCGTGGCGGACCTTCAGCCGGCCGTCGGGTTCGGCGTCCCACAGCGTCGACGCGCGCACCGTATCGTTGCCGCCGTCGAGCGGCAGGTCGACGCGGTTCGGCCCCTCGCCGTGCCGGAGCCGCAGCACCGTCCCGAGCTTCGGATCGAGCCTGCCGAAATGATCCTGCAGATGCGCGACCGCCTCTTTCAGCACGGTGCGCGGATCGGGCGCGGCGCGGCGCTGGTAATGGCTGCCGTTCGCGGGGCGCAGCACCATCAACGCGAGCGCGTCACCCTTTCCCTTGCCGTCGAGGTTCCAGTCCCAGCGGCGGAGCAGGTCCTGCGCCTCGCGAAGCGCCGTGTCGCCCCTGGTGTCGAGCGCGAGCAGCCGGTTGATCCACGCCTTCGCATATCCGGTGCGCGAATAGGCGGTGTCATATTTGATCGCCTTCAGCCGTGCCGCGTCGATCTGCCCCGACGCCTCGAACAGCTCGATCAGCCGCGCCGCGCGGTTGGTCATGTCGTCCTCGATCCCGAGCAACGGCGAGAAAGCCGCGGCGTCGAGCTCGTCGCCCGGCCCCGCCGCGAGCCACGGCGTGTTGTTCGCGTTCATCACATAGCCCGAGCGCGGATTGACGAGCGCGGGCACGCGATCGAACGGCAAGGTCTTGGTCCACAGATCCGCCGACGTATCGCCGGGCAGCACGCCGCGCCAGTTGAAGCCCGGCTGCCGGTCGGGGAACATCGCATTATAGAAAAGCCCGATATTGCCCTTCGCATCGGCGTAGATGAAATTGGTCGCGGGCACGCCCTGCCCCGCCATCGCCGCGCGCCATTCGGCGAAGCTCTTTGCCTTGTTCAGCCGGTAATATTGGGTGACCATATTCGCCTGGTCGATCCCGGCGTAGCGGATCGCGAACGCGCCCTTCGCATTCTTCACCACCGGCCCATGGACCGATCGATAGACGGTGCGCGGCACCGGCAGCACGAACGGGCCGAACCTGACCTTCAGCCAGATGCGCTTCGCCTCAAGCGGGCGCCACGCGCCGTCGAAGCGGTAATTCTCGCCGCTGTCGTCGAGCACCAGCTTGTAGACGTCGATCAGGTCGGGCCGGTTCACCGTGTTGGTCCAGCCGAGATATTTATTGTGCCCGAGGAAGGGATAGGGCGAGCCGGGGAAGTTGGCGCCGGCAAAATCCCATCCCTCTTCCGAATGGACGACCAGTTCGTACCAGGCGACCCCGCCGGTCCATGGCTGGTGCGAGTTCGAGACGAGGCGGGTCGCGCCGTCGGTCGAGCGCGCGGGCGCGACCGCCATGCCATTCGATCCATTGGCGGCGGGATCGCTGCCGACCGGGGTGTCGGCGCGCGGGACGATCTTGCCCGTCGCGTCGAGCGCGGGGCCACCCTCGCGTCCCGGATCCTTGTCCTCGACGAGCGCGCCGAGCACCGAATCGAGCCCGAAGAAAAAGGGCGAGCGGAGCACGAAGCCCGCGACGACATCCTCGCCGGTCACTGGAAACAGTCCCGACAGGCGCACTTCGCCCGGATGCTTGTCGGCATAATGGTTGAGCCCCGCGGCATAGGCGGTGAAGAGCAGCTTCACATCGGCGGGCAATCGCGGCCAGTCGCGCTTCGTCGTCGCACGCACGTCGAGCAGCGCCTCGGCATAATCGATCTTCGCGCCGTCCTCGCCGAGCATCGCCCCCGCCCGGCCGCGCGTCATCGCGAGCACTTCCTGCAGCGTCGCAAAATCATCCTCGGCGTGCGCATAGGCGACGCCATAGGCCACGTCGGCGTCGGTCTTGCCGAAAATATGCGGCACGCCGAACCCGTCGCGTGCGATGCGGACATCGGCCGGCTTGAACGCCGGCGCCGCGGGCGCCTCGGCGGTCAGCGGCTCCCAGAGCGCCAGCGACGCGGCAGTGACCACCAGCAGCAACAGGAAACCCAGCAAAATCCGTCGCAGCATCTCTGGTCCTCTTCGGTGCCGGCCCCGCGCGCCTATGTGACGGGCATGTCGTCCGATGGCAAGCGACTGTCGTTCGTCGAGGCGGATTTGCGGGCAAGCGGTGTGCCGCTATGAAAGACGCAGGTCATTGAACAACGGGGATTATCGAAAAATGCGCATGAAAAGCCTGTTCCTTTCCGCCTGCCTGTCGCTCGCGCTCGCACCCGCCGCGACGGCGCAGACCATTACCGGGTCGGGCGTGGCGCCCGCGACCGCCGCGAACAGCGCCGAGCGGGCGATCGGCTTTGCGACGAGCGCGCCCGCGGGCGCCGCACTCGTCGTGGTGATGCACGACGCCACGCTGCCGCCGCTCGACGGGATCGCGCTCGGCAGCGGCGAACGCCAAGCCGTCACCGCGGCGATTGCCGCGGCGAGCTTCGACGGCAAGGCGGGTTCGACGCTGTCCTTGCGCGGCATCGGGGCGCATCCGCGCATCCTGCTCGTCGGCGCGGGCGGGAACCCATCGTCGCTCGCGCTCGCCGAAGCGGGCGGAAAGGCGGCGCAGGAGCTGAAAAGCGAAGCGCAGCCGGTGGCGATTGCCGGCGCCTTCGGCGACACGTCGGCCGCCGACGTCGCGTACGGCTTCACGCTCGGCCAGTATCGCTTCGATCGGTACAAGACCGTCGACAGGAAGACGCCGCCGACCGGCGCCGTGACGCTCGTCGGCGCCAACCCCGCCGCCGCCGAAGCCGCTTTCGCGAACCGCTGGAAGCCGCTCGCCGACGGCGTGCGCCTGTCGCGCGATCTCGCGAACGAGCCCGCCAACGTCATCTATCCCGAAAGCTTCGTCGCGCGCGTGCGCGACGCTTTCGCGGGCACGCCGGGCGTCAGCATCGAAGTGCTCGACGAAGCCGCGATGCGCAAGCTCGGCATGGGCACGCTCGTCGGTGTCGGCCAGGGCAGCCCGCGCGGTTCGCGGCTGCTCGCGGTCCGCTATCGCGGCGCGGGCGCGCCGGCCGCACCGATGGCCTTTATCGGCAAGGGCATCACCTTTGATTCGGGCGGCATCTCGCTGAAGCCCGGCGCGGGCATGTGGGACATGAAGGGCGACATGTCGGGCGCCGCCTCGGTGGTCGGTGCCGCGCTGTCGCTCGCGAAGTCGCGCGCGCCGGTGCATGTCGTCGCGGTCGCGGCGCTCGCCGAGAATATGCCCGACGGCAACGCCCAGCGCCCGGGCGACGTTACGCGCACCCTGTCGGGCAAGACGATCGAGATGCTCAACGCCGACGCCGAGGGCCGCCTCGTGCTCGCCGACGCCAACGAATATATCGCGCAAACGTACAAGCCGCGCGCGATCGTCAATATCGCGACGCTCACCGGATCGATCGTGGGCGCGCTCGACGACCAATATGCCGGGCTGTTCGCACGCGACGAAAAGCTGGCCGCCGCGCTGCTCGCCGCCGGCACCGCGAGCGGCGAGGAATTGTGGCGCATGCCGCTCCACAAGAATTACGCCGAAAAGCTGAAATCGGACATCGCCGACATTCGCAACATCGCGCCGAGCCAGGGACCCGGAGCGAGCCTCGGCGCGCACGTCATCGGCTTTTTCGTCGACGAGGCGACCCCTTGGGCGCATCTCGACATCGCCGGCGTGAACCAGGCCGACAAAGCGACCTCGCTCGTTCCCAAGGGCATGAGCGGCTTCGGCGTGCGGCTGCTCGACCAATTGGCGCGCAGCGGGGAGTAACACGCCTTCTCCCACATCCGTCATCCCGGCGAAGGCCGGGATCTCATCCGTGCGTTGTGTCGCTAGGTCGAGACCCCGGCCTCCGCCGGGGTGACGATTGGGAGCGGCGATAGGGGACCTGTCAACCCCCTTGTGTTGCCAAAAAGCAACACTATCTTGCCTGACAAGAAAGGGGCTTTCTGCATGAACCTCGAAAAATTTACCGACCGCGCCAAGGGCTTCCTGCAGGCGGCGCAGACGATCGCGATCCGCATGAACCACCAGCGGATTGCGCCCGAGCATATCGCGAAAGCGCTGCTCGAAGACAATGAAGGCATGGCCGCCGGCCTGATCGCGAAGAGCGGCGGCGACGCGAAGCGCGCGGCCCAAGGCATCGACGCGCTGCTCGCCAAGGTTCCCGCGGTGTCGGGAACGGGCGCGCAGGCGACCCCCGGCCTCGACAATGACGCCGTGCGCCTGCTCGATCAGGCCGAACAGGTCGCGGCCAAGGCGGGCGACGGCTATGTCACCGTCGAACGCTTGCTGCTTGCAATGGCGCTTGCCCCGACCACCCCGGTCGGCAAGGCATTCGCCGACGCCGGCGTGAAGGCCGACGCGCTCAACACGGCGATCAACGATCTGCGCGGCGGGCGCACCGCCGACACCGCCTCGGCCGAAGACCGCTACGAAGCGCTCAAGAAATTTGCGCGCGACCTCACCGAAGTCGCGCGCGAGGGCAAGCTCGACCCCGTCATCGGCCGCGACGAGGAAATTCGCCGGACGATCCAGATCCTCGCGCGCCGGACCAAGAACAACCCCGTGCTGATCGGCGAACCCGGCGTCGGCAAGACCGCGATCGCCGAGGGGCTGGCGCTGCGCATCACCAACGGCGACGTGCCCGACAGCTTGAAGGACCGCCGCCTCTTGTCGCTCGACATGGGCGCGCTGATCGCCGGCGCCAAATATCGCGGCGAGTTCGAGGAGCGCCTCAAGGGCGTGCTCGACGATGTGAAGGCCGCCGAGGGCGAGATCATCCTCTTCATCGACGAGATGCACACGCTCGTCGGCGCGGGCAAGGGCGAGGGCGCAATGGACGCCTCGAACCTGCTCAAGCCCGCGCTCGCACGCGGTGAACTCCATTGCATCGGCGCAACGACGCTCGACGAATATCGCAAGCATGTCGAAAAGGATCCCGCGCTCCAGCGGCGCTTCCAGCCGGTGTTCGTCGGCGAGCCGACGGTCGAGGATTCGATCTCGATCCTGCGCGGGCTCAAGGAAAAATACGAGCTGCACCATGGCGTGCGGATCACCGACGGCGCGATCGTCGCCGCCGCGACGCTGTCGAACCGCTATATCTCCGACCGCTTCCTCCCCGACAAGGCGATCGACCTGATGGACGAGGCCGCGAGCCGCATCCGCATGGAAGTCGAATCGAAGCCCGAGGAGATCGAGACGCTCGATCGCCGGATTATCCAGATGAAGATCGAGGAATCGGCGCTCGGCAAGGAGAGCGATGCCGCGTCGAAGGACCGGCTCGCGAACCTGCAGGCCGAGCTCGCGAACCTCGAGCAGCAGTCGGCGGGCCTCACGCAGAAATGGCAGGCCGAGAAGGACAAGATCCACGCCGAGGCGAAGATCAAGGAAGAACTCGACGCCGCGCGTTCGGCGCTCGACCAGGCGCAGCGCGCGGGCGACCTCGCGAAGGCAGGCGAGCTCAGCTACGGTACGATCCCCGGCCTCGAAAAACAGCTCGAGGAAGCGCAGGCGATCGCGGGCAACGCGATGCTGCGCGAAGAGGTCACCGCCGACGATATCGCCGCGGTGGTGAGCAAATGGACCGGCATCCCTGTCGACCGGATGATGGAGGGCGAGCGCGAGAAATTGCTCGGTATGGAGGATACGCTCGAAAAGCGCGTCATCGGCCAGAACGAAGCCGTGCGCGCCGTGTCGACCGCGGTGCGCCGCGCGCGCGCCGGACTGCAGGATCCGAACCGCCCGCTCGGCAGCTTCCTTTTCCTCGGCCCCACCGGCGTCGGCAAGACCGAACTCACCAAGGCGCTCGCGCGATTCCTGTTCGACGACGACAATGCGATGGTCCGCATCGACATGTCCGAGTTCATGGAAAAGCACAGCGTCGCGCGGCTCGTCGGCGCCCCTCCGGGCTATGTCGGCTATGAGGAAGGCGGTACGCTCACCGAGGCGGTGCGCCGCCGCCCGTATCAGGTCGTGCTGTTCGACGAGGTCGAAAAGGCGCATCCCGACGTGTTCAACATCCTGTTGCAGGTACTCGACGACGGCCGCCTCACCGACGGGCAGGGGCGCACGGTCGATTTCACCAACACGCTGATCATCCTGACGTCGAACCTCGGCAGCCAGGCGATCGCCGCGCTCCCCGACGACGCCCCCGTCGAACAGGCCGAGCCCGCGGTGATGGAGGTCGTGCGCGCGCATTTCCGGCCCGAATTCCTCAATCGGCTCGACGAGATCGTGCTCTTCAACCGTCTCGCGCAGCAGCATATGGGCGGGATCGTCGACATTCAGGTCGCGCGCGTCCAGAAGCTGCTCGCCGACCGCAAGGTGACGCTCGACCTCACCGATGCCGCGCGCGCGTGGCTCGGCCGCGTCGGCTATGACCCCGTCTATGGCGCCAGGCCGCTGAAGCGCGCGGTGCAGAAATATCTGCAGGACCCGCTCGCCGACCTCATCCTGAAGGGCGAGGTGAAGGACGGATCGACGATCAAGGTCGACGAAGGCGACGGGGCGCTCAAACTCACCTCCGCGTAAAGGAAAAGGGCGGCCATCGAGCCGCCCTTTTCATATCCGGTCAGGCCGTCTGTTGCGCGAGCGCCGCGAGCCATTCGGGCTCGGGCTGGTCGGCGTCATAATATTCGAAGATCAGGTGGATGCGCGGCGTGTCGCCGCCATTCAACACCGCGTGCACGCCCATATTATTGACTTCGGCCGCCTCGCCCTCGGCGATGTGATAGCCCTCGCCCTCGATGCGGAACTGGACCTGGTCGTTGGTGCGGATCGGCACATGGATCTTGTGCGGCCATTTCGCGGCGGGGTTCGCATCGCGGTGCGGCTGGATCACGCCGCCCGCGGGCATGCGCGCGAGCATGACGCGCGGGAACACGCCGTTCGCATAGCCATAGTCCCTGGTCGCCGCCGCGAGCACCGGCGCCAGCAACGGCTCCCATTCGTCCCACAGCGGGCGCGCATAGTCGCTGCGCCAGTCGCGCATGTCCGAGATGAAGCGAAACACGATATGCGCGGTCGCGTCGAGCGCCTCGAAGCGGTTGGGCTTGTCGGCATTTTCGGCCTGCCACAGCATTTCAGGGACCGCATCGACCGCAACCCTTAACGCCGCGATGTCGACCATACCCAGCCGGCGGATGCTCGTTGTCTTGCGGGGATTGGGATACATGCGCGCCTCAGTCTTTCCGGTCAGTAATCATAACCGAAAAGTTCGAGGTCACGGGCATAGATTTTCGCGACGCCGTCGATCAGTTCCTGATCATAATAGTCGCGATAATCGCCGCGCCGGGACCGGTTGGCATGATCGAGCGGCGACGTCGGGATGCCGATGCGGGCGCAGATCGCATCATAACCCGACTGCATATCCTCGACCTTGCCCAGCATGTCGGACAGCAGGTCGCCGTCGCGATCGGTCAGGAACAGATGCTGGGGTCGAAAAATGATGTGGTTGAGTGGCGGCGCGGTGAACAGAAAATGCCGCATAACCCGCTTCGGGTCGCGCGCAAAACTGCCTTCGCGGCTGGTCGCAAAGGCGCAATAGGACACGAAGCGGTCGAACGGGTTGCGCACGAAGGCAAATTTGAAATAGCCCGAAAATGCCTCTTCACCGAGAAAGGGGCGGATTTCGGCGAAGCTGATATGCCCATGCCCCATCCGCGCGATTTGGGGGATCGGGAAACTTTTTTCGACGAACAGGCGCGCCTGCTCCATATCATCGGGGCCCAGATGCTCGCGCAGACCATGGCGCACCGAATGCGTCCCGGTTTTGGGGATCGCGACGAATATGAAGCGATGCTTGTGCGAAACGATCATGGATTGTTCAGGCCGCGGCTGCGGCAGCCGAGGGGCCGTTCGGCGCGGCGACCATGAAGATCAACTCGGCGAGCGCACGGTCGAGCGGGACGTCATTCCCCTCAAGCAGAATCCGCTGCGCCTCGAGCCGCTGCAGGTCGCGCTGGACCTCTCCGATGAGCTGGCGATAGGCGGGGAGCCCCGCCGGCGCGGTGCCATATTGCGCCCAGAGTGCGCCCCATGCGTTGGCGAATTGTTCGAGCCGCGCCGCGATCTCGTCGCGCGCCGGCGTTGCCGCGCATTGCCGGAGCAGGAAATCGACGTGGCAGCGGATTTCCCACACCGACATGATTGCCGGCAGATTGACCTGCTCATAGGCGAGCGGGGGCGCCCCGACCGATCCCGGCGCGACATGCTGAACCGGCTGGCCATCGCGCCCGAACCGCTTCGCGTCGGCGATCATGTTCCAGAGTTTCTCGCCCCCGACCGTGTCGAGCACCAGATGGACACGCTTCGCATCGCCGTCATTGCGGACATTGTGCAGGCAGAAGCTGTCGAACAGCCAGCATTCGCCCGGCGCCATATGCACCGTTTCCTTGTCGCAACTGAACGCGACGCCCGGATTGGTCACGACGGGGATATGGATGCGGATATGCGTGCGCCAGTAATAGCCGACGTCGACATGCTCGGGCACCACCGCGCCGGGCGCGAGCCCCATCAGCCGGCTACGCCCCCAGACCGCGCCCAGATCGGCAAGGATTTCCTTGATATAGGGACATTGGTCGAGCGCCGCGGTCGGCGCCATCGGGCCGGCGAAACCGTTCGTCACCTGCCCCGACGGCGTGATCAGCGGCACCGCGTCGTTGCCGGGAATCCGCCCCGGATGCGGCAGCCATGCCGATTGCGGCAGCGCCGCTACCTCTTTCGCCAGCGTATCGGCGCAATATTGCCGTGGTAGCTTGACCAGCGGCATGCCGAGTTTCATCGGGTCAGTCCCGGCGGATTTCGACCTGCGGCCGGTCGACCGTCTCCGCAAGGTCGCGCCGATGCTGTTCGGCGAGCGCATCCCATTGCGCCGCGGTCTTGCAGACTTCCTTCTGGAAGCGTGTTCCCGTCTTCTGGGTGCGTTTGCAGATCACCCGGTCTCTCGGGTCCGCCACCGCATCGCTTGCGGGTTTGAGGGCCAGCGCCGGAACGGCGGGCAACAGGGAGACAGCCGCCGCTAACGCGAGCAAGTCGATTCCGCGCATGACTATTCAACTCCAAAGCAATATCGCTATCGCAACAGCATATTCGCTTGCCTCCGGCGCTGTCAATTCGGCCCGGCGGCGAAAAGCGGTAGGGAAACGCCTGTATGAACTTCGATTTTCGCCTTTCCGACCGCATCGACTGGGAAATACTCAAGACGGACTTTGCCCGCCGCGGCCGCGTCGGGATCGAGGGCCTGCTCGCGGACGGGCAGGCCGAGGCGCTGCGCGCGCATCTGCTCGGCCGTGACGACTGGACGCTGGTCATGAATGCGGGCGAAAAGGTCTACGAACTCCCGCGCGCGGCGCATCAGACGCTCGACGAGGACCGGCGCCGCGAACTCGACCAGCACATCATCAACGCCGGCCGACACGGATTCCAGTATCGTTACGAAGCAATCCGCGCGCCCGACGGCGGCGATGCTGCGGCGGCGGACCCGGTCGCCCGTTTCATCGCCTTCCTGTCGTCGGCCGAGGTGCTCCTGCGCCTGAACACCCTGCTCGGCGACGGCACCGCGACCTTCGCCGACGGGCAGGCGACGAGCTATGGCGGGGGGCATTTTCTGACGTGCCACGACGACGATATCGCCGGGAAGAAACGTCAGGCAGCCTATGTCTTTTCGCTTGCGCCGGCCTGGCGCGCCGAATGGGGCGGCTTGCTGATGTTCCACGGCGCCGACGGGAACATAGACGAGGCCTTTGCGCCGCAGATGGGCGCGCTTCGGCTGTTCGCGGTTCCGCAGCTGCACAGCGTCAGCTATGTGACGCCATTCGCCCCCGAACCGCGGCTGTCGATTACCGGCTGGCTACGCGCCCGCGACTGACGCGTCAGTTGCGACGGATCTCGACCTGCGGCCGGTCGATATGCTCGCGAAGGTCGCGCTTTTGCTGTTCGGCAAGGGCATCCCACTGCGCCGCGGTCTTGCAGATCTGCGTGTAAAAGCGTGTGCCGGTTTTCTGGGTCCGCTTGCAGATCAGCTTGTCCTTGGGGTCGACCGAAGGCTCCGTCGACGCGAAAGCGGGAGCCGCCGACAGAAGCGACGCCGATGCGAGGAAGGCAAAGAAATAATGTCCACCCATGATGGACCTCCCAGATAATCCGGTCTGCAAATCTATGCGCGCCGCTGACCCCCGTCAATTTAAAGAAACGGCGTTCCGGCCGGTCAGTCGAAGCTATACCCGTAACGCTCGACCCACGGCGCAAGGACAGGCAGCACTTCGCGCATCTGCGCTTCGTACCGTTTCCAGCGCCCGCTCGCCGACGAATAGATCGGCTCCATCACCTGCGCATAGCTCGGCGTCCGGATGAAGCCGCGTTCGGCCGCAGTCTTCTGATGATCGAGCACCGCATCCTGCCAATCGAGCCCGAGGAACTCGAACAGCGGCCGCGTCGCCGCGCCCGCGTCGGCAACCATCGCCTCATAGCGCAGCATATGAACATCAGTCGGGAAGACCCCCTGGCAAGTCTCCCAATAATGGAAGATGCGGTCGTAGGTGCGACTGGCGTTGGGGAGATCGAGAAAGCTCGCCATCGCTTCGGTCGGCTTGAAATTCTGGATATAGCAGCTAAGCACGACGTCGCACGGATGCCGCATCGCGAGGATGATCCTTGCATCGGGGAAGAGGCGGTGGATCAGCGGCATCCGGATCATCGACAGGGGATTCTTGTCGATGACGAGGCTGCCCGCAGGCGGCGGCGACCGCTTGTCGAGCTCGGCAAAATATTGGCCACGCAAATCGGCGACCGCCGCCGCGTCGAGCATCCGGATATTGTCCATCTCGCCCAGCGACCGCGCCATATTCTCGATGATCGGTAGCTCCTCGAGCACATGTGTGTCGCTGTGCCCCATCAGGATCGTATCGAGCAGCGTCGTTCCCGAACGCGGGAAGCCGACGAGAAAGGCGGGGGCGGGCCGGTCGGCCGGCTGCGGCGGCGCTGCCCATCCGGCGAACCAGGCCGAGGTCGTTTGCGCATCGAGCGCCGCGATCGCGCGCTGATAGGCGCTGCGATCGACGCCGACGCCCATCGGGCCTTGCGCCTGCGCGGCGTTCATATCCTCGTAAAAGCGGATCGCCTCTTCGGTGCGGTCGAGCCGGTCGGCAAGCTGTCCGGCGAACTGCGCCTTGATCGAAGGATTGATCGCCGGAGAGAAGAGATCGCGCACGAGGTCGAGAGCAGCTGCGCGGTCCCCATCGCGGCTGAGCAGCAGCGCGCGCAGATAGTCGATCTCGTCGCCTGCGAGCCCCTGGGCTTCCGCGGTCGCGATCAGCTTGCGCAGTTCGTCGGTGCGGTTGGCCTTTTCGAACAGGATGCCGAGATTCAGATAGCCCGGAACGAAACGCGGGTCGGCGTTGAGCGCGAAGCGGAGCGCCTTTTCGGCCTGTCCGCTGTTCTCGAGATCGAGAAAGGCGACCGCGATCGCGAGGAATATTTTCGGGTCGGACGGATCGAGCCGCGCCGCCTCCCCCAATGCGCGCAGCCCGCCCTCGACATGGTTGATGCTGGTCAGCGTCCGGCCGAGTTCGAGCAGCCGCGCAGGATCCTTGGGCGAGAGCAACGCCGCCTTTTCGAGGAGGAGGCACGCTTCTTCATAACGGTCCATCGAGATCAGGACCCGCCCCATGTTGGTGTGGATCAGCGAAGACCCGGGATCGATCTGGCGCGCATGCTGAAAGGCCTGCAGCGCGCCTTCGAGATCGCCGGCTTCGTGCCGGGCATTTCCCAGATTATTCCACGCGCTGAAATCATCGGGATTTTCAGAGACAAGCTTCTCGTACGCCCAGCTCGCTTCGGTCGTGCGTCCCTGCGCCTTCAGTATCTGCGCCTGCATCGCCTGCAGTTCGGGCGATCCGGCGACATCTCCCTCCGCGCAGACGCGCGCGGCCTCATCCGCCTCGCCAAGGTCGAGCAAGGCGCGGGCAAGATTGATGCGGTTGTCGCTCGTGTTACCGCCATTGGCAATCGCACGGCGCAGATAGTCGGCGCCCTGGCGCTGCGCGCCGGTCTGGCACGAGACGACGCCGAGCAGCTGGAGGATCGTCGGGTTGGCGGGCTGGACGCTGAGCGCCGCTTCGCCCTGGGCTTTCGCTGTCGCAAGATCGCCCTTGGCATAGGCGGCGTAAGCGGCGCGCATTCTCTGGGTTACGGTCATCGGCGCTGTCTATAAAAAAAGAGGGCGGGACACCAGTCCCGCCCTCCCTTTGTTCGAGGCCCTGAAATTTAGAACTTCAGGCGTGCCGACACATAGGCGCGGCGCCCGATGACGTCGTAGAGCGACGGATCGGTACCCGACTGGACGTTCGGCGAGTAGGTCTCCGGCTGGCGGTCGAACGCGTTGTTCACACCGATGCGGAAGGTCATCGCATCAACTTCGGCCTGGAGCGCAAAGTCGAAGTACCAGACGCTGCCCGGACCCGTGAACTCTTCGCCGATATACTGGCGAGCCGCACGGTTTTCCATCGCATCGATGAAGCGGATGCGGCTGTCGAAGCTCAGCTCACGCGAGAAGTTCAGCTTGGTGTTGAGCGTCGCCTTCCAGCGCGGGAAGCTGGTGCCGAGACCGGCACCGAAGTAGGACGCCGTACCCGCATAGTCGGTCTTCAGACCACCCAGACCGACGTTCTTGAAGTCGATCAGGTAGTTGACCATCAGGTTGAAGTTCAGCGCGCTGTCTTCGCCGATGAATTCGGTCGGCAGACGATAGCCCAACTGAACGTCGACACCCGAGGTCTTGACCGAACCCGCGTTGACGAACTGGAAGTAACCGTTCGCGTCACCGCCGAGCGAAGCCGGGAGGTAAATACCGGTCATCGCGTCGCCCGAACGGCCGATTGCGTCGCAATAGGGGCTCGTGCCGCTAAGGCCCGGGTTGATGTCATTGTAGCCATAGCAGGATGCGATGATTTCGTTGACGTCGGGGTTGAGGATCGTGTCCTCGATCTTGATGTTGTAATAGTCGATCGAGCCCGTGAAGCCGCCGGCTTGGAACACCGCACCGACGGTGAAGGTGTCCGATTTTTCCGGCTTCAGGTTCGGGTTGCCCGTGGTCGTGATGAACGCCTGCGCACCCGGCGAGGGGACGAAGGTGTTCACCGTCGCCGCGCCAACGCCCGTCGCGACGCACAGCGCGGTCGCGGCGGCCCCGCCGGTCTGGCGGAAGTTCGAGTTGATCGAGCAGGGGTCGAAAATCTGCGGGAAGCTGCCGCCGCCCGAGAACAGCTCGCCGAAGTTCGGCGCGCGGACCGAGTGCTGATAGCTCGCACGCAGGCGAACCTCGTCGATCGGGCTGAAGGTGACCGTGGCACCATAGGTCCAGTCGTTCGACGGCGCGCCATTCACGCCATTCTGGATGTCGTTGAAGTCGCTCTTCGAGTGACGGGCGGTCGCCGAAACTTCCAGGCTGTCCGTGATCGGGGCACGAAGTTCGCCGAAGAAGTCGAGGAACTTGTTGGTACCGAGATCGGGCGTCGCGGTGTTGAAGCCAGCGATCGGACCGAACAGCGAGCCCGGGTCGAAGCTGTACTTGAACTTGCGCTGTTCGACACCGAGCACGACGCCGAGCGGGCCGCCCGGCAGATCGGCCAGCTCACCCGAGACGTACGCCTGAGCGACCTTCTGCGTGAAGACCGTCTTGGTCACGCCGACTTCGTCAACAAAATCGACGCAGTCCTGCGAGAAGGGCTGGATGCCGAACGGGTTGAAGCCGCCGTCGCAAAGGCTGGCGCCGCCGTCGGGCGCTTCGAGCAGTTCCTGAACGCGCTGGACGTTCACGTTGCCCGTTGCGCGCTGGTCGATGGTGGTTTCGCCCCAGCTGTAATAGGCTTCGTAGCGCCAACCGGGCGCGAACTCGCCGCGCAGGCCGGCAAGGCCCTGGATCACGCGGTTGTCGAGCTGTTGCTCGCGCAGACCCGTGCCGAGGAAGCGGTAACCGATACGGATACCTTCGGCAGCGCCGGTACCGGCAAGGTTCGGGTCGTCGCCGGTACGCGTGTTGAGCAGCGAACGCAGGTCGGCCGACACAAACGGGTTGGTGACCGGAACGACGAAGCCCGTGATGCGGCCGGTCGGCGAAACGAGCGACGAACGCGCGTTGAGAACCGAGGCCCCCGTGTTGGCGGGGTTCACTATACCCGTGCTGACCGGGGTCGGCGCAAGCGCAGTTGCCGAGCTATAGTCGGTGTAGCCGCCCTGGACGAAGAAATCGAACGCCGGATTGATCTCGTAGTTCGCCGTCAGGAACGCCGATTTGCGTTCGAGCGGGAGAACGAGAATGTTCACGATGTCGAAGTTGTAGCTGTAGAAGTCCGGGAAAAAGTTCAGATTGGGGTTCGCCGGCGAATCGAGCGAGTAACGGAAGTTCGACACGTTGAGCGGGTTGTTGAACGCGCCGCGGCCGAACAGCGTGCCGTCCGAGTTGAACGCGAGCTGGCTGATCGTCGGCGTCTGCGCAGCCGACACGCCATAGCTGGCGAACAGCGTGTTGACCGCCGCCTGGCTGATCGGGTTGGTGCCGCTGTTGGTGAACGAACCCGTCGGGAACGAACCCGTCGTCGAGGTCGCCTGCGACGCGAAGTCGCGCTGACCCTTGATCAGGCCTTGGCGCTTCGAATATTCGGCCGAGAAGGCGATGTTGCCACGGCCGTCGGCGAAGTTGCCGCCGATGATGCCGCTGAACTGATATTCGCGCGCGTCGGTTTCGGGAATCGAGTTCGAATAGCTCGCGCGGAGGTCGATGCCTTCAAAATTGTCCTTGAGGATCAGGTTGACCACGCCCGCGATCGCGTCGGCACCGTAAGCGGCGCCGGCGCCGCCGGTCACGATTTCGATGCGCTCGATCAGACCCTGCGGGATCGTGTTCAAGTCGACCGTCTGATCGGTCGCCGACACCATCGGGCGGCGGCCGTTGATCAGGACGAGGTTGCGGTTGGAACCGAGGCCGCGAAGGTTGATGTTCGACTGACCGCCGTTGCCCGGGTTGTTCGAGGTGGTCGTGCCGGCCGGGTTGACCTGGGGCAGCGTGTTCAGGAAGGTGTCGAGCGTGACGTCGGCGTTTTCAACGGTCGCGTCGCCGCTGACCACCGCAACCGGGCTGTTCGAATCGAGGTTCGGACGGGCGATACGCGAGCCCGTGACGACGATCGTAGCATCGCCTTCATCGTCGGCCGCGTCCTGCGCATAGGCAGGAGCCGAAACCATCGCAACGCTCAGCACCAGCGGTGCGGCGCTTAGTTTCAGCATAGAAAATTGGGTTTTTTTCACAGTGCAGTCCCTTGCTACTGAGTGATAAATGCACCCGGGCACCCGAAGCAGAGACGCAAACGCGCAACGCACAACGACACCCCGATATCATGCGGGATGGCTTTTCGTTCATCGGGAGTAAAGGAAATTCCCGGCGCATTCGGCGGTTTCGGGAAGCATTGTGACGTATTTGCAACAAACCCGGGAATTGGCGAAATACAATATGCTGCGACGCGCCGTTCGCGACATTTTGTTTCATCGGTTACGAATTCACGGCGCCCTGTCCGAACGTTAGCCGCCCATTGCCCCTGCAAGTTTTCCGGGGTCGAGGCGTGCGTCGCGCCATTTCAGGCCCCAGTGAAGATGCGGCCCCGTCGCGCGTCCGGTCCGCCCCACCGTTCCGAGCGTCTGCCCCTGCACGACCCGGTCGCCGACCTTTACGTCGAGTCGCTGGCAATGGAGAAAGGCGCTGCTGAGGCCCATGCCATGGTCGACGATCAGCAGATGGCCCTCGAGCGTGAAGGGCGCGGCGGCGGCGAGGGTAACAACGCCGTCGGCGGGCGCGACAAAGGGCGTGCCTGCCGGAACCGCAACATCGGTGCCGCTGTGATAGGTTCCGGGCTTGCCCTGATAGACGCGCTGCGAGCCGAAGTAGCCCGACAGGCGCCCCGTGACCGGCCAGCGGAACGTCTGTCGCCAGCCATCGGACACAATGGGCGTGTTGCGTGCTGCGGCGATCTGCGCGAGCTCGGCGGGGCGGCGGCGTTCGAAGTCGGCGTCGCTCGCCGCGCTGCCGCGATAAGGGGCGTTGATATCTTCGAGCCGCCAGCTGCCCGCCGCGACGGCGAGGACCCGCTCGACCGGGAGGCCGTCGGCCAGCGTCGCGACGAGCCGCGCGCGCGAAGCGGCGTCGCGGTCGAATGCGATCAGAAAGCGGCCGTCGGCGGCGACGGGGATCGCCTTGCCATCAAGCGTCAGCGCACGCGTATCGCCGGGCACCTGCCCGGCCAGCACCGCGCCCTGTTCGGCGATACCGGCGAGCGTGAAATCGCGCCGCACCGGAGCGCGCGGCGACCAGGCGGACGGAGGCGGCGGAACGGGCCGGGCGGATGGCAGCGGCGCAGGTGTCGCCCGGGTGTCGGCTGGCGGCACGCAGCTGGTCGCAACGAACAGCAGCGCCAGCGCGGCCGTATGGCGGGGCCAATCGCGCGCGAAACTCATGCCTCGCGCGCGGTGTCCAGTGCAGCCTTCACCGAGATTTCGGCGGTGGCATAGGGTTCCTGCCGCGCAACCGACCAATAGCGCAGCTCGTCGAGCCCGATCGGCACGCCGCTCACCGCGCACAGCACATGGTCGCCGGGCGCGAGGACGCGGAACCCGTTCGGTCCATACTGAAGGCGGGCGAGGCGGTTGCGGCTGGCGATCAGCATGATTCTTGGTCCATTCGGCGGGGTGTCATGGCCGCGACTATAACAGCATCGCCGCGCGCGGCCACCCCCGCCGCCGTCAGAAAAGCTCGCCCTGCCCCCGCTTGGGCTCCTGAGGGGGCGCCTTTCGCGGCGACCGCGGCGCGGGGGACGGCAGCGGACCATCGTCATCGCCGACCTGCACCGGCAGTTCGCCGTCGGCGAACTGGAGCCGCAGATGGCCAGCCTCCCGCGCCTTGGCAGCGGTCGTGACGATCGCGCCGCCGGCATCGCGCACCATCGCGTAACCGCGCGAGAGGAGCGCGCGCGGGTCGAGGCTGTCGAGCAGCCGCCCGAGCCCTTCGAGCTGCGCCCGGTCGCGGTCCCAGCGCCGCGCAAGAAGCGCGGGACGCAGCGCCGCGCCGCGCGTCGCGAGCCGTTCGGAAATCACCGTCAGCCGGTGCCGCTGGCTGCGGTCGAGCCGCTCGCCTGCGTCGTCGAGCCGCTGGCGCTGCGGCGCGTAAAGCGCCTCGCGTTTCGGCAGATGGCGCGCGAGCGCGGTCAGCCGCTCGCTTCCCAGCGCCTGATGGCGGTTTGCCGCGCCGATCATCCGGCCGTTCCATGTGGCAAGCTGCGCCTGCAGGTCGGCGCGCACCGGCACCGCCAGTTCGGCGGCGGCGGTCGGCGTCGGGGCGCGCACATCGGCGGCATAGTCGGCGAGCGTCACGTCGGTTTCGTGGCCGACCGCGCTGATCGTCGGAATCCGGCAATCGGCGATCGCGCGCACGACGACCTCTTCGTTGAACGCCCACAGATCCTCGATCGACCCGCCGCCGCGCGCGACGATGACCAGGTCGGGGCGCGGCACGGGACCGCCGGGTGTGATCGCGTCGAAGCCGCGGATCGCGTTCGCGACCTGCGCCGCAGCGCCGTCGCCCTGCACCAGCACCGGCCAGACGATGACGTGCGTCGGGCAGCGGTCGGCAAGGCGGTGGAGGATGTCACGGATCACCGCCCCGGTTGGCGAGGTCACGACGCCGATCGTGCGCGGAAGATAGGGCAGGCGCTCATATTTGCGCTCGCGGTCGAACAGCCCCTCGGCGCCGAGCCGCGCCTTCAGCTTCTCGAAGAGCAGCATCAGCGCGCCTTCGCCCGCGACTTCGAGCGTATCGACGACGAGCTGATATTTGGAACGCCCCGGATAGGTGGTGAGCTTGCCGGTCGCGATCACCTCGATCCCGTCCTCGGGCCGGAAGGCAAGGCGTGCCGCCTGCCCCTTCCACATCACCATGTCGATGAGCGCATTATCGTCCTTCAGCGCCGCGTAGAAATGCCCCGACGCCGCGCGCTTCGCCCCTGACAATTCACCCCGCACGCGCACGCGCGCGAAGCCGTCCTCGACGGTGCGCTTGATCGCCGCCGACAACTGGCTGACCGACAGCGCCGGTGCATTGTCGCCGGGCGTCGCCTCGGCTAACAGCCGCGCTTCGGTGCCATCGTCGGAAGCCGTATCGGGAAAAGGGACTGACATGAATATCCTGCTGGTCGGATCGGGGGGGCGCGAACATGCGCTCAGCTGGCAGTTGGCACAATCGCCAAGCTGCGCCAAGCTCTATGCCGCACCGGGCAACCCCGGCATCGAGGCGCATGCCGAATGTGTCGCGATTGCCGTTGACGATCTCGACGGCCTGATCGCCTTCGTCCGTGCCCATGCGATCGATTTCGTCGTCGTCGGCCCCGAAGCCCCGCTTGTCGCGGGGCTGGCCGACCGGCTCGGCGAGATCGGCGTCCCGACCTTTGGCCCCCGCGCCGCCGCTGCGCGGCTCGAAGGGTCGAAGGGCTTCACCAAGGATTTGTGCGCGCGCGCCGGCATCCCCACCGCCGCCTATGTCCGCTGCACCAGCGCCGAGGAAGCGATCGCCGTGCTCGAAGGTTTTTCGACCCCCGTCGTGATCAAGGCCGATGGCCTCGCCGCGGGCAAGGGCGTGATCATCGCCGAAACGCAGGCCGACGCAGAAGCCGCGATCGGCGACATGTTCGATGGCGCCTTCGGCGGCGCGGGCGCCGAGGTCGTGATCGAGGAATTTATGACCGGCGAGGAAGCGAGCTTCTTCGCGCTCTCCGACGGCGCGCACGTGATGGCGTTCGGCAGCGCGCAGGACCACAAGCGCGTCGGCGACGGCGACATCGGCCCGAATACCGGCGGCATGGGCGCCTACAGCCCCGCCCCCGTGCTCACCGCCGCGCTCGAAGCCGAGGTGATGGACCGCATCATCCGCCCGACCGTCGCGACGCTCGCCGCCGAGGGCACGCCCTATGTCGGCGTGCTCTTCGCCGGCCTGATGCTCACCGATGCGGGGCCGAAGCTGATCGAATATAATGCCCGCTTCGGCGATCCCGAATGCCAGGTGCTGATGATGCGCTACGCGGGTGACCTTGCCGCGCTGCTCCACGCGGCGTCGACCGGCGCACTCGGCGGCGCGACGCCGCCCGCCTTCGCCAGCGACTATGCGCTGACGATCGTGATGGCCGCCAACGGTTATCCCGCGACTCCCGAAAAAGGTGGCGCCATCCACGGCATCGCCGATGCCGAAACCGGCGGCGTGCGCATCTTTCACGCCGGCACGGCGCGTGCCGACGGCCAGATCGTCGCCACGGGCGGCCGCGTCCTCAACGTCACCGCGACGGGGCGCACGGTCACCGAAGCGCAGGCGCGCGGCTATGCCGCCGTCGACAAGCTCGATTTTGCCAGCGGCTTTTGCCGCCGCGATATCGGCTGGCGCGAGGTTGCGCGCGAGGCGGGGTAACAGCGGCTGGACGCGGCGTGACAGGCCGCATAGGCTGAAACAAAATCACAAGCGGAGAAGATCATGACCTGGCTTCAGGAAAACTGGATTATCGCGGTTGTCGGACTCGTTGTCGCCGTCGTGCTGCTGTGGTGGCTGTTCGGCCGGTCGAAACCGCAAGAGATCGCGCCGCCCGTCGCCGAGCCGGCAAAACCCGCCAAACCGCTCGAACCGGCAAAGCCCGAGATTATTGCGGCCGAACCCGCGCGCTTCAAGCCGATCGAACCCAAAGCGCAGCCCGTTGCCGCGGTTGCGCCACCGCCCGCCGCCGAACCGGTCGCCAAGGCACCGCCGCCCGCGCCGGAGCCGGTCCCCGTCCCGGACCCCGCGCCCGTCGTTGAACCGGCGCCCAAGCCCGCAGCCAAATCCAGGGTCGCCGCAAAGCCTGCCGCGAAGAAGACCGTGGCCAAGGAGCCGGTAGCGAAAGCCGCTGCAAAGCCCGCAACAAAGGCGGCGGCCAAACCCGCAGCGAAGAAAGCCGCCGCGAAGCCGGCACCGGCCGAAGCCGCCGCCATCCCCGAGGAACCGACCGTTCCGGCGCCGCCTCCCGCGGCAGAACCCGCCGCGCCGCCGGCGAAATCGGGGGCCGATAATCTGCAATTGCTGAAGGGGGTCGGGCCCAAGCTCGTCGTGCTGCTGAACGGCCTCGGCGTCACCAGCTTCCGCCAGATCGCCGACTGGACCGACGCCGACGTCGCGGCGATCGATCCGCAGCTCGGCGCCTTCCAGGGCCGCATCGCGCGCGACAATATCGTCGATCAGGCAGGCTATCTCGCGCGCGGCGACAAGGCCGGGTTCGAAGCGAAATATGGCGCGCTCGGCGGCGAGCTCTAGTCGCCGCCCGCTTCGTCTTTCGGCTTGCGGATCTCGCTGACCAGCAGCTTGTCGATCTTGCGCCCGTCCATATCGACGATCTCGAAGCGCCAGCCCCTGTCGGTGAATTTCTCGCCTTCCTTGGGCAGGCGCTTCAGGATCGCGAGCGCATGGCCCGCGGCGGTCGCATAATCGCGGTCGTCGCCAAGCTCGATCCCCAGCCGCTCGGCCATCTGGTCGGCGGGCATCGACCCGGCGATCAGCAGGCTGCCGTCGTCGCGCTCGACGACGAAGGGTTCGCTGCCGATATCCTGGTCCGAGGCGAATTCGCCGGCGATTGCCGAGAGCAGGTCGGCCGGCGTCACCAGCCCGTCGAAATGGCCATATTCGTCATGGACGAGCAGCATCGGCACCTCGGCGACGCGCAAGGCTTCGAGCGCGTCCATCGCATCGATCTGGTCGTGGATGACCTTCGCCGGGCGCATCAGCTGCTCGAGGTCGAGCGGCTCGCCGCGGAACAGCGCGGAGGCGATGTCGCGTGCCTGCACCACGCCGACGATGTCGTCGACCGACCCGCGCGCAACCGGCAGCCGGCTATGCGGCGATTCGACCAGCTTGTCGCGCACCCCGCGCGCGTCGAGCGAGACATCGATCCAGTCGACATCCTTGCGCGGTGTCATCACCTCGCGCACCGGGCGGTCGGCGAGGCGCACGACGCCCGAAATGATCGCGCGCTCGCTTTCTTCGATCACCCCCGATTTCGATGCCTCGGCGACGATCAGATGCAGTTCCTCGGCGGTCACGCGATCTTCCGATTCGCGGTTGAGGCCGAGCAGGCGAAAGACAAGCGCCGAACTGGCGTCGAGCAGCCAGACGAGCGGGGCGCCGATTTTCGACAGCCAGTACATCATCGGCGCGACGATGATCGCGATCCGTTCGGGCGCGCGCAGCGCGAACTGCTTCGGCACCAGTTCGCCCGCGATCAACGAGGCATAGGTGGTAAGCGCGATCACGACGGCAAAGGCGACCGACCGGGCGGTCTCCGCGTCGAGGCTGGACAACGCCTGCAGGCGCTCCGCCACCGGCTGGCCGAGGCTGGCGCCCGAATAGGCTCCCGTCAGGACGCCGATCAGGGTGATGCCGACCTGTACGGTCGAGAGAAAGCGCCCGGGATCGGAGGCCAGCTGGCGCGCGATCTTCGCACCGCGACTTCCGCGCTTTTCCGCGGCCTGCAGGCGCGGGTCGCGCGACGAGACGATCGCGAGTTCGGACATGGCGAAAACGCCGTTAAGAAGGATGAGGATCAGAATGATCGCAACATCCGACCAGGGAAAAGGGCTCATTGGGCGATCGTGTGGCGCTGCGGCGCCCGGCCCCTGTCAACTTCGGTCATTTCTTCCCTATAAGCGAAAGGCGCCGCATAGCACAATGGCACGCGCTCGCGGGCCCGGCTCAGCCGCCGTTCAGTCAAATTCTGGAACCAGATCGCCAGCCATATGTTATCGGCAGGCAGGACGGCATGCGAAGGACCAGGCGCATCCGCCGGATAAAGGGAGCGAAACGATGAAGACCCGAATGATCAAGCTCACCATTTTGACGAGCATCGGCGCGATCGCGCTGACCGGCTGCGTCACCGACCCGGTGACGGGCGAACGCAAGATATCGAAGGCCGCGATCGGCGGCGTCGGCGGCGCACTGGGCGGCTATCTGCTCGGCGACCTGATCGGCGGCCGCAACAGCCGCACCGAGGAAATCGTCGGGGCGGGCATCGGCGCCGTCGCGGGCGCGGGTGTCGGCTATTATATGGACCAGCAGGAAAAGAAGCTGCGCGAACGCACCGCGGGCACCGGCATCGATGTCGAGCGCCAAGGCGACCAGCTCGTGCTCAACATGCCCGGCGACGTGACCTTCGACCTCAACAGCGCGATGGTGAAGTCGCAGTTCCGCAGCGCACTCGACAATGTCGCTTCGACGCTCGCCGAATATCCGAGCACCTATATCGACGTCTATGGCCACACCGATTCGACCGGCAGCGACACCTATAACCAAGGCCTGTCCGAACGCCGCGCCGCATCGGTCGCCGACTATCTGGGCGGCCGCGGCATCCAGCGCGCGCGTATGGCGACGCTCGGCTACGGCGAATCGCAGCTGAAATGCTCGCCCGAACGCAGCGAGGCCGATTATCAGTGCAACCGCCGCGTCGAAATCCGCATCGCGCCGGTCACGCAGGCCGACGTCAACGCGGCACGGTAAGGATTTCCATTCCCGTGGAAAAGAAAGGGCGTCGCCGAAAGGCGGCGCCCCTTTTTACGCGAGCGAGGGGAAGCTGGCTTTCAGTCCGTCGATGACGAACTGCGCCGCAAGTGCTGCGAGCAGCACGCCGAGCAGGCGCGTGATGACGGCTTCGCCCTTGTTTCCGATCAGCCGCATCAGCGGACCGGCCGAGAGCAGCGCGGCCAGCGTCAGCAGCAGCACGAGCAACAGCGCACCGAAGATCACAAAGGCGCGCTCGAGCCCGTTGTTCTGCGACACGAGCAGCATCACCGACGCGATCGACCCTGGTCCGGCGAGCATCGGCATCGCCATCGGAAAGACCGAGACATCCTCGATTTCGGGGGTCGCCATCACCTTTTCGGCGCGTTGTTCGCGGCGTTCGGTGCGTTTTTCGAACACCATGTCGATCGCGATGATGAACAGCATGATCCCGCCCGCGATGCGGAAGCTGTCGAGGTCGATATGGAGGAAGCTCAGCAAGGCTTCGCCGAACATCGCGAAGAAGACGAGGATCAGCCCCGCGATCACCGTCGCGCGGATCGCCATCGAGCGGCGCTGCTGGGCATTCGCGCCCGTCGTCAGGCTGGCATAGATCGGCGCGCACCCCGGCGGGTCGATCACGACGAACAGCGTGACGAAGGCCGAGATGAAAAGGTCGATCATGACTGTTTCGGCGCCGCCACCTGGTCGTCGACGACCGGTTCCATGCCCTTGCCGTCCCACAGCCGGACCGTCACGCGGCGCGATTTGTCGGCGCGGACGGTGGAGGTCCAGCTCAGCGTCTGGTCGGCCGACAGGCCAACCACCATATCCTCGCCCGCGGCCCCGGCCTCGATCGGCACGGCGGGGCGCGATCCGCACGTCGCCTGCTGCGATGCGATGAAATCGGGAGCTTCACGGGGGGTCGCCAGCGTGTCGCCATGATCGAGGATCCAGTTGATCCGGCCCTTCTCGTCGCGCACCCACACGGTGGTGAAAAAGCCGTTCGCCGGCCCCTTCTGCCACGCGCCGGTCGTCGCGCCGGCATTGCCGTCGCAGCTGACATAGACGGCGTGCGGTTGCCACTTCACCGCCTCGGCGGGATCCTTCTGCGACTTCAGCCAGTCGCGCGCCTTCACCCGCTGCGGCACGAACATCACCGCGTCGGGATGCGCCGTCTCGCGAAACGCGGTCCACTGCCCCTTTTCCTGCGCGAGCCGGGCCAAAGAGATTTCGGCCGCGATGAACGCGCTGGGGTTGGCGGCCAGCGGCCGGTTGCGGAACCCGTCATCGGGCGCCGCGCAGCCGGCGAGCATCGTCAGGCCAAGCGCGGCAACCAGCAGGCGGTGCATCAGAAACCCTCCGGATCGGCGAGTCCCGCGCGGCGGTGCGCGGCGACGAGCGTATTGCGCAGCAGGCAGGCGATCGTCATCGGGCCGACGCCGCCGGGGACCGGCGTGATCGCGCCCGCGACCGCCGATGCGTCGGCATAGTCGACGTCGCCGACCAGCCGCCCCTTCGCCGCGCCTTCGGCAGGCGGCAGGCGATTGATCCCGACGTCGATCACGATCGCGCCGGGCTTGATCCAGTCGCCCTTGACCATCTCGGCGCGGCCGACTGCGGCGACGACGATATCGGCGCGGCGGACGAGGTCAGGCAGATTCTTCGTGCGGCTGTGCGCCATGGTGACGGTCGCGTTGGCACCGAGCAACAGCTGACCCATCGGCTTGCCCACAAGAATCGAGCGGCCGACGACGATTGCATCCTTGCCCGACAGGTCGCCGAGCTGGTCCTGGAGCAGCAGCAGGCAGCCGTAAGGAGTGCAGGGCACCATGCCGGCTATGCCGAGCGCGAGGCGTCCCGCGCTGACCGGGGTCAGCCCGTCGACATCCTTGCCGGGATCGATCGTCGCGACCGCCGCCTGTTCGTCGAGATGGCCGGGCAGCGGCAGCTGGAGGAGGATTCCGTCGACGGCGTCGTCGACGTTGAGCCGGCGCAGCAAGGCTTCGACCTCGGCCTGCGTCGCGGTCGCGGGCAGCCGATGCTCGAAGCTTTCCATGCCCGCGGCGACCGTCGCCTTGCCCTTCGATCCGACATAGACGGCGCTCGCCGGATCGTCGCCGACGAGCACCACCGCGAGGCCGGGCGCGCGGCCCGCCGCGGTTACAAAGGCCGGAACGGCGTCGGCAATCCGCGTCCGCAGGCCAGCGGCAAACGCCTTGCCGTCGATCACCTGCGCAGCGGCCATCACGCCATCCCGTTGGCGTAGGCGAGCTTCGCGATATAGTTCAGCACCGGCCCGTCGAGGATGATGATGATGATCAGTACCAGCATCGGCGTCAGGTCGAGCCCGCCGAAGTCGGGCATGATCCGGCGGAACGGGCGATAGAGCGGCTCGGTGATCCGGTCGAGCACCGTCCAGAGCTGGCCGACGAACTGGTTGTGCGTGTTGATGACGTTGAACGCGATCAGCCACGACATCACCGCCTGCGCGATGATGAACCACCACAGGACCGTCAGGATGATGTGAACGATCTGGAGGAGCATGAGAAGCAAGGCGATTTCTCCGAAAAAGGGTCTTGCCGCGTCTCTTAGCGGTGAATGAGCGTCCCCGCACCCCTCGCGGTGAAAATTTCCAGCAGCATCGCGTGCGGGATTCGCCCGTCGAGGATGACCGCCGCCTCGACGCCGGCGTCGACCGCGGCGACGCAGGTCTCGACCTTCGGGATCATCCCGCCGGTAATCGTCCCGTCACCCTTCAGCGTCTCGATCGCGGGGCGGTCGAGGTCGGTGAGCAGCGCGCCCGATTTGTCGAGCACCCCGGCGACGTCGGTGAGCAGGAAAAAGCGTTTCGCTCCCAGCGCGCCCGCGATCGCCCCCGCCATCGTGTCGGCGTTGATATTGTAAGTTGCGCCGTCGGTGCCGAGTGCGACCGGAGCGACGATGGGAATGAAATTATCCTTGGTCAGATTGACGAGGATCGTCGGGTCGACCGCCACCGGCTCGCCGACGAAGCCGAGGTCGACGTGCCGCTCGATCCCCGAATTGGGGTCGGGCTCGGTGCGGCTGACCTTTTCGGCGAGCACGAGGTTTGCGTCCTTGCCCGAAATACCGACCGCACGCCCGCCAAGCGCGGCGATCCAGCTGACGATTTCCTTGTTGATCTTGCCCGCGAGCACCATCTCGGCGACCTCGGCGGTCGCGGCGTCGGTCACGCGCAGCCCGCCGACAAAGGTCGATTCGATCCCGAGCTGTTTCAGCATCGCGCCGATCTGCGGCCCGCCGCCATGAACGACCACCGGGTTGATCCCGACCGCCTTCAAGAGCACGACATCCTCGGCGAAGTCGCGCTGCGCCTCGGGGTCGCCCATCGCGTGACCGCCATATTTGATCACGAAAGTTTCGCCCGCATAACGTTGCAGATAGGGCAACGCTTCGACGAGCGTTTCGGCCTTGGCGAGCAGGTCGGGCATTTTCGAGGGATCGGTCATCGTCATCATCCGGCGTTCTTCGCATCGAGGCTGCGGCCCAATGCGACCAGCCCGGTGATGACGAAAGGAATGACGAGCACCGACAGCGCGACCTTGGCGAGCATCTGCCCGCCCATCAGGTTGGCGATCGGGAACACGCCGTAAAAGGCGATCGTGACGAACAGCAGCGTGTCGACGATCTGGCTCAATGCACTGGCGATCGCGCCGCGGATCGCGAGCCATGTGGTCCCGGTACCGGCACCTTCGCGTCCGCGAAGCTTGCTGAAGATCGTGACGTTCAGGAATTGCGACGTGCCATAGGCGACGATCCCGGCCGCCATCAGGCGCGGGCTTTGGCCAAGGATCATATCGAATGCCGCGAGCCGTTCGGGCTGCATTTCGGGCGATGCGGGGAGCGCGAGGACGAGCGCGGTCAGCATGATCGACAGGACGAGCGGGACAAAGCCCCAGAGCACGATGCGGTTCGCGGTCGACTGTCCATGGAGTTCCGACACGGCGCTCGACAGCGCAACGAGCAACAGAAAGGCGAAGATGCCGGCCTCGACCGCCAGCCAGCTCCCCAACGCCACCTGCTTGTTGCCCAATACGCCGGCGAGCACGACCATGCCGCCATAGACGATCGAGAAAAGAAAGAGCGAAGGCGAGAGCGTGCGCGGCAGCGCCGTCGAAGTGGTATCGGTCATGCCGCCCGATAGTCGGTTTTGCGGGTGCTGGAAAGTCCGAGAAACACCGCTCGCCGCGCGGCTCTTGCCCCGGCGCCAAAGCCCGTTATTCAGGCCCATTAACTTGCGGGGGACGCAGCAGCATTATGGAACGCCTTATCGGTTTGGTCGGCATCGTCGCCTTGTTTGCGATCGCCGTGCTTTTTTCGTCGAACCGCCGCTGGATCCGGCTCCGGGTCGTCGTCCCCGCCTTCCTGCTTCAGGCCGGATTCGCCGTCCTCGTCATCGGCACGCCGTGGGGCCGCGCGGTGATCCAGGCGATGTCGAACGCCGTCTCGAACCTGCTCGGCTATGCCAAGGCCGGCACCGACTTCATCTTCGGCCCGCTCGCCTCGCCCGAAATGGGCGCGAACAGCTTCGCGATCGCCGCGCTCCCGGTGATCATCTTCTTCGCCTCGCTCATCTCGATCCTCTATTATCTCGGCATCATGCAGCTGGTGATCAAATGGGTCGGCGGAGCGATCCAGAAAATCACCGGCATCACCAAGGTCGAAAGCCTCGGCGCCGCCGCAAACATCTTCGTCGGCCAGTCCGAATCGCCACTCGTCATCCGCCCCTATCTCGCGGGGCTCACGCCCTCGCAGCTCTTCACCATCATGACGGTCGGTATGGCCGGGGTCGCGGGTACGATCCTCGGCGCCTATGCGAGCATGATCGGCGAGCAATTGCTGCCCTATCTGCTCGCGGCGAGCTTCATGTCGGCGCCGGGCGGCATCCTGATGGCCAAGATCATGATGCCCGACGATCCCAAGGACCTCGGCATCGAACCCGTGATCATGCCCGAGGCGAGCCACGACGAGGAAAAGCCGGCGAACATCATCATGGCGGCGGCGCAGGGCGCGCAGACCGGCGTCAAGCTGGCGGTGGCGGTCGGCGCGATGGTGCTCGCGTTCGTCGCGCTCGTCGCGCTCGCCAACGGGCTTCTCGCCGGGATCGGCGGCTGGTTCGGTTATCCCGACCTGTCGTTCCAGGCGGTGATCGGCGCGATCTTCCGCCCCGTCATGTGGCTGATGGGCGTGCCGTGGGAAGAAAGTGCGGTGGCCGGCGGCCTGTTCGGCAGCAAGATCGTGCTCAACGAATTCGTCGCCTTCATCGACCTCGGCAAGGTGCAGGGCAGCATGTCGCTGGCCGCCGTCGCGATCGCGACCTTTGCGCTCTGCGGTTTCGCGAATTTCAGCTCGATCGCGATCCAGATGGCGGTGACCGGCGGGCTGGCCCCGAACCAGCGCCCGATGATCGCCAGGCTCGGGCTGAAGGCGCTGCTTGCGGGAAGCCTGTCGAACCTGATGTCGGCGGCGCTCGCGGGGCTGATGCTCGGAATTGCCCCGCCATTGGCGGCCCCTCCCGCCCCGCCCGCCCAGCCCGCCGCGGCGTCGGGGGAGGCACCGAAGTCCGATGTTGCGGCGCCCCCGGCAGCGGCGCCTGCCAAGGCGCCCTGACCTGCCGCGACGACGCGGGCAAGTCTTGACGCCCGGCAGTTGTGAAAATTTGCAAGCTGGCGCCTGATAGCGTAAATTCTGCGCTGCAAAACGATCCCACGTCGCGTTCGTCAACAGGGAGGCCGTCATGAAAACCGCTTATCGTTTGTCGATCCTTGCCGCGGCCGCGGCGTCGATAGGGGCAGGTTTCCTCGCCACATCGAACGCGCAGACCGTCGAAACCGAACGCTACCGCCCCGATCGCCCGCCCGAGGCGACGATCTATCGCGACGCCGGCTATCGCGGGCCCGCGGTGTTCGTCGGCGAGGCGAAACCGAATCTCGGCCTCGCCTGGCCGGTCAATTCGATCCGTGTTCCGAGCGGACGCTGGGAATTGTGTGAAAGGACGCGCTATCGCGGCAATTGCCGGACGGTCGATCGCGACACGCCGATGCTGAACAACGTGCTGCGCGGACTGACCATCCAGTCGATCCGGCCGGTCGGATCGGGCGGCGGCGGCGGCGGATGGCAGCCCCCTGCGAACGATCAGGTCGCGCGCGGCAATTTCGCCGAATTCCACACCCAGCCGGCGCGCGGCAACAAGCGCATCCTCGCCTGCGAATATGGGTCGGGGACGGCCAATTGCGCGGCGCAGACCGCCGACAATTATTGCCGCTCGATCGGCTGGAACGGATCGGCGCGCGAGCATATGGAAACGGTGAGCGGGCGGGTCTATCTCGCCGACGTGCTGTGCGTCCGGTCGGGTTACTGAGGGGGAAAGCGATGAACAGGACGATCGCGACGGTCGTTACCGCGACCGCTGTGCTCGCCGTTGCGGGCTGCTCGTCGGTTCCCCGCAACACCGGCACCAGCTATGAATGCAACCGCGGCACGCGGCTGAAGGTCGATTATGTCGGCGACGGTGCGATCGTGCGCGTCAACGGCGGGCGGACGATGCTGCTCAAATCGACCCCCGCCAACAACGGGCAGATCTACGAAAACAGGAGCGGCGCGCGGCTGCACCGGCAGGGCAATGAGGTGACGTGGAACACCGCGCTGCGCTCGGCACCCGAAAGCTGCCGCGTCGTCTACACACCGATGTGACCGACCGGGACGGCGGCTTTCAGGGTCGGGCGGGAGCCTTGCAGCCGCGCTCGAGCCCGACGCCTTTCAGGAACCCGCGGCGCACCGTTCCGGCATAGACCGCGAGCGCGTAGCGCCGCCGCTCGGCGTTGGCGCCGGTGACTTCGCCAATCAACCCGCGAAACGGAATAATCCCTCCCGCCACCGTACCGGCGACGCGGCCCGCGGTTTCCTCGCGCTTCTTGGCGCGGCTCTTGTCGACCTGTTCGTTGACGTCGGCGCCGAGCACGTCGTTGAGCTCGCTCACCTCGCGGCTGATCGCCGCGCATTTGCCAAGCCCGGCGAGCGAATAGGGGTCTTCCTGAACCGCGAGGAGCTTGGGCGGCACTTCCTTGCCGTCGAACGGCTCGGTCACCGAATTGGCGGTATCCTTGATCGTCGAATCTTCGGGGGCGCCCTGCTGGGCGTATGAATGGGCCGGAATGACGAAGGCCGCAACGGCCAGGCTCATCAACAAGGTGCTGCGCATGGTCTTTCCCTCTGTTGGCGCGCCCGATCGACGCATGAAATCAACGCACAAGAGCCCGGCCGGCTCCCGTATTCCATTATATAGCCGCCGTCGGCCGAATATCGCGGCGCGCGCGCTACCCGTCCAGTCCAAAACACCCGGGCGGGATTATGCGATCAGCGCGAACCAGCCCGCCGCCAGCAATGCGGCAACGCTGGGAAAAAAGGTCAGGCCAAATCCAAAGGCCCGCCCCGCCGCACCGCGCGCATAGCCGCGGGCAAAGGCGATGCGCCCCGCCACGAACAACAGCGTCAACGCGACCGGCACCGCCATCCGTGTGGACGGCAAGCCCAGCGCGAGCGCCAGGTGGACCGGCACCGCAAGCACCACCTGTTCGAGCGTATTTTGCAGGATCGCGCGCGATTCGCGGACCGGCACGCTTTCCGACACCGACACGCTGCCGCCGATATCCTCGGCGGACGCGAAGCGCTGGCTGGCGACGCGCCCGATCGCCAGCACAAGGCACAGCAGAACCGCAAGGTCGAGCCGCAACGCCAGCGACAGCCGCGCCATCGGATCGTCGAGCCGTGCGATCCATCGCTCATCCGACAGCCAGGCGAGCGCCAGCGCCGAAGCGCCGACGATTGCCGCCAAAGCGGCGCCCCGCGCCACGCCGCGCTGTTCGAGCGCGAGGGCGGCGTCGGGCGGCGGTGTCACCGCGTCGGTACGGGCGCCTCGCCCGTCCAGTCGTAAAAGCCGCGACCGGCCTTTTTCCCGACCCAGCCGGCATCGACATACTGGACGAGAAGCGGCGCGGGGCGGAATTTGGGATCGCCGGTGCCGCTGTACAGCACGCGGATGATTTCGAGGCAGGTGTCGAGCCCGATGAAGTCGGCGAGCGTGATCGGGCCCATCGGGTGGTTGAGCCCGAGGCGGCAACCGGCGTCGATGTCCTGCATCGTCGCGACGCCCTCGCCCAGCGCAAACACCGCTTCGTTGATCATCGGCATCAGCACGCGGTTGACGATGAAGCCCGGCGCGTCGTTGGCGTGGACGATTTCCTTGCCGAGCCCGCGGCCAAAGGCCTCGACTTGTCCGAGCGTGTCGTCGCTCGTCGCGAGGCCGCGGATCAGTTCGATCAGCCCCATCACCGGGACGGGATTGAAGAAATGGACGCCGATGAAGCGCGCCGGATCGGGCGCCGCCTGCGCGAGGCGCGTGATCGGGATCGAGCTGGTGTTCGACGCCAGGATCGCGCTGGCCGACAGATGCGGACCGACGCTGGCGAAGATCGCGCGCTTGATTTCCTCGCGTTCGGTCGCCGCCTCGATCACAAGGTGGGCGGGCGCGAAGGCGCTGTGGTCGGCGACCGGGGTGATGCGGCCGAGCAGTGCGTCGGCATCACCCTGCGTCATCTTTTCCTTGGCGACGAGGCGGCCGAGCGCCTTGGCGATGCCCGCCTTGCCCGCTTCGGCACGCGCGAGGTCAATATCGGAGAGCAGCACGTCGTGGCCGGCTCCCGCCGAGACCTGCGCAATCCCTGCGCCCATTTGTCCCGCACCGATGACGCCGACGATCATATCCTGCCCTTTCGCTTGAAACCCTTGCCCGTGCCCCTACGGCTTCGGACCCGCGCGTCAAGTACGGAGCATCACGGGGCGGAGCGGAACTCGGTCGCTTCGGCGAGGATCAGGGCGAAGGCGGGATCGGCATCGTCCCACGTCGCGACCGGGGTCCAGCCCGATGCGCGCAAAAGCAGGTTCGCATCGCGGGCGCCGTATTTATGGCTGTTCTCGCTGTGGATCGTCTCCCCCGCCGCCATATGATAGGCCCGGTCATCGACGGTGAAGTCCATATCGCACGCCGCGACGAGATGCATTTCGATACGCGCATGGACATCGTCCCAGATCGCGCGATGGGTGAAATTCTCGACCGGAATATCGCCGCCGAGCTCGCGGTTGATGCGTTCGAGCAGGTTGAGGTTGAACGCCGCAGTCACCCCCGCGGGGTCGTCATAGGCCAGCTCGAGCGTCGCGACATCCTTGATCCGGTCGATACCGATCAGGAGGAGCGACGCTTCGCCGAGCGCGCAGCGCCAGTTGCGCAATAGGTCGACCGCGGTGCGCGCGACCATATTGCCGATCGTGCTGCCCGGAAAAAAGCCGAGCTTGGGCAGGTCGGCGATTTCGTCGGGCAAGGTCACGCGCTGGGTGAAATCGGCCTCGACCGGATAGACGGGAAGCCGCGGAAAGCGCGCCGCGAGCGCCAGCGCGCTGTCGCGCAGGAAATCGCCCGAAATATCGACGGGCACATAGGCGCCGGGCGCGATCGCATCGAGCAGCAGCGGCGTCTTGGTCGAGCTGCCCGACCCCAGTTCGACGACCGCGCGCCCGGGGCCGATCGCGGCCGCGATGTCGGCGGCGTGGCGGGCAAGCATGTCGGTCTCGCTGCGCGTCGGATAATATTCGGGGAGCGCGGTGATGTCCTCGAACAGCGCCGAGCCGGTCGCGTCGTAGAACCAGCGCGCGGGAATCGCCTTCGGGTTCTGCGAAAGACCGGCGTGAACATCGGCGCGGAAGGCGATATCGACGCCCGCGTCGTCGGCCGCAACTTGCCGAAGATTGCGCACAACGCCCATGGTCAGGACCTCCTCAGGGCAACAGGCCGGCTGAGGCGCCAAAATGGCGAACATATCGGGCCAAATGACCCGCCGGGAATAGTGGCTCTATGCCCAAGGGGCATTTGGTTCGAGATGGAAGCCATTTTGTCGTCCCTTCGGGATTTGATCAAATTTGTCCGTTGCCGCGTCGGAGCGCCTTGAAATATATTCATATGTCTTCGTCGCTCCTCCTCGCACCGAACAAATTTGCTTCAAACCTCAGCCGGCCTGTTGCCCTGAGGAGATCCTACAGATCCTTTGCGAGCCGGACGCCGGTGAACTGCCAGCGCTGGTGGGGGTAGAAGAAATTGCGATAGGAGGCGCGCAGATGGCCGCGCGGGGTCGCGCAGCTGCCGCCGCGCAGCACGAACTGGCCGCTCATGAACTTGCCATTATATTCGCCGACCGCGCCGGGCGCGGCGCGAAAGCCCGGATAGGGACGATAGGCACTGCCGGTCCATTCCCACACGCTGCCGAACATCTGTTGCAGTTCGGCGTCATCGGTGGAGGCGGCCGGCTGCACCGGCCCCGCGGCATCGAGCTGCTGACCGCCGTGCGGATCGAAGGCCGCCGCCGCGGCTTCCCATTCGAACTCGGTCGGCAGCCGCGCCCCCGCCCAGCTCGCGAAGGCGTCGGCTTCGTAGAAGCTGATATGCGTGACCGGCGCGGCGGGGTCGATTTCGCGCCATCCCGCCAGCGTGAACTGGCGATCGCCGTCCCAATAGGCGGGCGCATCGATATCGTCGGCCTGCACCCACGCCCAGCCGTCGCTGAGCCAGAGCGACGGCGTGTGATACCCGCCGTCGGCGATGAATTCCTGCCACTCGCCATTGCTCACCGGGCGGCTGGCGAGCGCGTGCGGGGTCAGCAGCGCCTCGTGACGCGGGCCTTCGCAGTCGAAGGCGAAGCCGTCGCCGCCGTGCCCGACCGCGACCACGCCTTCGGCGCCCCTCACCCATTTCATCGCGGAAAACTGCCGGGCTTCACGCGCAACCGGCGTTTCCCAGACCGCGGGTCCGAGCGGGTTCTGCGCGAAGAGATGCTTGAGGTCGGTGAGCAGCAATTCCTGATGCTGTTGCTCGTGCTGGATGCCCAGCCCGACGAGCATGTGCGCGGCGGGGGACAGGCCGGGAAGCGCGCTTTGCACCGCGGCGTCGACATGCGCGCGCCAGATGCAGACCTCGTCGAGCGACGGGCGCGTCAGGAGGCCGCGGCGCGGGCGCGCGTGACGCGGCCCTTCGGCTTCATAATAGCTGTTGAAAAGAAAGGGATAGCGTTCGTCGAAAAGGCGATAGCCGGCGACATGATCGCGCAGGATGAAGGTTTCGAAGAACCATGTCGTGTGCGCGAGGTGCCATTTGGCGGGCGAGGCGTCGGGCATCGACTGCGCGCTCGCATCGGCGTCGGAGAGCGTCGCGACCAGACCCTGCGACAGCCGCCGCGTCGCGGCAAAGCGCCGGACGAGCTCTTGCAGCGGATCGGTACGATTCTGGGTGTCGGTGCGGCTGGCCATGGTGAGACAATTCCCCGGGGTGCGATTCGGTTTCGCCGTTCACCGGATTATGGGTACGCGACGCGGCAAAGTCTAGAACATTCAGGGAACATCGACACGCATCGTCATGCCGGACTTGATCCGGCATCCGTTTTTCTGGCGTTGCAGTGGACCCCGGATCAGGTCCGGGGTGACGAATGGTGGTCAGCGCGTCGCGCCGGGTTTCCACAATATGTCGCCGCCCGCCGCGGCGTTGATGTGCCGGGTGAGCACGAAGAGATGGTCGGACAGCCGGTTGAGGTAGCTCAGCGCGAGCGGATTGAGCGCGCGTTCGGCCCCCGCCGCGACCCCCGCGCGTTCGGCGCGCCGCGCCACCGCGCGCGCGAGGTGGAGCCGCGCCGCGGCTTCGGTGCCGCCGGGGAGAATGAAGCTTTTGAGCGCGCCGAGCGTGTCGTTCATGCCGTCGATCTCGCCCTCGAGCCGTGCGATCTGGCTCGGCACGATGCGCAGTGCCATGTCGTGCGGGCTGAAACCGAACTGGATGTCGGGCGGGGTCGCAAGGTCGGCGCCGAGGTCGAACAGCTCGTTCTGGATGCGCGACAGCATCGCGGCCTCATCGCTCGCGGGGTCGAGCGCGGCGGCGGCGACGCCGATCGCGCTGTTCGCTTCGTCGACATCGCCGATCGCCGCCATCAGCGCGTCGGACTTGGCGATGCGCGAGCCGTCGACGAGCCCGGTGGTGCCGTCGTCGCCGGTGCGCGTATAGATCTTGTTGAGCTTGACCATCGGCGTAGGCGCTTATTGGCCCGCCGCGAACAGCCCGATCAGCACGAGCAGGATGATGGTGATCGCCTGCCACTTCACGCGCGCCATCATCATCCGGTTCTGCATCACCTGATTTTCATGGACGGTACCGTCCATCTGGGCCTTGTGGCCTTGCGAGAAATAGAAGAGCCCGCGCGCGAGCGAGAAGAGGACGAAGCCGGCGGCGATCACGACGCCAAGGATGAGCAGGATTTCCATAAACCCAATCTAGGGATTTTGCAGCGAATAGCCAGCGGGAAGCCGGTCGGCGGCCAAATCGGCGGCGAGCGCCCGCCCGTCGACGCCGGCGGCGCGCAGCGCGGCGAGCGACGCCGCGGCGTCGCGTTTCGCCAGCCGTTTCCCGTCCGCGCCGCAGACGAGCGCATGGTGGCGATACAGCGGCGTCGGCAGGCCGAGCAGCGCCTGGAGCAGGTGGTGGACGTCGGTCGAGGCGATGAGGTCGGCGCCGCGGATGATGTGCGTCACCCCCATGGTCGCATCGTCGAGCGTGCTCGCGAGATGGTAGCTCGCCGGCGCGTCCTTGCGCGCGAGCACGATGTCGCCATGCGCGAGCGGATCGGCGGCGCGAAGCCCCTGCCCCGCCTCTTCCCATGCCAGTTCGCCCGCCGCGGCCACCGCCCGCGCCATGTCGAGGCGCCAGCAATGCGGTTCGGCGGCGATGCGGCGCGCGCGCTCCGCATCCGGCAGGTTGCGGCAGGTTCCGGGATAGACGGCTCCGGAAGGACCATGCGGCGCCGAAAGGCTCGCCGCGATATCGGCGCGGGTGCAGAAACAGGGATAGACGAGCCCGCGGTCGCGCAGCGTGTCGAGCGCGGCGGCATAGTCGCCAAGCCGCGCCGACTGACGCACCGGATCGCCGTCCCAGTCGATCCCGAGCCACGCGAGATCGTCGAGCGACGCGCCGACAAACGCCTCGCGCGAGCGGCTGCCGTCGATATCGTCGATGCGGATGCGGAACCCCCCTCCCGCCACGCGCGCGGCGGCGTGCGCGAGCACCGCGCTGTACGCGTGGCCAAGGTGAAGGTCGCCGGTCGGGCTGGGAGCGAACCGCGTCAGCATATGGGTCTCATGAATCCATATGCTGTGGCGAGTCAAAGGCAATCATTCCATATCTTGCGGACAGAAGCCCCTTGACGCCAGAATCTGATGCGGCATGTAATGATGGTGTCACGCAGGGAAGGCAGTGGCGCGCCAACCCGAGCAGCATAGGGGGCAGCGTCCGAAAGCCATGTTTCATCCCGATCTTGCCCGGCATCCCGATAGTTGTCCGGCCCTCGTACTCAACGCAGATTATACGCCGCTGAGCTATTATCCCTTGAGCCTCTGGCCTTGGCAGACCGCGGTCAAGGCGGTTTTCCTCGACCGCGTCACCATCGTCGAAAATTACGAGCGCGAGATCCATTCGCCGACGCGGACGATGCCGATCCCGAGCGTGATCGCGCTCCGCCAATATGTGAAGCCGTCCGAGCATCCGGCCTTCACGCGCTTCAACCTGTTCCTGCGCGACCGCTTCGCGTGCCAATATTGCGGGTCGGGCAAGGACCTGACCTTCGACCATGTCGTGCCGCGCCGGCTCGGCGGGCGCACGACATGGGAAAATGTCGCGACCGCCTGCGCGCCGTGCAACCTCAAAAAGGGCGGCCGCACGCCGCAACAGGCGCATATGCCGCTCTATCGCCAGCCGTGGCGCCCGACGAGCTGGCAGCTGCAGGACAATGGCCGCGCCTTTCCGCCCAATTATCTGCATACGAGCTGGATCGACTGGCTCTATTGGGATGTTGAACTGGAAGGCTGAACGGCGCATGGGCAGGCGCGACAGCATGGGTTCACCTCGATGGGACTAGGCGCCCGCCAACCATCGAAAAAAGGAGACATATCATGGTTCGCATCACCCCCATGCTCGCCGTCAGCGCGATCGCCGCGCCGCTGCTCGCCGCCTGCGCGACGATCGCGCCTTCCGAACAACCCGTGTCGGTCACCGGCAGCATCACCTATCGCGAGCGCATGGCGCTGCCGCCGACGGCGCAGGTCGAAATCCAGCTCAGCGACGTCAGCCTGATGGACGCGCCGTCGAAGACGATCGCGCAGCAGTCGTTCACCGCCGACGGCCGGCAGGTTCCCTTTTCCTTCTCGCTGACCGTCGACGAGCGCAAGATCGACCCGCGCGGCCGCTATTCGGTCTCGGCGCGCATCACCGACGCGTCGGGGAAGCTGATGTTCATCACCGACACGCATAATGGCGTGACCTTCGACGGCCGTCCGCGAATCGACATGGGCACGCTGGTCATGGTCCGGACCCGCTGACGAACGGCCGGGCGCGCGCATAGCTATGCGCGCGCCCGTCGGCTTGACCCTGCGCCTTCGCAGGTGCAGCAAGCTGGGTCCATGGGCCCGCCTATCCAGATCTCGCAAAATCCCGACATCCGCTATTTGGGGCGGATCCTCGGCGACGTCATCCGCGCCTATGGCGGCGACAAATTGTTCCGCCAGACCGAATATATCCGCTCGTCGAGCGTCGACCGGCACCGCGGGATCGCGGGCGCCGAGGCGATCGACCCGGGGCTCGATGCGCTGAGCCTCGACGACACGATCGCCTTCGTGCGCGGTTTCATGCTGTTTTCGATGCTCGCGAACCTCGCCGAGGACCGGCAGGGGGTTGCAGCCGAGCCCGAAGCGACCGTTGCAGCCGCGATCGAAAAATTGCGCGACGACGGGATCGATAACGATGCGATCGCAGCGCTGCTCGGCGCCTCGCTCGTCGCACCGGTGCTGACCGCGCACCCGACCGAGGTGCGGCGGAAATCGGTGCTCGACCACAAGAACCGCATCGCCGAACTGATGCTGCTGCGCGATGCCGGCGCCGACGAGACGCCCGAGGGCGATGTCGTCGAGGATGCGATCCGGCGGCAGATCGTGCTGTTGTGGCAGACGCGCCCGCTGCGCACCGAGAAATTGTTCGTCGCCGACGAGATCGACAATGCGCTGACCTATCTCCGCGACGTCTTCCTGCCCGTGGTGCCGAAACTCTATGCGCGCTGGGAAGCCGAACTGGGGCAGCGCCCCGCGAGCTTCCTGCGCGTCGGGAGCTGGATCGGCGGCGACCGCGACGGCAACCCCTTCGTCACCGCCGAGACGATGCGACAAGCGACGGCGCGCAACGCCGCCGCGGTGCTCGGCCATTATATCGACGCGGTCCACCACCTCGGCGCCGAGCTGTCGGTGTCGGCGAGCCTCGCCGCGGTTCCCGAGGCGGTCGAAGCGCTGGCCGAGGCGAGCGGCGATGCCGCGCCGAGCCGCCGCGACGAACCCTATCGCCGCGCCTTGTCGGGCATTTATGCGCGGCTGTGTGCCACTTATGCGCAGATCGTCGGGCGCGCGCCGCCGCGGCCGTCGGCGCTGGCGGGCGAGCCCTATGCAACGCCCGCCGACTTCCGCCGCGACCTCGTCACCATCGCCGCCGGCCTGTCGGCGAGCGGCGGCGGCCAGTTCGTCGGCATCGGCGCGCTCGGGCGGCTGATCCGCGCCGTGGAAGTATTCGGATTCCACCTCGCGACGCTCGACATGCGGCAGAACAGCGCGGTGCACGAACGCGTGCTCGCCGAATTGCTGAGCGTTTCGGGCGTGTGTGCCGATTATCTCGCGCTGGGCGAAGAGGAACGCGTCGCGCTGCTCACCGCCGAGCTGGCGAGCGACCGGCCGCTCGCCGCACCGTGGCACGAGTGGAGCGACGAGACCGCGGGCGAACTCGCGATCGTCCATGCCGCCGCCGATGTGCGCGCGCGGCTGGGCCATGATGCGATCTGCCAGTGGATCATCAGCATGGCGCAGGAATTATCGGACCTGCTCGAAGTCCATGTCCTCGCGCGCGAGGCGGGGCTGTGGCGCAGCGGCGATGCGGCGGGCAAGGCGAACCTGATGGTCGTGCCCTTGTTCGAGACGATCGCCGACCTCGACCGCGCGCCCGCGATCATGGCGCGTTATTTCGCGATGCCCGAAATCGGCCCGCAGATCGGCGAGCGCGGGCATCAGGAAGTGATGATCGGCTATTCGGATTCGAACAAGGACGGCGGCTATCTGACCTCGACCTGGGGGCTGCACCAGGCGTCGCAGGCGCTGACCCCGGTGTTCGAAGAGGCCGACACCGCGATGCAATTGTTCCACGGCCGCGGCGGCGCGGTCGGACGTGGCGGCGGCAGCGCCTTTGCCGCGATCCGCGCGCAGCCCGCAGGCACGGTACAGGGGCGCATCCGCATCACCGAACAGGGCGAGGTGATCGCGGCGAAATATGGCACGGCCGACGGTGCCGCGACCAATCTGGAAGCGATGGTGTCGGCGAGCCTGCTCGCGAGCCTCGAGCTCGAGGCATTGAACGACAAGGACGCGGCGCGCTTTACCGCGGCGATGGACCAGCTCTCGGACGGCGCCTTCGCCGCCTATCGCGGGCTCGTCTACGACACGCCGGCGTTCAAGGATTTCTTCCGCGCGATGACGCCGATCGCCGAGATCGCGACGCTGAAGATCGGATCGCGGCCGTCGAGCCGCACGAAAAGCAGCGCGATCGAGGATCTGCGCGCGATCCCGTGGGTGTTCAGCTGGGCGCAGGCGCGCGCGATGCTGCCCGGCTGGTACGGCACCGGCGAGGGTTTTGCGGCGTTCGAGGACAAGGCTTTGCTCGCCGACATGGCGGCGGGGTGGCCGTTCTTTGCGGCGCTGCTCGGTAATATGGAGATGGTGCTCGCGAAATCCGACATGGGGATCGCGGCGCGCTATGCCGAGCTGGCGGCGGGCATCGACGGGCATGAGGCGATCTTCACAGCGATACGCGACGGATGGAACCGCGCGCATGACGGGCTGCTGGGCATCACCGGGCAGACGCGGTTGCTCGAGAAAAATCCCGCGCTCGAGGCGTCGATCCGGCTGCGTCTGCCGTATATCGAGCCGCTGAACCTGCTCCAGATCGAGCTGATGAAGCGCCACCGCGCGGGCGAAACCGATCCGCGCATCGCCGAGGGCATCCAGCTCACGATCAACGCGATCGCGACCGCGCTCAGGAATAGCGGTTAGTCGAGCCCCTTCCCCCTTGATGGGGGAAGGAAATGCAGCCTTGCCGCGAAGCGGCTAGGCGAAGTTGGATGGGGGTGATGGTGCGTTCACGCATTGTCATCGCGGGCCGAGAGCGCACCCCCTCCGCTGCGACTAGCGAACAAGTGCGCAAGTCTCGCTACCTCCCCCATCAAGGGGGAGGAGTTAAGGTGCACGAAAGTCAGCTCTTGACGATAACCACCTCGCCCCTGGCGGTCGCGCCGTCGGGGGCGAAGTTGATCCGGAAATCGGCGCCGTCCTTGTCCTTGCCCGCGAGCGTATCGCCGCTGCGCGTGACCTTGACGCCCTTTTTGGCGAATTCGCCCGCCATCCAGTCGGCGGCTTTCGCGGGCGCAGCGGGCGAGGTGAAGCCGAGCTTTACCGTCGCCTTGTCGGCACTGCTCCTGTCATTGGCGTCGACGTCGACCGTCGTGACCTTGCTGCCCGGGTAGAGCTTTACCCCGTCGATATCGAAGTCGCTTTCGATATCGAGGTCGACGAAATCGGGAATATCGATGTCGATCGCGGCGCCCTCGCCGCCGATCTTGATGTTGCCGCCGTCCTTGCCGGTCTTGATCTGGACCCCGCCATGCTCGTCGCCGGCGTTGATCGAGACTTCGGTGCCTTCGCCGGTCTTTTTCTCTTCCGACCCGCAGGCGGCGAGGAGCATCAGCGGCGGAATGAGGAAAGCGAGACGCATCGACTATCTCCTTGGTGCATTAGTTGGATAATACACCTTGGAGATGAGTGAGTCAAATTCCTCTTTCGTCACCCCGGACTTGATCCGGGGTCCCGCTATTCGACGTTGCGAAGCGGGATGCCGGATCAAGTCCGGCATGACGATGAAGGAGGGGGCGGACTCAGGCGTCGATGCTCGTCCGCACGTCGCCGTGCACCAGCCCGCCGTCGACGGTGATCGTGTCGCCGACGACATAGTCGCCCGCCTTCGACGCGAGGAAGATCGCGGCGCCCGCCATATCCTCGGGAATCCCGATCCGCCTGACCGGGATGCTCTTCGACACCGCGTCGCCATGGTCGCGCGCGGCCTTGTTCATGTCCGACTGGAAGGCGCCCGGCGCGATCGCGGTGACGAGGATATGGTCCTGCACCAGCCGTGCCGCCATGCGCTTGGTGAGATAGAGGATCGCGGCCTTCGAGGCGTGGTAGCTGTAGGTTTCCCACGGGTTCAGACGCATGCCGTCGATCGAGCCGATGTTGATGACCTTCGCGGGGCGGTCCTGCGTTCCCGCACCCTTGAGCAGCCCGTGCAGCGCCTGCGTCAGGAAGAAGGGCGATTTGACGTTGATGTCCATCACCTTGTCCCAGCCCGCCTCGGGAAAGCCCTCGAACGGTTCGCCCCATGCCGCGCCGGCGTTGTTGACGAGGATGTCGAGGCGTTCCTCGCGTGCCTCGAGTTCCGACGCGAGCGCGCGGCAGCCCTCGACGGTCGAGAGGTCGACGGGCAGCCCGATGACCTTGCCCGGATAGCGCGTTTCGAAATCGGCGACGGCCTCCTCGATCTGCGCGCTCTTGCGCGCCGAAATGTAGACGCGCGCCGCGCCCGCGGCGAGATAGCCCTCGACGATCATCTTGCCGATGCCGCGCGAGCCGCCGGTGACGAGCGCGATGCGGCCGTCGAGGCCGAACATGTCCTGTAGGTTCATAGTGCTATCCTTTCAAAGCCCCTCCCCTTCAGGAGCGGCGGGTAAACTGTCCCCCGGACAGTTTAGATCATGCCGGGGGCATGATCGACCCTGCCACTGGGTTGGGGTGGGGGCTGTCGAGGTAGCGCAAGGCCGGTGGCCCCACCCCGCTCGACTAAGGCTCGGCTACGCCGAACCAAGTCTCTCTGCCCCTCCCCTGAAGGGGAGGGGTTTTAGGTCGCTTAGTAACCGTTCATCCGCGCGACCTGGTCGATGTGATAATGCACGTCGCCCATAAATTCGGCGAGCGCGCGGTCGCGTTTCATATAGAGGCCGATGTCATATTCGTCGGTCATGCCGATGCCGCCGTGCATCTGCACGCCTTCGCGCACCGCGAGGTTGGCGGCGCGGCCGGCCTTTGCCTTGGCGACCGAAACCATCAGCTTCGCGCCCTCGCTGTCTTCATCCAAGAGCTGCTGCGCCTTCATCACGGTGGCGCGCGCGACTTCCATCTCGCCATAGAGATGTGCGGCGCGGTGCTGGAGGCCCTGGAACTCGCCGATCAGCTTGCCGAACTGCTTGCGTTCCTTGAGGTAATTCACGGTCATGTCCATCGCGCCCTGCCCGACGCCTACCATTTCGGCGGCGGCACCGGTGCGCGTCGCGGCGAGCAAAGCGTCGAGAATCTCGCCGCCCGCATCGACTTCGCCGATCACCGCGTCGGCATCGACTTCGACGCCGTCGAGCGTGACATGGCTCGCGAGGCTCGAGTCGACGAGACGGCGCGGGTCGGCGGTGAGACCTTTCGTATCCTTCGGCACCGCGAACAAAGTGATCCCGCCGTCGGTCTTTGCCGCGACGATGCTCATGTCGGCGACATGGCCATGGAGCACGAAGCTTTTCTTGCCGTCGAGGCGGAACCCGTTGCCCGCGCGCGTCGCGGTGGTCGCGATGCGGTCGGGGCGGTGCTTCGCGCCTTCGTCGATCGCGAGCGCGACGATCGCCTCGCCCGATGCGATCGCGGGGAGCCAGCGGCCCGCCTGCGTGCCGCCCGCCTTCGCGAGCGCGGCGACCGCGCCGACGCTCGTCGACAGGAAGGGCGACGGGGTCAGGTTGCGGCCGATTTCCTCGAGCACGATGCCCGCCTCCATATGCCCCATGCCGAGCCCGCCGTGCGCCTCGGGAACGAGCATTCCGGGCAGGCCCATTTCGGTGAACTGCGCCCAGAGCTCGCGCGAGAAGCCGGTCGCGTCGGCGCTGTCGCGGAGCTTGCGCAGGTGCGACACCGGCGCCTGTTCGGCCACGAAGGGCGCGACGCTGTCCTTGAGCATCGCCTGGTCGTCATTGTGATAGAGCGGCATAATATCTCCCTCTCCCCTTCAGGGGAGAGGGCCGGGGAGAAGGGAAGTCGCCCCGGCCCTTTGACTGTAAATCCATGGGAGAGATATTCCCCCTCTCCCAACCCTCTCCCCTGAAGGGGAGAGGGCTTTATTCAAGCCCCCGGCAAATCCAGTATCCGCTTGGCGATGACGTTGAGCATGACTTCGCTCGTCCCGCCTTCGATCGAATTGGCCTTGGTTCTGAGCCAGCCGCGCGCCCGCGCGCCGCCCTTGGTTTCTTCGCTGTCCCATTCGAGCGCTTCGCTGCCGCCGCCCGACATGACGAGTTCGTGGCGGCGCTTGTTGAGCTCGGTGCCGACATATTTCATCATGTTCGACGACGCGGGATGCGCGCGGCCAGTCTTCCACATGTCCATGAAACGCTCGCCCATCGCGCGATAGGCGAAGACATCGACGTCGAACGCCGCCATTTCGGCGCGCAGGATCGGGTCGTCGAGTTCGCCCGCGGCGTTCTTGCCGAACGCCTTGGCGAACGCGCCGCCGATGCTGACCATGTCGCCGCCCGCGCCGCCGCCCGAGATCATCTCGCGCTCGTGGCCGAGCAGATATTTGGCGACGTCCCAGCCGCGGTTGATCTCGCCGATATATTGCGTCTTCGGCACCTCGACATCGTCGAAGAAGGTTTCGCAGAAGGGCGAGTTGCCGCTGATCAGGAGGATCGGCTTGGTCGTGACGCCCTTGCTCGCCATGTCGAAGAGCATGAAGGTGATGCCCTGATATTTGTTCGCCTTGTCGGTGCGGACGAGGCAGAAGATCCAGTCGGCCTTGTCGGCGTAGCTGGTCCAGATCTTCGATCCGTTGACGACCCAATGGTCGCCCTTGTCCTCGCCGAAGGTCTGCAGGGACACAAGGTCGCTGCCCGAGCCGGGTTCGCTATAGCCCTGACACCAGCGGATTTCGCCGCGCGCGATCGGGTTCAGATATTCGACCTTCTGCTCCTCGGTGCCGAATTGCAACAGCGCGGGGCCGAGCATCCAGATGCCGAAGCTGTCGAGCGGCGAGCGCGCGTGGATGCGCTTCATTTCCTGTTTGAGGACCTTGGTCTGCTCGGGGGTCAGCCCCGCGCCGCCATAGGGTTTGGGCCAGTCGGGGACGGTGTAGCCCTTCGCGACGCAGGCTTCGAGCCACTGCTTCTGCGCGTCATTCTTGAACACCCAGCCCCGGCCGCCCCAGCAGACGTCGCCTTCGTCCCGCACGGGCTCGCGCATTTCGGCGGGGCAGTTCGCCTCCAGCCAGTCCCGCACCTCGGCGCGGAAAGCGTCCAGTTCGCTCATCCTTTTGGCTCCTCTTCTGCGGCCAAATCTACGTCCGCTTCGCTACTTTACGCAAGCGTCAACTTGGATCGGCGCGCCTGCCCTTACGGCACCGTAGCGTCCGTTCGACCGGCGTTGACGTGCCCCCTTTGGCGCCTAAGCTAAGTGGCAAAAGAAAACGGGAGAATGGGTCAATGCGATTCGCAGGCAAGATAGCCGTCGTCACCGGCGCGGCGTCGGGCATCGGCAAGGCAGCGGTTTTGAAACTCGCGAGCGAGGGCGCACACGTCTTTGCCGCCGACATCGACGAGGCCGGCGGACAGGCGCTCGCCGAACAGTCGAACGGCAAGATCGATTTCGTCCGCTGCGACGTCACCCAGCCATCGGACATCGAGGCGCTGATGAACGAAGCTGCGGCGAAAGCCGGGGGCATCGACATCGTGTTCAACAATGCCGCCGCCGCGGGCGACCGCGCGCCGATCGACGAGATCAGCCCCGAGGGCTGGGACCTGACGATGGATCTGGTGCTGAAGTCGGTCGCGATGGGGATCCGCTATGCAAGCCCGCATATGAAGGGCCGCAAGGGCGCGAGCATCGTCAACACCGCGAGCGTCGCGGCACTCGGCGCGGGCTATTCGCCGATCGCCTATGCCGTTGCGAAGGCGGGCGTGCTTCATCTTTCCAAGATCGCCGCGACCGACCTCGCGCGCTACGGCATCCGCGTCAACGCGATCTGCCCGGGGTTCATCAACACCAATATCTTCACCTCGTCGCTCGACGTGCCCGACGAACATAAGGATCAGGCGAAGGCGATCATCGCGGGGATGAGCGAGGCGGCGCAGCCGGTCGCGCGTGGTGGCCAGCCCGAGGATATCGCCAACGCGGTCGCTTACCTCGCGAGCGAGGAATCCTCGTTCATGACCGGCACGCACATGCTGGTCGACGGCGGGCTGACGATCGGCCAGCGCCATGCGTGGGATCCCGAAGCCCCCGGGCTGTTCGACGCGATCGTTGCGATGGAGGAGGCCGCCAAGGCCGGAGCCCCGGCGTGAATGCCGCGGCAGCGGCCGTTCCCGCGCCTGAGCGCCTGCCGGTCTGGCTGAAGCTCGCCCACGGGCTCGGCAGCATCGCTTACGGCGTCAAGGAGAACGGCTTTTCAACCTTCCTCCTGCTATTCTACAATCAGGTCATCGGGCTCGACGCCGGGGTCGTCGGCATCGCGATCATGGTCGCGCTGATTTTCGACGCCTTCGTCGATCCGGTGATCGGCGAACTGACCGACCGCACGCGAAGCCGCTGGGGCCGCCGCCTGCCGTGGCTCTATATCGCGCCCTTCCCGCTTGCGATCGCGTGGCTGCTGCTGTGGAGCCCGCCCGAAATGAGCGACGCCGCGACGATCGCCTGGCTGATCGGCTTTGCGATCATCGTCCGCTCGCTCGTGTCGATGTGCGAAGTGCCGTCGGTCGCGATCGTCCCCGAACTCACCGCCGACTATGACGAGCGCACCGTGGTCATGCGCTATCGCTTCCTGTTCGGCTGGGGCGGCGGGCTCGTGATCCTCGTCCTCGCTTATGGCGTGTTCTTCGGCGGCCCCAAGGGGCTGGTCGATCCGGCGGGCTATTTCCCCTATGCGCTGACCGGCGCGCTGGTCATGCTCGGCGCCGTCGTCATCTCGGCGGCGGGCCAGCACAAGCGGATCGCCGTGTCGAACATCGCCGACCGGAAACCCGCCGCGAGCCTGTCGCATATCCTCCGCGAGATGCGCGATACGCTGTCGAATCGCGCCTTTCTGTGGCTGGTGTTCGCGGCGCTGTTCGGCTTCGTCAATCAGGGGATCACCTTTTCGCTGAACAATTATCTGCTCGGCTTTTTCTGGCAGTTCGATCAGCGCGAACTCGTCGCCTATGTCTTCCTGCTGTTCGGGACGATGATCGCGGCTTTTTTGCTCGTCGCGCCATTGTCGGCAAAACTCGGCAAACGCGACGCCGCGATCGTCGCCGGCGCGATCTCGCTCATCGTCAACAGCGGCATTTATTTCGCGTGGATTCAGGGGTTTTTCCCCGGCTTGCCGGGCAAACCGAGCATCGCATGGATGTTCGCACTGGTGTTCGTCGGCAACACATTCGCGATCATCCTGATGATCCTCTCTTCCTCGATGATGGCCGATGTCGTCGAAGCCTCGCAGAGCGAAACGGGGCGGCGGTCCGAGGGGCTTTTCTTCGCGGGCTATTTCTTCATGCAGAAATGCGCGACCGGCATCGGCATCTTCGTCGCCGGCATGATCCTGTCTTTCGCTGCCTTTCCGGCCGACGCCCGGCCGGGACAGGTCAGCAATGCGGTGCTGGGCGACTTGGCGCTCGGCTATATGCTTGCGGTGCTCGTGATCGGGATCGCCGGGCTGATCGTGATGCGACGGTTCCCGATCTCGCGCGCCGATCATGAGGCGCGGCTGGCCTTGCTCGATGACGCGGCGCGTGCCGGTCCCGACGCAAGCGGGGCGCATCCGTAACGATCGTGTCGCCGGACGGCGGAATGATGTAATTTTGGGTCCGCGGGACTTGGCAAGGCCGGCGAATCGGTCCAAGGGTTTACGTGAACGTAAAGGGAAAGGACGCGCAGATGGACTTCGATCTCACCGACCGGCAGGTCTATTGGCGCGACCGGGTCCGCGATTTCATCGAGCGCAAGGTTCGCCCCGCGGTCCCGACCTATATCGAGCAGGACAAGGCCGGCGATCGCTGGAAGGTTATCCAGATCGTCGAGGACCTGAAGGCCGAGGCAAAGGAAGCCGGCATCTGGAACCTGTTCATGCCGCCCAAGTCGGCCGCGCATCATCATGTCGACGAGACGTTCGAATTCGAAGGCCCCGGCCTTTCGAACCTCGAATATGCGCTGTGCGCCGAGGAAATGGGCCGCGTCGGCTTCGCCAGCGAAGTCTTCAACTGCTCGGCGCCCGACACCGGCAATATGGAGGTGTTCCACCGTTACGGCACGCGCGCGCAGAAGGACAAATATCTCGGCCGGCTGATGAACGGCGAGATCCGCTCGGCGTTCCTGATGACCGAGCCGCGCGTCGCCTCGTCCGACGCGACGAACATCGAAACGCGGATCGAGCGCGATGGCGACGATTATGTGATCAACGGCACCAAATGGTGGTCGTCGGGTGCGGGCGATCCGCGCTGCGAGGTCGCGATCGTGATGGGCAAGACCGATTTCGCCGCGAAGCGCCACGCGCAGCAGTCGATGGTGCTGATGCCGCTCGATACGCCCGGCGTGAACATCCTCCGCCACCTGCCCGTCTTCGGTTATGACGACGCGCCGCACGGCCATATGGAAATCGAATTGAAGGACGTCCGCGTCAACGCCGAGGACGCGATGCTGCTCGGCGAGGGGCGCGGCTTCGAGATCGCGCAGGGGCGCCTCGGGCCGGGGCGCATCCATCATTGCATGCGCACGATCGGCGTCGCCGAGGAAGCGATTGCGAAGATGGCGAAGCGGCTCCAGTCGCGCGTCGCCTTTGGCAAGAAGGTCGCCGAATACAGCATCTGGGAACATCGCCTCGCACGTGCGCGCATCGATATCGAAATGACGCGCCTCCTCTGCCTCAAGGCCGCCGACATGATGGACAAGGTCGGCAACAAGTCGGCCGCGGCCGAGATCGCGATGATCAAGGTGCAGGCGCCGAACATGGCGCTCAAGATCATCGACGATGCGATCCAGGCGCATGGCGGCGGTGGCGTGTCGGAGGATTTCGGGCTGGCCAAGGCCTATGCGCACCAGCGCACGCTGCGCCTCGCCGACGGGCCCGACGAAGTCCACGAACGCGCGATCGCGCGGATCGAATTCGCCAAGCACAGCGAGGCGAGCGAGCCGGGCTTCTCGTCGGGCGATGTCGGCGCTTCGCGCTAAGACCATATTCGGAGAGATATTGTGACCAAAGCCGCGATTCTGATCGAGCCGGGCAAGCCGCTGTCGATCGAGACGGTGCAGATTGCCGACTGCGGCCCGCACGAGGTGCGCATCCGCACCGCCGCGTGCGGGCTCTGCCATTCGGACCTGCATTTCATCGACGGCGCCTATCCGCACCCCCTGCCCGCGATCCCCGGCCACGAAGCCGCGGGCATCGTCGAAGCGGTCGGCAGCGAAGTGCGCACGGTGAAGGTCGGCGATGCGGTCGTCACCTGCCTCAGCGCCTTCTGCGGCCACTGCGAGTTCTGCGTGTCGGGCCGGATGTCGCTGTGCATGGGCGGCGACACACGCCGCGCGCCCGGGCAGCCGCCGCGCATCACGCGCCCCGACGGCAGCATCGTCAACCAGATGCTCAATCTCAGCGCCTTTGCCGAAACGATGCTCGTCCACGAACATGCGTGCGTCGCGATCGATCCCGATATGCCGCTCGACCGCGCCGCCGTCATCGGCTGCGCGGTGACGACGGGGGCGGGCACGATCTTCAACGCGTGCAAGGTGACCCCGGGCGAGACGGTCGCGGTCGTCGGTTGCGGCGGCGTGGGCCTGGCCACCATCAACGCCGCGAAGATCGCGGGCGCGGGGCGCATCATCGCCGCCGATCCGGTTCCCGAAAAGCGCGCGCTCGCGGTGAAGCTGGGCGCGACCGACGTCGTCGATGCGCTCGCCGACGATGCCGCGAAGCAGATCGTCGAGCTGAGCAAGGGCGGCGTCGATCATGCGATCGAAGCCGTCGGGCGTCCGGCTTCGGCGAGCCTCGCGGTCGCGTCGCTGCGCCGCGGCGGCACGGCGACGATCCTCGGCATGATGCCGCTTTCGGAAAAGGTCGGGCTCAGCGCGATGGACCTGCTTTCGGGCAAGAAATTGCAGGGCGCGATCATGGGCGGCAACCGCTTCCCCGTCGACATCCCGCGCCTCGTCGACTTCTACCTCCGCGGGCTGCTCGACCTCGACAGCATCGTTGCCGAGACGATCCCGCTCGAACGGATCAACGAGGGCTTCGACAAGATGAAGAAGGGCGACGCCGCGCGGTCGGTGATCGTGTTCGATCAATGACGCTCGACGCGCAAAAGGCCTTCAGCGGCACCGTCGCGCCCGAGGGCGCCGATGTGCTCGACGAAGCGAAGCTGACGGCGTGGATGGAGGCGAATGTCGAAGGCTTCGAAGGTCCGCTGACGCAGAGCAAGTTCGCCGGCGGCCAGTCGAACCCGACGTACAAGATTTCGGCGCCGTCGGGCAATTATGTGCTGCGCCGCAAGCCCTTCGGCCCGCTGCTGCCGTCGGCGCACGCGGTCGACCGCGAGTATAAGGTGCAGGCCGGGCTCCACAAGATGGGCTTCCCCGTCGCGCGTCAATATGGCCTGTGCACCGATGACTCGGTGGTGGGCAGCTGGTTCTATGTGATGGGGATGGTCGACGGCCACACGATCTGGGACGGCGCGATGCCGGGATCGACCCCCGAAAACCGCCGCGCGACCTATGAAGCGATGATCGACACGCTCGCCGCGCTCCACAAGGTCGACGTCGAGGTGGCTGGGCTGTCCGATTTCGGCAAGCCCGGCAATTATTTCGGGCGGCAGGTCGACCGCTGGACCAAGCAATATCGCCTCGCCGAGACCGAGACGATGGACGAGATGGAGCAGCTGATCGCGTGGCTGCCCGCGACCCTGCCCGAGCAGACGCGCACCAGCGTCGTTCACGGCGATTATCGCATCGACAATATGATCTATGCCAAGGACCGGCCCGAAGTGTTGGCCGTTCTTGATTGGGAACTGTCGACGCTCGGCGATCCGCTCGCCGATTTCACCTATGTGGCGATGGCGTGGGTGACCGAGAATGGCGGCCGTTCGGGGGTGATGGATCTCGACCGCGCCGCGCTCGGCATTCCCGAACTCGACGAGATGGTCGAACGCTATTGCGCCGCCACGGGGCGCGACGGCGTGCCCGACATGAACTGGTATTTCGCCTATAATTTCTTCCGCCTCGCGGGAATTATCCAAGGCATCAAGAAGCGCGTGATCGAGGGCACCGCCTCGTCGCAACATGCCAAGGACATGTCCGAACGCGTCCGTCCGCTCGCCGAAAAGGCGTGGGATTTTGCGCGAAAGGCCGGCGCATGAGCCTGTTCGACATGACGGGGCAGGTCGCGCTGATCACCGGATCGTCGCGCGGCATCGGCAAGGCGACCGCCGAAGCGATGGCCGAACAGGGCGCGAAGGTCGTGATTTCGAGCCGCAAGGCCGACGCCTGCGAAGAAACCGCGGCCGGGATCAACGCGAAATATGGCGACGGCACCGCGATCGCGGTGCGCGCGAACATCTCGTCGAAGGAAGAGCTGGAGATACTGGTCGCCGAAACGCGCCGCGCCTTCGGCAAGATCACCACGCTCGTCTGCAACGCCGCGTCGAACCCCTATTATGGCCCCGGGCTCGGGATCAGCGACGACCAGTTCCGCAAGATCATGGACAACAACATATTGTCCAACCACTGGCTGATTTCGATGGTCGCGCCCGAGATGCTCGAACGCGGCGAAGGGTCGATCACGATCATCAGCTCGATCGGCGGGCTCAAGGGATCGCCGATCATCGGCGCTTACGGGATTTCGAAGGCCGCCGACATGCAGGTCGCGCGCAATTTCGCGGTCGAGTTCGGGCCGCGCGGCGTGCGCGTCAACTGCATCGCACCGGGGCTCGTGCGCACCGACATGGCGCGCGCCTTGTGGGAAAATCCCGAGACTTTGAAACGATCGACCGCTGCCTCGACCTTGAAGCGCATCGGCGAGCCGCACGAGATCGCGGGCGCCGCGGTCTTCCTTGCCAGCAAGGCGGGGGCATTCACCACCGGCCAGACCATCGTGTGCGATGGCGGAGCCACGATTTCGGGAGGCGCATGATGGGCGCGTTGGACGGCAAGGTTGCGATCATCACGGGGGCCGGTTCGGGCATCGGCCGCGCGAGCGCGCTGCGCTTTGCCGCCGAGGGCGCGAAGCTCGTCATCGGCGACAAGACCGCGGCGGTGCATGAGACCGCGAAGCTGGTGAAGGATGCCGGCGGCGAGGCCGTCGCGCTCGAAATCGACGCGGGCGTCGAGGCCGATGTCGCCTCGCTCGTCGCGGCCGCGAAAGACACCTATGGTGCGCTCGACGTCGCCTTCGCCAACGCCGGGATCATCGGCGACATGGGCGGCATTTTCGATTTCGACCCCGATGCCTGGGCCGAGACGCTGCGCGTCAACCTGATCGGCCCCGCGCTGATGGTGAAGCATGCGGGGAAGGCGATGGTCGATCAGGGCCGCGGCGGCGCGATCGTGCTCACCGCGAGTGTCGCGGGTTTGAACTCGGGCGCGGGCCCGGGCGCCTATTCGGCGTCGAAGGCGGGGGTGATCAACCTCGCCAAGGTCGCCGCGCAGCAGCTCTCGACCAGCGGCGTGCGCGTCAACGCGGTGTGCCCCGGCCTCACCGAGACGGGAATGACCAAGCCGACCTTCGACTATGCCAAGGCGAAGGAGGTCACGCACAAGCTCGGCCAGCTCAACCCCTTGCGCCGCGCCGCGCAGCCCGAGGAGCTCGCCAATGTCGCGCTGTTCCTCGCGAGCGACCAGGCGAGCTATGTCAACGGGCAGGCGATCGCGGTCGACGGCGGGCTGACCAGCTCGCACCCGGTGACACGCCAGTTGCTCGGCCAGACCTCGCACTGATAGACCGGTCAACATGGCACATGGATTCGACACCGCGCGGCTGGGCCGCATTCCCGCATTTCTCGCTGCCAAATATGTCGACACCGGCCGCTTGCCGCACGCGGCGACGCTCGTGTCGCGGCGGGGCGAAATCGCGCATCGCTCGTGCATCGGCGAGGCGCGGCCGGGCGAGGCGCTGAAGGAGGATGCGATCTTCCGCATCGCGAGCATGACCAAGCCGATCACCAGCATCGCCTTCATGATGCTGGTCGAGGAGGGCAAGGTCGCGCTGTCGGACCCGTTGGTGAAATTCTGCCCCGAATTCCGGGATACCGGCGTGTTCGTCGCGGGGGGCGGCAATGTCCCCTTCCTGACGCGGCCGCCCGCATCGCCGATCCGCATGGTCGACCTGCTGCGCCACACCGCGGGGCTGACCTATGGCTTTCAGGAGCGTACGCCGGTCGATGCCGCGTACCGCAAGGCGCGGATCGACGATTTCGACGCCGATTATACGATGGACAGCTTCATCGAAAACCTCGCGAAGATCCCGTTGCAGTTCGACCCCGGCGCGCACTGGAATTATTCGACGGCGACCGACGTGCTCGGCGCGGTGATCGAACGCATCGAGGGCAAGCCGTTCGGCGAGGTTTTGCAGGAGCGCATTTTCGGTCCGCTCGGCATGGTCGATACCGGGTTCAAGGTGCCCGCCGACCAGCAGCACCGGCTGGCCGACGCTTACGCCTTTCATCCGAAGGACAGGAAGCAGGATTTCGACGCCGGCGCGCGCAGCCGCTGGGCAAAGGATCGCAGCTTTCATTCGGGCGGCGGCGGGCTCGCGTCGACGCTGCACGATTATCACCGTTTCTGCCTGATGCTGCTCGGCGGCGGCAAACTGGACGATGTGCGGATCATCAGCCGCAAGACGCTCGAGTTGATGACGTCGAACCATCTGCCCGGCGGCGGCGACCTGACGCAGCACAGCGTCGGCATCTTCAGCGAGGACGAGAATGCCGGGATCGGCTTCGGTCTCGGCTTCGCGATCACGCTCGATCCGGCGCGCGCGGGCATTCCCGGCTCGGTCGGCGATTTTTACTGGGGCGGCATGTTCTCGACCGGTTTCTTCGTCGATCCGGTCGAAGAGATTTGCATGGTCTTCATGACCCAGCTCATGCCCTCCTCCACCTATCCCGTGCGGCGCGAGGTCAAGACCTTTGTCCACGCCGCGCTTGATGACTGACATTAGACCAAGGAGTTCTCCCATGTCCGAAGACACCCCCGTTAGCGTCACGATGGAAAAGGATGGCGAAGTCGCCGTCATCATCGTCAACAACCCGCCCGTGAATGCGCTGAGCTGGCACGTCCGGCAGGGGCTCGAGGATCATTTCGCCGCCGCGCTCGCCGACGACAGCGTCAAGGCGATCGTGCTGCGCTGCGCCGGCGCGACCTTCATCGCGGGCGCCGACATCAGCGAATTCGGCAAGCCGCCGCGCGGTCCCGATTTCAACGCGGTGCTCAACAGCATCGAAGCCGCATCGAAGCCAGTCGTCGCGGCGATCCACGGCACTGCACTCGGTGGCGGGTTGGAGACGGCGCTCGTCTGCCATTACCGCGTCGCGGTGCCGTCGGCGAAGCTCGGCGTGCCCGAGGTGAAGCTCGGGCTGCTGCCCGGCGCGGGCGGCACGCAGCGCCTGCCGCGCGTCGTCGGCATCGAAGCCGCGGCGACGATGGTCTCGACCGGCGATCCGCTTCCCGCTGCCAAGGCGAAGGAACTCGGCCTCGTCGACGAACTCGCGGGCGAGGACAGCCTGGCCGCCGATGCGATCGCCTTTGCGCGCGCGAAGATCGCCGACGGCCCGCGCCCGACGCGCGAACGCCCGGTGTTCGGCGACGCAAGCGTGATCGAACAGCTCAAGGCCGCGAACGCCAAGCGCTGGCGCGGGTTCGAGGCGCCCTATGCGAACCTCGCCTGCGTCGAGGCCGCAACGCGCCTGCCCTTCGAAGAGGGTCTGGCGTTCGAGCGCGAGCAGTTCATGAAGCTGATGTTCGGCAGCCAGTCGGCAGCGCAGCGCCACATCTTCTTTGCCGAGCGTCAGGCCGCGAAGATCGACGGCCTGCCCAAGGACACCCAGCTGCGCGACATCAAGAAGGTCGGCGTGATCGGCGCCGGCACGATGGGCGGCGGGATCAGCATGAACTTCCTGCAGAAGGGCATCCCCGTCACGATCGTCGAGATGCAGCAGGACGCGCTCGACCGCGGGCTGGGCGTGATCCGCAAGAATTACGACGCGTCGGCGGCGAAGGGCCGCTTCAAGCCCGAGCAGGTCGACCAGATGATGGGCATCCTGACGCCGAGCCTCAGCCTCGACGACCTCGCCGACTGCGACCTGATCATCGAGGCGGTCTATGAGAATATGGACGTCAAGAAGGACATCTTCGGCAAGCTCGACAAGATCGCGAAGCCCGGCGCGATCCTCGCGTCGAACACCAGCTACCTCGACGTCGACGAGATCGCGACCGCGACGAGCCGTCCCGGCGACGTGCTCGGCATGCACTTCTTCTCGCCCGCCAATGTGATGAAGCTGCTCGAGGTCGTGCGCGGCGAAAAGACCGCGCCCGACGCACTCGCGACGGCGATGGCGATCGGCAAGAAGATCGGCAAGGTCGCCGTCGTCGCGGGCGTCTGCGACGGCTTTATCGGCAACCGCATGCTGAAGCCGCGCCAGATGGAAGCGATGAAGCTGCTGCTCGAAGGCGCGACCCCGGCGCAGGTCGACAAGGTGCATGTCGAATTCGGCATGCCGATGGGCCCGTTCCAGATGAGCGACCTCGCAGGGGTCGACATCGGCTGGCACCGCGACCCGAACCGCATCGAAAGCATCCGCGACGCGCTCGCCGCCGAGGGGCGCTGGGGCCAGAAGAAGCAGGCGGGCTTCTACGACTATGACGAGAAGCGCACGCCGAGCGAAAGCCCGCGTGTCGCCGAGATCATCGAGGAGTTCCGCGCAAAGGCGGGTGTCGAGAAGCGCGCGATCACCGATCAGGAGATCATCGAACGCACCCTCTATCCGATGGTCAACGAAGGCGCGCTGATCCTGTCCGAAGGCAAGGCGCAGCGCGCGAGCGACATCGATGTCGTGTGGATCTATGGCTATGGCTGGCCGGTCTACCGCGGCGGCCCGATGTTCTGGGCGGGGCTGGAAGGCACCGACAAGATCGTCGCGGCGCTGGAGAAGCATGGCTTCGACATCGCGCCGCTGCTCAAGGAAAAGGCCGAGGCGAAGGCGGGCTTCTAAGCCTCCTTTCGCTCACGAAACCAAGGCCGCCTGTCCCGGAGCGGGGCAGGCGGCCTTTGTTTTGCCCGCGCGCGGCCGCAGGCCTAAGCGAAAACTTGCGATTCAGGGTTAAAGCGCTGGCAAGACCTGCCGTTAGGGCAGAGCATGATCGCCATGTCGTTCCTCGCTGCCCTTCTGCTCACCGGCAGCGTGCCGGTGGCCGCCCCGGTGGCGACGCCGCAGGTCGCCGCGGTTGGCGCGGCGCGCGCGCGGATATTGGCGCCCGCCGAGGTGCGTCGGATCGACGGGCGGATCGAGGTCAGGACCGGCGAACGCAAGGCACCGACGCAAGTGCATCGGACCGAACGCCGCGACGGCGGCGAGACGGCGGATTTTTACTAGGATCCGTCGCCGCGATCCGATTCCGGCCGCAGGATAATCTCTATACCATCGTCACCCCGGACGTGATCCGGGGTCCATGACTTCGACGCCGCAAGTGGATCCCGGATCAAGTCCGGGATGACGGAAATGGGGAGCGGTCAGCCCTGCAACGTCCGGATGATCGCCGAGAAGTCGTGGCCGTCCTTGTCGGCCTCGACAAAGGCTTCGTAGAGTTCGCGCGCTTTCGTCCCCATGGGGACGTCGGCATCGACGCTCGCCGCGGCTTCCATCGCGAGGCGCAAATCCTTGAGCATCAGCGCCGCGGCGAACCCGCCCTTGTAATCATTGTCGGCAGGGGTTGTCGGCCCGACGCCGGGGAGCGGCGCGTAGCTGGTCAGCGACCAGCACTGCCCCGACGATACACTCGCGATGTCGAAAAATTTCTGCGGGTCGAGCCCGAGCTTCTGCGCCAGCGCGAGCGTCTCGCACGTCGCGACCATCGAGGCGCCGAGCAGCATGTTGTTGCAGATCTTCGCCGCCTGTCCCGCGCCCGCGTCGCCGGCGTGGATCACCGCCTTGCCCATCGCGACAAGGATCGGTTTGGCGCGCGCAAAGCCTTCGCCCGTCCCGCCGACCATGAAGGTCAGCGTGCCGGCGTTGGCCGCGGCGATGCCGCCCGAGACGGGTGCGTCGACCGCGACGAGGGCCTTGGCGGTCGCAGCCTCGATATTCGCACGCGCGGTCGCGACGTCGATCGTCGAGCAATCGAGGAGCAAGATGCCCGGCGCAGCGTTCGGGAAGACGTCGCTTTCGTAGACCGACGCGACATGCTTGCCCGCGGGGAGCATCGTCACCACGGCCTCGGCACCGGTCACGGCTTCGGCAGCCGAGGCGGCGCGGGTGCAGCCCGCTTCGACGGCGCGCCCCAGCGCCTCTTCGCTGAGGTCGAACGCGCGTACCTCATGCCCCGCCTTCGCGAGATTCGCGGCCATGCCGCCGCCCATGTTTCCGAGTCCGATAAAGGCGATTTTCATGTCATTCTCCCGAGGGATTTTTCGATTTCAGCCACTGCGCGACCAGACTGACCGCGAGCGTTAACAAGGCGGCCGCCGGCAAGACGAGGAAGGCGACGATCCACCAAAGCAATCCTTCGAGATCGCCCTGATCATATGAAATGCGCTGATCCACGACATAGGCATAAGCAAGGATATGCAGGCCAATCAGGATCGCGGCGGCGTAGATTGCCCGCTTCGAGACGACCTGCCGCCGCGAAGGGCTCACCGCCCCTTCCACACGCCTTCGCGCTTTTCGATGAAGGCGGCCATGCCCTCGGCCTTGTCCTCGGTCGCGGCGAGGATCTGGAACAGGCGGCGTTCGTAAATCAGCCCCTGATCGAGCGTCGTTTCGAACGCGGCGTTGACCATATCCTTGTTCACCATCGCGGCCATCGGCGGCATCGACGCGATCGTGGTCGCGGTTTTCACCGCTTCGTCGACCAGCGCCGCATGTTCGACGACGCGTGCGACGAGGCCCGAGCGCTCGGCTTCGGCGGCGTCCATCATCCGGCCGGTCAGGCACATTTCCATCGCCTTCGCCTTGCCGACCGCGCGCGTCAGCCGCTGCGACCCGCCCATGCCCGGCGCGACGCCGAGCTTGATTTCGGGCTGGCCGAACTTCGCCTTGTCCGACGCGATGATGAAGTCGGCCATCATCGCGAGCTCGCAGCCGCCGCCCAATGCAAAGCCGTTCACCGCGGCGATCCACGGCTTCCTCACCTTCTTCACGAAATCGCTCGTCCATTTCGAGAAGAAATCCTCGAGGTAGAAATCGGACGCAGGCTTGTCGGCCATTTCCTTGATGTCGGCGCCCGCGGCGAACGCCTTGTCGCCCGATCCGGTGAGGACAGCGCAGCGCTGGCTATCGTCGGCCTCGAACGCTGCAAAGGCCGCGATGAGGTCGTCGAGCACACCCGAGTTCAGCGCGTTCAGCGCCTGCGGGCGGTTGAGCGTCACCAGCGTGACGGCCCCGCGCGTTTCGACGAGGAGGGTTTCGTAGGTCATTTTTCTTCTCCGTCGCCCCCGCGAAGGCGGGGGCCGTTGGCGTCAAAGTCTGCCGGCCCCCGCCTTCGCGGGGGTGACGATTAAGTAAGCGGGGTCCATTTCTCGTTTTCGGGCAAAGGCGCAAAGATTGCGTCGATCCAGTCGTCGGTGACGGCCTCGGGGGTCGGCGGATCCCATTTGGGCTGATTATCCTTGTCGATAATCAGCGCGCGCACGCCTTCGAGGAAGTCGTGCATCTGGACGACGCGGCTGCCGATCGCATATTCCTGGCCCATCTGCGCTGCGAAATCATGCATCTCGCCGCCTTCCTTGAGCTGGCGGAGTGCGATCTTGCACGTCTGCGGCGACTTGCCGCGGAGCGTTGCCAGTTCCCTTTCGGCCCATTCGCCGCCGTCGGCTGCGAGCGCGGCGAGGATATCTTCGCAGGTATCGCTCGCGAACAGGCGGTTGATCCGTTCGAGGTGCTGCGTGATCGCGGCGGGCGGTGCGGTGACCGACAGCTCGCCCAATATGCCGCCGATGCGGCCCGGATCGACCGCGATGCGCTCTTTCGCCTCGGCGAGCTTTTCGGACGGCAGATAATGCGTCGCGAGACCGAGCGCGAGGCATTCCGCCCCGTCGAGCCGTGCGCCGGTGAGCGCGAGATAGACGCCGACGCGGCCTTCGAGGCGCGGCAGATACCAGCCGCCGCCGACGTCGGGGAACAGACCGATCCCGGTTTCGGGCATGGCTAAGCGCGTATGCTCGGTCGCGACGCGATATTTCGCCGGCTGCGAGATGCCGACCCCGCCGCCCATCGTGATGCCGTCCATGAAGGCGACGACGGGCTTGGGATAGGTGAAGAGCAGATGGTTGAGGCGATATTCGGTGTGGAAGAAGGCCCTCGCCTCCCTGCCGTCCTTCGCGCCGCTTTCCGCGAGCATGCGGATGTCGCCGCCGGCGCAGAAGCCGCGGCCCTCGCTGTGGTCGATGATCACCGCCTCGACCGCGGCGTCGTCGCGCCACTTGAGCAGCGCGTCGATCATCGCCTCGCACATGGCGAGGTTGAGCGCGTGGATCGCGTTGGGGCGGTTGAGCGAGATGCGGCCGGCGCGAAGGTCGGTCGAGATCAGGACATCGTCTGTGGAATGGGGGGTCATTGGCGCAGCAGGTCCCTTCCGACGATCATCCGCATCACCTGGTTGGTGCCTTCGAGGATCGAATGGACGCGCAGGTCGCGCCAGAAACGCTCGATCGGATAATCCCTGAGATAGCCGTAGCCGCCGAACAGCTGGAGCGCGTCGTTGACGATCTTGCTGCCATTGTCGGTCGCGAGCCGCTTCGCCATCGCCGAGAAGCGCGACTTGTCGGGTGCGTTCGCGGTGACCTTTGCCGCCGCCATGTAGAGCAACGCGCGCGCGGCTTCGAGGTCGGTCGCCATGTCGGCGAGCATGAACTGGGTATTCTGGAAATCGGCGATCGGCTGCCCGAACTGCTGACGGTCCTTGGTATAGGCGACCGCCTCGTCGAGGCAGCGCTGCGCGCCGCCCAAGGAGCAGGCGCCGATGTTGAGGCGCCCGCCGTCGAGCCCCGCCATCGCGAAGCGGAAGCCGTCGCCCTCGGCGCCGACCAGATTTTCGACCGGCACGCGGCAATCCTCGAAGATCACCTGCGCGGTCGGCGAGGCATTCCAGCCGAGCTTTTTCTCGGGCGCGCCGAAGCTCAGGCCCGGCGTGCCCTTTTCGACGACGAGGCAGCTGATCCCCTTCGACTTCTCGTCGCCGGTGCGCACCATGCAGACATAGATGTCGTTATAGCCGGCGCCCGAGATGAACTGCTTGGTGCCGTTCAGCACAAAATGGTCGCCGTCGCGTTTCGCCGTCGCCTTGAGCGCGGCGGCGTCGGAGCCCGAACCCGGTTCGGTCAGGCAATAGCTCGCGATCTTCTCCATGCTGACGAGCTCGGGCAAGAAGCGCGCCTTGATCTCGGCGCCGCCGAAGCGGTCGATCATCCACGTCGCCATATTGTGGATCGAGACATAGGCGGATGTAGCGGGGCAGCCATAGGCCATCGCCTCCATGATCAGCGCCGCCTCCAGCCGGCCGAGCCCGATGCCGCCCGATTCCTCGGCGACGTAGATGGCGCCGAAGCCGAGTTCGCCCGCGGCCTTCCACACGTCGACGGGATAATGGCTTTTGTCGTCCCATTCGGCCGCGAAGGGCGTGATGCGGTCGGCGGTGAATTTGCGCGCCATGTCCTGGATGGCGAGCTGGTCGTCGGTAAGCTGGAACTGGTCGGTCATGGTCATTTCTCGATAATGGCTTCGGCTTCGATTTCGACTTTCCATTCGGGCCGGATCAGCGCCGGCACAACCAGCATTGTCGATGCCGGACGGACATTTTTGAATGCCGATCCGTGCGCATGGCCAACCAGATCGGCGTCCGCGGCGTCGGTGATATACATGCGCGTGCGCACGACATCGGCATAGCTGCCGCCGAGCGCTTCGAGCGCCTCGCCGATGATCGCGATGCAGCGCGCAGCCTGCGCCCCGGCGTCGCCGGGGGTCGAGCTGCCATCGGGTTCGATCGGCGCGCAGCCCGCGACGTCGATACGGTTCCCCACCCGAACCGCACGGCTGTAGCCGTAGACCGGTTCGAAGGGCGATGCCGAACTGTGGTTGCGACGGTCACTCATTGCCCGGTCCCGACACGACAGATTCATCTCCCATAATCATTCCCCAACCATAAGCGTAAGTGCGGTCGCAGCGCGGCGATCGTCCGCTATGTCGCAAAAGCCGCTTCAGCAGCGGCTCGTCGCGTTTCGAGCCGTCGAGCGCATCCCCCGCGATCCGGAGATCGAGGCGCATTTCGCCCTCCTCACCCGCGAGAAACGCCAGATAGAGATCGCCTCTGTCGCGCTTTCGATAAACCGAATAGCGCCCGAATTCGCCGACAAGGCGGCCGCGCCCGCGCGGCGGCTGCCAGCTTTCGCTTTGCTTGAATTCGATCGCACCTTGCGGCCCCTGCCACCGCAGCGTTCCGTTATGGATGCCCGAATAGCCAAGATAGACGGTTTCGCCAGCGCCGGCCTCCACCGCCAGTTCGCGCATGCAGATGATCGCCGGACCCGTGGTGGAAAAATCCTCCGCCGTTCCCAGAACCGCCCCGTTGACGGTTCTGGGTGGCTCCGGCTGGGTACCGGCCAACAAGGATAGGGCGAGCAGTCCGAGCACCGTCTTCGCGATCCGGTCAGGCGTGCCGCATATCAGCCACAGCTGACCTGCGTGATCTTGTACGCGTCGTCGTACATCACGTTCACGCGGTCGACGCGATAATCCATCGTCATCGCCGAGCGCGGCGGACCCCAGCGCAAGGTGCGTGCGCCGGCAGCTTTCAGGATCGCACCGCCAAGGTCGGGGGTTGCCGTCTGGCCGACATAGCTTTGCGCCGCATCGGCCTTGCACGTCATTTCGGCGGGCGGCGGGGGAGCGGATTCGACGGGCGTCCGTTCCTGCGTACAGGCGGCAAGCGGCAGGACGGCGGCAATTAGAGCCAGGCGAATGTCCATCGTGAATCTCCCTTTCAAAAAAGCCGTCATCCGGCGCAGCGCGTATAGCGCATTGGACCAGCGGCGGCACCCTCGCCCGTATCGCGGCGAACGAGCGTCTTGCCGCCGTCGGCAAGGTCGAGTTGCATCCGCCGGTCCCATTCGACGCCTTCGCCGCTGAATTTATAGTCGGCGACGATGCGGTTCGCGTCGCTTTCACGAACGCGCGCCAGCTCGCCGTGCGATTCGTAGAAGCGCAGGTTCGTCGCGTCGATCGTCAGCGCGGTGAGGTCGGTGCCCTTCTTCGCCTTGCAATCGGCCGCCTTCAGCGCCCAGCGGCCGCGGATCGCGGGCGGGATGGCCTTGCCATCGGCTGCGGTCTTGGTTTCGGGCTTCGCGGGGCTTTCTTCCGCCGCGGCGGGCAGATCGGCGTCGACCGTCTCGGGCGCAGCCACGGGCGCGGGACGCTCGGCTTTTTGCAGCGGGCTGATCGTGGCGCTCGCCTCGGGTCCCGATTCTTCGTCCTTGCCGCCGCCGCACGCGGCAAGCAGCAACAGGGCGGCAGGAAGCATCAGGCGGGTCATCGGCAATCTCCTTCGAGAGGAGAAATGCGCAGCGCGGTGTGCGGGTTTCATTCACCGCCCCCTTCGCCGAGGACCTTGTCACGGAATGCCGCGGTCGCAAGATCGATCTGGTTATAGCGGTACCAGCGCGGCGCCGGCACGCCGGCAGCCCAAGCCAGCGCCTCGGTCAGCGTGCCATTTGCCACCGGCGTGTCGGGCATTTCCGTGCCGATCGGGTCGGCATAGGCGGTATCGGCGCTGACGATGGTCCAGCCGGCCTTGCGCAGCGCGCGGACAAGATCGCCGATATGGAGCGCCGCGAGGTCGGTTTCGTGGAGCAGCATCACCTGCACCGGCTGGCGGCCGGTGACGCGCCGCATCATCGCGTCGGCGAAGTCGGCCGCCTCGACATGCCAGCGGACGTAGAGATTACCGAGCGCCGTGCGATCGATCTTCTTTCCGGCCAGCACCGCGTCGCGCGTCAGGCTCTCGAGGTGCCAGTCGGATGATTCGGCGGTGACATAGCCGTTGCGAAGCCCGCGCGCGGCAAGGCCCTGCCGCAGCGCGTCGCGCTTCGCCTTGTCCTTCCCGCCCTCGTCGAGGAAGGGGAAACGGAACCAGGGGCGATAGCCGGGGCGGCCCTTGAGCCAGACTTCGGCCGCGTCGATGTCGGCAAGATAGGCGGCGGTGTCGGTGGTGCTGAGGCGCTTGTGGCTGTTGCCATGGTTCGCGATGACATGGCCCGCGACAACATAGGCGGCGATGCGCTCTTCGCCGCCGGCGCCGTCACCGTGCCCGATCGCGCCCGGGTTGACGAAGAAGGCCGCCTGCGGCGCTTTCGCTTTTTTCAGCTCGGCAATGATACGCCGCGTGCGCTCGTCGGGGGTGAAGAAGGCGCCGCGCCCGCGCGGTACATCGTCGAACGACAGCGCGATCATCTTCTGCGCTGCCGCCGGAACCGGCAGCAGCAACAGGAACATCAAAGGCAGAAGCAGCCGCCGCAGCAAGGCGGCGTCAACCCATCGTGGGGATGACGAACGCGTTGCCCCCGTCGGGCGAACCGTCGGGCCAGCGCTGGGTGATCGTCTTGACCTTGGTCCAGAATTTCACGCCTTCCATGCCGTGCTGGTTGGTGTCGCCGAACGCCGACCGCTTCCAGCCGCCGAAGCTGTGATAGGCGACGGGAACCGGGATCGGGACGTTGATGCCGACCATCCCGACGTTGACGCGCGCGGCGAATTCGCGCGCGGCGTGGCCGTTGCGCGTGAAGATCGCGACACCGTTGCCGTACTGGTGCTTCGAGGGCAGTTCGAGCGCGGTTTCGAAATCGGGCGCGCGGACGATCTGGAGCACGGGGCCGAAGATTTCTTCCTTGTACGATTCCATGTCGGGGGTGACATGGTCGAACAGGGTCGGGCCGATGAAGAAGCCCTTTTCATGCCCCTGAAGCGAGAAGCCACGGCCGTCTACGACGAGCTCGGCGCCTTCGTCGGCGCATTTCTGGATCCAGCCTTCGACCTTTTCCTTGTGCGCCTGCGTCACTACGGGGCCGTAATGCGCCTCGGCATCGGTCGACACGCCGACGCGCAGCGCGGCGATCGCGGGGATCAGCTTTTCCCGGAGGCGATTGGCGGTCTCCTCGCCAACGGGGACGACGACGGGCAGCGCCATGCAGCGTTCGCCCGCCGAGCCGAAGGCGGCGCCGGTGAGATCATTGACGACCTGATCGAGATCGGCGTCGGGCATGACGATGCCGTGGTTCTTCGCGCCGCCCATCGCCTGCACACGCTTTCCGTTCGCGACGCCGCGGTTATAGACATAATGCGCGATGTCCGACGAGCCGACGAAGCTGACCGCGCCGATGTCGGGATGATCGAGGATCGCGTCGACCATTTCCTTGTCGCCGTGAACGACTTGGCAGATGCCTGCGGGCAGCCCGGCTTCGAGGAAGAGCTCGGCGAGGCGCACGGGAACCGACGGATCGCGCTCGCTCGGCTTGATGATGAAGGCGTTGCCCGTCGCGATCGCGACGCCCGACATCCAGAGCGGGATCATCGCGGGGAAGTTGAACGGCGTGATGCCCGCGCCGATGCCGATCGGCTGGCGCATCGAATAGACGTCGATGCCCGGACCCGCGCCCTGCGTATATTCGCCCTTCAGCACATGCGGGATGCCGCAGCAGAATTCGATGACTTCAAGCCCGCGCTGGATGTCGCCCTTCGAATCGGCGATCACCTTGCCATGCTCGCTCGACAGCATGTGCGCGAGGCTGTCCATATTGGCTTCGACGAGGCGCTTGAATTCGAACATCACGCGCGCGCGGCGTTGCGGGTTCGTCGCCGCCCACGCGGGCTGCGCCTTCTTCGCCGCCGCGACCGCGCGGTCGAGCAAAGCCGCGTCGCCGAGCGCGACCTGCGCCTGTACGCCGCCGCTGTTGGGGTCGAAGACGTCGCCCTGCCGGGCGCTGCCGCCGGCACCGCCGACGATGTGATGGTCAATCTGTCGCATGGGTCGAGTCTCCCGTAAAATCTTGCCGCAGCCACAGACCATGTGCGCCCCTTTTGCAAGGGATAGACTTGCAGGACGATGCTGCATATTTGCAGGTCATGGATTGGGATAGGCTGCAATATTTCCTGTTCGTCGCGCGCCACGGCACGCTCGCGCGCGCCAGCGCGGCGCTGCACGTCGATGCGACGACGGTCAGCCGCCGCGTGAGCGCACTCGAAGCCGCGCTCGGCCAGACCTTGTTCGAACGCGCGCCGTCGGGTTTCGTTCTGACCGCGGCGGGCCGGGCGCTCGTTCCGCACGCCGAAGCGATGGCAGCGGCGGCGGCGCGCATCCATTCGGCGAGCGAGGACGGGTCGGCGCTGTCGGGGCAGCTGCGCGTCAGCGTCTCCGAAGGCTTTGGCAACAGCTTTATCGCGCCGCGGCTTGCGGGTTTCGTTGCGGCGCACCCCGAACTCGAGATCGATCTCGTCGCCTCGTCGGGTTTCCTCAACCCGTCGCGGCGCGAGGCCGATATGGCGGTCCTGCTCGCGCGCCCGCGCAAGGGCCCGCTGATCACGCGCAAGCTGTCGGACTACAGCCTCGGCCTCTATGCGCCCGCGGGCCGCCCCGACTGGCAGGAGGCGGTGACGCAGGCGGCGCTGTCGCGCGCGGGCATCCCGGTGATCGGCTATATGCCCGACATTCTCTACGCCCCCGAACTCGACTATCTGGGCGAGATCGAGCCGGGGCTGCGCGCGACGGTGCGCTCGTCGAGTATCCTCGCGCAGCGGCGAATGATCGCGGGCGGCGCGGGGGTCGGCGTGCTCCCCTGCTTCCTTGCGGCGGGCGATCCGGGGCTGGTCCGCGTGCGCCCGGAGCAGGCGATCGCGCGCGCCTTCTGGCTCGCGCTCCACCGCGACGTCGCACCGCAGCCGCGCATCCGCGCGTTTATCGACTGGCTCGATGCCGAGGTGCGCGAGAGCCGGGGGTTGCTGGTTCCGGCTTAAGCCGGGCGCCAGTCGGAGGCGATCAGGCCGCCGTCGCCGAACAGGCGTTCCATGGCATCGGGACCGACCACGGCCTCGCGTAACCTGTCCGCAAGCGGATCGTCGATCGGATGGTCGCTCCGCAGAAAGGCGATCCATGCCGCGATCGCGGCTTCGAGCGAGGGGCAGTGCTGCCCGCGTGCCTGATGCCACGCCAGCGTTTCAAGCCAGCGCTGCGGAATCTTCTGGCTGCCGTCCATCGCGATCTGGATCAGGCGGTGATTCAGCACGGGATTGGCGAAGCGGTCGAGCAGGGCGTCCGCGTAGGCGGCGAGATTCTGTCCGGGTGCGGCGTCGATCGTTGGCGCCGCTTCGTCGCGCATCAGCCGTTCGATGACCGGGCGGATTGCGGGGTCGCCGATCGCCTGATGGACAAAAGCATGCCCCGCCCCCAGCCCGATATAGGCGAGCGCCGAATGCGCGCCGTTGAGCATGCGCAGCTTGGCGGTCTCATAGGGCGCAACGTCGGCGACCAGTTCGGCACCGACCGCGTCCCAGCGCGGGCGCGGCCCGGCAAAATGATCCTCGATCACCCATTGGCTGAAGCCTTCGGTGACCACTGCGCCCTCGTCGCGGGCGCCGAGTTCGGCCGCGACCGCCGCGCGATCGGCGTCGGTGGTCGCGGGGACGATGCGGTCGACCATCGTGGAGGGGCAGGTGCATTCGCCATCGAACCACACCGACAGGTCGGGGTGATAAGCCGCGAGATATTCGCGCATCAAGCCGCGCAAGACGGCCCCGTTGCCCGCGAGATTGTCGCAGCTGAGCAAGGTCAGTCCGCCGAGCCCTGCCGCCTTGCGCGCCGCGAGCCCCGCGGCGAGGAAGCGGTCGAGGCTGGGACTGCCCGCCGCTTCGCGGAGGTCCAGCGATCCATCGGGACGCCGCAGATAGCCCTTCTCGGTAACGGTAAAGCTGACGACATGCGTTGTCGGCGCGGCGATGGCGTCGATTACCGCCAGCGGATCGTCGGCTGCGACGAGCACCCGCTGGACGGCGCCGATCAGGCGCAGTTCGCTTCCGGCCGCGCTGCGCGTGCTGACGGTGTAGAGCCCGTCCTGCGGGTTCAGCTGCGCCGCGACGTCGCCCGAGCGCAGCGACACGCCGATGATGCCCCAATTGCGGTCGCCCGCGCCCATCGCATCGTCGGTGTACACCGCCTGATGCGCCCGGTGGAACGCGCCGATGCCGATATGGACGATGCCCGCGGCCTGGCACCCGCGATCGTAGCCCGGTGCCTGTACCGAGGCCGGGAGCGGCGTTTGCGCCGACAGCCTCACAGCTTGTACGCGGTCTTCGCGAGATTGTAGCTGAGGTCGGCCGCGAGCTCCGCCGCCTCCCATTCTTCCATGCGGTGCTCGGCGACGAGTTGCGCGAGGAAGCCGCAGTCGATGCGCCGCGCGACATCGTGGCGCGCGGGGATGGAGAGGAAGGCGCGCGTGTCGTCGTTGAAGCCGACGGTGTTGTAGAAGCCCGCGGTTTCGGTGATCTGGCTGCGGAACCGCCGCATCCCTTCGGGGCTGTCGTGAAACCACCAGGCGGGGCCGAGCTTCAGCGCCGGATAGTGGCCCGCGAGCGGCGCCAATTCTCTCGCGTAGCTCGTCTCGTCCAATGTGAAGAGGATGATCGTCAGCGCGGCTTCGTTGCCATAGCGCCCGAGCAGCGGGCGCAGCGCGTGGACATAGTCGGTCGCCGTCGGAATATCGGCACCCTTGTCGCGGCCGTAACGGGTAAAGAGCCACGGATTGTGGTTGCGGAAGGCGCCGGGGTGGATCTGCATCACGAGCCCGTCGTCGAGGCTCATCCCCGCCATCACGGTCAGCATATGCGCGCGGAACAGCTCGGCGTCGGCGGGGCTGACATCGGCGCCCGCGACGCGCGCGAACAGCGCCTCGGCCTCGGCGTAGGGCAGGTCGGCGGTCGCCGCGGTCGGGTGCCCGTGATCGGTCGAGGTCGCGCCCATTGCGGCGAAGAAATCACGGCGGTTGCGGTGCGCCGCGAGATAGCCGGCGTAGCTGAACGCATCTTCGCCCGAAAGCTCCGAGAAGCGCGCGAGATTGTCGCGGAACCCCTCATACTCGGGGTCGACCACCGGATCGGGGCGATAGGCAGTGATGACGCGCCCGCCCCATTCGCCGCTGGCATTGGCGGCGCGGATCACGCCGTGATGTTCGAGCGTATCGACCGGGCTTTCGGTCGTTGCGATGACCTCGATCCCGAAACAGTCGAACAGCGCGCGCGGGCGAAAGGCGTCGGCCCCGAGCGCCTCGGTGATCCGGTCGTAATAAAGGTCCGAGGTCTCGGCCGAAAATTGCACGTCGAACCCGAAGACTTCGGCGAACACCCAGTCCATCCACATCCGCGACGGGGTGCCGCGAAAGAGATGGTAATTTTTCGCGAAGAGCCGCCAGCTCTCGCGCGGGTCGGCGGCGGGGTTGCGGATCCCGAGCGCGCCCAAGGAGATCCCCTGCGAATAGAGCATCCGGAATATATAATGATCGGGGTGGAGCAGCAGCTCCGCCGCATTGCCGAAGGGCGCGTTGCCCGCGAACCAGCCCGGATCGGTGTGCCCGTGCGGACTGACGATCGGCAGGCCCGCCACCTCCGCATGGAGCCGGCGCGCGATGTCGCGCTGCGCCGGATCGGGCGGAAAGAGGCGGTCGGGGGAGAGCAGCAACGGGCGCGGCATGGCGCTATTTTCCGCTTTCTACCGTGACCGGCGCAAGGCGCGGGCTCAACAGGTGGATCGCCAGCACGGCGAGGAAATAGACCGTCGTGCAGGCGGCGAAGATGACCGTGTAATTGCCCCCCGTCGCATCGAGCACAAGCCCGGTCGACTTTGCCATGATCATGCCCCCGACGCCGCCCATGAAGCCGCCGAGTCCGATCACCGATCCGACCGCACGTTTCGGGAACATGTCGGGCGGGATCGACAGGATCGTCGACGAAAAGGCCTGATGCCCCGCGAGCGCGATGCCGATCAGCACCACCGCCAGCCACATATTGTCGAGCCCCGAGACGAAGAGCAACGGCAGCACACAACAGCCCGCGCCGAGCATCGTCGCCTTGCGCGCGAAATTGACGCTGTGCCCCGTCTGGATCAACTTCGACGACACCCAGCCGCCGACGATGCTGCCGACATCGGACAGCAGATACATGATAACCATCGGGAGCAGCACGACCTTGAAGTCGACATCATAGGTGCTCATGAAATAGCTGGGCAGCCAGAAGAGCATCAGGAACCACACCGGGTCGGTCAGGAACTTGCCGATCGCATAGGCCCAGGCTTCGCGCTTCGTGACGATCGCGCGCCAGCCGAGGCGTTCGACCTTTTCGGGCGGGTCATGTTCGATCCACGCGAGTTCGGCGCCCGAGACCTTCCCGCTTTCGCGCGGATTGCTGTAGAGCCAGAGCCAGAGCAGCAGCAGGATGACGCCGAAGGCGCCGGTGTAGATGAAGGTCTGACGCCAGTCGAACCCCATCCAGACCATGAACAACCAGATCGTCGGGGCGGTCAGGATGACGCCGATCGTCGTCGCGCTGTTGACCCAGCCGATCGCATAGGAGCGCTCCTTTTGCGGGAACCATTCGCTCGACGCGCGGACGACCGACGGGAAATGCCCCGCCTCGCCGACGCCGAGGACGACCCGCGCCATCATGAAGGAGGCGACCGACGAGGCGAAACCGTGCGCGATATGGCCGACGGTCCAGATCGAGATGGCGATCGCATAGCCGACCTTCGGCCCGAAGCGGTCGATCAGCCAGCCCATAGCCAGGAAACCGAGCGCATAGGCGGCCTGGAAGGCGGTGACGATGTTGCCATAGTCATCCTCGCTCCACCCGAATTCGCCGGTCAGATCGGTCTTGAGCAGGCCGAGCATGGTGCGGTCGATATAATTGACCGTGGTCGCCGCGAAGAGCAGCGCGACGATCAGCCAGCGGTAGCGGCCGGACCTTGGCACCGGCACCGCCGCACCTCCGTCCGCGATAGCCTGTGCCATAATCCTCTCCCGTTTCTGGTTTAATAGCTCTTGATCGAACAGCCCACGCGGATTTTTCCGTCGAAGAGTGCTTCGGCGCGCTGGCCGGGCCTGATTTCATGAATACCGGTGATCGCGCCCGCCGATACCCAGGTTCCGGGCGCGATCGCGATGCCGCGCGCGCGCAGGATTTCGATCAGGCACAGCGCCGATCCGAAGGGGCCGTCGAGCATGGTCTCCATCGTCGCCGCCCCGGCCGTTTCGCCGTCGATCGCCATTTCGACCGGCATGCGGATCAGGTCGATATTGCGCCAGTCCGTAATCGACGGACCGAGGATCAGCCCCTTGTTATTGCCATAGTCCGACGCGGTGACCGCGGGACCGTGGCGGTTGATTTCGGGGAAGGGCGAGCTGGCGATTTCGATCCCCGTGCGGACATCGGCGATGCAGCCCTTGACGCTGTCGATGTCGTAAGCGCGCGCGCCGACCTCGCCGAAGCACAGCAGCACTTCGGCCTCGGCGGCGGCAAACCCGTCGGCATAGACGGGCATCACCGGCTGCGCGACGCCATCGAAGATTTCATCGGCAAAGATCGGGCCGGTCAGGCGGTTGCCACCATAATGATCGACGAGCTCGGGCGCGATTCGCCCGACCTTCCAGCCGCCGACGCGGCGCCCGTCGAGCGCGATCGCGCGATCCTGGATCGCATAGGCTTCGGCCATCGTCTGCGGCATCGTGCCGGGATAGTCGGTAAGCGGTGTCTTTCCTGCGCGTGCGTCGATCAATGCGCGCGCCACATTCTCTTGATCGCTTGTCGCCAGCATCTTTCTCTTTTCCCTCTTCCGCGAAGCGATGTAAGAGACACCGGTGTCAAAGGCAAGCCAATAACGGATGTATGACAAATTTCCCGCCATGCCGGGCGGCGATGGCCGCCGGCCGATCGGCCTAGCGCCGGACATCCAGCCCGCCGCCGTGGAAGGCGTCGATATCGGCCTGCCCGAAACGGCTCGCGTCGCCCGGCAGCGAATGTTTGAGGCAGGTCAGCGCGAGCCCCGATTCGGCCATCGCTCTGGCGTCGCCGCCCGACAGATGTGCGTGAAGTACGCCCGCGGCAAAGGCATCGCCCGCGCCGATGCGGTCGACGATGCCGGTGACATCGATCTCGGGGGTCTGGTAGCCGCTGTCGCGAAGATCGACGCGCGCGGCGATACGGTGATGGTCGGCGGTAATCGTATGGCGCGCGGTCGAGGCGATCAGCTTGAGGCCCGGGAAAGCGGCGAAACCCGCTTCGGCGGCCTCGCGCCGCCGGTCCTCGCCCTCGCCGCTGAATGCCTTGCCGAGCACGAGCGAGAGATCGCGGTGGTTGCCGAAGAGGATATCGGCAGCGCCGATGAGTTCGGAGAGGATCGTGCGCGGGTCGCTGTCCCACGCCTCCCACAGCATCGCGCGATAATTGCCGTCGAAGCTGACCGGAATGCCGAGCCGCTTCGCCGCGCGCGCCGCCGCGAGCGCCGCTTCGGCCGATCGCGGCCCGAGTGCAGGGGTGATGCCCGACAGATGAAGCAGGCCTGCGCCCGCCAGCAGGCGGTCGAAGTCATAATCTTCGGGTCCGGTCGCCGCGAAGCTCGACCCGGCGCGGTCGTAGACGATCTCCGAGGCGCGCAGCCCCGCGCCGACGCTGAGGAAATAAAGGCCCATTCGCCCCGGCCCATCGGAGACATCGGTGCAATCGACGCCCGCGCCGCGGACCGCAGCGACGGCACCGCGGCCCAGCGCATTCGCCGGGACCCGGCTGACCATTGCGCAGTCGTGGCCAAGATGCGCGAGCCCGATCGCGACATTGGCCTCGGCGCCTCCGACATGGACGCCGAGCGTCGGCGACTGCATGAGCAGTTCGTTGCCCGGCGCGGCGAGGCGGATCAACAGTTCGCCGAAAAAGACCAGCTTGCCTTGCCCCATCCCCAACTCCGTTTGCCCTGAGCTTGTCGAAGGGCCGTTCTTCTTGTGGTCTCAAAAGGCAGAACGGTGCTTCGACAAGCTCAGCACGAACGGCTTTGAGGTTGTTTTATCGCGCGAGCCAGCCGCCGTCGACGGCGAGGATATGGCCTTGTACATAGTCCGACGCCGATGACGCGAGGAACACCGCGGCCCCGCCGATGTCGCCGGGATCGCCCCAGCGCCCCGCCGGGATACGCTCCATGATCTGGCGGTTGCGCGTCTCGTCGCCCTGCAGCGCGGCGGTGTTGTTCGTCGCGATATAGCCCGGCGCGATCGCATTGACCTGCACGCCCTTCGCCGCCCATTCGTTTGCGAGCAGCTTCGTCAGCCCGCCGACCCCCGATTTCGAGGCGGTGTAGCTCGGCACGCGGATCCCGCCCTGGAAGGTCAGCATCGAGGCGATGTTGATGATCTTGCCCGAACCGCGCGAAATCATGTGGCGCCCGACGCTCTGGCAGAGGAAGAAGAGCGTCTTCAGATTGGTGTCCATCACCGCGTCCCAGTCGGCCTCGGTGAAGTCGACCGCGTCGGCGCGGCGGATGATCCCGGCATTGTTGACGAGGATGTCGATCCGTCCATATCCGGCGAGCACCGCATCGACGAGTGGCTGCACCGCGCCGACGCTCGACAGGTCGGCGGCGAAATTCTCGCCGCGGCGGCCCAGCCCGCGCACCTTGCCGACGGTCTCGTCGGCGGGCGAGCGCCCCGCGGCGGCGATGTCGGCGCCCGCTTCGGCGAGCGCGAGCGCGATCCCCTGCCCGATGCCGGTATTGGCCCCGGTGACAAGCGCGACTTTTCCAGAGAGGTCGAACATTTTCATCTTCTTGCCCTTCGTCATACCGGACTTGATCCGGTATCCATTTCAGCAGCCTTGTCTGGACCCCGGATCAAGTCCGGGGTGACGATGAATGGATTACGACAGCTGACAGATGTCGAGGACGTTCATGTCGGTATAGTCCTGATTCTCGCCCGCCATCGCCCAGATGAAGGCATAGGCCCGGGTGCCCGCACCCATGTGGATCGACCAGGGCGGCGAGATCACCGCTTCCTCATTCTGCATCACGATGTGGCGCGTCGCTTCGCCTTCGCCCATGAAATGCATCACGCGGTCGGTGCCCAAATTGTCGAGTTCGAAATAGAAATAAATCTCGCTGCGGCGCTCGTGGATGTGCGGGGGCATTGTGTTCCACACGCTGCCTTCCTTGAGCACGGTCAGCCCCATGACGAGCTGCGCGCTGTCGCAGACGCCCGGGATGACGAGCTGGTAGATCGTGCGTTCGTTCGATTCGGCGAGGCTGCCGCGATCGAGCGCATTGGCGTCGGCGATCCCGAGCTTGCGCGTCGTGAACGCCTTGTGCGCCGGACACGACGCCAGATAATAGCGCGCACCCTTTCCCGCGAACTCCACGTCCTTCGCGCCCATGGTGACGTAGAGGCAATCCTTGTTGCCGAGCGTGAAGCTCTCGCCATCGACGGTGATCGTGCCTTCCACGGCGGACACGTTGACGATCGCAAGTTCGCGGCGCTCGAGGAACGGATGCCCCGCAGCCGACGGCGGCTCGCTCTGGACCGGCAGCCTGACCGGGGTCGCGCCGACGGCCACCCCGCCAATCACGAAGCGGTCGGCGTGGGTGTAGTTGAGGACGCATTCGCCGGTCCGGAACAGGTTCTGGATCAGGTAGCGATCGCGCAGCTCCGCATTCGACACCTCCTCCATCATCACGGGATGGGTGGCGTAATAGGTTTTGGAAAACATGGGATCGCATCCTCGCTCGAGATTTCTGGCTTGCCGTCTTGCTAGATTTGATGGTAACCGGTGTCAAGAGGTGTTTGCACCCCCGCCGGGCGGTTGATTTTACGCGTTCAAGCGCCCATCAGACAGAAAAGGCGAGCCCGGCCTCGGCCGGACTTGCAGGGGAAAGAGAATATGGCGGCACAAAATAAGGGGCCGGGGGGCAAGCAGCCGACGATCAACGACGTGGCGGCGCTGGCGGGAGTTTCGAAGAAGACGGTGAGCCGGGTGATCAACCGGTCCGAATTCCTGACCGACAAGACACGCGCGACGGTCGAAAAGGCGATCGAGCAACTCGGCTTCGTCCCCAATCCGCAAGCGCGCGCGCTCGCCTTTCGCCGCAACTTCCTGATCGCGCTGCTCCACGACAATCCGAACGCGCAGACGGTGCTCAACTTCCAGCGCGGCGTGCTCGACGCGATCAAGGACAGCGATCTGGCGCTGCTCGTCCGTCCGGTCGACCGCGGGTCGGACAAGCTGCTCGACGATGTGCGGACGTTCCTTGAAAAGCAGCGTCCGATCGGCGCGATGCTGCTCCCGCCGATTTCGGAGAATGACGATCTCGCCGCGCTCTGCGAAGACCTCGGCGTGCGCTATGTCCGCATCGGGTCGGCGCCACTCGACGATGCGAAGCATTGCATTTCGTCGAACGACCGCGAGGTCGTCGCCGAAGCGGTGCGCGGGCTCGTCGCGCTCGGCCATCGCCGGATCGGTTTCGTGCGCGGCCCCGTCGGCTTCCGTTCGGCGGCCGAGCGGGAAGACGGCTTTCGCGAAGCGCTTGCCGAAGCGGGGCTCGCGCTTCCCGCCGAATTCAACGCGCCGGGCAATTACCGCTACACCGCGGGCATCGAAGCCGGCGAAGCCCTGCTCTCGCTGCCCGGCCCGCCGACCGCGATCTTCTGCTCGAACGACGAAATGGCGGCGGGCGTGATGAGCGTCGCGCATGGCAAGGGCATCAAGGTGCCCGGCGAGCTGTCGATCATCGGTTTCGACGACAGCCCGACCGCGACGCATATCTGGCCCGCGCTCAGCACCGTGCGCTGGCCGATCCGCGAGATGGGCGTTCGCGCGGCGCAGACGCTCGTCCCCGACTTCCTCGGCCCCGGCGCCAAGGGCGCCGAAGGCGACAGCACGATACTCGCCTCGACCTTTGTCGAACGGCAATCGGTCGCCCCGCCGCCGGGGCGCTGACCGCTCAGCGCCGCCGGCGCGCGAGCTGATATTCGTAGAGCGACGGCGCCGCGCCCACGGCCTGCCCCGTTCCCTCGATATAGGGCGCCGGGGTGTAGTGCACCGCAATCTTGCGGTTGGCGTGGAGGCCGACGATCCGCTCGCCCGGCCCTTCGAGCCCGCTCGTGATCGTGACGGTCGCGTCGGCGGGCACGTTTTCGGGCATCACGAGCCTGGCGTTCCACAGCGTGTTGTAGAGCCCGTGTCCCGGCTTCCAGTAAGGCGCGCCGCCACCGACCCAGAGCTGATATTGCCACGCGCCCTTCACCAGCTTCGGATCGATGTGCATCTCGATCGCATCGAACAGATTCTGGTGGTTCGACCCGCTGTGCTGGTCGATGATCGCTTGCGCGTCGACGACCGCACGGAGGAAGACCGACCGCGTCGAGCGCGTGTTGATGCTGACCGGGTGAATGACGGGATTGGCGACCTTCAGATCCTTCACCAGCACATTGTGGACTGCACCGACATGCACCGAATAATGCGCGCGGCGGGTGCCGGTGGTGGTGATGTCGGCGATCGTCAGGCTCGCGGCATTGTCGGTGAGGATGCCGCTGTCCGAGCTGTCGATCGTCAGCTTTTTCACCCAGCCGTCGAAGACGCCGGTCATGTAGATGCCGTTGTAACCCTGTTCGAGATGATGCCCGAACGACGGCGCGTCGGGAAATTGCAGCCGCAAATTCTGGATGCCGACATTCGTCAGATGCTGCCAGTCGGCGATCACCGCGGGCTGGTCGGCGCGGACGTCGTGGAGCAGCGGATCGCCGAGCGTCACGGTCTTGCCGCGAACCGCCGCGACGCGCGTCGCCTGCACGACCACCGGGCGATCGGGTGAGGTCCAGTGGTGCGAGCCGATCGGCAGGTCGGTGTCGCCATAGAGCGATTTCAATATCCGGCTCTTCGGCCCGTCGACCGAGAACCACTGCACCTGCACGACGTCGCCCACCCGGAGCTTTGCCACATTGTCGACCGTCAGCGTGCGGCCGAACTGCTTGCCCGTCACCCCGGCCGCGAGCACCGGGTCGCGCACGTCCTTGCTGCCGTCATAGGAAACCGGCCGGCTCTTTTCGGGCGCGACGAGGATCACCCCGCCCGCCCAGCTATATTCGGTGAACAGATAGTCGATATTGTGCTCGGGCTCGACCTGCTGCTTCTTCTCGCGCACCAGATAGTGGCGCAACTCGTCATAATCGTGGCTCTGGTCGATCAGCTTCAGCGGGCGCGGGAACCAGAGCTCGCTGCCGCCCGGCCCGTTGCCCGCGCCGTCGAGGACGATGTCGCTGCGCGTGATGCGCAGCACTTCGGTGATCTGCGTGCGCCCTTTCGGGAAGCGCAGCGTCACCTTGCCCTTCACGGCATTGGCGGCCGCCAGCGCACGCAGCACTGCCTTGGTGTCGTCGAGCCCGTCGTCGGGGATCGCGCCATGGTCGGTCACGTCGATCACCGTGCCCGCGTCGGCGGGAAGCGTCGCGAGGCCGAAGCCATAACCCGCATAGCTGAAATCGGGCAGCGGGTTCGCCGCCGCAGTCGCGGGGTCCGAGAGGATTTCCGGCAATTTCGCCGGCTGCGCCTGCAGCGGGAACGTCAGCGCCGCGCCGAGCGCCAGAACCGAAACGAGGCGCACGCGCCGATCACCCGAAATCATAACCCGATATACCCCTTGTGATCCGTTAGACCGGCGGCGCGCGACCCCGCGCCGCCGGCCCGGGACCTCCGCTAAAACTTCGCGCGCACGCCGACCGAGAAACGCCGTTCGGACAGCGCATAGCTGTTGAGCGCGGTCGTGTTGAAATTGCTGTACTCGGTCGTCGCCGATTTCTTCGGCATCAGATTCTGCGCCTGCAACGACAGCGCGATATTCTTCGTGATGTCGAGCCCGATCTGCGCGTCGAGCTGCGAGCGCGCGCCGACGAAGCTCGGCCGCCCTTCCGAGAATTCGAACACCGCCTCGTCGCGGTAGTTGTACGCGATACGCGCCGAGAAAGGCCCTTTTTCGTACAGTCCGACGAGGTTGTAGCTGTTCTTCGATACCGCCACCAACGGGAAGCCGTTGTTGTCCTCCGAATCCGACCAGGTATAGTTCGCGATCACGCCGAAGCCGTCGAGCGGCGACGGCAGGAAATCGAAGAACTGCTGGATGCCGATTTCGAACCCCTTGATCTTTGCGCTGGCGAGATTTTCGGGGCGCGAGAAGGTGAGTTCGCGGCCCTGCGGGTCGAGGTTGGTGTCGACCCCCGTGGTGACGAAGCTCGCGATGAAATTCTTCACATCCTTGTAGAAGACCGCGCCCGAGATGAGCGAGCTCTTGCCCGTATAATATTCGAAGCTGACATCGGCCTGCGTCGAGATCGGCGGTTCGAGATTTACGTTGCCGCCGGTGACCGACAGGTTCGTCGCGTTGAAGAAGGTCGATGGCGCGAGGTCGGCGATCGATGCGCGCTGCATCGTCTGCGACCCCGACACGCGGATCAGGAAGTCGTCGGTGACGTTGAAGGCGATGTTCGCGCTCGGCAGGACGTTGGTGTAGCGGTTCTTGTCGTTGACCAGCCGGCTGACGGTGCCGACGTTGACATAGCTATCGACCGACAGCCGCGTCGACGCGATACGCACGCCGGCGTTCGCCTTGTACGGGATACCCGCGATCTCGCCCTCGCCCGATACCATCAGGTAACCGGCCAGCGTCTTTTCGCTGAAGTCATAATCGCGCTGCAGATTGGGCAGCAGCGTCGACTTGCCATCGGGGTCCGGATTGGGTTCGGCCGCCCGCGCGCGCGTAAAGACATAGTCGAAGGTCGGCGCGGTGCTGAGGAAGCTGCGCGGGAAGGTCCCCGGAATATCGGAGAGGAAATCGCCGGTGTTCACCAGCTTGAGAAAGGGCTCGATCTCGGCGCGCGTCGGCGTGACCTGGCTGCGGAACGCGTTCGAGCGCGCATGGAGGTCGGTATAGCGCACCCCCGCCGCGATCGTGACGCCGCCACCGGTTTCGTAACTGACGTCGAGTTTGCCCGTATATTCCTCGAGCAGGCCGATCAGCCGGTTGCTGCGCACGCCGTTGTTCGCCGGATTATAGGAGGCGTAGCTGGTCGGGTTGAACGGCCCGGTGAGCGTCAGCGACGGGATGGTCGTGTCGCGGAAATCGAAGGCGCCGGGGACCAGCGCGGTGCCCTGCAGCGTGATGATCTGGATCGTCTGGTCGATCGTGCCCTTGCTGTAATAGCCGTCGGCCTCGATCGTCAGCCCGTTGTCGCCCTCATATTTGCCGTTGAGCCCGTAGAGGAAGCTCTCGGTCGGCTCGTTGCGGATCTGTCCTGCGGTGGTCACCGTGCCGTTGGCGTTGCCCGCGACGACCATGCCGTCCTCGACGACGCGGTTGGTGACGGGGTTGCTACCCGTCGGGAGACGGAAGGCGAAAAAGTCCTGGCGCCGCCCGGTCTTGAGCTTCGAATAGAGCGCGTCGGCGGTGATCGTGAATTCGGGGGTCACCTCGAACTGGATCGCGCCGTTGAGGCCGAGACGCGAGCGGTCGACGGTGAACTGCTCGTACTGCAGCAGCACCGGGGTCGGAAGCACGCCGCCGCCGGTGCCGGTGTAGGTGCGGTTGAGGAAATTGTTCCGCTCGAAGGTCTGCGTCGTCGACGTGCGCTTCTGATATTCGCCCGCGAGCATGATGCCGATGCGGCCGTCGGCGAATTTGGTCGTCGCAAAGCCGGTAATCGCGGGTTCGAACTTGTCCGAATTTTCCGAATAGACGCCCTGCGCGCGGACCGAGATCGTCGGTTCCTTGAACGACAGCGGCTTCGGCGTGACGAGGTTGACCGTGCCGCCGAGCCCGCCCTCGGCCTGGCTCGCGAGCGGCGACTTGCGCACCTCGAGGCGGCCGAACAGGCTCGACGGCACCGAATCGAGCCCCGACGAGCGGCCGAGCTGGTCATTCTCGGGCGGCGACAGGCGCGCCGACCAGCCGAGCAATGTGCGGCCGTCGACCTCGACGCGGACCTGCTGGAGGCCGCGCACCGACACCGACTGACCCTCGCCGAAGACGCGGGTGATCTGGACACCGGTGACGCGCTGCAACGCTTCGGCGACATTGGCGTCGGGAAGCTTGCCGACATCCTCGGCGGTAATGACGTCCATCACCTGCGCCGCCTCGCGCTTGATGTCGGCGGCCTGTTCGAGCGCGGCGCGAATGCCGGTGACGACGATCGCATCGTCCTCGGCCGGGGCGGCCGCATCCTGTGCAAATGCCGGCGATACCGCCAATATCGCAAGCGACGTTCCGCCTGCCAGCCTCGCCAATGCGCGAGCCCCCTGCCTCGTCCGAATAGCCATTGTCATCCTCCCACCTCGAAAACCCGGTCCGTGCGAACCGCCTTTTTCAAAAATTTCCCGGAGGGGTGGGCGGGGCCGTGACCTTGTGGCCCGGCCGAACCTTCCCCTCACTCATATTGTCTTGTTATTGCCAGCTTAGGTAACCGGTGTCATAGACTATCCAAAATTGATACACCGGTGTCAAGTCTTTAATTGTAGGACAACTGCCATTCCCCGAAGCCGCACCTTTGGCGGCACAGAAAATTGTCGTAATTTGTCGCAGTTCCCGCATTGGGCTTGCATGCGGCAAACCAATGGGTTGAAAGGGCGCAAAGCCTCCCCGCCTCCCGGCGAACCGATGCGAGAACAACCAACTATGCTGGACAAAAGGTCGCTGTTGCTGGCCGGAGCCCTGTGTGCCGCAAGCCTGTCGCTCGGCGCCTGCGCGGGTCAGGATGAAAGCAAAAACGGCCGTAGCGCCCCCGAAGTCGGCTTTGTCACCGTCGCGGTGCAGCCGGTGCCCGTCACGACGTCGCTCGGCGGGCGGACCGTCGCGTTCGAAACGAGCGAGGTGCGCCCGCAGGTGAACGGCCTGATCCGCCGCCGCCTGTTCACCGAGGGCGGTTTTGTCCGCGCCGGGCAGCCGCTCTACCAGATCGACGCCAGCCTCTATCAGGCCGGGGTAGACCAGGCGGCAGCCAACCTCGCCAGCGCCCGTGCGAGCGCGCAGGCCGCCGAAGAACGCGCGCGGCGGCTCGAACCGCTCGCGAAGATGCAGGCAGTCGCCGAGCAGGATTACACCGACGCGCTGGCGCAGGCGCGGATGGCGCGCGCCGCGGTCGCACAGAATGGAGCGGCGCTCGAAACCGCGCGGATCAACCTGCGCTACGCGACGATCACCGCACCGATCAGCGGCCGTATCGGGCGCAGCCTCGCGACCCCCGGCGCGCTCGTCAGCGCAAGCCAGGCGACCCCGCTCGCGGTGATTCAGCAGACCGATCCGATGTATGTCGACATGCAGCAATCGAGCGCCGAACTCACCGCGCTGCGCCAGGCGATCGAAAGCGGCGGGTTCACCGCGGGCAGCACGTCGGTGCGCCTGCGGATGGAAGACGGCAGTACCTATGGCTTTGCCGGAACCGTCCAGTTTTCCGACATCACGGTCAACGAGGCAACCGGCACCGTCACGCTGCGCGCGCGCTTCCCCAATCCCAAGGGGATCCTGCTGCCCGGCATGTTCGTCACCGCGCTGTTCGATCAGGTGGTGAACCCGTCGGCGATCCTCCTGCCGCAGCCCGCGGTGCAGCGCGATTTCGACGGCTCGGCGTTCGTCTATCTCGTCGGCAAGGACAACAAGGCGGCGCGGCGCAAGATCGTCGCCGACCGGACCGCGGGCGCGAACTGGGTCGTCACCGACGGGCTCAAGCCCGGCGAACGCGTGATCACGCAGGGGATCGGCAATCTGCGGCAGGGTGCCGATATCCGCCCGGTGGCGGCGAGCAGCGTCCAGCGCGTGGGCGCGGCGAAGGGCAAGTAGCGGGCGATGTCGCGCCTTTTCATCAACCGGCCGATCTTCGCGTGGGTGCTGGCGATCATCGTCATGCTCGGCGGCGCGGGCGCGCTTTTTTCGCTGCCGATCGAGCAATATCCCGACATCGCGCCGACGCAGGTCAATATCCGCGCGACCTACCCCGGCGCCTCGGCCGAAACGATCGAGAACAGTGTCACGCAGGTCCTCGAACAGCAGCTGACCGGGATCGACGGCCTCCTCTATTTCAGCTCGCAATCGAGCTCGCGCGGACAGGCGAACATCACCGCGATCTTCGAAAAGGGCACCGACCCCGACATTGCGCAGGTGCAGGTCCAGAACAAGATCGCGTCGGCGGTGTCGCGGCTGCCGCAGCAGGTGCAGCAACAGGGCGTACGCGTCACCAAGTCCAATTCGGACACGCTGCTGCTCGTCGGCGTCTATGACGAGACGAACACGCGCGTGAACCAGGACGTGTCCGACTATATGGCGTCGAACATCCAGGACCCGCTGTCGCGCGTCGAGGGGGTCGGCGACGTCAATATCTTCGGCGCCCCGCACGCGATGCGCATCTGGCTCAATCCGCAGCGGCTCGCAGCTATGTCGCTGATGCCGGGCGACGTGATTTCGGCGATCACCGCGCAGAACAGCGAAGTCGCGGCGGGCGACGTCGGCGGCCTGCCCTCGCCGCAGGGCCAGATGCTCAACGCGACCGTCACCGCGCAGTCGCGCATGCAGACCGTGCCCGAGTTCGAGAATATCGTGCTCAAGACGCTGCCCGACGGGTCGACGGTGCGGATCAAGGATGTCGCGCGCGTCGAGATCGGCGCCGAAAGCTATGCCGTCGTCAGCCGCATCAACGGGCATCCCGGCGCGGGTATGTCGATCTCGCTGTCACCGGGCTCGGACGCGCTCGAAACCGCCGACCGGGTCAAGGCGCGCATGGAGGAACTCGCCGCCGACTTCCCCGACGGCCTCACCTACAGCTACGCCAATGATTCGACCGCGTTCATCAAGCTGTCGGTGAGCGAAGTGCAGAAATCGCTGTTCGAGGCGATTTTGCTCGTCATCCTCGTGATGTTCGTCTTCCTGCAAAGCTGGCGCGCGGTGCTGATCCCCGCGATCGCGGTGCCCGTCGTCCTGCTCGGCACCTTCGCCATCTTCTATATGCTGGGGTTCAGCATCAACACGCTGACGCTGTTCGGGCTGACGCTCGCGATCGGACTGCTCGTCGACGACGCGATCGTCGTGGTCGAGAATGTCGAGCGGTTGATGGAAGAAAACCCCGGCATGTCGGCGCGCGAGGCGACGATCCAGTCGATGAAGGAACTGCAGGTCGCGCTGATCGCGATCGCGCTCGTGCTGTCGGCGGTGTTCCTGCCGATGGCGTTTTTCGGCGGGTCGACGGGCGTCATCTATCGCCAGTTCTCGGTCACCATTGTCTCGGCGATGGCGCTGTCGGTGCTCGTCGCGCTGATCCTGAGCCCCGCGCTCACCTCGACGCTGCTCAAGCCGAAGAGCCATGGCGACGCCCCCGCCGAGGGCGGACGCTTCCCGCGCGCCCGCGCCTTGCTCGAACGCGCCAAGACCGGCTTCAACACGCGTTTTGACCGTTCGGTCGACCGCTATGTCGGCAGCGTTACCAAGGTCGTCGATCGCAAATGGCTCTTCCTGGGCATCTACGCCGTGCTGCTCGTGCTGCTCGTCGTCCTGTTCCTGCGCCTGCCGAGCGGCTTCCTGCCCAATGAGGATCAGGGACGCGTGGAGGTCCAGTTCCGCCTGCCCGCGGGCGCGACGCAGGCGCGCACGCTCGAAGTGCGCGACGAAATCGAAAAATATCTGCTGACCCATGAAAAGGCGAACACACAGGCGCTGTTCCTGATCGCGGGCGGCGGCGGCGGCGCGGCGGTGGGCCAGAACACCGGGCAGGGCTTCGTCAACCTCACCCATTGGGACGACCGCCCGGGCACGGAAAATACCGCCGATGCGATCGCCGAACGCGCGCGGGGGGCGCTGAGCGGCCTCCGCGATGCCCAGATTTTTGCGCTCGTTCCCGGCGCGGTGCGCGGGCTCGGCGATTCGTCGGGCTTCACGATGCAGTTCCAGAACCGCAGCGGGATGAGCCGCGAAGAGTTCGTCGAAGCGCGCGAAAAATTGCTCGCGGCGGCGAACGCCAATCCGAAGCTGACCTCGGTGCGCCTGTCCGACCTGCCCGATGTGGCGACGCTGAAGATCGACGTCGATACCCAGCGCCTCACCGCCTATGGCATCGACAATGCCGATGTGAATTCGACCCTCGCGACGGCATGGGGCGGCCGCTACGTCAACGACTTCATCGACAAGGGGCGCGTCAAGCGCGTCTATGTGCAGGGGGACGCGCCCTATCGCGCGAAGCCCGAAGACCTCGGCCAATGGTATGTCCGCTCGGCCGATGGCGCAATGTCGCCCTTTTCGGCCTTTGCCCGGACGGGCTGGTCGACGACACCGAGCAGCAGCTCGCGCTTTCAGGGCGTGCCCGCCTTTGAAATCTCGGGCCAGCCCGCGGCGGGCACCAGCTCGGGCGAGGCGATGGACGAGATGGAGCGGATGGCGGGCGAAATCCCCGGCACCAGTGTCGCCTGGTCGGGTTCCTCCTATCAGGAGCGCCTCTCGTCGGGGCAGGCGCCCTTGCTCTATGGCCTGTCGCTACTCGTCGTCTTCCTCTGCCTCGCCGCGCTTTACGAGAGCTGGTCGATCCCGCTCGCGGTGCTGCTCGTCATTCCGCTGGGGCTGATCGGCGCAGTGTTCGCGGTGAACCTGCGCGGGCTCGAGAATGACGTCTATCTCCAGATCGGCCTGCTCACGACGATGGGGCTCGCCGCGAAGAATGCGATCCTGATGATCGAATTCGCCGAGCAGGAGGAACGCAAGGGCAAGCGCGTGATCGAGGCCGCGGTCGCCGCCGCGCGCATCCGCCTCCGCCCGATTTTGATGACGAGCTTCGCCTTCATCTTCGGCGTGCTGCCGCTCGCGGTCGCGACCGGCGCGGGGGCGAACAGCCGCGTCGCGATCGGCACCTCGGTGATCGGCGGGATGCTCACCGCGGCCTTCCTTGCGATCTTCTTCATCCCGCTCTTCTTCGTCCTCGTCCGCCGCGGCGTGCGCGACGGCCTTGCCGCGATCCGCGCCCGCTTCGGCAAGAACAAGCGCGACGACACGGACCCGGCGGAGGTGCCGGCATGATCGGCACGCGTGCGCTCCTGCTTGCGGGCACGCTGGCGCTCGCCGGCTGCTCGCTCGCGCCGAAGACGGTGCTACCCGCGCCGCCCGTCCCGCAAAGCTGGCCCGCCGGCGACGCCTGGCTGCTACAGAGCGAGGCGGCGCTGCCGATCCTCTCGTACAAAAGCGTGTTCACCGACCCGCGCCTGCAGTCGCTCACCGAACAGGCGCTCGCGAACAATCGCGACCTGCGCGTCGCCTACGCCAATGTCGCCGCGGCGCGCGCGCAGGTGCGCGTCGCCCGCTCGGGGCAATTCCCCGAGCTCGGGATCAGCGCCGGCGCGGGCTATTCGGATAGCGGGAGCAATGGAAACGGAAGCGGCGATTTCTCGCTGCGCGGCGGCATCACCGCCTTCGAGCTCGACCTGTTCGGCAAGCTCGCCAACGCGACCGAAGCCGACCGCAACCGCGCGCTCGGTATCGAGGCGGCGTCGCGCACCGTGCGCCTCGCGCTGATCGCGGGTCTCGCCGACGCGTGGGCGACCTATGGCGCCGACCGCGACCTGCTGAAAATCGCCGAGGACACCGCCGCCAATGCGCGCGAAAGCGTGCGGCTCACCCAGGCGCGGCTCGACGGCGGCGTCGCGCCGCGCACCGACCTCAGGCAGGCCGAACAGATCCTCGCGACGGCCGAGGATGCGATCGCGCAGCAACGGACCGCGCTCGCGCAGGACGAAAATCTCATTCGCCTGCTCGTCGGCGGCGATGTCGACCGCGCGCTGCTCCCCGCGAGCCTCACCGAAGTCACGCCATCGGTCGTGTCGCTGCCCGCCGGGGTCAGCTCCGAAATCCTGCTTCGCCGGCCCGATGTGATCGAAGCCGAATATGGCCTGCGCGCCGCCAATGCCAACATCGGCGTCGCGCGCGCGCAGCTCTTTCCGTCGATATCGCTCACCGGTCTGCTCGGCTTTGCCAGCAACGCGCTCGGCAGTCTCTTCGACAGCGGATCGTTCAGCTGGTCGGCGGGCGGCGACGCGACCGCGACGATCTTCGACGCCGGCGGCCGCCGCGCGGGCGTCGCGGTCAGCGAGGCGCAGCGCGATGCCGCGCTCGCGGGTTATGAGGGCGCGATCCAGACCGCCTTCCGCGAGGTCGCCGACGCGCTCGCGGTGCAGGGCACGATATCCGAACGGGTGCGGGCCGCCGCTGCCAATAGCGACGCCGCAGCCGACACCGCGACGCTCACCGACGCACGCTACAAGGGCGGGGTCGACAGCTTCCTGTCGAGCCTCGACGCGCAGCGCAGCCTCTATGCGGCGCGGCGGAGCGAGGTTGGAACGCAGCTTTTGCTCGTCAGTACCCGAATCGCGCTGTTCCGCGCGCTCGGCGGCGACAGCAGCGCGGGAAGCCAGACGGGCGCGCCCTAACCCTTTCCGAAGACAGCGTTTCCTGAGCCTTCTTGACAAGCGCCATATCGAAGGCGCTAATAGAACATATCAGGAACAAATGATGCGCGAGTCGTCTCCCATACTCGCCGGGCTGCGCAAACGCATCGCCCGGCTGGCCGCCAATGGCGGTCTCGAAAGCCGCCGGGCCGAGGGCTGGCTGGCGAGCGGCCATGCGCGCTTCGACGATGCGCTCGGCGGCGGGCTCGCGATCGGACGCGCCCATGAATTTTTCGCCGCCGACGCACTCGACGCGACGAGCGCCGCCGCCTTCGCCGCGCTCCTCGCGCTGCGCACGCCGGGCAAGGCGCCCTTGCTCTGGCTGCGCACGGCCGACGCGGGCAAGCGCGCCGGCCATATCTATGCCCCCGGCGTCGCCGAACTCGGCGGCGACCCCGACCGGCTGCTGCTCGTCGAGACCGCCGATCCAAAAATGCTGCTCGCTTGCGCCAACGACGCGATCCGCTGCGCCGGATCGGCGGCGGTGATCGTCGAAAGCTGGGGCAAATTCCCGCTGCTCGATCTCACCGCGGGGCGCCGCCTTGCGCTCGGCGCGCGCGACGCAGGCACGACCTTGCTGATGCTCCGCCTCGATGCGGCTCCGGTGCCGAGCGTCGCCGAAACGCGCTGGAGCGTCGCCGCCGCACCCTCGCGCAAACTCGAAGCCAATGCCCCCGGCGCCCCCGCCTTCGACCTCGAACTGCTGCGCTGGCGCGGCGGCCCGGCAGGCACACACTGGCGACTGGACTGGAACCATGACGAAAAAGCTTTCGGGCCAAATGCCGACGAAGCGGCGCTATCTGGCGCTCTTCTTCCCCTTCCTGCCCGCCGAGCGATGGCTCCGCACGGCGCCGCGGCCGCCTGACGCGCCGCTCGTCTTTGCCGAGAAGCAGCGCGGCGCGATGCGCCTTGCGAGCGTCGATGCGCCGGCGCTCGCCGTCGGTCTGCGCCCCGGCATGCCGCTCGCCGATGCACGCGCGCAGGTCGGCGAGCTCGCGGTCGTTCCGCACGATCCGGTGCTCGACCATGAATGGCTCGACCGGCTCGCGCAGGGCTGCGCGCGCTATACCCCGCTCGTCGCGCTCGACGCCCCCGACGGACTGATCCTCGATATTGCGGGCGCGGTGCACCTGTTCGGCGGCGAGGCGGGGCTGATCGCCGATGTCGAGCGGCGCCTTGCGCGCCTCGGCCTGACGCTGCGCCACGCGCTCGGCCCCACCGCCGACGCCGCGCGCGCGCTCGCCCGTTACCAGGCCAGGCCCGCGCCCGACGAAGCGCAGGCAATCCGCCGCCTGCCCGTCGCCGCGCTCGAACTCGAAAGCGAGGCGACCACCGCGCTCGTCCGCGCCGGGCTCAAGACGATCGGCGATCTGGCGAGCCGTCCGATGGCGAATATCGCCGCGCGCTTCGGCGCCGGCGCCGCGACCGCGCTCCGTCGCCTGCTCGGCGACGCGCCGAGCCCGCTCGACCCGCGGATCGCGCCGCCCCCGGTGGTCGCCGAACGCCGCTTTGCCGAGCCGGTCGCGAGCACCGCGCATGCCACCAGGATCCTCGCCGAACTCGCCGGCGAAGCGATCGAGGATCTCGCCGGGCGCGGCAAGGGCGGGCGGCATTTTCGCGCGACCTTCTTTCGCAGCGACGGCCTCGCGCGGGCGATCGCGATCGAAACCGGCCATCCGACGCGCGACACCCGCCTCGTCATGCGCCTCTTTGCCGAGCGCATGGACAGCTTGCGCGATCCGCTCGACCCCGGCTTCGGCTTCGACATGATCCGCCTCGCGGTGCCGCGGCTCGAGGCACTTTCCGCGACGCAGCTCAAGCTCGAAGGCGGCGCGGTGCGCGAAGCGGGGGCCGACGAGCTTGTCGACCGGCTCACGGTCCGGCTCGGCCGCGGCCGCGTGCGGCGGCTGCGCCCCGCCGACACCCACATTCCCGAACAGGCACAGCTCGAACTGCCCGCGATCGAGGCACCCGGGCCTTCACCGTGGCAAGCACCCGAACCGGGCGAGCCACCGACGCGCCCCTTCCACCTCTTCGACCCGCCGCAGCCGATCGAGGTGATCGCCGAGGTCCCCGACGGCCCGCCGCACCAGTTCCGCTGGCGCCGGCAGGCGCACGCGGTGCGCCGCTACGAGGGCCCCGAACGCATCGCCGCCGAATGGTGGCGGCGCCGCGACAATGGCGGCCCGACGCGCGACTATTACCGCGTCGAGGATGCGCAGGGCCGCCGCTTCTGGCTCTTCCGCCACGGGCTTTACGAGGAGAAAGACGACCCGCGCTGGTATATCCACGGGGTCTTCGCATGAGCGATACGCCTGCCCCCGAAACGTCCGATCCCGGTTTCGCCGAACTGGTCGCCGCGACCAACTACAGCTTCCTGCGCGGCGCGTCGCATCCCGCCGAGATGGTGGCGGAGGCGATCGCCCTCGGCATGACGGGCATCGGTATCGCCGACCGCAACAGCGTCGCGGGGGTGGTGCGGGCGTGGGCGTTCCTGAAGGATTTGCAGGTCAAGCAGCCCGCGATGGTCGAAGGCTTCCGGCTGGTGGTCGGGGCAAGGCTTGTCTTCGCCGACGGCACCCCCGACATCGTCGCCTATCCGGTCAGTCGGCACGGCTGGGGCCGCCTGACCCGTCTTCTCTCGACCGGGAATCTGCGGGCAGAGAAAGGCGACTGTATCCTCAATCTCGAGGATCTGCTCGACCATTGCGAGGATCTGTTGCTGATCGCAACGGGCGGCGATGCCGTCTTGCTCCGCAAGCTCAAACAGGCCCGGCGAAAATCGGTCTGGCTTGCCGCCACGATGTCGCGGTCGGGAGCCGATGCGCGGCGACTGATCGAACTCGAGTGCCTGTCGGCCGCGACGGGCGTCCCGCTGCTCGCGACCAGTGACGCGCTTTACGCGACGATCGCGCAGCGCCCCTTGCACGACATCATCACCAGCATCCGCGAGGGCACGACGGTTCAGAAAGCCGGCAAGCTGCTTCGCGCCAACGGCGAACGGCATTTGAAGTCGCCTGCCGAAATGGCGCGGCTCTTCAAAGATCATCCGAAAGCGATCGAGGAAAGCGCGAAGCTGCTCGCGCGAATCGGTTTCCGTCTCGACGACCTGCGCTACGAATATCCGCACGAACCGGTTCCGCCCGGATGGAAGCCATTTCCCTATCTCCACCATCTGGTGAAAACCAAAGCGGAGGAACGCTACAAGACGCCCCTGCCCCCCAAGGTTCGCAAGCTGGTCGCCGGCGAACTCCGGCTGATCAAGAAACGCCGCTACGTCTATTATTTCCTGACCGTCTACGATCTGGTCCGCTACGCCCGTACGCGCGAGCCACCGATCCTGTGTCAGGGGCGCGGTTCGGCCGCCAATTCGATCGTCTGCTTCCTGCTTGGCGTCACCTCGGTCGATCCGATGAAGCACGACCTTCTCTTCTCGCGCTTCGTATCCGCCGAGCGCGACGAACCGCCCGACATCGATGTCGATTTCGAACATGAGCGGCGCGAGGAGGTGATCCAGTACATCTATGACCGCTATACGCGTGACCGCGCCGCGATCGCCGCGACCGTCATTCATTATCGCCCGCGCAGCACGATCCGCGAGGTCGGCAAGGCACTGGGGTTCAGCGAGGATGTCACCGCACGCCTTGCCGATACCAGCTGGGGTAGCTGGGGCGACGAGGTACCGGTCGAGCGACTGGTCGAGGCCGGGCTGAATCCGCACAATGGCGAGATCGAGCGGCTGCACCGCTTCGTCGGCGAACTGCTCAAGGCGCCACGCCACCTGTCACAGCATGTCGGCGGCTTCGTGCTGACCGAGGGGCGGCTCGACGAGCTGGTGCCGATCCACAATGCCGCGATGGACGACCGCACCTTCATCGAATGGGACAAGGACGATATCGATGCACTCGGGCTGATGAAGGTCGATGTGCTCGCGCTCGGCATGCTGACCTGCATCCGCAAATGTTTCGATCTGATGCGCGAACATGATCTTGGGAACCACACGCTGGAGGTCGACATCGATTGCGACGATCCCGAGGTGTACGGCATGCTGCAAAGAGGCGACAGCATCGGGGTGTTTCAGGTCGAAAGCCGCGCGCAGATCAACATGCTCCCGCGCCTGAAGCCCAAAGTCTTCTACGATCTGGTCGTACAGGTGGCGATCGTACGCCCCGGTCCGATCGAAGGCGACATGGTCCATCCCTATTTACGCCGCCGCAACGAGGAAGAGCCGGTCGAATTTCCTGAACCAGCCGCCCCTCACCCGCCTGATGAATTGCATGATGTTCTGGGTAAAACCTTCGGTGTGCCGCTATTTCAGGAACAGGCGATGAAGCTGGCGATGGTCGCTGCGGATTTCAGCCCCGAGGAAGCCAACGGCCTGCGCCGTGCGATGGCGACCTTTCGCAACGTCGGCACGATCGAGAATTTCCGCGAGAAGATGATCGGCGGCATGACTGCGCGCGGGTACAAACAGGACTTCGCCGAGCGCTGCTTCAAGCAGATCGAGGGATTCGGCAGCTATGGCTTTCCTGAGAGCCACGCCCAATCCTTCGCGCGGCTCGTCTATGTCTCGTCATGGATCAAGCATTACCACCCCGCCGTCTTCGCCTGCGGCATCCTCAATTCGCAGCCGATGGGATTCTACGCCCCCGCGCAGCTCGTGCGCGATGCGCGCGAACATGGGGTCGAGGTGCGCGCGGTCGATGCGAACGCAAGCGGTTGGGACAATAGCCTCGAACGGCGCGACGACGGCGCGCTCGCGCTGCGGCTCGGGTTCCGGCAGGTCGACGGGTTTCGCGAGGAATGGGCAACGCAGATTGTCGATGCGCGCAGCACGCCCTTCGCCTCGGTCGAGGAACTCGCGCGCCGCGCGAACCTGCCGTCGCGCGCGCTGCGGTTGCTCGCCGAGGCCGATGCGTGCCGTTCGATGGGGCTCGAGCGGCGGCCCGCGCTATGGGACGCGCGGCGGGTGCGGCAGGGCGTCCTGCCGCTGTTCGGCGCCGCGAGGACCGATGAACTCGGCACCGAAGAGGATGCGCAGCTGCCCCCCACCCCGCTCGTCGAACATGTGCTCACCGATTACCAGACGACGCGGCTGTCGCTGAAAGGCCATCCGATGGCGTTTCTGCGCCGCGATTTCGCACGCGAAGGGGTGCTGAGTGCCACCGGGGTCGCCGCGGCGAAAAACGGGTCGATCGTGCGGACCGCGGGGATCGTGCTGATCCGCCAGCGGCCGGGCAAGGGCAATGCGATCTTCATCACGCTCGAGGACGAGGGCGGGATCGTCAACATCCTGCTCTGGGCGCGCCATTTCGAACGCTATCGCCGCGCCGTCATGGCGTCGCGGCTGATGCTGGCCGAAGGCGAGGTGCAGCGGAGCAAGGAGGGGGTGATCCACCTGATGGCGACGCGGATCGTCGATCGCACCGCGATGCTCGATGGCCTGGGCGACGGGCAGCCGGTGCGGCCCGGGCTTTCGCACGCCGACGAGGTCGCGCACCCGCAAGTCCCGCGCGAGCACGCGCAGCGCCATGGCCATCCGCGCAACGTCCGCATCCTGCCCAAATCCCGCGATTTTCATTGAGATTCTTATCCGGCTGACGCCGGAAGCGGCACCGGCCCGCTCCCCCGCCCGGCATCCCTGACGGTAGTAACCTGCGGGAGGCCCTTCGACGCCACGCGTCGTCTTCGGGCGGTGGGGGAGAGGGCCAGTGCCGCGCCTTCGCAAAAACGATGATGCCCCGGCTGTGGGGGCCGGGGCATCGGATCAGGCTATCTAAGGGACCAACCGAATATAGCCTGAAAGTCGTTCGCGGATTTTAGCCGCGGAGCAGGTTCATCACGCCCTGCTGGCTCTGGTTCGCCTGGGCGAGCATCGCGGTCGATGCCTGCGACAGGATTCCGGCGGCCGCAAGCTTCGTCGATTCGGCCGAGAAATCGGCGTCCTGGATGCGCGACTTGGCGTCCGCCAGATTCGTGACAGTCGACGTCAAATTGTCGACAGCCGCTTCGAGGCGGTTCTGCTGCGCACCGAGGTTGGCGCGCTGGGTGGCAACGGTCTGGATGCCCGTGTCGAGCAGCCCCAGAGCCGTCGCGGCGCCGGCGGCCGTCGACAGGTCGACCGCAGCGACGGCGAGACCGGTGGCGGTGAGGTCGCCGATCGCGATGTTCACCGTCTGGCCCGAAGCCGTGCCGGTCTGGATGTCGATGCTCGCGCCACCCGACAGCAGGTTGGTGCCGTTGAAGGTCGTGCGGGTCGCAATATCGCCGATCTGCGCGATCAGCGCGGTGACTTCGGTCTGGATCGCGGTGCGGTCGGTCGCACCGTTGGTGCCGTTGGCCGACTGAACAGCCAGTTCGCGCATGCGAACGAGGATGTTCGAGATGCCGCCCATCGCGCCTTCGGCGGTCTGAGACAGCGAAATGCCGTCGTTGGCGTTGCGCACGGCCTGGTTCAGGCCGCGGACGCTGGCGTCCATGCGGGTTGCGATGGCGAGGCCGGCGGCGTCGTCCTTCGCGCTGTTGATGCGCTTGCCGCTCGACAGGCGTTCCATCGCCTGCGACTGCATGCGTTCGGCAACACGCGTATTGTTCTGGGCGCGCAGCGCGCTCACATTGGTGTTGATGACAGTCATAATGTTCCTTTCCGGCCTCGATGGCCATTCCCGTGATGTGAGGGCTCGAGGAGCGGTCACGGAAAGCAGTAACGACGCGCCGCGGCGCCGGTTAAGCCCGCCCCGTCAAAAAAACGCCGGACGCGCGCAACGGGCGTAGGCGAATTGACCCAATAGCCTGAAAAGCAGCCATAATTATTTTTGGCACGCGCTTTGCATTGTTCTTTGCGTGCGGCGCACCGCCGCGCACAGGACGGATGGAAAGCAATGAGCACGATTGACCCGAGCCGGCTGCTGCAGATGCGCAGTTCGATCCTCAATCAGAACCAGGCGCTGCAACGCGCCGCTGGAAAAGGCGCGGCCGGGGCCAGCGAAGGCGTCGGCGAAACGCCCGATTTCGGCGCCGCGATCAACAACGCACTGCAACAGGTCAATGCCCAGCAGGCCAAGGCGAGCACGTTCACCGAAGCTTATGAGCGCGGCGACACGCACGACATCGTCAGCGTGATGATCGAACGCCAGAAAGCCTCGCTCGGCTTCGAAACCACGCTCCAGGTGCGCAACAAGCTGCTGTCCGCCTACCGCGACATCATGAACATGCCGGTGTAATCCATGGCCGAGACCCAGATCCTGAACCCCGTCGACGATGGTACCGCGAACCGCCTTCCCGCCCCCGTCCTGAGCGGGCGCTTTGCACCCTTCACCCAGTTCGTCCGCCAGCCGGCGGTGCAGCACGCGCTGCCCGCGGTCGCGATGACCTCGGCGATCGGCATCGCCGCGCTCGCTTGGTTCACGATGCAGGCGGCGCCGCAGGCGCAGCTGTTCGCCGGGCTCGACGACAGCGACAAGGCGGCGGTCGCCGACGCGCTGCAAACGCAGGGCATCGCCCACAGCATCGACCCCACCACCGGCGCGCTGACCGTCGACGCCAGCAAGCTGCATCAGGCGCGCATCGCGCTCGCCGGACAGGGCCTGCCGAAGGCGGCGCCGAGCGGCGACAACCTGATCGCCGCGCTGCCCATGGGGTCGAGCCGCGCGATCGAAGGCGAAGCGCTGCGTTCGGCGCGCGAAGCCGACCTGTCGCGCACGATCGAGACGATCGATGCGGTCAAGAGCGCGCGCGTCCATGTCGCCGCCGCCGAACCCAGCCTGTTCGTCCGCGAAGACAAGCCCGCCACCGCCTCGGTGATGCTGACGCTCCAGAACGGCCGCTCGCTCAGCGACGGCCAGGTGCAGGCGATCCGCTTCCTCGTCGCCTCGTCGATTCCCGGGATGAACGCCGATCAGGTGTCAGTGATCGACCAGCGCGGCGCCTTGCTGTCCGACACCGCGAGCGGCAGCGACATGAAGGCCTTCCAGCTCCAGCTGCAGGTCGAAGACCGCTTCCGCCGCGCGCTCGACACGCTGCTCGGCCCGATGCTCGGCGCCGGCAATTATACGGTCGAGGTCCACGCCGACGTCGACATGTCCGAAAGCCAGGCGACGCGCGAAAGCTTTCCCGAAAACGACCGCGCGCTTACCAGCGAACAGATCACGCGCTCGACCAGCGGGTCGGGCACGCCGCCCGCGGTCGGCATCCCCGGCGCGCTGTCGAACCAGCCGCCGCAGGCGACGACCATCGCCGCGGCCGGCCCGCAACCGGCGCCTGTCGCCGCCGCCGGGACCGAGAGCAACGAGAACGCCGCCCGCGCCTATGAAGTCGGGCGCGAGATTTCGGTGACGCACTCGCCGCAGGGCAAGCTGCGCCGCGTCTCGGTCGCCGTCGCGCTCAACCAGGGCAAGAAGGCGCTGACGCAGGCCGACCTCACCAAGATCGACAATCTGGTGAAGGGCGCGATCGGCTATGATGCGACGCGCGGCGACCTCGTCGCGATCAACCAGCGTCCGTTCGTGCAGGTCGAGGACAGCGCGCCCGCCTTTTACGATCAGGGCTGGTTCATGCCGCTGGTCCAGCAGGTCGGCGCGATCCTCGCCGCGCTGCTCGCCTTCCTGTTCATCGGCCGCCCGATGATCCGCGCCGCGAAGGAACGCGCCGCGAAGCGCGCCGAACAGAATCAGGCGCTCGAGGCGTCGCTGCTCGCCGCGACCGATCGCCCGGCGCTCGCCAGCGGTCAGGGCGGCCGCGAAATCACGCTCGAGATGATCGAACAGGCGCCGAGCTATGAAGCGCGCGCCAACCTTGTCCGCGCCTTTGTCCGCCAGGATTCGGCGCGCGCCGCGCTCGTCGTCCGCCACCTGATGCAGGAGGGCGCCCGTGCCTGACGCCGCCGAAATGGACCTCTCGCCGACGCCCCCGGCGATCGAAGGATCGGCCGCCGCCGCGATCCTGCTGATGCTGCTCGACGAAAGCGAAGCCGCGACGATCCTGAAGCAGCTTGCCCCCGAAGAAGTGCGCCAGCTCGCGAAGGCGATGTTCGACACCGCCAACGCGAGCGAGCAGCAGATCGGGCAGGCGCTCGACCGTTTCGTGACGCGCAGCCGCGACGTGAGCGCGCTCGCGATCGGCGCCGACACGCGTATCCGCACCGTGATCAACGAAGCCGTCGGCAATGTCCGCGCGGATAATATCCTTGCCGCCGTTGCGCCGCAGCGCAGCGCCGCGTCGCTCGAAATGCTGCGCTGGATGGACGTCGATGCGATCAGCGGGCTGCTCGCCAGCGAACACCCGCAGGTCGGCGCACTGATCCTCTCGGTGCTGGTCCCCGACGTCGCCGCGCGCGCGATAGAGACGCTCGACGAAGTGCTCCAGGCCGACCTCGTGCTGCGCGCAGCGCAGCTCACCTCGGTCCCCGCCGCGGCGATCGAGGATCTCGAATCGGTGCTCGCGAGCGCCAATGTCGACGGCCAGCGCGTCGCCAAGCAGGCGATCGGCGGCCCGAGCGACGTCGCGAAGATCATGAAGAAGATGCCGAAGCAGCTGTCGGAGCGCACGCTCCGTTCGCTGAAGAAGCACGACCGGATCCTCGCCCAGACGATCGAGGAAGAGATGTTCATCTTCGAAAACCTGCGCGACCTCGACAAGAAGAGCCTCAGCAGCGTGCTGCGCTCGGTCGATGCCGCCCAGCTGGCGATCGCGCTCAAGGGCGCCGACGACGAGATGGTCGACATGTGCCTTGCCACCATGTCGCAGCGTGCGGCCGAGACGATCCGCGACGAAATGGCCGAAATGACGATGGTCAAGCGCGCCGACGTCGACGATGCGCAGAAGAGCGTGATGCAGATCGTCCGCCAGATGGCGGCGGCCGGCGAAATCATGATCGCGGGCGGGGGCGACGATTATGTCTGATCGCGCCGTCGAAACCGGCTTTGCCCCCGTCACGCTCGCCGACGCCATGGCGCGCAGCAGTGGCTTTCGCCCGCTGTCCTTCGGCGCCGGCGTGCGCGAAGCCGAAATCATCCCCGAAAGTCCCGCCGATGTCGACGACCCCTTCGCCCGCGGCCTTGCCGAAGGCCAGCGGATCGCCGAGGCCGCCTTCGTCGCCGAACGCCACCAGCTGCTCGCGCTGCTCGCCGGTGCCGAGGCGTTGCAGGACGAGCCGAGCGAGGAACTCGCACAGTTGATCGCCGACACCGTCGAGCGGCTGGTGCGCCAGATCGTCGCCTCGGCGCCGATCGACGCCGACTGGCTGCAGGCGCAGGCCGAAACCGCCGCGGCGATGGTCGCCGACGCCGACAAGGCGCGCACCTTGTGGGTTCACCCCGACGACGCCGCGCTGCTCGAGGGCTGCCCGCTGACGCTGGCGATCGAGAGCGACGCCGCGATGATACGCGGCACCGTCCGGATCGAGACATCGACCGGCTGGATCGAGCATGGCCGCGCGGTCTATCTCGACGAACTGCGTGCCGCGCTGGGCACCGCGGACGCCGCATGACGCGCCGCCTCGCCCTCTCCGCGCAGCAGCTGCTCGACCCCGTCGACCTGACGCACGCCAGCCCGCGGCGTATCGGCACGCTCGTCTCGCACGAAGGCATCATGCTCGAAGTGTCGGGTTTCCCGCAGCCGCTCGGCAGCAACGTCCGCATCAAATCGGCCGACAACGACTATGTCTATGGCGAAGTCGTCGGCTTTCGCGGGCATCGCAGCCTTGTCCTGCCCTTCGACACCAACAAGCCGCTCGTCACCGGCGCGCCGGTCGAACCGCATGGCGCCAGCTCGATGGTTCCCGTCGGCAAGGCGCTGCTCGGCCGCATCATGGACGCACAGGGCAACGCGCTCGACGGCCGCCCGCCGATCAAGTCGCAATTCCAGTGGCCGCTCGCCGGCCGCAAGGTCAATCCGCTGCGCCGCGGCCGCGTCACCCGCGCGCTCAACATGGGTGTGCGCGCGATCAACGGCCTGCTCACCGTCGGCGAAGGCCAGCGCGTCGCGATCATCGCGGGCTCGGGCGTCGGCAAGTCGGTGCTGATGGGCCAGATGATCGCCGGCACCGAATGCGACGTCATCGTAGTCGGCCTGATCGGCGAGCGCAGCCGCGAAGTCAGCGATTTCGTCGAAACCAAGCTGCCCCCCGAAGTCCGCAAGAAATCGGTCGTCGTCGCGGTTCCCGCCGACCACCCGCCGCTGCTTCGCCTGCGCGCCGCGATGCGCGCAACCGCGATCGCCGAGGCTTTCCGCGCCGAGGGCAAGAAGGTGCTGCTGTTGATCGACAGCCTGACCCGCGTCGCGCATGCGCAGCGCGAGATCGGGCTGACGCTGGGCGAGCCGCCGACGATGAAGGGTTATCCGCCCTCGGTCTTCGCGCTGATCCCGTCGCTGTGCGAACGCGCCGGCATCGACCGCGAAACGGGCGGCTCGGTCACCGCGCTCTACACCGTGCTCGCCGACGGCGGCGACATCGACGACCCCGTCGTCGACAGCGCACGCGCGATCGTCGACGGCCATATCATCCTGTCGCGCCAGCTCGCCGAACAGGGCGTCTATCCCGCGATCGACGTCGCGCGCTCGCTGTCGCGCACGATGGTCGATTCGGTCGATCCCGAACATGCCGCCGCCGCTGCGCGCTTCCGCCAGCTGTGGTCCGCCTATGAAGAGAACCGCGACCTGATGCTGATGGGCGCCTATGTCGCCGGCGGCGACCCGGTGCTCGACGAAGCCATCGCCCGCCACGCCGACCAGCTCGCCTTCGTGTCGCAGCCTGCCAAGGCCCAGGTCGATTTCGATATTTCCCGCCAGACCCTGATTGAAGGATATTCCGCATGAACGCCCGCACCGCACGCCGCAAACGTATCATCCGCGTGCGCACCGTCGAACATCAGCTGGCGGAAGCCAATCTGGCGCGCGCCAATGGCGAGCTCGCGAACCTCGTCGAGCTGGCGAAGCGGCTCGAAACGCTGCGCGTCGACCTCGCGATGGCCAAGGGCGCGGTCGCCGGCCGCGCGCTCAACACGATCGGCGAACTCGCGATGCGGCTCGACATCGCGCAGGAGAGCCTGACCGCGCCGCTCAGCAACGCGAGCCAGCGCCGCGACGAGATGGGCGTGCGCGCGCAGAGCGCGATGGCGAAGGAAGAATCGGCGGTCCGCCTGTACGAACGCAGCCGCAAGTCGGCCGAAGCCGAACAGGAGCGCCGCAGCGACGCCAACCGCCCGCACCGCGCGCGTGCCGGCATGCGCCTGCGCCTGATCGAAGGCGGCGCGGCATGATGAGCGCCCCCTCCCTCCCCGCGCCGCAGACTGCGATGCCCGCGGGCTTCGCGGCGTTCCTCGCGAACATCGGCCAAGTCCCGGACGGCGGCGGCGAAGGCACCGGCTTCGACCGGCTGCTCGCGGCGGCACCGATGGCGGCGGCGCCGATTGCCGCCGGCCCGATGACACTCGCGCCGATGAAAGCCGCGCCGACGACAGGCACCCCCGTCGCGGCGGGCGTCCCGGTCGTGGTCGCGCCGGGGGCAGGTGTCCCGGTGACAGGTGCCCCGGTAGCAGGCGCCCCGATGGCAGGCACGGCCGTGACGATCCGGATCGCGCCCGCGCTGCCCGCCGAAGCCGCGCTGCCGCCGATCGAAACCTCGCCGGTCCAGACCTCCCCCGTCCAGACCGCGCCGGCCCGAACCCCGCCAGCAAAAACCGACATCCCCGTTGAAGCGCCTGTGGCGAAGGCCGCGCCCGTCGAAGCCGACGCCGCGACGCTTGCCGCGAACCTGCTGATCGCGCTGAACGGAAATGTCCCCGGCAACGCCCCCGCGGCGGACAAGCCGGCTCGCGTCAAGGCCGAAACCGAAGCCGCCCCGGCCGCCGATGCGGCGGCTCCGCGCGACACGCCGACGGCCGCGCCCGCAACCAATTGGGTCGCGGTCGTTGCAGCGGTGATCCCGGACGCCGCCAAGCCCGCCCGACCTTCCGCAACGCCCGCCGCGATGGCGGCCGCCCCGGAGGCCAGCGCCCCGGCCGGACCCGTCACGCCGCGCGCCCAAACCGCGCCCGCGCCGACGCCGACCCCCGCCGGTGCCGAAGCGCCCGCCGCGAAGCCCGTCGACGCCGCGCCGTCGATGACGGTCCTCTTCGCCCAACCCGCGGCGCAGGGTGCCGCGACGCTTGCCCATGCCGCCGCACCCGCGGTCGTCGCCGAACGCGTGCTCGACATGGACAGCGACGGCGCTTGGATCGACCAGCTCGCGCGCGACATCGCCGCGACCAGATCGGACAGCGGCGACATCAGCTTTCGCCTGATGCCGCGCCACCTCGGCCGCCTCGACGTCGCGATGCAAATGGGCGACGAGGGCGTGTCGCTGAAAATGGATACGCATCACGAAGCGACCGCGACGATCGTCACCGCAGCGCAGGGCCGCCTCGTCGACGAACTGCGCCAGCAGGGCGTGCGCGTCGCGGGCGCCGAAGTGACCTGCACCCCGGGTGAGACCGGGCGTCAGTCGCAGAGCCAGAATCAGGGTCAGGGCCGCACCGCCGCGCCCGACACCGCCCACCTCATCGAAACCGCCACCGAGCGCGCCGAGCCGCGCGGCGAAGCGCGCGCCGCCGACCGCCGCGGCCGCTTCGCCTGATCAGAAAGGGTCCGACCATGACCAAGGATAAAGTCGAAACCGAGCCCCGGAAGAAGGGCAAGTTCAAGAAGCTGCTGCTGATCGGCGTCGGCGCGATCGCGCTGATCGGCGCCGGCGCGGGCGCGGGCATTTATTTCGGCGCGCTGTCGGCGCACGAGGCGAAGCCCGAGGATCATTATCCCAAGCTGGTCGAACGCAGCACCAGGGACGAGGCCCCCGCCGCCGAAGGCGAGGACAAGGAAGCGCCGCCGAAGGTCGGCACGGTGTCGGTCCCGAACGACAAGTTCAAGGTCGACCCGCGCAAATACGAGATCACCTATTATCCGATCACCGACGCCTTCACCACGAACCTCGCCGACGGATCGGGCTTCCTGCAGATCGGTATCAGCCTTTCGACCTTCTACGACGGCAAGGTTATCAATAATATCAAACGTCAGGCAGTGCCGATCCGCTCGGTTGTGCTTATGGTGCTCGCCGAACAGGATCCGGCCTTGCTCGCAACATCGCAGGGGAAACAGCGGCTGCAACGTCAGTTGACGGCCGCGATCAACGATGTGTTGCGCGACAAGGAAGGTTTCGGGGGGATCGACAATGTTTATTTCACGAGCCTGGTAATCCAGTGACCGTCCGTACAAAATCGGTAAGGGCCGTCGCCGCCCCGGCCGCGCCTGCGGCCGGGGCGGCCGATGCCAAGGCGTCGCTGCTGCTGCGCAAGGCGGCCGACGGCTATGCCTTCCCCGCGCTCGAAAGCGTGGCGAACCAGTTCGCGCGCAGCTTGCGCGATCTGCTTCGCGCGCTGGGCGCGCCGGCGATCCAGGTCGAACGCGCCGGCGCCGAGCAGATGCGCTTCGACGACTGGACCGCGGCGGCCGCCCCCGCCATCTTCTGGCGCTATCATGCGCCGCCGCTCAAAGGGCCGGTGCTGCTCGCCGCGGCGCGGCCGCTGATCCTCCAGCTCGTCGACATCTTCTATGGCGGCAAGGGCAAGCTCGCGGGCGAACGCGAAGAGCTGACCGACGCCGAAGAGCGGTTCGCCGCGCGCCTCGGCCGCGACATGGGGCTGCAGCTCGCAGCCGCGTGGCGCGACAAGCTCGGACTCGAACCCGAACTCGATTGCGTCACCGGCGACCCCGCCAAGCTCGCCGCGGTGCGCGCCGACGACGACATGCTCGTCCAGCGCTTCATCCTGCGCGGCGCGCCGTTCGAGGGCCGGACGATCGTCTGCGCCTATCCCGTCGCGGCGCTGCGCGGCGTCGTCGGGGCCGAACTGCTCCCCGAAATGCACAGCATCAGCAACGCCGACCCCTTGTGGTCGGGCGCGCTCGACAAGGCCTTGCGCGACGTGCGCATGCCGGTCCGTTCGGTCCTCGCGCGCCCCGAAATCAGCCTCGTCAAGCTGCTCGCGCTCGAAGTCGGCGACATCATTCCGCTTACCATGCCGCGCCATGTGCCGGTGACCGTCGCCGGGCGCAGCTTTGCGTTCGGCAGCATCGGCGAGGCCAATGGCAACGCCGCCATCATGATAGACCATATCGAAAAAGGACCGGACCATGACTGATATCAGCGACGCCCCGACGGCGCGCGCCGACCGGCGCGACAAGTCGATCGCAGCCGCGCCCAATTTCGACCTGCTTGCCGGCGTCTCGCTGCGCGTGTCGGTCGAGGTCGGGTCGACCTCGATGACGCTCGCGCAGCTGCTTTCGATCGACGAAGGCAGCGTGATCGAACTCGACCGCGCGGCGACCGACCTGCTCGACATCTATGCGAACGGCACGCTGATCGCGAAGGGCGAGATCGTCAGCGTCGACGGCCGCTATGGCATCCAGGTTGCCGAAGTCGTCGCCCCCGCACGCGGGCTCGAAGGCTTCGAGCGGAGGGCCTGATGTTCGAATATATCCTCCGCCTGCTCATCCTGCTGCCGATCGTCGGCGGCATGGCGTGGGGCAGCCTGTGGCTGTGGAAGCGCGTCCAGATGGGCGTGCCGCTCGTCGGCGGTAGCGCCAAGGCGCGCGCGGTCGAGATGATCGACGTGCTGCCGCTCGGCCCGGGGTCGAAACTCGCGGTCGTCGAATTCGCCGGGCAGCGCGTCCTGATCGCGGTTTCGCGCAACGGGATCACGCGCATTGCCGACGATAGCCAGGACGATTTCCATGCGGACTGATCGCCGCTTCTGGCTGCGCGCCGCGGCGCTCGCCGGCGGCGCCGCGCTGCTTTGCGCCGCCCCCGCCGCCTGGGCGCAGGCGGCCGACGGGCTGAACCGCGCCGTGGCGGAGATCGGCGGCGACGGCCGTCCGCTCAGCCTGTCGCTCCAGATCCTCGTCCTGATGAGCCTGCTGACGGTCTTGCCGTCGCTGCTCCTGATGATGACCAGCTTCACGCGCATCATCATCGTGCTCTCGATCCTGCGCCACGCGCTCGGGCTCCAGCAGACGCCGCCGAACCAGGTACTCGTCGGCCTCAGCCTCTTCCTCTCGCTGTTCGTGATGCAGCCGGTGATCAGCGAAGTGAACCGCGTCGCGATCGAACCCTATGGGCAGGAACAGATCGATATCGGCGAGGCGGTATCGCGCTCGGGCGACGCGCTCCACGGCTTCATGATGAAGCAGACGCGCAAGACCGACCTGATGATGTTCGCCAAGATCGCGAAAGCGCCGACCTATGCGAGCCCGAAGGACGTGCCCTTCTCGATCCTGCTGCCCGCCTTCGTCACCAGCGAGCTCAAGACCGCGTTCCAGATCGGCTTCCTGATCTTCCTGCCCTTCCTCGTCATCGACCTGATCGTCGCCTCGGCCTTGATGTCTTTGGGTATGATGATGTTGTCGCCGACGATCATATCGATGCCGTTCAAGCTGCTGCTTTTCGTCCTCGTCGACGGCTGGGCGCTGACGATGGGATCGCTCGCTTCCTCCTTCGTGAGTTAGCGAAGTGGAGGCCGACTATTTCATCGGGGTGGCGCAGCAATCGCTGTGGATTCTCGCGCTCGCCTCGGCGCCGCTACTGCTGCCCGTGCTCGTCATCGGCGTCCTGCTCGGCATGGTGCAGGCGGCGACCTCGATCAACGAACAGACGCTGACCTTTGTGCCCAAGCTGATCGTCGCGGCAATCTGCCTCGCGATTTTCGGCGGCAGCATCCTTGTTCTGCTCACCGATTTCACGCGCGAAATCTTCGCGCAGATTCCGACGCTCGTCCGCTAAGGCCGTGCAAATTTATGCCACCCACTTTGTTTCCCTCCCCCTTGATGAGGGAGGCAGCGAGACTTGCCAGCTTGCTGGCTTAGTCGCAGCGGTAGGGGTGCGGCCTCGGCCTGAAGCTGCAGTTCATGGACGCGCCATCACCCCCATCCAACTCCGCCTAGCGCCGTTGGCGCAAGGCTGCGTATCCTTCCCCCATCAAGGGGGAAGGCCCGTCCGTTCCCGAGCCCGATGAATCCCGCCGACATCCCGAATATCGAGGCGATGCTCCAGCTCTGGATGCTGGGGATGATCCGCCCCGGCGCTGCGTTCATCGCCGCGCCGGTGTTCGGCGCGACGAGCGTGCCGGTGCAGCTTCGCCTCGTGATCGCGCTCGCGGTCGGGGTGCCCGCGGTCGCCGCATCGGGCATGGCGCTGCCGCCCGAAGGGATCGTCTCGGTCCCCGGTTTCCTGCTTGTCATCGGCGAGGTCGTGATCGGCCTCGCGATCGGCTTCGTGCTCCAGATGGGTCTCGCCGCCGCGCTACTAGCGGGCGAGGCGATCAGCAACGCGATGGGGCTCGGCTTCGCGTCGATGGTCGATCCCCTGAGCGGCGCCTCGAGCTCGGCGATCGGCCAGTTCCTCTCGATGCTCGCGACGGCGCTTTTCCTCGCCGCCGACGGCCATCTCGTGCTCATCGACATCATCGTCGACAGCTATAGCGCGCTCCCGCCCGGTAACGCCTTTCCCTCGTTCGAAGCGATCGGCGGACTGCTGCGCTTCGGCAGCCTGATGTTCGCCGCGGGGCTGACGATCGCGATGCCCGTCGGCTTCGTGCTGATCCTCGTCCAGATCATCATGGGCGTGATCGGCCGTTCGGCGCCCGCGCTCAACCTCTTCGCGGTCGGCATTCCTGCGACCCTGCTCGCCGGGATCGTGCTGCTCGGCGTCGCGGCGCCCGCCATGGCCGAGGCGATCGCGCGCATCCTGTCCGATGCGCTCGACGCCGCGCGCATGATGGCAGGACTCTAGACCATGGCCGGGGCGACCGAAAAGGACCAGAAAACCGAACAGCCGACGGCAAAGAAGCTGGCCGATTCGGCGCGCGAAGGCGATGTGCTGATGTCGCGCGAGCTGGCGACGGCGCTGATGATGCTCGCCGCCGCGGGCTGGATCGTCGCCGCCGGCGGCTGGTTCGTCCAGTCGGCGGGCGACCTGCTCCGCCGCGGCCTGACCCTGACCGCCGCCGACGTCGCCGATTTCGCGCCCGCCGAGGCGCTGATGCGCAACGGGGCCGAGATCTTGCTGCCGCTCGCGAGCCTGTTCGCGCTCGCGCTCGGCGCCGCGGTCGCGGGTCCCGCGATGCTCGGCTCGATCGGCTGGCGCGGCAAGGCACTCCACTTCAAGGGCAACCGGATGAACCCCTTGAGCGGGCTCAAGCGCATGTTCGGGATGCAGGGTGCGACCGAACTGGGCAAGGCGCTCGCCAAGGTGCTGCTGCTCGGCACCATCGGCTACTGGCTCGTCGAAAACAGCCTGCCCGCGATCATGACGATGGCGACGACCGACCTGATCGCCGCGATCGGGCTCGCCGGAAAGGCGATCGGCCACGCGATGCTGACACTCGCCGCCGGGCTGGTCGTGATCGCGCTGATCGACGTGCCGGTGCAATGGTTCCAGCGCAACAAACGGCTGATGATGAGCAAGCAGGAAGTGAAGGATGAAATGCGCCAGTCCGACGGCGCCCCCGAACTCAAGCAGGCGCAGCGCCAGCGCGCGCACGATATCCTGAGCGGATCGGCGCGCAAGGCGGTGTCCGACGCGACCGTCGTCCTGACCAACCCGACGCATTTCTCGGTCGCGCTGCGGTACCGTCCGGGGGTCGATGCGGCGCCGGTGGTGGTCGCGCGCGGGCGCGGCGACGTCGCGCTGTCGATCCGCGAGCTGGCGCGCGGCGCCAATGTCCCGATCCTCGAATATCCGCAGCTCACCCGCGCCATCTATTTCACCGCGCGCGCCGGGCGCGTGATCCCCGAAGAGCTGTTCGTCGCGGTTGCGACGGTGCTTGCCTTCGTCTTCCAGCTGGAACGCGCAGTCGCCGACGGCTTGGCGCAGCCGGCGGTCGACGTGCCGCCCTCGCATCATTTCGATCCCGAAGGGCGCCGCCGGACTTAATATCGCTCCGCCGCCGCCGTTAAGGGGTTCGAAGGATATTTTGCCATGGTCAGTTCCATCGCCAACGCCATGGGCTTCGGCTCGGGTATCGACACCAAACAGCTCGTCACCGACCTGTCGAACGCATCGCGCGATCCCAAGATCAAGCGCATGACGTCGCTGACGCAGGCGAACCAGACGCGCATCAGCGCGCTCGCGCAGGCGCGATCGGATCTCGAAGGATTCGCCGATTCGCTTGGCCAGATGGTCAGCGACGGGACCTTGCGCAGCACGCCGACGGTGTCCGACGACAGCGTGCTCGGCGCCACCGCGCGCGCCGGGCTGGCCGCCGACAGCTTTGCCGCGACCATCGTCGTGAACCAGCTCGCGCGCGCGCAGAGCAATTATTCGGGCGTCGTCGCCGACCGCGCCGCCGCGATCGGCACGGGGACGATGACACTGACCGTCGGCGGTGTCGCGAAGACGATCACGATCGGCGCCGCGAACAACAGCCTCGACGGCCTTGCCAGTGCGATCAACGCCAGCGGCGCAGGCGTGACCGCGTCGATCATCGCCGACGAGGGGGGGCACCGCCTGATCCTGAAAGGGCCGTCGGGCGCCACGAACGCCTTCACCCTCGCGGCCGATGCCGGCGCCGACCCCGGTCTCTCCGCCTTTGCGACCACGGGCGGGATGACGCAGGGCCAGAGCGCGGCCAACGCCGAATTCACCCTCGACGGCGTCGCGTTCAGCCGCGCGTCGAACATCGTCGACGACGTCGTCCCCGGCATGTCGCTCACGCTCAAGAAGGCCGCTCCGGGGCAGCCCGTCGACATCGGCGCCAGCCGCCCGCTCGACATGATCAAGCAGACCGTCGGCGACTTCGTCTCGGTCTATAACCAGCTCAAGAAAAGCCTGTCGTCCGCCGCCGGCCTTTCGGGGTCGACGAGTTCGCTGCGCGAGCTCGAACGCGAGCTTTCGAGCCTCGTCGGCAAGGTGATTTCGAGCCATGGCAGCATCAACAAGCTGACCGACATCGGGATTTCGACGACCAAGGAAGGCCTGCTCAGCCTCGACAATGCCAAGCTCGCCAAGGCGCTCGAGACCGACGCGGGCGCGGTCGAGGCCTTGTTCAATCCGCGGCGCGACGCGACGCACAACGAGACGACCGACCCTGGCATCGCCTTTACGCTCGACGCGATCCGCGACAAGGCGACCGCCACCGACGGCGTGATCGACCGGGTGACCAAGTCGCTCGACGGCACCAAGAAAACGCTCGCCGAACAGCTCGAGAAGATCGAGGAGCGCGAGGACGTCTACCGGGCGCGGCTCGAGAAGCAATATGGCGCGCTCGACGCCAGGCTCGCGGCGTTCAAGGCGACGCAGACCTATCTCGAACAACAGATCAAGCTCTGGACCAACCAGGGTAACGACTAGGGACCGCCGCCGTGACCGCTACCGCCTCGACCGTCCGGGCGACCGGACTTTATCGCCGGTTGCAGCATGAAAGCCGCGCCGCCGCCGCCGACCCCGTCGAGCTGGTCACGATGCTCTACGACGAGCTCGAGACGGCGATCGGCGTCCTCGCGGCGATGGTCCGGCAGGGGCAGCGCGTGTCGGCGACCGAGCCCGCGCACCGCGCACGCGCGATCCTGATCGGCCTCGACGCCGGGCTCGATCACGATGCGGGGGGCGATGTCGCCGCGGCCTTGTCGCGCGTCTATCGCAGCATGCGCCGCAAGCTCGACGAAGCGGTGGCGCAAAACAGCGCCGAAGCGCTGACCGAGCTGCTCGACGGCATCCTGACCGTCAGCGCCGCCTGGCGGCAGCTGCGCTGAATTTTTCCGGCTGAACACAGGACGACGGCCGGTGCCGTCGTGCAAGCCAGGGGAAGGTAGGGGTTTACCCGGCCGCCCTTTGGTGGGGACGGGCGGCCGGGCGGAGCGGGGGCGGACCAGAGCCCCCTTTTTTTCAGCGAGTGCTGAAAACCTTGTATCGCAGCCGGTCAGGCGGCCTGCTGGTGAACACCATATTTGCGCATCTTTTCGATCAGCGTCGTGCGCTTCAGCGTCAGCAGGCGCGCCGCTTCCGAAATTATGCCGTCGGCGAGGTCGAGCGCGACGTGAATCTGTTCGAGTTCGATCGTTTCGATCTCGCGCTTGAGGTCGATCGGACGCCCCGGCGCCGGCGTCTTGGCGTGCGGCGCGCCGGATGCGACAGGCGCCGCGGCGAAATCGTCCGCGCTGGCCTGCACCGCGACGGGGCTGCCGGAGACAGCCCGTCGCGGCGCAAGCGCTGCGGTGGGGTTCAAAAGCATGGCGACATCGCCCTGACCGAGCGTCTCGCCGCCATGGAGAACGCTGGCGCGTTCCACGAAATTGCGGAGTTCGCGGACGTTGCCCGGCCAGCCGTGCTGCATCAGCAGCGCCATCGCCGCATCGTCGAAACGGCATTTGGCGTCGGCGGGCATCTGGCGCTGGAAATGGCGGATCAGCGCCGGAATATCCTCGACGCGGCTGGCAAGGCTGGGGACCTGGAGCACAACCACGCCGAGCCGGAAGAACAGGTCTTCGCGGAATTTGCCATCGGCGATCGCCGCGCCGAGATCCTGGTGGGTGGCCGAAATGACGCGGACGTCGACGGCCTTCACGTCGCTGCTGCCGACGCGGACGATCGTCCGGTCTTCGAGCACGCGGAGCAGTTTCACCTGCATGTCGAAACGCATGTCGCCGATTTCGTCGAGGAAGAGCGTGCCGCCCTCGGTCGCTTCGAAATGGCCGATACGGCGGGCATGGGCGCCGGTGAAGCTGCCCTTTTCATGCCCGAAAAGTTCGGATTCGATGAGTTCGCCGGGGATCGCGCCGCAGTTGATCGCCGAAAAGGCCTGGCCGGCGCGGGCGCCTTCGTCGTGGATCGCGCGGGCGACCAGCTCCTTGCCCGAGCCCGACGGGCCGCAGAGCATCACCGAGGCGTTCGAGCGGGCGACGCGGCGGATCATCTCGCGCAACCGGCACGTCGCCGGGCTCGTGCCGATGATCAGCGCCTCGAGCGCCATATTGTTGTTCTGCCCCACCGTCATTTCAGTCTCCACCGCGCCCCCCGTCGGCGCCCTTTCGATGAACCGACAGATTGACGAAAGTGGTAAACAAAAGCTTATCGGAGAGGTCATAACCCTTTCAAAACAAAGGGTTATTGCCAGAATGGAAGTATTGGGCGCGCAATTGCGTTAACCATCTCCGGAACGCTGCCAGAATGATACTAATTGTCCGCAGCGGTTCGCCAGCCGAGGGTGATCGAGATGCGGCGGTTACGCGGATCGAATCGGTCGGAGGGGACATAGGGCTCGCGATCGGCGACCCCTTCGATGCGCGAAAAGCGGCCCGAGGCGATGCCGCGAAACTCGAGATAGTGGCGCGTGACCTCCGCGCGGTCGACCGACAGGCGCCAGTTGTTGGTGCCCGCCTTCGCCGACCAGGGCGCGGAATCGGTATGGCCGCGGATCATCACGAGGTTGGGGACTTCGGCAATCGTCGGCGCGATTTCGCCGAACAGCCGGGCTCCGGCCGGGGTGAGCTGGCTGGTGCCGATCGCGAACATCGAAAAATCGGCATCGTCGACGACGTCGATGCGCATGCCTTCGATGGTTTCGGTGAAGCGCAGATTCTGGGCGAGGCGCTTGAGCTCGCGCTTGCTCTGGATCCGGTCCTTCATCGCCTGGGCGAGCAGGCGGAATTTCTGCGACTCGGCCTCGCGCTCGCGCCCCGATGCCTCGCGCGGCCCGCCGACGGCGTCGCGCGGAATGGTCATCGCGCGCGTGCCGGTCTGGGCGGCGCCATGGGGATAGCGGTCGGCCGCGACCAGCGAGTCGCCGCCGAACAGGCCGGTCGACCCTGCCGTGTCGGTCTTGGTCTGGACGATCGTCGGCGCAAAATAGTCGGCGAGCGCCTTGCGCTGCTTCTCGGTCGTCGCGCCGAGCAGCCACATCAGCAGGAAGAAGGCCATCATCGCGGTGACGAAGTCAGCATAGGCGACCTTCCACGCGCCGCCATGATGGCCGCCGTGCGCCTGCTGGATCACCTTTTTGACGATGATCGGCCGGGGCATGTTGGGACGCGCGGCCATCAGCGACCCCGCATGCCATCAAAGACTTCGGCGAAGCTCGGCTGGTTGACGTGATCGACGCCCGACCGCGCCGCCTCGATCACCAGCGGCTGCGGATGACCGTGCAGCGAGGCGATGATGAGCTGCTTGACCGTGTGATAGATGGCGCCGTCGCTTTCGATCACCGTCTTGGCGCGCGTCGCAAACGGGCCGACGAGGCCGTAGGCGAGGAGCACGCCGAGGAAGGTGCCGACCAGCGCCGAACCGATCATCGCGCCGAGAATCTCGGGCGGCTTGTCGATCGACCCCATCGTCTTGACGACGCCGAGCACCGCCGCGACGATGCCGAGCGCGGGCAGCGCATCGGCGAGGCTCTGCAATCCTTCGGCGGGCTTCATCGTATGGTGATGATGGCTCTTCAGTGCGTTATCCATCACCTCCTCGACCGCGTGCGGATCGAGCGTCCCCGACGACACGACGACGAGGCGCAGCGTGTCGCAGATCAGGTGGACGAGCGTATCGTCCTTGAGCAGCTTGGGATATTGCTGGAAGATCGTCGAGTTTTTGGGATCCTCGATATGCGGCTCGACCGCGACGGGCCCTTCGGTGCGCATCATCTTCATCAGCGTCGAGACGAGCAGGATGCAGTCGAGATAGTCCTGCTTCTTGTACTGCGGCCCCTTGAACACCTTGGCGAGGCCGCCGCCGAGCGCTTTCAGGTCGGCGCCCGAATTGCCGATGATCAGCGAACCGATCGCGGCGCCGCCGATGATCAGCATTTCGTGCGGCAGCGCGTGCAGGACGGGTCCGAGATTGCCCCCGGTCAGCGCAAAGCCCCCGAAGACCAGCAGGATCAGAACGACGATGCCGATAACGGGAAACATGCGCGGGCAACTCCATTCGGGGCCGGCCTGCGAAACCGGACACCCGCCAATTCAGGGACGTCTTGATGATTAACGGCAGCGGCGCCGGAAAATTGAGCGCCGTCAGTTCAAAATATCGAACAAGGTCTGCCGGTTGATCTTGGCAAAGGCCGCCTGCGCGGCGCTCAAGGTCAGGTCGTGCGCGTTGAGTTCGGCGATCGCGACCGACAGGTCGGTATCCTCGACCGCCGAGCGTTCGTCCTTGAGCGCGATCCCGCGGGCCGCGAGCCCGTCGCCGAGGCGCTCGAGCCGCCCGCCCGACAGGCCGAGCGCCGCATGTTTGTCGGCGACATGGCCGATGGCGGTCGCGAGCGCATCGAGCGCGGTGCCCATGGCGACCTTGTCGCCCGCCACGATCGCGGTGGCCGCATCGCGAACGCCCGTCGACAGGCTGTTTCCGCCGAGGACAAAAACATCGGCGGCCGCGGGGACGGGCGCAAAGCTGATATCGGAATCGAACCGCATGACACGCGCGGCGCCCGCCGCGAACACCGGTTCGCCGTTCGAATCGCGCGTCGCGGCCAGGCTGTCGATCTCGTCGGCGATCGTGCCAAGCTCGGCGGCGATCGTGGCGCGGTCGGCGGGGCTCGCCGAATCGTTCGTGGCGGCGAGCGTCAGTTCGCGCGCGCGCACCATCAGGTCGCTCACCGACTTCATCACCCCGTCGGCCTGCGAAACCAGCGCCGACGCCGAATTGATGTTTGCAGACCAGGCGGTCATGCTCGCCTGGCTCGTGCCGATCGTCGCGATCCGCCGCGCGGCGACCGGATCGTCCGACATGCGGAGCAATTTCTTGCCGCCCGAAATCTGGATCTGGGTCCGCTCGATCTGGTCGGCGAGTTTCTGCTGGCGCGCGATTTCGCGCGTCATGCGATTGCCCACGGCATTAATCATGGCCTTCGCCCTCCCTTAAATCGAGCTGAGCAGCGTTTGCATCGTTTCGCGCGCGACCTGGATCGTCCGCGCCGCGGCCGAATAGGCTTGCTGGAAACGCAGCAGTTCGGCGGCTTCCTTGTCGAGGTCGACTTCGCTGACCGAATCGCGCGCCGCGGCCGACGCATCGGCGCGCGTCGCGGCGGCGGCGTCCTGCGCGCGTGCCGACGCCACCGTCTGCGCCTGCGACGCCAGATGGCCCGACCAGCGCGATTCGGGACCGGTCGCCCCCCGCATCGCGCCGAAAGCGAGCATGTTGCCGTTGCTGCCCGACGCGTTCGCCGCGGCGACCTGATCGGGGGTCAGCGGCGCGACGGTCAGCGTTGCGGCGCTCGTGCCGGTGAACAGCGGCTGCCCCGGATTGCCATTGGCATCACTGCCCGCCTGGTGCGCGGCGTTGAGCTGGTTCGCAAAATCACTCGCCATCGTGTCGAGCGCGGCGCGCTGATCGGCGACATGGTTCGCGCCTTCGGCCAGCCCGGCGAGCGAACCGGTCGAGATTGCGAGCGGCGAACCGCCGACGCTGTATGACAGGCGCCCGTCGGCGGCGGCGGTCACCGCGACCGGATTCACCGCGCCGCCGCCGACGAGCAGGTCACCCGATCCGGCAGCGCGCAGCGTCACCGCGCCATTGTTGTCGAAGGTTGCGCTGACGCCCGCCTGCGACGACAATTTGTCGAGCAGCCGGTCGCGCTCGTCGAGCAGGCTCGCCTCGTTGGTCGATCCCGGCCGCGCCTTGCGCAGGCCGACATTGATCTGTTCGAGCGCATTCAGATTGCTGTTGAACTGGTCGACCCCGCTCGCCGCGGCGCCCTCGATCCCCTCGCCCATCTTGTCGAGCTGCCCCGCGGCGGTGCGAAAGCCCGTGGCGATATCGTCGGCCGACTGCAGGAACTGGCTGCGCAGCGTGCGGTTCGACGGGTCCGACGTCAGCTGGTCGGCGGTGGTGAACAATTTGGTGAGACCCGTCTTGATGCCGTTGGTCTCGTCGCTCAAAGCGCCTTCGACCTTGCCCAGCCAGCCGAGCTTCGTCGCCGAGCGTTCGGCATCGCCCGAGGTGATGCGCGAATCCTCGATCAGCCACGCGTCGACCGACCGGTCGAGACCGCGGATGTCGACGCCGCCGGGATTGGTGTTGCCGCGATAGAAGATGGAATTGCCACCACCGACGGCTTCCATCATCTCGAGCCGGCGCCGCGCATAGCCCGGCGTCTGCGCGTTGGCGATATTGTCGCCGATCGTCGACAGCGCGCGCGAATAGGCCTTGAGGCCGCTGTAACCGATGCCGAGCAGGTCGCTCATTGCACGCCTCCCCCGGCGCGGGCGGCAAGCCCGTCGAGCTGGCCGCGAAACTGCCGCTCGACCATGTCGGCGATACCGAACTGGCGCGTCGCGGCGATCGAATCGGCGGTGCGCGCATCGGCCATTTCGCGAAAATTGTCGGTTGCGCTCGACCCGAAGATATCCTCGCCGAGCTTCGCCTGTCGCATCGACGCCATCAGCTGGCGCAGGATCACGGCCTCGAAAGCCTCGGCCGCCTTGCGCAGCCCGCCGTCGCCGCCACCCGCAGCCGCGGGGGCCGGCGTCGCCGAAACCGAAGAGATGGGGCTCGTCATATGATCACCAGTTCCGCAGTGAGCGCGCCGGCCTGGCTCAGCGCCTCGAGGATGGCGACGAGGTCGCCGGGAGGAACGCCCATGCGGTTGATCGCATCGACGAGTTCGGAAAGCGAAGCGGTCGGCCGGACCATCATGACCGGCGTATATTGCTCGTCGACGCTGATTTCGCTCGACTCTTCGACCGCGGTCTGGCCGCGGCTGAACGGGGCCGGTTGAACCACCATCGGCGATTCCTTGACCGACACCGAAAGCTTGCCCTGCGTCACTGCGGCGGTGCCGACGCGGACCGCGCCGTTGATCACGACGGTGCCGGTGCGCGCGTTGACGATCACCCTGGCCGGCGGCTCGGCGCGTTCGACACCCAGATTCTCGATCTGCGACATCAGCCGCATCCGTTCGTCGCCGTTGCCGGCGGTGCGGATCGCGATGCTCGCGCCGTCGATCATCGACGCGCGGCCGGGGATGGCGGCGTTGATCGCGTCGGTCACGCGCTTGGCGTTGGTCGCATCGAACTGGTGAAGGTTGAAGGTCAGCCATTCGCTCGTCGCAAAGCCGGTGTCGACCGCGCGCTCGACCGTCGCGCCGCCCGCGATGCGTCCGCTCGACGGCACATTCACCGTCAGCTTCGATCCGTCGGCGGCGTCGATGCCGAGCCCGCCGATGACGAGATTGCCCTGCACCATCGCATAAATCTGTCCGTCGGCGCCGTAGAGCGGCGCGAGGACGAGGGTGCCGCCGCGCAGGCTTTTCGCCTTGCCGATCGCCGAGACGGTCACGTCGAGGCGCTGGCCGGGCTTGGCGAAGGGCGGCAGCTCGGCGGTGATCATCACCGCTGCGGCATTCTTCAGCGCCGGGTTCACCCCCGGCGGCAGGGTCAGGCCAAAGCGCGACACCGCACCCTTCATGCCCAGCGTCGAATAATCGAGGCTGTCGTCGCCGGTGCCCGCGAGGCCGACGACAATGCCGTAGCCGGTGAGCTGGTTGGCGCGCAGGCCCTGGAACTGGCCCATGTCCTTGATGCGCTCGGCATGCGCCGGCGCCGCAAGGGCAAAGCTGGCGAGCAGAAACAAGGCAAGCGTGAACAGGGACGGACGCTGGGTCACTTCATATTCCTCTTCAGAACGGGCTGATGATCGAGAAGAAACGCTGGAGCCAGCCTTGCTGGCTGGCGCGGGCGATTTCGCCCTTGCCGACGTAACGGATGTTAGCATCGGCGACGCGGGTCGACAGCACGCGGTTGTCGGGGCTGATGTCGATCGCGCGGATGATGCCCGAAATCTGGACACGCTCGTCGCCGCGATTGAGGGTGAGCAGCTTTTCGCCGCGCACCAGCATCGTCCCGTTGGGATAGACGGCGGCGATCGTCACGCTGACTTCGCCCGACAAGGCGTTCGACTGCGACGCGTCGCCCTTGCCCTTGAACTGCTGGCCGCCGCCCATCGCGATATCGCTGGGGTTGAACAGCGACAGCGGCCCGGTGGCCGGAGGCGTCAGGCCGATATTGCCGTCGCGCTGCGTGCCCGCGGCATTGCTTTTCGTCGCCGCGGTGCGCTCGACAAGCTGAATCGTGACGATGTCGCCGACCGCGCCGGCGCGCCCGCCCGAGGTGAGCGGCACATAGCCGCCCTGGAAGATCGAGCCGTTCGCCGGCGGCGCGGCCGGCGGCATCGGCATCGACACCGAAAAGGCGTCGGGCGGCAGCTTGTCCTTCGCGTGCGCCGCAATCGGCGCGAGCGCGAAGGCCAGCATCGCCAGCCTAGAGAGTCTGCGACGCATTTTTCATCATCTCGTCGGTGGCGGAGATCATCTTCGAATTGACCTCATACGCCCGCTGCGTCTCGATCATGTCGACGAGTTCCTCGACGACATTGACGTTCGATCCCTCGAGCATCCCGCCGCGCAGCGTGCCGCGGCCTTCCTCGCCCGCCCCGCCGACTTGCGGGGCGCCCGAGGCCTGCGTTTCGACGAGCAGGTTGCCGCCGATCGCCTGCAGGCCCGCCGGGTTGGCAAAGCGCGCGATCTCGATCCGGCCGAGTTCGGTCATCGTGCCGTCGGCGCCGGTTGCCGACACGGTGCCGTCGGCGCCGATCGACACATTGGTCGCGTCTTCGGGAATCTGGATCGCCGGGGTGACCGGCTTGCCGTCCGAGGTGACGATCGTCCCGTCGGGGGCGCGGCCGAAATTGCCGGCGCGGGTATAGCCGGTCCGCCCGTCGGGCATCTCGACCTGGAAATAGCCGGCGCCGTCGATCGCAACGTCGAGCCCGTTGCCCGTCGTTGCAAAGGTGCCCTGCGTATCGATGCGCGCGGTGCCGCCCAGCGACACGCCGGTGCCGAGATTGAGTCCGGTCGCATAGCGGTTTTCGGCCGACGACGGCGCACCCGGCGCGGTCATCATCTGATAGCTCAGCGTCTCGAAGCTCGCGCGGTCGCGCTTGAAGCCGGTGGTGTTCACATTGGCGAGGTTGTTGGCGATCACCTGCATCCGGAAGCCCTGGGCATCCAGACCGGTTCGTGCGACGTGCAAGGCGCCGAAGCTCATTTCATATTCTCCTTAACGGGGGAGCTGCATCAGACTGGCGGTCGCGCTGTCCATGTCGCGCGCGTCGCTGACGAGCTTGAGTTGTGTGTCCCAGCTGCGGCTCGCCTCGATCATTTCGACGAGCGCGGTGGTCGCCGCGACGTTCGACCCTTCGATCGAACGCGTGAGCAGCCGCGCTTCGGGGTCGTCGGGCAGGATGCCGCCGCCCTTCACGCGGAACAGGCCGTCGAGACCCTTGACGATGTCCGAGCCCGTCGGGGTCGCGAGCCGCAGCCGGTCGACCTCTTGCGGATTCTCGGGATCGCCGCCTTGCGGCACGACCCACACGCGGCCTTCATTGTCGATGGTGACCGCATCGGCGGGTGGAATCGTCACCGGACCCTGCGTGCCCTGCACGGGATTGCTGTCGCCGGTGGTCAAAAGCCCGCTCGGCGAGATCTGCAGGTCGCCGCGCCGCGTATAGGCCTCTTCGCCGTCCTTCGCCTGCACCACGAGCAGCGCGTCGCCCTGCATCGCGATGTCGAGGTCGCGCCCCGTTGACGTGACGGTCCCGGCGCGCATGTCGGCGCCGATGACTTCTTCCGATGCCATCGCGCGCGCGCCCGCCCCGCTGCCGTTCAGCCACAAGGACTGCGCCTCGGCCATGTCGGCACGGAACCCCGGCGTCTGCGCGTTCGCCAGATTGTTGGCGATCGCCGTCTGCCGGGCCATGCTGCCCCGCATCGCGGTGAGGCTGGTATAGATGAGGCGGTCCATGTGGGGGCTCCCGGCAGTCGGTTAATCGCGGAGGATCAGCGCATGCCGATGATCGTCTGGGTGAGCGCGGACGCGCCCTCGATCGCCTTGGCATTCGCCTGGAAATTGCGCTGCGCGGCCATCAGCATCACCAGTTCCTCGGTGATATCGACGTTCGAGCGTTCGAGCGCGCCCGAGCGGACCGCGCCCATCGGGCCGTTGGTCGCGGCGTCGATCGTCGGTGGGCCGCTTTCGCCCGTCGACTGCCAGTGCGCGTCGCCGGTCGGGCGCAGGCCCGACATCGTCGGGAAGGTCGCCATGGCGACCTTCCCGAGCTTCTGGGCTTCACCGTTCGCAAAGGTCGCGGTGACGAGGCCGTCGAGACCGATCGTGACGTTGACGAGACCAGAGGTCGGATCGGTCGGCGCGCCGGCAGGCAGGCGGAGGTCGAAGGCGCCGGCAAGCGTGTTGTTCGTGACATTGCCGTTCGCGTCGATCGGAAGAAGCTGCAGCTTCGCGCCCGTCGAATCGATGACATAACGGTCGGGGGTCGGTTCGAACGAGCCGTTGCGCGTATAGGAGATGGCTTCGCGCGGCGGCTCGCCCTTCACGATGAACATGCCCTCGCCGACGATCGCGAGGTCGAGCGTCTTTTCGCTCGCTTCGTACGACCCCTGCGTGAACTGCTGGGTGATGCCGTTGAGCCGCGTGCCCTGACCCGCGATCATCTTCGTCGACTGCGTCGGCGACGAGGCGAAGATATCGCCGAACTGCGCCTTGCTGCGCTTGAAGCCGATCGCGCCGGCGTTCGCGATATTGTTCGAGATGACCGACATGTCGGTCTGGGCGCCCTTGAGGCCCGAAAGCGAAGTATAGAATGACATGGACTTATCCTTCCTGCGTGGTGGGTGCGGGCGCCGGGGTGGCGGCCTTGATGTCCTTGAGCAGCTGGGTCTGCGCCGTGAGCTGCTCCGAGATTTTCGCGAGCGCGGTGTTCGTCTCGCTGATCCCGGCGAGGCTCGAGAATTGCGCCATCTGCGCAACCATCTCCGTGTTATCGACCGGGTTGAACGGATCCTGCTGCGACAGCTGCGCCGTCATCAGGCGCAGGAAATCGCTCTGCCCCATCTGCTGGCTGGTGCCCTTGGGGTGAATCACGGGGTTGTTGTTGGTGATGCTGTTGACGCTCATCTTACTGTCCCATCCTGAGGGTTTCGTTGATCAGGCTCTTCGCGGTTTCGAGGACTTGGACATTGCTCTGGTACTGGCGCGCGGTCTCGACCATCTCGACCAGCTCGGCGGCGCTATCGACCGCGGCCTCCCAGACGTTGCCGTCCTTGTCGGCGAGCGGGTTCGACGGGTCGTGGCGCTTCGACGGCGCCATTTTCGAGGTCGTGACCTGGTCGATCTGGACCGTCGCGCGGCCCTGGCCGTCCATCACGGTTCGGAACACCGGCTTCAGCGAGCGAAAGGCGCCCGCCTCGCTGCCCGCGACCGTTCCCGCGTTGGCGAGGTTCGACGCGGTCGTGTTGAGCCGGACGAGCTGCGCCGACATCGCGCGGCCGCTGATGTCGAAGACGGAGAAATTGCCGTTCATCGTCATTCGCCCTTGATCGCGCGCGTCAGCGTGTTGATGCGCCCGGTCAGGAACGACAGGCTCGAGCGATAGGCGAGCGCGTTTTCGGCGTAGGCGGTCTGCTCGGTCGCCATTTCGACCGTGTTGCCGTCGAGCGACGCCTGGACCGGGACGCGATAGGCAATCGCATCTTCGGTCGAGCCGCCCTGCCGCGCGAGGTCGAGCGCCTTGGCGAAATCGATGTCGCGCGCCTTGTAACCCGGCGTCGCGGCGTTCGCGATGTTCGACGCGAGCATCATCATGCGCTGGCTGCGCAGCTGGAGCGCCGTCGCGTGCAGGCCAAAGAGTTTCTCGGATGCCATCATCAACGTCCTTCGCTTGTCGCCTCCCGGCGACGGGGCTTTCGCGGGGTCCGGACCGGTTGCAGCCCGGACGCGCGGAAAATCACCAAGGCATGATGCAATCGCCGTGCCAAACATGATTTTATACCTGTTTTCATATGCTTAAAAGATTCTGGCGCGACGGCCGGATGGCACTCGTCAAAAATCCGACGACGCCGCGCCGCCCCCCGCGCAACCGCGCGCCAAACCGCGACTGGCACGCTTCCTGCACAAAATATCGGACGAGCTATCGGACCCGAAGGAGATCGACCGTGTCCCGCAAAACTCTCGCGCGCTTCGCCTGCCTCGCGGCGTGCGCCATTGCCCCCTCCATCGCCGCGCATGCGCAACAGGCCAATGAGGACTGGCAGGCGATCGACGCGCTGACCAACATGGTCGCAAACGCGATGGGCCGCACCGCGACCCCGGTCGATCGCCGCATCAAGCTGGCGCGCTGTCCCGAACAGGCGTCGGTCACCGCGATCGATGCCCACACGCTCGCCGTGCGCTGCGCGCCGCTCGGCTGGCGCCTGCGCGTGCCGATGACGGGTCCTGTTGACGCGGCGCCCGCGGCGGCAGGCTTTTCGCGTCCCGCGGCCGGCGCCCCGGTCATCCGCCGCGGCGACAATGTCCGCGTGACGATCGACGCCCCGAGCTATTCGATCAGCTATGCCGCGATCGCAACGCAGGACGGCCGCATCGGCGAAACCATCGCCTTGCGTGGCAGCGACGCCAAATCGTCGCTCAGCGCTACCGTCACCGGTCCGGGCCGCGCCCGCCTCGACAACTGAGTTCCCGCTCCCTTTGCTACCCACGGCCCGGGGCTGTCGGCATTCCGACGCCGCCGGGCCTTTCTTTTGTCTTTTTTACGGCAAGCCGCCTTAATCGTCCCGGGGCCCGTCCGTTAAAGCCTTCGTGAACCGCATCGTCACTTTTCTGACGGGGCCGGATGGAGGCAATTATGTCGGGTGACAGCAAGATCGGACCAGTCGGCGGCATCGGCCGCGCCGGCCCGCTGCGCCGGGTCGCCAGCGAAGCGGCGGTGCCGATGCGCGCCGCGGCGCAGCTCCAGCCGGCGCCGGACAATCTGCCGACCGCGCGGTTGACGCGCCTTGCAGGCAGCCTCGCCGACCAGCCACCGCCGGTCGACGTCGCGCGCGTCGCGGCGCTCCGCACCGCGATCGCGAACAACAGCTACGGCGTGCATCCCGCGATCATCGCGAGCGCGATGCTCGACTTCCATGGTGGAGCCGACTGATGCTCTCGCAAATGGACGAGATACAGGCGCGGCTCGACACGCTGGTCGGCGCGCTCGACGGACATGATGCCGGCGCGATCATCGCGGCGACCGAAGAGCTGGCCACCGCGGTGATCCTGTTTCGCGGCGCGAGCATCCCGGCGGGCAGCGAGCTTCGCGTGCGGACGCTGATCGGCCAGACGCTCGGACGGCTGGAGGCCGCCGCGGTGCGCGTCAACATCCTGAAGGACTGGACGCGTCAGAGGATTGACAGGAGCCATGAAATCCGGGGCACCCACCACCGCGGGGCCGCTTTAAGATACTGATAACCATGTGATTTCATGTCACAACGGCGAAATGGCACGATGATTGCTTTTGGTCTGCTGAACCAGCGGAACCAGAGCCATGAACGCCATCAACAATCCCCAGGGCCCATCGCGCATCGCCGCACCCGTCGTCGATGCGGTGCAGAATGCGTCGGTGCGCTCGGGAATCGATTTTGATTATCTGGTCGACGTCGCGCGCGTCGAAAGCGGCTATAATCCGACCGCGAAGGCGCCGACCTCGTCGGCACGCGGGCTTTACCAGTTCACCAGGCAGACCTGGCTCGCAACGCTCGACCGCCATGGCGCGAACCACGGGCTCGCCTGGGCGGCCGACGCGATCGGCCGCGACGCGTCGGGCCGGTTGACGGTGACCGACCCCGCGCTCCGCCAGCAGATTTTCGACCTGCGCGACGATCCGGCCGCTTCGTCGAACATGGCGGCCGCGCTGACTGGCGACAACCGCGACTATCTCGAAAGCCGGATCGGTCGCAGCGCCGAGCCCGTCGACCTCTATCTCGCGCACTTCCTCGGGTCGGGCGGCGCCGCCCGATTCCTGTCGGCGCTCGAGGCGAACCCCGACCAGCCCGGCGCGTCGATGATGCCCGAGGCGGCCGCCGCCAACCGTTCGGTCTTCTATGCCCCCGATGGCAGCATGCGCAGCCTCGCCGAGATCCGCGAACGCTTTCGCGTCAAGCTCGAAGACGGCGGCAAGATCGAAAATATGAAACCCTTCGCCCCCGCGGGCTGGCACGCCGCGGCGAGCAGTTCGAGCGGCCTGGGTAGCGCAGGCGGCGGACGACCGCCGCTCCAGATGATGGATATCCAGCCTATGCCGAAAAAGCTCTCGATGGGCTTTGCCGCCGATGCCTATCGACGGCTCGCGTCGCTTTCGGGAGGCGCCGCATGACCGCCGGCTTCAACCTCGGCAATATCGGCCGCATCGCCGGCGTATCGGCGCTGCCCGCGGGGATGCTGATCCTCGTCGGGCTGATGGTGATCCCGGTCTCGCCGCTGATCCTCGACATCAGCTTCGTCGCGAACATCATGATCAGCCTGCTCATCCTGATGGTCGCGCTGCAGGCGTCGAAACCGCTCGATTTCTCCGCCTTCCCGACCGTCCTGCTGCTCGCGACATTGTTCCGGCTCGCGCTCAACGTCGCCTCGACGCGCGTCGTGCTCGTCCACGGTCACGAAGGCACCGCGTCGGCGGGACACGTCATCGAGGCGTTCGGCCAGGTGCTGATCGGCGGCGACTATGTCGTCGGCCTGTTCGTCTTTTTTGTGCTGATGATCATCAACCTGATCGTGATCACCAAGGGCGCGGGCCGCGTGTCCGAAGTGTCGGCGCGCTTCACCCTCGACGCCTTGCCGGGCAAGCAGATGGCGATCGACGCCGACCTCAACGCCGGGCTGCTCAGCCCCGAAGAGGCCAAGGCGCGCCGCGTCGAAGTCGCGACCGAGGCCGATTTCTACGGCTCGATGGACGGTGCGTCGAAATTCGTGAAGGGCGACGCCGTCGCCGGCCTGCTGATCCTGTTCGTCAATATCGTCGGCGGGCTGATCCTCGGCATCTTCAGCCATGGGCTCAGCTTCTCCGAAGCCGGCAGCACCTATGTCACGCTCGCGATCGGCGACGCGCTCGTCGCGCAGATCCCGGCGCTGCTGCTCTCGATCGCCGCCGCGGCGATCGTCACCCGCGTTGCCTCGCCCTTCGACCTCAGCGGCCAGATCGGCAGCCAGTTCGCCTCGCCGCATATCTGGATGGCGGTCGGCGGCATCCTCTTCATCCTCGGTATCGTTCCCGCGATGCCGCAGATGCTGATCCTGCCCGCTGCGGCGCTGTCGTTCGCGGTCGGCTGGCAGCTGCGACGCTCCGCGGCGGCGGTCGCCGATATCCCCGAACCCGTCGCTCCCGCGCCCGACCCGTCGCATATCGAATGGGCCGACGTCAGCGACGCGAGCGCGTGCCAGCTCGAGATCGGCTATGCGCTCGTCAGCCTCGTCGACGAACGCAAGGGCTCGCCGCTGATGACGCGCATCACCGGCATCCGCCGCCAGTTGTCGAAAGAACTCGGCTTCGTCGTCCCGCCGGTGAAGGTCAGCGACGACCTGTCGCTGCCGGGCAACGTCTATCGCATCTCGGTCGCCGGGGTGATCGTCGGCGAGGACGAGGTCTTTCCCCACGAAATGCTCGCGCTCGATTCGGGCGACCTCGTCACCAGGGTCACGGGGCGCCCGTGCAAGGATCCGACCTTCGGCCTCGACGCGCTCTGGATCCCGAAGGCGATGCAGAATGACGCAATCGCGGCGGGTTATACCGTCGTCGACCCGGCAACCGTGGTCGCAACGCACCTCAACAACAGCATCGTCGGCGCCGCCGCCGAGCTGTTCGGCATCGACGATGCGCAGGCGCTGATCGAAAATCTCAAGATCCATTATCCGCAGCTGGCGCAGAATCTCAGCCCGCAGGGCTATGCGCTGCCGCGCGTCGCGAGCCTGTGCAAGTCGCTGCTCGTCGAACGGGTGCCGCTGCGCGATTTCCGCAAGATCGCCGAGGCGATGGTCGCGCTGTCGGCGCAGCAGCTCGGCGAAAGCGACCTGGTGGAAGCGGTGCGCCAGCGCATCGGCGCGCTGATCGTCCAGACGATCGTGCCGAGCCGGATGCCGCTGCCCGTCGTCACCTTCAGCCCCGAGGTCGAGATGCTGCTGAACCAGGCGGTGCGCGCCAACCCCGCCGCCGAATGGCCGTTCGAGCACGGCATGGCGATGACGATCATCGAACAGGTCGGGCAGGCGGTCGAACCCTTGCTCTTGCAGACGCGCAGTTTCGCGCTCGTCGCCTCGCCGATCTGCCGTTCGGCGCTGTCGCGGCTCGTGCGCGCCACCTTCCCCGACGTCGCGGTCATTTCGTACCTCGAAATCCCGGCGAACAAGCAGACCGAAATCGTCGCGACGATCGGCGCCGAAGTGCCGCGCCTCGCGTCCGGGCCCGACGCCCACATGGAGGACCAACCGCATGAGAATTGAGCCCGCAGAGCAATTTGCCGGGACCACCGGCCGCGCGCCGCGCCCGCACGGCTATGGCGAAAGCGTCGAGGCGCTGGTCGAGGAATATTCGCCGCTGGTCCGCAAGATCGCGTGGCAGGTGTTTTCGCGCGTGTCGCGGACGAGCGAACTCGACGACCTGATCCAGACGGGGCTGATCGCGCTGATCGAGGCGAGCCGCAATTATGAGGAGCGCGGCTTTGCTTTCGCCACCTATGCGACGACGCGCATTCGCGGCGCGATGATCGACCAGCTGCGCCGCGAAGCCGATGTCGGCCGTTCGGCGATGGTCGCGGCGAAGCGGTTGCAGGCGATGCGCGCCACGCTCGAGCAGCAATTGATGCGCGCGCCGACGACGGCCGAGATGGCGGTCGCGTTCGACATGTCGGCGGAGGATTATTTCGCGCTCGAGCGCAACGCGACGCATGGCCGGTCGACCTCGCTCGACGAGCTGACCGACATCGGCGCCTTCCTCGCCGCCGATGAGGGCATCGGCGCGGGCGAGAAGTGCGAGCAGGAGGATTTGATGGGCGCGCTGCGCCAGTGCGTTAGCCGCCTGTCCGAGCGCGAACAGATGGTGCTGCAGCTCTATTTCTTCGAGGAGCTCAACCTCCACGAGATCGGCCTGACACTCGACGTCAGCGCCGCGCGCATCTGCCAGATCAAGCGCGAGGCGATGATCAAGGTCGACCGCATGATGCGCGACATGACCGAGTAGCGGGCGCGAACCGGCCCGCCCCTTTTCCCGGGGGCGTCAGGCGGCCAGCGTCTGCCCGGCCTGCCAGGCGGCGCCAACCTTGTCGAAATAGCTGGCCATGCGCTCGGTGCCGATGTCGGTCAGGCGAACGATCGTGCGCCGCCGGTCGCGTTCGTCGATCGAGCGGTGCACCAGCCCCAGGCGTTCGAGCGCACTGATCATGCGCAGCCCCGATGACAGCGGAACCCCCGCGCCGGTCGCAAGGTCGCTCGCGCTGAGCACGCGGCCGTGCGCGCCTGCCAGCATCAGGTCGAGCATCATGTCCCACGTCGGACCCGACATCTCGGCGGTCCCGAAATGGCTGCGGCGGATCCGCCGGATCTGGATGCTGAACGACAGCTGGTCGAGCAGCCCCGCCTTCGGCGGCGCCTCACCCCTCGCGTCCGCGGCCGGACGCGCCGGTGCCGGCAGCTCCTCTGCCCGGCTCGCGAGCAGTTCCTGGATCTGGTCGACGCGCGATTTTAACTCGGCAATTTCTTGGTTCGAAAATTGCTGCATGCGATGATGCCCCTTGGGGAGCCACATACACTAGGCTGCGATGTCATTCCGCCGGCTGGACGAACCCGATGCATAGATGATCAGCAGCAGGATCGGATACGATATATAGACTGAGAGGAGCGAATAGGGTCGCGCCAGTATCTCCGAGAACATGAACTTCTGGATATGCGCGAAAATGGCGATGAGCTGCCATCCGGTGATCCAGTAAGGCCAGAAACTGTGCGTCTTCATGGCGATGAACCAGAAGCTCAGCAGAACCAGCAAGTCGATGACGAAGATATTAAACTCAATATCGGTCCAGGTCGGAAAAGGCGTCACGGCACTGGTGAGGACCGAAGCGATCAACGCTGTATATGCTGCCCATCGTTCGAGGGGGCCGCCGCGTCGGACTGCGACGGCCACCGTGATGAGCAGGACAACATAATAAATCGCCACGGACCACATTGTGGCTGTCAACCTTTCTTGCGGATCAACCGGCCTTGGCGAACGCCGGTGCGTCGGCGCCCGACAGATCGTTGCTGCCTTCGTCGACCAGCTTCGCCTCGGCCGGCTTGACGCCCGCACCGAACATCCGCGTACCGAGGCCGACTTCCTTTTGCGTCACCGTCAGCGCAAGATGCGCGTCGGTCAAGAGCTGGCGGACCTCGCCGGCGGCGGCGAGCGCATGCGCGACTTTCGCCATCGCTTCCTGACCGACGATCGCCGACATGTTGGTCTGACGGCGCGCGGTGGGCAGCGTCGCGGCAAGTTGCGCGATACGGATCATCGCTTCGTCGATGGCGTCTTCGGCCAGGTGCAGGTCGGAAGCGATCTTCTTTGCTGCAGAAACTCGTTCGTTCAGCATTTTCTTTTTCCTTGAAAAAGAATGCTACCGGTTTCCCCCCCGCAGCATTCGGTTCGAACATTCAGGTCATCACACGACCGAGTCCGACAAGGATCGAATAGAGGGCGGAGAAAGCCAAAATTGTCGCGAATGCGATCAGAATCGGCCAGATTATCCTTTCCATCAACCCATGCCGGTTGGCCGGCTGGGACGCGGTAGGAAATGGCGAACCGATATCGAATAGTCGCCGAAACGAACTGCGCCCCGGCTTGGCATCGTCGGCGGGGGTAACCTCGCCTAGGTCGATCAATTGATATGTCAAAGGCTGATAAGGGGTAACATGATCGAAGACACCGTTAACCGCCAGGATGCGCGCCGCCTCTATCCTGTTAGAAACATTAAGTTTCTTTAACACACGCCGCACGCGTTCGTCGACCGTGTGCGGCGAGACATTCATCAGGCGAGCGATCTGCTTGGAATTTTTGTGCTCATAAACGTGCCGCAACGTTTCGATCTGCGCCGCCGACAGCAGGCTGATGTAATTGTCGGGGTCGCCTTGCACGGGGTTGGAATAGAGCATCACGAGTCGAAATCAAGGTCGGTAGATAGCTAATTTCTTCCCTGACCCATTCCCGGCCACCCGCGCGCACGCCCTTGCAGGCCATAACGGCGCCGGGTGATTCGGCCGTTCGCTATCGCGCTTCCTTCAGGGTGCGATAGCGCAGGATCGATTTCTCGATATGACGCCGCGCGGCACGCCGCGCCGCGACGGGATCGCCGGCCTCGATCGCCACGACGATCGCCTCGTGATCGCGGTTGATCGTGTGCGCATAGCGCTGGTGCTGGACGGGGTCGTCGCCCTGCAGATAGAGGCGCCGCGACGGGACGAGTCGCACCCCGAGGAACTGGGTGAAGCGGAGAAAATAGGCGTTGCCCGTCGCGCTGGCGATCGCCGCATGAAAGGCGGCGTCGGCGGCGACCGAGGCATCGACGTCGCTGCTTTGCTCCATCGCGTCGAGCGTCCGGTGCAGCTCGGCGAGGTCCGCGTCGGTGCGGCGCCGCGCGGCGAGATCGGCCATCTCGGCTTCGAAACCCATACGCATTTCGAGCAGTTTCAGCACATCGTCGATCTCGCCGACTTCCTCGGCGGTGACCTGGAACGCGCGATACTGGGCGCCGTGGGGGACATAGGCGCCCGACCCGCGCCGCGACTCGAGCAAGCCGCGCGCCGCGAGCCGCGAATAGGCCTCGCGCACCACGGTGCGGCTGACACCGAAATCCTCGGTAATCGCCTTTTCGGTCGGGAAACGCGATCCGGGCGGCATTTCGCCCGTCTCGATCCGTTCCTCGAAACGCTGGACCAGATCGTCCGCCAGCGATGCCGCCTTGGTTGCTACCATGGCTTATGCGTTATCATTGCGCCGCGAAACTGGCTAGGGCCGGAAATCGGGGCGCTGGGCGTCGACATAGCTATTCCAGGCCTCGCGCGTCGCAAAGTCGCCGCCGCGGTCCCACGCCGCGCCGCTGTAATAGACGAAGGGCTGCCCCGGCCGGACGCGCACGAGGATCAGGTAATTGTCGGCATCTTCGGCGAAACCGGCAAAGGCGGCCGGATCGACGATCACCGCCGCCGCCATCCGCCCCTTTTCGCCGTCGGCGGGCCCCCACCAGCTCAGGCGCGCCGCCGCTTCGTCCTTCTTCACCTCACCCAGCTTGCCGCCACCCATTGGCCGCTTCGAAATGCCGATGCCGACGACCAGTTCCGCATCGCTGCCCGACGCGATGGTCGAGGCCATGCGCGTGAAATTCGTCCCCGCGGACAAGGTGAAGCGGCGCGTCTCGCGCACCGTGCGCCCGACGTCGACCGGCCACGGTTCATAGTCGACCATGAAGTCCGCGACGTCGCCGCCCGTGTGCAGGATGCGCGGCCGGACATAGTTGCGCGAGGTCCACAGCTTGTTGTCGTACCAGATGCCGAGCCCGCCGACGCCGCGCCCGGTGCCGACATTGTAGAAATCGATCCCTTCGCCATGGTCGGCATGCTGGTCGCCGGTGCGAAGCTGGCGGTCCATGAAGGGCCAGCGCACGCGCTTGCCCCACGCGTCAATCCCCGACGACGACGGGGGCTCGGCCGCCTCCAGCGCGCGGCCGTAGATGCGATGCGCAATGCGGTCGTTTTCCCAGAGCAGATCGTCGAAGCGATAGTCGGCGATCATCACCGCCGCACGCGCCGTCCGCTCCGCCGCCGTCGCCGGCCGGAGCGGCTGATGCTCCTGCGCCGCCGCCGGCGCGGCCAGCGGGAGGAGCGCGAGGAATGCCAGCCGCATCACCAGCTCCACATCGTCCCGTCCTCGAGCCGGTTCACCGGCAGGTAGGCGCGGGCATAGGGGAAGGTGCCGGCGAGCGCCTCGTCGATATCGACGCCAAGCCCCGGCGCGTCGCCCGGGTGGAGCATGCCGCCCTCAAAGCGGTACGCATGCGGGAACACCGCATCGGTCTCCGCGGTGTGGCGCATATATTCCTGGACGCCGAAATTCGGGATCGACAGGCCGAGGTGGAGCGCCGCCGCCATCGTCACCGGCGACAGGTCGGTCGCGCCGTGGCAGCCGGTGCGAATCTGGTAGAGGTCGGCGAGCGAAGCGATCTGGCGCATATGGGTGATCCCGCCCGCGTGGAGCACGGTGGCGCGGATATAGTCGATCAGCCGGTTCTCGATCAGCGCCTTGCAATCCCAGATCGACGAGAAGATCTCGCCGACCGCGAGCGGGGTCGTCGTATGCTGGCGGATCAGGCGGAAGGCGTCCTGGTCCTCGGCAGGGGTCGCGTCCTCGATCCAGAAGGGGCGATATGGCTCAAGATCCTTGCCGAGCCGCGCTGCCTCGATCGGGGTCAGCCGGTGATGGACGTCGTGGAGCAGATGGACGTCCCATCCGAGCGCCTCGCGCGCCGCCGCGAACAATTCGGGGACGACGCGCAGATATTTCGCGGTCGACCAGACATTTTCGGTCGGCAGGTCGTTGTCGGCGGGCTCGTAAAAATAGCGATCCTTGCTGACGCCATAGGTCGACGCCATTCCGGGCACGCCGCATTGCAGGCGGATCGCCTTGTACCCCTGCCGCTGATAATCGCGCGCCGCCTCGATCGTGTCGGCGATGCCCGTTCCATTGGCATGGCCATAGACCATGCAGCCTTCGCGCGCTGCGCCGCCGAGCAACTGGTAGACCGGCAATCCCGCAACCTTGCCCTTGATATCCCACAGCGCCATGTCGACCGCGGCGATCGCCGCCATCGTCACCGGGCCGCGGCGCCAATAGGCGCCCTTGTACAGATATTGCCAGATATCCTCGATCCGGTGCGCGTCGCGCCCGATCAGGCAGGGGACGACATGCTCCGAAAGATAGCTTGCGACCGCAAGCTCGCGCCCGTTGAGTGTCGCGTCGCCGACGCCGGTGGTGCCGTCGTCGCATTCGATTTTCAGCGTCGTGAAATTGCGGCCTGGCGAGGTCAGGATCACCCGGGCTGACACGATCTTCGGCATTCCATCCCCTCCGGTTATGCAGACTAGTTGTATGACAACCTTATTGACACTCGACCAAAAAGGAAAGACATATGTCACCGGTGTTTAGGCAAAAGGCCGGCACCTCCACGGGAGAGGAAGCGCGATGCGCAGCGCCAGGTGCACCCCGCCCGCGGCGAGCGCGTGTTTTTCGGCTATCGCATCGTCGCAGCGGATGCCGTCGCCTCGCGTCATGCGGGCGGCGCGCGCCGCCGCTGGCAAGATCGCGCCGAACGCGCCTCCTTTCGCCGGTCTCCCCTTGTTCCCGCAAAGGATATGACATGCCGCTGAGCCTCCTTGCCCTGATGATGACCGCTCCCGCCGCCGCGGTGGCGCCGGCCGAACCCGTCCTGCCGCAACCCGCCGCGATCCTCGCGCAGACGCGCCGCGTCGCCGACTGGCAGCTGGCGCACCGCGAGGCGTGGGACAAGATGCCCGCCGCGCGCCCGAGCGTGCGCGAACCGCTCGACTGGCAGCAGGCGACCTTCTGGGTCGCGCTCACCGAGCTTGCGGAGCGCGACGCGCGCTATCGCGATCCGCTGCTCGAACTCGGCCGCGCCCAGAAATGGCAGCTCGGCAAGCTCGCCTATCATGCCGACGACCAGCTGATCGCGCAGGCGTGGGAATGGGCGGCGCGCAACGGCGCCGGCGCCGGGGCGCTGGCTCCGGCGCGCGCCTATTTCGACAATGTCTTTGTCAACCGCCGCACCAACAGCCTCGAATTTGTTCCTACCCAGCCGGGCGGCGGCTATTCGCTGTGCACCGAGCGCTGGTGCTGGTGCGACGCGCTGTTCATGGCGCCGCCGACGATGCTGCGCATCGGCAAGGCGACGGGCGACAAGCGTTACGCCGATTTTGTGCACGAGGAATGGAAGGCGACGACCGACTATCTCTTCGATCCGTCGGAAAATCTCTATTTCCGCGACAGCCGTTTTTTCGGGATGCGCGACGCCAGGGGGCGCAAGCTGTTCTGGAGCCGCGGCAATGGCTGGGTGATGGGCGGCCTCGTCCGCGTGTTGCAGGTGCTGGACAAGAAGGATCCGCAGCGCCCCTATTACGAGAAGCTCTTCAGGGACATGGCGGCGAAGCTCGTCACGCTGCAAAAGGCCGACGGCTATTGGCCCGCATCATTGCTCGACAATGACCCGGGCACACCGCCCGAATCGAGCGGCACCGCTTTCTTCACCTATGCCTTTGCGTGGGGCGTCGACAACGGCCTGCTCGACCGGCGGGTCTACGAACCCGCCGCGGTGCGTGGATGGCACGCGCTGCAAGGCGCGGTGCAGCCCGACGGGATGCTCGGCTGGGTCCAGCAGGTCGGCGACCGCCCCGACAGCGTGTCGGCGAAGGAAACGCAATTTTACGGCAGCGGCGCCTATCTGCTCGCCGGCACCGCGATGTACGATCTGTCGAAAAAGCGCATAAGGCGTTGATATAAAAAGGCCTATCCGCCGCGGCCGACCCGCGCCGCGCTGCTGGCATCTGCCGCCCTGCTCGCCGCGATGCCCGCGACGGCGCAGGAAGCGCCCGCGGGGAGCGATCCGGGTGCCGCGGTCGATGGCAGCGACGAAATCATCGTCACCGGCTCGCGCGCGACCCAGCGCAGTTCGATCGCGTTCAAGCGCGATGCCGACATCGTCGTCGACGGACTGGTGAGCGACGAGATCGGCGCGACCCCCGACAATTCGGTCGGCGACACGCTCGAACGCATCGTCGGCGTCTCCGCCGACCGCTTCAAGGGCAACGCCAACGAACTGTCGGTGCGCGGGCTTGGTCCGACGTTGAGCTTTTCGACCTTCAACGGCCGCGAGGTGTCGACCGCGGGCCCCGACCGTTCGGTCGCCTTCCAGCAATTCCCGTCCGAACTCGTCAACGGCGTGCTCGTCTACAAGACCCAGCGCGCCGACTTCCTCGAAGGCGGCGTCGGCGGGATCATCGAGCTCCGCTCGATGAAGCCGCTCGATTATGGCAAGCGCCGCATCCAGTTCGAGGTGCGCGGCGATTTCCAGCCGCAGGACAATGACGTCTATCAGCACGACGGGCTCGGCTATCGCGCCAATTTCTCCTACACTGACCAGTTCGAAACCGGCCTCGGCGATATCGGCGTGTCGATCGGTTACCAGCGGCAGGACACCTCGGCGCCCGAGGATTATTACAACGCCAATGCGACCTTCCAGCTGTGCAACACCGCGGCGACCAACGGCGCGACCAACACGCTGAACTGCACCTTCGCCGCCGCGCCGCGCAACGCGAACGAGACGATCGTCGCCCCCTATTTCGCCAATTCGTCGCGCAGCTTTCGCACCCAGCGGACCTCCGAGGTCCGCGACGGCCTGATCGGCGCGATCCAGTGGCGGCCGTCGCCCGATTTCGAGATTGCGATCGACGGCCAGTATTCGAAGCGCAACAGCCTCGAGGACCGCAACGTCCTCGGCATCACCGAGGGGCTGCGCGGCGTCCAGCCGCTCGTGATCGGCAACGGGAGCAACGGTTATTCGCGCGGCGCGCTGATGAGCTATCGCGGCAATTCCAACCTCGAAAACCAGCTCGAAACGCGCCAGCGCAACGAGGACTATCTGGGCGGCGGGGTGAGCCTGATCTGGTCGCCCGACCGCTGGAACGTCGCGTTCGACGCCTCCTATTCGAACAGCCACCGGACCGAGACGCAGAAGCAGACGCGGATGCGCTCGACGCGGCGCGTAGGCTATACGCTGACCTATAGGGACGACGATGTCGTGCCGGTCGTCGCGTTCGACAATTTCGACATCACCGACCCCGGCCTGTTCCTCGCCACCGCGAACAACGCGGTCTATGCGCGCCGCCGCTTCGTCACCGACCGCACCGACCGGATCCGGGCGGCGCGGCTCGACATCGACCGCGAGTTCGACGGCTTCATTACCGGCGTGAAGTTCGGCGGCCGCGTGTCCGACCATCACCGCACCAACGACAATGCGCGCAACAACGACCTCAACACGATCCCGGGCACCCCGGCGCAGGTCACCGCGCTGATCACGCAGGCGAACCAGCAGTGCCGCACCCCCTTCACCACCACGAGCTACATGAAGGGCATGGGGACCAACGTCACGCGCTGGGCAAGCTTCGACAACGACTGCCTGTTCCGCACCTTCGCCGGCAGCGACGACGCGCTTCCCACACCCGCCGACGGCCGCGACCCGAGCGACATCGACGTCACCGAGCGCATCTATGCCGCCTATGCGATGGCGAATTTCGAATCCGACGCGGGCAGCGTGCCGTTCAGCGGCAATGTCGGGCTGCGCTGGGTCAAGACCGACATCACGTCGGTTGGCTTCCGCCAGCCGTACCGGCTGACGATCGACAGCGGCAACGACAGCTATGTCATCGCGGTCGATCCGGCGGGACAGCTGGCGACCAACACGGGCAAGGGCAGCTATAATTATTTCCTGCCGAGCGCGAACATCGCCTTCGACCTGTCGCAAGAGGTCAAGCTGCGCCTCGCCGCCTATCGCGCGATCGCGCGGTCGGGGATCGAAAGCTTCGGCGCCGGTATCAACCTGACCCCGGGGCCCGGCACGGGGGTCGACAATATCATCTTCAACGCGACGACCGGCAACCCGAACCTCAAGCCGCTGCGCGCGTGGAACGTCGACGCCAGCCTCGAACTCTATGCGTCGCAGGACACGCTCGTGTCGGTCGCGGGCTATTATAAATGGGCGAAGGGCACCGTCATCGGCCGCTCCGAGCCGATCCCGACCGACATCACCGTCACCACGATCCGCGACAATGGCGCGCCGGTGACCGAAACCTTCACGATCAACCCGGTCGCGCCGTCGAACGACCTCGAAACGCGGCATCTCTACGGGGTCGAGGCGACCGCGAGCCACGCCTTCACATGGCTTCCCGATCCGCTCGACGGGTTCGGCATCCAGGGATCGGTCAACCGCGCTTTTGCCAATTTCGAATATCCCGACACCTCGCCGATCGCCGCCTATGTCGACCCCGCGAATCTGGTCGGGCTGTCGAAATGGACCGCGAGCGGATCGGTGTGGTTCGAAAAATGGGGCCTCTCGCTGCGCGCCAACCTCCGCTACCGCTCGGGCTATTACAAGCCGAACGGCGGCACCAACCGCGAGATCCGCGGCGGCACCTACCTCAACCTGTCGGCGCAGTACGACCTCACCAAAAATGTCCAGCTGAAGCTGCAGGCGATCAACGTCACCGGCACCGAGGACATCATGGTCAAGGGCGGATACGACAGCATCGCCGAGGTGTCGCGCGGCGGGACGCAATATTTCTTCGGTTTCCGGGTCCGCCTGTGAAGCTCGGGACGTTGGCCCGACTCCCTTGGGCTATCCTGGCCGCCGCCGCCTGTTTTCCGTCCGCGGCGGCGGTGTTTTCCTCGCCACCGGCGGCGCCGCAGTCCGCAGCGGCCCGCTGCGACGCGAGCGAGGGTTATTCGGCGTCGTTCGACGGACGCCGCACCTTCACGCTGCGCCCCGCCGATCTCGAGGCGATCAAGGGGGCGCTGCCGACCGACCCCGCGATCGGCGCCGCCTATCGGGATCTGATCGCCCGCGCCGACAAGGCGCTTGGCGCAAAGCCCGCCTCGGTGATGGACAAGCGCAGCATTCCGGTGTCGGGCGACCGGCACGACTATGTCAGCCTCGCGCGTTACTGGTGGCCGAACCCCGCCGACCCCAAGGGCGCGTACATCCGCCGCGACGGCGACACCAATCCCGACGTTGAAAGCAATCGCTTCGACCGCAGCGCGCTCGGCCGCATGGCGCGCGACGCCGACACGCTCGCGCTCGCTTATTATTACAGCGGCGAGCGCCGATATGCCGACGGCGCGGCGCGCGCGATCCGCAGCTGGTTTCTCGATCCCGCTACCGCCATGAACCCGAACATGGATTATGCGCAGGCGGTGCCCGGCGTGTCGAGCGGCCGCCCCGAAGGCGTGCTCGACGGCGCGGGCTTCATCGCGGTGATCGACGCCGCCGGGCTGATCGCGCCGTCGGGTGCGCTGACGCCCGACGAGACCGCGGCGCTCGAAGGCTGGTTCGCGCGCTATGTCGACTGGATGCTCGAAAGCCCGAACGGCAAGGGCGAGGGCAAGGCGGCGAACAATCACGGCCTCTGGTACGATGCGCAGGTCGCGCGTTTCGCGCTGTTCGCGCGGCGGCCCCATATCGCGCGCCGGATCGTCGCGGCCTTTCCCGGGACGCGGATCGCGCGCCAAATCGACGCATCGGGCGCGCTGCCCGCCGAACTCGGCCGCACGCGCAGCTTCCATTATTCGCTCTACGCGCTCGATGCCGCCTACACGCTCGCCGACAGCGCCGCCTGCCTCGGCATCGACCTGTACAGCGCCGAGGCAAAGGGCCGCTCGCTGCGCAAGGCGACCGACTATGTCGCCGCCTGGCGCGGCCGCGCCGCCGACTGGCCGTACAGGGAAAAAAGCTGGCCGGCCGGGATGCTCGACCGGCTGCTCGTGCGCGCGGACGCCGCGTGGGGGCCCGGCGCCTATCCGCGCACGATCGCCGGCGACCTGTTGCTGCGCCATCGCGCGCGCTAGGGTGCGGCGCATGATCGCACGCCGCGCCTTGCTCCTCGCCGCGCTGCTGGCCGGTCCGGCAGCATGGGCGCGGCCGAACCCCGGCCGCCTCGACATTCGGACGATCGAACGCCGGCGCCTGCTGCCGCAAGCCGCCGCGCTGCTCGCTGCGGCGCCGCGCACGATCGCCGCCATCCCCGCACCCCGCAGCCCGGCCGGACCGCAGGACTATTATTCCGAAGGCGACTACTGGTGGCCCGACCCCGCCAACCCCGGGGGTGCCTACATCCGCCGCGACGGCCGTTCGAACCCCGGCAAGTTCGACGGCCACCGCGATGCGCTGATCGCTTTCGGCCGCACCGTCCCGGCGCTCGCGGCGCTGTGGGACCTCACCGGCGAGGCGCGCTTTGCCGAGGGTGCGGTGCGCCACCTCGCCGCGTGGTTCGTCGATCCGGCGACGCGGATGAACCCGAACCTCGACCATGCACAGGCGATCATCGGCGTCAACAGCGGCCGCGCGATCGGCGTCATCGATACATTGCAGATCGTCGAGGTCGCGCGCGCCGCCGCGCTGTTCGCACGCAAGGACGCGCCGGGCTATGCCGCGATCCGCGCGGGCGTCGAGGGCTGGTTTACCGCCTATCTCGGCTGGCTCACCACTTCGCCCTTCGGCACCGCCGAGCGCGACGAAAAGAACAACCACGGCGCGTGCTGGCTGCTTCAGGCGGCCGCCTTCGCCGCCTTGCTCGGCCGGAAGGACATCCTCGCCGGCGCGCGCACGCGCCTGCAGACCGTGATCATCCCGACCCAGATCACCCCCGACGGCCGCCAGCCGCTCGAACTCGCGCGGACCAAGCCCTATGCCTATGCGCTCTTCAACCTCGACGTCCTCGCCGCCTCGGCGTGGTTGCTTGGTGGTAGCGAGCTCATCGACTGGAAGACCCCCGACGGCCGCTCGATCGGTGGCGCGATCGCGTGGATGGCGCCCTATATCGCGGACAAGAGCCGATGGCCGCTCGCGCCCGATATCGAATATTGGAACGGCTTCCCGGTACGCCAGCCGAGCCTGCTCTTCGGCGGCCTCGCGCGGAACCGCGCCGACTGGCTGCGCCTGTGGCAGCGCCTGGACCCCGACCCCGTAGTCGGCGAGGTCGTGCGCAACTTCCCTGTCCGCCAGCCCCTGCTCTGGCTCGGGTAGCCGCCGACCAGCCTGCGCGGTCGCCTGCGCCCCGATCGGTACGGATCGCGGCGACGATGGCGGCGCGGCGCACGGTGATCGTGTCAGTGTCCAATGGCGAGCGCGATACGAACCTGCTATGTTGCGGCCAAGCCTGCGTAACAGCCATGGGGTTGATTATGACGGACGATTGGCGAGTGGATGACCTGGCGCTGTGCATCAGCCGGCACGAGCGCTACCCGCCCGAGGTTCGCCCGGGCGCCGTTTTCACGGTGCGCAGCGTGCTGGCGGACATGCCCGACCTCGCGGGCGGGCTGGCGGGCACCGCGCTGAACTTCCGCGATGTTCCCGATCTCGGCCCGCGTGCGGCCTATTGCGCGCGCCGCTTCCGCAAGATCACGCCCGTCGCGCCCGACGATTTCGACGCCGAGGTGATCGACCTGCTGGCGGGCGCGAAGGATCGCTGCCGCTGATCGCGGTTTTGCGCGAACTTCGTCCTTTGATCGATTCAGCCGATAAGTGTGCCCGGAAAATTGGGGTTGAGTGCGTGCGCCAGTCCGCATAGCTGGCGCCCTGCAAATCATTTTGCAGTGCAGCAAACAAAGGAATCACTCTCCCATGGGTATCATCGGAAGCTCGATCAAGCCGTTCAACGCCACCTCGTACCACCAGGGCAAGTTCGTCCCCGTGTCGGACGCCGACACCAAGGGCAAGTGGGGCGTTTTCTTCTTCTATCCGGCCGACTTCACCTTCGTCTGCCCGACCGAGCTCGAAGATCTCGCCGACCAGTATGAAACGCTGAAGGGCCTCGGCGTCGAAGTCTATTCGGTGTCGACCGACACGCATTTCAGCCACAAGGCGTGGCACGACAGCTCGCCGGCGATCGGCAAGATCAACTATCACATGCTGGGCGACCAGAACCACGTGCTCGCCAACAACTTCGGCGTGCTGCGTGAAGATTCGGGCCTCGCCGACCGCGCCACCTTCGTCGTCGATCCTGACGGCGTGATCCAGGTGATGGAAATCACCAGCGAAGGCGTCGGCCGCAACGCCGGGGAACTCGTCCGCAAGATCAAGGCGGCGGTCTATGTCCGCGCCAACCCCGGCCAGGTCTGCCCGGCGAAGTGGGAAGAAGGCGCCGAAACGCTCGCGCCCTCGATCGAACTCGTCGGCAAGATCTGAGCTGACCGACTTGCAGGACCGGGCGGGCGGCGCCCGTCCGGTCTTCGCACCCCGATAGAACAAGAATTTTGACGTCGCGTCCCGACGCGGCGAACCCCTGCTCCTGTCCGAAAGGCTCTCCCCATGCCGATGCTCGACGCCAACACGACCGCCCAGCTCAAATCCTATCTCGGCAATCTGCGCCGCCCGATCGAGCTGGTCGCGAGCCTCGACGCCTCGCCCAGGTCGGCCGAGATGCGCAGCCTTGTCGAGGACGTCGCGGCGCAGTCGGACCTCGTCACCGCGCGCTTCGACGGCGACGACGCGCGCCGGCCGTCCTTCGCGATCCGCGGCGATGAGGGCCGCGCCGAAGCCGTGTTCGCGGGGCTGCCGATGGGGCATGAATTCACCTCGCTGATCCTCGCGTTGCTCCACGTCGGCGGGCATCCGCCAAAGGAAGACGCCGAACTGCTCGACGCCGTGCGCGCGCTGGAGGGCGACTTCGTCTTCGAAACCTTCTTTTCGCTGTCGTGCCAGAATTGCCCCGACGTCGTGCAGGCGCTCAACATCATGGCGGCGCTGGGTCCGAACATCCGCCACACGGCGATCGACGGCGCGCTGTTCCAGGACGAGGTCGAGCGCCGCAAGGTGATGGCGGTGCCCGCGGTCTTCCTCAACGGCGAACCCTTCGGGCAGGGTCGCATGGACCTCGCGCAGATCGTCGCGAAGCTCGACACCGGCGCGGTCGCCCGCGCCGCCGAAAAGATCGCCACGAAGGAGCCGTTCGACGTCCTCGTCGTCGGCGGCGGTCCCGGCGGCGCCGCGGCCGCCGTTTACGCGGCGCGCAAGGGCATCCGCACCGGCATCGTCGCCGAACGCTTCGGCGGACAGGTGCTCGACACGCTGGGGATCGAGAATTTCATTTCGGTCCAGCACACCGAAGGCCCGAAGCTCGCCGCGCAGCTTGAGGCGCATGTGAAGGATTATGACGTCGACGTCATGAACGTGCAGGAAGCCACCGAGCTGATCCCGGGCGGCGCGGGCGGCCTGCACGAGGTGAGGCTGAAGAGCGGCGCGAGCGTCAGGGGCAGGACGCTGATCCTGTCAACCGGTGCGCGCTGGCGCCAGATGGGCGTCCCCGGCGAGGCCGAATATCGCAACAAGGGCGTCGCTTACTGTCCGCATTGCGATGGCCCGCTGTTCAAGGGCAAGCGCGTCGCGGTGATCGGCGGCGGCAATTCGGGCGTCGAGGCGGCGATCGACCTTGCGGGGCTCGTCGCGCATGTGACGCTGCTCGAATTCGACGGCCAGCTGCGCGCCGACGCGGTGCTCCAGACCAAGCTGCGCAGCCTGCCCAATGTCACGGTGATCACCTCGGCGCTCACCACCGAAGTGCTCGGCAATGGCGAGAGGGTCGTGGGTCTGCGCTATCGCGATCGCAACCGGGACGAGGAGCATCTCATCGAACTCGAGGGCATCTTCGTCCAGATCGGCCTGATCCCGAACACCGAATGGCTCGGCAGCGCGGTCGCGCTCAGCGATCGCGGCGAGATCGAGGTCGACGCGCGCGGCGCGACGAGCCAGCCGGGCATCTTCGCCGCGGGCGACGTCACGACCGTCCCATACAAGCAGATCGTCATCGCGATGGGCGAAGGCTCGAAGGCCGCGCTGTCGGCGTTCGATCACCTCATCCGGTCTTGACGTCTAGGCCGCGCGCGTCACCCGGCGCGCGGTCAGCGGCACGAGGATCAGCAGCGCGGCGAGGATCCAGAAAGCGGCTGGCAGGCCGACCGCCTTCGCCACGACGCCGATGCCCGCCGGGCCGACGAGGATGCCCGCATAGCCCAGCGTGGTCAGCGCGCCGATCGCCAGCGCGGGGGGCATGCTGGATTGGGTTCCGGCCCGACGGAACAGGACCGGCACGAGGTTCGACGCGCCGAGGCCGATCAGGATGAAACCGCCGAGCGCGACCGGGGCGACCGGGACGGCGAGCAGGACGGCGAAGCCGAGCACGGCGACGATCCCGCCACCGAGCAGGGTCCGGTAGTCGCCGAACCGGTCGGCCAGGCGGTCGCCAAGCAGCCGCCCCGCCGTCATTGCGATCGCGAAGAGAATATAGCCGACGCCGCCCTGCCTGACCTCCACCAGCCCCGCCTGCGTGATCAGGAGCGCGCTCCAGTCGAGCATCGCGCCTTCGGCAAGAAAGGTGACCATCGCGAGGATCGACAGGAGCAGGACGATCCCCTGCGGCCGCACGAACAGCGGACCGTCTTCGGCGCCGCGCGAGGCGAGCAGACGCGGGCGGGCGGCGAGCATCGCCGCCAGCATGAGGGCGGCGCAGATCAATGTCGCGGCGAGCGTATCGACGTCCAGCGACAGGAACAGCGTCATCAGGCCCGCCCCCGCAAATCCCCCGATGCTGAAAAGCGCGTGAAAGCCCGACATCAGCGGCGTCCCCGAAGCGCGTTCGACCTCGACCGCATGGACGTTCACCGCCACGTCGAGCGACCCGAGCGCGCCGCCGAAGACCAGCAACATCGCGCCAAGCGCAAGCGGCGTCGCGGCGATCGCAAGGAAGGGCAGGATGGCCGCGAGCAGGAATCCGCTCGCGACGATCACCGGCCGGCTGCCGTAGCGCGCGCTCAGCGGACCGGTCGCAAGCATCGCCGCGACCGAGCCGCCGCCGATGCAGAGCAGGAGCAGCCCGAGCATCGCGTCGTCGATCTGGAGTCGCGCCTTGGCGAACGGGACGAGCGGCGCCCAGCAGGCGATGCCGAAGCCCGCGACGAAGAATGCAAGGCGGGTCGCCAGCCGCGTGGCCGGACGATCGGCGGATGTCATAGGATATTTCCCCGGAAAACAGTCAGTCGCGACCCGCGACCATCACGGTGCGCGCGCCGGCTGCATCGAGCGATGCGCGCTGGTCGCCCGGCACGGCGGGACCGACGACCAGCGTGTCGATCCGCTGGAGCGGCGCGATATGGTGGACCGCGCGGCGGCCGATCTTGTCATCGGTGGCGAGGACGACGGTACGCCGCGCCGACGCGAGGACCGCGCGCTTGAAGGTCGCATCCTCGAAATGATCCGCCGCCGCGCCATCTTCCGAGATCGCGCAGGCGCCGATGAAAGCGCGGTCGAACCGCATCTGGACGACCGCCTGCACCGCGACCGCATCGACGCATCCGCCGATCAGCGGGTCGGCGACCCCGCCGACGACGATCAGGCGCAGGTCCTGCCGCCGGAGCACCGCCGCGGCGATATCGACCGAATTGGTCGCGACGGTCAGTTCGGCGTCTTCGGGCAGGAATTCGACGAGCGCCAGATTGGTGCTGCCGCTGTCGAGAAACAGCAGCTCGCCCGGCCGGACGGCCAGCACCGCAGCCCGCGCGAGACGCTGCTTCTCCTCGCGCCCCTCGCCCAGCCGGGCTGCGATCGGCGCGGCATCGGGCAGGATCGGCAGCGCGCCGCCATAGACGCGGCGGCACCGACCTTCGGCGGCGAGCGCGCGCAGGTCGCGGCGGATCGCATCTTCGGAAACGTCGAATTCGGTCGCCAGCGCGGTCGCCGAGACTGCCTGCTGGCTCGCGAGTCGGGCGGCGATGGTGTCGCGACGGGTGGTCGGGAAATCATTCGTCATTTCGGCGCCATAACGTGCATAAACGTGCACGTCAACTTGCACGATCATGCACTATTGGACATTCCATGGCCGGACTTCGCGCGACTCCGCCCGAAGCCGGGGCGCAGCGCGACGGCAAATCACCGGTCCCGGATTGATCGACCGCAACCGACCGCCAGATTTTGCAATACGGGCTTCGTTGAAAGTCCATGGTTTCCAGCATGATGGAGGCAACGCCGCGAAAATCGCCGTGACAAATTTTCCACAATTGAAAATTTTGTCCATATCAGGGTTGCTTTTTCCATTCAGCCCGACTTTATAGAAATCCGCAAAGCTGAGGGCCCGTACGGGCCTTTTGGTGAAAATAGAAGACGAACACCGGGCAGGCAGCGGGTTTTGCCGTCCATTTGGCAAAGGGGATATCTATGAAGGTCGTTCAATCCTGCTGGTACGCCGGTACCGCATTCTCGATGCTGGTCGGCATGAACCCGGCCTATGCACAATCGGCCGACGTCGCCGCCGACGCCGCCGCTTCGGACGACGAAATCATCGTCACCGGCTCGCGCATCCAGCGTTCGGGCTTCGACGCGCCGACGCCGACGACGGTGATCGGCGAGGCCGAACTCGCGCTGGGCAATCGCCCCAGCATCGCGCAGGTCCTGAACGACGCGCCCCAGTTCCGCGCGACCTCGACGCCGTCGACGACGCCCGGCAACACGAGCAGCGGCGTGTCGACCGCCGACATGCGCGGTCTTGGATCGGTGCGGACGCTGACCCTGCTCAACGGGCACCGCTTTGCCGGGGCCAACGACCTCAACATCGTGCCGCAAAGCCTGGCGAAGCGGATCGACGTCGTCACCGGCGGCGCATCGGCGGCATGGGGTTCGGGCGCGGTCGCGGGTGTGGTCAACATCATCCTCGACGATGATTTCACCGGCTGGCGCATGGGCGTGCAGTCGGGGATCTCGTCGCGCGGCGATTTGGCGCGTTACGGCGCCGACATCGCATGGGGCACCGACTTCGCGGGCGGCCGCGGCCACTTCATGGTTGCCGGCGAATATATGAACGAACGCGGCGCGCTCAGCCGCGACGACCGGCCCAATCTGGAAGCGGGCCTGTTCCAGCGTCCCGACAACAAGCTCGAACTGGTGCGCGACCCCAATTCGACCCAGCTCTACAACGGCGGCTCGATCCTCGGCCTCACCGGCGCGCCCCGCAATCTGGTGTTCAATCCCGACGGCAACATCGGCGCCTTCCCCCTCGGCGGCCTCACCCATGGCGTCACGACGATCGGCGGCGGCGGCCAGAATATCTTCGACTATGTCGCGGTCAGCACGCCCTATGAGCGCATCAACCTCTTTGCCCGCGCCAGCTACGACCTCACCGACTCGCTGAAGGTCTGGGCAAATTTCAGCTATCACCGCATGTCGGCGGATTACAGCTTCTTCCCCGAAACGCCCGCCGTGGTCATCATGCCCGACAATGCTTTCCTGACGCAGGCGAACCGCAACCAGCTGGCAGCCGCGGGCGTCGCCGGCCCGTTCCTCCTCGGCCGCGTCCTCGACGATGTCGGCCCCGACGGGGTGATGACGTTCAAGTACAGCCGCCGCAATCTCGAAGGGGCGATCGGGCTCGACGGCAGCTTCGGCGACGGCTGGAAATATGACGCCTATTATAATCACGGCGAAATCCGGCTCAATCAGGGGCTCAACAACCAGCGGATCAAATCGCGCTTCACCAACGGCGTCGATTCGGTGCTGGTGAACGGCACGCCGACGTGCCGCATCAACGCCGACGCATCGACCACGAACAACGACCCCGATTGCGTGCCGATCAACCTGTTCGGCAACGGCAGCATTTCCGACGCGGCGGCGGCATGGGCCTTTGGCGGCTCGCAGCTGATCTACACGATCAAGCTCGATGCGGCGGGCGCCAGCGTGTCGGGGCAGCCCTTCGCGACCTGGGCCGGACCCGTCGACATCGCGGTCGGCACCGATGTCCGCTGGGAAAAGCAGGTCACCAACTTTGTCGACCCGCTGTCGCTCGCCAATGCGCTCGGCACGCTCAACTCGTCGGCGACGAACGGCAGCTTCAACGTCAAGGAAGCCTTTGCCGAAGTGAACGTACCGCTGCTCGACATCACCGACACGTTGAAGCTCGAGGTCAACGGCGCGGCGCGCTATTCGGATTACAGCACCAGCGGCGGGATCTGGTCGTGGAAAGCCGGCGGCACGCTGCGCGTCGTCAACGACCTGCTCTTTCGCGCCGTCTATTCGCGCGACATCCGCTCGCCGAGCATCACCGAATATTACCTCAGCCGCTCGACCAACATCGGCACGGTCTTCGATCCGTTCCAGGGTCCGAACGGCACGGTCCAGAACAATGTCGTCGTGTACGGCGGCGGCAACCCTGATCTGACGCCCGAAATTGCCCATACGCTGACGCTGGGCGGATCCTACTCGCCGTCCTTCGTGCCGGGCTTCCGCCTGTCGGTCGATTATTACGATATCGACATCGACAATGTCATCACGACGGTCACCGCGAACGACATTCTCAAGCAATGTTTCGCGGCCGCACCGAACGATCCGACCTGCAAGGGCACGATCGTCCGTGAAGCCAATGGCACCATCGGGTCGATCACGAACGGCTTCCGCAATCTGGCCAACTACGCCACGCAGGGCCTCGACATCGAGGCGTCGTACCGCATGCCGCTGGGCGACGGGAACCTGTCGTTCCGCGCGCTGGCCAACCATGTCTTCAACCTCAGGGTCAACGGCACCGACGTTTCGGGCTTCGTTGGCGGCGACACCGCCTTCTCGACCCCGAAATGGCGCGGAACGGGCACGATCGCGTTCGACAACGACAGCTTCGGCGCCAACCTGCGTGTCCGCTACGTCGACGGCGGCCTCGACCGCCCGCTGACGGTGGTGAACAATGTCCCCGTTCCGATCGTGAACAACAAGGTGGGCAGCCGCACCTACATTGACCTCGGCGCCCAGTTCAAAGCCGGGCCGTTCACTTTGTTCGGCAACGTCAACAACCTGTTCGACCGCGATCCGCCGATCACGACCTATACCAGTCCCAATTTCGACGTGATCGGCCGCTATATTTCGGGGGGCGTGAAGCTGAGCTTCTGACCCTTCTCACCAGCTAGTCCCGGGGGCAGCGGTATCGACGATACCGCTGCCCTTTTTTTTGCGGTGACGAGATGGCTGCTGCGAAGCGTTATCGGGATCGCCCACCGTCATCCCGGGTTGAATCCGGCCGGCGCAAGGACCGCGTAATATTCCAAAGTTCAGGAAAGTTCAGCCCTATGCATCGCCCGATCTGGATCTCGCAGCGTGCTGGACGCGCCGGGTACGCCTCGCCGTGGCTGCACCGGGAAGCTGGGCAGCGACCGCTTTATCCACCAGATGAACGAGCCGGATGAAGGCTGGCACAGCCGGATAATGTAGGAAAGGCCTATTTGAAGGCGACGCCTGCTATGGGGTGGAAAGTTGCCGCTGCTTCCTTTTCCTTCGTCATCCCGGACTTGATCCGGGATCCCGCTTTTTTGAAGCACCGAATGGCTGCGACATCAAGCGGGATCCCGGATCAAGTCCGGGGTGACGATGATCGATAGATCGGCTTCCGGCCGTTTCCCGGCTCCAGTCATCCTCGAACGAGCCCTGTGTCTCGTTCGACTTGATCCAGGATGACGAGAACAAAAACCTCCCCGTCGGGCGGCGACGAGGAGGTTCCGGAACGGAGCCCTGACGGAGAGGCCCGGCCAAGCCCCTCCCCAATTCAAGCTACGACGTCAGTAATTCACCGTCATCGCGATCAGGCCGAAGGTCCACGCGACGTAGAGCGGCATAAGCGTCGCGAGCAGCAGGAGCAGCGCCCAGAGGGTGCGGAACCAGCCGCGCTTTTCATGGGCAACGATCCGCAGGTTCCACGCCGCGAGCAAGACACCCCCGACGAGGACGATCAATCCGGCGATCTGGAGGAACCAGAGCCACGGATCATAAGAGGGCAAGGCCTTCAGTTTCGACATGCTGATCACCCATGCCGCGACCAGCGCGAGCACCAGCCCCGCGCCGACGCGGACGCCGCGATAGACGCGCAGCGAGCGGCGTTCGAGCGTCAGCGGTGCCTTGTAATGGCGGCGGATCAGCGCCGAGACGGGCCATTGCAGCAAGGTGATCAGCAGGACGCCGAGGCTGACGTACATCGCGGGCATGATCCATGCCGCCGACTTCGACGCCGGCGCGCGGTCGAACACCATGAAGGGCGAGATACCGTCAATGCTCCAGCGCACGACCTTGCCATCGACCACCTGCGCGGCTAGCCGGCCGTGGCCGTCTGCATTGTGCCAGACGAAGGGCGCGGTCTCGACCCATTTCGCGGGCTTGCCGTTGAAATCGCGCGCCGCCGGAACGAGGAGCTCGCCTTTGGGACCCACGCTGATCTTCACCTGCCCGAGCAGCGAGGCGATCGCGTAGAAATTCGTCTCCGCGCGGCGGCTGTTGAGCCAGTTGCCGGCGAGCATCCGCGCATGTTCGGCCGAGGTCTTCGCATCGACGCGTGTCGCTGGCATTTCGTTGCCCGGCAGATAGCGATCGGCGAAATCCTCGAACAGCGCGCGGCGCACCGGGCCGACCGAGGCCTGCTCGCCGGTGGCGTTGAACGACATATAGATGCCGATATTCTCGTTCATGAAGAGGTGCAGCGCGGTGTGGAACAGCTGCGTGTCGCCCAGATGCGCGATCACCTGCCGACCGTTGATGTTGGTTTCGAAAAAGCCCAGCTCCATCCGGTTGAGCGGCGGCAGGATCGTCAGCGGCGTGTCATGCATCATCCGCGCGGTTTCGGGCTTCATCAGCCCCGCACCCTGATCGAGGTGTGCGATCATGAATTTCGCCATGTCGGCGCCGGTCGAGGAGAGGCCGCCGGCGGGCGACGGACCGACGATCTCGAACTTCGACGGCCCCGCCGAACGCTGGCGATACCCCGTTGCCATCCACGGTGCGAAGCCTTTGGGCAGCGACTGGCGGAAGGTCGATTGCGCCATGCCGAGCGGCTGGAAAATCCGCTGCTCGACATAATCGTCGAACGACGTCTTGCTCACGCGCTCGACGATATAGCCCGCGAGCGCGGTGCCATAGTTCGAATAGGAGGGCGTCGTCCCCGGCGTGTAGATACGGTGGGGAAGCCCGCTTTTCACCAGATCGCCGAGCGGGATCTGGAATTTCCTGTCCTCGAACATGGTGAGCTTGCCATGTTCCTCGAACCCCGCGGTGTGCGTCATCAGCTGGCGCATCGTGACGGGCTTGCCGTCCTTCAGCGGAATCCTGAAATCGAGGTAGGTGTTGACGTCCTTGTCGAGGTCGATCTTGCCCGCCTCGACCTGCTGCATCACCGCGGTCCAGGTGAAGAGCTTCGACACCGATCCGGGGCGGAACAGCGTGCGCGCGGGATCGACCGGGGTGCGCTTCGCGGCATCGGCGTAGCCGAACCCGCGCTGCGTCAGCACCTGCCCGTCCTTGACCACGACGATCACCGCACCGGCGAGGTCGCCGCGTTTCAGCGCGAAGGGAACGAAGCCGTCGAGCCAGCTGTCGACGTCCTCTTTGGTCAGCGTTACCGATGGTGCGGGAGGGCTCGAAACCGGAGGCGCCGCCTTTTGCGTCTGCGCGGCCGGAGCGGGCGCGAGGGCCGGTGCCAGCGGCGTTGCCGGCTTCGACGCTGCGGTGCCGAGCATCATGACGAGCGGCAGCAGCGCGAACAATTTGATCGAGCGCATCCTTATTCCCCTGCTGTCCGCACCACGACGCCGCGCGCCATGACGAAGCCCATGGTTTCGAGGCTGCGCACATCGGTCAGCGGATCGCCCTTCACCGCGACGATGTCGGCCGACTTGCCCGCGGCGAGCGTGCCGATTTCGGCTTCGAGCCCGGCATGCGCTGCCGCCCACACGGTCGCGGACTTGATCGTCTCGAGCGGGGTCAGCCCCGCCTTCACCATCAGCGCAAATTCGCGCGCATTCTCGCCATGCTTCGACACCGCGCTATCGGTCCCGAAGGCGATGCGCACGCCGCCCTGATGCGCGCGGCGCAGCGCGTCGACCATCAGCGGTCCGACCGTCCGCGCCTTGGCGCGGACGGCTGCGGGCATCCAGTCGGCGGTTTCGGCCTGCCGCGCGACGGTATCGCCCGCCAGCAGCGTCGGAACGAGATAGCTTCCCTTCGCCTTGAACAGCTGGATCGATTCGGCGTCGAGATAGGTGCCATGCTCGACCGAATCGACGCCGGCGCGGAGCGCCGCATTGACCCCGTCGGTGCCGTGCGCGTGCGCCGCGACCTTGCGCCCCAGCCGGTGCGCGGTGTCGACGATCGCGACGAGTTCGGCGTCGCTCATCTGCTGGCCGAGCCCCGCCGCGGTGTTCGACATCACGCCGCCGGTCGACGCGGTCTTGATGACGTCGGCGCCCTGCTGAACCGCCAGCCGCACCGCGCGCGCGCAGTCGTCGGCGCCCGAGCAGAGCGTCGGCGCGCGGAACAGGTCGATGATTTCCTGACGATAGCCGTGAACGTCGCCGTGCCCGCCGTGCGCCGCGACGCCCCCCGCGGCGATGATCCGCGGCCCGACGACCTTGCCCGTCGCGGTCGCATCGCGCAACGCGTTGATCGCCTGCGGATCGGCCCCGAGGTCGACCACCGTCGTGAACCCGGCGCGCACCGTCCGCTTGGCGAAGACGACGCCGTCGAATGCCTGATCGACCGTCGATTTGGTCACCGCGTCGAGGCGGCTCGTCGGGCTCGATTCAAAGGTCAGATGGACGTGACTGTCGATGAAGCCCGGCATCACGAACTGGTCGCGGAGGTCGACGACCTTGCCCTCGCCGACGAAGCCGTCGCGGATTTCGGCGATCTTTCCTGCGGTGACGACGATCGTCTTGTTCGTTTCGACGCGGCCACTGGCGGGATCGGCCAGCAGGCGGCCAGCGTGGACATACGTCGTCGTCGGCGTGTCCTGCGCCGCGACGGGCTGAACCAGCGCCACCAGCGCGAGGCCGGCAAAGATCGTCTTTTTCATCATGCTTCTCCCTGTCCCGTTATCGCAATCAGCCGGCTTCGCGGCCCCAGATCGCCTCGCCGCACCATGCATCGCCGTCGGCATATTCGATCGAGGGCTTGCGATCGTCCGCGAGGAAGATCGGGCCGTCGAGATCGACGATGTCGCAGAGCTGTCCGACGATGAACGCGGGTGCCATCGCGAGGCTGGAGCCGACCATATTGCCGACCATCACGCCGAGCCCGAGTTCGCGGGCGCGCCGCGCCATCGCCAGCCCCTCGGTCAGCCCGCCGCATTTATCGAGCTTGATGTTCACGACGTCGAACCGGCCGACGAGCCCTTCGACATCGGTCAGCGTCAGCGCGCTTTCGTCGGCGGCGATGGGGATCGGGCATTGATAGCCATCGAGGTCGGCCTCGCGGCCGCGCGCCAGCGGCTGCTCGAGCAGTTTGACGTCCGACGCAACGAGCGCCGCGACGAGCGCGTCGAGATCGCCGATCGCGAACCCCTGATTGGCGTCGACGCCGATCCAGCATTCGGGCCGCGCCGCGCGTACCGCCCGCACGCGCGCGATATCGACGTCGAGGTCGCCGGTAAGCTTGAGCTTGAGCGCGCGCGCCTGTGCATAGTGGCGCGCACCCGCAGCCATCACGTCGGGATCGTCGGCGCCGAGCGTGAAGGTCGTACGCAGCGGGCGCGGTTCGCCGAGGCCGGCGAGTTCCCAGACGGGCGCGCCGCTGCGCCGCGCGTCGAGTTCCCACAGCGCGCAATCGATCGCGTTGCGCGCGCCGCCCGCGGGGAGGAGCGCCGGCAACTGCTCGCGCGTCACCCCGGCCTCGACCGCGCCGCGCACGCCTTCGATCGCCGCCGTCATCGCGGGCACATCGTCGCCGAGATAATAGACCCCCGACGCCTCGCCGCGCCCGCTGTGCTCGCCGTCCGAAAGCGTGACGAGGACGACGGGGGTGTCGGTGAAGACATGTCCCGAGATGCGGAACGGCTTGGCGAGCGGGAGCGATTCAATCGCGAGGTCGAGCGAGAGGGGGGTAAGCGTCGTCATCGTTTTGTCCTTCGGTCGTTCAGCGCGCAGGCGCGGCGGGCGCGAGCGCGGCCGCGATCTGCGACAGATATTTGTTCCAGTCGAATGTGTGTCCCTCGGGCGTCCAGCCGAGGCGGACGATCACCGCATCCTGCGACGGGATCGCCGCGACGATCTGGAAACTGTGCCCGCGCGCCATGACGGTGTCGGCGGGGAGGTCGGGATAGAGCTTGCGCCGCTCGCCGTCGCTTTCGGCGTGGTTCAGCCAGAGCTGCGCGCCATAGACGGGCCGCGGCGACGCCCTGGTCGGAGTGACCGCAAAATCGAGCCATTCCTTCGAGAGCAATTGCTTGCCGCCGACCTTGCCCCTGTTGAGGTGCAGCAGCCCGTAGCGCGCCCAGTCGCGCGCGGTGGCGTAGGCGTAGGAGCTGCCGACCTGCACCCCCGCTTCGTCGGCTTCGATCAGCGCGCTGGTCATGCCCGTGGGCTCGAACAGCCGCTTCTGCGCAAAGCGCGTCATGCCTTCGAGCGTTCCGCCGGTCGCGTCGAACACGATGCGCGACAATATGTTGGTGGTGCCCGACGAATAGCTCCAGTTCGTGCCAGGCGCGTCTTTCAGCGGCTTTGCCGCCGCCATCGCGCCCATGTCGCCGGCCTCGAACAGCATCCTGATCGAGTCATTGCCGGGAACATAGCTTTCGCTGAAGGTCAGGCCGCTCGACATCGTCAGCAACTGGCGCAGCGTGATCTTGGCGCGCGGATCGCCCGCGCCCTGCCATTCGGGAACCGGCGCGGGTTCGTCGAGCTTGAGGACGCCGTCGTCGACCAGCAGGCCGACCAGCGTTCCCATGATGCTCTTCGACGCCGACCAGCCGAGCATCTCGGTGCCCCGGTCGAAGCCCGGCGCGTAGCGTTCGGCGACGATCGCCCCGCCCTGCACGACGACGATCGCGCGCGTGTCGGGATAGCCGCCCTTGTTCTGTTCGTCGAACGCGGCGCGCACCGCCTTGTCGAGCGCGGCGCGGTCGAGTTTCGCTTCCGCCGCGGCTTCCAGCTTGCGCACCGGAGCATCGCCGACCGGCCATGGCTTCGTGGCCTTTCCGCGCGTCGGCTTGAGCCGCGCTGCCTGTGCATCGAGCGTGGGGGTCGGAACATCACCGGTCAGCAGCGTGCACCCCGCGACGGGGCGATACAGCGCGGTGCGCGTCGCGGCGCCCGGTGCCGATGCGGTGACGGTCCGCGCCTTGCGGTCGACCGCCAGCGTCACCGCTGTCATGAACGGCGCGAACGCGTGGATGTCGTCGCGCAGCACATCCGCCTCCGCGCGTTCCGCCACGAAGATGCTGGCGCACGCAATCTGCGCGGAAACGGCGGTGCCGAGGTCTTCAGGCTTCGAAATCGCCGGGGCGGCGGCAAGGGCTGGCGCAGAAACGACAATCGCGAGACCGGTGAGGCAAAGGCTGGAAATACACCGAGCCATATCCTCAGACGCCGCAGCTATGCCGCAGCACCGCGCCGGCCTTGGCGCCCGTATGCTTGCCGTTCGCAATCGTGACAACGCCGTTGACGATCACCGTCTCGATCCCCGTCGGCGATGCGGTGGGTTTTTCCCAGCTCGCCACATCGTCGAGCTTGTCGAGGTCGAAGACGACAATGTCGGCGCGCATCCCGTCGCGGATCAGACCGCGGTCGGTGAGGCCCATGCGCTGCGCCGGCCACCCGGTCATCTTGCGCACCGCATCCTCGAGCGACAGCACCGGGCGACGCTTCACATATTCGGCGATGATGCGCGGGAAGGTGCCATAGGCGCGCGGGTGCGGCAGGCCGAGCGCGTCCATCTCGCCTGCCTTTTCCGACGCCGCGGCGTCGCTGCCGATGCTGACCCACGGCTGCTTGATCGCGGTTTCGATGTCCTGCTCGCTCATCATGAAATAGAGCGCGACCGAGCGGTTCGGCAGACCTTCGAGCAATATGTCCCACGCCACATCGGCCGGATCGCGATTGAGCGCCTTGCCGATCTCGGAGAGGCTCTTGCCGTGATAGGGCCGGTATTTGTCGCTGAAGCTGTTGGCGAGCCGCACATTGGCGAAGCCGCCCGACGCGTGGACGAGGTTCGACCAGCCGGGCATCGAGCCCGCGGCGACTTCCTTCTTCATGCGTTCGCGCACCTTCGGGTCGCGCAGCCGCTCGATCCCCTTCTGGACCCCGTCGGCCCACACCCAGCTCGGTGCGATGATCTCGAGCCCCGTACCGCCTGCGGTATAGGGATAGAGGTCCGCCGCGACATCGACGCCGCGCGCGCGCGCCGCGTTGATCGTCGCCACCGCCTGCGGCATCAGCTTGCCCCAGCCGGGGGCGTAAGCGGCCTTCAGGTGGAAAATCTCGACCTTGACCCCGCCCTTCTCGCCGATCTCGATCGCTTCCTCGATCGCCTTGACGAGGCCTTCGCTCTCGTCGCGCATATGCGTCGCATAGAAACCGTCGCACTGCGCGGCGACCTTCGCCAAGGTGACGAGATCGGACGTGGTCTGGAAGCTGCTCGGCGGATAGATGAGCGCGCTGGTGATGCCGAACGCGCCATTCTCCATCGCGATCTTCACCTCACGGCCCATCGCCTCGAGCTGCGCCGCAGTCGGTTGCCCGGCGCCGTCGCCCATCACCTTCACGCGCGCCTGCGTCGCCGAATAATAGGTGCCGTAATTGACCGAAATGCCCTGCTTTTCGAGCTGGCTGAAATGCGCCGGAATCTCCGCCGCCTCGGCGGGCGGGCCGCCCTCGCCGGCGATCACGGTGGTCACGCCCATCAAGAGCTTGTTCTCGGCCGCGCCATTCTTGAGCAGCACGCGGCCCGACTGGTCCATCATGTCGATGAAGCCGGGCGAGACATAACGGCCCTTCGCGTCGATTTCCTTCGCGCCGCGTCCCGAAACGCGGCCGATGCGCACGACGCGGCCATCCTTGACCGCAACATCGGCGCTGACCCACGGGCTGCCCGCGCCGTCGAGCACACGGCCGCCGCGGATCACGATGTCATATTCGGGCGCCGGAGTGTTCGCCGCGAGCAGCAGCGGCAGCATCGACATGGCACCCAAGAGGATTTTACGCTTCATCATTCCATCTCCCTGCCGCCAGCCGGGGGACTGACGGTTTTTTGCTTTCATTTCTTTGCGGCCACCTGCGCATCGGCGCGCACTTCGCCCACGACCTCGCGAACCGCGGCGATCACGACGTCGGGCCGGTCGATCTGGATATAATGGCCGGCATCGCCCACGACCTGCTGACGCCCTCGCGTCGAAAGCGCCGCCTGTTCGGCGTTGAGCGTCTTCCATTCCTGTTTGAAGCGCGCGCCGTCCGACGCCTTCAGCGACAGCCCCTTCAGCTCAGCGGGCTTGAACGGCGCCATCGCGGTCAGCACGATCACCGGCCGGTTTCCGAAACTCCTGACCGCGCGCGCATCGTCCATCGTGTCGTCGAAACCATCGAGCTCGGACGTCGCGCCGTGCACCGACCTGCTGGCGTAAGCCGCCATCCGTGCCGCGGCGTCATTTGGCAATTTCCCTTGCCCGGCGTTCGCCATCGCGAAGCGCACGATGCCCGTCCACGACAGCGCGGTCGCGGTGTGCATGATCCACCCCGCCTGCCGCGGATGCGCGTCGACCTTCACCGCCTTTTCGAGCCGCGCGACCTGGTCGGGATGCGACGCGTCGACCATCACCAGCCCCGCGACCTGGTCGCCATATTTTCCGACATAGGTTCGCGTGTAGGGGCCGCCGATCGAATGGCCGACGAGCACGAGCGGACCGGTGATCCCGGCGCCCTTTAACAGCGCATGGAGATCGTCGGCGACCGCCGATGCGCGCTGCGGCGTGTCCTTTGCGTCGCTCCACATGATCCCGGCGCGGTCATAGGCACAGGTACGCGTGAAGCTGGCAATCTCGTCATGCACCAGCGTCCAGTCGATCGTCCCGCCCGTGCCAAGGCCGGATTCGAAGATTACGGTCGGCGATCCGGTGCCGCGGCAATCGATGTGCATCTTGCGCCCGCCGATATCGACCATCTGCCCGCGCGGCGGATAGTTCGCGGCGGCATTCTTGCGGCCGAGCGCCTCATAGATCGCGCCCACCACGACGAGCAGGATCAACAGCAGAAGCAGCCCCAGCAACATACGCTTCCCCCAGTGCCGGACCCGCGCCCAGCCAGTCACCTTTGTCATTGGACATTCCCCTCGACGGCGGGTTGAAGCTCGTTTTCCGCGATGGCCGCGCGGCCGCGCAGCAGACGGAACAGCCCGATGGTCAGCAGCGGCGCGACATAGACCGCAAGGAACACCCACGAGAGCGCGCGGTAGCCGCTCGCGATCAATGCCACGAGCCCGAAGCGGTCGGCAAGGAACATGCAGCCGATCAGCAGCGCCGCCGCGATCGCACCGCGCGCCCGCTTGCCGAGCGGTGCACCGCCGCGCGCCCGGCGCGCCGCATCGACGCGCTCGTTGATCGCATGCACCGACCCCGCGCCGCTTTCGAGCAAGGCGGCAAAGATCATGAACTGGAAGAGCAGGTGAAACAGCGGCATGTCGAGCTGCCGCAGCATGAAATCCGACGGCAAGGTCTCACCCATGATGCCGGGATAAAAGGCGATCATCGCAGCGAAGAAGAGGATCGCGGGCGCCATCGCGAGCGGCCCCGCGATCAGCCCCGAGACGATCGCGTCACGCTGGCTGGTCAGGTGGCGGATCACCGGCAGGATCACCACCGCGCCGATGACGTTGTAGCCCGTGTAGGTCAGCCCGCCCATCACCCAGCCGTCCGACGGCGCCGGAATGGCAAAGCGCGCCGCGATCGCGTCGCCGAAGCTGCCGAGCGCGAGGATCATGAACAGCGCGTAGACGCCGTAGAGCAGGAAGGAGACATATTTGAACAGGCCCTCGACCGAGGCATTGCCGAAGGTCACGAACAGCGCGATCGAGGCGGCGAGGACGGCGGTCCCCGCGAGCGGCGGCCAGCCGAAGATCGCGGCGCCGATCTCGCCCGCCGCCGCACCGAACACCGCGAGGATCAGCGTCACGAGGAGGACATAGCCGACCTCGAACAGGATCCAGCCGCGGCCGAGCAGTTTTTCGAAGAAGCTGCGATAGTCGAACGCCTGCATCGCCCGCGCGAACGCGAAGGTCGTCGCGCAGATGATGCTCCACAGGAGCATCGCCAGCAGCATCGCCGCCAAGCCGCCCCACGGCCCGCTCGGCAGGAAGAATTCGGCAAGCTCGCGCCCGGTGGCATAGCCGCCGCCGATCACGACGGCCTTGAAAGCGAAACCCGGCAACAGGAAACGCTGGAACCAGGAGGAACCAGCCGCAGCTGCCGGGGCGGCCGCCGCGCTCATGCGAGGCAGCTGTCCACCAGGCGGGCGAAGGCGTCGCCGCCGCGGATCGGGTCGGCGACCGGGAGGCCGAGCCGTTCGCTATCGGCGGCCATCAGCGCGAGCGCCTCTTCCTCGCCCAAGTGCGACGTGTTGTACGACAGGCCGGCGCAGCGGATCGCCGGATTGGTCCGCGCGCCGAGCCGCAGGTTGAGATCGATCGTTTCCTCGATGCCCGGCAAGCGGTAGCCGGGGGAACCCAGTATCTCTTCGCGGCCGGGCTCGTGGCACACGACGATCACGTCGGGCTGGCTTCCGTGGAGCAGGCCCAGCGATACCGCGGCATAGGCAGGGTGAAACAGCGACCCCTGCCCTTCAACGACATCCCAGTGATCATCCGCCGCATCGGGGCTCACCGTCTCCGCCGCACCCGCCTCGAAATCCGAGACGACCGCGTCCATCGGCACACCGCCGCCGGCGATCATGATGCCGGTCTGCCCCGTCGCGCGGAAATCGGCGTCGACGCCGCGCTCGACAAAAGCGCGTGCAAGGGCCAGCGCCGTATATTTCTTGCCCAGCGCGCAGTCGGTTCCGACGGTGAGCAGCCGCTTGCCGCTCCGCTTGCGACCCGTGCCAACGGGCAAGCCCTCGGGCGGATGACGCACGTCGATCAGCTGGCGACCGAGACGCTGCGCCCGCGCGGCGAGTTCGGGCATATCGGCCAGCCGCATGTGCATGCCGCTGACGATATCGAGCCCCGCATCGAGCGCTTCGAAGAGCGCGGGCATCCAGCTGTCGGGAATCACGCCTCCGCTGTTCGCGACGCCGATGAGCAGCGAACGCGCACCCCGCGCCTGCGCCTCTGTCGGCGTCAGCTGCTCCAGCCCCGCGCTGACCGTCGCACCCGGCAAAGCATATTCACCGACACACTTCTCGGGCGCCCAGTCGCGAAGACCGAAGGCGGTCTTCGCGTAGCCGCGCACCGTCGTGTCGCCGAGGAACAGCAAATAGGGCTGCGGCAAGTGCAAGGCGCCGCCGGCAGTATCGAGGGAGGTTTGAATGTTCACGTCTCTCACCAAAATCGGGAGAAGGCATGAACACGGCGCCGTGGCGGCGCCAGTTCCGGCCCTTTTCCCTGTTGACCTGTTTAGGACATTATTTTCAAATTTTGATAATTGCAATAGAGACGGAGAATTTTCTTTGACCCGTCGCGCGAACGGACGCCTCGCGGAACGCGTCCGTTCGCGCGTGACGGTCAGAAGCGGGTGTCGAACCCGATCAGGTGAAAGCCCACGGCGACCCACAGGAGGATCGCCGCCGACAGCAACAGCACGATGCTCCAGAATCTGGCGAACCGGCCGCGCTTGCCCATCCAGACGTGGCGGATATTCCAGATCGCGCTGGCAAGCAGGCCAAGGAACACGACCGGGGTCACGATCTGGAGCGCGATCAGCATGCCGTCGAGTTCGCCGCTGAGCGACGAAAAGTCGCGGACCAGCCGGCTGACGAACAGGATCCATCCCGCGACCACCGCGACGGCGAGTGCCGCGAAGCCGCGCGTCAGCCGGTAGCTCTTGAGCGCAGCGGGCGCGAGATCGGCTTTCATGCCGTAGCGGCGACGGATCAGCGCCGCGACTGGCCAGGCGATCGCGGTCAGCAAGAGCGCGCCGACGCCGGCCAGAAACGCCGGCGTGATCCACGCGGTCGACAGGTACCAGGGCACCCGGTCGAACGCGACATAGGGCGACCCCGAATCGAGGCTGAAGCGGACGACGCGGCCCTTTTCGACCTTCGCCGCGAGGCGCATCCTGCCGCCCTGTTCGCGCCAGACGAACGGTGCGATTTCGACCCATTTGCGCGGCTTCCCGTCAAGCCCCGGCGCTACGCTCAGCACGATCCCGCCATCGCGGTCGAGCGAGACCTTCACCTGCCCGGCGAGCTCCATCGCCTTGAGGAAGCTCGATTCGAGCCGGCGCGTCTTGTTGTAGGTGCCGACCATCAGGCGCGCATGGTCACGCGCAGTCGCCGCATCGACGCGGCCGTCGCGCTGGATGAAGGGAAAATAGCGATCGGCGAAGGCTTCGAACAGATAGCTGCGGATCGGCCCCGACACATTCTGCGTGCCCGCGGCGTTCATCGACATATAGATGCCGACCTTCTCTTCGGGGAATATCCAGAGCTGGCTGTGGAAATTGAGGCTGTCGCCCGCGTGCGACAGCGCCTTGCGGCCGTTGATATTCTGTTCGTAGAAGCCGAGCGCCATGCCGTTGAGCGGCGGGATCAGCCGCAGGATCGTCGTGTGCATCTGCGCCGCGGTCGCGGGCTTCAGCAGCGCCCCGCCGTCGGCGAGATGCGCGATCATGAAACGCCCCATGTCGGCGCCCGATGCGGTCATCGCGCCCGACGGCGTGAAACTGCTGAGCTCGAACTTCCCCGGCTCGCCCGATCCGAGCATATATCCGCTCGCCATCAGCGGCCGCAGCGCCGCGGGGAGCGGCTGGCGAAAGCTCGATCGCGTCATGCCCGCGGGCGCAAAGATATGCCGCTCGACATAATCGTCATACGAAAGCCCCGACACGCGCTCGACGATATAGCCCGCCAGCGAGGTGCCGAAGTTCGAATAGGCCGGCGTCGTTCCCGGCGCGAAGATGCGATACGGCACCTGCCGCTTCAGCGCCGCGCCGAGCGACGGGATTTTTGCCGGATCATAGCTGTTGAGCCCGCGCTGCACCTCCTCGAAGCCCGCGGTGTGCGTCATGAGGTTGCGCATCGTGACGGGCTTGCCGTCGAAGGGCGCGATCCGGAAATCGAGATAGGCGTTCACGTCGCGGTCGAGATCGATCTTGCCCTGCTCGACAAGCTGCATCACCGCGGTCCAAGTGATCAGCTTGGACACCGACGCCTGCCGGAAAAGCGTGGTTTCGGGGTCGACCGGCCGGCGCGTCGCGACGTCGGCATAGCCAAAGCCGCGCTGGGTCACCACCGTGCCATCCTTGACCACCACGACCACCGCGCCCGCTGCGTCGCCGCGCCGCAGCGCAAAAGGCATATAGCCGTCGAGCCACGCGTCGACGTCGCCTTTCACGAGCGCGGGTGCGAGCCGGGGTTCGCCCTCGTCGCGCACCGCCGCGGTCGGGGCTGCAGCCGGACGCGCCGCCGCATCGCTCGCCGGCGACCCCACGAACAGGACGAGCCAGGCCGCCCCCAGCCATCCGCACAAACTCGGGACCCGCATTCGCCCTCCCCCTTCCGAGATCGCGGCCCATGACCGGCCGCACACAAGAAATTTCTCATTTTGAAATATTTTCAAAACGGAGCATAAACATCCTGTATGGAAATTTGTCAACGGCGGTCGCACCCGCGCGGGCACGCACGCCGCCGACCCCGAAAGGATGCGATTTCAGGAAAAGAAGCCGCGGCCGCGGCCGAAGCGGCCCCGCAAGGGCGTGCCCGGCTAGTCCGGGAGGAGTTTTTCGCGGTCGACGGGATGCAGCGCCGACTTCAGGTCGGCGTCGGTCGCCGAACAGACCGACAGGATACGGCACGGCGCGTCGCCGACCGCAACATAGCCATGCCCCATCGATGCGTCGAAATAGACCGAATCGCCGGTCTTGAGCAGCGAGGGCGCGTAGATGTCGCTGTGAAACTCGCACTCGCCCTCGAGGACAAGCACATATTCCTCGCCCGAGTGGCGCATCAGATCGCCGAAATCCTCGATCGAGCGCACCTTGATGTCGATGATCATCGGATTGAGGAGCTTGTTGAGAAGATCCGCCGAGGGATAGGTGTAATTATAGGTCGCCGTCTGGATCGAGGGCCCCTCGCCCGCGGGCGTGATGCTGCGGCGCCCGTTGGCGGTGTGCGTTGCGGCAGGCAGCGCGGCCGCGGCGGCGAAAAGCCGCGTGATGTCGATTTCGAGTCCCTGGCTGAGGCGCAGCAGCTTTTCATAGCCGAGCGACATCTTGCCTGTTTCAATCTTTGACAAAGTTGAAACGGGAATGCGCGTCCGCTCGCTGACTTCGGCGAGGGTCCAGCCCTTCTCGGTCCGCAATTCCCGCAGAAATGTCCCCGGATTGCTGTCGACGGCGGTCCGGCGGTCGCTACCGGGCGAGCCCGGATGACGCGTGGCCGACATCTCGGTCCTTTCAATCGTTTTTCTCATCTAGCACATATTTGCTCATTTCTCCCGTCGATCAAGCGAGGATAATTTGGGGCGCCGCACGTCCGGCGGAAAAAGCGCGCGCTTCCGGCGCTGCACAGGGCAGCGCCGGGCCCGTTTTCGGCCGTCGCGCCCGACGGGTCGACGCATCGCGCAGGGGCGGCGCGGTACGCCGCTGGCGCCGGTTCCCGCACGAAATTGCGCAGGGACGCGACCCGAGCGCGCGTCGCCCCCTACGACAGGATTTTCGCGACGATCAGAACCGGTAGCCGATCGTCCCCATGACGTTGCGCGGCGCCCCCATGAAACAGTCCCCGCGGTCGAGGCACGAGGCATAATAGATGTTATTGAACAGGTTGGTCGCGTTGACCGCGAAGCGCCATTTGTCCCATGTGACCTCGGCGAGCGCGTCGACCGTGGTGTTGTCGGGCGTGACGATCGTCCACGTCGGGCCGACCGACGTCCGCTTGCCGGTATAGACGACCCCCGCGCCGAGCCGCAGCTGCGCGCCGTCCGCCACCCCGAAGCTTTTGGTCGCCCACGCCGAGGCGTTGTGGCGCGGCAGGTAGATGAAATAGTCGCTGTCGTGCGCGGTGAGCTTGTTATAGCCGTAGTTCACCAGCAGCTCGAAATCGCCGGGCAGCGCGCGGCTCGCTTCGAGCTCGATCCCCTTGGTGGTGAGCTTGCCCGACTGGAGGCGGACGCCCGGCGTCGGGCCATCGATCGGACGGCCCGCTTCGCGGATGTGGAAGGCGGTGACCGTCACCAGCGTATGGAGATCGGGCTGCCATTTCATGCCGGCTTCATATTGCGTTCCGGTCTGCGGCTTCAGCCGCACGAGGTCGGTTGCGGCGGGGGTGATCGGCAGGAAGCTTTCGGTGTAGCTGAAGAAGGGCGAGAAACCCGCGCCGAGTTCGCCGATGATCCCGGCGCGGAAGGTCGTGGCCTTGTCGGTCGCGCTGGTGCCGTTGGAATAATGCGACTTCACCCGGTCGCGGCGCGCGCCGAGGACGACCGAGACGCGATCCCAGAAGCGGATCTGGTCCTGGACATAGATGCCCAGCTGCTTTTGCGTGTCGGTCGCCCAGTCGGGGCCGATCGCCGGGATCGTCAGCGCATCATAGTCGATGTCGTAAAGGTCGATCACCTCGAAGCCGAAGCCGCCGCGCTTGCGAACCTTGTTCCAGCTATAATCGACGCCGGCGAGCAGCGTGTGCTCGACCGCGGCGCCGGTGTTGAACTGGAACTGGAGGTTGCTGTCGGTCGAGAAGACGTTCGCGCGCGCGATGCTGCCGTCGCTGTAGAGCCCGATCAGCCGCCCGGCGGGATCGAGATACGGGTTGGTCGGGTTCGAATAGCTGTTCGTATAATGGGTGAAATAGCTGAGGTCGCTGTCGATGTAGCGCGCCTTGGCGCTCAGCCGGACCGCGTCGCCGAAGCGGTGGGTGATGCTGCCGCCACCCTGGAGCAGGCGCCCGTCATAGCGGTCCCAGCCGGGCTTGCCGACGAAAAGATAGGGATCGAGCCGGTCGGGGTTGGCCGGATTGTCGCGCAGCGTGCCGACGATTGGCAGGAATTGCGGCGTCGAGCCGCCGTCATCCTCCTGATAGAGGCCGGTGAGGACGATATCGGTGTCGGGGGTCGGTTGCCAGCGGATCGACGGCGCGAACATCACGCGGTCGTCGGGGACATGGTCGACATAGGTGTCGGCGTCGCGGACGCGGCCGACCGCGCGGATCGCGAAGCTGTCGGACAGCGCGAGGTTGACGTCGCCGAGCACCTCCTTGCGGTCATGGCTGCCGTAAACGAGGTTGAGTTCGCCGCGCGTCTCGAAATCGGGCGCCTTCGACACGAGGTTGACGATGCCGCCGATCGACCCCTGCCCGAAAAGCACCGACGCCGGGCCGCGCACGACCTCGACGCGCGAGAAATTATACGGGTCCGACGTGATGCTCGCATAATAGCTGAAGATGTCGCGCATCCCGTCGCGGAACTGGAGCGCGTCGATGCCACGGATCACGAAGCCGTCGACGCGGGTGTCGCGGCCATAGGGGTTGGCGGTGATGCCCGCGGTGTAGCGCACCGTGTCGCTGATGTTGATCGCCCCCTGCGCAAGATACTGGTCGTCGGTGACGACGGTGACCGGCTGCGGCGTTTCGATCAGCGGTGTTTCGGTCTTGGTCCCCGCCATGCTTTCGCTGCGCGCACCGGTCACGACGATGTCGCGCCGCGCATCCGCCGCTTCGTCGACCTCGTCGGCGCAGGCGATGCTGCTGCCGAGGGCGCTGCAGGCGAGCAGGGCAAATCTGGCAAAGTTCATGGGAGAGTCCTTCTTTTTTGATGCGCGGAAGATGCCGGAACGGGCGATCGCCGCCGCCGCAGACCGTGTTGAAATCATGTGCCCCCTCGCCGGTGGCGGCTCTTGCCAAAGCCGATCTTTTATTGCAAATGATTCTTATTACTAATTTGCAACCGATAGCAGTTGCGAAGCACTCGCAACAAGGTCTGCGCGTCAGGCCGGCGTATCGGTGGAAATCCGGGGCATTTTGAGGTGATATTGCAGGCGGGATCGCGCGAGCGACTTCGACATATGGCGGCGCTGGCGGCGCGAATCATCGCCGCGATCGGCGGCGGCTATGCGCTGGCGGCGCTGGCGACGGCGTGGCTCGCGCGCATCCTGCCGCTGCCGGCGGTCGAAGCGACCGTCGCCGCGACGCTCGCCTCGTTCCTCTTCTATGCGGCCGCGATCATCACCGCCTTCGCGCTGCGCAGCGTCGTGCGCGTCTGGCTCTGCTTCGCGCTCGCCGCGGCGCTCCTCGGCGGGCTGCTGTGGATCGCGCTCCCGGCGGGAGCACCGCTGTGAAGGCCGGCTTCCGTCAGTCGATGGCGTGGCTCCACACCTGGTCGGGACTGTTGTTCGGCTGGCTGCTGTTCGCGGTCTTCGCGACGGGCACGTCGGCCTATTTCCAGGAAGAGATCACCGCCTGGATGCAGCCCGAGGTGCACGCGCGCGTCGGCGAGCCCGCCGCGGCGACGCAGGCGGCGGCCGGATGGCTGCGCCGGACCGCGCCCGATTCGCCGAGCTGGTTCATCACCCCGCCCGGCAAGCGCAGCGCCGTCACCCAGGTCTATTGGGAACCCGGTCCCGACACCCCCGCCGACGCGAAGACGCAGGCGACGCTCGGCGGCGATGGCGAGAAGGTCGCGGCGCGCGAGACGCGCGGCGGCAACTTCCTCTACCGCTTCCACTACGACCTTCATTACATGCCGGTGATCTGGGCGCGCTGGATCGTCGGCGTCGCGGCGATGTTCATGCTGATCGCCATCCTGTCGGGGATCGTCACCCACAAGAAGATCTTCGCCGATTTCTTCCTGCTCCGGCTTGGCAAGGGACAAAGGAGCTGGCTCGACGCGCATAATGTCACGGGGGTGCTCGTCCTGCCCTTCTACCTGATGATCACCTACACCGGGCTCGTCACGCTCGCGACGCAATATATGCCGTGGGGGATTGCGGCGAATTATCCGTCCGCGGACAAATTCTTCGAAGAGGCCTTTCCCTACGCGACGCCGCCCGAACGGAGCGGCAAGGCCGTCCCGCTCGCCCCGATCGCGTCGATGATGGCACGCGCATCGCACGAATGGGGCGGCCGCCCCGTCGGCTATGTCCGCGTCATCAATCCCGGCGACGCGACCGCGACGGTCGAGATTTCGGCGTCGCGCGACGACGCCATGTCGGCGCGGTCGAGCACGCTGACCTTTGACGGCACAACCGGCAAGCTCGCCGCGCGTCAGCGCGAACCCGGCGGCGCGCGCACGACCGAGGGGGTGATGATCGGGCTCCATATCGGCCGCTATGCCGGCGACATGCTGCGCTGGCTCTATTTCCTGTCGGGGCTCGCGGGGACCGCGATGGTCGCGACCGGCCTGATCCTGTGGACCGTGAAACGCCACGCCAGACTGCCCGATCCCGAACGGCCGCACCTTGGCTTCCGGATCGTCGAGAAGCTCAATATCGCGGCGATCGCGGGCGTGCCGATCGCGATCGCGGTCTATTTCCTCGCGAACAGGCTGATCCCGCCGGGGCTCGCCGGCCGCGGCGACGGGGAAATCCGGGGCTTTTTCATCGCGTGGGGTGCCGCCGCGATCTGGGCGCTCGCGCGCCCCGCGCCGCGCGCCTGGCCCGAACTGCTCGCCGCCGCGGCGCTGCTGTTCGCCGCGGTGCCGCTCGCGAGCGCGCTGACCACCCCGCGCAACCTGCTGGCCAGCCTCGCGGCGGGCGACAGCGTGTTCGCCGGTTTCGAGCTGGCCCTGCTGTGCCTCGCCGCGGCTTTCGGCTGGGCGGCGCGAAAGGCGAGCCGGCGCCGGCCGGCCGCGACGCCCGCGCGCCGGCATGCCCCCGCCGGGGCCGCGGCATGATCCACCTCCTCCTTTTTGCCGTCGCCTGCGCGGCCTTCGCCGCGCTCTGCCTCGCGCGGCCACGCCACCAGCGCGACCTCCTCGGCCGTTCGCTCGGCGACCGGTCGACGCGCGCCTTGGGCGCCGCGGGCGGGGCGCTGCTCGCGTCCGGCTTCGCCGCGGCCGGCCTGACGCTCGGCTGGGGCTATGGCCTCGTCGAATGGCTCGGCCAGGCGGGCGTCGGCGCCGCGCTCATCGTCCTCTTCCTCCACTATCGCACCCGCTTGCCGCGAAAACACCGACCCCAAGGAGATAAACGATGATGAAACGCCTCACCGCCGCGGCCGCCGCCGCGCTGTTCGCCCTCCCCGCTTCGGCGCACGAGGTCTGGATCGAGCGCGACGCGAGCGGGCCCGCGCGCATCTATCTGGGCGAGCCGGCCGACGTCGTCCCCGCCGCGGGCGATCCCGAGTTTCCGAAGCTGAAGGCGCCGACGCTGTTCCACGCCGACCGCGGCAAACCCGCGCCGCTCGTGCGCCGCGCGAACCATATCGAGGCCGCGGTCGCGGGTCCGGGCGACGTCCGCCTCACCGACGACAATGTCTTCGCGCCCTGGCAGGGCGAGGGCGACCGATGGGAGGGTGTCGTCTATCATGCGCGCGCCGGCCGCGCCGAACCGAAGGCGGTGCTCGACCTCGAAATCAGCCCGGTCAGCGCGGGCGCCGACCGCTTCGCCGTCAGCTGGCTCGGCCAGCCGCTGCCCGGCGCGAAGGTCACGGTCATCAACGCCGACCGCTCGCAGAAGAGCTTCACCGCCGACGCGCAGGGCCGCGTCGCGGTTCCGGTGACCGCGCCGGGCCGCTACCTGCTATCGGTCTCGCACGATGTCGAAGGCGCGCGCGCGCTCGGCGGGAAGACGGTCGCGAAGACCATCCATGTGTCGACGCTGACCTTCGTCGCACCCTAGGGCCGGGACCCTGCGGCCGGAGAAATGGCCGCAGGGTCAAATGTTCAGTCGCGAGTGACTTTCCCGCTCAGGGCTGTTCGCCCGGGAAGAGCAGCAACCAGTCGGCCTCGGCCTGGATGCGCGCGAAAAAGCCCCAGCTGTCGACGTTGATCGAACGCTGCAGCCACGGCTTCGCCTTCTCCGGCTCGCCGCGCAGGATATGATAGTTGGCGAGGCTGTAGGCGGTCGATGCCGCGACACCGTCGGCCGTCGCGAAGGCGCGGCCGCTGTCCTTGTCGCTGAAGAAGCTGTCGGCGGCGCGGTGGCCCTTGAACAATTGCAGCCCGTCGAAATAGGTGTCCGACCCGCCCTTCGGATGCACCTCGAACAGGGTCAGGTCATAATCGTCGAGCAGCTTCTGCGCCTCGCGCAGCTTCCCGGCGCGCGCGAGCGACAGATATTCCCAATAGCCGTTCGCGGTGCGCGCCTCGACATCATGGGTAAAGGCGGCCGATTCGGCCGACTTCGCGAACCATTTCGCCGCATTGTCGAAATCATGCTTGGCGAAATAGGCTTGGCCCAAGTGGTAGTAGAGATAATATTGCACGACGTCGGGGTCGCCCGGAAAATAGTCGGGACCCGGCTTTTCGCGTTCGAGCGGCTGGTTTTCGTACAGCTTCGCCGCCTTCAGCCCCAGCTCGATCGACTTGTCGAATTCGCGCAGCGAAAAGGCGCGGTGCGCGCGGTGACGCAGCAGCTTGCCCGAATTGGGGAAGCGCTTCAGCGCCTGATCGTAGACCGCCGCCGATTCCTTCGAATAGCCCTGATAGAAGAGGATGCGGCCGTACCAGGTCGCGCTGTCGACCGTCATATTGGCCTCATACGCCGCCTTGGCATCGCGCGCCGCGCGGTCGAGCGTTTCGGTCGCAGCGACATTGGCGTTGCGCGTCTGCGTCGTGACCATCGGCTTGCCGAGCAGGGAGGTGCCCTGCACGCTGCCCTCCTGCGCCGTGGCCGCCAGCGGCATCGCCAGCATCAGCAGGCCGGCCGACGCCAGCCATTTCAGTTTCCCGGGGACCATTTTAAACCTCCTCCAACAGATAGTGTTCAGTCGATATCGAGATCGAATTTCACGCCCTGCGCGAGCGGGAGCGACGTCGAATAATTCACCGTCGCGGTAACGCGGCGCATATAATTCTTCCAGCTGTCCGACCCCGACACGCGGCCGCCGCCGGTCACCTTCTCGCCGCCGAACGCGCCGCCGATCTCGGCGCCGCTCGTCCCGATGTTGACGTTGACGATACCGCAGTCGCTGCCCTCGGCCGACTGGAAGCGCTCGGCCTCGCGCACATCGTTGGTGAAGATGCACGACGACAGCCCCTGCGGCACGCCGTTCTGGAGCGCGATCGCTTCGTCGAGGGTCGAATAGGACAGGACGTAGAGGATCGGCGCGAACGTCTCTTCGCGGACGATCGCGCTCTGCGCGGGCATTTCGACGATGGCGGGGCGGACATACCAGGCGTCCGGCGACCCGGCGATCGCGATCCGCTCGCCGCCGTGGACGGTGCCGCCTTCGGCGCGCGCCCGGTCGAGCGCGCGCTGCATCGCGTCGAAGGCTGCCTTGTCGATCAGGGGGCCGACGTGCGTGTCGTCCGCCAGCGGGCTCCCGATGTTGAGGCTGCCCGCCGTCGCGATCAGGCGCTTCACGAAATCGGCGCGGATGCTGTCGTGGAGGATCAGGCGGCGCAGCGTCGTGCAGCGCTGGCCGCACGTACCCGTCGCGGCGAAGACCGTACCCCGGAGGGCGAGGCCGATATCGGCGCTCGGCGCGACGATCGCGGCGTTGTTGCCGCCGAGTTCGAGCACCGCGCGGCCGAAGCGCCGCTGGACGCGCACGCCGACATCCTGCCCCATGCGCACGCTGCCCGTCGCGCTGACGATCGCGATGTCCGGATGGTCGGCGATGATGCCGCCGCATTCGGCGCCGCCAATCGCGATCTGGACCAGATGCTCGGGCGCAAATTCATGGTCGGCGGCCGCTTTCTGGAGCAGCTTGCCGAACGCGAGCGCCGTCAGCGGCGTCTTTTCCGAGGGTTTCCAGATCGCGCTGTCGCCGCAGACGAGCGCGACCGTCGTGCCCCATGCCCACACCGCGGCGGGGAAGTTGAACGCCGAGATCAGCCCGAGCGGGCCGAGCGGGTGCCAATATTCGGTCAGCCGGTGCTCGGCGCGCTCCGATGCGATCGTCAGCCCGAAGAGCTGGCGCGACAGGCCGACGGCATATTCGCAGATGTCGATGACCTCCTGCACCTCGCCGCGCGCCTCGGTCAGGATCTTGCCATTCTCGATCGTCAGCAGGCGCGACAGCGCCTCCTTGTGCTCGCGCACGAGCTGGCCGTAGCGCCGGATAAGTTCGCCGCGATGCGGCGCGGGCACCTGCTTCCACGCGAGGAAGGCCGCCTGCGCCTGCGCGGCCATCGCGTCGACGTCGGCGGGCTGATGCATTTTCAGCGACGCGAGCGTCGACCCGTCGATCGGCGAAAGGACGTCGAGGTCGGACCCCAGATCGCCCGCGAGCGACAGGCCGAGTTCGCCGAAGATGTCGGCGACGGCGTCGGCAAGGGCGCCCGCTGCCGGCTGCGGGGAGAGAGAGATGTCGATAGCGTTCATTTTTCTGTCCGTAAAAAGCGTTGCGAGAATTTGGGTCAACCTGCGGCTCAGCGCCGGTCGTGGACGATGATCCGGCCGTCCTTGATCACGGTGGCGACCCGTTCCATCACCGAAATGTCGCGAGCGGGATCGCCCGCGACGGCGACCATGTCGGCGAATTTGCCGACCTCGATCGTCCCCAGATTGGCCGACTGGTCGAGGAGCGCGGCGGCGTCGACCGTCGCCGACCGCAGCGCCGCCATCGGCGTCATCGGCCCCTGCTCGACCATCAGCCGGAACTGGCGCGCATTCTGTCCGTGCGGCGATACGCCCGCGTCGGTGCCGAAGGCGAATTTGACCTTGTGCTGGACCGCGAGACGGATATTGCGTCCCGCGACGCGGCGCGCTTCGGCCATCTTCGCCTGCACCGCGGGGCTCGCGTCACCTTCCTTCCGCGAATCGAGCAGCCCGAGCGTCGGCACCAGCCACGTGCCGCGCTTCGCCATCGCCTGCGCCGTCTCCGCATCGAGCCACGTGCCATGCTCGATCGAATCGACCCCCGCGCGGACCGACGCGGCAACGCCTTCGCCGCCATGCGCATGCGCCGCGACCTTGAGCCCGAGGCTGTGCGCGGTGGTGACGATCGAGACCAGTTCCGCGTCGCTCAGATGCTGGCCCAGCCCGCGCGCCTGCTGCGACATGATGCCGCCGGTCGAGGTGATCTTGATCAGGTCGGCGCCATATTTCGCCGCCTCGCGAACGCGCAGCGCGCATTCGGTCGCGCCGGTGCAGGCACCGGTATAGTCATAGGGAAACAGCGCCTCGGTCGTCTTGCGATTGAGCCCCGACATGTCGCCATGGCCGCCGACGATCGACAGCGAGGTGCCCGACAGGAAGATGCGCGGGCCGGTAACGGTGCCGTCGTTGATCGCATCGCGCAGCGCGTGGATCGAAGAACCGTCCGACCCGACGTCGCGAACGGTGGTGAACCCCGCCTCGAGGGTCTTTTTCGCATTGGAAAAGGCGAAGAGCGCGACGTCCTCGGGCGTGTCGACGGCCGCCGACCACAGCTTCGTTTCGGGGGCGAAGCTGAAGTGGACATGCGTGTCGATCAGGCCGGGCAGCACGGTCCGGTCCTTGAGGTCGATCGTGGGCACATCGGGCCGATCGATGTACCCCGGCCGGATCTCGGCGATCCGGTGGTCGCGAACGACGATCGTCGTGGGGCCAAGCGCCGGTTCGCCGGGAATCGCGATGACCGCGCCGGCATGGATCACCAGCTCCTCGCGCGGTGCGGGCGCCGCGGCCGCCGTCCCCGCCGGCAACGCGCTCATGATCGATGTCGCCAGCACGCCGATACGAAACCCCGACCGCGCGGGCTTTGCCGGTTTGACCCTGTCCATCACTCGAAAAACTCCCGCCGACCACACGCCCGAAGATCGCCTTCGTGCCGCCATCCATCGCATAGGAATATTTTGCTGGTTGGGCAATAAATTTTATGATAGGAAAATTATGAAGAATGAGATGGGCCCCGGAAATTTGGACGTTTCCGGGTGGGGAAATGGGTTACCAAGGAGGGAAAAATGTCGAAGTTCGTTTCACGCCTGCTGTTGTCGTCGGCGGTCGCTTTCGCGATCGCGCCTGCCGCGCAGGCCCAGACGGCACCGCCCGAGGCCGAGGGCGCCGCGACCGATGACGGCGGCAGCGACATCGTCGTGATCGGCACGCGCCGCAAGGACCGCTCGATCACCGACAGCTCGGTCGCGATCGACGTGATCGCGCCCGAACAGATTGCGACGACCGGCTATTCGGACGTGAACGACGCGCTGCGCACGCTGGTGCCCGCATTCAACGCGCAGCGCCTGCAGGGCAACGACGGCTCCTCGTTCGTGCGCCCGGTCACGCTGCGCGGCTCGCCGGCCGACCATGTGCTGCTGCTGATGAACGGCAAGCGCCGTCACCGCGCGTCGATCGTGCAGATCGGCACCGGCCATGCCTCGACTTCGGGCTCGCAGGGCCAGGATTTCAACGTCATCCCGCCGATCGCGCTGTCGAGCGTCGAAGTGCTGCGCGACGGCGCGTCGGCGCAATATGGTTCGGACGCGATCGCCGGCGTGATCAACTTGGAGCTCAAAAAGGCAAAGAGCGGCGGCTCGATCATCGGTCAGGTCGGTGAATATTACACCTCCGGCGGCCGTACCTACGACATCCAGGGGCACATTGCGGTGCCTGTAGGCGACAATGCCTATTTCAACATCGCCGCCCAATATACCGATCAGGCCAAGGCCTATGCCAGGAAGGCGACCCATGCGGGCGCCGAAGCGATGCGGGCGATGGGCATTCCCGGTATCCCCGAGCATCCCGAAGGCAATCTCGATCCGCGCTACATGGCGCTCAAGTCGGTGTGGAACGCCGGCATCGAACTCGGCGACGAACTCGAACTCTACAGCTTCGGCAATTATATGACGGGCAAGAGCTCGGTCACCTTCGGTCTGCGCCAGCCCATCACGGCGGGCGGCCTGAACCGCCACGGCACCTATGCCAATTCGGCGTTCGACCTGTCACCCGCGCACCCCGAATTGTTCAACCTTGCCGCCATCTACCCGGGCGGCTTCACGCCCGAATTTCGCGGCCACCTCGAAGATTTCAGCGCCTTGGTCGGCCTTCGCGACCAGGCGGGGCCGCTGACGTGGGACCTGTCGGCGCGCTACGGCACGAACACCGTCGACTATTCGATCACCGGCACGATCAACGCCTCGATGGGGGTCAGGTCGCCGACCGCATTCAAGCCCGGCTCGCTCACCCAGCGCGAAATCCAGTTCGACGCCGAAGTCTCCTATGAGCTGAGCAAGGACATCCTCGTCTTTGCCGGTGCCAGCCACCGCAAGGAAACCTACGTCATCGGCGAGGGCGATGTCGCGAGCTACACGACGGGTCCGCTGCGGGACCTGCCCGCTGGATCGAACGGCTTCCAGGGCTTTTCGCCCGAATTCGCCGGCAGCTTCGATTCGAACAGCTATGCGGTGTTCAGCGAAATCGATGCCGACATTACGTCCTGGTGGAACCTGTCGGCCGCGGCGCGCTACGAAGACTATGACCAGTTCGGCGACAATTTCAGCTACAAGGCCTCGACGCGCTTCGAGCTGAGCGATGCCTTTGCGCTGCGCGGTTCGGTCAGCACCGGCTTCCGCGCTCCCGCCGCGGGGCAGGTGTTCGGCACCAGCCTGACCTCGCAGCTCGACGGCGTCGGCGGCTTCATCCTCGACGCCGTGCTGGTTCCGGGGTCGCCCGCCGCGCAGGTCTTCGGCTCGCAGGCGCTGACGCCCGAAACCTCGTTCAACATGTCGGCGGGCGTCGTCTTCACCGGCCTCGACGGTTTCCTGACCACGCTCGATTTCTACCAGATCGACGTCGACGACCGCCTGCTGCTGACGCCGTCGCGCAACACCACCGCCGCCGAGCGCGCCGCGTTGGCCGCGATCAACTTTCCGAACGGCGCCGACATCCAGCAGGTGCGCTATTTCCAGAACGAGATGGACACGCGCGTGCGCGGTTTCGACCTCGTCAGCACCTATCGCCACAGCTGGTCGGACAATGCCTCGACCGACTTCAGCCTGGCCGTGAACTATAATGAACAGCATCTGAGAGGCGCACCGCCTCCGGGCTTCAGCCCGGCGATCGTGACCGAGTTCGAACGCGGCACCCCGCGCTGGCGCGGCAATTTCTCGGCGACGACCAAGGTCGGCGATTTCGGCTTGATGGCGCGCGCGATCCATTATGGCGCGTGGCGGCGCCTCGACGGCGCGACCTTCCTGCCGCGCAAGGCAGTGACCCTGTTCGACGCCGAAGTGACCTGGTCGGGCATTCAGGATGTCGAACTGAGCGTCGGCGCGCGCAACATCTTCAACATCTTCCCGCCGGGCCGCGGCCCGGCGCGCGCCCGCGCCGGCCTGATCTATGACAATCACAGTGTATTCGGGGTCGCTGGCGGCTTCTATTATTTGAATGCCAAGTATAAATTCTGATCTCGTCTGTTAGAGATCGGCGCGTATTTCCGGTGGGCACATACGGCGTTGGCATAGCCGATATGCCAATATCGTAGCCTATCGGAAATTTGTGCCTTATAGATGGCGGCGGCTGATTGGCCGGACCTCTTCCCCCAGCCGTCCCCCATTGGCCGATGCCATGCGATCTCGAGCAAGTGAAGGATTGGAGATTTATGCCGCCCAGAAATGGAGACGAGCCGGAAGTTCTGGGTGCCGTTCGTACCGCGAAGCGGCCTCGATCCGAAGGCTTTCATCTGGGTGAGCGATTGCGCCAGTTGCGCAAGGAACGCGGGATGACGCTGGAGGATGCGGGACGCCTGACCGCGCTCGCCGCCTCGACGCTGTCGAAGATCGAGAACGACCAGATGTCGCCGACGTTCGACGTCGTGCAAAAGCTGGCCGCGGGCTTCGATATCGACATCACCGAATTGTTCGCGAGCAATTCGGGGCAGGATGCCGCGGGGCGGCGCAGCGTCACGATGGACGGCGCGGGCCGCCTGATGGAAACCGCGGTGTACCGCCACCGGCTGATCGCGGCAGAGCTCAAGAACAAGCGGATCCTGCCGTTCGTCACGACGATCAAGGCGCGCAGCCTCGAGGATTTCAAGAGCTGGTCGCAGCACAGCGGCGAGGAATTCCTCTATGTGCTCGAAGGCGAAATCTGTTTCCAGACCGAGCATTACGAGCCTGCGATCCTCGGCGTCGGCGACAGCATCTACATCAACAGCAGCATGCAGCACGCCGCCTATTCGACGAGCGAGGAAGACGCCGTCGTGCTGTGGGTCAACACCGGCTGACCGGCCCGACGCATCCGCTTCATCAATAGGCTTGCAATAATTTTCCTATACGCTAATTTCTTTCCAATAGAAAATTGGAGAGGGCGAAGCGATGGACAGACGGAATTTCATCCTGTCGGGGGCGGCGCTGTCCGCCGCGATGGCTCTTGCCCCCGGCGCGGCGGCCCGCACGGCAGCGCGGCCGCTCACCTTCGACGCGATGGGCGAGGTGCGCTTCGAATATGACGCGGCGCTGATCGGCCAGATGCGCGCGAGCGGGCTCGATGCCATCACCATCACGCTCTGCGACCCCAAGGCCTATGAGGGGCAGGCCTATGAGGAGGCGGTGCAGGCGGTGCTCGACCATGACGCGCATATCGCGAAGCATCCCGAGCTGTTCCTGAAGGCGACGAAGACCAGCGACATCGACCTCGCGCGCAAGAACGGCCAACTCGCGCTGTTCTACCTGTTCCAGAACAGCACCCAGTTCGGGCGCGACCTCGACAATGTCGACCTGTTCCACAAGCTCGGCGTGCGGTCGGCGCAGATCACCTATAACGACCAGAACTGGGCGGGCGCTGGGTGCAAGGAACTCGGCGCGAACGGCCTCACCCATTTCGGGCGCGACCTCGTCGGCCGCATGAACGAACGCCGCATGCTGATCGACCTGTCGCATTCGAACATGCAGACGATGGCCGACACGATCGCCGCGTCGAAGGTTCCCGTGATCGTCTCGCACACCGCGTGCATGGCGGTGCACCGGAACGTCCGCAACACGACCGACGCCAATCTGCGCCTGCTCGCCGACCGGGGCGGGGTCGCCGGCATCTGCCAGATGCGGCCGTTCCTGACCACGAAGCGCGACGACGCGCTGCCCGAATATTTCCGCCATATCGACCATGCGGTGAAGGTGATGGGCGCCGACCATGTCGCGATCGGCAGCGACCGCGACCACCGCGTCGTCGAGATGACCGACGCCTATATCGCCGAGCTGAAGCGCGAGGAGGGCGCGAATTTCAACGACGCCGACTGGCCGCTGTTCATCAACGAACTCAACGGCCCGCGCCGCATGGAAGTCGTGTGGGACGGCGTCCGCAAGCTCGGCTACCCGTCGGGCACCGCCGAAAAGATCATGGGGACCAACCTCCGCCGCATCTATCAGGAGGTGATCGGATGAACCCGCGCATCGCGATCCGTTCTTCGAGCCTCGCCCTTGCCTTGCTGCTGCTGGCAGCCCCTGCGTCGGCGAATGTCCCTGCCGCCGGCGCGGGGAATTGCGCCACCAGCCTGATCGGTACGCCGCTGACGATACCTGAATTCCCGCCCGCGACGCAGAAGATCCTCGACGAGGATATCGCGATCGCCGCGGCGGCGCTGCGCATCGCGCCCGACCGCGAGGACAGCCACATCTGGTACGGCCGCCGCCTCGATTATGCGGGCCGCATCTGCGACGCGGTCGACGCGTTCAGCGCCGGGATCAGGCAGTTCCCGGACAGCTACAAGCTCTACCGCTTCCGCGCGCGCGACCTGACGCGCGCGCGGCGGTTCAAGGAGGCGCTCGCCGATTATGAAAAGGCGCTCGAACTGATGGGCGACACCCCCGACACGTTCGAGCCCGACGGCATGCCCAACCCGGTCGGGCTGACGATCAGCACCTATCGCGGGAACATCGTCTATTATCATGCGCAGACGAGCTTCGCGACGGGCGACTATCCGACGATGGTGTCGGGCATGGCGAAATCGCTCGCGCTCGCCGCCGACTTCGCGCGCGACGACATGCGCGTGCCGACCGCCTACTGGACCTATCTCGCGTATCGCAAGATGGGCGAACATGCGAAGGCACGCGCGGCGATCGACGCGATCGAGCCGGGGCTGAAGCTGATCGAGAATTTCACTTATTATCAGGCGGTGCAGATCATGCAGGGCCGGCTCGATCCGGCGGCGTTCAAGGACAGCCGCGACAGCACGATCAAGTTCGCGATCGCGATGGAACGCCGCTTCGCGGGCGACGAAAAGGGCGCGAAGGCGCTGTTCACCGAAATCGTCCGCGAAAATCCGCAGGGGCATTGGCCGTCGGAAGCCGAACTCGCGCAGCCCGGCCGCGCCTCGGCCTTCAGCGCGGCGAAGGGCGAGCCTTCGAGGACCGCGCCGGCCACCCCGCCGCTCATGCCGGCACCGCCTTGCCGCGCGCATAATCCTGCGTGCCGCGGGTGAAGACCCTGTCACCCGGAAGCAGCGCGTCGGTCGCATGCGCGGGGGCGCCCGCGAGTTCGGCATAGAGCGGCGCGAAGTCGGTGGTCAGCGTCTGCTCCAGCAGATCCTCGAAGCTGTCGATGACGAAATAGCTCTGCTGGTAATCGTCGATCCGGTAATCGGTCTGCATCAACCGCCCGAGGTCGAACCCGATGCGATGCGGCGAGGCATCGTCGAGCGCGAAGACCGACTCGCCATAGGAGAAGACGATCCCCGCGCCATAGATGCGCAGGCCCCCGGCGGTGTCGATCAGCCCGAACTCGACCGTGTACCAATAGAGGCGCGCGAGATTTTCGAGCCCGCCCGAGCGTCGCAACCGCCTCCTCGCACTTCGCGCTGTGCAGACCAAATATAGCACACAGCTTCCCGTCTGACGTCGCGATGCGACGATCCGGCCGCAAACAAGCGCGCTATTGCGGCACGCCCGCCAGCAAGGTCATGCGAAGCCGCTCGACCATGGCATCATCCAGACCCAGTCCCTCACGGACATAGCCGTCGAACGACCCATGGCGTTTTTCGACTTCGGCAAAGGCCGCCTCGATATAGGCGGCGCGCACGCCGAGCACGGGCTCGAGATTCTCGCGCGCAATTGGCGTCGACGCGCTGCCGGCCGCGGCGAGGATGGCCTCGTTCTTGGCGCGCAGATAATCGTTGCTCGCGAGATAATCGGCCATCACCGTTTCGCGCGGGACGCCAAGGATCGTCAGGATCACCGCGGTGGCCCAGCCCGTGCGGTCCTTGCCCGCCGTACAGTGATAGAGGGTCGGCCCGGCGTCTTCGGCGCCGATCCGGCCGAGCAACGCGCTATAGGCGGTCCGTGCGCTGTCCAACGATACGAATTCGCGGTTGGCCTCGGTCAGCATCGCGGCGCCCTTGCCGGTGTTGATCAACGTCATCGCCTGACGCATGTCGCCGCCAAGCCCGTGGCTGTCGGCGGCGACATCGAGCACGAGATGCTCGGCGCCCGTAGGCAGACGATCGGGTTCGCGGCTGCGTTCGGTTGCCGTCCGCAGGTCGGCGACGAGTGCGATCCCGAGGTCGCCCATCGCGGCAAGGTCGGTATCGCTCAGCCGGTCGAGCTGGTCCGAACGGTAGAGCATCCCCATCTTCACCCAGCGGCCGTCGGCCGTGCGGTAACCGCCGATGTCGCGCAAATTGGGGATCGTCTTGAGGTGAAGCCCGCGGTCCGCGATGACCAGCGGGGCGCCGCGGTCGGGGACGAGCGCGAAGAACCAGCGCTTGCCGGGGGCAAGGCCGGAAACCCGGATACTGCCCGCCGCATCCCCCTGTCCCACCGGTTTCGTCCGGTCGCTCACTGCGGAATCGGTGCCCGCATACACCGTCACCCGGCCCGCGCCCGGCGCGGACCAGCTGATCGTGCCATCCGCCGATACGGCGGCGGCGGTGAAGGGAATGACGCCCGGCTGCTCGGCAACCGCGCCGGCGACCGGCCGCTGGTCGACCGTTGCGCATGCCGGCAGCGTCAGGACCAATGTGGCTGCAAGGATGGCCCGCCAGATCGGGTGATCGCGATTCCGCATTTTCGGCTTCCTTCCCGTGTTCAGCCGCGCTGCGACGAGATGTTGCCGCCGTCGACGACGAGTTCGGCGGCGGTGATGTAGCTCGCTTCGTCCGAGAGCAGGAAGCGCACGACGCGTCCGATCTCCTCGGGCCCGCCGATGCGTTCGAGCAGGATGCGCTTTTCGAAAAAGCCCTCGGGCAGATTGTCGACCGCGGGCTTCATCATCGGCGTCATGATCTGGCCGGGCGACACCGAATTGATCCGGATCCTGTCGCGCGCCAGCCGGTCGGCGAGCGAGCGGACGAGCGAGAGCATCCCGCCCTTCGCCGCGCTGTAGACCGGGTTCATCGCGTTGCCGAGCGTCGCGTTGATCGAGGTGATCGCGACCACCGCCGAACCCGGGTTGGCGGCAAAGTCGCCATGGAGTTGCTGCGTCAGCAGCGCGAGCGGACGGAGATGCGTGTTGATCCCCGCCGCCCAGCTTTCGGGCGTGATCCCTTCCAGCGAGGCGGTGTCGACGATGCCCGCGGCATGAACGAGCCCGCCCGGCGCACCGAGCGCATCGCGGCTGGCGGCAATCGCGGCCGGATAGGAGTCCAGATCGGTCAAATCGACGCCGATGCCGATGGCTTTCACACCGAACTCCTGCGCGATCGCCGCAGCCTCGGCCTCGGCCTTCCCGGCGTTAATGTCCCAGAGCGCGACCGCCCGGCCAACCGCCGCCAGCGCGCGCGCCGAGGCGAGCCCGATCCCGGACGCGCCCCCGGTGGCGATGACGGCAGTCCCGGGCGCGCCGAGCGCGGGCGAAAGATCGGTGAAACTCATTGCGGAAAAACCTCCATAATGCGGGCAATGTCAATCTTGGGTGCCGGCGTCATCGGGCCGGGCGGTGGGCGACGGCCCCTGCTTCGCGAAAAAGCCGTCGAGCTTCAAATTGCTCACCCGCGGCGCGCCGCCGGCGACCGAAACCCACATGACGTGATCGACCACCGCGGGATCGTCTGGCGTGCCCCCCGGTATGCCGCCCGTCGTACCGAGCTGGATATAATCGTGGCCGCCGCGCGCTTCATAGGCATATTTGTGGTAATGCCCCGCGAGTATGGTGTGGGGGCGGTCCTTGAGAAGCCCCTCGATCTCGCGGAACGCGGGCGAGTCGACCTTCCACGCCGGCCGGTGCATCAGCACGAAGGTCCAGCGCGCCTTGGGGCTTTTCGCCAGCGCATGGCGGACCATCTCCACCTGATCGGCGCTGAACGCGACATTCTCCGAAGCGCGGAACTTGCCCGCCAGTTCGGCCAGCTTCGGGTCGCTCGCGAACAGTGCCTCGGCCTTTGCGGGATCGCCGTTGATCGCCCTGAACACCGTCATCATCGCCTCGGCGCCATATTGCTCGACCAGCTTCGCCCGCGCGATCTTGGGCTGCGGCGGGTCCTCGGTGTTGAGGACGAGGAACAGCGCGCCCTTGTAGGTGAAGCTGTAGTAGTCGGCGCCCAGACGCCTGCGCCATTCGCTCCGCTGCACCTCGTTGGTCAGGTCGTGATTGCCCGGCACGTAGAAGAAGGGGACGCTCAGCCGGTCGATCGCGGCATTGACCTCGTCCCATTCCCTGCCCAGCTGCGCCCGATCCTCGCTATTTCCCTCGATCAGGTCGCCGATGTTGATGACGAAATCGGGGCGCAGCGCCTCGACCTTGTCCATCGCATCCTCGAACACCCCGGGGCGGCGCCGGCCCGTGCGGTCGCCGATCACGACAAAGCGGAACTCGTCGGCGCCGCCCGCGAAATCCTTTTGCGTGCGGGCGACGTCGGGCGTGCCCGCGCGAAAGTCCTTCGCTCCCTGCCCGGCGCCGATGGCGACGCCGGACAGCGAGAGGGCGAGCACGCCGCCGAGCAGCATGGCAGCATATCGCATCGCGAATCCCCTCAGAATTCGATGCTCACGTCGACGCCATAGGTGCGCGGTTCGCCAAACAGCGCGCCGGGGCGGCCGATGTTGAACTGCGTGACATAATATTCCTCGTCGGTGAGGTTGCGACCCCACAGACCGACACGAAGGCCATCCACGCCCGGAATATCGGCCAGCGTCAGCCGCGCGTTGAGCAGGCCATAGTCGCCGACGATGAACTTGCCGCCCGAGATGCTCGAGCTGACGTATTTGTCGCTCTGCATCGTGTAGTTCACATTGGTCGAAAATGTACCGACCGGCGTCGGCGGCAGGTCATAGTTGAGGTCCAGCCCCAGCGAGTGTTTCGGCGCGTTGGAAAAGCGGAAATTGGCCGAGATGTCGGCGCCCGTGGCGTCGACGATCTCGTCATATTGCGCATCGAGATAGCCGTAGTTGATCGTGAAGCGCAGGTCGCGAACGGGCGCGAGCGTCAGATCGGCCTCGATGCCCTTCACCGTCGCCTTGCCCGCGTTGAGCACGTCGGTGATCCGGACATTGGTCGGATCGGACTGCACGTTGATCTGGATGTCCTTGTACTTCGACTGGAAAGCCGCAACGTTGAAGCGCAGCTTGTTGTCGAGGAACTGGCTCTTCATGCCGAGTTCGTAGGACCAGAGCGTTTCCGAATCGAACCCCTGGTTGAACCGCGGGATCGAGCTGGCGCGGGTATTGTAGCCACCGGACTTATAGCCCTTCACCACCTTGCCATAGACATTCACATTTTCGGCGACGTCGTAAGCGAGAATGACGCTGGGGCTGAAATCCTTGAACTTGCGGCTGCCGTCGCCAACGCCGGGCACGGGCACGATCGGGCCATTATTGACCTGCGTCTGGCGCGCGAGCGTCGCTCCGCGCTTGTCCCAGCTCTGGCGCGCACCGATCGTCAGGTGAAGGCGCCGGTCGAGCCATTCGGGGGAGTAGGTCGCCTGCCCGAACACCGCCCAGGACTCATTCTCGATCGTGGTCGTCGTGAAGCTGCGCGTCCGCGTCGGCGGGCTGAAGCTGTTGCTGAAATTGTCGCCCTCTTCGGAGAACCAGTAGCCGCCGACGACATATTCGAGCTGGCGATCGAGCGCGTCGCCGACAAATTGCAGCTCCTGGCTCCACTGATCCTGCGTGGCGCGGCTGCTGTTCTTCTGAAGCGGCGTCGGGCCGAGAACGCCCGTCAGATAATCCTGATTCTGGAAGTTATCGAGCTTGCGATACCCCGTGATCGAGCGGATCGTGAGCGAGTCGGTGGCGTTCCATTCACCGATCAGGCTGTGCCCCTCGGACGTCACATCGTTGGCGAGCAGATCGCGGACCAGCGGGCCGCCGGCCTTCGGGCGCGCCACCTTCAGCGGGTGCAGCGGCGAGAAAGCGACGAAGATCGGCGTGTCCTGAATCTCCGAGCGGTCATAGCTGTAGCGCAGGCTGAATGCGTCGGCGGGCTGCCACAGCACGTCGGCGCGCATCGCCTGGCGATCCTTGTCGCCCCAGCGCTTCACGCCGGTGCCGGGGTTCTTCACGAAGCCGTCCTGCTGGATGTTCGCATAGGAGAAGCGCGCCGCAAGCGTGCTGCCGATCGGCACGTTTACGGCGGCCTTGAAGCGGCGATTGTCGTAGTTGCCGAGCGTCACCTGCCCCTTGAAGCCGAAATCGCCGAGTTCGGGCTTTTTGGTGATAAAGTTGATCGCGCCGCCCGTCGCGTTGCGGCCGTAAAGCGTGCCCTGCGGGCCGCGCAGCACCTCGACGCGCTCCAGCTCGGCGACTTCGAGCGCCTGCCCCTGGCTGCGCGCGACATAGACGCCGTCCATATAGACCGCGACGCCAGCATCCTGCGTGATCTGGTCGTCGCTGAGGCCGACGCCGCGCATGAAGATCTGTGTGGTCGCGGCGCTGTTGGGGTGCGGGGTGAGCTGGAGGTTCGGGACGTTGGCGCGCAGGTCGGTGAGCCCGCTGATCCCCTTCGTCTCCAGATCGGCGGCGGTGAAGGCGGCGATCGAGATCGGGGTGTCCTGAAGCGATTCCTCGCGCTTCTGTGCGGTGACGACGATTTCATCCAGGCCGGCGGCCTGATCGGGCGCGGCCCCGCTATTCTGCGCCAGCGCAGGGTGCGCCGCAGTCATCGCGAGCGTGCAAAGCAGCAGGCGGGCCTGCGGCCCGGAAACCTTATTCATCGTAATCCCCTCCATCGAACATTCGGGCGAGCGATCGCCTCGCTTCACGATTCTACCTTCGTGTAGGTAGATTTCTACCGTCATGAAGGTAGATTGCAAGCAGGATTTGATTGCGCCAAAAGGGAGCGCGCCTCGCGGGCGCTGACACGAAAGGTTTTTGAGCATTGAGCATGAAGCCCATCAGGCACGCGCGCGGCGAGGCGACGCGGCAGGCCATCCTCGAGGCGGCCGAAACGGTTTTCGCCAAGGTCGGCTTCACCACGGCGCGGCTGGAGGACGTCGCCGCCGCGGTCGGCATCCGCCGCCCGTCGATCGTCTATTATTTCGCCAACAAGCAGGAGCTTTATGACGCGGTCGAGGAGGACATCTTCGCCTCGATGCACCGCGAAGCACTCGGCCACGTCGCCCGGCACGACAAGCCGATCGACAAGCTGCTCGCGCTCCTCGACGGGTGGCTCGACTTTCTCGTCGCGCGGCCGTCCGCAGCGCGGATCATTCAGCGCCTCGTCGCCGACGTTACACCGCGCGGCGGCAACCCCACCCAGTTTTCCAATATCTTGCTGCGCGATATCGAGATGGTGGTGAACGAGGGCGTGGCGGCCGGCGACTTTCGTCCCCTGCCACCGATGCACGTCGTCAACGCGGTGGGATCAAGCTCGCTCTTCTATGTCTGCAATGGCAAGCAGCTCGGCTCCAACCGCAGCTATGACGCCGCCGATCCCGGCGAGCTCGAAAGCTTCCGCGAACTGCTCCATTTGCTGGCCCGCGCGGCGGTCGCGCCCGGCAAACCGGGAGCAAGATCCTGAAGCCCTCGCGAAAGGGCGCGGCGCCGGACGCTCGTCGGGCGATCACCCGGAGGCAAACCCGGATCACCCGCCGTTGATGCTACCGAATTCCGGTCGACAGGGACGGGCGGATCTGACCGCCGCCAAGCGACTTGGAGAATGCGACATAGGCAAGCAGGGCCTCGGATCGAGCGTCCACCAGCGCTTGCTCGGCGGCGGACTGGGCCGATTTCGCTTCGAGATACTGAAGCTTGTTGTCCTCGCCGCGCTCGTAGCGGAGGCGCGCAAGGCCCAGGCCCGTCCGCCCATTTTCGGCGGCTTCGCGCCTCCGGTCGAGACTCCCGAGCGCACCGCCGAAACGGTTGGCGGCGGTCTCGCTGTCGGCAAGCGCGCCCAGGACCGCTTTCTCGTACCGTGCAGAGGCCGCATCGGCCCTGGCATCCGCACCGCGGATTTGCGCGCGGATGCGGCCAAAGGAAAAGATCGGCCAACTGAACGACGGGCCGACGCTGAAGCGGGTGCTGTCGCTGTCGGCAAGGTCGCCGGGCCTGCGCGCCTGCTGCCCGAACGAACCCACCAGCGAAAAGCGTGGATAGAGGTTGGCGGTCTCGACCCCGATGTCCGCGGTCGCCGCCGCCAGTTCGGCTTCGGCCGCAAGCACGTCGGGGCGGCGCTGCAGAAGTTCGGAGCGGACACCGGCGACCACGAAGGCGGGCGCGACCGGAATGTCGCGGCGCGGCGACAGCGCCGCCAGCAGCGCCTCGGGAGGTTGACCGGTCAGCAAGGACAGGCGGTAAAGCGCGGCGCGCTCCGCGGGTCCCGCCGCGCTCTGCGCCGCGCGCGCCGCTGCCGACCGTTGACGCGCCGTCTCGGACTCGAGCCGGGAGGATTCCCCCGCGCGATGACGCAGCGCCATCAGGCTGTCGATCTCGGACCGGACGGCCGCCTCGTCGCCGAGCAACCGGATGCGTTCCTGCGCCGATCGAAGCTCGGCATAGGTCCGCACGACCTCGGCGATCGTTTGAAGCCGGATATCGGAAACGCGGTATGCAGCGGCAGCCTGACGCCCTCCCGCGGCTTCGACCGAACGTCGCGCGCCGCCCCAGAAATCGATCTCCCACGACGCGTCGAAGCCGACGTCATAAAGCGAAAAGCGGCGTTCCAGGCCGGGAATATTGCCGACCGGAAGCTGGCCATTTTCGCTGATTTGCTGCTCGGTCGCGGAGCCGCCGGCCTTGACCTCGGGCAGCGCCCGGCCCGCCGCCGCGTCGCGATTGGCGCGGGCCTCGCGCAGCCTCGCTTCGGCCTCGCGGACATCGGGATTTGCGGTGATCGCCCGTTCGACCAGCTGATCGAGCAACGGATCGCCGAGGCGTTCCCACCAGCGCTCGTCGACCTGACCCGGCGGCATGGGCGCGATCCAGTTGCCCGACGCGGCGCCGGGCGCCGGCCGGCGATAGTCCGGCCCTACCGTGCATGCGGCGACGCCAAAAAGGACAAGGGCCGAAAAAATGCTTCGCATGACTATTCCATCCGCGATCGGAACAGGAGGGTGGAGGCGGTCAGGGTGACGGCGGCGATCAGCGCCATCGGCCAAAGGCTGTCGAACAGGTCGCGCGCCGGAAGCCCTTTCAGGAACAGCCCTTCCGACAGGATGAGGAAATGCTTTTGGGGGTTGGCCTCGGCCACCCACTGCAGCCAGACCGGCATATTGTCGATCGGGCTGGCGAATCCGGACAGGAGGGTCATCGGGACCGTGACCAGAAACATGCCGAGGAAGGCCTGCTGCTGGGTCGCCGACAGCGCGGATACGACCATTCCGATACCCATGATCGCGAGCAACGCGACCGCCAGCGTCAGGTAGAAGAGGGCCAGCGAACCCGTAAAGGGAACGCCGTAGACCGTCGGGATGAGGATCAGGAAAATCGTCCCGTTGATCAGGCCGACGACGAATGGCGGGACCATCTTTCCGATCAGGATTTCCCACGTGCGAAGCGGCGAGACCATCAACTGGTCGAAGGTGCCGAGCTCGCGTTCGCGGGCGACCGACTGGGCGGTAACCGCGAGCGCGGAAATCGACACGACCGTCACCACCAGCGAGGGCATGATGAACCATAGATAATCGAGATTGGGGTTGAACCAGTTGGTGACGACGACCGGCTCGGGCGGCGCGCGCGCAGAAGAAAGGGCGACGCCGGTCGCCTGCGCGATCCGGTCGACATATGTGGCGACGATCTGCGCCGCGTTCGAGCGCCGCCCGTCGAGCAGCAGTTGCGCGCTCGCGGGCCGGTGAGCGGCGACATCGCCGCTGAAGCCCGCATCGAAGATGAGCACGCCGATCACCTGCTGCCGTCCGATGAGCCGGCGCATCTCGTCGGGCGAGCCGACCCGGACCAGTTCGCGGATGTTCGGGCTGCCGGCGAGCTGGTTGACGAACTCGCTGGCCGCCGCGCCGCCGTCGCGGTCGTAGATGCCGAGCGTGACGTTCCTGACCTCGAGCGTCGCGGCGGCGCTGAACAGGACAAGTTGAAGAATCGGCGGAATGAACAGGGTGATCCGCGCGCGCGGATCCCGCAGCACGGCCCATGCTTCCTTGACGATCATCGCAAGGAGCCGGACGTTCATGCGACCCTCCGCGCGCTGGCGCGAATGGCGAGGACAAAGAAGATCGCACCGAAACCGAGCATGATGGCGATGTCGGGAAGGAACAGGCCCCAATCGTCGCCGACGACGAACACCGTCTGGAGGCCCGGAATCAGATAGCGGGCGGGTACGAGCCGGGTGATCCACTGCACCCATTGCGGCATCGACGATATTTCGAACAGAAAGCCCGACAGCAGCATTCCCGGCAGGAATGCGGTCAGCAAGGCGATCTGGCTGGCGACGAACTGGTTCTTCGTCGCGGCAGAAATGAACAGGCCTTGTCCGAGTGCTGTAAACAGGAAAGCGGACACAAGCGCGAACAGCGCCAGCGGCGATCCGCGAAACGGCACCTCGAACAGCACGACCGCAAGGATCGTGCACAGCACCATCGAGCCAAGCGCGAGCAGATAATAGGGAAGGACCTTGGTCGCCAGCAATTCGCCCATGCCGAGCGGCGTTGCCATGATCGCTTCCATCGTGCCGCGTTCCCATTCGCGGGCGATGACCAGCGCGGTAAGCAATGTTCCGATCATCGTCATGATGATCGCGATCGCGCCCGGGACGAGAAAATAGCGGCTGGTGAGCGCCGGATTGAACCAGTAGCGCTGCGTGATGCCGATCGGCGGTGCAACCGACTGGCCGCGCTCCGCGCCACGCGCCGCCGCCCAATTGGCCCTGACACCCGCGGCATAGCCGGCGACGAAATTCGCGGAATTCGGCATCGATCCATCGGTCACCACCTGGATCGTGCCGCCGCCATCGATCGCCTCGCGGCCGAATTGCGCGGGAATGACGATAATCCCCCGGATTCGTCCGGCCACCAGATCGTCGCGAAGCCCGCTCATATGACCGGTTCGGACGACATCGAAGTAGGCAGAACTCTGAAACGCACCCGCCAGCGAGTGCGCCGCCTCGCTCTGGTCCTGCAGCGCCATCCCGACGCGGACGCGCGCGGTGTCGAGGCTGACGGCATAGCCAAACAGGAAGATAAGGACGATCGGCAGGACGAAGGCGATCAGCAGCGCCGACGGGTCGCGCATCACCTGCGTCCATTCCTTGGCCAGCATCGCCAGGATCCGCCGCGCGTTCACGCCGCTTCTGCCGCGTCGCCGGCGCCTTCGATAAGGGCGATGAACGCATCCTCCATCGTCGCGCTACCGGTCGCGCGCTTGAGCTCGTCCGGGCTTCCGGTCGCGATCTGCCGCGAGCGATGGATCAGCGCGATCTCGTCGCAATATTCGGCCTCGTCCATGAAGTGCGTGGTGACGAGGACCGCAATCCCGCGCTCGACAAGGCCGTTGATGTGCGTCCAGAATTCGCGCCGCACAATCGGATCGACGCCCGAGGTCGGTTCGTCGAGGAACAGCACGGGCGGTTCGTGCATCACGGCGCAGGCGAGGGCGAGGCGCTGCTTGAAGCCGAGCGGCATGGTCCCCGCATTGTCCCCCAGATAGCGATCGAGATGGAAGATGTCCGTCACGCGCCCGATCGCCCGGCGCCGGTCGTTACCCGACAGGCCATAGGCACCTGCGAAGAAATCGAGGTTCTGGGCCACGCTGAGTTCGCCGTAGAGCGAGAATTTCTGCGCCATGTAACCGAGCGACTGGCGGGCGTCGGAGCGGGCGGTGCGAAGGTCGTACCCGGCGACCGAGCCTTGACCGCGCGTCGGCGTCAGCAGCCCGCACAACATCTTGAAGGTGGTCGACTTGCCCGCGCCATTGGGTCCGAGCAGACCGAAAATTTCGCCCGGCCTGACGGTGAAGCTGATGTCCTGCGCCGCGCAGAAATCGCCGAACATCTTGGTCAGGCGTTCGGCGACGATCGGCGCGCCCGTCCGGTCAGCGGGCTCACGATAATTTGCGGCCAGCGCGCTTTGCCCCTGATGGGTCCCGCCCAGCTGGTCGACGAACGCATCCTCGAACCGCGGCGGCACAAACTCCGCCCGGCCGAGGTCGGCCAGCAGGTGGATCGACGCTTCATCCTTCAGCAGCAGGCGAATGGCGTCGCCCTGGATCGCACCGTCAATGACACCGGACGTTTCCATCGCTTTGCCAAGGGTGCTGCGCCGGTCCGCGCTCGCGACCGGAATGCGCACGACACGCTTCTCGACCGGACTTAGAAAAGCCGACGGCGCGCCGGACTTGAGCAGCTTGCCTTCATTCAGCAGATGGACGACGTCGCATTTTTCCGCCTCGTCCAGATAGGCGGTCGACCACAGAACGCCGACCCCCTCGCCGGTCAGCGCTTTCACCATCTCCCACAATTCGCGGCGCGATACCGGATCGACCCCGACGCCCGGCTCGTCGAGCAGCAGCAGCGTGGGCTGGCGGATGAGCGCACAGGCAAGCCCCAGCTTCTGCTTCATTCCTCCCGACAACTTGCCCGCCAGCCGCTGCTGAAAGCGCACGAGATCGGTGAAATCGAGCAGCCGCCCGAACCGTTCCTGTCGCTCGGCCGCGGGCAGTCCGCGCAGCTCGGCAAAGAGCTGCAGATTCTCGGCCACCGTCAGATCTTCGTACAGCCCGAAACGCTGCGGCATATAGCCGATCGCCGACCGGTCGGTGCGGGTTGCGGGCTGGCCCAGTGCAATCGCCTCGCCGGCATCGGGAACGAGCAAGCCCGCCAACAGGCGGATCAGACTCGTCTTGCCGGCGCCGTCGGGGCCGACCAGCCCGGTCATCCTGCCGGTCTCGACCCCCATCGTCACCCCGTCCAGCGCTGTCACATCGCCAAATCGCTTGGTGACGGCGCGGGCCTCGGCGACGATCTTCACCGGCTCACTCCCTCGCCGGACGCGCGTCCGGGACGAGGATGGTCACCGGCTGACCCTGCCGAAGCTGGTCGTCGGGATTGGAGACGATAATCCGCAATCGATAAACGAGGTCGGCGCGAAGATCCTCGGTCTGCACGGTCTTGGGCGTGAATTCGGCGGCCGGCGCGATATGGCCGATCTTCCCGTCGTAGGCTCGGGCGATACCGTCGGCGGTGACCTTGACCTTCATTCCCGGCGAGATGCGCGACAGGTCCGTCTCGGCGATGTAGGCGCGGACCCGCATGGGCCGGTCCATCGTCAGGGTAAAGACGGTTTCGCCCGCCTGGACGATCGCTCCGGGCTCGCGCGCCCGCGTCAGCACAGTGCCGCCTTCGGGTGCATACAGGCCGGCATCGGCGAGGTCGGTTCGCGCCCGGTCGCGCTGCGCCGTTGCCGACTGGCGTCGGGCGGCGGCGGCGGCAATGTCCTCCGCGCGCGATCCGGCCTTTTGGAGCGATAGCGACTGCCCGGCTTCGCGCAGCCTCGCCAGCGCCGCTTCATATTCGCCGCGCGATGCGACGAGCGTGGCCTGGCTGACGGCCCCGCTGGGCGCGAGCGCCTGATGCCTCGCGAGATCGCTGCGCGCCTTGCGGACCCGCGCTTCCTGTTCCGCGACAGCGGCGCGGGCGCGATCGATGTCCTGCGGCCGGTTGCCGTTACGCACGCGCGCCAGATCGGCATCGGCCTGTGCGACCTGCGCGTCGGCGCTGGCGATCGCGTCGTTGAGCGGGCGCGGGTCGAGGCGGGCAAGCAAGCTGCCGCGCGACACCCTTGCCCCCTCGTCGACCGGCATCTCCGCGATCCTGCCGGGCACGCGGAACGCAAGCTCGACCTGACGGATATCGACATTGCCCGACAGGCGCAGCTCCGGACTTTCCCGGTCGAACAGGCCGAATCCGCGCGTCGCGAGGGCGGCAATGACCAGCGCGACAAGGACACCGATCCCGATCAAGCTTCGTCGATTCATGATTGCTGCCCCCGTTCGAGAGAATCGAGTACGGCCGCGACATGCGCCTGGACGACAGCACTGATCTGCGCGGTTTCGTCCGGGCCGACATCCGGCCATCCGGTCGACCTGAGGATCGCGGCGCGGGCGACGCGAAACGCCAGCACCTGGCCCATCATGGCGATGGCATGGATCCGCGATTCGACTTCGCCGATACGCCCTCCACCCACCACCCTCACCAACGCGGCAAGGCGATCCAGCATACGGCCCATCACCCCGCCGTAGATGATGTCGAACGCCTCGGTCGGTTCCTGTTGCTCGCGAATGATGAAGCGGACGAACAGCGCGGTTTCGTTGCGGAGCATCGACTGGGTCATCGTTGCGAAGACAAGGCCGATCTGCTGGCGCGCATCGGCCGGTTTGTCGGGAATCGGCGCGCTGGCGATGCCGCCGACGAAGCCGGTCATCGTGTCGCTGATATAGCGTGCGCAGGCGAGATAGAGGCCGTGCTTGCCGCCAAAATGATAGGTTATCGCCGACATCGGCCGGTTGCAGCAACGCGCAATCGCCCGGGTACTGACCCCCTCGAAACCGGACTCGCCGAACAACGCCAATCCGCATTTGATCAGGTCGAGCCCTGGAATGTCTCCGTCCTCAGCCATGTCTTTTCATAGTTCGTTCGAACGAACAAGAAAAGGAAAAATGCGATCGGTGGTGACAAGCGGGCCGATTAACGGCCCCATCCTGCTGACTGGTCTAGCTATTTTTCGAGAGGCCGGGCTGTGGAACGCCCATGTCCGCCCCATCGTCGGCAAAGTGGGCCTCGCCAGCGGGTGGCGCGCGGTTCTGACCGGAAATGGCGCACCCGAAGGGATTCGAACCCCTGGCCTCTGCCTTCGGAGGATCATTTACACAGCTACGCCAGGCTTGTCCATTCCAACGCCAGAGAACTCTAATATACTGTTTTAACGGTATTTTGTTGACAGTTGAGGTTCTCCAAGCCACCCTAGTCGACGCCACAATATTCATTTCCGTGGTGAGTTTTTGGTGAGTTTTTTGAACCCACTCTAGCGAGGTGGTTATGCCAAAGCTGACGAAAGTGATCGTTGAGAAAGCCGAACCGCGCGATCGGCAATATACCCTATGGTGCAGCGAGCTGAAGGGGTTCGGTGTTTTCGTGCTTCCCTCGGGCACCCGGACATATTTTGTCGATTACCGGAATGCCAACAACGTCCGGCGCCGCATGAAGCTCGGCCGTCACGGCCCGATTACGGCCGAGCAAGCTCGCATTCTCGCGATCCAGACAATCGCCGAAGTCAGCAAAGGCAACGACCCCATTGAGGCTCGGAACAGCGCGCGCAAGTCGATCTCGGTCAAAGAGCTTTGCGACCTCTATATTATCGAACTCGAAGCCGGTCGCATTCTCGGCAAAGGCGGCAGGCCCAAGAAAGCCAGCACCAAGGACACCGACCTCGGCAGGATCAACCGTCACATCGTGCCGCTGCTCGGGAAAAAGCAGGTCACCCACGTCTCGAAGGCCGACGTGACGGCGATGATGAAGGATATCATGTCCGGCAAGACACGCCGGAACGAGAAGACGAAAAAGCTGCGCGGGCGGTCGATCGTCCGCGGCGGAGCGGGCGTCGCGAGCCGCACGGTTGGCCTTCTCGGCGGCATCTTCACCTATGCACGCGACGAGCTCAGCATCATCGAGGTCAATCCGGCGCATGGCGTCCGCAAACCGAAAGATGCTGTGCGGAAGCGCCGCTTGAACGAGGACGAATACCGAATCCTTGGCCGCATTCTCGCAAAGGCGGCCGAAGACGAGCGCTATACCCGCACGGTCGACATGATCAGGCAGATCGCAATGTCGGGCTGCCGTCGTAGCGAGATTATCGAGCTGCGGAAGACCGAAATCGACACGATGGACAGTTGCTTCCGGTTCGAGGACACCAAAGAGGGGCAATCCGTGCGGCCGATGGGCTTGCCTGTCGCTGAATATTTCGACGGGCGGGACATGAGCGACGACAGCCCCTATATTTTTCCGGGCGTCCGCGACAGCAGCAAGCCTTTCGGCGGCTTCCCGCGCCATTGGGAAAAAATCTTCGCCGGCACGGAATTATCGGACGTGACCGCGCATGTGCTCCGTCATAGTTTCGCAAGCATCGCGAACGATCTTGGCTTTACCGAAATAACGATCGCGGCCTTGCTGGGCCACGCGACGGGCTCGGTCACCAGTCGCTATGTGCATACGCTCGACGCGGCACTGGTCATGGCGGCCGACACGGTGTCCGGTTACATCGGCGCGCTGCTGGAAGGGAGGGAACTGACCCACACGCACTATGCGCTCGACCGGACTTCCCGCAAGGCGGCGCTCGATCGTTTCCTGTCGCCGCAGAACGATACGCAAATGCCGCCGGATCAGACGCAGCAGCTCGCAGCCTGACCCCGATCTCCGCCGCCTCGGGCAATAGAACGGGCTTCATCATCTCATGCGTCCAGCGTGCGCGTAAGCCGCCGCGCTGGACATTGAGTAACACATATGTTACCAAGGGATTCTGAGTGACAGTCGAGGAATATATCCAGGAGGGCGGATCCTGTCCGTTTCGCATCTGGTTCGACAAGCTGGACGTGCAGGCCGCGGCGAAGGTAGCGACGGCCATAGTGCGGCTTGAACTGGGCAATTTGTCCAATGTGAAATGGATCGGTGGCGGTCTGGGCGAATATCGGATTGATTGGGGTCCAGGCTATCGTCTCTATCTGATGCGCGATGGCGATGAGTTGACCATCTTGTTCGTCGGCGGAACAAAGAAACGGCAACAAGCCGATATTGATCGCGCCACCTCATTGATGGCGGAATACAAAGGCCGGAAAGCGGCGACGAAGAAGGCGGGAAGGTGATGCGATGGTGCTGACACGGGATTTCAAGGAGACGGTGAAGGATCGCGCCATGCGCGAGCCCGCGTTCGCGAAAGCGATGCTCGACGAAGCCGCGACCGCGTTCCTCAACGGCGAACCGCATGTCGCCCGCCTGATCCTGCGCGATCTGGTGAACGCCTCGGTGGGCTTCGAAGCCCTTGCCGCGGAGACCAACCGGCCGAGCAAAAGCCTGCATCGGATGCTCTCGGAAAAGGGCAATCCGAGCATGGATAATCTTGCGGCCATCTTCGGTGCCGTGCGCAAACGTCTCGGCGTCGCCATCGAGGCGCATGCGGTGGAAGCCGCATGATGTCAGAAACATGTTCCCCCTACGTTCCCCTTCGGTTACAATCGAAAGCCGAGCAGAGAATGATGTCGCCAAAGGTGCCGCATGGCTGAGACGCAAATCGAATGGACTGACGCGACCTGGAACCCTGTGGCGGGCTGCACGGTCGTCAGCGCGGGCTGCACCCACTGCTATGCCATGGAAATGGCGCGGCGGCTGGAGGCCATGCGCGTCAGCAAATATGACGGGCTCACGCGCAAGAGCGGCGGCCGAACGGTCTGGAAGGGCATTGTCCGTGAAGACCCGGATTCGCTGACCATCCCGCTTCGTTGGCGCAAACCGCGCAAGATCTTCGTGAATTCGATGAGCGACCTGTTTCACGAGCAGGTCAGCGATGCCTTCATTCTCGAGGTCTGGCAGGTGATGCGCGACACGCCGCACCATCATTATCAGATACTGACGAAGCGCCCTGAACGCATGGCAAAGGTCGTTTCCGAGCTCATCGACGACGTCCTGCCCAATGTCTGGCTCGGGACGAGCGTCGAGGATGCTGCAGTGGCACACCGCATCGAGCATCTACGCGCGGCGCCCGCAGCCATTCGCTTCATCTCCTTCGAGCCCCTTATCGGGCCGGTAGGCGACGTCGACCTGACCGACATTCATTGGGCGATCGTGGGCGGCGAAAGCGGTCGGAACGCCCGTCCCATTCGCGAAGAATGGATCGACGAAATTCACGATCAATGCGCGGCGTTCGAGACAGCCTTCTTCTTCAAGCAATGGGGCACTTGGGGAGAGGACAACAAGCGCCGATCGAAGAAGGCCAATGGACGTGAATATCGCGGCCAGACATGGAACAATATGCCGGCGGCCGTTGAGGCAAGCCTATAAGGCGCAAAATGGGGGCGGAATGGCGGAAAAACCGTATCAGTGGGCCGACGGCGCGGTGCTGGAGGACCACTCAAGGCGCAAGCACAAGATACTCAGGGAATATTTCTTCAACTATCTGACCGTACGCTGCCAGATCGCGCAGATGGAAAGATTCCGGCTGGCCGTCATCGATGGCTTTGCCGGCGGCGGGAAATATCGCTGCGGCACCTCGGGATCTCCTCTGATCTTCGTCGAGGAGTTGAAGCGCGCGGTTGAGGCGGTCAACGCCCGTCGCACGGCGGAAGGCCTCGGGCCGGTCGAAATCGAATGCCTGTTCATTCCGAATGATTTCAGCCGCGATGCCATCGAGACGCTGAAATCCAATCTTGCGCCGTTACAGGCCGAGATCACGGCGACCGTGCCGCGCCTGCACTTGCGCGTTGAATATCTGAATCTGGCTTTCGAAGAGGCCTATCCCCAGATCAAGCAACTCCTCGAACAAGGGCGATACCGCAATGTGCTGTTCAATCTCGACCAGTGCGGTCACAGCAAGGTCCAGCGCGCGACCCTCGTTGACATCATGCGCTCCTATCAGTCGGTCGAGATCTTCTACACCTTCGCGATTCAGACGCTGCTGACCTATCTGCAAACTAACGACCCGGTCCGCCTGGCGAACCAGCTCCAGCCGTTCGAGATCTCGGTCAATGATCTCCAGTCGCAGACCTTCGGTATGAACAAGCAGCATTGGCTCGGCGCAGCCGAGCGGCTGGTGTTCGATTCCTTCAATGGCTGCGCGACCTATGTCAGTCCCTTTTCGATCAACAATCCGGACGGCTGGCGCTACTGGCTCATTCACTTCGCCAACTCGTATCGCGCCCGGCAGGTCTATAACAATCTGCTCCACGCCAATAGCTCAGAGCAGGCCCATTATGGCCGGGCCGGCCTGCACATGCTGTCCTATGACCCGCGGCACGAAGATGGATCGCTTTACCTTTTCGACCCGTCCGGACGGGAAAGTGCGCGGGATCGTCTTCTCCTCGACATCCCGCGACTGATCTCGGAATCGGGTAATGTGATCGGTGTCGGCGAATTCTACGAAGGCATCTACAATGCCACGCCGGCACACAGCGAAGACATCCATCAGGCGATCATCGACAATCCCGATCTCGAAGTCGTGACCCCGGCGGGCGGCGAACGCCGCAGTGCACGGGCCATCGCGCTCGGCGATGTCGTGAAACTCAAGCGGCAGACGAGTTTCTTTCCCATGTTTTTCGATCCGGCCAAATAGACGGTCGATACTGGCATGAAAGCGCCATCACGAAAGACCATCCTGCGCCTATACACCATGTCGGGCAACGCCTGCGCCTTCCCAAAATGCACGACGCCAATTTTCTCTGAGGGCGCGAACCTCGGGGAAGTGTGTCACATTCGCGCGCATCACGATCGCGGGAAACGATATGTTGCCGAGCAAAGCGACGCCGAGCGGCACAGCTTCGACAATCTGATCCTGCTTTGCTGCAATCACCACAAGAAGATCGACGATCTCGACCTTATCTATACGATCGAAAAGCTCGAGGCGATGAAGCTGGCTCATGAATCCAAATTTGGCCGTGACGAGGAGCCAGGCGATGTCTTCATCGCCAAGCGACTGGGCGATGATCTGGAGCGGAGAATCTCCGCGGAATCAAAGCTGGTCATTCTGGCTCAAGACGGCGCACAGGTGACCATCAAGACAGCCCGCGTGAAGGTCCAGCAGGCTCCGCTCGCAGGATCGGTCGGCGCCAACCCGGACGCCAATCGTTATATCCGCTATCTCATCGACAGATATCACAAATTCGCGCGGGAAGATCGGACTCGCGCTCACCCTTATCAATACGCCCGCATCCATCAGAGCATCAAAACGAAATTCAGGGCGAAGTGGGATCATTTGCCCATCGCGATGCTCCCCGAACTCTACCGCTTTCTCCACGCACGCATCGATAGCACAATTCTCGGGAAAGTCCGCAAAGCCAGAGGGCAGGCCAACTATTCCGGTGATCTGCCCCCTTCTGAGTGGTCCAAAATTGATGATATTTTGGATGACGAAGGAGATTATGAATGCCGACCAAGAAGCATCGCCCGGAAGAGATTATCGGCAAGCTGCGTGAGGCAGAAGTTGT
>JAESGW010000092.1_pt1 | contig 228858 bp, 228 predicted proteins | sample 9269791 | NCBI WGS metagenome assembly JAESGW01 (sample SAMN16773120, study PRJNA677053) | algae metagenome | isolation source: Aphanocapsa lilacina HA4352-LM1 and co-occurring heterotrophs from near cave... | place: USA: Maniniholo cave, near Haena, Kauai, HI | collected 2009-07-28 | reverse complement strand
CGGGATTGCTGAAGTCCCCGGCGACGAGAAGCCCCTCCATGGCTTCGACCCGCAACGGCCGCGCCATGAACACCGCTACTCCGCCCGGCCGCACGACGCCTCGCGACAGCCCCCTTGGTCGGGCGGAGCGGGAGGAGAATAGGCACAGGTTGAGACAGCGGGGATAAGTTTTGTGGCGGTCACGCCCGCAGCGCGGCGAAGGCCTGTTTGATCGTCGGCGGCGCGGTCGGGCGGGCATACATCGCCTCGACATAGGCGCGCAGGCGCGGCGCGTCGTCCAGCATGCCGGCTTCATGGGCCCAGTCGAGCGTATAGGCGGCGTTGAAATCCGCCGCCGACAGGCGGTCCCCGACCACGAATTCGCGGTCGCGCATATGCGCCTCGAAGACCGCGAGCATCCGCTTGCAGTCGCGGGTCGCGAGCGGCACATCCGCCGCCACCCGGTCCTGCTCGGGATAGATCGCCGTGTGCAGCGCGATCCGCCACAAGGGCTGCTCGATCTCGGTGGTCAGGAAGAAGATCCAGCGCAGCATCTGCGCCCGCCCGGCGAGATCGTCGGGGATCAGGCGCTTCTCCGGATATTTCTCGGCGAGATAAAGCGCGATCGCCGAGGATTCGGTCAGGACCATGTCGCCATCGACCAGCGCCGGCACCTTGCCGGCCGGGTTGACCGCCAGGAATTCGGGCTGGAGATGCGCGCCGGCGAGGATGTCGACCGGCACGATCTCGCAGGGGATGTCCAGCTCGTTCAGCAGCCAGACCGCCCGGACGGCCCGGGTCGGCGGCGTTCCATAGAGTTTCATCATCGCATCCTCTCCGAAGGCATCAGTCGAAACTTGACAATAACGTTGATATCAACATAATATCCCGCATGTCAAATCCCGGCGGATTGCCCCTCGAAACGACGCATTTCATCCGCGACCACTGCCTGTGCCTGCACACGCAGCGGGCGGCGCGCGCGCTCTCGCGGCGCTTCGACGAGGCGCTGCGGCCGCTGGGGCTGAAGAGCGGGCAGTTCTCGCTCCTGGTGGCGCTCAACCGGCCGCAGCCGCCGACGCTCGGCTCGGTCGCGGCGCTGCTGGCGATGGACCGCACGACGCTGACGGCCAATCTGAAGCCGCTCGAACGGCGCGGGCTCGTCACGATCGCCGCCGATGAGCGTGACCGGCGCGCCCGCCGGCTGCTGCTGACCGCGGCCGGCCAGGCGGTCCTGCTCGCCGCCGCGCCCGTCTGGGAGGCCACCCATGCGCGGGTCGAGACGGGGCTCGCGCGAGGCGGCGCGGACCGGCTGCGCGGCGATCTCGGCGCGCTGGTCTGAGGCGGCGCGGCGGAATCGTCGCGCGCTATTCCGCCGTGGTCGGATCGATCACGGTGCGCACGCGCGCGATCGAACTGGCGGGGAAGCCGCCCTTTTCCGCGTGCCGGCGGATCATCTCCTCGCCGGGCGCCCGGTAGATGCAATACAGCTTGTCGTCGGTGACGTAGCTGTGCACCCACTGGATGTCCGGTCCCAGCTCGCGCAACACGGAGCACGAGGTCTGCGACGCGGCCTTCAGCTGGGCGGCTGCGAGCGAGCCGACGCCGGGCATCGCCCTTTCGATGACGAATTCAGGCATGACATCCCTCCATCGGGGCTGGCATGGCCGATTTCCAGGAATGCCCGGCGAATCCGCGCGCTTCCCGCCGCTCGGCCGAGACGGACCTGCGTCACAGCAGCCGCAAGGCGTCGCGGCCGCCAGTCCGGTCGCGGCGCAGGCCGAGCCGGACGATGTGGTCGCGCCGTCCGTCGGGCCAGATGCGCAGCACGCTGCCATCCTCCTTCAGGACATAGGCCGACAGCCCAATGCGCCGCGCATCCGCCATCGCTCCGCGATGGAACTGCGCCAGCGTCTCCTCGAGAGTTGCGGTCATGGGAGCGCTCCACGGTTCATGGAGCGCAGGGCATACGCGATCGGCCGGGCGGGGACTGTGCGGCGGATCACATAAGCCGGAACGCAGGCGCCTCAGCGCTCGGTGATCTTGAACTCGATGCGCCGGTTCCTGCGATAGGCCTCGTCGTTGTTGGCGACGTCGAGCGGCTGGAACTCGCCGAAGCCGGTGGCGGCGATGCGGTCGGCCGGGATGCCCCTGGTGACGAGATATTCGACCACCGCGACGGCGCGCGCCGTCGAGAGGTTCCAGTTCGAGGGGAACTGGGCCGAGCGGATCGGCCGGTTGTCGGTGTGGCCGTCGACGCGCAGGATCCACGGGATGTCCGGCGGCATCTCGCGGCCGAGATCGGCGATGATCGCGCCGAGCTTGTCGAGTTCGCCGCGGCCTTCCGGCTTCAGCACGGCCTGGCCGGCGTCGAAGAAGACCTCGGACTGGAACACGAAACGGTCGCCCACCACGCGGATGTCGGGGCGGGTCCCGAGCACCTGGCGCAGGCGGCCGAAGAAGTCGGAGCGGTAGCGCGCCAGCTCCTGCACGCGCTGGGCCAGGGCCACGTTCAGCCGCGAGCCGAGCTCGGAGATGCGCGCCTGCGATTCCTTGTCCTTGGCCTCCGACGCGCCCAGCGCCTGCTCGAGGGCGGCGAGCTGGCGGCGCATCGCCACGATCTGCTGGTTGACGAGATCGACCGTCGCCTGGGCTCGGGCGGAGAGCTGCTTTTCGCTCTCCAGCGCCTTCTGGGTCTCGGCGAGCTGGGCCGGGGCGTTGCCGGATTGCGCCGACAGCAGGTCCTGGACGCGGCCGCGCTCGGCCTGCTCGCGCGTCAGCGTCGATTGCAGCAGGGTCAGGCTCTCCTGCGCCTGCCGGTTGGAGGTGCGCTCCAGCGCCAAGAGGTCGGTCAGTTCGGAGATCTGGCGGTTCAGCCGCTCCAGCGCGCTGTCCTTGCCGGTCAGCTCCTGCGACAGGAAGAACTGGCCGAGCACGAAGACCGAGAGCAGGAAGACGATGCCGATCAGCATGGTCGAGAGCGCGTCGACGAAGCCGGGCCAGAAATTGACCTCGTCGCGGCGGTGGGAGCGGGACAGCGCCATCGTCAGGGCTCCGTCACGCTGTCGGCGGTGAGGCGCTCGATCAGGCGCTTGAGGTCCTTCTCGCGCGCGGCCTGCGCCTCGACCCAGTCGCGGATGAGCTGCTGCTCGGAGCGCATGTGCTGGACCAGGCCCTGGATGCCCTCGGCGAGATTGGCCAGCGCCTGCGTCGCGGCGCGGTTGTTGGCGCCGCCCTCGGACATCGCGGCGTTGAGCCGGTCGAAGCGTTCGCTCAGGCCGTCGCCGGCGGGCATCAGCGCCATGGCGGCGGCCGGGAGGCCGGCGACAGGGGCCGGGCCGGTGCGGGTGCCGAGCCAGGTCTCGATCTCGTTGCGGAAGCGACGCTGCGCCTGCGCCACCTGCAGTTCGAGGAAGCCGAGCACGAGCGAACCGGCGATGCCGAAGAGCGAGGACGAGAAGGACAGGCCCATGCCGGCGAGCGGAGCGGCGAGGCCGGCCTTCAGTTCGTCGAAAAGCACGCCCGAATCCGCGCCGGTGCGCAGCGAGCGGATGACGTTGCCGACCGAGGAGACCGTCTCGAGCAGGCCCCAGAAGGTGCCGAGCAGGCCGAGGAAGACGAGCAGGCCGCCGAGATAGCGCAGCACCTCGCGGCCGTCGTCGAGCCTGACCGCGATCGATTCGAGCACGGTCGCGGCCTGGGCCGGAGCGAGGTTGCGCCGCTCCAGCGCCGGCAGCACGGAACCGAGCGGGGCGATGACCTCGCCGCGCCGGATCTCGGCCTGGGCGGGGGCGGCGGCGAGCCTGGTGGCGGCGCGGGCCTCGGAATAGATGCGCCAGAGCTCGCGTAGCGCGATCAGCACGCCGACGAGGAGCGCGCCGACGATCAGCCCGTTCAGGCCGGGATTGGTCATGAAGGCGGTGACGAGACCGTCCTGCAGGATGTAGGCGAGGAAGCCGATCAGCGCCAGGAAGACTGCGGCGCGAATCGTATAGCGCAGCGGGCGCGAGAAGCGGGCCTCGTCCCGCGCCGGTGCGGCCGCCGTCCGTTCGGCCGCCAGATCCTCATTCGCCATGCTTCGTCTTCCATTCGCAGCGTGTCGCGGCCCGGACTGTCGCCTCCCATGCCGCCATGATCAAGCGTGAAAGATCAGAGAGATATGTCAGCCTGCTGTCTTGAGCGCCGCGCGCAGGGCCTGCTCGCCGATTTCGTTGCCGCAGATGATGTCTTTCGCCGCTGTCGGCTGCTTGCCGTCGAGCGTGCCGAAGGTGCCGCCCGCCTCGCGGATCATCACCGCGCCGGCCGCGAAATCCCAGGTGTTGAGGCCACGCTCCCAATAGGCGTCCATGCGGCCCGCCGCGACATAGGCGATGTCGAGCGCGGCCGAGCCCATGCGCCGGACATTGGCGAAGCGCGGCATCACCGCGGCGAGCTCGCGCAGGAACAGCGGGTGGCCGCCCTTGCCGATATGGGGCACGCCCATGCCGACCAGCATCTCGGCCGGCTCGCGGCGGCCGGAGACGCGCATGCGGCGGTTGTTGACATAGGCGCCCTTGCCCTTCTCGGCCAGGAAGATCTCGTCCTTGGCGGCGTCGTAGACCACGCCGGCGATGAACTGGTTGTCGCGCTCCAGCGCCACCGAGATGTTCCAGTGCGGGATGCCGCGCAGGAAGTTGTGGGTGCCGTCGAGCGGGTCGATATGCCAGCGGTTGCTTTCGTCGCCGCCCTGGACGACGCCGGCCTCCTCCATCACGAAGCCGTAGCCGGGACGGGCCTTCTCCAGCGCCGCGCGGATGATCTCCTCGGCCTTGGTGTCGGCCTTGGAGACGAAGTCGCCCGGCCCCTTGGCCAGCACCTGCAGGTTCTCGATCTCGCCGAAATCGCGCTTGAGCGAGCGCGACGCCTTCATCACGGCGTCCGTCATCACGGTCATCAGGGGGGAGCGAATCATGGATACCTCTTGTGCGCCCATGCGGCGCAATCCAACAGCCCTCATCCTGAGGAGCGGGCGTAGCCCGCGTCTCGAAGGATGCTCCAGAGCGCACTGGACCATCCTTCGAGACGCCGCTTTCGCGGCTCCTCAGGATGAGGCTCGTATGTCAGTCGAAATTCTAAAGGGTCACTTGCTCGCCTGGCCCGGCGTCGTCAAGGCCGCGCTCTCGATGCGGCTGGCGGCGATGAGCGCCGCACGGTTCTGCTGCTCGGGGTTCAGCCCGTCGAACAGCCCGTCGAGCATCGCGTCCTCCAGCCCCTGCGCGCGGGCGGCGAGATGCCAGGCGGCGGCCTCGATGGAGTCGCGCGAGATGCCGCGCCCGGCCTGGTAGAGCCGCGCCAGCCGGTTCTGGGCGAGCGCGTTGCCCTTGCTCGCGGCGCGCAGGAACAGGTTGGCGGCGGCGGTCTCGTCGGGCGCGACGCCCGTGCCGTTGAACAGCATGATGGCGTATTCGATCTCGCCCGGGCCGTGGCCGGTTTCGCTCGCCTGTTTCATCCACTGCGCCGCGACGATGTCGCTCTGCGGCATGCCGCGGCCCTGCTTCGCCAGGATGCCGAGCGCATGCAGCGCATCGCCGATCGAAGCCTTCGCCGCGATCTCGAGGCAGGCGACGGCGCGCGCGGCGTCCTCGTCGCGCCCGGTCGCGAGCAGGGTCAGCGCCAGGTTGTAGTTGGCGGCGGCGTGGCCGGCCTCGGCCGCCTTGCGCATCAGCACGCCGGCGCGCTCGGCGTCGCGCTTCTCGTTGCGGGGGTCGAGCAGCGCGCTGGCGAGCGCATAGGTGGCGTTGACGTCGCCGCGCTCGGCGGCGCGCTCGAACCATTCGGTCGCGATCGTGAAGCTCTCGGGCACGTCGAGCCCCTGGCGGTAGAGCTCGCCGATCAGCGTCATCGCGGCGGCGTCGCTGCTGTCGGCCTCGGCGCGCTTCAGCGCCTCCTCGAGCGCGCGGCGGTAATGCCCGGTCTGGTAGGCGCCGTAGGCGAGGTCGATGAAGGGCTCGGGCTGCGCCGTCTGCGCGAGCGCCGCCGGCCCGAGCGCCAGCCCGGCCAGGACGAAAGCGGCGCGCGCGAGCCTCATCTCACCAGCGCCCTGGCGGCGCGGGCGGCGATCGCGGCGTTGGCCTGCGCCACGGTTTCGCGGATGTCGCAGTCCTCTGCGAAGGCCCACTCGCCGAGCGCGATGAACTCCGCCCCGGTCTCGACCAGAGCAGCGACCGAACCCGCATCGGGCGCATAGGCGACGCAGGGGGTCTGGAAGATCTCGGCCCACCAGCCGGCGCGCTCGACCACCGCCGCCAGCGGCGGCAGCGAGCCGTCCGGGCGCGGCTCGCCGAACATCACATAGTCGACGCCGGCCTCGCCGACATCCATGGCGTCATGGCGGGCGCGCAGGCCTCCCGCGCCGATGATGCGCTCGTCGCGCAGGCTGGAGCGCGCCTCGGCGATCGCGTCTGGCCCTTGCGTCAGATGCACGCCGTCGGCGCCGCCGCGCGTCGCGATCAGGGCCGAGGCCTCGACGACGAGCGCGACATTGCTGGCCTGGACCGGTCCGGCGAGGCGCTTGACGCGCTCGATCTTGCCGCGGTCGTCGCCGTCAGCCAGGCGCAGCACCACGGCGGCGACATCGCCGCCGGCAAAGGCCTGCATCAGGCGGAAGGCCATCGGCTCGGCCTCGGTGACCGGCGGGGTGACGAGCATCAGGCGGGTCTGGGGCGGCATCTGTGTCATCTTGCGCGCAAACGGCCCATCACGGCGTCCAATGTCAAGACGCAGAGGCCCGCGACCAGGCTCCAGAAGGCCGAGCCGACGCCGAAGAGCGACAGGCTGGAGGCCGCGACCGCGAAGGTGATCACGGCGGCGAAGCGCTCCTTCTCGGAGACCATCGCCTGCCCGAGCGCGCCGGTCAGCGAGCCGACGAGGCCGAGCCCCGCCACCGCGACGATCAGCGCTTTCGGCATGGCGACGATCAGCGCCAGCAGCAGCCCGGCGCAGGCGGCGATGGCGATCCAGACGAGGCCATAGATCACGCCCGCCTTCCAGCGCTGGGCGGGGTCTGGATGGGTGTCGGGTCCGGTGCAGATCGAGGCGCTGATCGCCGCCATGTTGACCATATGCGCTCCGAGCGGGGCGGTGAGAAAGGAGGTCAGGCCGGTGACGAACAACGCCGGCGCGGTCGGAGGATTGTAGCCATCGGCGCGCAGCACGGCGAAACCGGGGAGGTTCTGCGACGCCATGGTGACGAGATACAGCGGAATGCCGAGGCCGAGGACCGCTGCAAGATCGAAGCGCGGCGTCACGAACTCGACGCCGGTGAGCGGGATCGCGCCGCCGGGCCAGCTCGCCAGCCCGGTCGCGAAGCTGATCGCGATGCCGGCGAGCAGGGCGGCGATGACGCCCAGAAACGGGCTGAACAGGCGCGCCAGCAGGAAGACCGCGAGCAGCGGCAGGACGAGCGCCGGGGAGAGCCGCATCTCGTCGAAGACGGCGACGACGAAGCGGAAGATGATGCCCGCCAGCATCGCCGAGGCGATGCTCATCGGGATGCGCTCGGTCAGCGCGCCGAGCGGCCGGAAGGCGGCGGTCAGCATGGTCAGCGCGGCCGCGGCCAGGAAGGCGCCGATCGCGGCCGGCAGATCGAGCCCCGTCGTCGCGGCGATCAGGGCGGCGCCGGAGGTCGACCAGGCGCAGATGATCGGCAGGCGATAGCGCCAGGACAGCCACAGGCTGGCGACCCCCTTGGCGAGGCCGAGCCCGACCACCCAGGAGACGGTCTGCGCCGGCGTCGCGCCGACAGCCTGCGCCGCCGCGAGCACGACGGCGACCGAGGCGGCGAAGCCGACGAAAGCCGCGACCAGCGCGGAGAAGACGATCGACATGTCGGGCTCTCGGTCGCCGGACGGGAGGAGCCGGGCGAACCGGCGCGAAGGGGCCTTTCAACCAGAAATCGCCGAATGCCGGAAGGGCGCGGGCGGCGCGCGGGCATGCCCGTGTCACGGGTCTGTCAACGACCGGTCCTAGCCTTGGATCTAAACCAATCACAAACTGCGCAACGAGCTTCGGGAGCCGGTCATGAGCCAGGACAGCCAGTACGAATCGACCTTCGGCGCCAGCATGCTGGAGCATGAGGACGCCGCGCCGCCGAACCCAACGGCGAACCCGACCATGGGCGAGCTGATCGGCCAGCGGTTCTCGCGGCGCGACATGCTCAAGGGCGCGCTTGCTGTCTCGGCGATCTCGGCGACGGTCGGCGCGGCCGCGCTGGCGACCGCCGATGAGGCGAGGGCGCAGGCGAAGGGCTCGGCCTTCTCCTTCAAGGAGGTCGAGGCCGGCGTCGACGCCAACCACCATGTCGCCGAGGGCTATGACGCCGACGTGCTGCTGCGCTGGGGCGACGGGCTTTTCCCGGATTCGCCGGAATTCGACCCGACGAAGCAGACGCCGGAGGCGCAGGCGAAGCAGTTCGGCTACAACAGCGACTATGTCGGCTACACGCCGATGCCGGGCGCGGCCGACCCCTCCGCCCATGGCCTGCTGTTCGTGAACCACGAATACACCAACCCGCATTTGATGTTTCCCGGCGTCGTCGAGATCAAGGACGGCAAGCCGGTGATGCAGAACGCGACGAAGGAGCGCGCCGCGATCGAGATGATGGCGCATGGCGCGACCGTCGCCGAAATCCGCAAGACCGGCGGCAAATGGGCGCTGGTGAAGGATTCGAAGTTGAACCGGCGCATCACGGTCTCAACCGAGATGCAGCTCGCCGGCCCGGTCGCCGGAACCGAGCGGGTCAGGACCAATGCCGATGCGAGCGGCAAGAAGGTCTTCGGCACCATCAACAACTGCGCCGGCGGCCTGACGCCGTGGGGCACCTTCGTCTCCGGGGAGGAGAATTTCCACGGCTATTTCTCCGGGACGCTGCCGGAGGGCCACAAGGAGGCCGCGAACTACAAGCGTCTCGCGCTGCCCTCGCCGCCTTATGCCTGGGGCCGCTTCGAGGATCGGTTCGACGTCTCCAAGGAGCCCAACGAGGCCAACCGCTTCGGCTGGGTCGTCGAGGTCGATCCGATGGACCCCAACTCGATCCCGAAGAAGCGCACCGCGCTCGGCCGTTTCAAGCATGAGGGGGCGGAGAGCATCGTCGCGCGCGACGGCCGCGTCGTGGTCTATCTCGGCGACGACGAGCGCTTCGACTATGTCTACAAATTCGTCACGGCCGGCCGCTTCGACCCCAACAACCGCGCGGCCAACATGGATTTGCTCGATTCGGGCACGCTCTACGCCGCGAAATTCGCGGCCGACGGTTCGGTCGAGTGGCTGCCGCTGATCTTCGGACAGGGGCCGCTGACCGCCGCCAACGGCTTCCAGAGCCAGGCCGACGTGCTGATCGAGACCCGCCGCGCCGGCGACGCCCTCGGCGCCACCAGGATGGACCGTCCGGAGGACATCCAGCCCAACGGCGTCACCGGCCGCGTCTACGTCATGCTGACGAACAACACCGCGCGCACCGATGCGCGGATCGACGCCGCTAATCCGCGCGCCAAGAACGCCTTCGGCCACATCATCGAGATCATCGAGGAGGGCGGCGATTTCACCGCGCTCAAGGGCAAATGGGAGGTCATGCTGAAATGCGGCGACCCGTCCGTGGCTTCGGTCGGCGCGACCTTCTCGACCGAGACGACGAAGAACGGCTGGTTCGGCATGCCGGACAATTGCGCCATCGACGCCGCCGGCCGGCTCTGGGTCTCGACCGACGGCAATGGTCCCAAGGAGACCGGCCGCACCGATGGCGTCTGGGCGGTGGATACGCAAGGCGAGGCGCGCGCGACCTCGAAGCTGTTCTACCGCGTGCCGCACGGGGCGGAACTGTGCGGCCCCTGCTTCACGCCCGACGACCAGACGCTGTTCGCCGCCGTGCAGCATCCCGGCGACGACGGCCCGGACTGGCCGGCCTTCGGACGCCGCTCCTATTACGAGGACCTTTCGACACGCTGGCCCGACTTCAGGCCCGACATGCCGACGCGGCCGTCGGTGGTGGCGATCACCAAGCGCGGCGGGGGCAAGATTGGGGTGTGAGGTTCGGCCAACAATTATGGTGCGGGGAACCCTCTCCCGTAGGGAGAGGGCAGGGTGAGGGGTAGGCTCCTTGACACCGTAGCCGTGACTTCACCGCTGCCGCGCTCCCAAGCCAACGCTCCGCTGGTCAAGGGGCCGACACCTCACCCCTGCCCCTCTCCTTACAGGAGAGGGGTTCCCCGCACCTCGATCTGCAGCGGTGGAGTGTTCCTCAAGCCGCCTTCTGCGCCCCGAAGGTCGGGTCGAGCTCGCCCCTGGCGTAGCGCTTCGCCATTTCGGCCGTGGTTGCGACGCGCTTGATCTTGCTGGCCTGGCCGGCCGCGTTGAACTCCTCCAGCCGGGCGCGGCAGAGTTTCGTCATCGCCTCCATGGCGGGCTTGAGATATTTGCGCGGATCGAACTCGCCGGGGTGCTCGGACAGGATCTTGCGGATCTGGCCGGTCATCGCCATGCGGTTGTCGGTGTCGATGTTGATCTTGCGCACGCCGTGCTTGATGCCGCGCTGGATCTCGGAAACCGGCACGCCCCAGGTCGGCTTCATCTCGCCGCCGAACCGGTTGATGATGTCCTGCAGGTCCTGCGGCACGCTCGACGATCCGTGCATGACGAGATGCGTGTTCGGCAGTTTCGCGTGGATCTCCTCGATGACGTGCATCGCCAGGATCGCGCCGTCGGGCTTGCGGGTGAACTTGTAGGCGCCGTGCGAGGTGCCCATGGCGATGGCGAGCGCGTCGACCTTGGTCTCGGCGACGAATTTCACCGCCTCGTCGGGATTGGTCAGAAGCTGGTCGTGGCTGAGCTTGCCCTCAAAACCGTGGCCGTCCTCCTTCTCGCCCTCGCCGCTCTCCAGCGAGCCGAGCACGCCGAGTTCGCCCTCGACCGAGATGCCGCCGAGATGGGCCATCTCGGTGACCTGCCTAGTCACGCCGACATTGTAGTCCCAGTCGCCCGGCGTCTTGCCGTCGGCCTTCAGCGAGCCGTCCATCATCACCGAGGTGAAGCCGGCCTGGATCGCGGTCATGCAGGTCGCGGCCTCGTTGCCGTGGTCGAGATGCACGCAGACCGGGATGTGCGGATAGATCTCGGTGACAGCGTCCATCATGTGCTTGAGCATGATGTCGTTGGCGTAGGAGCGGGCGCCGCGCGAGGCCTGGATGATCACCGGCGCGTCGACAGCGTCGGCCGCCGCCATGATCGCCAGCGCCTGCTCCATGTTGTTGATGTTGAAGGCGGGCACGCCGTAATCGTGTTCGGCGGCGTGATCGAGCAGTTGGCGGAGCGTGATGCGGGCCACGAGGGTCCTCCCGGTCTGGCGTCAATGTTCCCGGAAGGATTTAGAGCGGACGCGCCGCGAGCGCAAAGGCAAAGCGGCGCAGGGCGCGGAGATCAGACGCCGCGCGCCTCCAGAACCCGGACGCGTTCCTCGACCGCGGCAAGCTCCTCGGCGAAATGGCCGGTGGTGGCCTTGGCCATCACGAGCAAGCCCGCGGTGTCGCGGCGCTGCTTGCGGACGAGGTCGCCGAGTTCGTCGAACCGCTTGCCGACTTCATCGAAACGCTTGTCATGCTCAACAAGCTTCGCCTGAATGTTCTTCAGAATCTCGAACATCGCAGTCTGCACGTTCTCGCTCATCAGCGCCCTCGCACTGCCGGGATGCTCTCGCGGTCGCCGTCAGCAGTCAAGCCGACGTCCGAACTCGCAAGACGAAGAGAACATAGCAGAAACACAACCTTCCGCAAGGACAATCTGCGGTTGCAGTCAGCCCCTTCGCAACGCTTCCACGCCCGGCAGCGGCTTGCCTTCCATCCACTCCAGAAACGCCCCGCCCGCCGTCGAGACGTAAGTCAGCTCGTCGGCGACGCCGGCATAGTTCATCGCCGCCACCGTGTCGCCGCCGCCCGCGACCGCGACCAGCCTGCCGGCCTTGACGCGCTGGGCCGCCGCCTTGGCGACGGTCACCGTCGCGGTGTCGAAGGGCGGCAGTTCGAACGCGCCGAACGGCCCGTTCCAGACCAGCGTCTTCACGGCGTCGAGCTTCAGCACGACCTCGGCGACGCTCAAGGGGCCGGCGTCCAGGATCATCTCGTCGGCCGCCACCTCGCCGACCGGCACGACGCGGTGGCCCGGATGGGCCCTGAACTCGCGCGCGACCAGCGCATCGACGGGCAGCATGATCTCGCAGCCGGCGGCTTTCGCCTTCTCCTCGATCTCGCGGGCCGTGGCGACGAGGTCGTGCTCGCAGAGCGATTTGCCGACATCGACGCCGCGCGCGGCGAGGAAGGTGTTGGCCATGCCGCCGCCGATGGCGAGCACGTCGACCTTGCGGACGAGGTTGCCGAGCAGATCGAGCTTGGTCGAGACCTTTGCGCCGCCGACGATCGCCATCACCGGACGCGCCGGGTCGTCGAGCCCGGACGACAACGCCTCCAGCTCGGCCTGCATGGTGCGCCCGGCATACGCCGGCAGGACATGGGCCAGCCCCTCGGTCGAGGCGTGGGCGCGATGCGCGGCCGAGAAGGCGTCGCTGACATAGAGATCGCCATTGGCGGCGAGCGCCCTGACGAACTCCGGATCGTTCTTTTCGTCGCCGGCGTGGAAGCGGGTGTTCTCCAGCAGCAGCACGTCGCCGTTCCGCGCCGCGGAGACCGCCTTTGCGACGTCCTCGCCGACACAGTCCTCGACGAAGGTGACGGGCTTGCCGAGCGCATGGGCCAGAGCGGGGACGACCTGCTTCAGGCTGTTCTTGTCGTCGCGGCCCTTGGGCCGGCCGAAATGGGCGAGCAGGACGACCTTGCCGCCCTTTTCCGAGATCTCGCGGATCGTCGGCAGGATGCGCTCGATGCGGGTCGCGTCGCTGACCTGCCCATTCTCCATCGGCACGTTGAGATCGACGCGGACAAGCGCGCGCTTGCCGGCGAGATCGGCGCCGTCCAGCGTCGCAAAGCTCATCGCAGCGGCAGCCCCGTCGGCAGCAGCGCCGGAATGACGCCGGGCACGCCGAACTTCAGCACGAGCACGGTCAGCACCACGGTGAGGATCGCGGTGACGATGCCGGTGAAGAACAGCGCGCCGAAGCGCGGGGTCGAGTCGACGCGGTCGCGCAGGGCCGCGACCTCCTGCCGGATGCCGGCGAAATCCATCGCGCCGGCGGCGGTCTCGACCTTCTGCGAACTGCGCTCCAGCGAGGCCTCGGCCCGGGTCAGCACCGCCTCGTAGCGGGCGAATTTTTCCTCGATGCGGGCCGACTTCTCCTCGATGCGGGAGAGCTGGTCGAGCTGGCGCGGCTCGCGCAGGGCGACAGGTTCCGCAGCCTGAGCGGCGGGGACGGCGGGAGCCGCCGGCGGCATCGGCGCGGGGGCAGGCGCCGGCGGCGGCGTCATCGCGACCGGCGCGGGCGTCGGCTGCACCGGGACCGTGAACGGTCCGGCCGAGGGATTGGCAGGCCGGATGATGGTCTGCTCGTTGGGGTTCGGCTCGTTGGCGACGGTCGGCTCGATCTTGGCCATGGTCGTTCCGTTCATTTCGAGGGAGAAGCGAGACCGCGCTCGTCGGCGCGGCCCCGCGGAAAAATCGGCGTCAGAGCAGCTTCGCCATGGCGGCGGCGGTGTCGCTCATGCGGTTCGAGAAGCCCCATTCATTGTCGTACCAGGACAGGATGCGGACGAACTTGTCGTCCATCACCTTGGTCTGGTCGAGCGCGAAGATCGACGAGGCCGGGTCGTGGTTGAAGTCGATCGAGACGTTGGGCTGGTCGGTCACCGCCAAAATGCCCTTGAGCGGGCCGCGCTTGCTCGCCTTCAGAATCGCGTCGTTGATCTTCTCGACCGTGGTCCTGCGCTTCGACAGGAACTTGAAGTCGACGACCGAGACGTTGGGCGAGGGCACGCGGATCGAGGTGCCGTCGAGGCGGCCCTTGAGGTCGGGGATGACGAGGCCGATCGCCTTGGCGGCGCCGGTCGAGGTCGGGATCATCGAGAGCGCGGCGGCGCGGCCGCGATAGAGATCCTTGTGCATCGTGTCGAGCGTCGGCTGGTCGCCGGTATAGGCGTGGATCGTGGTCATGAAACCCTTGTCGATGCCGACCGCGTCATGGAGCACGCGCACGACCGGGGCGAGGCAGTTGGTGGTGCAGGAGGCGTTCGAGATGACGATGTGGTCCTTCGTCAGCTCCTGGTGGTTGACGCCGTAGACCACGGTCAGATCGGCGCCCTCGCAGGGGGCCGAGACGATGACGCGCTTGGCGCCGGCCGCGAGATGGGCCGCCGCCTTGTCGCGGGTGGTGAAGATGCCGGTGCATTCGAGCGCGATGTCGACGCCGAGCGCCTTGTGCGGCAGCTCCTTGGGGTCGCGGATCGCGGTGACCTTGATCGGGCCGCGGCCGACATCGATGGTGTCGCCGGAGACCGTGACCGTGCCGGGGAAGCGGCCGTGGACCGAGTCGAAGCGGAAGAGATGGGCGTTGGTCTCGACCGGGCCGAGATCGTTGATCGCCACGACCTCGATATCCTTGCGCTTCGACTCGATGATCGCGCGCAGCACGTTGCGCCCGATGCGGCCGAAGCCGTTGATCGCCACCTTGACCGTCATCTCAAACCTCTCCTTCGCCGTAAGCGGCGCTCGCACGCCATTCACGCGGGGAAATCGGCCAGATTGGGGCGGAGCGCAAGCCCTCCGCGCGAATATCAGCCGTTGTGCCGTTTCATGGCGGCGTCCGCCACGGCTTCGGCCGTGATGCCGAAATGCCGGTAGACGTCCTTGTAGGGACCACTCGCGCCGAAGGAGGCCATGCCGACGAAGCCGCCATCGTGGCCGATCACCGCATCCCAGCCGAAACGGACGCCGGCCTCGACCGCGATCCTGACCGGCGCGTCGCCGATGATCGTCCTTTGCGTCGCCTCGTCCTGCTCCAGCAGGAGCTCCAGCGAGGGCACCGAGACGACCCGGGCGCGCACGCCCTTCTCGGCCAGCAGAGTGCGGGCGGCGACGGCGAGCTCGAGTTCCGAGCCCGAGGCGAAGAGCGAGACCTGGACCTTGCCGCCCTCCGCCGCGAGCAGCTCGTAGCCGCCCGCCGCGCTGCGGTTCTTCGCGGCCGCGTCGGTGCGAAGCTGCGGCAGGTTCTGGCGCGAGAGCGCGAGAACCGTCGGACCGTCCAACCGCTCCAGCGCGAGCTGCCAGGCTTCGGCCGTCTCGATCGCGTCGGCCGGGCGGAAGACGCGCATCTTCGGCATGGCGCGCAAGGATGCGAGATGCTCGACCGGCTGGTGGGTCGGGCCGTCCTCGCCGAGCCCGATCGAATCATGGGTCATGACGTAGACCACCGGCAGGCCCATCAGCGCGGCAAGCCGCATCGAGGGGCGGGCATAGTCGGCGAAGACGAGGAAGGTGCCGCCGGCGGCGCGGAAGCCGCCATGCAGGGTGACGCCGTTCATCGCGGCGGCCATGCCGTGCTCGCGGATGCCGTAGCGGACATAACGGCCTTTGGGCGTCTTCGGCGTGAAATCCTGCGCCGCCTTGGTGCGGGTGTTGTTGGAGGGCGTCAGGTCGGCCGAGCCCATGACCAGCTCGGGCATGACCGGAATGATCGCCTCCAGCGCCAGCTCCGAGGCCTTTCGCGTCGCGACCGCCTGCGGTGCGGCGAGCAACGCCTTCTTGTGGGCGAGGATCGCCTTGTCGAGCTTTGCCGGAACTCCATGGACCTGGCGGCGGTCGAACTCGGCGCGCTTGCGGTCGGAGAGGGCGCCATGGCGCGCTTTCCATTCGGCATGGGCTGCCTTGCCGGCGGCGCCATAGCCGCGCCAGGCCTTGAGCAGGTCGGCTGCGATCTCGAAAGGCCCGCCCGGAATGCCGAGCTTCTGCTTGGCCGCAGCGAGTTCTTCCGCGCCCAGCGCCTCGCCATGGGCCTTGGAAGTGCCGGCCTTCTTGGGCGCGCCGAAGCCGATGATCGTCCTGCAGGCGATCATGGTCGGCTTGCTCGACCTCTGCGCCCGGCGGATCGCGGCCTCGATCGCGTCGGGGTCATGGCCGTCGACGCGCTCGGAGCGCCAGCCGCAGGCCTTGAAGCGGGCGACCTGGTCGACCGAATCGGCCATCGTCAGCGGGCCGTCGATCGAGATGCCGTTATCGTCCCAGAGCACGATCAGCCTGTTCAGCTTCTGGTGGCCGGCGAGCGCGATCGCCTCCTGGCTGATGCCCTCCATCAGGTCGCCATCGGAGGCCAGAACATAGGTGTGGTGGTCGACGAGTTTCTTGCCGAATTCGGCCGCGAGCATGCGCTCCGCCATCGCCATGCCCACAGCGGTGGCGAGACCCTGGCCGAGCGGGCCGGTGGTGGTCTCGACGCCGGCGGTCATGAAGTTCTCCGGGTGGCCCGGCGTCTTCGATTCGAGCTGGCGGAACTTCTTCAGGTCGGCGAGCTCCATGCCGGGCACGCCGGTCAGGTAGAGCAGGGCGTAGATCAGCATCGAGCCATGGCCGGCCGAGAGCACGAAGCGGTCGCGGTCCGGCCAGCGCGGATCGGCGGCGTCGTATGTCATGATCCTGGTGAACAGCACGGTGGCGACGTCGGCTGCGCCCATCGGCAGGCCGGGATGGCCGGATTTCGCCTGCTCGACGCCGTCCATGGCAAGCGCGCGGATGGCGTTGGCGAGCTTGTCGTGCTGCTTGCGGTCGATCGCTGTCATGGCTCGTCTCTGGCTCCGCGGCGGGGAACGGGTCGCCGCCTTCGCGGCGGGCGGCGGGCGATCGTTCGATGGGGGTCTCTGGCGCTGTCGAGGCCCGATTAGGCCGCCCGCGCGAGCCAAGTCAATTCGCCGGCGGGCTCCCGGCGCGGCGTCTGGCGGCCGGCTCTCCACCCTGGGGCTGAGCAATCCCCTGCAAACCCTTGGGATCGGGGGGCATCCCCGCAAAGCCGATTCACGCTCCGCCGCGACATGCGCTAGGCTTCCGAATCGAGTGAGCCGGCTTCAAGTCCGAAGGGGGAATGACGGTGGCGAGCCTGATGCTGGAGAACGCCCTGGCGCGCCTCGACAGCGCGCTGGCGCAACTGGAGGCGGCGGTGCGCCGCCGCGTCGAGGCCGAGCGCAGCCGCGCCAATCTCGAGACGGAACTGACCCTGATGCAGGACGACCGCGCGCGCCTGGCCGCCGAACTCGACGGCGCGATGGCGCGGCTCGGCGCGGTCGAGAGCGCGGCCGGCGATGTCGACCAGCGGCTGGAGCGGGCGATGAACGTGGTCGACGCGGTGATCGCGCGGGCCACGCCCGAATCCGTCCATCACGAGCACTGAGCCAGGATCGAGGAAGCGGAGGGCGCGATGCCGCAGGTCAACGTCACCATCGCCGGCAAGGCCTACCGCATGGCCTGCGGGGAGGGCGAGGAGCCGCATCTGGAGGGGCTGGCGCGGCTCTATGACGGCAAGATCGACGAGATGCGCCAGGCCTTCGGCGAGATCGGCGACATGCGGCTGCATGTCATGGCCGCGCTGATGGTCGCCGACGAGGTCGCGGAGCTGAAGCAGCGCGTCGCCGGGCTGGAAGGCCAGCTCGCCGCCCGTCAGGGCGACGCCGGAGCGGCCGACCAGCGCCTGAGCGAGGTCGAGGACAAGGCGGCGCAGGCGCTGGCGGCGGCCGCCGAGCGGATCGAAAGCGCGGCGCGGCAATTGCTGCCGGCGGCGGCGGGATAACGCGTTCCGCCACTGGCGCTTTGGCGGCGTCTTGCCTACATTGTCGGGGCGGGGCTGTCTGGTGCGTGCGAGGAGTGTATTCCCGGGCCCATACGACTCCCTAGGGAGCTGTCCCTGACCGGGTCCCTGGACCCGGACACACGGCGCCCACCTACTTTAGTAGGTGTCCCGGGATCGAAATCTCCACGGCCGAGGTGGCTCCGCACTTTTCCTCATGACAAGCGACCCTTCCGACAGCGCCGTCGGCCGCAAGGCCGCCCTGCGGGCCGCCGCGCTGGAGCGGCGGGACGGGCTCGAACTCGACGCAAGGCTGGAGTGGGATCAGGCGATTGCCGAGAAGGCGCTGGCGCTGTTCGACCAGATTTTCAGCCCTCATCCTGAGGAGGCCGCGTCAGCGGCCGTCTCGAAGGATGCTCCAGCGCGCTCTGGCGCATCCTTCGAGACGCAGGGCTTGCGCCCTGCTCCTCAGGATGAGGACTGTGGGGATGGGCATGGCGAGCCGATCGTCTCCGCCTACTGGCCGATGCGCTCGGAGGCCGATCCGCGCCCCATCCTCGAAGTCCTGCACGCGCGCGGCGTCGCGCTTTGCCTGCCTGCCATCGTCGACAGGCGCATGATCTTCCGGCGCTGGGCGCCTTGGGAGCCGATCGTGCCCGGCGGCTTCGGCACGCTCGTGCCGGAACCGCGCCAGCCCGAGATCGCGCCGACCATGCTGCTCGTGCCGCTGGCGGCGTTCGACCGGCGCGGTTTCCGGATCGGCTACGGCAAGGGCTATTACGACCACGCGTTGACCGCCCTTGGCCCGGTCGTCAGCATCGGCCTCGGCTATGGCGCGCAGGAGGTCGAGGCCGCGCCCGACGAGCCGCATGACCGCCGGCTCGACTGGATCGTGACCGAGCGCGAGACGATGCGCTGCGGTTGACTGTCGCTGCGGTTGATTCCGCCGCTCATTCGGGCGACGGAGAAGCATCGCAGCCACCCGAGTGCCCTCCCCATGCGCTTCCTCTTCCTCGGCGACGTCGTCGGCCGCCCCGGGCGCGTCGCGGTGCAGGAGCGGCTGCCCGCCCTGCGCCAGCGCTGGAGCCTCGACTGCGTCGTGATCAACGGCGAGAACGCGGCCGGCGGCTTCGGCATCACCGAGGCGATCTGCGACGAACTGCTGGCGGCGGGCGCGGACGCCGTCACCCTCGGCAATCATTCCTGGGACCAGCGCGAGGCGCTGGTCTTCATCGAGCGCCAGCAGCGGCTGGTGCGCCCCGCGAACTTCCCGCCCGGCACGCCGGGGCGCGGAGCCGCCGTGATCGAGGCCAAAAACGGCGCGCGCGTCCTCGTCGTCAACGTGATGGGCCGGATCTACATGGATGCGCTCGACGACCCCTTCGCGGCGGCCGAGCGCGAATTGTCGGCCTGCCCGCTCGGCGAGGTCGCCGACGCCGTGATCGTCGACATCCACGCCGAGGCGACCAGCGAGAAGCAGGCGATGGGCTATTTCCTCGACGGCCGCGCCAGCCTCGTCGTCGGCACCCACACCCATGCGCCGACCGCCGACACGCGCATCCTGCCCGGCGGCACGGCCTACCAGTCCGACGCCGGCATGTGCGGCGACTATGATTCGATCCTGGGCATGAGCAAGGACGAGCCGATCCGCCGCTTCCTGCAGAAGACGCCGGGCGCGCGGCTGGAGCCGGCGAGCGGCGAGGGCGCGCTGTCGGGCGTCGCGGTCGAGATCGACGACGGCACCGGGCTGGCGCGCGCGGTCTGGCCGGTCAGGCTCGGCCCGCATCTGGTCGAGGCGCTGCCGGCGGCCTGGGAGCCGGGGTAGCCGTCAGGCGGCGCGGCTCTGCTGCATCAGTTCGTCGAAGGCCCGGGTCAGGGAATTGGCCTTGGCGGCGAGCGTGCCGGCAAGGCTGAGCACCTCGGCCACGCCGACGCTGGCCTGCTGGGCGGTCTCGCTGACGCCGCAGATGGTCTGGGCGACCTCCTGCGTGCCGAGCGCCGCGAGGTTGACGCTGCGCGCGATCTCCTGCGTCGCGGCGCGCTGTTCGTCGATGCCGCCGGCGACGGTCGCGGCGGCATCGTCCATCCGGTGCATGAAGCTGACGATGCTCTCGATGGCGGCGATCGCGTCGCGCGTCGCCTCCTGCATCGCCGGGACCTGGGCGGCGATCTCGTCTGTGGCGTGGGCGGTGCGGGCCGAGAGCTGCTTGACCTCGGTCGCGACCACCGCGAAGCCCCGCCCGCTCTCGCCGGCGCGCGCGGCCTCGATCGTCGCATTCAGCGCCAGCATGTTGGTCTGGGCCGCGATGGTGCGGATCACCCCGACGATGGAGCCGATGGTCTCCGCCGAGCGCGCCAGGCTCTTGACGATGATGTCGGTCTTGAGCGCGGCCGCATTGGCGTCGCGCGCCATCACGGCGGCCTGCGTCATCTCCGAGGCGACATGGTTCAGCGAGATCGAGAGCTCCTCTGCCGCTCCGGCGACGCTCTGGACATTGCCCGAGGCGGCGTCCGAGGCCCGCACCGCGACGAAGGCCTGCTCGCCGGTGTCGCGGACGACGCCGTCCATCGCGCGGGCCACGGTCTCGACCGTGGCGGCGCCGCTGTTGACCGCGCCGACGACCTCGCGAACCGTCACGGCAAAGCCGGCGATGCCGGCCCGGGTGCGCTCGCGGCTCTGGCGCTGGACCTCCTCATAGGTCTCGAGCAGCAGCTCGAGATCGAACTGCACCGCCTTGTTCAGCGCGGCGCGCCCCGCGATGCGGCGGGAGAAGGCCTTGCGCTGCCAGAAGCCGTTGAGCTTCTGCAGGCTGTCGCGGTCCATGCCGAGTTCGGCGCCGATGCGGTTGCTGACGATGGCGTGGCAGATCGCCACCGAATAGGCCGGCACGCCATGACGCTGGAAGGCATGGGCGAGCCTGTCGGCCGATTCCGTGAAGCCGTCGCCGAGCTCGCCCGAAGCCAGCCTGATCCAGTGGGCGAGGCGCAGCTCGCGCACCTCGGCGATCGCGAAGGCGCGCCGGGTTTCGGGCCAGGGTTCGAACTGCGGATCGAGCGCGTCGAGCAGCGCCGGCAGGCGCTCCCTCGCGAAGCCGGCATTGGCGCGCAGCAAGGCAAGATCGCCGGGGCCGATCTGGAAGGCGCGGAAACGCAGTTCCTGCTCGGCGATCAGTGGGTTCGACACCGCTGTCATCGGATCCGGTGAATGGCTCGCGCCGGAGACCGGCGCCGTCGTCGCGGGTGCGATTTTGGCCGCGGCCTGCAAAAAATGACTTAACAGGACGCCGCGCCGCGCCGACAAGCGAAAACGTGATCGCGCCGCGCCGGCTTGCTTGGCCTGCGAGCCGCCGCCTATAAGGCCGGTCTCGCCGCGCCGGGCGTCTCCGGACGCCGCGGCGCGCGGATCACGACAGCAGAGGCTGATATCCATGGCCGGGCATTCCCAGTTCAAGAACATCATGCACCGCAAGGGCAAGCAGGACGCGGTGCGCGCCAAGCTGTTCTCGAAGCTCGGCCGCGAGATCACCGTCGCCGCCAAGATGGGCATGCCCGACCCGGCGATGAATCCGCGCCTTCGCATGGCCGTGCTGGCGGCGCGCGCCGAGAACATGCCCAAGGACAACATCCAGCGCGCCATCAACAAGGCCGCCGGGGGCGAGGGCGACAACTATGACGAGGTCCGCTACGAGGGCTACGGGCCGGGCGGGGCGGCCGTCATCGTCGAGGCGCTGACCGACAACCGCAACCGCACCGCATCCGCCGTGCGCTCCTATTTCACCAAGGCCGGCGGGGCGATGGGCGAGAGCAACTCGGTCTCATTCATGTTCTCGCGCGTCGGCGAGGTCGTCTACCCGGCCGAGGCCGGCGACACGGATGCGGTGATGGAGGCTGCGATCGAGGCGGGAGCCGACGACGTCATCTCGGACGAGAACGGCCACGTCATCCTGTGCGCCTTCGATGCCCTCAACGAGGTCTCGAAGGGGCTGGAGGCGGCGCTCGGCGCGCCGGCGTCAGCCAAGCCGGTCTGGCGGCCCTCGACCACCGCCCCGCTCGACGAGGAGAAGGCGGCCTCGATGATGCGGCTGATGGAGGCCCTCGACAATGACGACGACGTCCAGAACGTCTTCGCCAATTACGAGATCACCGACGAGGTGATGGCCAAGCTCGGCGCTGCGTGAGGTCTGGCTGTTTTCCGGCTGTCGCTTTCCGTCATGGTCGGGCTTGTCCCGACCATCCACGTCTTCCTGCGTCGAGCGCACGCCGAGGACGTGGATGCTCGCCACAAGGGCGAGCATGACGTCGAGGGAGATGCTCGGGTCGAGCCCGAGCATGACAAGAGACGTTACCGCCCCACCAACCCGTCCCAGAGCGGCAGGCTGACGAGCGCGCTGAGGAAGATCACCCCATAGGCGATGCGGCGAAAGCCGTGCTCGGAGGCGCGCCGGAAGCCGTGCGTGCCGGCCCAGAGCCCGGCGCCGTAGACGGCGAAGAGCGGCAGCGCCAGCAGCAGCGCGGCCATGGTCAGGATGCCCGAGAGCCACAAAGTCGTGCCGGTGACGATGGTGGAGAGCCCGAAATAGGTCTGCAGGTTGGCCCGCGTCTTGTGCCGGTCGTTGCGCTGCGCGCCGAGCCAGAACACCGCCAGCGGCATGCCGCCGATGCTGGCGAGGCCGCTGCACAGGCCCGACGCCGCGCCGACCGCGAGCGAGAGCGGGTAGCCCGGCCGCCCGGCATAGCGCCAGCCCGAGGCCATGATCGCGACCGCAAGCAGCACCAGTGCGGCCAGCACCCAGCGCATCGTCTCCCGGTCGAGCCAGACCAGAAGCCAGACGCCAAGCGGCACGGTGACGGTCGCTGCGATCAGCAGCGGGATGACCTCGCGCCATTCGGCCTGCCTGGCCGAGCGCGCCGCCAGCGGCATGGCGAAGGGCAGGTCGATGAACCAGATCAGGCCGAGCGCCGCGACCGGGCCGATGACGAGAGAGGCCAGCGGCATGAACACCATGGCGAAGCCGAAGCCGGTGAAGCCGCGCACCAGCCCGCCGAGCAGCGTCGCGAGCAGAAGCGTGGCGAGGCCGGAGGCCGAGATGTTCGGGAAGAGCGTGGCGAGGAGATCGGGCATCGGCCTCGGGCGGTGGCGTGAGCGGGCATTGGCCCCGCTCCTGCGCACCAACATGCTGGCGGCGCGGCAGGCAACCCCCGACGCCGTGATGGAACCGATGCGCTGCGGTCATCGATCGTTAGGGCGGACATGGAACAAAGCGGGGACACAGTCTAGGCTTCCGCCCGCATGAACCCGCCGATTCGCATGAGCGCTCCCGTTCGCATCCTCGGTCTCGATCCCGGCCTCCGGACGACCGGCTGGGGCGTGATCCTATGCGAGGGCAGCAAGCTCGGCTTCGTCGCCTGCGGCTGTGTCCAGAGCGATGCGTCGGCGACGCTGGCGGAGAGGCTGCGGCAGCTGCATGACGGCATCTCCGGCGTGATCGCCGACTGGTCGCCCGACGAGGCGGCCGTCGAGGAGACCTTCGTCAATCGCGATCCGCAATCGGCGCTGAAGCTCGGCCAGGCGCGCGGGGTCGCGCTGGTCGTGCCGGCGCTGGCGGGACTCGACGTCGCCGAATACGCCGCCAATCTGGTCAAGAAGACCGTGGTCGGCGTCGGCCATGCCGACAAGAGGCAGGTCCAGGCGATGATCCGCGTGCTGCTCCCGAAGGCCGAGACGAAAAGCGCGGACGCGGCCGACGCGCTGGCGGTGGCGATCTGCCATGCGCAGCATCGGGGGCTGCGCGCTGTTTCGGCGCAGATGCGCCGCGCCGGCTGAAGCGGTATGGCGAAGGCGGAGAGGGCGGGGGCGCGATGATCGGCAAGCTCAAGGGGGTCGTCGATTCCTATGGCGAGGATTTCGTCATCCTCGACGTGCAGGGGGTCGGCTATGTCGTGCAGTGCTCGTCGCGGACCTTGCAGCGCCTGCCGAAGCCGGGCGAGGCGGCGGCGCTCTCGATCGAGACCCATGTCCGCGAGGACGCGATCCGGCTCTACGGCTTCCTGTCGGACACCGAGCGCGACTGGTTCCGGCTGATGCAGATGGTGCAGGGCGTCGGCGCGAAGGTGGCGCTGGCCATCCTCTCGACATTGGAGCCGGGCGCGCTGGCGACCGCGATCGCGACCAATGACAAGGCGGCGGTGGCGCGCGCGCCCGGCGTCGGTCCCAAACTCGCCCAGCGCATCTGCGCCGAGCTCAAGGACAAGGCTCCGGCCTTCGGCCATATCGATCCCGGCGTGGCGCAACTCGCCGGCGCGCTGGAGGCGAGGGCGCTGCCGCAGCCGGTGGCGGATGCGGTCTCGGCGCTGGCCAATCTCGGCTATCCGCAGGCGCAGGCGGTGGCTGCGGTCGCGGCCGCCTCGCGCGCGGCGGGCGAGGGCGCGGGTACGGCGCAACTGATCAAACTCGGCTTGAAGGAGCTGGCGAAGTGAGCGGGACTGCGAGCATCATCCGCGAACTCGACGACAAATCCGAGCTGTTGGCGCTGATGATGGCGCAGTGGGGCTCGCACAAGATGATGATCGGCCTGCACACCTATGACTGCGCCGAGATCGACGCGCTCGGCCTGTTCTCGCCCGAGGGCGAGACGCTGGCGCTGGCGAGCTGGGCGATGCGCGGCGACGCCGGCATCCTCTGCGCGCTGCATGCGCTGAAGCCCGGGCAGGGCGTCGCCGTGCAGTTGCTCGAGGCGGTGAAGGCGGCTGCCAGGGCGCGCGGCGCGCGCTGGCTGCGCGCGATGCTGACCAACGACAACATGCCGGGGCTGGCCTTCTACCAGAAATGCGGCTTCCGCTTCTCGGGGCTCTATATCGAGGCGATCGACCATTACCGCTCGGTGATCCCGACGATCATCACGACCGGGCATCTCGGCATCCCGGTGCGCGACGCGCTGGAACTGGAGATCGCGCTGTGAGCGAGACGCCGCGTCCCGGCCTGCTCTCCGCCGAACGCCGTGACGACGACAGCGAGACCTCGCTGCGGCCGCTCTCGCTTGCCGATTTCACCGGGCAGGCGGCGGCCCGCGCCAACCTCCAGGTCTTCATCAACGCGGCGAAGTCGCGCGGCGATGCGCTCGACCATGTCCTGTTCGTCGGCCCGCCCGGGCTCGGCAAGACGACGCTGGCGCAGATCGTGGCGCGAGAGCTCGGCGTCGGCTTCCGCTCGACCTCGGGGCCGGTGATCGCCAAGGCCGGCGATCTCGCGGCGCAGCTCACCAATCTCGAAGAGCGCGACGTGCTCTTCATCGACGAGATCCATAGGCTCAACCCGGCGGTGGAGGAAATCCTCTATCCGGCGATGGAGGACTACCAGCTCGACCTGATCATCGGAGAGGGGCCGGCCGCGCGCTCGGTCAAGATCGACCTGCCGAAATTCACCCTCGTCGGCGCCACGACCCGGCAGGGCCTACTGACGACGCCGCTGCGCGACCGCTTCGGCATCCCGATACGGCTGCAGTTCTACACGGTCGAGGAGTTGCAAAGCATCGTTTCGCGCGGGGCGCGGGTGCTCGGCGTCGGCATGAGCGAGGACGGCGCGAACGAGATCGCGCGGCGCTCGCGGGGAACGCCGCGCATCGCCGGCCGCCTGCTCAGACGGGTGCGCGACTTCGCCATCGTCGACGGCGATCCGGTGGTGACGCGCTCTGTCGCCGACAAGGCGCTTTCGCTGCTCGACGTCGATGCGATCGGCCTCGACACGATGGACCGGCGCTACCTGACCACCGTCGCGATCAATTTCGGCGGCGGGCCGGTCGGCATCGAGACCATCGCCGCCTCGCTGTCGGAGCCGCGCGACGCGATCGAGGAGATCATCGAGCCCTTCCTGCTGCAGCAGGGTTTCATCCAGCGCACCCCGCGCGGACGGCTGCTGACCCCGCACGCCTTCAGGCATCTCGGCATGCCCGAGCCCAGCCGTGACGCGGCGCAGTTCGGGCTGTTCGGGGATGGCGAGGAGGGGTGATGGGCGGCGACCTGCTCGACCGGATGCGGCGCAATCCCGCCGGCGACTGGACCATCGCCGATGTCGAAAATCTCTGCAGACAATACGGCATCGGCTGCCGGCCGCCGTCTGGCGGCGGTTCTCACTTCAAGATCAGCCACGACCTTGTTACGGACATTCTGACGATTCCGGCACGTCGACCGATCAAGCAGAAATACATCCGGCTACTCGTCAAATTCGTCTCGCTCGTGCTAACATCGCGGTTGAGGACATGAGCATGGCAAAACTCGACTATCGGGTCGTTATCGAGCCGTTATCGGCGGAGGATGGCGGCGGCTATTTCGCGACCGTCCCCGATCTCCCAGGCTGCATGTCGGATGGCGAGACGCCGGAGGAGGCGATCGTCAACGTACAGGACGCTATCCGGTGCTGGATCGAGGCCGCGATCGATCTGGGGCGAGAAGTTCCCTTGCCGACCCGCTCGCTATTGGCCGCCGAGTAATCGCATAGCCCAGCAGCCAAGAATTACGGCAGCTCATCCGCGCGCGAGATCACCCTGCCGAGCAGGCCATAGTCGAGCGCTTCCCGCGTGTTCAGCCAGAAGTCGCGCTGCGTGTCCTGCCTGATCCGCTCCGGCGTCTGTCCGGTCGCCTGCGCGAAGAGATCGTCGAAACGCTGGCGCATCAGTTCGAGCTGGCGGGCCTGGATGCCGATGTCGGAGACCATGCCGCCGACGCCGCCGCTCGGCTGATGCAGCAGGAAGCGGGTGTTGGGCAGGCAGAAGCGGTTCTGCCGCTCGGCGCCGATGAAGATCAGCGCGCCGGCGCTCGCCACCCAGCCGCTGCCGATGGTGCGCACCTCCGGCCGGATGAACTTGATCACGTCATGGACCATGTCGCCCGATTCGACATGGCCGCCGGGCGAACTGATGAAGACGTTGATCGGCGCGTCGCCGTCCTCGGCCAGGGCGAGCAGGTGCGAAACCGTGTTGCGCGCCAGCTTGTCGTCGATCGTGCCGGTGATCAGGACATTGCGGCTCTTGAACAGCAGTTCGGCGATGTTGCTCTGGACCGGATCGCCCTGATCCGGCTTCTTCTCGAACATCTGCGCCATGGCCGACCCTCCCGTTCGCAAGCGATGCTAAGGGGTTTCGATCCGGGCGCAAGGGCCGCTGCCCTGCGCAGCCGAACCTACTGACGCGCGAATTTCGAGCGCTGCATCGCCGGGTGCTGGCCGGCATGGTCGAGCGCGCCGGAAGCGGCCTGCTCCTCGTTCTCGATCGGCTGCATCCCTTCGTCGGCCCGGCGTGTCTCGGGACGTTGCGGCTCCGGCGCGTCGGCCTTCAGCGCGGCGGCCTTGCGGGCGAGATCGGCCTGGCTCGGCTTCGGGCTCGGCTTGGCGGTCATGGCGGTCTCCTTCCGGTCGTTGTCGGATGAAGAACGACCCCCGCCCGGTCCTGTTCCGCGTTCAGCGGCAGATCCGGAACGGGCCGTTGTCGAAATGGAAATGGTCGGCATGGGCGGCGTTGTAGTCGGGGCCGAGCACGCCGCTGAACAGCCCGCAGGCGCCGTCGCGCAGCGCGCGCAGGAAGGCGGCCTCGCGATCGTCCCCGGCCCAGTCGCGCAGCAGGGTGATGCGGCTGCCATCGGCGAGCACGAACCCCGAGATGTCGATCGCGTTGGCGGTGGCGTGCTGACTCCAGCGTGTTTGCGACCCCGCGATGCGGCGGCAGGCATAGGTTCCCAGATGCTCGGCGCGGCGGACCTCCTGACCGAGATGGGTTTTCGCCGCCGACTGCAGCACCTCGCGCTCGAACAGGAGCCAGCTCGCGGCGACCCGGCAGGTCGCGGTGACGCGTACGCCGAGTCCGGTCGCCTCAGAGGCGAGATCGACCGCGTCGGTCAGGCCGCAGCCGTCGGGACCCTCGCGATCGGGCAGGCGGCGATGCGAGACGCCGGCGCTTTCGAGGCTGGCGAGGCAGACGCCGCCATCCGCCTTCAGCCGCATCAGCCGGAAGCCGGTCAGCCAGTCGCGCTGCGCCGCGAGATCGAGCGGAGCGAAGGGATCGTAGCGATAGGGCAGCACAATCCGCCCGGTGGCGACAAGCGCACCCGCGACCATGAATGCGAGCAGGCAAAGCACCGCAAGCTGGCGAAGGACGAGGCCGCTCAGGGATCGGCGGCGGGCCATCAGGCGGAGTAGGGCGCGAGCATGGCCGCATAATCATCACCCGCGGCGGTTGTTCCAGCAGGCTGCGCAGGGCTAAAGGTCGCGGCGACCGATCCAACCGCACCGGACCGCCCGCTGCATGAGCGCCAGCCACCTGCTTTCCGTCCGCGTCTATTACGAGGACACGGATTTCTCCGGCGTGGTCTACCACGCCTCCTACCTGCGCTTCATGGAGCGTGGGCGCACGGAGCTGATCCGCTCGCTCGGCGTCGCGCAGCGCGAGCTCTTCGACGGCGACACGGCGCTCGGCTTCGCGGTGCGGAAAATGGGCATCGAGTTCCTCAAGCCGGCGGTGATGGACGATCTGCTGACCATCGAGACGCGCTGCGTCGCGGCGCGCGGCGCGACGATGGATGTCGCGCAGCGGGTGCTGCGGGGCGAAGAGATTCTGGTGACGGCGCAGGTCATGGTCGCCTGCGTCGGCGGCGGCAAGGCGCGGCGGATTCCCGATGGGCTGCGCCGGCGGCTGATGCTGCCGGAGTGAGCAGTCGACGCTGGCTTCCGGCCATGTTAGCGCTCGTTACATGAGCTGGAAGCGCAACAATCCCGATCCGCCCCGCGGCTATCACCATGGCAACCTCAAGGAGGAGCTGGTGCGGGCCGCGCTCGGGCTGATCGGCGAGAAGGGGCCGAACGGCTTCACCTTCGCCGAGGCCGCGCGCCTCGCCGGCGTCAGCCCGGCCGCGCCCTACCGGCATTATCGCGACAAGGACGCGCTGCTGGCCGATGTCGCGGCGCGCGGCTTCGAGGTCTTCGAGGCGGCGCTGGCGCGGGCATGGGACCAAGGCCGGCCCGATCCGGAGACGGCGTTCCATCGGCTCGGCCGGGCCTATCTGGCCTTCGCCCATGACGAGCCGGCCTATTATTCGGCGATGTTCGAGGCCGGCGTGCCGCTCGACGCCAGCCCCGAGCTGCGCGCCGCCGCCGACCGCGCCTTCCGCAACCTGCGCGGGGCGTCGGAGGCGCTGATCGCGCTGCTGCCGGACGGAAAGCGCCCGCCGGCGCTGATGATGGCGCTGCATGTCTGGTCGATGTCGCATGGCGTGGCGGCGCTGTTCGGCCGGGCCGATGGCGGCAGGCGGCCGCTGCCGATGTCGGCGGCGGAACTGCTGGAGGCCGGCATGCTGATCTATCTGCAGGGGCTGGGGCTGGGCCGCGACGGGCGCGGGTGATCCCCTTTGTCATTCCGGGGCTTCGCGCAGCGAAGAGCCTGGAACCCACGACCGGGCGAACCCTTCATGTTGCCCATCGGACGCGCTCGCCCGGTCGTGGGTTCCGGGTTCGGCCCTTCGTGCCGCCCCGGAATGACAGACCGGCATGCCGCCCGAACCGCATGCCGGTCAGATCTTGACAACCAGCCCCGCCATCGCCATTTATGTAAATGTGATTTACATTCACTCTTGTTGTAGTCACTTTTGGGAGAGGTTGATGCCGATCGTCGCGAAGCTGGACGAGTTTGGGAGAGGAGCCTGGATCGCCTTCGCGGTTCTCGGCTTCATCGTTTGGTGGCCTCTGGGTCTGGCGACCCTGGCCTTCATCATATGGAGTGGACGCATGAGCTGCGGGCATGCCGGCGCGGGCCGGTACGAATACAAGATGAGCCGTCTTCAGGAGAAGATGGACCGCATGCGCCAGCGCATGGGCGGAGAGGGCGGCGGCTTCGGCGGCTGGAACCGCGGGCCGTCGAGCGGCAACCGCGCCTTCGACGAGTATCGCCAGGAGACGCTGAAGCGCCTCGAGGACGAGCAGCGCGAGTTCCAGGATTTCCTGGGCCGGCTGCGCATGGCGCGCGACAAGGCCGAGTTCGACCAGTTCATGGCCGACCGGCGTGGCGGCGGCGAGCCGGGCCAGCCCAACGCGGGCTGACGCGTCACAACGCGCATTCTGGGCGAAAAGCAGCCCGTCCCGGGCGACCGGGGCGGGCTTTCGCACGTCTCGTCGTCAGGCTTGGGCTATCCAGCCGCGCCATGTCAATGCGGCGTAGAAGAGCGAGACATCGGAAAAGCCGGCCTCGCGCAGGATGCGTTCGTCCGTTTCGGGCGCGAACAAGGGCAGGTGGGTGCGGACGGCCTCTCTTGCTTCGGCTGTCTGCTGCGGGTCGGCGCCGGAGGCGAGCGCATAGGCCGCATAGCGCGACAGCCACCGATCGCGCGATGCGCCATCCTGCGGGAAGCTCGAATGCGCCGCGACGAAAGGCGCTCCCGGCTTTAAACGCTCGCGGATGGCGCGGACCGTCCGGATGCGCTCCGGTTCGTCGAGAAAGTGCAATGTCAGGAAGCAGGTGGCGGCATCGAACGGCCCGTCCGGCGCATCGTCGATGTAGCCGCGGACGAATTCGACGCGCTTGGTGAACGGACCCAGTCTGCGCTCCGCCAGGTCGAGCATTGCTCGCGCGGGGTCGACGCCGACAAACGTCCAGCCGGGATGCGCCTGCGCCAACGCCTCGAGTTCAAGCCCGCCCCCCGCGCCCAGAACCAGGACACGCGCCTCCGCCGGCACATGCTCCGCGAGGAGTATCGACGCCATGCGGTGCAGGGCGTCCAGTCCCGGCACGAAATTCTTTGGGCCGTCCGCATAGTTGGCGATCGCAGCCGCATCCTCGAACCTCTCGACGATATCGCATTTCGCCCGTGCGTGGTGAGACGTCATGTGCAGAACCTTCCGTCCGATTTCCGTTGTGCGAGACGCGCTTTGAATTGATCGCGCAGCATGGTGAGGGTGATCATTTCGAAACGCGCCAGGATAAGAGCCTCCGCTTCATCGAAGCTGTCTTTCAAAGCCGTATTGACCGTCTGTTCGACCAGGCAGGCGGGATGCTCGTCGCGATGGCCAAGGGCGAACAGGGCAGGGCTTCCGAGAGCGTCATGGACATCCCGCAGGCTGATCTCGGCGAGATCGCGCCGGAGCGTCCAGCCACCGCGATGTCCCTTGTCGGAGCCGACATAGCCACGATCGCGCAGGCCGGCCATGATCCGCCGGATCACGACCGGGTTTGTCTGCATGATCCGACCGAGATCATCGGAGGTGACCGGCGTGTCCCGCTCCGCCATGTGAAGGAGCACATGGAGCAGGCCGGAAAGGCGACTGTCTCGTTTCATGTAACTTCATTAGTTTCATGACATCGCCGATGCAAGCGCTTCGAGGCGAGGCGATGCGGGAGCGCGGGCGAATCCCGCGTCAGCAGGCAGGCAGGCGGGCTGGCTGAGAGGCGGGGCGGAGATCAGCGTGTCGCGCCGTATACGCGGCCTTAACCTTGCTGGAGGCTTAACTCGATCAGAAGCATGCGTTCCGCGTGAAACCCCGTTTGCGCCCATCTTTCGCCGGATTCCCAAGCGATTGAAGGTCTTGGCAGTTTCCCCGGATCGCGGATCGGGCGGCGGCGCGGGCTCTCCCGTGACGCGTATGGATGGACTGCGCCGGCCTGGCCGGAGCGGCCGCCAGGCAGAAGGAAGACGAGATGAACCCGGCCGATGTCGCGCTCGCCGCGCCGCAGATCGACATGTCGTTCTGGAGCCTGTTCTGGCACGCCCACATCGTCGTCAAGCTGGTGATGATCGGGCTGATGGGCGCCTCGATCTGGTGCTGGTCGATCATCATCGACAAGACCCTGCTCTACCGCCGCACCCGCCGGGACATGGACGCCTTCGAGGAGATGTTCTGGTCCGGGCGTTCGCTGGAGGAACTCTACCGCGACCTCGCGGCCGGGCCGGTCAACGACATGGCGGCCGTCTTTGTCGCCGCGATGCGGGAATGGAAGCGCTCCTTCGAGAATGGCGGGCGTTCGGTCGCCAGCCTCTCGGCGCGCATCGACAAGGTGCTCGACGTCACGATCCAGCGCGAGACCGAGCGGCTCGAATCGAAGCTGCTGGTGCTCTCGACGATCGCGTCGGCCGCGCCCTTCATCGGCTTGTTCGGCACGGTCTGGGGCATCATGAACTCCTTCACCGCGATCGCGGTCTCGAAGAACTCCTCGCTCGCGGTCGTCGCGCCGGGCATCGCGGAGGCGCTGTTTGCCACCGCGATCGGCCTGTTCGCCGCGATTCCCGCGCTGATGGCCTACAACAAGCTGCAATCCGAGGTCGCCCGGGCGCAGAACCGCCTGGAAGCCTTCGCCGACGAGTTCTCCGCGATCCTGTCGCGGCAGATCGACGAACGGCTGGCGGCGTGAGGGGCTGAGACCATGGGCATGTCCGCAGCATCTGGCGCGAGGTCGGGCGGGAGACGGGGGCGGCGCGGCCGCCGCCACGGCGCCATCGCCGAGATCAACATGACGCCCTTCATCGACGTCATGCTGGTGTTGCTGATCATCTTCATGGTCGCGGCGCCGCTGATCGCGACCGGCGTGCCGCTCGACCTGCCGCAGACCGGCGCCAAGCCGATCAATGTCGACCAGAAGCCGGTGACGATCGCCATCGACGGCAAGGGCCAGATCTTCCTGCAGGACCAGCCGACGCTGGAGCCGGACCTGGTGATGAAGCTGCAGGGCCTCGCCAAGGACGGCTTCGACCAGCGCATCTATGTCCGCGGCGACAGGGCGGTCGATTACGGCCGCGTCGCCTCGGTGATGTCGACGATCACATCCGCCGGCTTCAAGCGCGTCGCGCTGGTCACCGAGCCGGCGACGCGTTGAGACGAGGCAAGCAGGGATTCGCAGGGCTGTGAAGCTTTCGACCTCCGAACCGGGCATGGCCGTATCGGCGCTGGGCCACGCGACGTTCCTCGTCGCGGGGCTGCTGGCGTTCGCGTCGCCCACGCCGCTGCCGGAGAACGAGGAGGCGATCGCGGTCGAACTGGTCGATCCGAGCGCGCTGAACCAGGTTACGCGCGGCGAGCGCCAGGCCGAGAAGGTGCAGGAGCAGCCGATCGAGCGGGCCGAACGCCAGGCCGAGATCGTCGAGCGCAAGGAGGCGGGCGAGGCCAAGCAGGATGCGCCGGCCCCGCCGACGCGTCCCGTCGAACTCAAGACCGCCGACGACAATGCGTCCGCGCCGCTGCCGCCCTCGCGCGCGGCGCTGCTGCCGAAGACCGAGCCGAAGCCGGCCGAGCCGGTGACGCCGCAGCCGCCGCAGAAGACCGAGGCGCAGGCGCAGGCCGAGGCCAAGGAGCGCCGCGACGAACTCGCCCGCCTCACCGAGGAGGCCGAGCTCGCCTCGAAGGCGAGAAAGGCCGAGGAGGAGGCGAAGGCCGCCGCCAAGGCCAAATCCGAGGCGGAGGCGAAGGCCCGCGCCGAGACTGCCGCCAGGGCCAAGGCCGAGGCGCTCGCGAAGGCGGAAGCCGAGCAGGAGGCGAAGGAGAAGGCCGAGGCCGTCGCCAAGGCGAAGGCGGAAGCCGAGGCCAAGGCCAAGATCGCCGCCGCCGCCAAGGCGAAGCAGGAGGCCGAGGCCAAGGCCAAGCGCGAGGCGGAGCTGGCCAAGACCTTCAACCCGACCGATATCGACAAGCTGCTGCGCTCCAGGGAGCAGGCGCAGTCCTCGGGCTCGGCCGCGCCGCAGATCAACCGCACCGCCTCGCTCGGCACGCAGCGCGGCGCGGCCCAGAAGCTCACCCCGTCGCTCAGGGCCCAGCTCGTCGGCATCATCCAGGAGCAGCTGCTGAAATGCTGGAACGTGCCGATCGCGCTCGCCAATGCGCGCGGCGGCCAGCAGGTGGTGCCCTCGGTGCGGATGAAGCTCAACACCGACGGCTCGCTGATGGGCCAGCCCGGCGTGATCAATTCGTCCTCGGACCCGCTTTTCCGCGTCGCCGCCGATTCGGCGCTGACCGCCACCCGCCGCTGCGCGCCTTTGCGCATTCCGGCTCAATTCGCCTCCTATTATGACGACTGGCGCGACGTGGTCGTCAATTTCGACGCAAGGGACGTGCTGTGACCTTCACCGACCGCAATCTCCACACCAAGACGGGCGCCGTGCCCGCCTCACCGGGCCTGACGCGCCGCCGGGCGCTCGCGCTCGGGGGCGCCTCGCTGCTGGCCCCGGCCGCCACCGTCCTCATGCCGGCGGCGGCACGGGCCGAACTGGTCATCGACCTGCGCGGCGGCTCGTTCCAGCCGCTGCCGATCGCCGTCGCCGATTTCGCGGGCGAGGGCGGCGTGCTGGTCTCGGGCGTGATCACCAACAACCTGCGCCGCTGCGGCTATTTCACGCCGATCGACAAGAACCGGCATCCCGAGAAGAACCCGCCCTTCGACTCAGCGCCGCAATTCGAGGCCTGGAAGGCGGCCGGCGTCCAGGCGCTGGTGACGGGCCGCGTCTCGCGCGACGGCTCGGGCCGGATCAAGGCCGAGTTCCGGCTCTGGGACGTGACCACCGGCACGCAGACCGACGGGCAGCAGTATTTCACCGACCCCAACAACGCCCGCCGCGTCGGCCACATCATCTCGGACGCGATCTTCACCAAGGTCACCGGCGTCGGCGGCTTCTTCGACACCCGCATCGTCTTCGTGGATGAATCGGGGCCGAAGGAGAACCGCCGCAAGCGCCTCGCCATCATGGATCAGGACGGGGCCAATGTGCGCTACCTGACCAGCGGCGACGTCTCGGTGGTGACGCCGCGCTACTCGCCGGTGTCGCAGGAGGTCACCTACATGTCGCAGCGGCTCGGCGAGCAGCCGCGCGTGCATGTGCTCAACATCGAGACCGGGCAGCGCCAGATCGTCGGGAATTTCCCCGACATGACCTCGAGCCCGCGCTTCTCGCCCAACGGCGCCAAGATCGCGCTCAGCCTGCAGCAGGGCGGCAACGCCAATCTCTACGCCATGGACATCGGCTCGCGCACCACGACGCGGCTGACCTCGACGGGCGCGATCGACACCTCGCCGGCCTATTCGCCGGACGGAACGCAGATCGTCTTCGAGAGCGACCGCGGCGGCTCCCAGCAGCTCTATGTGATGCCGTCGAGCGGCGGCGAGGGCAGGCGGCTCTCCTTCGCGCAAGGCTCCTATTCGCAGCCGTCCTGGTCGCCGCGCGGCGACCTGATCGCCTTCACCAAGCGCACGGGCGGCGGCTTCGCCATCGGCGTGATGCGGCCCGACGGCTCGGGCGAGCGGCTGCTGACCGAGGGCTTCCACAACGAGGCCCCGAACTGGGCCCCGAACGGGCAGTACATCATGTTCTTCCGCGACCCCGGCGGACAGTCGGGCGGAAAACTCTACATGGTCGACATCACCGGCCGCGTCGAGGCGCCGGTGCCGACGCCGGCCTTCGCCTCCGACCCGACATGGTCGCCGCTGCTGACGGCGGCGCGTTGAGTCGGGCCGCGACCGGCCTCACGATGGCGTGACCGGCCGGAACGGCGCGGTCTCCCCCGCCGTATCCCCTCCATGCGGCGCGCCGCGATGCGTGGCGCTCCGACGAGAGGAGAGCATCCGCCATGGCCGACCGCGCGTTCGACGAAAGAGGCGACTATGTCGCGCCGAAGCGGCGTCGCTACGGTCTGTTCGCGGCGTTCGTCGTGGCCGCGCTCGCCTTCGGCTACTGGGTCTCGCCCTATGTCGCGACCGTCAGGTTCGCGCTCGCCGCGCAGTCCGGATCGAGCGAGGCGGTGGTCTCCCGCATCGACGTCGCAGCCGTGCGCAACGCCTTCGCCCGCCAGATCGTGCGGACCTACATGGCCCGGAATCCGCAGTTGCGCGAGCTCGACGGCCTTGCCCGGCAGGCGGTCGGCGGGGTCGCCGCCGGCTATGTCAGCAGCATCATCTCGGAGTATCTGACGCCGGAGACGATCGCGGAGCTGCTGCGGCAGGGGCGCGGCTCCGGGCGCGCCGGCGATCTGCTCGGCCAGAATGCGCCGCTGCCGCGGCTCGACGATCTGCGCCAGGGCTGGGCGCTGTTCATGGCGTCGGGCTTTTCCGCGCCGACGAGCTTCGCCGTGCAGCCCGGCGCGGGCGGGCCCGCAGAGGGCTATCGCCTCCTGTTCGGATTCGACGGCGCTGGCTGGCCGCTGCGTGCGGTCGAGCTGCCGGAGGCGGCGCTGTCGCGCCTCGCCGACGAACTGACCATGCGGATCGAGCGCAAGCAGTGAGGCGTCGGGCGCGCCGGACGGTTGCGGATTTGCAACGGCGGACGGAAAGTCGCCTTTCGCCACAATTGGTTAACCATATGCCGCAATGCCGCCACTTCGCCTTGATTTGGCAAGGTCTCGTTTAGGTTGACGCACCATTGATGGAGCCCTGTGCAGCGCCGTCCGTGAGCCCGCGTCTCGCAAAACCCGTTCGCCCCGGAGTCACAAAGACCATGTTCGCCACTCTCGCCGCCAGCGGCCGCACCGTTCGCTTCGCCGCCGCCATCGCCGCCTCGCTCGCGCTCGGCGCCTGCGCCAACAACCAGCAGAACGCCGACGGCTTCGGCGCAGGCGGAGCCGCCACTCCGGGCTCGAGCCAGGATTTCGTCGTCAATGTCGGCGACCGCGTCTTCTTCGAGACCGATTCGACCGACCTGACCCCGACCGCCGTCTCGACGCTCGACAAGCAGTCGGCCTGGCTGCAGCGCTATCCGCGCTACACCTTCACCGTCGAGGGCCATGCCGACGAGCGCGGCACGCGCGAATACAACTTCTCGCTCTCGGCGCGGCGCGCCCAGACGGTGCGCGATTATCTCGCCTCGCGCGGCATCCAGGGCAACCGCATCCGCATCGTCTCCTACGGCAAGGAGCGCCCAGTCGCGGTCTGCAACGACATCTCCTGCTGGTCGCAGAACCGCCGCGCGGTGACGCTGCTCGACGGCGCCGGCGGCGTCTGAGCGGGCCAGCCCCGACGAAAGACTGCGCAAGCCGCCGCTTTCCTTCGGGAAGGCGGCGGCTTCTTCATATTTTGGCCGTGGTCGCCGCGTGTTATAGCGCGTCTTTCCCGCGCAAATGGTTCTGGATGATGGTTCGCTTCGGCTTTTCACTTCGCACCGGCCTCCTGGCCCTGGCGCTTGCCGCCGCCGTTCCGGCGCAGGCGCAGGACGCGGCTGAACTGACGGTGCGCACCGGCCGGCTCGAGAACATGGTGCGGCAGCTTTCGGGCCAGATCGAGCAGCTCCAGTTCGAGAACCGGCGTCTGAGCGAGCAGCTCCGCAAGTTCCAGGAGGATGTCGATTTCCGCATGAACGAGCGCGGCGGCGGCGGGCGCTCCGGGGCGGTCTCGGCCCCGCCGGCCAACAATGCCGCCGCGCCGCCCGCGAGCCAGCGCCCGCGCCGCGGCGACGCCTTCGATCCGGGCCAGCAGCAGGGCGCCGTCGGCGCGCCGCGTCCGCTCGGCGGCGGCATCGGCGAGATCATCGAGGATGATTTCGCCGGCGGGCCGGGGCAGGGCGGGCAGGGCCCGCTCGACATCCAGGGCGTGGGGCGCGCCGCGCCGCAGGGCGCTTTGCCGGCACCGCAGCCGCGCGGACCGAGCGTCGCCGCCACCGGCGCGGCCGCCACGCCGCGCCAAGCCTACGACATCGCCTACGCCTATGTGCTGCGCAAGGAATACGAGCAGGCCGAGATGGGCTTCCGCCAGTTCCTGCAGACCTATCCGCGCGACCGTCTCGCGGCGGACGCGACCTACTGGCTCGGCGAGAGCTATCTCCAGCGCCAGCGCTATCGCGAGGCGGCCGAGCAGTTCCTGAAGATCTCGCGCGAGACGCCGCGCGCCGCGAAAGCTCCGGAAAGCCTGCTCAAACTCGGCATCGCGCTGAACGGCCTCGGCGCGCGCGATCAGGCCTGCGCCACCTACGCCAAGGTCGGCGTCGACTATCCAGAGGCCTCGAACGCGGTGCGCCAGGGCGTGCAGCGCGAACGCCGCCGCTCGGGCTGCGCTTGAACGCGGCCGTCGAGCCGGACGCATCCGCCGCGCCGGTGACGGCGGCGGAGGCCGAGACGCTGTTTTCCCCATTCGCGGCCGAGCCGGCAGTGCTCGCGGCGGTTTCGGGCGGTCCCGATTCCGTGGCGTTGCTGGCGCTGCTGGCCCGGTGGGCGCAAGGACCGGGACGTCCCCGCCTGCACGCCGCCACCGTCGATCACGGCCTGCGTCCGGAGGCGGCCGCCGAGGCGCGTCTCGTCGCGGACCTCTGCGCCCGGCTCGGCGCGCCGCATGCGATCCTGACCTGGGGCGGCGAGAAGCCCGTGACCGGGGTGCAGGCGCGCGCACGCGCCGCTCGCTACGCCCTGCTCGGCCGGGAGGCGGCGCGGCTCGGGGCCGCGACGCTGGTGACGGGCCACACGCTCGACGACCAGGCCGAGACGGTGCTGATGCGGATGGCGCATGGCTCGGGGCCGGCCGGGCTCGCCGGCATGCGCGCCATATCGCGACGCGACGGGTTGACGATCGCGCGGCCGCTGCTCGGCCTGCCCAAGGCGCGGCTGCTCGCGACCCTGCGCGAACAGGGGCTCGATTTCGCCGAGGACCCGAGCAATCGCGACCTGCGCTTCGAGCGCGTGCGCTGGCGGGCGCTGACGCCGGCGCTGGGCCGCGCCGGACTCGACGCCGCCCGCCTCGGGCTGCTGGCGAGCCGGCTGGCGCGGATGAACGAGGCGCTCGACCAGCGGGCGATGCGGCTCTGGCCGGAGCTCGTCGCGTCGCAGAGCGAGGGCTCGCTGGAGCTGCGCTTCGCGGCCCTGCTGGACGAGCCCGACGAGATCGCGCTGCGCGTTCTCGCGCATGGCCTCGACCGGATCCGCGGCGACGGGCTGGCGCGGCTGGAGCGGCTCGAATCCTGCTTGTCCGGCCTGCGCCATGCGGCGCGGAGCGGGCTTGCGATGACGCGGACATTGTCGGGCTGCGTGCTGCGGCTGGGGCGCGACGGCGTCCTGCTGATCGCGCCCGAGCCGGCGCGGCGGCGGGGCGTTCACCCTGCGGCGTCATAAGGTCCTAGAAGACGGGCCGTTTCCCTTGGCAAGGGGGCGCGGCGCACCTAGATTAACCGGCGCAAACCCTTGGCCTTACCGGCGCATTCCGGCGGCCCGATCGGACTGGTGATGAATCCGAACTTCCGCAATTTCGCCCTCTGGGTGGTGATCTTCCTGCTCGTGCTGGCGCTGGTGACGCTGTTCCAGAGCCCGAACCAGCGCCAGACCAGCAACGAGATCCCCTACAGCCAGCTCATCAACGAGTCGGAAGCCGGGCGCATCGCCAATGTCGTGGTCGCGGGCCAGGAGATTTCGGGCACCTTTTCCGATGGTCGCAGCTTCGTGACCTATGCGCCCTATGGCGATCCGGCGCTGCTCAAGACGCTGGCCCAGAAGGGCGTTCAGGTCTCCGCCCGCGCCCCCTCGGAGGGCACGCCCTGGTTCATGGCGCTGCTGGTCAACTCGCTGCCCTTCGTCATCTTCATCGGCCTGTGGATCTTCATGTCCCGCCAGATGCAGAACGGAGCGGGCCGCGCCATGGGCTTCGGCAAGTCGAAGGCCAAGCTTTTGACCGAGGCGCATGGCCGCGTCACCTTCGAGGATGTCGCCGGCATCGACGAGGCCAAGGAAGACCTGCAGGAGATCGTCGAGTTCCTGCGCGATCCGCAGAAGTTCCAGCGGCTGGGCGGCAGAATCCCGCGCGGCGTGCTGCTGGTCGGCCCGCCCGGCACCGGCAAAACCCTGACCGCGCGCGCCGTCGCCGGCGAGGCGAACGTGCCGTTCTTCACCATCTCGGGTTCGGACTTCGTCGAGATGTTCGTCGGCGTCGGCGCCAGCCGCGTGCGCGACATGTTCGAGCAGGCCAAGAAGAACTCGCCTTGCATCATCTTCATCGACGAGATCGACGCCGTCGGCCGCCATCGCGGCGCTGGCCTCGGCGGCGGCAATGACGAGCGCGAGCAGACGCTGAACCAGCTTCTGGTCGAGATGGACGGCTTCGAGCCGAACGAGGGCGTGATCATCATCGCCGCCACCAACCGGCCCGACGTGCTCGATCCGGCGCTGCTGCGGCCGGGCCGCTTCGACCGCCAGATCGTGGTGCCGAATCCCGACGTCTCCGGCCGCGAGAAGATTTTGCGCGTCCATGTCCGCAAGGTGCCGATGGCGCCCGATGTCGACCTCAAGATTCTGGCGCGCGGCACGCCCGGCTTCTCCGGCGCGGACCTGATGAACCTCGTCAACGAGGCGGCGCTGCTGGCGGCGCGGCGCGGCAAGCGCATGGTCACCCATGGCGAGTTCGAGGACGCCAAGGACAAGGTCATGATGGGCGCCGAGCGCAAATCCATGGCGATGTCGGAGGAGGAGAAGAAGCTCACCGCCTATCACGAGGCCGGCCACGCCATCGTCGGTCTCTACGTGCCGGCCGGCATCCCGGTGCACAAGGCGACGATCATCCCGCGCGGGCGGGCGCTCGGCATGGTGAAATTCCTGCCGGAGGGCGACCGCTACTCGATGAAGTTCAAGGAATTCACCTCGCAGCTCGCGGTCGCCATGGGCGGGCGCGTGGCGGAGGAGATGACCTTCGGCATGGAGAACGTAACCTCGGGCGCGACCGGCGACATTCAGCAGGCGACCAAGATGGCCAAGGCCATGGTCACCCAGATGGGCTATTCCAAGGAACTCGGCATGGTCGCCTATGGCGACAATCAGGAGGAGGTCTTCCTCGGCATGTCGATGGGCCGCCAGCAGAGCGTCTCGGAGGCGACGGCGCAGAAGATCGATTCCGAGGTGCGCGCGCTGGTCCATCAGGGCTATCTCGACGCCAAGGACATCCTGACCAAGCACCATGACGAGTTCGTCAGCGTCGCCGAGGCGCTGCTCGAATTCGAGACGCTGACCGGCGACGAGATCCGCGACCTGATCGCCGGCAAGCGCCCGGTGCGCGACACCGACGACACGCCATCGACGCCGCGCGGCTCGGCCGTGCCGAGCGCCGGCCGCGGCCGCAAGCGCGACGAACCCGACGCCGGGCTGGAGCCGCAGCCGCAGGCGTGAGGCGGGCTCGGTTTTTGAGAGACGTCGAGGCGGCCTGCGAGGGCCGCCTTTTTCTTCGGGCCGCAATCGCTGGAGACGCGGCGTCAGCGGCAGTCCTTGATCGGCATGCGCTTGAGCCGGAAGACGTCGTCTCCTGCATCCCGGTTCAGGCTGCGGTCCGGACCGCCGGCGCAGCCGCCCGAGACGGTGAAGCGCTGGTTGCCGCCCTTCCTGCCGATCAGGATGGTGTCTGCGTCCTCGCGGCTCAGGGTGAAGCCGCCGCCGTCGCAGCTTCCTGCCAAGCAATAGATTTCGCCGCCCTCGCGGACCGTGCAATTCGGCCCGCCGACGAAGCGCCTCGCGCCGCTGTCGCGATAGGTCACGATCAGCGTGGCATGGGCGGTGCGGCCGTCGCCGGCCTGATCGGCCGTGCCCGATCGGGCATCGAGCCGCAGGCTCGGGAAATCGCGCAGCAGCCTGACCGAGGTCACGCTCTGCGCCGGGTTGGCGCGCAGATGCGCGGCGTCGTAGCGGCGGGCGTAGCAAAGCGGCTCGCCCGGCGGAAAGACCTGGTCGAGCGGACTCGCCGCCGGCTGCGCGCCGGCCGGGGCCAGCGCCGCGACGAGGAGCGGCGCGGCCGCCAGCCAGGCCAGCGGGCGCATCAGCGGCACGCCTTCACGGGCGCCCTGTCGAGCACGAAGACGCGGTCGCCGGTCGCATCGCCGAGCCAGACGACGCCGGCGTCGCTGTCGCAACGCCGCCCGATCCCGGCAGCGTCCGCGATGAAGCGGCCGTCGACCGCGCCGCCGATGCGGATCGTCAGCCGGCCGTCGCGCTCGGGCACGACGTCGAGCGAGCCGCGCCCGCAGGCCGAGGCGCATTGCAGGAAGGCCTTGCCGTCGCCGCCCGCCGCGGCGTCGCGGGAGTTGCAGGCGAAGGCCTCGGGGCCGGCGCTGACGCCGCTTCTCAGCCGCAGGGTCAGGCGCAATCCGATCTCGGGCGCTTCCGGACCGTCGATCGCCTCGCGGGCCAGTTCGGCGTCGCCGCGCATCAGGCTCAAGCTCGCGACGCTCTGGCCGGGATTACGGGCGAGATGACCGGAATCATAGGCGCGGCGGAAGCAGCCCTGCTCGCCTTTCGCGAAGGCGCGCGCCTTGCCATCGTCCTGCGCGGCGACGGGCGGGGCGGCGAACATCAGCGTCGCCGTCGAGGCGACGATCGCTGCCGCAAGCCACCGGTTTATGCTCGCATTGACCATGTCCGCCCCTCGCCCGGCCACAGGATACGCTTCGTCACAATTCGTGAGAAGGCGGAAACCAATTCCGGCTATAGAAGGGCTCCAACGATGCGGTTTTCCGCGCCCGGACCTGACCAGAATGACACGCAAATATTTCGGCACCGACGGCATTCGCGGCCGCGCCAACGGCGTCATCACGCCCGATCTCGCCCTCAAGGTCGGCCAGGCGGCCGGCATCGCCTTCCGGCGCGGCGACCATCGCCACCGCGTCGTGATCGGCAAGGACACCCGCCTCTCGGGCTACATGATCGAATACGCCATGGTGGCGGGCTTCACCTCGGTCGGCATGGACGTGATGCTGCTCGGCCCGATGCCGACGCCGGCGGTGGCGATGCTGACGCGCTCGATGCGGGCCGATCTCGGCGTCATGATCTCGGCCTCGCACAACCCCTATGAGGATAACGGCATCAAGCTGTTCGGCCCCGACGGCTACAAGCTCAGCGACGAGGTCGAGACCGAGATCGCGCGGCTGATCGACGCCGATCTCGGCAAGCGGCTCTCGACCTCGCCGATGCTCGGCCGGGCCAAGCGGATCGATTCGGTCCATGCCCGCTACATCGAGTTCGCCAAGCGCACCCTGCCGCGCAATATGAGTCTGGAGGGGCTGCGCATCGTCGTCGACTGCGCCAATGGCGCGGCCTACAAGGTCGCCCCCGAAGCGCTCTGGGAGCTCGGCGCGGAGGTGATCGCGATCGGCGTCGAGCCCGACGGCTTCAACATCAACAGGGATGTCGGCTCGACCGCGCCCGAGGCCCTGTCGGCCAAGGTGCGCGAGCTGCGCGCCGATGTCGGCATCGCGCTCGACGGCGACGCCGACCGCGTGCTGATCGTCGACGAGAACGGCCATGCCGTCGACGGCGACCAGCTCATGGCGGTGATCGCGCGGAGCTGGCAGGAGGACGGCCGCCTCTCCCAGCCCGGCATCGTCGCCACGATCATGTCCAATCTCGGGCTGGAGCGCTATCTCGCGGGGCTCGGCCTGTCGCTGGCGCGCACCGCGGTCGGCGACCGCTATGTGCTGGAGCATATGCGCGCGCATGGCTTCAACCTCGGCGGCGAACAGTCCGGCCACATCATCCTGTCCGACTACGCCACCACCGGCGACGGGCTGGTCGCGGCGCTGCAATTGCTGGCGGTGGTCAAGCGCATGGACAAGCCGGTTTCGGAGGTCTGCCACTGCTTCGAGCCGCTGCCGCAGATCCTCAAGAACGTGCGCTACAAGCAGGGCCAGCCGCTGAAGGAGAAGCCGGTCGTCTCGGCGATCGAGGCGGCGCGCCAGATGCTGGGCGAGGGCGGCCGGCTGGTGATCCGCCCCTCCGGCACCGAGCCGGTGATCCGGGTGATGGCCGAGGGCGACGACGCCGACCTGGTCGAGCGCGCCGTCGACGAGGTCGTCGAGGCGGTGACGAAGGCCGCCGCCTGATGCGAAGGCTGCGATTGCCGAGTTCGCGATCTTTCTTTCAGCCCTCATCCTGAGGAGCCGCAAAGCGGCGTCTCGAAGGATGCTTCAGTCATTTCTGGCTCATCTGGAGCATCCTTCGAGACGCGGGCTGCGCCCGCTCCTCAGGATGAGGGCTGAGGGTAGGGCAGCCGCCGGCATTACCGTTCCGGCAAGTAAAGCATCCGCGTTCAGGCTTTCTTGAGGTTAATTCCTAAGGTTAAGTCTCGTTTAAGAAATTGCTGCCATGCTCTGTCCTGTCGGTAACTCGCGCGAGCTGCGTACTGCGTCGCGCAAACACGAAGGACACTGCCATGGGCAGCCTGAAAACCCTCGCGCTCGCAGGCGCCATGGCTGTCGGCGCTTCGGCGCTCGCCAATGCCGCCGATTACCCCTATGCGCCTCCGCCGCCCCCGCCGCCGCATGAACCGCTCGGCCTGAAGGGCACGATCTCGAGCGGCCTCTATCTGCGCGGCGACGTCGGCGTCGGCGAACTCAAGGTGAAGAAATACTCGCAGCAGGAGGTCAACGGCGCGGGCGGGACCTTCTTCGGCGAGACCGAGAACCACTCCGTCTTCGCCGGCGCGGGCATCGGCTACCGCTTCAACAACTGGTTCCGCGTCGACGGCACCTTCGAGTATCGCGGCGGCTCCTCGATCGGCGTCAGCGACCGGCTCAGCTTCGTCGGCGGCAACGGCGTCAACCAGCTCAGCAACACCTACAAGGGCAACCTGTCCTCGATGGTCGCGCTGTTCAACGGCTATGTCGATCTCGGCACCTGGAACTGCCTGACGCCCTATATCGGCGCCGGCATCGGCTACGCCTCCAACCGCATCAGCGGCCTGACCGACCAGGGCATCGTCACCGGCCCGGGCGTCTCAGCGGCGACGCTGGGCACCGCCGGCGGCGGCACGAAATCGGGCGTCGCCTGGGCGCTGATGGCCGGTCTCGGCTATGAGGTGAACAAGAACCTGACGCTCGAGGTCGGCTATCGCTACCTCAACCTCGGCGAGGCCCAGTCCGGCCGCATCCAGAACGCCTTCCTGCCGGAGAGCTACGGCCCGCTCAAGGCCAAGGAAGTCGACAGCCACGACATCAAGATCGGCATGCGCTGGAATTTCGGCGAGCCGGAATGCTGCGGCCCAACCGAGCGCCCGGTCTATCACGCGCCGGTCGTGCGCAAGTACTGAGCGCTAAACCCTCTGAATATTGCGAAGGGCGCGGCGCGAGCCGCGCCCTTCGTCATTGCAAGGAGCGCAGCGACGAAGCAATCCAGGGGCGGCAGCGCTCCATGCGCTCCTGGATTGCTTCGCTGCGCTCGAAATGACGGAGAGCTCAGCGCAGCAGCGAGCGGCCGGTCATCGCTTCGGGCTGCGGCAGGCCCATCAGCGCAAGCAGGGTCGGGGCGATGTCGCCGAGACGCCCGTCCACCAGTCCCGCCGCGCCGCCGCCGACCAGCATGATCGGCACCGGGTTGGTGGTGTGGGCGGTGTGCGGCTCGCCGGTGACGGGATCGACCATCAGCTCGCAATTGCCGTGATCGGCGGTGACGAGCAGCGCGCCGCCGGCCTGCGCGATCGCGGCGGCGATCGCGCCGAGCCCGGCGTCAACGGTCTCGACCGCCCTGATAGCGGCCGAGAGCACGCCGGTATGGCCGACCATGTCGGGATTGGCGAAGTTGAGCACAATCAGGTCGTGGCGGCCCGAGCCGATCGCCTCGACCGCCTTGGCGGTCAGCTCGGGGGCGGACATCTCCGGCTGCAGATCATAGGTCGCGACCCTGGGGGACGGGACCATGATCCGGTCCTCGCCGGGATAAGGCGTTTCCTCGCCGCCATTGAAGAAATAGGTGACGTGCGGATATTTCTCGGTCTCGGCCATGCGGAGCTGGGCGAGACCCGCCTTCGCCACGGTCTCGCCGAGGCCGTCGCCCAGCGTCTGCGGCTGGAACAAAGCCGGCATCAGCGGGCTCAGCTCGGCGCTGTAGGCGGTCATGCTGGCGGCTTTCGCCAGTATCGGCGTGCGCGGGCGGGCAAATCCGGCGAATGCCGGCTGGAGCAGCGGCGCGAGGATTTCGCGGATGCGGTCGGAGCGGAAATTGAAGCTGAGCAAACCGTCGCCGTCGCGCATGCCGCGATATCCCGCGATCACGGCCGGCCGGATGAACTCGTCGCTCACGCCCTCCGCATAGGCGCTGGCGATGGCGCTCTGCGCCTCAGTGAAGGCCGCTCCCTCGCCCAGCGCGATCGCGCGCCAGGCAAGTTCGACGCGCTCCCAGCGGTTGTCGCGGTCCATCGCGAAATAGCGGCCGCTCACAGTGGCGATGCGCGCCTGCGGGGGCAGGGCTGCGGCGAAGGCGGCGAGATATCCGGCCGCCGATTGCGGGGCTGTGTCGCGGCCATCGGTGAAGACATGGACGAGGACCGGGACGCCGTGCGCGACAAGGATATGCGCCAGCGCGACCGCATGGTCCTGATGGGCGTGCACGCCACCCGGAGAGACCAGCCCGGCAAGGTGGTAGGCGCCGCCGCTGGCCTTGAGCGCCGCGACGAGGCCCGAGCCGAGCAGCGCCGTCTCAAGCGAGCCGTCTTCGATCGCCTGGTTGATCCGCGGCAGGTCCTGCATCACGACGCGGCCGGCCCCGAGATTGAGATGGCCGACCTCGGAATTGCCCATCTGACCTCCTGGCAGCCCGACATCGAGGCCCGAGGTCGTCAGGAAGGCGTGCGGCGAGGCCGCCCAGAGCCGGTCGAAATGCGGCGTGTCCGCGAGCAGGACGGCGTTGTTCTCGGCCTCCTCGCGCCAGCCCCAGCCGTCGAGGATCATCAGCATCACCGGGCGTCTTGGCATCGGCCGTCCTTCGTCGCGCATATCCGTCATCGGGCGGCGCGATAGCACAGGCGGGCGGCAGCGGCGAGGGCGGCGAGCCCGCGCGTCGCGGGCATGGCCGTCCACGCATTGGTGATGAGCGCGGACCGGCGCGGCTGCCTATGGTGGCGAGCGCCGCCAGTCGGGGCGCCCCCGATCGTCGCGACCTGAGGAGACGCCTCGTGATCAAGCTCTACTACCACCCCTCGCCCAACCCCGCGAAAATCGCGCTCTTCCTGGAAGAGGCCGGCGTGCCCTACGAACTCGTGCCGGTCGACACCCGCAAGGGCGACCAGTTCAAGCCGGATTTCGTGGCGCTCAACCCCAACGCCAAGACCCCGGTCCTGACCGACGGCGACGTCACCATCTTCGACAGCAACGCGATCCTGCTCTACCTGGCCGAAAAGACAGGGCAGTTCCTGCCGGCCGACACGCCCAAGGCGCGTGGCGAGATGCTGTCCTGGCTGATGTTCGTCGCCACCGGCATCGGGCCCTATTGCGGCCAGGCGGTGCATTTCTCCCGCTTCGCGCCGGAGAAGATTCCCTATGCGATCAACCGCTATGCCCGCGAGGCCGAGCGCCACTGGGGCATCATCGACGCGCAGCTCGGCAAGCATCGCTACATGCTGGGGGACGCCTACACGCTGATCGACATGTCGGTCTGGGGCTGGGCGACGCGGCTCGGCTTCGCTATCGGCGAGCAATGGGCTGCGATGTTCCCGAACGTCAAACGCCATCTCGACGAGATTTCGGCCAGGCCCGCCGCGCAACGCGCCGTCGCGCTGAAGGACGCCTTCGCCTTCAAGACCGAGTTCGACGACGAGGCGCGCAGAATCCTGTTTCCGCAGAACGCCCATCTCGTCGCCTGAAGCGCATGACGCGGCTCTCGCAATGACGGGAATGCCGGCGCGAAAACCCCGCGTCAGCCGGCGACGACGAAGTCGAAGCGGCCGAGCTGGCCGAGCGCGGCCGGCTCGATCCGCATCAGCAGGGCGCGGTCGTAGATGCCGTCGCGGGCGTTGCCGGGCTCGTTCGGGAAATAGAGCTGCGTGGTCAGCACCGGACCGTCGCCGGCCTGGACCTTGGCGTGGAAATGCCGGGTCCGGCCGGGATAGAGGCCGGGCACGCGGGTGATGAACTGATAGCGGCCCTGAGCGTCGGTGCGCTGGCGGCCGCGAAAGCGAAAGCCGCGCTCGTCATAGTCGCCGCCGTCGTCGGCGTGCCAGAGATCGACGAGCGCGCCGGGAACGGGGCCGCACTGCCGCGTCAGCACGAAGCCCGACAGCACCATCGCCGGTCCCGGCCCGTCGCCGCGCAGATCACGCCGCATCGGCGAACCGGCGGTGAAGAAAGGCCCCTCGGTCTGGCGGCGGGTGAGGCCGGCGGGCGCGCCGCAGGACGGGGTCAGGGGCAGGTCGGCGCCCTGCGCGATGGCAGGCCGCGGCAGCGCGAGCGCGGCCAGGCCCGCAGCGGAAAGGCGCGCGGCGAGATCGCGGCGGGTCACGGCATCCTGCGGCACGAGCGTCTCCGTTGTCTGCGGTTGGATCCTGCGTCGAGCCTTCGCTGTCCCCGCCCGGCGTCTTGCGAGAAGGCGAGGTCGGCGCGACGCGTCGTTGTCGCCTTATTTCGACGGCGAAGAAAAGGCTCCGCGATGGCGAATCATGGCAAAACTATGACAATCACTGGTTTCGATGTTTACCTTCGATTAGTATTCAGGCGAGTTCGAGCCGAATTCTGCCTCGATCACCAAAATTTGAACATTGATTGAGGCAGGCGGGCTGATTGCAATCAGGTGTTGCAGCCGCGCTATAGCGTCAGCATCCGAACTCGTTCAGACAGATTTCATCGCGACTGCCACGCTCGACAAGCGCCACGACCTTCCCGGAGTAGATCTCAATGACCAAGGGTATCCTCACAGCTCTGGCGCTTGTCGCCCTCGGCGGCACCGCGCTCGCCGCCGATCTGCCGGCCCGCAAGGGCCCTGTCTATGCGCCGATCGCCCCGATCTTCACCTGGACCGGCTTCTATGTCGGCGTGAACGCCGGCATCATCTTCAGCGACAACGACATCACCACCTCGGGCAACGCCGCCAACACGGCCGCCAACGTCGCCGCCAACCGCCGCGCCGCCTCGCTGTCGAACAATGACGAGGCCTTCACCATCGGCGGCCAGATCGGCTACAACTACCAGTTCGGCAACATCGTCTTCGGCGTCGAGACCGACCTGAACTACACCGACCGCTCGACCTCGACGAGCTTCCTCAGCGCGCTGGGCGATCCGAGCACCTACACCCAGGAGCTCGACTATCTCGGCACCGTGCGCCTGCGCATCGGCTACGCCTTCGACCGCATCCTGGTTTACGCCACCGGCGGTCTCGCCTATGGCGACGTCAACAACAGCGTCAACTTCTTCGCCAACACCGCCGGCAACCCGCTGCAGTTCGCGGGCCGTTCGGGCGATGTCGAGGTCGGCTACGCGGTCGGCGGCGGCATCGAATACGCCTTCACCAACAACCTCTCGCTCAAGGCCGAGTATCTCTACTACGACCTCGGCAAGACCAATGTCCTCGTCAACGCCATCCCGGGCGTCGGCCTGAACTCCTACACCGCCCAGTTCAAGAACGACGGCCACATCGTCCGCGCCGGCCTGAACTACCGCTTCAGCACGTTCTGAGCGACACGCGGTTCCGCTCGCGGAACCGGAAAGGCCCCCGCCGCGGCGGGGGCCTTTTTCGTTTCAGCGAGAGGTTGGCGCGGGCAGGCCCGATCAGACGGGCTCGTCCGCATCGGTTTCCGACAGGGCCGAGAGCGGCGCGTCGAGCGTGAAGATCACGCCGCTCGGCGGATAGGCGGTTTCGGCGCGGCCGGCGATCGACGGGAAGGTGCGCTCGATCAGGCGCGAGCCGAAGCCGCGCCGCGTCGGCGTCGCAACCGGCGGCCCGCCCTGTTCCTGCCAGCGCAGCCGGAACTGGCGCTCGCCCTCGATGTCGTCGATCCGCCAGACGATCGAGACCCGGCCCGTCTCGTTCGATAGCGCGCCGTATTTGATCGCGTTGGTCGTCAGTTCGTGCAGGATCAGGCTCAGCGCCAACGCAGCCTTCGGACCAAGAACGGTCTCGGGGCCGGAGATGGTGAAGCGGTCCGGCTGGCCCTGGATGCCGACGACGCTGTCGACGATCACGGCGAGCGACGCCCTGGTCCAGTCGCCGCCGAGGAGCAGGTCATGGGCGCGCGACAGCGCGGCGAGCCGCGCGCTGAAAGTCTCGCCGGCGGCCGCCACCGAGCTCGCGTTGCGCATGGTCTGCGAGGCGATGGCCTGCACCATGGCGAGCGAGTTCTTCACGCGGTGCGAGAGCTCCTGCATCAGCAGGCGCTGCTGCGTCTCGGCCTCCTTGCGCTCGGTGATGTCGAGATGGGCGCCGACGAGCCGTTCAGCGGTGCCGGCTTCGTCGCGCTCGATCCGGGCGACGGCCTCGATCCAGCGGACCGCTCCGTCGGAGGGCCGGATGATGCGGTACTCGGCCTGGTAGTTGCGCGCGTCCCCGGCGACGGCGTCCTTGAGATCGTCCTCGGCGCGTTTTCGATCCTGCGGATGGAGCCGGCGCAGCCAGTCCTCGTGGCTGTCTTCGACCGCGTCGGCAGGCAGCCCGTGCACCAGCAGGTATTCCGGCGAGCGGCGGCTGCGGAAGCCCTCGCGCAGATCGACGTCGAGGCCGCCGACCTTGCCGATCGTCTGGACCTGAGCCAGTTCCTCCTCGCGCCGGCGCAACGCGGCTTCCGCGGCGTCACGGTCCCGCAGCGCCCGCACGGCCGCCGTCGTCTCGAAGACGATCGCCAGAACGCCGCCCAGCGCCCCGGCGTCATCGTAGATCGGGCTGTAGTCGACATTCAGCCAGACGTCCTCGGCGATTCCATTCCGGTGCAAGACGAGCTGCAGGTCCCGGTAGGAGAGCGGATCGCCGGCGCGGACGACGGCCATGACCTCGCGATGGAAGTCGATCACCTCCGGCCAGGCCTCGATGAAGCCTTGCCCGAGGATGCGGGGATGTTTTGCCCCCGCGATGACGGCGTAGGCGTCGTTGTAGAGCATGACGCCGCTCTCGCCCCAGAACAGCGTCATCGGCCGCGGCGAGGTCAGAATCAGTTGCAGGACCGATTTCAGCGCGGGCGACCAGCCAGCCGGCGGCCCCAGCGCCGTTTCCGCGCCGGTCCAGCGGCGCAGCATGTCGCCGACCTCGCCTCCGGCGACCGGCCAGTCAGCCCTCGTCACGACCGTCATCCCCCGAACCGAACAGTCCGTCGCGTCGGCGCGATCCATTTACCGACACCGTTGCTTGCCATCGCGCCGTCGCTCCCGCAAGCAGATGGAGACGCAGGCGAGCCGCAACCTCGTCCTGCCTAGCAGCGAAGCCCGCTACCGCCTGCGTCAAATGACGGAGTCGGCGTCGACTTCCGCGCCTGCTGGAAAAGCAGTGGCGGCTGCGCGCCATTCGCGGCAGTCTCGCGCCGACGAATCCGCGCCGCGCCAGCGCGCCCAAGAGGGACCGGAATGCCGACCGACATCGAAATCGCGCGCGCGGCCACGCTTTCGCCGATCGCGGCCATCGCCGACAAGGCCGGCATCACGCAGGACGCCCTCCACCCTTTCGGAAAGTTCATCGCCAAGGTCGACACCGCCGCGATCCCCGGCTTCGAGCAGAAGCCCGACGGCAAGCTGATCCTCGTCACCGCGATCAACCCGACGCCGGCCGGCGAGGGCAAGACGACGACCACGGTCGGCCTCGGCGACGGGCTGGCTCGGATCGGCAAGCGCGCCATGATCGCGCTACGCGAGCCCTCGCTCGGCCCCTGTTTCGGCGTCAAGGGCGGCGCGGCCGGCGGCGGCCATGCCCAGATCGTGCCGATGGAGCAGATCAACCTGCATTTCACCGGCGATTTCCACGCCATCACCTCGGCGCATAACCTGCTCGCGGCGCTGATCGACAACCATGTCTACTGGGGCAACGGCCTCGACCTCGACACGAGGCACATCGCCTGGCGGCGGGTGATGGACATGAACGACCGGGCGCTGCGCAGCGTCGTCTCCTCGCTCGGGGGCGCCGGCAACGGCTTTCCGCGCGAGGACGGTTTCGACATCACCGTGGCGTCGGAGGTGATGGCGATCTTTTGCCTGGCGAAGGATCTGGCCGATCTGGAGGAGCGGCTGGGCAAGATCGTCGTCGGCCGCTCGCGCGACAAGCAACCCGTCACCGCCGCCGACCTCAAGGCGACCGGCGCGATGAGCGTGCTGCTCAAGGACGCGGTCATGCCAAATCTGGTGCAGACGCTGGAGGGCACGCCGGCCTTCGTCCATGGCGGCCCCTTCGCCAACATCGCCCATGGCTGCAATTCGGTGATCGCGACACAAGCCGCGCTGAAGCTCGCCGACTATGTCGTCACCGAAGCCGGCTTCGGGGCCGATCTCGGGGCGGAAAAGTTCTTCGACATCAAATGCCGCAAGGCGGGACTGAAGCCGGCGGCGGCGGTGATCGTCGCGACGGTGCGCGCGCTAAAGATGCATGGCGGGCTCGCCAGGGACGCGCTCGGCTCGGAAGACCTCAAGGCGCTGGAGGCGGGGCTTTCCAATCTCGCCCGCCATGTCGAGAACATCCGCAAGTTCGGCGTGCCGCCGATCGTGGCGGTCAACCACTTCACCAGCGACACCGCCGCCGAGCACGCGCTGATCGCGCGCTATTGCCGCAACCATCTCGGCGTCGAGGCGGTGATCTGCCGGCACTGGGCTGATGGTTCGGCCGGGACCGAGGAGCTGGCGCACAAGGTGGTGGCGCTGGCCGAGGGCGGCGAGGCCGATTTTGCGCCGCTCTATCCCGACGCGATGCCGCTCTGGGAGAAGCTCGAGACCGTGGCGCGCGAGATTTACGGCGCGGCCGGCCTCTCGGCCGACGCGAAGGTGCGAGCCCGCTTCGCCGAGCTGGAGGCGGCCGGCCATGGCGCGCTCCCGGTCTGCGTCGCCAAGACGCAGTATTCCTTCGCCGCCGACCCGACCCTGCGCGGCGCGCCGTCGGGCCATGTGGTCAATGTCCGCGAATTGCGGCTCTCGGCTGGGGCCGGCTTCGTTGTGGCGATCTGCGGGGATGTCATGACCATGCCCGGCCTACCGCGCGAGCCTGCGGCCGAGCGCATCCACATCGATGCGCAGGGGCGGATCGAGGGGCTGTTCTGAGGTTTGTCATTCCGGGGCGCGGCGCAGCCGCGGACCCGGAACCCACGACTGGGTAAAGCCCTCAAGTAGGATGACAGTGGCCGCTCGCCCGGTCGTGGGTTCCGGGTTCGAGCCTTCGGGCCGCCCCGGAATGACAGTGCCTTCACCCGAACGCCAACTGAACCTTCATCGCCTTGCCCTTGTCGGCGGCGAGGTCGAAGGCCTCGACCGCGCGCTCGACTGGGATCGAGGCGGTCAGCAGCGGGGCGAGGTCGATCGTACCCGACCCGATCATCGCCACCGCCCAGTCGAACTCCTCATGGAAGCGGAAGGAGCCGCGCAGGTCGAACTCCTTGGCGACCAGCACGTTCATCGGCAAGGTGAAATTGCCGCCGACGCCGATCTGCACGATGACGCCGCCCGGCCGCACCACATCGAAGGCGCCGGTCAGCGCGTGCTGGTTGCCGGAGGCCTCGAACATCACGTCGAAGGCGCCCTTCTCCGCGCCGTACTCGGCCTTGAGCCGATCCGGCTGCGCCATCACGTTGATCGCGGCGCTGGCGCCCATTTTCAGCGCGGTCGGCAACGGCCCGTCGACGATGTCGGTCGCGACGATCTCGGCCGCGCCCGCCGCCTTCGCGGCGACCATGGCGAGGATGCCGATCGGGCCGGAGCCCGTCACCAGCACGCGCTTGCCGAGCAGCGGGCCGGCGCGTTTGGCGGCATGCAGGCAGACCGAGAGCGGCTCGGCGAAGGCCGCCATCGCGGCGCTGACGCCGGCCGCCACCTTCACCGCCTGGCGCTCCTCGCAGACCAGCACCTCGCGAAACCCGCCCTGGACATGGGGGAAGCGCATCGCCGAGCCGTAGAACAGCATCTCGGTGCAATGCTGCTGCTGTCCCATCTGGCAATAGCGGCAGCGCCCGCAGGCGCGGCTCGGATTGACCGCGACGCGGTCGCCCGGCTTCACCCGCGAGACCTCGGCTCCGACGGCCTCGACCGTGCCCGCGATCTCGTGGCCCAGAATCATCGGCTCGCGGACGCGGATCGTCCCGAAGCCGCCATGGAGATAATAGTGCAAATCCGAACCGCAGATGCCGCCGGCCTCGATCCGGACGCGGACATCGAGCGGGCCGAGCCCGGGCGCGGTCGTCTCCTCGACGCGCAGATCCTTCTCGGCATGGATGACGACGGCGCGCATGGCGGTGTTTCCTCTGGATTGACGCCGATCTATCCCAAAGCCCTCATCCTGAGGAGCGCTCGCAGAGCGCGTCTCGAAGGATGCTCCAGATGTTCCGGAGCAAACTGGAGCACCCTTCGAGACGCCGCTTCGCGGCTCCTCAGGATGAGGGCTGAGTTGAATTGCGCCGGCCTTTGCTCGGTTGTCTAATCGTTTGAATGATGCTTAGCGAAAGCGAGCCTGCCGGGGCAAACCCAAACTCTCCGGCCAGACGAAAACGAGGATACGCCATGTCGCTGTCGCTGTTCAGCCTGGAGGGCAAGGTCGCCCTGATCACCGGCTCCGGCCAGGGCATCGGGCTCGCCATGGCCGAAGGGCTTTCGCAGGCCGGTGCGCATGTCGTGCTGAACGGGCGCGACAGGGCCAAGCTCGAGGCGGCTCAGGCAGCGCTCGCGACGGGTGGGCGAAAAGCGTCGGTCGCGACATTCGACGTCACCGACCAGCCCGCCGTCGAGGCCGGCGTGGCGCGCATCGAGGCGGAGGTCGGGCCGATCGACATCCTGATCAACAATGCCGGCATGCAGAAGCGCGCGCCGTTCACCGAATTCCCGGTCGAGGGCTGGCACGAGGTCATGGCGACCAACCTGCATTCGGTGTTCTACGTCACCCAGGCCGTGACGAAGCGCATGGTGCCGCGCGGACGCGGAAAAATCGTCAATATCGGCTCGGTGATGAGCGAGCTCGGCCGGCCGACGATCGTGCCCTACACGGCGAGCAAGGGCGCGGTGAAGATGATGACGCGCGGGCTCGCCGCCGAACTCGGCAAGCACAACATCCAGATCAACGCGATCGGCCCGGGCTATATCGTCACCGAGATGAACAAGGCGCTGATCGCGGACGAGGCCTTCACCGCCTGGGTCAAGAGCCGCACGCCGGCCGCGCGCTGGGGCGAGACGACCGAGTTGGTCGGCGCTGCGATCTTCCTGTCCTCGGCGGCGTCGGACTATGTCAACGGCCAGTTGCTGATGGTCGATGGCGGGATGACGGCGGTGGTTTGAGGCCGGTCCTTTCGGCGATCATGGCCAGCGCTTCGGCGGGAACGCCGTCGAGCGGCAGCGTCATGAACTGGTGGCGGCCGGCGAAGAGCAGCCAGCTTCGCGGCAGAGCCCAGATTTCCGTGATGCCCGACCAAGGCACGGTGCTCGCGCCTATGCGAGATTCGACCGTCATGCCGGTGTCGTCGAGGCTGAATTCGGCGATTGCGGGCTCGCCCATGCGCCGAAGCTGATCCAGCGCATGGGCCTGATGCACCCGCCAGACGGCGACGACCATGACCAGCACGACCAGGAGCGCGCTCGCCATGAAGCCGACCGCCCAGGAGCGGTCGCCACGGTGGACGAGCCAGGCGAGCATGATTGCCACAAAGAGCAGGGCGGCCCCGGTCAGCTTCTGTTCCCTAACGAGACGCCGCCAGACGAAAGCGCGGACGCCCTCGCGCAGGACATCCTCCGCATAGCGTGCTGAGAACCGTAGTGAGGCCGTCATCCCGGCCGGCCCTCGCGCGCCTTGCGGGCGCGGGCCTCGAATTCGGCGCGGATCGCCTCGATCTTGTCCTCGTCAAGTTCCTCCAGATCCATCAGCTCCTCGCGCGCACCCTCGACCTTCGAGAGCAGTTCGTCGAGCTTGATCTGCATCGCGGCGGTGTCGCGGTTCTGGCTGTTCTGGATGATGAAGACCATCAGGAAGGTGACGATGGTGGTCGAGGTGTTGATCACCAGCTGCCAGGTGTCGTTGAAGCCGAAGAACGGGCCCGAAAGCCCCCAGACGACGATGATCGCGACCGCGACGAAGAAGGTCTGCGGCTTGCCGGCCCAGCGCGCCGTGACTTGCGAGAGCCGCGTGAAGAGCGAGCGGTCGGCGATGGGTTCGATGATCGAGGGCATGGCGGCGCAACCGTTCCGGCGAGGGGCCGCGATTATCGCGCGCCTGGCCGGCGAAGTTCAATCGCCAGGGCGGTCCCGCCTCTCCGCCAGAAAGGCCCGCACCGCCGGATCGCCCGACAGGCCGATGGCGCGGTCGAAGGCGATGCGGGCCTCAGCGTGCCGGCCGAGCCGCCGCAGCAGATGCGCCCGCAGCGCCCAGAAGGGCTGATAAGCCGCGGTCTCGCTGGCGGACGCCTGCTCCAGCAGCGCCAGCCCGCGCGCGACGCCGAACGCTTCGGCCACCGCGGCCGCGCGGCTGATCAGGACGCCGGTTGTCGGCGCCAGCCGCGCCAGGCCTTCATAGAGCTGCGCCAGGGCCTGCCAGTCGGTGCGGCCCGTCTTCGCGCGGGCGGCATGGACCGACTGGATCGCGGCCTCGAGCTGAAACGGTCCGATCCGCCGGCTGCGCGCGGCCCGGCCGAGTTCGGCCTCGGCCTCGGCGATCGCGGCCGAGGACCACAGCGCCGTGTCCTGCTCGCCGAGCGGAACGAAGCCGCCCGCCGCGTCGCGTCGCGCCGCGCCATCCGCCTTGCGTCGCTGTGCAGCATAAGGGCGAGAAGGCCGCGCGCCTCGGGCTCGTCGGGCATCAGCGCGGTGACGAGGCGGGCGAGCCAGATCGCCTCCCGGGCGAGACCGCGACGCTTCGGGTCGGCGCCGGCGACATCCTCCCAGCCGCTGCCGAAGGCGGCGTAGATCGCCTGCAGCACGGCGTCGAGCCGCGCCGGCAGTTCGCCGCGCTCGGGCGTCTCGAAGGCGATGCCGGCATCCCTGATCTTGGCCTTGGCGCGGACCAGCCTCTGTCCCAGCGCCGCCGGCGAGGTCAGGAAGGCGGCGGCGATGCGCGCGGCGTCGAGGCCGAGCACGGTCTGCAGCATCAGCGGCGTCCGGGCCGAAGCGTCGATCGCCGGATGGGCGCAGACGAAGAGGAGCTTGAGACGGTCGTCGGGGAAAAGGCTCGGCTCGGTCATTGAAAACTGCTCCGAGAGCAGGGCCAGCGTCGGTTCGGCGTCGGTGCGGACGCGGCCTGCGCGCGATTGATCGATCAGGACGCGGCGCGCGGCCGTCAGCAGCCAGGCTTCCGGACGCGCCGGGACGCCGTCGAGCGGCCAGCGCTCCAGCGCGGCGCGGAAGGCCTCCGCCAGCGCGTCCTCGGCGGCGGCGAGATCGCGCCACTGCCGCGCCAGCAGCGCGACGAGCCGGCCATAGGAGGCGCGGGCGGCGAGATCGGCCGCCGCCCGCGCCTCGATGGCCGAGGCCTGCGTCATCAGCCGCCGGGCTGCGTCGGCGGCGGCAGCACCGGACGCACCTCGGTCGAGCCATAGGCCGCCGAAGGGCTGCGCGCCGCCCAGTCGAGCGCGTCGTCGAGACCGGGAACCTCGATGATGAAATAGCCGCCGAGCTGCTCCTTGGTGTCGGCATAGGGGCCGTCCTGGACCTGACGCTGGCCGTCGCGGACGCGCACCATCGTCGCGGTCGCCGGCGGCTGCAGGCCGTTGCCGCTGACGACGACGCCGGCCTCGTTCAGCGCGCCGATATAGGCCATCCAGGAACCCCAATAGGCCGGGGCCTTGTCGGGATCGTCGCGCAGGTCGAATTCGGCGGCGTTCTCGCGGAAGATCAGCATATACTGCATGGCTTTGCCTCGTCATGGACGCCGGAGAACCATTTCCCGGCTGCCGTGATGACGTCCGGGCCGCTGCGATTTCGACAGGCGGCGCGAAAAACTTCGCAACGGCCTTTCCGTCATTGCCAGCGCAGAAGCAATCCAGCGCCTCGCGCCGACCTCCGGATCGCTTGGCTGCGCTCGCAAGGACGGCGTGGAGTCAGGCCCCTAGCCGCTGTGCATGCCAGGCGACATGCTGGGCCATGAAGGTCGAGATGAAGCTGTAGGAGTGGTCGTAGCCCTCGCGCATCGTCAGTTCGAGCGGGATGCCGGCCGTGGCGCAGGCGATCTCCAGCAGTTGCGGGCGCAGGCCTTCCTCCAGGAAGCCGTCTGCCGTGCCCTGATCGACCAGCAGATCGGGCAGGCGATGGCCGTCGGCGATCAGCAGCGTCGCATCATAGGCGCGCCAGGCCGCCTCGTCGGGACCGAGATATTTTTCGAAGGCCGGCCGCGACCAGCCGGCGGTCGAGGGCTGCGTGATCGGCGCGAAGGCGGAGACGGAGCGGTAGCGCTGCGGGTTCTTCAGCGCCAGCGTGATCGCGCCATGGCCGCCCATGGAATGGCCGAAGATGCCCTGGCGCGTCATGTCGAGCGGCAAGGACCGGCCGACGAGGCCGGGCAGCTCGTCGCGGAGATAGCTCTCCATGCGGTAGTTCTTCGCCCAGGGTTCCTGCGTCGCGTCGAGATAGAAGCCCGCCCCCGAGCCGAACTGCCAGTTCTCGAGCTCGTCGGGCACGCCCTCGCCGCGCGGCGAGGTGTCGGGGCAGATGATGGCGACGCCGTTCGCCGCTGCGGCGGCGCGATACTCGCCCTTGTCGACGACGTTCTGGTGCGAGCAGGTCAGGCCCGAAAGATACCAGAGCAGCGGCACGGGCCGCTCCTCGCTCTGCGGCGGCAGGAAGATCGCAAAGGTCATCGGGCAGGCGCAGCTCTCGCTCTGGTGACGATAGACGCGCTGCGAGCCGCCGAAGGCTTTCGAGGAGGCGAGGAGGTCCATGGGCGGTTCCTTTGCGGTTGCGCGGCCTTTGTCATTCCGGGGCTTCGCAGCCCGAAGAACCCGGAACCCACGACGGGGCGATCATGCCCGATCGACTGTCAAAGCTCACACCCGGTCGTGGGTTCCGGGTTCGGCGCTGTGCGCCGCCCCGGAATGACACTGGGTGTTGCCTCATGGATGAGGCGCGAACGCGGCGCTAGTAGACCACCACGCTGCGGATCGACTTGCCCTCATGCATCAGGTCGAAGCCGTGGTTGATCTCGTCGAGCTTGAGCTTGTGCGTGATCAGGTCGTCGATGTTGATCTTGCCCTCCATGTACCAGTCGACGATCTTGGGCACGTCGGTGCGGCCGCGCGCGCCCCCGAACGCCGTGCCCTTCCAGACCCGGCCGGTGACGAGCTGGAACGGCCGCGTCGCGATCTCCTTGCCGGCCTCGGCGACGCCGATGACGATCGATTCGCCCCAGCCGCGATGGCAGCATTCCAGGGCCTGGCGCATCACGTCGGTGTTGCCGGTGGCGTCGAAGGAGAAATCCGCGCCGCCGCCGGTCAGGTCGACGATCGCCTGCACGACCTTGTCGTTGCCGACTTCCTTCGGGTTGACGAAGTCGGTCATGCCGAACTTCCTCGCCATCTCCTGCTTGGCCGGGTTGATGTCGACGCCGATGATCCTGTCGGCGCCGACCATGCGCGCACCCTGGATGACGTTGAGCCCGATACCGCCCAGCCCGAAGACCACGACATTGGCGCCGGGCCAGACCTTGGCCGTGTAGATCACCGCGCCGATGCCGGTGGTGACGCCGCAGCCGATATAGCAGATCGCCTCAAAAGGCGCGTCCTGCCGGACCTTCGCCAGCGCGATCTCGGGCAGGATGGTGAAGTTCGCGAAGGTCGAGCAGCCCATGTAGTGAAAAATCTCGCCGCTGTCGCAGGAGAAGCGGCTGGTGCCGTCGGGCATCACGCCTTGGCCTTGGGTGCTCCGGATCGAGGTGCAGAGATTGGTGCGCCGCGAGAGGCAGCTTTTGCAGGCGCGGCATTCCGGCGTGTAAAGCGGGATGACATGGTCGCCGACCTTGAGCGAGGTCACGCCCGCGCCGATCTCGCGCACGACGCCCGCGCCCTCATGACCCAGAATCGCCGGGAATTTTCCTTCCGAATCCAGCCCCGACAGCGTGTAGGCGTCGGTGTGGCAGATGCCGGTCGCCATGACCTCGACCAGCACCTCGCCGGGCTTCGGCCCGCCGATCTCGATGGTCTCGATGGTGAGCGGCTTGCCCGCTTCCCAGGCGACGGCGGCGCGTGTCTTCATCGGTCGTGGTCCTCGCTGGCGGCCCGAAGCCGGAAGCGGGACGCCTGCGGCCGAAGCCTATCTAGGGCCGGGCCGAGCGAGGCTTGTCAACGCGCGATGCGGCGCGGCCAAGGGAGTTTGCGACACCCACCTGTCATTCCGGGGCTTCGCGCAGCGAAGAACCCGGAATGACAATGGGTCAGAAACTGTAAGCCGCCTTCAGCTTCACCAGATGCTGGCTGAAATTGGTCAGGTCGAGATTGCCGGGCTCGCCTTTGGCCTTGCCGGCGATCTGGATGTTGTAGGCGGCCGAGAGCGCGAGCTGCTTGCTCGCCTGCCAGTAGACGCCGGGGCCGGCGAAAGTGGCATGGCCGGCCTCGTTGCCGAAGCCGAGATCGTCGTAGCGACGCTGATGGCGCACCTCGCCGCTGAGATAGACGCCCTCCAAGGCCTGATAGGCCAGCGACGCGCCGAGCGTGAGCGTCGAGGATCGGCCGTAAGGCGAGGGGCCCGTCCAGGTCAGGTCGTGCGAGAGGTTCACCGCGCCGTAGAGTTTTCCGGGAATGAGCGTCCTGTCGGCGAAAATCCGGATGCCCGTATTGTAGGTGGTGAAGCGGCCGGCCCCGTCGGGGTCCGTGCGGTTGACGCTCGGATCGAGCACGAGGGTCAGGCCGACGCCGTGCAGGTCGCGGCCGAGCAGGCGGTATTTGATTTCGGCGCCGGCCCCGACCGAGCGCGCATCGGCCGAGACGCCACCGGAGGAGGCGTCGGTATAGCCGCCGAGCAGATAGGGGCCGATCTCGAGGCAGGGCAGCAGGCCGTAGGAGCCCTGCAGCGTCAGCCCGTGGCCGTTCAGCCGCCCGGCGCGCGCGCCGTAGCCGCCGCCATAGGTCAGGCTCGGGCCGAAGGAACCCTGATCGGCGACGTCGGAGCCCGTGGTGAAGCCGAAGGCGTCGGTCGGGACGCCCTCGCTCTCGGCGCAGGCGGAGAGCGCCGGCGGCGCGGCGGGCGCACCCTTTCGGGCGGGAAGATCGGCGGCGAAGGCTGCCGGTGCGGAGAGGGAGAAGGCGAGGGCGGCGAGAGCGAGATGGCGCGACATGGCTCGATTCCGAGGAGGGACGGCCAAGTTTATGCAGATGAGAATGAGTTGCAATAGCAAAAATTCACCTTCGCCATGCCCGCCGGGCATGTTCCGCCCGGCTTGCCCGCGCCAGAGCCGGCGGGCCGAGGTTTTCCCCGCGCCCTGTCCGGTCGCGCTCAGCGATCCCAGTAGGGCGGGACGAAGCCGACGCAGCGCGCTTCGCCGCGCCTGGCGTTCATCACCTCGAAGGCGGAGAACGGGCAGTCGTTTCCGGGCGCGGGCTCGGCCAGTTCGGTGATGGAGAAGTTCTGCGGGCGAATCTTGCGATAGGTCCGGGTCCAGCCGTTCGAGGTGTATTTCTGGGTGACCTGCAGATCGTAGGCGCCCGCGCCCGTGCTGGCGAGCGGCAGCGACAGGGCGAACACGCAGGTTCCGCCGGCAAGGGCTCTCGCGAGCCGTTTCAGGACCGGACGTGACTGCGTCGCCGGAACGGAGATGTCCGCTTTCGGGTCGTTCTGTGTCATTTGAGGCCATCCAGGGTTGCAATGAGACCTGGGTGGCAACATCCGCGCCGTTGCGAGGCGGGCCTTCGGGGTTCGGCTGGCAGTCCGACATGTACGCAGCTTTCCTGCCGCCCGCGTTTCCGCGTCGGTTGATCATGAGGGGCAGCGGAGCGCCGCGAGGCGCGAGTTGTCTAAAGCCGCATCCATTGAGCCAGGATGCGGCGCGGAGGGATTGAGCCACCCTCCGCACGCCCCGTGGCGCTCCGCTTGCCGGCGATTTCTGTCTCCGGGCCGCGCTTATGGGAGACCGGCTTCGTGACGCCGGGAGGTCGGGGGCCAGTTCGGCTCATCGCCTTGTCGCGCCCTTGTCCCGATGTCCGTCCGCCGGACTCTTTCCAGCGAACTCCTCGCACAGGGACCGTAGTGTCCCCAGGGCGGTGCCCCGAAGCCTCCCGGGAGCGGGGCGTAACCCCCGCCCGCAGGCGCCGCCCCCATCCCCACCAACGGCATACCTCCGGATGGCTGCCCCTCGGGGATGAGGTGGCGGGAGGATAAGGGAAGTTGAGGGAGCGGGGATTACTTTTCTCGCATCCTCGCCGTCATGGTCGGGCTTGTCCCGACCATCCACGTCTTGCGACGCGCATGACAGGCGACGGGCTCGTCGATGACTCGGCAATTGCCACAGGCCCGACCCGCGCAAAGACGTGGATGCTCGGCACAAGGCCGAGCATGACGGAAGAGGGCTTCATCGACGGCTCTTGCCGTCGCGTGCCGGCTCTCTCATCCTGACGCGATGAAGCGGAAGGGCGGCTGGGTCTACATCATGACGAACCGGCCCAACGGCACGCTCTATATCGGCGTGACCAGCGACCTTTCGCGTCGCGTCCACGAGCATCGCGAAGGGCTCTGCGAGGGCTTCACCAGGCGCTACGGCTTGAAGCGGCTCGTCTGGTACGAATGGCATGACGAGATCGACAACGCGTTCCAGCGCGAGACCTCGATGAAGCGCTGGTATCGCGCCTACAAGACCCGCACGATCATGCAGCACAATCCGGATTGGCGGGATTTGTATGAGGAGTTGGCATAGCGGTTCTCGGCTTCAATCGCATCCTCGCCGTCATGGTCGGGCTTGTCCCGACCATCCACGTCTTGCGACGCGCATGACAGGCGATGGGCTCGTCGATGACTCGGCAACTGCCACAGGCCCGACCCGCACAAAGACGTGGATGCTCGGCACAAGGCCGAGCATGACGGCAGAGGGTTTCTCGCGCTTTTTTCGCGGCGGCGACGTCTCTATCTCGTCGGGGCCTCGCCCCTCACAACTTCCCATAAGCCGGCACGGTCAAGAACTCCTCGAACTGCGGCGCGAGCGACAGGCCTGAGAACAGCTCGATCGCCTCGGGGAAGCGGCCTTTCTCATACACCTCCGCGCCCAACTCGCCCTTCACGCGCGCCATCTCCTCGGTCAGGCAGCGCCTGAACAGATCGGGCGTCACCTTCGTGCCGCCGTCGACCTCGACGCCATAGGCGACGAACTGCCAGATCTGGGCGCGGCTGATTTCCGCCGTCGCGGCGTCCTCCATCATGTTGTAGATCGGCACCGCGCCGCGCCCGCGCAGCCAGGCTTCGAGATATTGCACGCCGACGCGGATGTTCTCGCGGAAACCCTCTTCCGAGCGCGTGCCCTGATGCACTTCGAGCAGGTCTTTCGCCGCTACCGAGACGTCCTCGCGCGCCTTGTCGAGCTGGTTCTTTTGCGGCATCAGCCGGTCGAACACCTCCATGGCGACGGGGACGAGGTCGGGATGGGCGACCCAGGTGCCGTCATGGCCGTCGCCGGCCTCGCGCTCCTTGTCGGCCTTGACCTTGGCGAAGGCGGCCGCATTGGCCTGCGGGTCGTTCTTGACCGGGATCTGCGCCGCCATGCCGCCCATGGCGAAGGTGCCGCGCCGGTGGCAGGTCTTGATCAGGAGCAGCGAATAGGCGCGCAAAAAGGCCTTGGTCATCACCACCTGCGAACGGTCGGGCAGGACGTAATCGGCGTTGCGGGCGAGCTTCTTGATGAAGGAGAAGATGTAGTCCCAGCGGCCGCAGTTCAGCCCGGCCATGTGGTCCTTGAGTTCGAAGAGAATTTCATCCATCTCGAAGGCCGCCGGCAGGGTCTCGATCAGGACGGTCGCCTTGATCGTCCCCAGCTTCAGGCCGAGCGCGTTCTGGGCGGCGACGAAGACGTCGTTCCAGAGCCTCGCCTCGAGATGGCTCTCGAGTTTCGGCAGGTAGAAATACGGGCCGGAGCCGGCGCTGAGCGCGGCCTTGGCGTTGTGAAAGAGATAGACCCCGAAATCGACCAGGGAGCCCGAGGCCTCCTCGCCGTCGATCTCGATGTGCCGCTCCGGCAGATGCCAGCCGCGCGGGCGGATGATCAGCACGGCGGGATCGGACTTCAGCGCATAGGCCTTGCCGGTGGTCGGCTCGGTGAAGTCGATTTCTCCGGCCCAGCGGTCCTTCAGGTTGAGCTGGCCCTCGATCATGTTGGCCCAGACCGGCGAGGAGGCGTCCTCGAAATCGGCCATGAAGACCTTCGCGCCGCAGTTCAGCGCGTTGACGATCATCTTGCGGTCGACCGGGCCGGTGATCTCGACGCGGCGGTCCTGGAGGTCGGCCGGGATGGCCGCGACCTTCCAGTCGCCCTCGCGGATATGGCGGGTCTCGGCCAGGAAATCCGGCGTCTCGCCGGCGTCGAAGCGCTTCTGCCGCTCGGCGCGCACGCTGAGCAGGCGCTTGCGCGTCTCGTTGAAGCGGCGCTGCAGATCGGCGACGAAGGCGAGCGCGTCGGGGGAGAGGATCTCGTCGAAGCGCGCGCCCATCGCCCCCTTGATCACGACGCCCTTGGGCAGGGCGGCACTGGCGGCCTGGGGCTGTGACATCGTCGTCTCCGATCAGCTTCAAGTGAGGCCGGCATGATGGCGCAGCCACCGCCTTGTCGAAATCCGGAAAAGAGACGGATGACCTTTGCCTGTGTGGAAACAATGCTTGCCTTCGTAGCCGCCGCGCCGTTCTCGCAAAAAGCTCCTGTTTCGGTTGTATTCTCAGATTGTAACTCGCAAAAGGCGCATAACAGACGGATTCTTCACCGCGAATCCGCGATAGCGCGGGGTTCTGGCGATCGATTTCAGGGATTCGTAAGGTCCGGAGCCCAACGCTGCCCGTGCGGCTAACGCTGGGTCAGGCGCTTCACCCCCAGTCGAAGACCGAGGTCTGGGGAGAGTTTGTCCGATGTCATTGTTCTCGCGCTTCTGGAAGGAACGCTCCGGCAACGTGCTGGTGTTCTTCAGCTTCGCAATGATCCCGGCGATCGGCCTGGCCGGGGCCGTGCTCGATTACGGCCGCGCCACCGCCGCCCGCTCGCAGCTCAACGCGGCGATCGACTCGGCCGCGCTGATGGCGGCGCGCGACGCCTCCAGGCTGACCGACGACCAGTTGCGCGACCGGATCAACGGCTGGATCCGCGCCCATCTCAACGGCGAGGCCGCGACCACCTTCAACGGCGCCACCATCGGCATCGACCGCATCAACCGCACCATCAACATCGCGGCGACGGTCGAGGTCGCCACCACCCTGTCGCAGGTCTTCGGCAAGACCTCCACTCCGGTCGCCGGCGCCAACCAGTCGACCTGGGGCACGAACACGATCGAACTCGTGCTGGCGCTCGACAACACCGGCTCGATGTCGTCCTCGGGCAAGATGACCGCGCTGAAGACGGCCTCGGTCGACCTGATCAACATCATGCGCGACGCCACCACCGAAACCGGGCAGATCAAGATCGCGATCGTGCCGTTCAACACGCAGGTCAGGCTGCCGGCGGCGACCTACAAGGACGAGCCGTGGATGCGCTACGGACTGACGCGCTGCACCCGCTATAACAATCAGGGCAATTGCACCAACACCGAAACCATGACCAAGGCGATCTGGCAGCAGAACGGCCAGGGCTGCATCGCCGACCGCGATCAGGACTACGACACCACCGATGGCGAGACCATCGACAGCACGGCCAAGCGCTATCCGGCCTTCTGGTGCGGGCAGTCCTCGCTGGCGATGATGATGCCGTTGACCGACGACTGGACGGCGCTGACCAACAGGGTCAACTCGATGCAGCCGGCCGGCAACACCAACGTCACCATCGGCGCGGCCTGGGGGCTGACCATGCTGAGTTCCGCCGCGCCCTTCTCGCAGGGGCAGGCGATCAACACGCCGCGGCTGACCAAGTTCATGATCCTGCTGACCGATGGCGACAACACCGAGAACCGCTTCACCGGCAACGGCAACGCTATCGACGCGCGCACCACCATGGCCTGCAACAACGTCAAGGCGACGGGGGTCAGGCTCTACACCATCCGCGTCATCAACGGCGACCGCACGCTGCTGCGCAACTGCGCCACCGATCCGAGCATGTATTACGAGGTCAACAACGCCTCCCAGCTCACGCCGGTGTTCCGCCAGATCGCCAGCGAGATCAGCCAGGTCCGGCTGACGAACTGAGCGCGGCGAAGCGCGCGAGATAGGCGGCCTGCGCCCGCTCCGCCTCGAGCGGGGCGAGCCAGTCGGTCGCTGCGCGCGGCAGCGGCTTCGGACGGCCGAAGATCCGCAGCGCCTCCGTGCGGGCGAAGCCCGCGAGTTCGGTCGCCTCCAGGAAGGCCGCGATCATGTCGGCGGCCTTGATCCTGCGCAGGAGCGGAGCCGGCGTCGCCTCCGGCAGGCCGAAACGCCGGTGGATCGCGCCGAGCAGGCGCAGTTCGACGCCCTTATAGGCCCCGCCCATCACCGCCTTGAACGGCGAGATCATGTCGCCGATGACGTATTCCGGCGCGTCATGCAGCAGCACCGTCAGCCGAGCCTGCGGCGCAAGCTCGGGGTCGAGATGGGTCGCGATCGCCTCGACCAGCAGGCAGTGCTGCGCCACCGAGAAGGGATGGGCGCCATGGGTCTGGCCGTTCCAGCGCGCGACGCGGGCGAGACCATGGGCGATGTCCTCGATCTCGATGTCGAGCGGGGAGGGGTCGAGCAGATCGAGCCGGCGGCCCGACAGCATGCGCTGCCAGGCGCGGGGAGGGGTCGGCGGCTTGGTCATGGTCAGAGCCGTGTCGTCATTGCGAGGAGCGTCAGCGACGAAGCAATCCAGGGCACGTCGAGCGAGACCCCCTGGATTGCTTCGCTGCGCTCGCAATGACGGTGTGGGGCCTCATGCCGTCGGCCGGACGTCGCGCGCCAGAGCCATGCACTCCTGCCGGCGGAAGCAGCCGGTGAGGTGGTCGTTGACCAGCCCGCAGGCCTCCATGAAGGCGTAGACGATGGTCGGGCCGCAGAAGGTGAAGCCGGCCGCCTTGAGCTCCTTGCCCATGGCGACGGAGACGGGCGTCTGCGTCGGCACCTCCTCATGGGTGCGGAAGGCGTTCTGCGTCACGCGGCCGTCGAGGTGTTTCCAGAGGAAATCGGCGAAGGGCTCGCGTTCGCTGATCGCGATGTAGGCGCGCGCGCTCCTGACCGCGCCCTCGATCTTGCCGCGATGGCGGATGATGCCGGCGTCGCCGAGCAGGCGCTGGACGTCTGTCTCCGTGAAGCGGGCCATCGCCTCGGGCTCGAACTGCGCGAAGCCGGCGCGAAACGCGTCGCGCTTGCGCAGGATGGTGATCCAGGACAGGCCGGCCTGGAAGCCGTCGAGGATCAGTTTTTCGAACAGCGCGCGCGAATCATATTCCGGCACGCCCCATTCGGCGTCGTGATAGGCGAGATAGAGCGGGTCGGTTCCCGGCCAGACGCAGCGGAATTTCCCGTCCGGCCCCTCGACGGCGGCGCGGCCGGTCACGCGGCGGCTCCGAAACCGGGTTCGCCGGGGAAGGGGAAGGCGATGAAGTCCGGCTTCGCCAACGTGAAGGCGAGGCCGCCGCCATCGAGCCTTTCGCCGGCCGCCAGCGCATCGGCGACGCGGTCGAGCCGCAGCATGGCGAGCCCGCGCCCATCGGCGCAGGAGCCGATGCGGCCGAGCGCCTTGCCGCCGGCGCTCGCCTCGACGCCGTACTCCGGGATCAGCCCCTCGTCGAACAGCACCGGCACGATGCGGGTGCGGGCCGTGCCGCGATGCTGCATGCGCGAGACAACCTCCTGGCCGACATAGCAGCCCTTCCTGAACGAGACGCCATTGAGCTGGTCGAGCAGGATCTCGTGGGGAAAGGCGTCGCCATAGGCGAAGTCGTGGCCGCCCTGGGGCACGCCGAGCGCGATCCGGCGGGCATGCCAGGCGTCGGGGTCGCCGGGCGCGATCGCCTCGACGCCCTCGCGGTCGGTGACGGCGCGCTGGCCCAAAGCCGGCAGGCGCGGATCGGCATAGACCAGCCCGATCTCGCCCGGCAGCGCGCCGCCGTCGCTCGCGGCGATGACGGCGCTGGCCGCGCCGAGATCGTCGAGCGCCACCTTCGCGCGCAGCTTGTAGAGTTTCAGGCGCTTCATCAGATCGGCAACCAGCAGCAGGGGCGCATCGAGCAGGAAGCCGCCGCCCTCCTCCCCGGGGACCGCGACGATCAGAAAATCGCAGATCACCTTGCCCTGCGGCGTCAGCAGCGCGCCATAGCCGGCATGGTCTTGCGTGACCGCGTCCATCTCGCAGGTGACGATGCCCTGCAGGAAGGCGCGGGCGTCCTCGCCGGAGACGCGGATGACGCTGCGGTCGATCAGGTGGACGGGCGGCATGATTCGTTTCTCTCGCTCGGGGCTTGTTCACCTCAGCCCTCATCCTGAGGAGCGCCGCAGGCGCGTCTCGAAGGATGCTCCAAGAGGCTCCAGAACCATCTGGAGCATCCTTCGAGACGCCGCATTCGCGGCTCCTCAGGATGAGGGCTGGTGGTAGGCAATGCCTCGCCGAACCGATAGTTAGGCGCTCCCAGCCTCTTGCTCAACCGTCCGGAGACCAAGCCATGCCCCAGACCTATGACGTCATCCTCAGGGGCGGCACGGTGGTGAACCAGGACGGGCGCGTCGAGCGCGACCTCGGCGTCACGGGCGGCCGGATCGCGGCGCTGGGCGACCTGAGCCGGGCCTCGGCCGGCGAGGTGGTCGACTGCACGGGCCTGCACATCCTGCCCGGCGTGATCGATTCGCAGGTGCATTTCCGCGAGCCGGGCCTCGACCACAAGGAGGATCTCGAGACCGGCTCGCGCGCCGCCGTGCTCGGCGGCGTCACCTGCGTCTTCGAGATGCCCAACACCATCCCCCAGACCACGACGCCCGAGGCGCTGGAGGACAAGATCAGGCGCGGGCGCCACCGCATGCATTGCGATTTCGCCTTCTGGGTCGGCGGCACGCATGAGAACGCCCATGACGTCGCCGAGCTGGAGCGGCTGCCGGGCGCGGCGGGAATCAAGGTGTTCATGGGCTCCTCGACCGGCGACCTCCTGGTCGAGGACGATTCCGGCGTCGCCGAGATTTTGAAGCGCACGCGAAGGCGCGCCGCCTTCCACTCCGAGGACGAGCACATGCTGCGCGAGCGCATGGGGCTGCGCGTGCCGGGCGACCCGTCGAGCCACCCGGTCTGGCGCTCAGCCGAAGTGGCGCTGACCTGCACGACGCGGCTCGTCCGCATCGCCCGCGAGACCGGGGCGCGGGTGCACATCCTGCACATCTCGACGGCGCAGGAGATGGAATTCCTGAAGGACCACAAGGATGTCGCGACCGTCGAGGTTCTGCCTAATCACCTGACCCTGGTCGCGCCCGATTGCTACGAGCGGCTGGGAACCTACGCCCAGATGAACCCGCCCTTGCGCGACGAAAGCCACCGCAGGGTGATCTGGTGGGGCGTGGAGCAGGGCATCGTCGACGTGCTCGGCTCCGACCATGCGCCGCATACGCATGAGGAAAAGCACCACCCCTATCCCGCCAGCCATTCCGGCATGCCCGGCGTGCAGACGCTGGTGCCGGTGATGCTCGACCATGTCGCGGCCGGCCGGCTCTCGCTGGAGCGGTTCGTCGACCTGACCAGCGCCGGGCCGCAGCGCATCTTCGGGCTGGAGCGCAAGGGCCGGATCGCTGCCGGCTACGACGCGGATTTCACCATCGTCGACCTGAAGCGGCGGCAGACGATCACCAATGACTGGATCGCCTCGAAATGCGGCTGGACGCCCTATGACGGGGTCGGCGTGACCGGCTGGCCGGTCGGAACCTTCGTGCGCGGGCGCAAGGTGATGTGGGAGGGGGAGCTGACGACGCCGTCCCATGGCGAGCCGGCAAGGTTCGTCGAGGCTTTGGGGAGGGGGTAGGGGCTGCTTAGAAGCCTTCTACCGCCGATCTGTCGTTCGCAGTCGGCGTCACGTGACTTGTCACCCGTGAGCTGCGGCTTGATTTCGCGGGGCCCGTCCTGCACGACCTTGTTTCAATCCGTCTTCGCTGGCGGATCATCACGTTCGACGGTCTGCAGCGTGCGGCTCCGCGCCTTGTCTTGCAACTGCTGAAAGACCTGCCGACCAAGACCCTGCGGAATCATTCCGAACGACCATTCGCCCGCCCGAGCTTTGCTGATCCCGTAGGGAATCCGATCTTTCTCCCAGGTGAGCCGGTTGACCTGATCGGTTTTGATCCAGGATTGCTCGCTGTCGAGACCAAGGTTTTTGGCCACTGCGGGAGGGATCCTGACCGCCGTTTCGTTCTTCTGCGGCGGCGCGTGCGTCACCGCACAGAGCAGCACGTCCCTGGACCCGTCCGGTTTCGCCGCAGATGCCATCACAATGGCGCAGGGGCGGTCCTTGCCGCTATCCAGTCCCGCCTGCCGTTCCTCTTTCCAGAGAAAATCATAGCGCACCACCAAACCCGGTTTCGGTTCGAGCGCCACGCGGTCACTTCATCAGGTGGTCGAGATGCGGGGTCGGTTCGCCCTGATAGCCCTTCTCGAGTTCGGCGACGATGTCGTCGGGCAGTTCGTGCGGGTAGAACGCCTGCCGCGTGTCGATGGCTTTGAGCCGCCTGAATTCATCCGCCGACAGGATGACGACGCTTTCGCGCCCGTGATGCGTGACCGAAACCGGCTCCCTTTGCGCGAGATCGCGGTAACGTCCGAAATGATTTTGCAGTTCGGCTGCCGTGATCGTGACCATGTCTTGCCGTCTCCTGTTATCCCTATAATCGCTAATTTCTCCAAAATAGGCAATAACGGCCGCCCGCGGTCAGCGTTTCAAGATTTTAGCCGGCGCCGGCAGGAGTCTCCACCATCGCCACGAACCGCCGCATCGCCGCGCCCTCATAGGCGTCTCGCCTGCGGATGAAGAGCGTCGTCGCCTGCCCGTCCTCGCCGTCGAGGGCGTGCCAGCGCAGCGCCTCGCGCTGGGCCGATTGCAGATAGACCGCATGCGGCAGCAGCGTCACCCCGATGCCCGCCGCGACGCAGCCCAAAATGCCGTCGAGCGTGCCGAATTCGAGCCGCGCCAGCGCCGGCAGCCCCCGCCGCGCCAGAACCTGTTCAAGGCGCTGGCGGTAGGAGCAACCGAGCCGGAAGGAGAGCACGGCGAGGCCGGCGTCGGACTTGTCCGCGAGCGCGTCGAGATCGACGATGGCGACCGGCGTCACCAGCCCGAGCCGTTCCTCGAAGGCGGGGATCGTGTCGATGCCGGCATGGGCGAGCGGCCCGGCGACGAAGGCGCCGTCGATCTCGCGCTGCAGCACGGCCTCGACCAGCTCCGCCGTCGGCCCGGTCCGCAGGCTGAGGCGCACGGCGGGGTGGGCCTGGTGATAGGCCGCCAGCAGCGGCGGCAGGCGCACGGCCGCTGTGGTCTCCATCGCGCCGAGCCGCAAGGGGCCGCGGGCCTGCCCATCGTCGCCGGCGGCGGCCCTGGCCTCGCTCAGCAGGGCGAGCAGCCGCTGCGCATAGGGCAGCAGCCGCTCCCCGGCCGGCGTCAGCGCCATGCCGCGGCTGTGGCGCGCGAAGAGCGGCTGGCCGACCTCGTCCTCCAGCGCCCTGATGCGCATGGTGACGTTGGACTGGACGGTGTTGAGCTCGCGCGCGGCGGCCGTGATCGCGCCGGCGCGGGCGACCGCCGCGAAGGTGGTCAGCTCGTTGACATCCATGGTGTTCGTTCTCTCAAGGAGATGGCTAAAATCTGATCTAATCATTTGAAGGGATGACTTGCAGCCCGTAGCGTGACCGCCGATGCAAGTCGAGCCCCGACAAGCCAGGCCCCGGAGGACCGCCATGACCATCGCTACCCGCCTGACCCGGCTGCTGGGCGTCACCCATCCGATCCTGCTCGCGGCGATGGACGTCGTCGCCGATGCGCGGCTGACCAGGGCGGTGTCGCAGGCCGGCGGCTTCGGCATTCTCGGCGGCGGCTATGGCGACGCCGCCTGGCTCTCGGCGCAGCTTCCGGAGCTCGCGGCGGCGAAGCGGGACGCGGGCCTGCGCTTCGGCGTCGGCTTCATCACCTGGAGCCTGGCGAGGCAGCCCGCCCTGCTCGACCTCGCGCTGGAGGCGAAGCCCGACGCGATCTGGCTCTCCTTCGGCGACCCGGCCCCGTTCGCGGATGCGATCAGGGCGGCCGGCGCGCTGATGATCTGCCAGGTCCAGTCGGTCGAGATGGCGCGCGAGGCGGTGACGGCCGGGGCCGACATCGTGGTGGCGCAGGGCGCGGAGGCCGGCGGGCACGGCGCCTCGCGCGGCACCTTCGCGCTGGTGCCGGCCGTGGTCGACGCCGTCGGCGACCGGGCGGTGGTGGTCGCGGCCGGCGGCGTGGCCGACGGGCGCGGGCTGGCGGCGGCGCTGATGCTGGGCGCGGAGGGCGTCGTCGTCGGCACGCGTTTCTACGCCAGCCAGGAGGCGGCGGGGCATGCGGGCGCCAAGCAGCGCATCGTCGCGGCCTCGGGCGACGACAGCGTGCGCGGGCTGGTCTTCGACATCTCGCGCCAGAATGTCTGGCCCGCGCCCTTCACCGGGCGCTGCCTCGTCAACGAGCATTCGCGGCGCTGGAGCGGGCGCGAGGTCGAGCTGATCCAGAACGTGCGGACGGAGGCGCCGCGCTACCAGGCGGCGCGCGAGGCCGGCGATTTCGACATCGCCGCCGTGATCGCGGGCGAGAGCGCGGCGCTGGTGAAGGACATTCCGCCGGCGGGCGCGATTACCCGCGACATCATCGACAAGGCCGAGGCGCTGCTGGCCAATGGGCAGGGCGGCCCGACCGGGCGTTCCTGACAACGGCGGCTTTTTTTAAGGCGCGTGTCGATCTCCGGAACCGTCGTTCGACGTGTCGGCAGGGAGAGGCAGTGAAGGCGGATGGGTCCGCCGCTGCCGCTCCGGCAAACCGGAGAACCACGATGAGACAGATCATCGCCGCGACCTTCCTGTCGCTCGATGGCGTGATGCAGGCGCCGGGCGGCCCCGAAGAGGACCCGACCGGCGGTTTCGCCCATGGCGGCTGGCTCGTGCCCTACTGGGACGAGGCGATGGGCGAAGTCCTGGGCCAGACGTTCGATGCGCCCTTCGAGCTGCTGCTCGGCCGCACCACCTACGAGATCTTCGCCGCGCACTGGCCTCATGCAGGGGAGGACGATCCGATCGCCAGGGCCTTCAACGCCACGACGAAACATGTCGCGACGACCTCGCAAGGGCCGCTGAGCTGGCAAAACTCCGTCGCCCTGCGCGGCGATGTCGCCGCCGAGGTCGCCAAGCTCAAGCGGCAGGACGGGCCGACGCTGCTGCTCCAGGGCAGCAGCGTGCTGATCCAGACCTTGCTGGAGCACGATCTGATCGACGAGTTCAGGCTGATGACCTTCCCGGTGGTGCTCGGCCGGGGCAAGCGCCTCTTCGGCTCCGGGGCGATGCCCGCGGCGCTGAAGCTGGCCGAGAGCAAGGTCTCGTCGACCGGCGTGGTGATGAGCAGCTATCGTCGCGACGGCGAGGTCAGGCCCGGCTCCTTCGCGCTTGCCGAGCCGAGCGAGACGGAGATCGCGCGCCGCGAAAAGCTGGCCGCCCAGGGCTGAGCCGGAAAATTTTTTCACGCGATTGTCGATCGGGCGTCGTCCCGTTCGACGTGATGTCAGAGAGCGGGTTTCGACGGCGGCGATGAGCGCGCGCCGGGTCCGCTCTCCCGAAGCTCGAACAATCCCAAGGAGAAGACCGATGCGTTTCATGGTTCTGGTCAAGGCCGATGCGAATTCCGAAGCCGGCGTGATGCCCGAGGAGGGGCTGCTTACGGCGATGGGCGCCTTCAACGAGGAGCTGGTCAAGGCGGGCATCATGCTCGCCGGCGAGGGGCTGCATCCGAGTTCGAAGGGCGTGCGGCTCAAATTCGACGGCAAGCAGCGCGTCGTCACCGACGGGCCCTTCGCCGAGACCAAGGAGCTGCTCGCCGGCTTCTGGCTGATCGACGTCAAGTCGCGCGAGGAGGCGATCGAATGGTTCAAGCGCGCGCCTTTCGACGGCGGCGCGGAGATCGAGATCCGCCGGGTCTTCGAGATGGAGGATTTCGGCGAGGCGATGACGCCCGAACTGCGCGAGCAGGAAGACCGCCTGCGGGCGCAGGCGGCGAAGACGTCCGCCTGAGCCGGTCGAACCCCCTCAAGCGCGGTGGCGGTCCTAGCCGCACCGCTCCGATATCCCTTCAAGGAGAAGACCGATGCGTTTCATGGTGATGGTCAAGGCGACCACGGACAGCGAAGCGGGCGCGCCGCCGACCCGGGAGCTGCTCGATGCGATGATGGCCTATAACGAGGAGCTGGTGAAAGCCGGCATCATGAAGGGCGGCGACGGCCTGCAGCCGAGCGCCAAGGGCGTGCGCGTGCAGTTCGACGGCGCCAAGCGCTCCGTCGTCGACGGTCCGTTCGCGGAGACCAAGGAGCTCGTCGCGGGCTACTGGCTCTGGGAGTGCAAGTCGCTCGATGAGGCGATCGACTGGGTCAAGCGCTGCCCCAACCCGATGCCGGGTCCGTCCGAGATCGAGATCCGGCCGCTCTACGAGCTGGCCGATTTCGGCGAGATCGTGACGCCCGAGACCGCGGCCGCCTGGGATCGCCTCAAGGACGAGGCCGCGGGCAAGAGCTGACGCGTCTCCGGCCCGCAGCGGCCGAGGGGCTTGCCACGAGCCTGGCTGATGGTGTGTATCGCTCCCCATGTCGGGCAGCGATGCACACCGCGCCATCGAGACGGTCTGGCGGATCGAGGCTCCCAAACTGATCGCCGGGCTCGTCCGCATCGTCCGCGATGTCGGGCGAGCAGAGGAGCTGGCGCAGGACGCGCTGGTCGCGGCGCTGGCGCAATGGCCGATCGAGGGCGTGCCGCGCAACCCCGCCGCCTGGCTGATGCAGGCGGCCAAGCACCGCGCCATCGACGCGGTGCGGCGCGAGCGGATGATGGCGCGCAAGCTCGACGCGATCGGGATGGACGCCGAACGCGAGGCGGACGCCGCGCCCGACCCGGATGCTGCGCTCGACGACGAGGTCGGCGACGACCTGCTCAGGCTGATCTTCACCGCCTGCCATCCAGTGCTTGCAACCGAGGCGCGGCTGGCGCTGACGCTGCGGCTGATCGGCGGGCTGACGACGGAGGAGATCGCGCGCGCCTTCCTGATGCCGGAGCCGACCATGGCGCAGCGGATCGTGCGCGCCAAGAAGGCGCTGAGCGACGCCGCCGTGCCCTATGAGATTCCCCATGGCGAGGAACTCGGGGCTCGTCTCGCCTCGGTGCTGGAGGTGGTCTACCTGATCTTCAACGAGGGCTATGCGGCCACCGCCGGTCATGACTGGGTCCGGCCGGCGCTGTGCGAGGAGGCGATGCGGCTCGGCCGCATCCTGGCCGAGCGCGCGCCCGGCGAGCCGGAGGTGCACGGGCTCGTCGCGCTGATGGAATTGCAGGCCTCGCGGCTGCGGGCGCGCACCGGCCCGGACGGCGAGCCGATCCTGCTGCTCGACCAGAATCGCGGCCGCTGGGACCGGCTGCTGATCGGGCGCGGGCTGGCGCGGCTGGAGCGGGCGCAAAATCTCGGCCGGCCCGGCCCCTATGTCATCCAGGCGGCGCTCGCGGCCTGCCATGCAAGGGCCCGGACGGCCGACGAGACAGACTGGGCGCGGATCGTGTCGCTCTATGGCGTGCTGGCCAGGATCGCGCCCTCGCCAGTCGTCGAACTCAACCGGGCGGTCGCGGTCTCGATGGCGCAGGGGCCGGCGGCGGGCCTCGCGCTGGTCGAGGCGCTGGCGGCCGAGCCGGCGCTGAAGCGCTATCACCTGCTGCCGAGCGTGCGCGGCGACCTTCTGGCGAAACTCGGCCGGCACGGGGAGGCCGCGGACGCCTTCGACAGGGCCGCAGCGCTGACCGGCAATGCGCGGGAGAAGGCGCTGATGGAAACGCGCGCCGCGACCGAGCGCGCGGCCTTGGACTATGGTTCAACGGCTTGACTGCCGGCGTCCCGCCGCCCCCGACTCCGAGGAGCAAGCCCGTGACCGACAATTCCCCCGCTCTGCGCCGTATCGACGTCGATCGCGTCGGTCCGGTCTGGATCCGCGACGGCACCAGCGACGATGCGGTGCTCGAGCAGATCTTCCATACCGAAGAGTTCAACATCAGCACCGCCCCGCAATTCGCCTGGATCCGCGCAGCCTATGACCGGATGATCGCCGCCGGCGTGACCCCGCTGGTCGTCGATTGCGGCGCGAATATCGGACTGAGCACGTTGTACTTCGCCTCGCATTTGCCGGCGGCGCGGATCGTCGGCATCGAGCCCGCGCGGGACAATGCGGCGCTGGCGCGCAGGAACACGCAAGCCAACCCCATGATCGAGATCGTCGAAGCCGCCGTGCTCGACCGGGAAACCGGCGTCGAGCTGGTCGACCCGCATGCCGAAAAATTCGCCTATCGGGTGCAGGAGGCCAAGCCCGGCACGCAGAGCGCGATCGCCGCCGTCACCATCGACGGCCTGATGCGGCGCTATGGCGCCACGCGCAATCTCATCGTCAAGGTCGATATCGAAGGCGGGGAAGACGCCTTGTTCCGCTCGAATACGGGCTGGCTCGATCACACCGATCTGCTCATCGCGGAGACGCATGACTGGCTGTTCCCGGGACAGGGCACCAGCGCGACCCTGTTCTCGGCCATTGCGGGCCGCAAATTCGAGGTGATTCAGAAAGGCGAGTACATCTCGTTCTTTTTCCAGTGACACGGGGCGCTTGTCTGCGCTGAAGTGACAGCCGACGAAGATCGCAAGAGGCCTGTTGTCCGATTCGCTCCGAGCAAGACCTGAATCATATGCTGCGGTTCGTCCCCGAACCGGACATCGCGTTCGATGGCGACAGCGCCCAGGCGGTCGGCGTCGATCTGTCGGTCGCCGTGATCAATCTTCCGCATCGAACGGACAAGTGGAACGCCGTCTCGAAGCGCATGGCCGCCGTCGGACTGGACAAGCTCATCAGGGTGCCGGCGATCGAGGGCGCCCGGCTGTCGCTGGAGGCCCTCGGGTCTCTCCTGGGCCAACCGGTCGAACGGATCGAAGCGGCTCCCCAGAGCCATTTCACGCTGACGCGGCCCGCTATCGGATGTTTCCTGTCGCACCTCGCCACCTGGCGATGGATGATCGCCAACAAGCTGCCGCGGCTGCTCGTCTTCGAGGACGACGCCAATCCGGCCGCAGATTTCGACGCGAAACGCTTCCGTGACGTGGTCGAAGCCATCCCGCCGACGGCCGGTCTCGTCTTTCTCGGCGGCGTCATCATGAACGGCATGGCCGAGCGGCCGCAAGGCTCAGCGCTGGCGCGGATCTACTTCTTCAACGGGACCTTCGCCTATCTGATCACGCCTGCGGCCTGCGATACGCTGATCCCGGCCCTGCTTCCCATGAACGGGCACATCGATCACGAACTCAGCACCGTGCTGATCGAGCGCAGATACGATTTCGAGGCCCACTACGCCGCGCCGCCCGTTTTCGAGCCAGATTGGGCGCTGGGCAGCGACTGCTATGTCCCGCTGGACGGCGTCACGGACGCCGACCGCGCGCTTGGCGTCGTGCTGGACGCGAGCCGGCAGCTGCTCGTCGACGACGGCCGCCCGCTGCTGCCGCCGTTTGTGTGAGCGCCTGCAAGGCTCAGTGGCGCGTGCCGCTGGTGAATGCGCCGCCGCGCAGCTTTTCCGGCAGGGCTTCGGCGAAGACGGCGGTCGCCTCCTCGCCATAGGTCTCGACCAGCGTGCGGAAGGCGGCGAACAGCGCGGCATGCGCCAGGGCGTCGGAATCGAGCCCGTCGGCCTGAGCCTCCGAGAAGGCGTCCTCGAGATAGCCATAGGCGACACGCCGCTCGTCGCCATGGTCGTCGGCGAGCATGGCGTCATGGGGCAGATCGTCGGGCAGGATCGGCATGAAGGCGAATACTCTCGAAGCTGACGCCTCTTGCGAAGCTGGTGCATCCAGACCCGGTGCGTCCGGACCCGATACGCGCCGGGACAGCGTTGCGTCGAAATGGCACGCTTTAGCGGCGCGCCGTGACACAATCCGTCCGCAATACATACAAAGCCGCGCGTCCCGGCGCTACGACCGCCTTTAAGAAAGGTTAATTTGCCAACGAGAGTTTGGGCGAAATCCGCGTTTCCATTCAGATGTGACCTATCCGCCATAGCGCCCGGCGAGATTGCGGGCGAGGCGCTCGCCCTCGCCGGCCAGCCGCGTCGAGGCCTCCTGGCTGACCTCGGTGCAGGCGCGATGCGTCAGCGAATAGGCGCGGAAACCGCGATTATAGGCGCTGGTCAGGCGCTCGCGGCGCGTCGGCGTGCGGCCTTCGGCCTCGAGCAGGGCCGCCATCCGGGCGCGCCAGCCATCGGCCTCCTTGCCGGCGCAGAGCGTGCGCAGATAGGCGAGCGAGCCGATCACCTCGGCGAGCTTGAGCAGTTGCGGCTCATAGGGCGGGGGCGGCGGCTCAGGCGCGGGCGGCGGCGCCGGTTGCGCGGCCGGCGGTCTGGCCGGGGCCTGCTGGCGCTGGCCCTGGGCAAGGGCGTCGACGAACGGCGCGCAGGCCAGCGCCGTCAGGATCGCGCTCGCCAGCACCCGCCTCGTCATGCCTCGCTCCCCGATTCGCGCAGCAAGAGATGGGCGCGGCGCAGCACGTCGCCGAGTTCGCGGGTGGTCGGCAGGCCGCCGAGCCTGAGCGGGTCGGCCCACATCACCGCGCCCGCCTCGGGGCCGGGCTTCGGCTCGCCCGAGAGCCATTGCCCGACGAAGTTGGCGACGACGAAATGATGCGTCACCAACCCCTGCGCGTCACGGCCGAAGATCTCGACATGGCGGTTGAAGCCGATCAGCCTCGCGGTGACGCCGACCTCCTCCTCCAGCTCGCGCAGCGCCGCCTGTTCGAGCGTCTCGCCGGCCTCGACCTTGCCGCCGGGCAGCGACCAGAGCCGGTCGGCCGGAGGTTTCGTGCGCGTCGCCAGCAGCACCTTGCCGTCGCGGAAGACGGCGACCGAGGCCGCCAGCACCGGCCGCGCCGCCGCCCTGCCGGCGCTCGGAAACGGGATGATGCGGCTACCTGCGCTCACACGTGCTGCCCGCCATTGATGTGGAGTTCGGCCCCGGTGACGTAGCTCGAGGCGTCGGTGCAGAGGAAATGGATCGCGCGCGCGACCTCCTCGGTCTTGCCGAGCCGGCCGAGCGGCAAGGTCGCGACGATCTTCTCGGTGCCGGGCGAGAGGATCGCCGTGTCGATCTCGCCGGGCGAGATCGAGTTCACCCGGATGCCGAGCGGACCGAAATCGGCCGCCATCTCGCGGGTGAGACTCGCGAGCGCCGCCTTCGACGTGGCGTAGGCCGCCCCCGCAAAAGGGTGGACGCGCGAGCCCGCGATCGAGGTGACGTTGACGATGGTGCCCCTGGCGACGGTCAGTTCGTCGAGCAGGCCCCGCGCCAGCATGATCGGCGCGAAAAAATTGACCTGAAAAACCTTGTGCCAATCGTTGAAGGAGGTCGTCGCCGCGCCCAGCCGCGATCCCTTCGGCCCCTTGGGCGAGATGCCGGCATTGTTGACGAGCGCGTTGAGCTTGCCGCCCTCGACGGCGAGCCGCTTCTTGATCTCTGCGATGCCGCGCATCGTGTCCTCGGGGTCGCCGAGATCGATCTGGACATGGTCGTCGGCCCCCGATGGCCAGGGGCATTTGTCCGAAAAGGCCTGGCGCGAGCACGACAGGATGCGCCAGCCCGCCATGGCGAACTGCATCACCGTGGCGTGGCCGATGCCGCGGCTCGCCCCCGTCAGCAGCATCACCGGGCGCTTGCCGGCCTCGGTCTTGGGAAAGTCGAATTTCGGCATCGCCATGGCTGATGTTCCAAATAGCACACGATTCGAGGCCGGATGACCTCCGGCAGTTGACATCAAACGTAGCGATCCATCCATAGTCGAAGCGGAACGGGAATGCTCGTTTGGCATTGAGCCTTGGCGAACGAGCCAAGGCTTTTTGCTTCCTGGATATCTAAGCAAGTCGTCCCGGGCGGAGCGAAGCGCAGACCCGGGACCCATGCCTGAACCGTTCCGGAATGGGTCCCGGGTCTCCCTTCGGTCGCCCGGGACGACACCACTCCAGGCATTTCCGTCGATCTCGCCGTCACGGATAAAGCCGCGTGCGCGTCCAGAGCTCTGCGGCCGAGGACCTGCGGAAGACGACGCGATCATGCAGACGGAACGCGCCATCGCGCCAGAACTCGAGATAGACCGGAGCGATGCGGAAGCCCGTCCAGTGCGGCGGGCGCGGGATCTCGCCGAGCCCGAATTTCGCCGCGTAGCCCGCGACCGCCTTTTCCAGCGCGAACCTGCTCTCCAGCGGCCGCGACTGCTGCGAGGCCCAGGCGCCGATGCGGCTGTCGCGCGGGCGCGACCTGAAATAGGCGTCGGCCTCCTCGTCGCTCACCGTCGAGACCGGGCCGCGGATGCGGACCTGCCGGCGCAGGCTCTTCCAGTGGAACAAAGCCGCGGCCTTGCCCTGGCCGAGCAGTTCCTCGCCCTTCTGACTCTGGGTGTTGGTGTAGAAGACGAAGCCCTGCGCGTCATGACCCTTGAGCAGCACCATGCGGACATTGGGCAGCCCGTCGGCGTCGACCGTCGCCAGCGCCATGCCATTGGGGTCGTTGGGTTCGGCACGCGCCGCCTCCGCCAGCCAGTCCGCAAACAGCGCAAAGGGCTCGTCAACCTCCGTGAAGTCACCGCTCGTTAACCGGTCCACGTGTCTAATCCTCGGTGTTGTCGGAATATGCGTCGGGCGAGCGCGGGTGTGATCTGGGGTGTGACGGACAATCTGTATAGGGCAGCGGCGGGGGCGATCCAAAGCCCCCTTGCGCGCGGCGCATCCATGCATGCCGTTGCTGTCGCGCTGGCGCTCGCGGCGGCCGGCTGCTCAGTCTCGTTCCCGATCGTCGGGCTGTCGAGCAAGGCGGAGGACGAGGTCGCGACCACCTCCTCGGTGCTGCCGGCGCGCGGCGCGACGCAGGGCGCGCTGGCCTCGCTGGCGGCCGACCTCGGGCCGGAGGACATGCGCCGGGCGGACGCCGCGATGGCGGTGGCGCTCGATCCGCAGGGCAATGGCGCGGCCGTCTCCTGGGACAACCCGCAAAGCGGCGTCAAGGGCGCGTTCACGCCGGTCGGCGGGCCGTTCCTGCGCTCGGACGAGATCTGCCGCGCCTTCATCGCCAATGTGCAGACCCAGAGCCGGCCCGTGCGCCTGCAAGGCACCGCCTGCCGCCCGTCCGGCGGCGCGTGGGCGGTGAAGGAGACGCAGCCCTGGAAGGGCGCGAGCTGAGAGCTTAGAGCCGGAGCGCAACCGCTCGCCGGCTGTTGCGCTCACGCCACACCGTTCCCAGATATCGGGATAGGCTGCAACGCGGCCGCTCCGGCTTTGTGCGAACGAGGTTTTGACGCATGCGCGATCCGTATCAGCTTCTGGGCGTCGCCCGCTCGGCCAGCGAGGACGAGATCAAGAAGGCGTATCGCAAGCGCGCCAAGGAGCTGCATCCCGACCGCAACCAGGCCGACCCCAAGGCGCAGGACCGCTTCGCCGAGCTCAACACCGCCTACGAAATCCTGGGCGACGCCGGAAAGCGCAAGCAGTTCGACCGGGGCGAGATCGACGCCGAGGGCAAGCCGAAATTCCAGGGCTTCGAGGGCATGGGCGCAGGGCGCGGCGGTCGGGCCGGCGGCTTCGAGTTCAATTTCGGCCAGGGTGGGCCGGGCATGGGCCGCGGCGGGGCCGATCCCGGCTTCGACCCCTCCGACATCTTTGGCTCGCTCTTCGGCGACGCGGCGCGTCGCGGCGGCCGCGCCAGGCCCGAGCCGCGCAAGCCGCCGGAGCAGAGCTTCACCTTCGAGGTGGCGCTGGCGGAGGCCGCGGCCGGCGCGACGAAGCGCGTCAGGCTGCCGGGCGGGCGCGAGGTCGAGGTGACGATCCCCGAGGGCGTCGCCGACGGCAAGGTGATGCGCCTGCGCGGGCTGGGCCCCGCCGACCCGTTCTCGGGCGAGGCCGGCGACGTCATGCTGACGATCAAGGTCCGGCCGGACCCGCGCTTCACGGTCGAGGGGCTCGACCTTCGCGCGCGCGTCGCGGTGCCGCTCGGCGTCGCGGTGCTGGGCGGGCCGATCCATGTGCCGACGCTGACCGGCGCGGTCGAGATGACCATTCCGCCGCTGACCGGGACAGTGAAATCCTTCCGGCTTCGCGGCAAGGGCCTGAAGGGCGAGAAGGGTGCGATCGGCGACCTGTTCGTGGCGATCGACATCGAGATGCCGGCGAGCGACGCGGAACTGACGGCGCTGATGAAGGCAAGGGTGGGGTGACGCGCGTCGTCCGAGCCAAAGACCGCACAATCCGGTTTCCCCTTTCGGCCATCCTGTTCTAAGAGACCGCTCCGTTTCGTCTCGTTCCAGGGTCTCCGATGCCTGACGCCAGCACTGCGCCGCTTCCGACCGCCAATCTGCTCAGGGGCAAGCGCGGCCTCGTCATGGGCGTCGCCAACAACCGCTCGATCGCCTGGGGCATCGCCAAGGCCTGCGCCGACGCAGGCGCGGAGCTCGCCTTCACCTATCAGGGCGATGCGCTGAAGAAGCGGGTCGAGCCGCTGGCCAAGCAGGTCGGCGGGCATCTTGTCGGCCATTGCGACGTCACCGATCCGGGCACGATCGATTCGGTCTTCGCCGAAGTCGAGAAGCTCTGGGGCAAGCTCGACTTCGTCGTCCACTGCATCGCCTTTTCCGACAAGGACGAACTGACCGGGCGCTATGTCGAGACCAGCGAGGCGAACTTCACCAAATCGCTGCTGATCTCTTGCTACTCCTTCACCGCCGTGACGCAGCGCGCCGAGAAGCTGATGAGCGATGGCGGCGCGATGCTGACGCTGACCTATTACGGCGCCGAGAAATGGATGCCGCATTACAACGTCATGGGCGTGGCCAAGGCGGCGCTGGAGGCGAGCGTGCAGTATCTCGCCGCTGATCTCGGGCCCTCGAAGATCAGGGTCAACGCGATTTCGGCCGGGCCGATCAAGACGCTGGCGGCGTCGGGCATCGGCGATTTCCGCTACATCCTGCGCTGGAACGAATACAACTCGCCGCTGCGCCGAACGGTCACGATCGAGGAGGTCGGCGAGACCGCGGTGTTCCTCGTCTCCGACATGTCGCGCGGCATCACCGGCGAGATTTTGCATGTCGACGCCGGCTACCATGTGGTGGGTATGAAGGTGCCGACCGCGCCCGACATCACGCTCGACAAGGGCGAGTGAGGGCTGGAACTCGCCAGTCGCTGGACCCGCTTCGTCATTGCGAGCGCAGCGAAACAATCCAGCGCGGCAGCGCTCTACGATCCCCTGGATTGCTTCGCTGCGCTCGCAATGACGGGCGTGGTTTCGAGCAGGCGTTGGGTCGCATCGACGTCGCCACTGATCTGGATCGACCCGTGCTCGGCCGCCAGGTCCGCGACCGTCCGCCCCCCAACCACCAGCTCCGGCGCGATCTCCGCCAGCGGCGCGAGCACGAAAGCCCGCTCCGCGATGCGCGGATGCGGCACCTGCAGGCCCGGTTCGTCGATCGCCTGCGCGCCATAGGTCAGGATGTCGATGTCGAGCGTGCGCGGGCCCCAGCGCTCGCCGCGCTCGCGGCCCTGACGGCGTTCGAGTTCGAGGCAGAGCGCGAGCAGGTCGCGGGCGGCGAGGCCGGTCTCGACCAGCACTGCGAGGTTCAGGAACTCCGGCTGGTCGAGCTTGCCCCAGGGGGGGGTGCGGTAGACCGAGGAGACCGCCGTCACCGTGACGTCGGGGTGGCCGGCGAGGCCTTCGAGCGCAGCGGCGAAGGCCGCGACGGGGTCGCCGAGATTGCCGCCGAAGCCGAGCGCCGCCTCAATCCTCACGCCGGAAATCCAGTCTGATGCCGACCGAGGCCAGCGTGGCGTGGATCGGCGGGGCGGGCTTGCGCAGGGTGATCTCGATGCGCGTCACCGGCGGGAAGGCGTCGAGCACCGCCAGCGCGACGGCGCGGGCGGCCGCCTCGAGCAGATTGTACCGTCGGGCCGTAAAAGCCTTCGTCACCACGGCGACGACCTTGCCGTAGTCGACCGTGTCGCCAAGGCTGTCGCTGATCGCCGAGGCGCGGATGTCGGTCGCCAGCACGAGGTCGAGGGTGAAGCGCTGGCCCAGCCGCTCCTCCTCGGCGAAGAAGCCGTGATAGGCGTAGATGTCGAGCGTCTCGATCAGGATGCTGCCGGTCTCGCTCATGACGATCCCTCCGGGGCTTCGCCGATGGCGGCCCAGACCTGCAGCGCCTGCGCGTGAGGCGCGACGTCGTGGACGCGGATGATCGCCGCGCCCTGCGCGATCCCGTAGAGATGCGCCGCGATGCTGCCCGGGACGCGCTCGGCCGCCACCATCTGCCCGGTGACCTTGCCGATCGTCGATTTGCGCGAGGCGCCGAGCAGGATGGCGCAGCCGAGTTCTTTCAGCCGGCCGAGATCGCGGATCATCGTCAGGTTCTGCGCCGGCGTCTTGCCGAAGCCGATGCCGGGATCGACGACGAGCTGCTCGCGCGGCAGCCCGGCGGCGATGGCGATGGCGATCGAGCCTTCGAGGACGCGCAGGACATCGGCCATGATGTCGAGGCCGGGATCGATGGTCTCGCGGTTGTGCATCAGGATCATCGGCGCGCCAAAGCGGGCGGCGACCTCGGCGATGGCGGGCTCGCGCCGGCAGCCCCAGACGTCGTTGACGATCGACGCGCCGGCGGCGAGCGCGGCCTCGGCGACCTGCGCCTTGGAGGTGTCGATCGAGAGCGGGACGGCGCTCGTCCGCGCCAGCGCCGCGATCACCGGCAGCACCCGGGCGATTTCGGTGGCGGCATCGATGCGGACGTGGCCCGGCCGGGTCGATTCGCCGCCGATGTCGATGATCGCCGCGCCCTCCGCCGCCTGCCGCAGGCCGAGCGCAATCGCGCCCTGGGGATCGGCGGCGAGCCCGTCACGCGAGAAGGAATCGGGCGTCACGTTGACGATGCCCATCAGCAGCGGCGGGCCGGCGAGGCCGAGCCTGCGGCCATCTGGCAAGGTGAGCGCCGGGGAATGCAAGGGTCTGGGCCATCCGCTTGAGCGAGAGCCGCCTATATACGGCCAGGCCGCGCGCGGCCAACAGAAAGCGCGCAGCGCGCCATGGCCGGCATGCATGGTCTGCTTGCATGGTCTCCTTGCATGGGCTTGCGTCCGATTGCGGCTTTGACCTTCGCCGCCCCGGCGTGCATGAGCCGGCCATGACCCCGCTTGCGCTGCCGCACCGCCTGATCCTCGTCCGCCATGGCGAGACCGACTGGAATCGCGAGGGCCGGCTGCAGGGCGGGCAGGACATCCCGCTCAACGACCTCGGCCGCGGGCAGGCGGTCGAGGCGGCGCGGCGCCTGCGCGAACTCGCGCCTAATTTCGCGGCGCTCGACTATGTCGGTTCGCCGATGGCGCGGGCGCGCGAGACCATGGCGATCCTGCGCGGCGAACTCGGCCTGCCGCCTGACGGTTTTTCGGTCGACGAGCGGCTGCGCGAGCTGACCTTCGGGAGCTGGGAAGGGCAGACCTGGCGCGAGGTGCGCAAGAGCGCGCGCGAACAGGCGCAGATGCGCGAGCGCGACAAATGGGGCTTCGTGCCGCCGGGCGGCGGCGAGAGCTACGGCATGCTGGCGGAGCGGTTGCGGCCGGTGCTGGCGGAGTTTACGCGCGAGACGGTGGTCGTCAGCCATGGCGGCGTGGCGCGCGCCGTGCTGGCGCTGGTCGGCGCGGTCTCGCCGCAGAAGGCGGCGCTGGTCGACATCTGGCAGGGCAAGCTGCTCGTCGTGCGGGACGGGCGCGCCGACTGGCTCTGAACCCGGCTTTTTTGTGGCGGTCATTCATCACGGGTTCAGCCGTGCTTTTGCATCAGCTTCATGATAGCAGACCGTCGCACGGCGGCGATGGGCTCGGCTGGGGGGACATGGCCGGAGGAAGGCATCGGGGGGTGCTTCATCCGCGTTTTGAGAAGGTGCGTCTTCGCGCGCGGACCGGATGTCGACGGGGCGACGATCGCTCTCGCAGGCAGCCTTCGCGCGCGCGACGCTGCGGGGCGGCATGAACGACATCAGCAGCATTCCGGCCGGCATGGCCTCAAGCGCGCGCCCGCTCGCCGCGCTCGCGGGCGAGAGGCGTCCCGACCTGATCCGCGACGAGGTTCTGGGCGAGATCTTCGCCGCGACCGTGGCCGAGCGCGGCGGCCATGCGGCGATGGTCGATGGCGAACGCCGGCTGAGCTATGACGAGGTCTGGGCGGCGGCTGGCCGGCAGGCGCGGGGGCTCGCGCTCGCCGGGGTCGGCGTCGGCGACATGGTCGGGCTCTGGATGCCGCGTGGCGTCGAACTCCTGATCGCACAGATCGCGATCACGCGCGCCGGCGCGGCCTGGATTCCGTTCGACGCCGAGGCCCCGGTCGAGCGCATCGCGACCTGCCTCGCCGACGCCGGGGCGAAAGGCATCGTCACCGCGCCGGACTGGCAGGGCCGGGCGGCCGGAACGGAGCGCCCGGTCTGGACGCCGGACGGTCTCGCCGCGGCGGCCGACGGGGTGGAGATGCCGGCGCGCGCCGCCGGGCTCGGCAAGGACCACCCGGCCTATCTGATCTACACCTCGGGCTCGACCGGCACGCCCAAGGCGATCGTCATCAGCCACGCCAATATCTGCCATTTCCTGCGCGCCGGGAACGCGCTCTACGATCTCGGCCCCGACGATGTCGTCTTCCAGGGCGCGTCGGTCGCCTTCGACCTGTCGATGGAGGAGATCTGGACGCCCTATCTCGTCGGCGCGACGCTGTTCGTCGCCTCGCCGGAGATGATGGGCGACGCCGAGAAACTGCCGGCGCTGCTGACCGACGCCGGCGTCACCATGATCGACACGGTGCCGACGCTGCTCGGCATCCTGCCGGCCGACATCCCCTCGCTCAGGCTGATCATCCTGGGCGGCGAGGCGCTGCCGCCGGCAATCGTGCAGAAGTGGTCGAGGGCAGGCCGGCGCATCCTCAACACCTACGGCCCGACCGAGGCGACGGTGGTGGCGACCGCCGCCGAGGCGGTTCCCGGCGAGACGGTCACGATCGGCCGGCCGATCGCCAACTACACGGCCTATGTCGTCAGCGAGGCGCTGGAGCTGCTGCCGCCGGGCGAACAGGGCGAGCTGCTGATCGGCGGGCCGGGCGTGGCGAAGGGCTATCACGGCCGCCCCGAGCTGACGGCGGAAAAGTTCGTGCCAAACCCCTTCGGCGGCATCGACGATCCGGTGCTCTACCGCTCGGGCGACGCGGTCAGCCTCGACGGGAACGGCAACATCGTCTTCCACGGCCGTATCGACGACCAGATCAAGATCCGCGGCTTCCGGGTCGAACTCGGCGAGATCGAATCGACGCTCGCCGATGAACCCGGCGTCAGCCAGGCGGCGGTGGTGCTGCGCAGCGACAACGAGATCGAGCGGCTGGTCGCCTTCCTGGTGCCGGAGCCGGGCGTCGGCGTCGATGCGGGCGCGCTGCGCGCGGCGCTGCGCGAAAAGCTGCCGGCCTATATGGTGCCGGGGCATTTCGAGGCCGTCGGCTCGCTGCCGCGCATGGTCTCCGGCAAGGTCGACCGCAGGATGCTGAAGGCCGCGCCGCTGAGCGCGCCCACGGCCGAGGGCGAGCAGGAGCCGCCGCGCAACGCCACCGAAGCGGTGCTGCTCGATGCGGCCAGGCGCGTGCTCGGCGCGCAGACGCTTCCCTTGGAAGCCGATTTCTTCGTCGATCTCGGCGGGCACTCGCTGCTGGCGGCGCGCTTCATCTCGATCGTGCGCGAAACCCCGGCCCATGCCGGCATCACGCTGCAGGACGTCTATGCCGCGCGAACGCTCCGCCGCATGGCGGCGCTGCTCGACGAGCGCGGCGCGGCGGTGGCCGAAGACCTCACCTTCACGCCGCCGCCCTTCCTGCGGCGCTTCCTCTGCGGGCTGGCGCAGGCCGCGGCTCTGCCGGTCATCATCTCGCTCTCGACCGCGCAATGGCTCGGCATCTTCGTCACCTACATGCTGCTGTCGGGCGAGGAGCTGTCGCTGCCGGCGCAGATCTTTGCGCTGCTCGGCGTCTATGTCGCGATAACCATCGTCACCGGCTTCATCTCGGTGGCGCTGAAATGGCTCGTGCTCGGGCGTACGAAACCGGGCGTCTACCCGCTCTGGGGGGTGTATTATTTCCGCTGGTGGTTCGCCTCGCGCGTCGCCGGCCTCGTCCACATCAAATGGCTGCAGGGCACGCCGGTGATGCGGTTCTACTGGCGGCTGCTCGGCGCAAAAGTCGGGCGCGACGTCATCATCTCCGACTATGAGGCCGGCGCGGTCGACCTGATCGAGATCGGCGAGGGCGCGACCTTCGGCTCAAAGACCACCTTCGCCAATGGCGAGGCGATCGGCGACAGGCTGATCCTCGGCAAGATCACGATCGGCCAGGACGTTTCGGCCGGCGCCTCGGTGGTGTTCGGCCATGGCAGCGTCGTCGGCGACAATGCCGAGATCGCCGATCTGACCACGATCCCGCCCGGCGCGACCGTCGGCGCGGCCGAGAGCTGGGACGGCTCGCCGGGGCGAAAGACCGGCATGGTCGATCTCGCCGCGCTGCCGCCGCGTGCGCAGGCGAGCCCGCGCCGGCGCAGCGCCATGACGGCGTTCTACATCCTGATGCTGTTCGTGCTGCCGCCGATCAGCCTGCTGCCGATCTTCCCGGCCTTCTGGCTGTTCGACCAGATCGACGACTGGATCTCGACCTGGTCGGAGGTGAGCTATCTCTGGTACCTGCCGATCCTGACCTGGCCGACCGCGATCGGCCTGATCACGCTGACGGTGTTCCTGATGGCCGCCTTCCGCTGGGCCATCCTGCCGCGCGTCAGTTCGGGCACCTACTCGATCCATTCTGCGTTCTACGCCCGCAAATGGACCGTGGGGCTCGCGACCGAGGTGACGCTGGAGACGCTGTCCTCGCTGTTCGCGACGATCTACATGCGGGCCTGGTACCGGATGATGGGCGCGAGCATCGGCAAGGGCGCCGAGATCTCGACCAACCTGTCGGGCCGCTACGACATCACCGGCATCGGCGCGGGCAATTTCATCGCCGACGAGGTCGTCTTCGGCGACGAGGACATGCGGCGCGGTTATATGCGCCTCGAGATGACGCGGACCGGCGACCAGGTCTTCGTCGGCAACGACGCCGTGGTGCCGCCGGGCTCGGTCATCCCCGACCGGGTGCTGATCGGCATCAAGTCGAAGCCGCCGGCCAACCACCTGATGTCGCCCGGCGACACCTGGTTCGGTTCGCCGCCGATCAAGCTGCCGACGCGGCAGAAGGTCGATCTCGGCGCGAACTGGACCTATGAGCCGTCGACCCGCAAGAAGCTGCTGCGCGCCGGCTTCGAGGCGCTGCACACCTCCTTCCCGGCGATGCTGTTCATCACCTTCGGCACGCTCGCGGTCGATCTCGTGCTGCAGCAGAAGATCAACGAGCGGGACTGGCCGGGCCTCGTGCTCGCCTTCATGGTCTGCGCCATCCTGATCGCGGTGACGCAGGCGCTGATCTGCGTCGCCTACAAATGGCTGACCATGGGCGTCTACCGGCCGGTGATGAAGCCGATGTGGTCGTGGTGGGCGATGCGCACCGAATCCGTCGCGGTGCTCTATTCGGGGCTGGGCGGCAAGGTGTTGTTCGAATATCTGCGCGGCACGCCGTTCCTGCCGTGGTTCCTGCGCCTGTTCGGGGCGAAGTTCGGCCGCGGCGTCTGGATGGACATGACCGACATCACCGAGTTCGACTGCGTCACCGTCGGCGATTTCTGCCAGATCAACGCCCATTCGGCGCTGCAGACGCATCTCTACGAAGACCGGGTGATGAAGGTCGGCCGCGTCAAGCTCGGCAACGGCGTCTGCGTCGGCGCGGCCGCGACCGTGCTCTACGACACCCATGTCGGCGACAACGCCCAGATCGGCCTGCTGACCGTGATCATGAAGGGCGAGAACCTGCCGGCGAACACGCGCTGGGAGGGCGCGCCGGCGGCGCCGGCGGGGGCGCATTGAGGGGAAGCGCTTTCGCCGAGATCGCCTGTCGCGGCTACGGAACCAATTCGGTCAGTATGCCAAGTCCGGCGCCGGCCTGGGCCTGGAGTCGGTCTCGGGTGCAGAGCTTGATCGCGTGGTTGGCGGCGAGCGCGAGATGGAGCGCGTCGCCGGCGCGCAGACCAACGAAGCTCCTGTTGGCGAACGCCGTTGCCTGACGAAAATGCTCGCGCAGGACTGGAAGGCATTCGAACTCGCTGTCGAGGATGTCTGCGAGCCGCTCCAGCGCGCGCTCCCTGTCGTCGGCAGTCATCCGCTTCGAGCTCAGCTTGACGCCCAAGGCTGCGGAGAATTCTGCGACAACCCAGTCGCTGACGACGAAACGATCGCCAGTGTGCCGCTCCAGCCATGTGTTGACGGCCTCCGAACTCGGTTCGGTGACCAAGGCTGTCACGACGAGAGACGTATCGAGATACAGTCTCAATAGCGTTCTTCGTTGCGGAACCGACGCATGAATTCGCCGCCATCCTCGTCCTGCATCGGCATCGTCGCCTGATGCGCTCGCAACTTTGCGATATCCAAGGGCTTCTTCGGCTTCTCGACCGGCACGAGCCGGGCGGCCGGCTTTCCGTGGCGCAGGATCACAATGCTCTCGCCCGCTTCGGCCGCATCGACCAGTGCGCTCAGGCGGGCTTTTGCGTCGGCTAGATTGACCGTGTTCATAGACGATCTCCTGACCAAATAACTGGTCATAGTTTAAGCCAACTTTTCCCGTGCGCCAAGAGTTCGGCGCGCAGACTTCCCCGCCGCCGACTTCCGGCCTAAGAGCCTGCCGACACACCGCATCAGGCCTCCCCCATGTCCCACAACTCCTTCGGCCATCTCTTCCGCGTCACCACCTTCGGCGAGAGCCATGGTCCGGCGATCGGCTGCGTCGTCGATGGTTGCCCGCCGCTGCTGCCGCTGGCGGAGGCGGACATCCAGGCCGAACTCGACCGCAGGCGGCCGGGCCAGTCGCGCTTCACCACGCAGCGGCAGGAACCGGACGCCGTGCGCATCGTCTCCGGCGTTTTTCCGCGCGAGAGCGATGGTGTCCAAGTGACGACCGGCACGTCGATCGGGCTGATGATCGACAATGTCGACCAGCGCTCGAAGGACTACTCGGATATCAAGGACAAATACCGGCCCGGCCATGCCGATTTCACCTATGACGTGAAATACGGCATCCGTGACTATCGCGGCGGCGGGCGCTCCTCGGCGCGCGAGACGGCGATGCGGGTCGCGGCCGGCGCGATCGCGCGCAAGATCGTGCCGGGCATGATCGTGCGCGGCGCGCTGGTGCAGATGGGGCCGCACAGGATCGACCGCGCCAACTGGGACTGGGACGAGGTTGGCAATAACCCGTTCTTCTGCCCCGACGCCAAGGCCGCCGCCCTGTTCGAGGATTATCTCGACGGCATCCGCAAATCCGGCTCGTCGATCGGCGCTGTGCTGGAGATCGTCGCGGAGGGCGTGCCGGCGGGGCTCGGCGCGCCGATCTACGGCAAGCTCGACGCCGAGATCGCGGCGGCTTTGATGAGCATCAACGCGGTCAAGGGCGTCGAGATCGGCGAGGGTTTTGGCGCGGCCGAGCTTTCGGGCGAGGAGAACGCCGACGAGATGCGGGCCGGCAATGACGGCGCGCCGCTGTTCCTGTCGAACCATGCCGGCGGCATTCTCGGCGGCATCTCGACCGGCCAGGCGATCGTGGCGCGTTTCGCGGTGAAGCCGACCTCGTCGATCCTGTCGCCGCGCGCCACCGTCACCCGGACCGGCGGCGAGGCGGAGATGTTCACGAAGGGCCGGCACGACCCCTGCGTCGGCATCCGAGCCGTGCCGGTCGGCGAGGCGATGGTGGCCTGCGTGCTTGCGGACCAGTTTTTGCGGCATCGCGCGCAGGTTGGCGTCGTGGAGCCGAGGTGGCCGTTTCAGGAGTGACCCGCCGAGGGGCGGTCAGTTCTCCCGCTGTCATCCCGGGCGTAGCGAAGCGAAGACCCGGGATCCATTCCGGAACGGGTCAGGCATGGATCCCGGATCGGCGCGGCTGCGCTGCTTGTCCGGGATGACGAGGGGTTGTTTCAGTCAAACTGAAAACCTGCCGATTCTTCATTGTAACTGAAGCGTCTCCGCATTAACTTCCCCGCATGAAGCTCGATGCCTGGCTCAAGCAGAACAACACCGGCCGCAGCGCCTTCGCGCGGCAGGTCGGGCTGTCGCCGGCGAGCGTCACCGCGCTCTGCAACGACCAGAGCGCCTGGATCTCACGCGAGAGCGCCGAGCGCATCGCCGCCGCCACGAACGGGGCCGTCACGCCCAATGATTTTCTCGGCCTCGCCGCGCCGAAGGAGCCCGCCATGCCCAGCAACGTCACCGCGACCATCGAGGCTTTCGCGAAGGGCGAGATCGTCATCGTCACCGATGACGACGACCGCGAGAACGAGGGCGACCTGATCGTCGCAGCCTCGCTCTGCACGCCGGAGAAGATGGCCTTCATCATCCGCAACACCTGCGGCATCGTCTGCGCGCCGCTGACCGCGGGCGACGCGCGGCGCTTGAGGCTCGACCCGATGGTGTCTAGCAACGACGCGCCGCTCGGCACCGCCTTCACCGTGACGGTCGACGTCAAGCACGGGCTGACCACCGGCATCTCGGCCGAGCAGCGCTGCAATACGGTGCGCGCGCTCGCCAACGGCAATATGGGCGCGGCCGATTTCGTCCGGCCGGGCCATGTCTTCCCGCTGATCGCCAAGGATGGCGGCGTGCTGATGCGCTCGGGCCATACGGAAGCTGCCGTCGATCTCTGCAAGCTCGCCGAGCTGCCGCCGGTCGGGGTGATCTGCGAACTGGCGAACGACGACGGCACGGTGATGAAGGGCCCGCAGATCACGGCCTTCGCCCAGAAGCACGGCCTGCGGCAGATCACGGTGGCCGACCTGATCGCCTACCGTCAGGCGCGCGAAAAGCTGGTCGAACGGGTGCATTCCTTCCCGGTCAGGACCGCCCATGGCGAGATGACCGGCCATGTCTACATCACCCCCTTCGAGGACACGCAGCATTTCGCCTTCGTCATGGGCAAGCTCGGCGACGGCGAGAAGGTGCCGGCGCGGCTGCACCGGGCCAACGTGGTCGAGGACGTGCTCGGCGGCGCGCCCTCGATCCAGTGCGCGCTGAAGCGCTTCCAGCAGGATGGCCGCGGCGTGCTGATCTATCTGCGCGACGGCTCCGCCGGCGTGCCGATCAAGAGCGTCGAGGACGGCTCGGACGCAGCTCGCTCGCAGCAATGGCGCGAGGTCGGCCTCGGCGCGCAGATCCTGCGCGATCTCGGCGTGGCCTCGATCGTCAACCTGGCGTCGTCGCCGCGCGCCTTCGTCGGCCTGAGCGGGTTCGGCATCGAGATCGCGGGGACGGAACCGCTGGAGTGAGCGGGGCCGCTACTGAAGCGGCGAGAAGAAGGCCGGCTTGATGATCCGGTTCTCCATCTTCTCGATATAGGCGCGGGTTTTTGGGATGAAGGCGAGCCAGTCGGGATCGGCGTTGAGCCGTTCGCGCTTCTCCTCGCGGTCATGGTGGCTGTCGTAGCGCCAGATCATCACGACCTGGTTCAGCTCGCCGATCTCGGAATGGAACCACGCGACCGGCGGACCGAGGAACCGGTTATGCGTCGCCATGCCCTCATCGTGGTAGAGGCGCAGATAGTCCTGGAGCAGCCCCACCCTGATCGTATAGGTCCGCATCTCGAAGATCGCCATGCTCACCCCCGCATCAGCGCCGTGACATGGGCCGCGACCGATTTCGACAAACCCTCGAGATCGTAGCCGCCTTCCAGCACCGAGACGACGCGGCCCCGGCAGTGCCGGTCGGCGATCTCCATCAGCTTTTGCGTCGCCCAGGCGAAGTCGGCTTCCTTCAGGTTGATGTTGGCGAGCGGGTCGCGCCAATGCGCGTCGAAGCCGGCCGAGATCACGATCAGGTCGGGCGCGAAGGCGTCGATGCGCGGCAGCAGCGCGCTCCCGAACGCCTCGCGGAACTCGTCGGAGCCGTCGCCGGCGCGAAGCGGGGCGTTGACGATGGCGCCATGCTCGCCGCGCTCGGAGGCCGCCCCCGTGCCCGGATAGAGCGGCATCTCATGGGTCGAGGCGTAGAGCGCCGTCGGATCGTCCCAGAAAATCTCCTGCGTGCCGTTGCCGTGGTGGACGTCCCAGTCGATCACGGCGACGCGCTGCGCGCCATGCGCCTTCTGCGCGTGGCGGGCGGCGATGGCGGCGCTGTTGAAGAAGCAGAAGCCCATCGCCCTGACGCTCTCGGCGTGATGCCCCGGCGGGCGCATGGCGCTGAAGGCGTTGGCGGCGCGCCCCGCCATGACCTCGTCGACGGCGCGCGTCGCCGCGCCGACGCCGCGCAGGGCGGCCTCGACGGTGCCGGGCGACATCAGCGTGTCGGCGTCGAACTGGACCAGCCCTGATTCGGGCGAGGCGGCGATGACGGCCTCCGCGAATTCGCGCGGGTGGCAGAGCGCGACCTGATCGAGCGTGCCGAGCGGCGCGGTCTCGCGGCTCAGCCCGGCGAAGCGCTCATCCTCCAGCGCGCGCTCGACGGCGCGCAGGCGGTCGGCCCGTTCGGGATGGCCCGGCGGGGTGGCGTGGAGGAGGCTGGCAGGGTGGGTGATCAGCAGGGTCGTCACGGAAAATCGCCTCGCATCGGGTCTGGGGCGTCGGCGGATCGTGGCGGCATTGCCACGGTCCCGGCGGAAGCGCAGGATTCTTTCGCCATGAACGGAACCAGATTGCGCCATATTTGTTTCGGGCCTAGTGGTTCGCAGCCGCAGCAATCCGGCAAGCCCTTTCTGGTCACGAAGCGTTAACGCCGCATTCATCATAAAGGACGCCTTCGGGCCTCTGGTGGACGTCATGAAAAAGACCGCACTGATCGCGCTGGCGCTGTCGACCGTCCTGGGGGCGTGCCAATACAAGAGCCTGGCCGCGCCGGAGCTCTCGGCCCGCGACGCGGAGTTCATCGCGCTGGTGCCGAAGTTCGACCACTATGTCACGCAGCTTCCCTATGAGATCGCCGATCCGACCGGCCAGCCGCCCGGCACGATCTATATCGATACCCGCGAGAAATACCTCTATTACGTGCTGCCGAACCGCAAGGCGATCCGCTACGGCGTCGCCACCGGCGACGAGGCCTTCGGCTGGACCGGCGAGGCCGTGGTGCAGCGCAAGGCCGAGTGGCCGCGCTGGACGCCGCCGGCCGAGATGCTCGCGCGCTGGCCGCATCTGGCGCCGCGCGCCGGCGGCATGGAAGGGGGGCCGGAAAACCCGCTGGGCGCGCGCGCGCTCTATCTCTACCAGAACGGCAAGGACACGCTCTACCGCATCCATGGCACCAACGAGCCGGAGACGATCGGCCGCGCGGCCTCCTCGGGCTGCATCCGGATGCGCAATATCGACGTGATCGACCTGTTCAACCGGGTGCCAAACGGCGCCAAGGTGATCGTCGTCTGAGCGACCGTTCGCGAATCCGCCAGCGCGGTCGTCTGACGCGGCGGTCTGCGCTTCCGGTGCTCACGAACTGAAGTCCGCTCCGCTCCGGGTCTCGCCCGCCACGCCAGCCGACTCACGCTGACGAATTCTCGAACGGTCGCTCCGGCGCGTCAGATCGCGAGTTGCTTCCGGGCTCACCCCAATTCCACCAGCACGATCTCGGGCGGCATGCCGAAGCGCACCGGGGCGATGCTGGTGCCGATCCCGGCCGAGACGATCAGGTCGCGCCCGTCGGCCTCCCGGACATGGCCGTAGGCGTAGCGGCCGCCATAGCGCGACGGCACCACCGGGGCCCAGCCGAACAGCCTGACCTGCCCGCCATGGGTGTGCCCCGACAGCGTCAGCGAGATGCGCGGCGGCATTCGGGCGAAGGCGTCGGGCTCATGCGCCAGCATGATCGCGGGTGCGCCATCATCAGCGATCTGGGCCAGCGTGCGGGGCAGGTCGTCGATGCCGTGCGGAAGACCGCGGATGCGCGGCAGGAAGGCGATCTGGTCGCCCAGCCCCGCCAGCCAGAGCGGACCGGCGGCCGTGTCGAGCCTGACGGCGCGGTTCTCCAGAACCGTGATGCCGGCGGCCTGCAGCGCGAGGCCGACCTGCGTCGGCCCGGCGCGGGCCTTCTGCGTCGGCGCGTCGTGCCACCAGTCGTGATTGCCGAGAATGGCGTGGACGCCGTTCGTCGCGCGCAGGCGGCCGAGTTCGGCGGCCCACTCCGCCATCGGCGGATCGCTCGACCAGCGCCGGCGGCTCGCGACGAAATCGCCGAGCAGCAGCGTCAGGTCGGGTTCGAGCGCATTGGTCTCGTCGACGATCTGCGTCACGCGCGAGACCGGGACATGCAGGCTGCCGACATGCAGGTCGGCGATCACCGCCAGCCTCAGCCCGCGTCCTTCAGGCCAGCCGCGCGGCGTCAGGCGATAGCGCGTGAGGCGCTGCTGACGCGGCTCCCAGCCGGCGGCGTAGGCCGTCGTGCCGACACCGGCCAAAAAAAGACCGGCGAGAGCTTGGAGGACTCTTCGCCGGTCAATCATGGAGGGTCTCGAAATCAGAAACTGCGGCTTCAATCCTCGAAGTCGCTGCGGAGGACACCGGCAAGCCGGGATGGTTTATCCTCCTTGTCCTCAGGCAACGCGGAAGCTGCCCGCCTTGTTCCCGCGGCGACCGCCTGAATCGCGATCGGGCGGAAGCGCGACGTATAGGCTTCCCAGGCCTTGGGGTCATGGAAACTCGCATTGATCTGCGTCGGGCGACGCGGGCTTAGCGGAATCATGGCTCCTGACTTCTCATGCTGCAACAGGCCGACGGTTCCTGGCCATCGACGCATGGCAGCGTGTTCGCCGATCGGGACGGCCGCAGGGCGCGATGATGGTGTCTTCGCGGCGTTTTGTGTGCGGCCGCAAGCGGCCGCCACAATCGTGAAGGCGGCTCAGGCCGCCAGCAGGCCTTCCGCCCTGACCCAGTCCAGCGTCCTGTCCAGCGCGCGGACATAGCGGTCGAACATCTCCTCGATCTCCGCCTCCTTGATGATCAGCGGCGGGCAGAAGGCGACGCGGTCGCCGCCGAGCGGGCGGGTGATCAGGCCCTCGGCCTGCGCGAAGACGGTCGATTTCGCGGCGACGCCCTTCTTCGCCTCGAACTGCGCTTTCGTCGCCTTGTCCCGGACCAGCTCGATGCCGCCGATCAGGCCGACGCCGCGCGCCTCGCCGACGAGCGGGTGGTCGGCCAGCGCGTTCAGCCGCCGCAGGAAGGTCGGCGCGACGCTGCGGACATGCTCGACGATCCGGTCGCGCTGGTAGATCTCCAAGGTCTTGACCGCGACCGCGCAGCCGACCGGGTGGCCGGCATAGGTGTTGCCGTGGCCGAAGGTGCCGATCTTGCGGCTCTGGTCGACCAGTACCTCGTAGATGCGCTCGTTCATCATCACGGCGCTGAGCGGGAAGTAGGCCGAGGTGATCGCCTTGGCGCAGGAGATCGAGTCGGCGGCGAGCCCGTAGGTGGTCGTGCCGAACATCTCGCCGGTGCGGCCGAAGCCGGTGATGACCTCGTCGGCGATGAAGAGCACGTCGTATTTGGCGAGGACCGCGTTGATCTTCTCGAAATAGCCCTCTGGCGGGGTCACCGCGCCGCCGGCGCCGAGGATCGGCTCGGCGATGAAGGCCGCCACCGTGTCGGGCCCCTCGCGGAGAATCATCTCCTCGAGCTCGGCGGCGAGCCGGGCGGAGAAGTCCTGCTCGCTCTCGCCGGCCTCGGCGAAGCGGTAGTGATGCGGGCAGGAGGTGTGCAGGATGCCGGCGATCGGCAGGTCGAAATCGATGTGGTTGTAGGGCAGGCCGGTCAGCGAGGCCGAGGCGACGGTGACGCCGTGATAGCCCTTCAGCCGCGAGATGATCTTCTTCTTCTGCGGCCGGCCGAGCGCGTTGTTCATGTACCAGACCAGCTTGATCTGCGTGTCGTTGGCGTCGGAGCCGGACGCGCCGTAAAACACCTTCGAGATCGGCACCGGCGCGATCTCCTTGAGCTTCTCGGCCAGCTCGATCGCCGGGTCATGGCTGCGGCCGCCGAAGAGATGGGTGAAGGGCAGCTTCTTCATCTGCTCGTAAGCCGTGTCGGCGAGCTCCTGGTTGGAGTAGCCGAGCGAGGTGCACCAGAGCCCGGCCATGCCCTCGATATAGTCCTTGCCGGCGGTGTCGTAGACGAAGACGCCCTCGCCGCGCTCGAGGATGAGCGGGCCGGTCTCGCGATGCGTCGCCAGATTGGTATAGGGATGGACGAGGGTCTCGATATCGCGGACGGCGAGGTTGGACAGCATCGTGCGGCTCCCGGATTTTACGGCGGCTTTATGCGAGCATAGACCGGGGTCGGCGCAAAAGCTGAGCGATTTTCCTGCAGGGCTGCGCAGAGTCTGGCGCGGGGCGCTGTCCCAGCGTCAGGAAGTTCGGCGATTGTCGAGCGCGCGCAGGAAATCCTCGCCGTCGCCGACGCCAAGTTCGTAGGCGAAGCGCATGCCGTCCCAGTCGCGGATACTGAACTGCGTCACGGGAATCGTTCGCGAGGGGCGGGCATAGGTCCGGCCCGGCACATCGGGCACCTGCGCGAAAGGCCGCGTCAGCAGCACGAGCGTGCGCTCGCCCTGGGCCTCCAGATCGGTCAGCGCCCAGGCCGGGGCGCTGTCGACGAGGCCGCCATCGAGCACCCGCCTCCGTCCGGACAGACCGGCCGGCATGAAGGGCGGCACGGCGGCGCTCGCCATCAGCGCCGCGACGAGGGCGTCCGGCGTGGCGCAGTCCGACACCGCGATCAGCTCCGGGGCGAAGCCGAGCCTTCGGCCGATGGTCGGATGCACCGGGCGGCGCAGGCGCTTTTCGAGCTGGTAGGCGCCGATGCCGAGCGCGGCCGCCAGCGGCAGCGGCCAGAAGCGCGGCGGATGCGAGACCGCGATCAGGAACTCCGCCTGCGCCTGCAAGGCGGCCAGCCGCTCGGCGGTGAGAACCTGCGTCAGCAAGGCGAGGTAGAGATCGCCGACGGGAAAGAGCCGGCCGCCGCGCCGGAAGGCCGGCCAGTCGGTTTCGCTGCGCCGGTCGAGGCTGCCGATGCGCACAGCCTCGCGCACCTCCGGCCCCGCGCCGAGCGCGGTGTAGAGCATGGCGAAGGCGCCGGCGCTCGCCCCTGCGACGCGGCGGGGCCGCAGCGCGATGCGCGGCGCGACGGTCTCGTAGAAGCCGCCCTGCCAGTAGCAGCGGTTGCCGCCGCCGGCATAGGCCAGGCCTGCAAACATGCCTATTGCGCGTCGGCGGCGCGCGCCAGATCGCGCCAGGCCAGCACCAGCCGGTCGAGTTCGGCGAGATCGCCCCGCGGCAGCTTTCCGAGCGTGCTCGCGACGAAGTCGCGCTGGGCGGCGATGCCGGCCTCGGCCAGCCGCCGGCCTTCCGACGTCAGATGCATCGCATAGGAGCGCCGGTCGCCGGCGATGGCGCGGCGCTCGACGAGCCCGGCCTGGACCAGCCGGTCGGCCAGCCCCGAGACGTTGCCCTTGGTGACGTAAAGCCGCTCGGCGAGTTCGCTCTGGCTGATGCCCTCGCGCTCGCTCAGCGTCGAGAGCAGGTCGAATTGCGGGATCGAGAGCCCCAGCATGCGGATGCGCGCCGTCATCTGGCCGAGCATGCGCTGATGCAGGCGCATGAAGCGGAACCAGACGCGGTCCGGCTCGGCGGGGTCGTCACGCAGGGAGGCTTTGGGCGCGCTCACGGGTGTGTGCTCTCCGGATCGATCGATACGACCTAAACCATTAGGCGCAGAGGCGCGAGCCCCGCTTTCATCTTCGCGGGCCTTGCGGCTATCCTTCCGCCAACAAGACGCAAAAAACCTCCGGAGAAACGCCCATGCTCGGCCTGATGCAGGACTGGTCCCTGCTGCTTCACCGCATCATCGACCATGCCGCCATCCAGCATGGCGGGCGCGAGGTCGTCAGCCGCGCCGTCGAGGACGGTTCGCTGAGGCGCACGACTTACGCCAAGGTGCGCCAGCGCGCGCTGAAGGCGGCCAAGCGGCTCGCCCGCGACGGCGTCAGGACCGGCGACCGGATCGCGACGCTGGCCTGGAACAGCGAGCGCCATCTCGAGCTCTGGTACGGCATCACCGGCATCGGCGCGATCACCCACACCGTCAATCCCCGGCTCTTCCCGGAGCAGATCGCCTGGATCATCGACCATGCCGGCGACCGAATGCTGTTTCTCGACCTGAGCTTCGTGAAGCTGATCGAACAAATCCAGGACAAGGTTCCGAGCATCGAGCGCTACGTCATCCTGACCGACGCGGCCCATATGCCGGACACCTCGCTGAAGGGCGCGGTCCCTTACGAGGATTGGCTGGCGGAGGCGGACGAGGACTTCGCCTGGGCCGATCTCGACGAGAACACGGCGGCCGGGCTCTGCTACACCTCGGGCACCACCGGCGGGCCCAAGGGCGTGCTCTATTCGCACCGCTCCAACGTGCTGCACGCGCTGGCCTGCGCCGCGCCGGATTTCCTCGCTTTGTCCTCGCGCGACACGGTGCTGCCCGTCGTGCCGCTGTTCCACGCCAATAGCTGGTCGCTGGCCTTTTCCGCGCCGATGACGGGGGCCAAGCTGGTCATGCCCGGCGCAAAGCTCGACGGGCCCTCGCTGCTCGAACTCCTGGAAGGCGAAGGCGTGACGCTGACGGCGGCCGTGCCGACGGTCTGGCTCGGCCTGCTCCAGCATCTGGAGGCAACGGGCGCAGCCCTGACGAGCGTGAAGCGCGTCATGATCGGCGGCTCGGCCTGCCCGCGCGCCATGACCGAGACGTTCGAGCGCAAATACGGCGTCACCGTCTCGCATGCCTGGGGCATGACCGAGATGAGCCCGGTCGGCTCGTTCTGCTCGGTCAAGCCGGCCTATGCGCATCTTGAGGGCGAGGCGCTGCTCGACCTCAAGATGAAGCAGGGCCACCCGCCCTTCACCGTCGAGTTCCGCCTCACCGACGATTCCGGCAAGGACCAGCCCTGGGACGGCAAGACGTTCGGCCGGCTCAAGGTCAAGGGGCCGGCGGTCTCGAAAGCCTATTTCCGGCGCGAGGACGAGCCGATCCTCGACGAGCACGGCTTCTTCGACACCGGCGATGTCGGCACCATCGACGAGCACGGCTATTTCCAGGTCACCGACCGCTCGAAGGACGTGATCAAGTCGGGCGGCGAATGGATCTCCTCGATCGACCTGGAAAACCTCGCGGTCGGCCATCCCGACGTCGCCGAGGCCGCCGTGATCGGCGTCGCGCACCCGAAATGGGACGAGCGGCCGCTGCTGGTGATCGTGCCGAAACCCGGCAAGACGCTGGGCCGGGACGAGATGCTCGCCTTCATGACCGGCAAGATCGCGAAATGGTGGCTGCCCGACGACGTCGTGCTGGTCGAGGCCATCCCGCACACCGCGACCGGCAAGATCCAGAAGATGGCGCTGCGCGAGATGTTCAAGGATTATCGGCTGCCGGAGGCCTAAGCGCACCCGCCCGAGCACGACGCCGAATTCAAGAAGGCGCTGCGCCTTCGAGGCCGGCGGCGCGCAGATTGGCCAGCACGCGCTCGCGCAGCGCGCCGGGCACACTCGCGACGAGACGGCGGAATCGATCAGGCGAGAAACCCGGCTCGGAACGCCTGACGTCGCCCGCGACGCGCCTGGCCTCGTCGCCGCGCCCGAGCTCGACGAGCGCCGCGGCGAGAGCGAGCTTCGACCAGGTCTCGCCAGCCTGCAACTGCGTCGCCACCCGCGCCGCCGCCTCGGCCGCGGCGTAGTCGCCAAGGCCGAAATGGCAGAAGGAGCGCAGGGTCAGGAACATGCTGCGCAGCGGATCCTTCGGGCTGAGGCGCAAGGCCAGATCGATCTCGTCCAGCGCCTCGACCGGCTCGCCGGAATAGACCAGCGCCTGCGCGAGCCCGAAATGGGCCTGGGCGAAGCTCGGATTCATCCCGGTCGCCAGGCGCAGGTGATGCAGAGCGCGGTCGAGATCGCCGGCGAGCGTCAGCAGCCGGCCGAACACGACATGGCAGAAGACGCTGTCGCCATCGAGCCCGACGGCCGTCCGGGCATGGTCGAGCCCCTCCGCGACCGCGGCGCGCGGATCGGGCGCGAAATACCAGACCGCCCTGACGAAGGCGGCGTAGCCGAGCCCGGCATGGGGCAGGGCGAAGTCGGGCGCCCGCTCCAGCGCCTGCCGGAACAGCGCCTCGCCCGTGGCGATGTCGTCACGCGTGAAACGATAGGCGTGCCAGAGCCCACGGTGGAACAGCTCCCAGGCGTCGAGTTCGCCCGGCAGCTTGCGGGCGGCGCGCTCGCGCTCCTCCTGCCTGACCTCGGCGTCAAGGCTGCCGATGATGCTGGCGACGATCTCGTCCTGGACGGCGAAGAGGTCGGCGAGGTCGCGGTCGTAGCGATCGGCCCAGAGGCAGCGGTTTCCGACCGTGTCGATCAGTTGCGCGGTGACGCGCAACCGGCCCGTCGCGCGCCGAAGGCTGCCGGCGAGCGCATAGCGGACCGAGAGTTCGGCTGCGGCGGCGGCTGCGGTTTCCGGCCGGCCAGAGAACAGCGCACTCGATTGCCGGGCGATCACCGAGAAGTCGCGCCGCCTGGACAGCTCCGTGATGATGTCCTCGGAGAATCCCTCGGCCAGGAAGCTTGGTTCCTGCTCGCCGTTCAGGTTCACGAAGGGCAGGACGGCGATGGTGAAGCACCTCGCCCTGGCTGGCTCCGGCCGGGCAGGCGCGCCCGCTTCCGCAGCCGGGGCGGCGACCGGCCCGGCCGGCGCCGCTATGCCTTCCGCGGCGATCCGCCCTGCGAGCTCGGCGGTCTCGGCTGACGGCGCGACGCCGAGTTCGCGCTTCAGGATGTCGCGACAGGACCGGAACTGCGCGATCGCGCTGGAGCGCTCGCCGGCAGCCGCGAGCAGGCGCATCGCCAGCCGGTGGCTCTGCTCGCGCAGGGGGTCGAGCGCGATCAGCCTCTGCGCCAGCCTCAACGCCTCGCCGGGACGCCCGGCCAGCTCATGCGCCGCGATCGCCCGCTGGGCGGCCGTCTGCGCCAATCCGCGGCAGCGCGTCCGCTCGAAGGACAGCCATTCCTCGTACGCCTCGGACGGCGCGGCCTGGCCGTCTAGCAGCGTCGCACGCAACATCGCGCCGAGATCGTCGTCGGCGAGCTGGCCCTGTCCGGCCGCGGCGGCGGCGAGCCTGTCGACGTCCGTCGCCACGGTCCCGGGGACCAGGGCGACGGCGTCGCGCTCAGCTTTCAGGGCGTCGCCGCCGAGCGTCGCGCGGATCGCCGCCAACGCGTTGCGCAGGCTGGCCCGCGCCTGCTGGTCGAGCCGGTCGCCCCAGAGCAGCATGGCGAGCTTCTCGCGGGAATGCGCCAGCCCGGCGGGCAAGGCGAGATAGGCCAGCAGCAGTTGGGCCTTGCGCGTTGGCAGGGTCGCGGGCCCTCCGGCGACGCAGCGCAAGCTGAACCCGCCGAGCAGGTCGAGCGTAAAAACCGGGCGTTTCGTAACGGGAGCAGGGCCTGGCATCGCCGCAAGAGCATCCCTTTTCTCGGATTTCCCGACGATTTACCGCAGATTTCACGTTTGTGCGACATGTCACAGACGCTGCGCTCCTAAACCCGCACCAACGCCGCGCCATCGACCAGACATTGGCGGCGGCGGAATTAGCAACGGAGCGCGACATGTATACGCTGAAGAACGACTTCCTCTACGACATCGACGACCTGGCCGACGTGATCCGCCCGCGCCGCAAGACGCTGCTCGATCGTCTGGTCGGACGCATGGCGGTCGGACAGATCAATGGCGGCCGGTTCCTCTACGAGGTTCACGGTCCCTATGCCACGGCAACCCCCGAGCCGGCCCGCAGGCCCCTGATCGGCCGGTTGATCGAGCGGCTGTCGGCCTGGTTGCGCGAGACCGCCCGCCAGATCCGGCTGCGCCGCGCCGCGAACGAGATGCACCGTCTCGACGACAGGATGCTGAACGACATCGGCATCACCCGGTCCCAGATCGACGCCGCCATCTCCGGCGAGCCGATCCGCGGCCGATACTACTGACCTGCGGCCGAGCTCCTCCCCGCGCCCCTCCAGATTCCAGGTTCCTTCAGAAGGACAGTCCCATGTGCGTCACCGATATCCGCGGCCAGAGCCTCTCCGGGGCCACCGCCGACACTGCCATCGGCTATTCCCATGCCGTCGGCCAGTTCGCCATGTTCGCCGGCGATCCGGTCGCCGAAGCCGACAGGCTGATCGAGCGCCAGCCCGATCTGGCGATGGCGCATGCGCTCAAGGCCTGGCTCCATCTGCTCGGGGGAGAGCCGGCCGGCCTGCCCGTCGCCCGCGCCGCGCTCGACGCCGCCAAGGCGCTGCCGGTCTCGCGCGGCGAACGCGGCCATCTCGCCGCGCTCGACCATCTTTCGGCCGGCCGGTTCCACGAGGCCTCGCGCGTCATCGAGGATGTCGCGGTCGAAAACCCGCTCGACCTGCTCGCGCTGATCGCCGGCCATCAACTCGACTTCTTCACCGGCAACGCCCGCATGCTGCGGGACCGGATCGCGCGGGCTTTGCCGGCCTGGTCGGACGGGACGCCCGGCCGCCATTCCGTGCTGTCGATGTATGCCTTCGGGCTGGAGGAGAACGGCCAGTATGCGCTGGCCGAGCGCCATGGCCGCGCCGCCATCGCCGAGGAACCACGCGATGGCTGGGGTCGGCACGCCGTCGCCCATGTCCTCGAAATGGAGGGACGTCACGACGAGGGCATCGCCTTCATGCGCGAGGACCTGCCGAGCTGGACCTCGGACAGCTTCCTCGCCGTCCACAACTGGTGGCATCTGGCGCTGTACCACCTCGAACTCGGGCAGATCGACCAGGTGCTCGAACTGGTCGACGGGCCGATCACCAGCGCGGCCCAGCCGCAGATGCTGGAGCTGGTCGACGCCTCGGCGATGCTGTGGCGGCTGCATCTGCGCGGCGTCGCGCTCGGCCAGCGCTGGCACAAGCTGGTCGCGCATTACGAGGCGACCTGGATAGCCGGCGGCTACGCCTTCAACGATCTGCACGCGATCATGGCGTTCATCGGCGCCGGCCGGCGCGACCTGATCGCCTCGACGCTGGAGGCGCAGTCCTTCGCGACCCTGGCCGCCGGCGACAATGCCGGCTTCACGCAGGATGTCGGCTATCCGCTGATGAAGGCGTTCGCGGCCTTCGGGGAAGGGCGTTATGGCGACGCGGTGCGGCTGATCCGGCCGGTCCGCAGCATCGCGGCGCGCTTCGGCGGCAGCAATGCGCAGCGCGACATCGTCGACCTGACGCTGATCGAGGCGGCTCTGCGGGCGGGCGACCGCTCGCTCGCCAGGGCTCTCGCCGCCGAGCGCGTCGCGGCCAAGCACGAAAGCCCGCTCGCCAAGCTCTTCGCCCGCCGCGCCGGCGCGTCGGATTGCGGCGAGTGTCATGCCGCCTGCGCGAGCACCGCGGCCGCGTGAAGCCTGTCGCTGCGTCGGTCGCGCCGCCTCGGCGGCCTGATCGGCGCAGCAGCGCGAGCCGGAGTGACGACGGTCAAGCCTGCAGGCGCGTCGCCTCGCTCAGCGAAGCCACCGCCGCCGCGACGCCGCCTGCGCCATGGGGCACGCCCAGCGCCTGCAGCGCCATCTCGACCGCTCCGAGCGCGCCGAGCACCATCGGCGCGTTGACATGGCCCATATGGGCGATGCGGAAGGCTTTTCCCGAGAGGTCGCCGATGCCGAGGCCCAGCGTCACGCCGCAGATGTCGCGGGCGTAGTCGGTGATCGCCACGGTATCGAGCCCCTGGACCAGAATCGGCGTGACGGAGGGCGCGCGCTGGGCCGGCTCGGGCACGTTGAAGGTCAGCGCCTGGCCTTCCTCCCACTTCGCCACGGCGGCATGGGTCGCGGCCGCCAGCAGCGCGTGACGACGCCAGACCGCCTCCAGCCCCTCCTCGAGGATCATGTCGAGCGCGGCGCGCTGGCCGAAGAGCAGATGCTCGGGCGCGGTGCCGCAGTGCTTCATATAGGCAAGCGTGTTCATCCGCCCGCTCCAGTCCCAATACGCCGTCTTCATCGTCGCAGTCCGATGCGCGGCGAGCGCCTTCGCATTGGCGGCGACGAAGGCGAGGCCGGGCGAGGTCATCAGCCCCTTCTGCGAGGCCGACATGGCGACGTCGACGCCCCAGGCGTCCATCTCGAATCGCATGCAGCCGACCGAGGCGACGCCGTCGATCATATAGAGGGCCGGGTGGCCGGCCGCGTCGATCGCCTTGCGCACCGCCTCGACATCGTTGACGACGCCCGACGCGGTGTCGATCTGGACCATCAGCACGGCCTTGATGTCATGGGCGGCGTCGGCGCGCAGCCTCGCCTCGACGGCGGCGGGATCGACCGCGGCGCGCCAGGAGCCGGCCATCACCTCGACCTCCGCGCCCATGAAACGCGCCATCTCGCCCCAGCCGATGGCGAAGCGCCCGCTCGCCAGAACCAGCACCCTGTCGCCGCGCGAGAGCACATTGGTCAGCGCCGCCTCCCAGCCGCCATGGCCGTTGGCGGAGTAGATGAAGGTTTCGCCCGTGGTGCGGAAAATCTGCTTCAGATCGGCGAGGATGGACTCGGTCAGGCCGACGATGGCGGCGGAACTCAGCTCCTCGGCCGGGCGCATCATCGCCTGGAGCACGCGGTCGGGGATATTGGTCGGGCCCGGTGTCGCCAGGAAAGCCCGGCCGTTGGCGACGCTCATGCGCTGGTCCTGCTGCTGGTTCGCCCGGTCGGCGAGCAATCCTCGTGACGTGGGCCATAGCGGCAAACGCCCGGCCTGAAAACCGGCGCCGCCGGCATGGCCCCTTGCGTTCGCCGCGCCATGGCGTCACTGACTCCAGGATGCATCGTCGTCTCGTCTTCGAGGAGCCTGTGTCGCGCGGGGCCGTCTGGAGCCGGCGGCTGGCCTGGTTCTCGCTCGCCGTGCTGCTGCTGGCGCTCGTCGCCTTCCGGATGTCGGAGCCGAGCGTGCAGGGCCTCGCGCCGATAGCCGGGGCCTATGTCTTCGTGCTGCTCGCCTTGCTGCTGGCGATCGCGGCCTTCCTGCGGATCTGGCAGTCGGGACATCGCGGCGTCGGCATGGCCGCGCAGGCCTTCCTGATCTGCCTGCTGCTGCTGGCGCCGGCCGGCTATGCCGGTTTCCAGCTTGCGACCCTGCCGGCGCTGAACGACGTCTCGACCGATATCGACGATCCGCCGGCCTTCAGTCGTTCGCGCGTCGCGCTCGACGCCCGTCAGGGCCGCGTGCCGCCCGACGTCCCGTCCGATCGCCGGCGCGTGCAGCGGCAGGCCTATCCGAAGGCCGCGCCGATCGTGCTCGAGGTTCCCGCCGAGATGGCGTTCGACATGGCGCGCCGGGCCGCGCTCAATCTGGGCTGGCGCGTGCTGGAATCATCGCGGCCGGGCGGGCGCAGCGGGGCGGGGCGGATCGAGGCGACCGCGCGCACGCGCATCCTGCGCTTCTCCGACGACATCACCATCCGGGTGCGTCCACGGGCCGATGGCAGCCGGATCGACATCCGCTCGGCCTCGCGGCTCGGCCGCCACGATTTCGGGGCCAATGCGGCGCGGATCGCGCAGTTCGTCGACGAGATCGAGTTCCTGGTCGAGACGCGCTGAGCGGCTTCACACCCTTCGATAGCGGCTCGTCGGCAACGGCGGCTCGTCGTCGCAGGAGACGAGGCCGCGCAGGACGAGGTCCTCCAGTTGCGCCAGCACGGACAGCGCGGCCGCGCCGTGCAGCGCCGGCGCGAGCCCCTGATAGATCGTCGGCACCATCGCCGCGATCGTCTCCTCGCCGAGCGCCAGCCGGTTCAGGACCGCCGCCTCGCGCTGGCGGCGGTGCTGGACCAGCCCGCGCAGAAAGGCCTGAGGCTCCTTCACCGGGCCGCCATGGCCGGGCCAGTAGAGCCGGTGGTCCATTCCGCGCAGCTTTTCGATCGAGGCCATGTAAGCCGCCATCGAGCCGTCGGGCGGGGCGACGATCGAGGTCGACCAGGCCATGACGTGATCGCCGGAGAACAGGGTCTCCTCCTCGCGCAGGGCGAAGGCGAGATGATTGGCGGTGTGGCCTGGCGTCTCGACCGCGCTCAGGGTCCAGCCCGGGCCGGAAATCGCGTCGCCGTCGCGCATTTCGAGATCGGGCGCATATTCGCGGTCGGCGGCGGCGTCGAGCGGGTTGGTCTCGCCGAGCGCCAGCTCGCGGGCAGGGCGATGCGGGCCGCAGCCGACGACGCGCGCGCCGGTCGCTGCCCGGATCGCCGGCACGGCCGGAGAATGGTCGCGATGGGTGTGGGTGACGACGATCTCGGCGACCGTCTCGCCCGCCACCGCCGCGAGCACGGCCGCGACATGGGCAGGATCGTCGGGGCCAGGATCGATGATCGCGACGCGGCCCTGGCCGACGATATAGGTGCAGGTGCCGGTGAAGGTCATCGGTCCCGCATTGCCGGCGATGACGCGCCGGACCAGCGGCGAGAGCCCGGCGACCTCGCCGGTCGGCGTCGTCGCCGATCTGTCGAAGCTGATCTCGTCGTCCATGCGTGGTCCCGCGTTGCCGGCTGCGGATTTGCGCAGCTTGTGGGGCTTTGCCGCATTTCCTATAGACGGGCTAGGGGGCATGGCGCATGGCCCCGGCGACACCAGAACCCCGGACAATCCGACATGCAAGCTTTCCAGACCTCCATCCTCGTCCATGCCGCGCTGCCCGCCGTTTCGGGTCCGCGCGCCGCGCTGATGCGCAATCTCGCGCTCGCGATCGTCGGAAGCCTGCTGCTGGTGCTCGCCGCCAAGATCAAGGTGCCGTTCTGGCCGGTGCCGATGACGCTGCAGACGCTGGCGGTGCTGGGGCTGGGCGCGGCCTTCGGTCCGCGGCTCGGCGCAGCCACGGTCGCGCTCTACATCGCCTATGGACTCGCCGGGCTGCCGGTCTTCACCAACACCCCACCGGTCGCGGCCGGGCCGCTCTATCTCGCCGGACCGACCGGCGGCTTCCTGATCGGCTTCGTGGTCGCTGCCGCCGTCGCCGGCTGGGCCGCGGCGCGCGGCGCGTCCTGGCCGCGGCTGATCGCCGGCCTCGTCGCGGCCGAGGCGCTGATTCTCGGCCTGGGCTGCCTGTGGCTGGCGCTCGGCGCACAGATGGCCAGCGGCGTGACCGGCATCGGCTTCGCGAAGGCCTTCGCCTTCGGCGTCCAGCCCTTCCTGATCGGCGATGCGCTCAAGGTCGCGCTGGCGGCCTGCATGGTCGGGGCCGGCTGGTCGGTCCTCGGCAAGCGCGATTGAGCAGGCCGGAGCCGACGAATCCGGAGGCCGGGGGCGACCCCGGCCTTTTTCATGCCGGTGCGAAGACGGCGCCGTCGAGGCGGATCAGCCGGCCGGCTTCGAATCGGTGCAGCTCTCGGGCAGGCCGAAGGGGCGCAGCGGTTCGCCGCATTTGTCGCAGGCCGACAATACGGTCGCCAGAGCGAGGACGGCGAGGATCGAAAAGGCGCGCTTCATGACTGCTGTCGGCTCCGGCTGAACGCACAGCCTATCGTCGCCGGCCGCCATTCGCCACCGTGGAATGACGAGGTGAAATGCGGGGGCGGGAACCGGGAACCGCAACCCCTTCAAAGCAATGGTCGGAGTGGCAGGATTTGAACCTGCGACCCCTACGTCCCGAACGTAGTGCGCTACCAGACTGCGCTACACTCCGATCAACTGCTGGCGGGCTTATAGCCAGCGCGGCGCGCCGGCGCAACAGCGCGCTTGCGGCCGCCGGCCGAATTCTGCGCCCCGTCCGGGCGGGGCCTGGCTGCGGTTGCGCGCGGGCCCGGCGCGTTCTAGAAGGCGCGGCGCGTTGGGGCGTCGCCAAGTGGTAAGGCAGCGGTTTTTGGTACCGCCATTCGGAGGTTCGAATCCTCCCGCCCCAGCCAGCGAGTCGTCCCCTTATGCGTTTTTCGGCATCGGCAGGGCCTGCGACAGCGTCGAGGGCCGGCAGGCGATCGAGCGCGCCGGCGACTTTGGCTGCCTTCGCCACGGTGGGAAATGAGCCGCGTTCCGCCTCCCGTCCGCCGGAGCGGCGGCGAAATGGCCGCTCGCCAGCGGGCAGCAGAGACTCGTTTGCGATGAACGGAGCGGTGTCCTTGGGTCGCAGGAATCCCGACAGCGCAGGATCGCCAATGCGGTATTCTCAGTCGTTCCTCTCATGCTGGAAGCCACTCTGGCGCGGTGTTTCCGCCCAGATCCTGAAGCGCTCCGAAGGCGTCACCTTGCCCTCTTTCATCAGGTCGTGCCAGACGGCGCAGGCGTCGAGAAAGCGGTTCACGCCCGCCGGCCACATGACAAGGCTCAGCGCTTCCGCCAGCTTGTCCTCGGACACACCCGCCGAATAAGCCGCCTCGATATGAGCCGCGACGCCCCATTCGCGCCCGAGCGCGGCCTGGACGGCGGCCATGGCGAGGTGGGCGAGGTCGCCTGACACAGCGCCGTCGGCGAGCAACGCATCGACCCCGGCGCAATAGGGGCCATTGTCCTGAAGGAGGGGAAACCAGCCGCTCCAATGCTCCTGGACAAAACCGAAAGCCTCGGCGCCGATGGCGAACGCCGTCAGACGCGTCGCGGTGACAGCCTGGCTCTCGGTTCCGCCATGGCGCCGGAACAGGTCGAGATGATGCGTACCGATCGCCTCGTTGCATGCGATCAGCACGCAGAGCCAGACAAACTCCTTCTCGAAAGGCTCGAGATGCCGCTCGCTGAGCGTCAGCTCCCGATACATCGCGAAATAGGCGTCCTGGAGCGCCGGCATCGCGACGGCCATGGCGCCGTGATGGGGTAGCAGGAAGCCTCTGTCCTGACGGATCGCTTCGATCCGGGCGCGCAGGGCCTCGGTGGGCGGCGCTTCGCCATCGTCCATTCCAGCGCTCATTTCGTGGTCGTCGACCAGATGCCTGTCGCCCCCTGCTTGGCGCGCGACATGGTCATCTGGTACTCGTAGATGTCGGGTCTGTAGAGCGCTTCCAGCAGTTCCACGGGTCGGTCGTTCTGGTCGCGGACGAGGCGCTTGACGCAAAGCAGGGCGGCGCCGAGTTCGACCTTCAACAGCGGCGCGACCCGCGTATCGGCGAGTTTTGCGGTGATCGTCTGGTCGGCTTGAGAGATTTTTGCGCCAGCTCGTTCCAGCAGCGCCAGCAGCGGCTTCTCGCGCAGATCATCGGCCTCGAAGAAGCGCCCGATCGCTTCCGGGATGTGGGTGGTGAGGAAGGAGAAAGGCGTGCCCTCGAAGCTGCGCACGCGCACCGCCCTCTGAACGAGCGAACCGGGCTCCAGTTCGAGCAGGGCGGCGGTCGCGGGCGACGCGGCGAGATAGCCGAAATCGATCAGTTCGACATGGGTCTTGAGGCCCATGGCGAGCAGGTTCTCGAGCATGCCGCGCAAATTGGTCTGGATCGGCGGCGGCGCGAGCACCGCCTGGGCGAACGTGCCCTTGCCATGACGGCGCACGACCAGCCCTTCCGACGCGAGCCGGTCGAGCGCGCGGCGGATGGTGATGCGCGAAACCCCGAAGAGCTGCTCGAGCCGGTGCTCGGAGGGCATCGGCTTGTCGGCAAGGTAGTGCCTGTCGAGAATCTGCTGGCGCAGCACGACATAAACCTGGTGATGCAGCGGCGCGACCAGGTCCTGGCGGACCTCGGCCGTCCTCAGATTGAGCGACATCGACATCCGCCGGTTCCTCCTCGATCCGTCTCGCGCGAAGCTTGTCCTGTTCGCCCGAGGCAGGCCATGGTTGTCTCGCAAAAGCAATTCATCGCCTTTTCCTATCCAGAGCTTTCCATTCAGGCCGCCGTGACGCCTCCATCGACGCAGAGGATCTGGCCGGTCACGAAGGACGCGGCCGGCGAAAGCAGGAAGCGGATGGCCTCGGCCACTTCACCGGCTTCGCCAAAGCGTCCGAGCGGGATCGAGGCCAACATGCGGGCGGCCCGTTCCGCATCGTCGCGGGCGACCTGCGTCATCGGCGTCGCGATCGGGCCCGGCGCTGCGGCGTTGACCCGGATGCCGCGTGGCGCGAGCTCGAGCGCGAGCGCCTTGGTCAGCCCGTTCACGGCCGCCTTCGAGGCGGCATAGGCGGCGGCGCGCGGATGACCGATGATGCCGATCTGACTGGAAACGAAGACGATCGAACCACCGTCGGGCATGATGCGGGCGGCGTCGCGGGCGATGGCGAAACTCGCGGTCAGGTTGATGTCGAGCGTCTCCTGCCAATGGGAGAGTTCCGTCTCCAACCCAGGCCGGTGGTCGAAGATGCCGGCCGAGCAGACCAGACCGTCGGGCGGCCCGCCGAGCGCCGCGAGCGCGGCGCGGCTGATCTCGGCGAGATTCGGAAGCTGGCTGAGATCGGCCGCCACGATCCTGTCCGGTCGCAGGAGCGACGCGAGGCGCGTGGCTTCGCCCTCGTCGCGCACCAGCGCGACACAGCTTGCGCCATCGGCGACGGCCAGTTCCGTCAGGGCGCGCCCGATGCCGGAGCCTGCTCCGGTGATCAGCAGGCGACGACCGTGCAGACTTGTATTACTTGTCATGGCGCTTTGCCTGTGAGGACGCCCAATAATGGCCGACGACCGTGATCTGACCGATCTGCTGAAGGCTGTGCGCGCCAAGCGTGGCTATCTGCTGCCGCATCACGGGCTGATGGCGATCACCGCGCCGAAGCTGCTCGACGCGTATGACGCGGCCTATACGGCGCTGGCGCTCGACGAGCGCATCCTCGACAGGCACGATCGCGAATTCGTCTGGCTGGCGATCCTGATCTCGACCAACGAGGCGATCGCGACGCATCATATCCCGAAATTCACCGAGGCGGGCGGCAGCAAGTCTGAGATCGAGACGATCCTGTCGGTCGCCGCGCTCGCGCTCGGCTTCGAATCCTTCCGCTTCGTGGAGCGGAACTGGCTGGCGCATCTGCCGGCCTTGAGCCCGCGCGAGAGCTATCTCAAGGCGCTGGCGACGGCTGCGGGCGACGCGCCGATGCGGCTCGTCCACATGGCTGCCGCGGCGGTGCACGCCTGCAAGGCGAACTGGGACGGCCTCGCCTGGCAGATCGCCGCGGCCTATCGCGACGGCGTGCCGGAGAGCGACCTGGCGGAGGCGCTTTCGCTGACGATGTTTCCCGGCAGCGTGCCGCATTTCGTCGAGGCTGCGCGCGTCTGGCGCGAGCTGATCCTCGCCGGCGAGGTCGACGCCTCGCCGAGCTTCCGCGCCTGGGCCGAGTTGTCGGGGCAGGGCGGCTATGACGAGACGGTCAAGAGCGATGCCGCCGCGAAGGCGTGAAGGGATGTGGCGCTGCCTCATGCCGCCGCCTCCGCAAGGATGAACTCGGAGGCCCGCTCCGCAACCATCATGGTCGGGGCGTGGGTGTTGGAGCTCGGCATCAGCGGCATGCTCGAAGCGTCGACGACGCGAAGGCTTCGCACTCCGCGTACGCGCAGACGCTCGTCGAGCACCGCGTGCGGGTCGGCCCCCATCCTGCAGGTGCCTACGGGATGGAAGACCGTGTCGGCGGTCTCGCGCAGCCAGGCCTCGATCTCGTTATCGGAGCGCACGCCCGGCCCCGGCGAAAGCTCGGCGCCGCGATAGGGATCGAACGCCGCTTGCGCCATCACGCGACGCAGCAGCTTGACGCCCTCGCGCAGCACCCGACGGTCCGTCTCGCTCGAGAGATAGTTCGGTCTGATCGCCGGCGCTGCGCGCGGATCGGCCGAACTGAGGCTGATCTCGCCGCGACTTTCGGGCCGAAGCTGGTAGATATTGGCGAAGAAGCCGTGGCCCTCATGCTTCGTCGGCGGTCGCGGCAGGAAGGGCAGGCGCAGCGCCGCCGTCGAGAGCCCGGGCAGGAAATGCGATTGGAGATCGGGCGTATCGAGCGCCGGGTCGGATTTCAGGAAGGCGCCGGCCTCCAATGGGAATGACGCCGCCGGCCCCGTCTTGAACAGGAGCGCGCGCAGCAAGGCGAGCGCCGCCCGGTCGGCGCGCAATGTGTCGTGGAGCGTCACCGCTTGCGTGCAGGCATGCTCGACGCGGGCGAGCAGATGATCCTGGAGATTGCGCCCGACATCGCGCGAGGCGGCGACGACCGGGATGTCGAAGCGCGACAGCGCAGCCGGGTCGCCGACGCCCGAATGCATCAACAGCGCGGGCGAGTTCACCGTGCCGCAACTGACGATGACCTCGCGGTCAGCCTCGATGCGCCTGGTTTCGCCGCCTCGCACGACCTCGACAGCGCTGGCGCGACCGTCCGCGAAAAGCACGCGCAGCACCTGGCAGCCGGTCATGACCGTCAGGTTGGGTCGCGAACGCACGGGATCGACGAAGGCGCGGGCCGCGCTCCAGCGTTCGCCGGCGCGGATCGTGAAATCGTACCGGCCGAAGCCTTCCTGCTCGGCGCCGTTGAAGTCGGGGTTGTAGGGGAAACCTGCCTGTTGGCCGGCCGCGATGAAGGCGTCGAACAGCGGGTTTGGCGTATCAGGGCGCGAAACCGGGAGCGGGCCGTCGCCGCCTTGGAATTCGCTAGGACCGGCGTGATGAGCCTGCGAGCGCCGGAAGGCTGGCAACACCTCGTCATAGGACCAGCCGGGCAGGCCGAGTTGCGCCCAGTTGTCATAGTCGAGCCGCGTGCCGCGCGTGTAGACCATGCCGTTGATCGCCGAGGAGCCGCCCAGCACCTTGCCGCGCGGCCAGAACAGCGTGCGGCCGTTGAGATGCGGCTCGGCATCCGTCCGGTAGAACCAGTTGGCATGGCGATTGCGAAGCAGAACGCCTGTCATAAGCGGAACGCGAAACAGCGGGTTCCAGTCGCGGCCGCCGGCCTCGATCAGCAGCACGCGACGGCGAGGGTCGGCGGAGAGCCGGTTCGCCAGGACGCAACCGGCCGAGCCCGCGCCCACAATGATGAAATCGAAGGCCAAAACCGCGCTCCGGGCTGAAAACCAACTTGTCATTTCATTATGACGACGATACCAATTTAGCCTGGACAAGCAATGGCGAGAGCGCGCAGCGGAATCGCGGGCCGGCCATCAGAGGGAAGACGATCTTGGACGCGGCCCATGAGCCGCAGCAGATGAGGGGAGAATGACGATGACGCTGTTCCGTTCGGTTTCGCGCCGCGGGCTTCTGCGCGCCGGCGCCGGCGCGCTGGCGAGCGCACCCTTCCTGTCGAAGACGATCTACGCACAGGCGGCCATGCCGGAGTTGGTGACGCTGCGCTCGACCTCGAAATCCTGGCTATGGGCGGCGGAGGATTACGGCAATGCGGGTGGCTTCTTCACCCAAGCCGGCGTCAAGGTGACCTCCAACGCCTCCAATCGCGGCACCAATATCGCCGCGTTGCAAGGGGGCGGCGTCGACATCGTGCTCGGCGACCCCGGCGAGCCGATCCGGGCCAAGAGCCAGAACCTCCAGGTCAAGACCTTCATCTCGACGGTGGCGCGCTATGCCAGCCACGTCGTCGTCAAGAAGGCGGTGCTGCAGAAGGCGGGCGTCACCGAGGCCTCGCCGCCCACGGCCAAGATCGCGGCGCTGAAGGGCCTGAAGCTCGGCACCACCGGGCCGGGCGCGGCGCCCGACGCGCTGTTCCGCTTCCTCGCCAGCCTCGGCAAGCTCGACGCCGATAGCGATTTCCAGCTCGTGCCGATCCAGGGCGGCGGGCCGGGCATGCTGGCGGCGCTCGAGCAGAACCTGATCGACGGCTTTTGCCTGTCCTCGCCGACGGCGGATCTCGCGATCCAGAAACAGGGCTGCGACTACCTGTTCCAGATGGCGACGAATCCGCCGCCCGAGATGGCCGAGCACTGGTATATCGGCGCTTCGACCCATGAGCAGACGCTCAAGACCAAGCGCGACGCGCTGGTGCGCTACTGCAGGGGCGTCTCGCTGGCGCTGAAATCGATCGCCGAGGACCAGCCGAAGTTCAAGGCCTGGGCCAAGGAGTGGTTCGAGGGCATGGACCCGGCGCTGTTCGACACCGCCTTCGCCAACAACGGAAAAATCTATTTCGTCGATCCGACGCCGAAGAAGGACCTGTTCGACAAGAATTTGAGTTTCATCAACATCGTCAACAAGTCGATGAAGGCGGAGCCGGTGCCGGCCTCGGTGACCTTCGAGAGCCTGGTCGATGCGACGTTGGTCAAGGATGCGCTCGCCTGATGCAGCCCGCGATCGCGATCAGGGGGATCGAGAAGCGCTATGTCGGGCGCGGCCGCGAGACGGTTGCGCTCGACAAGGTCGACCTCGCGATCGAGGAGGGCGAACTCGTCGCCTTCGTCGGCCCCTCGGGCTGCGGCAAGTCCACTCTGCTCAACATGGTGGCGGGCATCATCGACCCCTCGGGCGGACAGATCCTGCATGAGGGGCGCGTCGTCTCTGGCATCAATCGCAACGTCGGCTATCTGACGCAGGTCGACAGCGTGCTGCCGTGGCGGACGGTGGAGAACAATGTCGGCCTGCCGCTGGAATATCGCGGCGTGCCGAAGTCCGAGCGCGAGCCGCGCGTCGAGGCGATGCTGGCGATGGTCAACCTGACCGGCTTCGGCAAGGCCTTCCCGCGCGAGCTCTCCGGCGGCATGCGCAAGCGCGTCGCGCTGGCGCAGATGCTGGTCTATGAGCCGCAGACGCTGCTGATGGACGAGCCCTTCGGGGCGCTCGACGCGCAGCTCAAGCTCGTCATGCAGGCGCAGCTCCTGAAGATCTGGCAGGAGCAGAAGAAGACCATCGTCTTCGTCACGCATGACCTCGCCGAGGCGATCGCGGTCGCCTCCCGGATCGTGGTCTTCTCCGGGCGGCCGGGAAAGATCAAGCATATCGAGGAGATCGACATCCCCTATCCGCGCGACGTCTTCAAGGTCCGCTTCCTGCCGGCCTTCGAGGCCGCCTATGAGAAGCTCTGGGCCGAACTCGCACCCGAAATCGCGCGCGGAGAAGACCTTTGACGATTCCTGCCGACGAGAGCGCGATCGCCGGCGGCGCGCCGGCCCGCAGCAAAGCCGTGGCCGAATTCGAGGCCGGGCTGACGCGGCGCAAGCAACTCGTCATTCTCTGCCAGGTCGTGTTCGGTCTCGCCTTCCTCGCCTTCTGGGAATGGTCCTCCGGCCGGCTGCTCGACCCCTTCTTCATCTCGTCGCCGAGCAAGGTCTTCGCCAAGCTCTGGCAATGGACGGTCTCCGGCCAGCTCTGGCTTCACCTTTCGATCACGCTGCAGGCGACGGCGGCAGGTTTCTTCATCGGCGCCGCGATCGGCTTCTCGCTTGGCCTCCTGTTCGGGCGCTTCAAATTCGTCGCGGAGGTCTTCGATCCCTACATCACCGCGATCTATTCGCTGCCCAAGATCGCGCTCGCCCCGCTCTTCATCATGTGGTTCGGCATCGGGCTCGCCTCCAAGATCGCGGTCTCGGCGGCGATCGTGTTCTTCGTCGTCTTCCTCAACACCTTCTCCGGCGTGCGCGAGGTCAACCCGCTCTACATCCACGCCACCCAGATCATGGGCGCCTCGCAATGGGCGGTGATGCGCACGGTGACGATCCCCTCGGCCGCGGCCTGGGTGATCACGGGGCTGAAGGTCTCGGTGCCCTATGCGCTGGTCGGCACCGTGATCGGCGAGTTCATGTCGGCCAATCGCGGCATCGGTTTCATCATCTCGCAGGCGTCCGGGCTGTTCGACACGACCTCTGTGTTCACCGGGCTGATCGTGCTCGCGATCGTCGGAGCGCTGATCAACAGCGGGTTGAAGCGCTTCGAGTGCTGGGTCCTGCGCTGGCGGCCCTGAGCCGCGGCCGCCGACGGAGATCGAGAGCATGGCGCGCAATCTCGAATATGGCGCTGGCGGCCTGGTCGGCGTGCTGACGCCACAAGCCAACGCGACCGCCGAGATCGAGATGTCGGTGCTGGCAGGTCCCGATCTCGGCCTGATCACCGGACGCCTGACCTGCCAGCATCCCGATCTCAAACGCAGGCTCGCGGTCTATTTCGAGGAGATCGAGAGCGCGATCGCGCAATTCGCCGATGCGCCGCTGGAGGCGATCGCGGTCGCCTGCACGGGCGCGACCTATGTGCTGGACCGGCCCGTGCCGGCCTTCGACGCGCCCTGGGACGGGCCTTGCCCGGTGATCTCCTCGGTCGCAGCGATCGACGCGGCGCTCAGGGCGCTCGGCGCCAGGCGCATCGCCATGGTCAGCCCCTACCCGGACTGGCTGACGAGCCTGTGCACCGCCTACTGGACCAGACTTGGCTACGAGATCGCGATCCTGCGCCAGGCGACGCCGGTTCCCAGCGGCTACCACCCGATCTATGCGCAGCGCAGCCAGGCCGCGCTCGACGTGCTCGCCGACCATGCGACCTTGCCGGTCGACGCCGTCGTGGTCAGCGGCACCGGCCTGCCGTCGCTGCGCGCGATCGCAAGCCTCAATGCCGGACCGGGTCCGAAAGTGATCTCGTCGAACCTCTGCCTGAGCTGGGCGATCGACGAGATTTTGCGAGGTCGCGGCGCCGATCCGGGCTCGCCTCTGCCCTGGCTCTCGGCCGACGCGCCATGGGTGGCCCGGATGAAGGCGCGCTATCCGCTCGCGGCTGCGGGCGCAGCCTTTTGCCAATCAGGAACATCGGGGAGAGCAAAATGACGCACACGACCGGACTTGATCGCCGTAGCCTCATGCGCACGGCTGCGGCGGCTTCAGCCACGCTCGCCATGCCGGCCGTGCTGCGCGCCCAGACGCCGACGGTGAAGCTCGGCATCCTGCAGCCGGTCACCGGAGCGCTGGCCTTCGACGGGCAGCAGGGCCTCTACGGCGCGGAGCTTGCGGTGAAGGCGATCAACGCCGCCGGCGGCGTCAAGTCGCTGGGCGGAGCGCAAATCGAGATGGTCGTCGGCGATTGCCAGTCGCGTCCCGATGTCGCGGCGCAAGAGGTCGAAAAGATGCAGGAGCAGGGCGTCGCGGCGATCGTCGGCGGCTACGCCAGCCCGATCTGCTTCACCGCGAGCCAGACGGCCGCGCGTTACGATCTGCCCTATGTCGTCGATGTCGGCGTGTCCGACCAGATCACCTCGCGCGGGCTGACCAATACCTTCCGCTTCTGCCCGGGGCTGGGCATCGTCGTGCGCGCCGCGCTGGAGAACATCGGAAAGCTCAACGAAGCGGCCGGCAAGCCGATCAGGTCCGTGCAGCTCGTTCGCGAGGAAGGGCTTTTCGGGCAGGGGCTGGCGGATCTGATGTCGCCGGAGCTGGAGAAGATGGGCTTCGAGGTGCTGGCGCCGCTGACCCATCCGACGCCCGCGCGCGACATGGGCAATATCGCACTGCAGATCCGCGCGCGTAATCCGGACCTGATCATCCCAGCGAGCTATTACGGCGAGGCCTCGCTGCTCGCCCGAACGATCCAGCAGCAGCGCATCCGGCCGAAGGCGATTTTCGCCGTCCTGAACGGTGCGGCGTCGAACTACCGCTTCCTGAAGGAGAACCCGGAGGCGGCGCAGTACGTCATGGACTGCAATCACTGGTACAACCCCAAAAACGCCGAGGCGCTGGCGCTGCGCAAACAGCTCGAAGGCGAGGGGCGCTTCTTCACCTATCAGCTGGCGCTGAACTATGCCTGCATCAAGCTGATCGTCGACGCGGTCGAGCGTGCCGCTTCGCGCGAGCGCCCGAAGGTGCTGGCGGCGCTGCAGGCCTCACGCTTCGCCGATCACATCATGCCCTATGGCGAGACCCGCTTCGTCAACGGCCAGAACATGGGCGCTGCGCCCGTCGTCACGCAGGTCCAGGGCGACGATATCAAGGTGATCTATCCGGCGGCCTTCGCAGACGCTCAGCCGATTTTCCCGATTCCGCGATAGGCGCTGCAAGAGCCCCTACAGGTCAGGCCCGCTATCAACAACCTCGCCATCATCAAAGTCATCGGAGCTCACTGGAATACGTCCTGAGAGCATCAGCCATGATGATCTTGTCCGTGCCGACGACGAACAGTGCCGCGCCGCGCGTCTGCCAGGCGTCGCGCTGCCGGCGGGCCTCGACCGTGTCTGGACTGAAGATCGGCGCCATCACGGGCAGACCATGAGCCTGCGCCGCTTCCAGCATCCGGTCGATGCCGGTCTGCACCTCGTCTACGAGGTAGTCGCCGGCGTGTCCGAGCGAGACCGAGAGGTCGAAGGGGCCGATCAGCAGGGCGAGCAGGCCCTCGACGGCGCAGATGTCTTCGATCGCGTCCAGCCCCGCCCTCGTCTCGACGAGCGCGATGACGCCGACGCTCTCGCGCTGCCTCGCGACATGGCCGCGCCAGTCGCGGATAAAGTGGTCGCCGGCGCGCACGCAGGGGCAGGCGCCGCGCGTGCCCTCCGGCGCGAAGCGCGCCGCCGCGACCATGGCGCGGGCCTGCGCCGCCGAGGCGATGCCGGGCACGACGATGGCGGCCGCGCCGGCGTCAAGCGCCAGTCCGATGAAGACGGGATCGGCCGATGGCGCACGCAGGAGCGGAACCAGGTCATTGGCGTCGCAGGCGCGGATCAGCTTTTCCGCCGTCTCGATGCCGAAGGCGCCGTGCTCGCAATCGATGATGGTGAAGTCGAAGCCGGCGGCGCCGAGCATGTCGACCACCTCCTCCGAGCGGATCTGCGACCAGGTGCCGAGAGGCGGGCGGGGCAGGGCGAGGAGGTCGGGGAAGGAGCGGCGGGGCATGGTCAGGCGTCCTCTTGTGCCGTCATTGCGAGCGTAGCGAAGCAATCCGGAGCCGCGGCGTTCTACGTCTCCTGGATTGCATCGCTGCGCTCGCAATGACGGGAAGGCATCGGAGCCCTATGTCCGATACAGCACCGCGCGGCAGGCGGCGGCGATCTCGGCCTGGCTCGGGATCACGGCCCGCTCCAGCGTGTCGTTGTAGGGCATCGGAACGTCGCGCATGCCGATACGGGTCACCGGCGCGTCGAGCCAGTCGAACGCCTCCTCCATCACCATCGCCGCGACCTCCGCGCCAAAACCCCATTTGGTCCAGCCTTCGTGGACGACGACAAGGCGATGGGTTTTCCGCACGGATTCGAGGATGGTTTCGGCGTCGAGCGGGCGCAGGGTGCGCGGATCGATGACTTCGACCTCGATGCCCTCGCGCGCCAGTTCGCGGGCGGCGGCCAGCGCGGGCGCAACCATCGCCATGGTCGCGACCACGGTGACGTCGGAGCCGGCGCGCTTGATGTCGGCCTTGCCGATCGGGATGGCGTAGGGGGTTGCCGGCACCGGCCCCTTCGACTGCACATAGAGCAGCTTGTGTTCGAGGAAGACGACCGGGTTGTCGTCGCGGATCGCCGCCGTCAGCAGGCCCTTGGCGTCATAGGGCGTCGACGGGGCCATCACGACGAGGCCGGGCACATGGCAGAACCAGGCTTCGAGCGACTGCGAATGCTGGGCCGCGAGCCGGATGCCGCCACCCTGCGGACCACGAAACACGATCGGCATTTTTGGGACGCCGCCGAGCATGTAGCGGAATTTCGCCGCCTGGTTGACGATCGAATCCATCATCAGCGTGACGAAGTCGAAGATCTGGATCTCGACGATCGGGCGTAATCCCGTCGCCGCCGCGCCGACCGCGAAGGTCGAGATCGCGTTCTCGGAGATCGGCGCATCGCGCAGGCGTTCCGGCCCATACTTGTCGATCAGCCCGCGCGTGCAGGCGAAAATGCCGCCGATGCGGCCGACATCCTCGCCGATGACGAAGACGGCGTCGTCGCGCGCCATTTCCTGGTCGATCGCCTCGCGGATCGCCTCGACATAGGAGATTTCGCGCGCGTCGGGCGCGGACGGGCCGGGTTCTCCGGCCTCGATCGCATGCGGGGCGCTGACGGCGGGCAACAGCACGTCGATCGTTGGTTCGGGCGCGGCCCTGGCCTCCGCGATCGCGGCCTCGATCTCGATATTGGCCTCGTCGAGCAGGCCGGCGATCCGCGCCGGCAGCACCTGCCGTTCGGCGAGCCGAGCGGCGGCGCGCAGGATCGCATCCTTGGCCTGCCACTCGGCTTCTTCGGCGTCGGCGCGATATTTCGGCAGGTTGGCGCGCATCGAGTGATCGCCCCAGCGCCAGGTCATCGCCTCGATGAAGGAGGGACCCTTTCCGGCCCGCGCCCGCGCCACGGCTTTCGTGACGGCATCAAAGACGGCGACGACGTCGTTGCCGTCGATGGTCTCGCCCGGCATGCCGTAAGCGGCCGCTCGCTTCGAAAGCCGGTCGATCGCGGTCGAGGCCGCCATCGGCGTCGAGAGACCGTACTGGTTGTTCTCGCAGAAATAGATCATGGGCAGCTTCCAGAGCGCGGCCATGTTGAAGGCCTCGTGGAAGATGCCCTCATTGGCCGCGCCGTCGCCGAAGAAGGCGAGCGCCACCTGGCCGGATTTGCGCATCTGCGCCGAGAGCGCCGCGCCCGAGCCGAGCCCGATGCCGGCGCCGACGATGCCGTTGGCGCCGAGAATCCCCTTGTCGAGCGCCGCGATGTGCATCGAGCCGCCGAGGCCGCCGCAGTAGCCGGTGGCGCGGCCCATCAACTCGGCCATCATCCTTGTCATGTCGGCGCCCTTGGCGATGCAGTGGCCGTGGCCGCGATGATGCGAGACGATGTAGTCGGTTTCGGCCAGCGCCGCGCAGGCTCCGACCGCGATCGCCTCCTGCCCGACGCAGGAATGGGCCGTGCCCTTGACCACGCCGCTGTTGAACAATTCGATCACGCGCTCGTCGAAGCGGCGGATGCGGCAGAGGTCGCGGTAGAAGCGCTCCAGCGTCGCGGTGTCGAGCGCGAGCGCGGGGTCCGGCGGGGCGACGCGCCGGTTCATGCGACCGGGCCTCCGCGCATGGCCGTAACCTTCACCTCGCAGACGATGCCCGGCATCGAGAAGGAGGCAACGCCGAAGCCGGTCCAGGTCGGGAAGACCGGCCCGGTGATCCAGCGGTCCTTGACCTGCATGAACAGCGGCAGGTCGGCCGGGAAATCGAGGAACCAGCTTTCGAGCTCGACGATGTCGGAGAAGGCGAAGCCCGCCGCATCCAGCACCTTTCCGATGTTGCGGAAGCACTGCGCGAACTGCTCCTCGCGATCGGCGATGACGGTCAGGGTCTCGTCGCGGCCGACCTGCCCCGAGACGAGGAGCGTGTCGCCGACGAGGACGCCCGGCGCATAGCGGTAGCGCTCGACGATATTCTCCATGCCGGGCGGGACGATCATGCGGCGCTCTGTCATGGCGACACTCCTCACAGCACGCGTGGCAGCCAAAGGGCGATCTGGGGGAAGAACAGGACGAGCGCGAGCGCCACGATCTGCAGGCCGATGAACGGCCACATCGCCGCGAAAATCTCCTCCATCGTGATCTCGGGCGGGGTGACGCCCTTGATGAAGAAGCAGGCCGGCGCGAAGGGCGGCGTCAGGTAGCCGATCTGCACCGCCATGTTGAACAGGATGCCGACCCAGATCGGGTCGTAGCCGAAGCTCTTCACAGCCGGCAGGAAGATCGGCACCGTCAGCAGGAGGATCGCGATCCAGTCGATGAAGAAGCCGAGGAAGACCCAGACCGCGATCATCAGGACGAGCACGGCGAAGGGCGGGATCGGCAGGCCGGTCAGCAATGCGCGCGAAAAATCGATGCCGCCCATGATCGTGTAGACGCCGACCAGTGCGTTGGTGCCGATGACGAGCCACAGCACCATGCCGCAGGCGGCCATGGTCTGGATCAGGGCGGCGCGCAGCAGCGACCAGCTCAGCTCGCGCCGCCAGGCGACGGCGAGTACCGTGCCGAGCGCGCCGACCGAGGCCGATTCCGTCACCGAGGCGACGCCGAGATAGATCGAGCCCAGCGTCGAGAGCAGCACCAGCAGCGGCAGCGCCACGCCCTTGGAGCGGTCGAATTTTTCGTGGAAGGACAGGGCCGGCCCGTCATCGGCCACAGGGGCGAGAGCGGGATTCAGGCGAATGCGGACCTGGACGTAGATCGTGAAGATCGCCGCCATCAGCAGGCCGGGGAGGAAGGAGGCGGTGAAAAGGTCGCCGATATCGGCCCCGGCGGCGAGCCCGAAGAAGACCAGCGTCAGCGCCGGCGGGATCATCGAGCCGAGCGCGCCGGTGGCGCAGACCAGGCCGATCGAGAGTTTCCGGTCATAGCCGAGACGCAGCAATTGCGGCAGGGCGACGAGGCCGAGCAGCACCATTTCGCCGCCGGCGACGCCGATGATCGCGCCGATGATGACGGCGAAGATGGTGGTGACGTTGGCCGCGCCGCCGACCATGCGCCCGGTCCAGACGCGGATGGCGTCGTAGAGTTCGCGCGCCAGCCCCGAGCGTTCGAGGATCGAGGCCATGAAGATGAAGAACGGCACGGCGACGAGCGCATAACTGTCGAGGAAGCCGAAGGTGCGCGTGCCGATCAGATAGAGGCTCTGCGGCCCGTATAGCGAGAGGCACAGCGCGACCGCGATCGCGCCGGTGGTGAAGGCGAGCGGCACGCCGATCACGAGCAGGCCGACCATGGCGAAGAGGATCAGCAGCGACCATGTCGCAATGTCGAGGCCGAGCAGCATGGGATCAGCGTTCCACTCGGCGCAGATGGCGCAAGAGATGGCTCAGCACGACGGCAAGGAAGAGCGCGGCGCCGATGACCAGCGCCGCCTTGCCGATGCTGGGCAGCGGCCAGTTCGGCGGGCCTGGCGTCAGCTCCGGGGCCCAGCGGCCGGCGAAATCGAACTTCCAGATCGAGGTCCGGGCGTCGAGATAGACGGCGTAAAGCAGGCCGGCGAGATAGAACGCGCCGACGATGAGCGAAAGCAGTTCGGCGAGCCAGCGGCCACGCGGACCCATCTTCTCGGGAAAATAGCTGATCCGGATATGCTCGCGCCGGGCCATGCAGAAGGCTCCGCCCAGCGCAAAGCCGACCTGGCACAGGGTCGTCGTCGTCGGCAGCGCCCAGGACGAGGGCGCGCCGAAGGCATAGCGCATCACGACCTCGTAGACCGAGAGCAGGATCGCCACGACGACGAGCCAGGCGACGCCCTGGCCGATAGCGCGGGCGACCCTGTCGGCGAGGGTCGGCGGCGGCGAGGCCGGGTCCGCGGCGGGAGCAAGGAGCGCCTCGAACTGGTCCATGCGCTGACCCCGCGCCGCCGCGTTTCAGCCGACCTTCTTCTGAAAGGCGCGGTGGCTCTCGATCACCTTTTTGGCGATGGGCCCCCGGGCGGCGAGCGCGTCCTGAACCTCGGTTGTGAAGCCACGCAGCTTCGCGATCTCGTCCTTCGGCCAGGCGATGATTTCGACGCCTTCGCCCTTCATCCTGGCGAGAGCCTCCTCGTCGTCCTTCCGGATCTGGACCTTGAGGGCCGCGCTCATCGCCCGCGTCTCCGTCAGGATCAGTTGCTTCAGCTCGGCCGGCAGCGCCTCCCATTTGGCCTTCGAGAAGCCGAGTTCCGTCGCCGGCATCGAATGGGCGGCGTCGACGGAGAACTTGGCCGCCTTGTAGAGGCCGACCTCGTAATTCTGGCCGGGGCTCGCCCAGTCGGTCGCGTCGAGCACGCCCGATTGCAGGGCGTTGAAGACCTCGCCGCCGGGCAGGTTGACGACCGAGGCGCCGGCCTTGCCGAAATACTCCGCGACGAAACCGGGCGGAACGCGAATCTTGAGGCCCTTCAGATCGGCGACGCCCTTGAGCGCCTTCTTGGCGGGAATGTGCTCGGATGGCCAGAACACGTTCGCGACATAGACCAGCCCGTGCTGTGCGTAGAGTTCGCGGCCGATGTCCTCGCCCCCGCCCTCCTGATACCAGCGGTCGCGCTGGTCGACGGTGTCGTAGGACGCGCCGGTGTCGCCGAAGACGGTGAAGCCCGGATCGCGCGCCGCGAAGAAGGACGAGGACGAGTAGTGTCCGTCGAGGATGCCAGCCGCGATGGCGTTGATCGTCTCGGAAGGGCCGACCGCGCCGCCAGCCGGCAGAACCTGGATCAGGAGCTTGCCGCCGGATTTCTCCTTGAGATCGGCGGCAAGTTTTTCGAAGGCGCGATGCGTCGGCGAGGCCGCGGCGAGGAAGCCCTGCATCCGCAGCGAGAAGGCTTGCGCACGCGAGGGCGTGATGGCGAAAGGCGAGGCGATGGCGCCGGCCATAGCCAGCGCGCCGGTCTTCAAAACGGTTCTGCGGGTCGTCATGGGCGTCTCTCCCCTGAGATGCGGCCGGTGGCCCGGCTCTGGTGCGAGTTGGCGTGGCAGGCGTGGTTCAATGCATGCGCAGGATCGCTCTCGCTTCATCGGGCGTCGCGATCTCGCGGCCGAGTTCGCGCGCCATCCCGGCGATGCGTGCGATGATGTCGGCATTGGTCGGCTGGCCGAGTTCGGCGTAGGCGTAGTCGCCGAGCCCGATCGAGATGTGCCCGCCCTGGGCGATGACCGCGCCAGCCAGCGAAAGCAGGTTCCCGCCGAAATTGACGACGGTCCATTCGACCTGCCTGTCGGCGGGCAGGAAGTCGAGATGCGCCTGCAGGCCTTTCAGCGTGCCGGGATGGCCGCCGAGAAAGGTGTTGTCGGTCAGGCAGAAGCAGAGGAAGGCCGGCTCGTCGAGGAGGCCCATGTCGAGGAAGGCCTGGGCGTAGCGGGTGAAGCCGATGTTCCAGGAAACGAGATAGGGCTTCAGGCCCGCGTCGCGGATGTGATGCGCGAAATAGGTCAGTGTCGCCGTCGAATTCTTGTAGATCAGATCGCTCGTCTCGAACCGGCGCGCCTGTTCGTTGTAGCGATCGACATTGACGCTGCCCATGTCCATCGGCGCGAAATGCGGGCGCCTGGCGTCGTCCTTCGCCATGTCGAGGATATGGTCGAGCCGCCGTTCTGCGGGCTCGTCGAGCGTGACGTAGCCCAGCGTCGGATGGACCAGGATGTCGGAGCGAGCGCGGATCAGGCCGACCGTCTCGGCATAGGATTCGATCGCATGCTCGGGGGCGCCGTCGGGCCTGCGGGCGTGGAAATGCAGGATCGACGCGCCGGCCTCCCGGCACGCGACGGCGTCGGCGGCGATCTCCTCGGACGAATAGGGCACGTGCGGATTGCCCTGCTCGCGCATCATGTACTCGTTGACGCGCGCCTCGATGATCAGTTTGCGCACAATCCCGACCTCCCGAGCAGCTATCTTATATCTAAAGATATAGACAAGCCTATATTCTTCTATATCCTAGGATAGATACCCATTCCGGCCCTGCCGTCAACGGGTTTTGCGGAGCATGGCGACGATGAGCGACGAGGCCCCTGACGATGGCGTTCTGACGCGCGAGCTGGCGCGCTTCTTCGATCGGATGTCGGCGCATTTCCCCGGCCACGTCATGCAGCGCGTGCTCGAGCCGGACGGGCGGGTGCATTACAGCTATGTCAGCCCTGGGCTGTCGGCGCTCGGGCTCGATCGCGATGCGATCATGGCCGAGAGGTCATCTGCCCAGAGCTGGGTCCATCCCGACGATGCCGGGCGCTGGCGGGCCGCCTTGCGCGCGTCGGCGGAGTCGCTCGAAACCCTCGACGAGGAGGTCCGCGTCATCGGCGACGACGGCCGGGTGCGCTGGATCCGCTCGATCGGCAATCCCCGCCGGGTCGCAAGCGGCGCGGTCGTGTGGGACGGCATCGCGCTCGACGTCTCTGACAAACGCGAGGCGCTGGATGCGCTCAGGCTCGCCAAGGCCGACGCCGACGCGGCCGAGGCCAGCAAGGCGCGCGTGATCGCGAGCGTCGCGGCGATGCTGGACGAGAGCCTGCGCGAGTTGCGGCTGGCGGCGCGCCGCACGCGCGAGGAGACCGCATTCCAGGGTGTGCTGGAGCGCTTCTCGAGCGCGAGGAGCGCACTGGAGCGCGGCGCCGTGGCGCTGGAGGCGATCGACGTCGACGGCGACCGGCGCAACCGCTTCGCCGGGCTGAGCGAGCGCCAGCGGGCCGTGCTGGGCTTGCTCGGCGAGGCGCGTTCGAACCGCGAGATCGCGGTGGCGCTCGGCATCACCGAAGGCACGGTCAAGCTCCATGTCGCCGCCGTGCTGAAGCAACTGGGAGCCGCTAACCGGACGGAAGCGGCGATGATGTGTCGGAGTTGAGTGTGCGGAGCGCGAAGCCCGTCCCGGAAAACGGGCGGACGCCCGCCTCTGGCGCTGTCTGGCCGGCGAGCGCCACCTCGCCGGGCGACCCGCCTTTCACACTGCGGCGATGACAGCCTCGACATCGGTGACGACACAGACGTTCTGCAGCGCATAATTGACCGACGCCGCATGCCATTCGGCGTTCATCGTCGAACAGGCGTCCTCCGGGACGAGCATGAAATAGCCCTTGTCCGCCCCGGTGCGCGCCGTGTGCTCGATCGACATGTTGGTCCAGGCGCCGGAGACGATGACGACGTCGCGGCCGAGCGCCTTGAGCACCGTCTCCAGGCGCGTGCCCTCCCAGGCGCTCATGCGGCTCTTCTCGACGACGTGGTCGCCGGCCTGCGCCTCCAGCCCGGGCACGGGCGCGGCCCCCCAGCTTCCGCGCACCAGCGCGTTGGCATCGGCCAGACCCTCGAAGAGCGGCGCATTCATGGTGACGCCGGGCGCGCCGGCCTCGACGACGAACCAGACATGGATCACCGGGATGCCGCGGGAGCGCGCCGCCTGCGCCAGCCGCGCGGCGTTGGCGATGGCGTTCTGCCGCCGGCAATGCTCCGGCGAGCCCGAGGCCGCGAAGGCCCCGCCCTCCATGACGACGTCGTTCTGCATGTCCTGGATGATCAGCGCGCAGCGCGACGGGTCGAGCCGGTAACCGGATGCGGCCTTCTTCGCGCCATTCGTCGAGACAGTCGCGGCAGGCGTGACGCCGGAGACAGGCTCGCGCGCCCGATTGTCGCCGCCCGCGCGGCCGGTCGGGCGGCCGCGCGCCTTCATGTAAGGCTCCTGGCGGGGGCCGATCCTGGTCTCGACGGAATAAAGCGAATGCGTCGCGGTCAGGAACAGCGTGCGCCAGTCCGGCCCGCCCCAGGTCAGGTTTCCGACCAGTTCGGGCACGCGCAGCTTGCCGATGAGTTCGCCCTTGATCGTGTAGACCCAGACGCCGCCGGGCGCTGTGACCCAGATATTGCCCTGCGCGTCGCACTTCATGCCGTCCGGCACGCCGGGTTCGGCCCCGACGATGCCGGACGCGAAGATGCGCCCCGGGCCGAGGCGGCCATCCGGCTGGATCGGGAAGACGCGGATGTTTTGCTGCACCGTATCGTTGACGAAGAGCCGGTCCTCGGTCGGGCAGAAGCACAGGCCGTTGGGCTGGTCGAAGAGATAGCGGTCGACCAGCAGTTGCGGCTCGCCGCCTCCGGGCGGAATGCGATAGACGCCCTGGAAGCCGAGTTGACGCGGCCGCTCGACGCCGAAGACCGGCATGCGGCCATACCAGGGGTCGGAGAAGTAGATCGATCCGTCCGACTTCACCACGACGTCGTTGGGGCTGTTGAGCTCCATGCCCTCGAAATGCGAGGCCAGCACCTCGCGCCGCCCATCCGGCCGCTCGCGGACCAGCGACGAGGTCGCGTGCTCGCAGACGATCAGGTTCAGCTCGGCGTCATAGGTCATGCCGTTGCATTTGTTGGCCGGGCGCATGACCTCGCGCAGACCAGCCTTGTCCCAGCAGCGGCGGACGTCGCCGGGCATGTCGGAGAACAGCAGGTGCTGTTCGCGCGGATGCCAGACCGGGCCCTCGCAGAACTCGAAGCCGGTGCCGAGCTGGCGCAGCGGAGCCCAGAGATCGATCAGTTCGTCGAAGGCGGGGCGGATGGCGACATGTGTGGTCATGGCGGCCGCCGGTCAGGCCGCAAACCAGTTGCGCGGCGGCAGCGACTGCACCACCGGGCCCGGAACCGCCATGTCCATGCGCCCGACGACGACGCCATGGGCGATCTTGGCGGGCTTGTCGTGCACCGGGAGCAGGAACTTGCCTGCCGAGAGCAGCTTCTTGATCGCCGCTTTCTCTTGCCGCTTCGAGACGCCGTGATTGCCGGTGGTGCGCGGCTCGTTGGCGCTGAGCTCGTGGAAGGGCGTGACGATCTGGTCGTTGAAATCGTAGATCACGTCACCGCAGAGGATCGCGCGGCCTTCGGCGGTGTCGACATGGATGTTCATCGAGCCTTCGGTATGCGCGCCGGCGGCCTCGAGATAGCAGCCGGGGAACAGCTCGACCATTCCCGAGAGTTCGAGATCCTCGAAGCGCAGCGCGTCGCGCGTGTGCAGACGGTCGATCAGGTGCTTGATGTCGGGCGCGGGATATTGCGGGTGCATCAGCCCCGAAACCGAATACTCCAGCTCGCGCCGGTTGACGATCACCGTCGTGTTCATCGGGAAGAGTTCGTCCTTCCCGGCATGGTCGATATGGAGATGGGTGTGCAGGACGTAGCGCACGTCGCCCATTCTGACGCCGTGCCGCGAAAGCTGGTTCTCGATCATGTTCTCGTGGAACTGCAGGCCCCGCATGCCGAGGCTTTCCATGATCTGGTTGTGGCGGTAGCCGGTGTCGACCACCACGGGCCAGGGGCCGCCGAGGATCAGGAAGCCGTAGGTCGGCACGCGCCGCGTGCGGCCGCAGTCGCGGCCCAGCACGAGGAAGCTCGATTCCAGCTCGATGTCGCCATAGTCGAGGATCTTGATTTCGAGCGCCATGGAGGTCCTCCCATTGCCTATCGATCGAGGCGGTAGACCCGCCTCGCGGTTTCGTTGAAGACGTCGTTTCGGGCGTTCTCCGGCACGGCGGCGCAATGCGCGGCGATCAGATCGCCATAGGACGTCCAGAGCTTCTCGATCGGGAAATTGGAGCCGAACAGGCAGCGCTCGGGGCCGAACAGCGCCAGCGTCTCGGCGACGATAAAGCTGATGTGTTCGGGATCGTTGCGGCGCAGGAAGGTGCCCAGTCCCGAGAGCTTGCTGACCACGTTGGTATGGGCCGCCAGCCGCGTCATGCTTTCTCGCCACTGATCGATGCCATCCGGAGACAAGTCCTCCAACATGCCTGCATGCTGGAGGACGAACGTCACCTTGGGGCAGAAGAACGCGAGTAGAGCAGCGCCCTCCATCTGCGGTGCGAAAACCTGAAGCTCGAAGCTGAAGCCGTAATCGGCGAGAAAATCGATGTTCGCCTGAAGGCGCGGCTCTCGGCAGAGTTCGGGGCCGCTGGCGAAGCGATAGAGCGGGTTCTCGTGCCAGTGGAGCTGCATGCGCACGCCGCGCACGCGCGGGTTCTTCGCCAGCGCGTCGAGCTGCGGACGGACATCGTCCACGAGCATGTCGGCATAGGCGACGATGGCGATCGGGAAGCCGCTTTCCTGTGACGTCTGCGAGACGAAGGCCACCTCGTCCATCAAGCGCGCCGGGGCCCAGTTGGCCTGGACATAGACGGCCTCGGTGACGGCGCAGGCCCGCGCGTCGGCGAGATACTCCGCCACCGGGTAGTCGCGCCGGATCGGCTCGTAGGGCCCAAAAATGCGCGGCTGCATCGGCCCCAGCAGCCAGGGCAAATCGGCCTGCCGCCAGATATGGAAATGCGAATCGACGAGTCCGGTCATGCGGCTGCCGAGCCTCCGAGCGAGAGGATGTGCCGGCAGATCCGCGCCGCGCTCGCGCCATTGCCGAGGCTGGCGAGGCTTGGGCCGATCAGCCGCAGCGCCTCGGTCTCCGGCCGGTAGCCCGGATCGGCGGCAAGCGGCGTCAGCCAGTCGATCCGGTGCGCGCGCGCCGAAAGCCGCGCGACCGCCGAAACCAGCGCCGCCGGATCGCCGCGCTCCAGGCCGTCCGACAGCACGACGACGACGGCGCCGCGCGCATAAGCCGCAAAGCGCGGCACGGCGAGGAAGGCCTGCAGCGCGTCGCCGATGCGGGTGCCGCCGTCCCAGTCGGCGACCAGCCCCGAGGCGTCGGCGAGCGCCTGCTCGCGCCGCTTGCGGCGCAGCGCCCGCGTCACCCGGGTCAGGCGGGTGCCGAAGGTGAAGACCTCGGCGCGCGGCGCCGCCTGCACGACCGCATGGGCGAGGGCGAGATTGGCGTCGCTGCGCTGCTTCATCGAGCCCGAGACGTCGATCAGCAGCAGGACCGGGCGCGGGCGCGGGACGCGCCTGAGCTTCTGCAGGCTCATCACCTCGCCATCATGGCGGATCGCTTCGCGCAGGCTGCGCGCGAGATCGACCCTCGCTCCGCGTCTCGCCGCGCGATGGCGGTAGCCGCGGCGGCGGGACAGGGCGGCCGGCAGAGCGCGCGCGAAGCGGCGCAGGGTCTCGCTCTCGTCGAGCGGCTGCAGCGCACGCAGCGACAGCGCCTCCGCCCCGGTCGCGGCCTGGCCGGTCTCGTTGACCTCCTCGCCGAGCAGAATTTCGCGCGAGCCAGAATCCTCCTGGACCGCCATCTCCTCATCGGGCGCGAAGTCCTCGTCGCCCGGCTCGGCGATCGCGCCGAGGAAATGCATGTCGAACAGGGCGTCGAACAGCTCGCGCTGCTCGGGATGGGGCGCGAGCGTGGCGACAGCCGCCTTGCGGACATGCCCGATGCTGCGCGGGCCGAGCAGTTCGATGGCCATCAGGAAGCTCGTCGTCTGTTCGGGCGCGACATTGAGCCCATGTGTGCGCAGCAGCGTCGGGAAGGCGACGAAGGGACGTGCGGCGGCGGGGAGGGGGGCGATCATGGCGCGCGCTCCCATCCATTCGCTTCTTGGTCGTGGTCAGCGCCGCCCTGTCCCCTTCCCCCCGCTTGCGGTGGGGAAGGGTTAGGGATGGGGGGGCGTGCAGGATAAAGCGCGCCGCCGACGCTAGGACGCGACGGCCTGGACTCTCCCCCCCACCCCGGCCCTCCCCACCGCAAGCGGGGGGAGGGAGAAGAGGGCGATGCGCCAGGATATTGAAGCATGGCGATCATGCCGCCAGCCCCGGAATGATCAGCGGCAGCCGCGGGCGCAGATGGGCGAAATCCTCCTCGTCCTTGATCGCCGCGCCGAGCGAGCGGCGGAAGGCCTCGGGCCAGGGCGCGCCGGCCTGCGCCAGAGCGGTCGCGGCCTCGGCCCAGTCGACGGCCTCGGCGACGCCGGGCGGCTTGGCCAAGGGCTCCTGCCGCAGCAGTCCGATGGCCTGGACCACGGCGCGCGCCGTTCCCTCCGCCACGGCCGAGGAGCGCAGCATGATGATCCGCGCCTCGCGCTCGGGCTCGGGATAGGCGATGTAGTGGTAGACGCAGCGGCGGCGCAGCGCCTCATGCAGCTCGCGCGTGCGATTGGAGGTCAGAACCACGACGGGGCGCTCAGGCGCACGCAGCGTGCCGCGCTCGGGAATCGAGATCGAGAAATCGGACAGGAACTCGAGCAGGAAGGCCTCGAATTCGTGGTCGGAGCGATCGATCTCGTCGATCAGCAGCACGGTCGATTCCGGTCGGCGCAGCGCAGCCAGCATCGGCCGCTCGATCAGGAAATCGTCGCGATAGATGTCGAGCTGCTCGCCCTCGCGGGCCTGCCGGATCGCCAGCATCTGGCGCGGATAGTTCCACTCATAGAGCGCGCCGGAGGCGTCGATGCCCTCGAAGCATTGCAGCCGGATGAGCTGGCGGCCGAGGATGCCGGCGATGGCCTTGGCCGCCTCGGTCTTGCCGACGCCGGGCGCACCTTCCAGCAGCAGCGGCTTGCCGAGCGCCAGCGCGAGATAGCCGGCGGTCGCGATGCCGTCATCGGCGAGATACATCGCCGCCGTCAGGGCCTCCGCGAGGTCCTCGGGACTCGATAGGCCGGCGACCGTCGTCCTCAGCGCCATGACGTCACCGCCAGTTCACGGGGCCGCCGCGGCGCGGGCCGGGCTTGACCCCGCCATTGGCCTGGAGGCCGCGCAGGATTTTTTCGGGCGTGATCGGCAACTCATCCACGCGCACGCCGACGGCGTTGTAAACCGCGTTGGCGATGGCCGGCAGGACCGGATTGGCGCACATCTCGCCCGGCCCCTTGCCGCCATAGGGCCCGTCCGGGGCCGGGCGCTCCAGCACCGTGACGTGGTAGGGCGCTATCTCGCCCGGACCCGGCATCAGATATTCGTTGAAGTCGCGCGGGCCGTGCTCCGGGCTCGGATAATAGGGCTCGGGCGTCTCGTAGAGCGCGTGGCTCATGCCCATCCAGGCTCCGCCCACAAGCTGCTGCTCGACCATGCGCGGATTGATGACGCGGCCGAGTTCATAGGCGCTGGTCATGCGCAGCACCTCGACCTCGCCTGTCTCGTCGTCGACGGCGACGTCGGCGACGAGGCAGGCATGGGCGAAGGCGGTGTTGGGGTTCATCTCGCCGGTCTCGGCGTCGACGGCCGAGAGCGGGATCAGGAAGATGCCGCGCCCGGCGATGGTCTTGCCCTGCTTGAACTGGGCCGCCTGCGCCGTCGCCTTGACCGTGATCGAGCGCGAGGGCGCGCCCCGGACATGGATGTTGCCGCGCCCGTCGGTGACAAGGTCGCCGGCGTCGACTTCCAGCTCCTCGGCCGCCGCCTCCAGCAGGACGCCGCGCGCCTCGCGCGCCGCGACGATGATGGCGTTGCCCATGCGGTGCGTGCCGCGCGAGGCGAAGGAGCCCATGTCGTGGGGGCCGGTGTCGCTGTCGGCGGTGTCGACATGGACGTCCTCGATGGGAACGCCCAGCGTCTCGGCCGCGATCTGCCGCGAGACCTGCTTCATGCCCTGGCCGAGATCGATGGCCGAGAGCGCGACGGTGAACTTGCCGTCGGGGTTTGAATGGATCAGCGCCTGGCTCGGGTCGCCGCCGAGATTCATGCCGATCGGATAGTTGACGGACGCCATGCCGCGCCCTTCGTGACGGGCCATGTCAGCGCCTCCTCGTGCCGAAGACGGAGGAGAACCGGACCGCGCCATGCTGGCTCTGCGCCGGAGCGGGCGATGCAGATGCGGGCGGAGCCGGCGGCGGCTGATAGGGCGGCGGTTGCTGGCCCGTCACCGGCTGATGGGGCGATGGCTGAAACGGGGAGGGCGGCGCGGCCGCTGCCCGGGCGGCTTCGTAGCGCGGCACCTGAGCCGGCGCGGCGCGGCCGTCGCGGGCTCCCTCCATGATCGGCTGCTTGCTCAGCGGAATGCGCGCCGTGCCGGCTGGGAGGGTCTGAGTCGGTCCCGAACTGCGCGTGTCGGGCCGGCCGATCTGGCCGCGGGCATCGAGCACGGTGGCTGGAATCTGCCCCCGCTCGCCGACGCCGCCGCCCGACAGCGAGGATTGCCGCCTGCCCTGTTCCGAGAGCGGCCAGTTCGCCTTCTCGGCCGCGACCTGGACGCATTCGATCAGCGCCGTGTTCTTTGCCTCGCGGCGATGCGCCTTCATGTCGCCGTCGCGATAGGCGTTGAGGATGCGGAACTCCATCGGGTCCATGGCTGCCGCCTCGGCGAGGCGGTCCATCTGGACCTCCAGCGCGAAATCGACCGCCGTGATGCCGAAGCCGCGCATGGCGGTGGAGGGGCAGCGATTGGTGTAGGCGACATGGATGTCGGAGGCGACGTTGGGTATCCAGTACGGACCCGGCAGATGCGCAGTGCATTTGATCGCGGCGTAGCTCGACAGCCGCGTATAGGCGCCGGCGTCGAAATAGCTGCGGATATGACGGGCGACGATGCGCCCGTCCCGCATCAGCCCGTCCTTGATGTAGATGCGCTCGGCTCCGCGCGGCGAGCCGCAGAGCATCTCCTCCTCGCGATCGAGCACGAAGCGCACGGGGCGGCCCGTCACCATCGCGCCCAGCACGGCGAGAGGTTCGGTCAGGGAATCGACCTTGCCGCCGAAGCCGCCGCCCACCGTCCCGCCGATGAAATGCAGCCGGTTGGATTCGACCGCGACGATCTTCGCCGTGGTGCCGAGCGCGAAGAACAGCCCCTGCGCACAGGAATGCACGACGAAGCGGCCGTTCTGCTCGGGCGCGGCGATCGAGCCATTGGTCTCGGTTGGCGCATGCTCGATCGGCGACATCTGATAGCGGTGCTCCAGCACCATGTCGGCGGAAGCGAAAGCCCGTTCGACATCGCCGAAGCGCAGCTTCTGGTGGTCGAAGCGCTCGTGATACTCAAAATAGTTTCCCGGATAGGTCTCGTTCACCACCGGCGCGCCGGGTTTCAGCGCCTCCTCGACATCGAACACCGCCGGCATCGCCTCATAGTCGACGCGCACCAGTTTTTTCGCCGCAAGCGCCTGCGCTTCGCTGTCGGCGATGATTGCGACGACCGGCTCGCCCTTGTAATGCACCTTGTCGGCCGCCAGCGACGGCTCGTCGTCCTTGCCGAAATTGATCAGGCTGAGCAGCGTGTTGCGGTTGACCGGCACATCGGCCGCGCGCAGCACGCGCCTGACGCCCGGTGCGCGCGCGGCCGCCGAGACGTCGATCGCGCGGATGCGGGCGCTGGCATGGGGGCTGCGCACCACCTTGAGATGCAGCATGCCGTCGAAGGCGTGGTCGTCGAAATAGCGCGTCAGGCCGGTGACATGGCCGGGCATGTCCTGCCGCTGGAGGCCCTTGCCGACGACGTTGAGATTGTCGTCGCGCTCGTCGGCGAAGAGGTCCTTGCGGAGTTCTAGCATGGCTTGTGTCTCCCGCTTCTATCCGCTCTATCCACGTCATCCCGGGCGCAGCGAAGCGGAGACCCAAGATCCATTCCGGCACGGTTCAGGAATGGATCCCGGCTCTGCGCCGCTTCGCGACTTGGCCGGGATGACGGCGCGGAGGAGAATCGAGACTGCAACATCACGCCAGCCTCGCATTCGTACCGTTCGCTGCCGCCAGGATCGCCGCGACGATCGGCTCGTAGCCGGTGCAACGGCAGACGTTGCCGCTGATCGCTTCGATGACCTCGTCGCGGCTGGGGTCGGGATTCTTGTCCAGCAGCGCGCGGGCGGCGGTGAGCATGCCCGGCGTGCAGAAGCCGCACTGCGCCGCGAAATGCTCCATGAACTGCGCCTGCAGCGGATGCAGATCAGGGCCATCGGCCATGCCGGACGCCGTCTCGATCCGTCGGCCTTCGCAGGCGATCGACAGCGTCAGGCAGGACAGATGCGGCTCGCCGTCGATCAGCACCGTGCAGACGCCGCAGGTTCCCTGGCCGCAGCCATATTTCGGCGCGAAATCGCCGAGGCCGCGCCGCAGCGTGTTGAGCAGCGTCTCCGGCGCATCGACGAAGGCGGCGCGGTCCGTGCCGTTGAGCCGGAACTGGACGGGAATCTTGGCCATCTCAGCCCTCCTCAGCGACCGTCGCCGGCGAGCAGCCGGCCGAGATGGACGGGCATGACCTCGCGGCGATACCACTCGGTCGCGATCGCATCGGTGGCGGGGCGGCAGCCTTCGAGCGCGGCCTGTTTCGCCGCCTGGATCGCGCCGGCGTCGAGGCTCTTGCCTTCGAGCGCCCGCTCGACGCCGCGCGCCCGGATCGGCGTCGGGGCCATCGCGCCATAGGCGATGCGCGCCTGAGCCATGCGCCCGCCCGAGAGCGGCAGATGCGCCGCGATCGAGAGCACCGAGATTCCCTTGGGCCTGACGCGGCTGATCTTGCGGAAATGGAAATCGGCCGGGTTCGGCGGTCTCGCGAACTGCACGGCCGTCACCAGCCCCGGCCCCGACCTGTCCCGCTGCGCGAGGAACTCCTCCAGCGGCACCGCCCGTCCGGAGCCGATGCCGGCCTGCGTCACGATCTGCGCATCGAGCGCGAGCAGCGCGACCGTGAAGTCGCCATAGGGCGCTGGCGCGAACAGATTGCCTCCGACGCTGGCCATGTTGCGCACCGCCGGGCCGCCGATGGCGCGCGCCGGGGCGTGGAGGAAGGCGAGCTCGCGATGGCTAAGAATCATGCCCATCGTCACGCCTGCGCCAAGCTCGATGCGCCCGCCGCCGGCCTCGATCCGCCGGAAGGCCGGGTCCGTGACGCGCAGCAGCGTTCCTTCCGTCAGGCGGCCCTCGTTGACCTCGCGCATCACCAGGGTGCCGCCGCCGAGCAGTACGGCCTGCCGGTCGCCCGAGAGGATGCCGGCGGCTTCGGCGAGGGTCGCGCAGCTTCTCACATCGAGCATGTCAGACGGCCTCCCTCACCAGTTCGGGCAGGCGGCGCACCGCCTCGATGCCGTTGGTGTAGACCTCGTCGCCGACGATCCGGGCGAGCTCTTCCTCGCGCCCGGGCGGCGTGGTGAAGCGGCTCTCCCAGTGCCAGAAGGCGCGGTTGCCGTCGGTCACCGGCAGCAGCCGGACATGGGCGACGTAATTGAAGAGCGGGATCGGGGTGTCGAGCAGGCAGTAGCTGAAGGTCATTTCGAGGTCCGAGAGCGTGAGGAGCTGCTCGCGCAACTCGCTGCCGTCCTGCAGCGTGAAGCGCCGCACGCAGCCGATGCGGTCGGACGGGTAGCCGCGCTCGATCTCGCTGCGGGCGACGATCGGGTGCCAGCGGTCATGGCCGTTGAAATCGCGCAGCACCGACCAGAGCAGGTCGACGGGCGCGTCGATGATCGTGCTGCGGACGACGTGAGGCATGGCCTCATCCCCCGAATGCGCGCTTGAGCGCGTCGAAGCCACCCTGGAAGACGTTGCCGCCGATGCCCTCGATCAGCTCCGCCTCCCGCTCCGGCGCGCAGTCGAAATCGGCCGACCATTCGATGAAGGTGCGCTCCTGGTCGGTGATCGGCGTCAGCCGCAGCGTCGCGACGTAGTTCGTCAAAGGCATCGGCGAATCGAGGATCGAATAGGTGCAGAACATGTCGTAGTCGGAGAGGCCCAGAAGCTGCTCGCGCAGGCGGTCGCCGCTGCGGAGCGAGAAGGCGCGGATGCAGCCGACCTTGTCGGCGGGCTCGCCATTCTCGATCCGGCTTTCGGCGATGCGCGGGTGCCAGTTCGGCAGGCCGTTGAAATCGCGCACGCGGGCCCAGACCTTGGCGGCGGGGGCGGCGATGACGCTGGAGACGTAGACGCGTGCCATGGTTCAGCGCCTCACGACTTCTTGCGGGCGCTCGAGCGCGAGGGCGCCGCCGGGCCGGCCTCGGCGCCGCCGCCATCGCCTGAATCCTTCGGCTTGGCCGGCTGCGCCTCCTTGGCGACGCGCTGCATGTCGGAGGCCTCGCGCATCAGCCCGCCCATCCTGGCGAGATTGCCGCCCTCGATGCCGATCTCCTTCAGCACCTGGTCGATCATCGGCGCCTGAACGCGGTAGCGCAGAGCGGATTCGATGACCTCGTCGGTGGGCGAGCGCGCCGCCCCGCCCGCGCCGCCGCCCGCGCCGACGCCACCGAGCCCGTCGACATGGAGGATGCGGATGCCCTCGATCTTCTCCATCGGCTTGACGCTCTCGCGCACGATGCCCTCGATCCTGTCGAGCAGACGGCGACGGAAGAGCCCGTAGCGCGCCCCGTCGCTGAGTACGTTCTCGGCCTCGTAGAGCAGCTTCTGCGCCTCGGCCTCGACGGCGCGGCGGACCTTGTCGGCTCCCGCTGCGATATTGGATTCCTCGGCCGATTTCTGTGCGAGCAGGACCTCGACGGTCTTGCGGCGTCTCGCGCTCTCGCTCTCGCGCACCGTCTTGACCTGCTCCTCGGCCTCGACCGCTTTTGCGCGGGCGACCTCGGCGCTGGCCTGCGCGGCGGATTCCTCCAGCGACTTGGTGTAGAGCGCGATCGCCTTGTCCATGGCGGCGGCCTCGACATCGCGCTCGCGGGCGATCTCCAGCTTGCGCAGCTCGCGCTGGCGTCCGACGCGGGCCTCGTCAAGCCCGCGATCCGACGAGATGCGGGCGCGCTCGATCTCTTCGTTCGAGGCGATCTGCGCCTCTTGGAGCGCCTGGACGCGCGCGATCTCAAGCTGCTCCAACGCACGCCGGCGCTCGATACGCGTCGTTTCGAGGCTCTGTTCGCGGACGATGTCGATCGTCTCGACCTGCTGGCGAGCGGCGATCTCAGCCTGGCGCAGGGCGGTATCGGCGTCGGTGCGCTCGACCTTCTTGGCGGCGAGCACGATCGCACGGTCCTCCTCCGCGACCTCGATCGCCTTCTTCTGGGCGATCTGAAGCATCTCGCGCGATTTCGCGGAGTTAATACGCTCCTCGTCGAGTCCCAGTTCGGTCGCGATGCGGCGCCGCTCGACCGTGTCGCGGCGCTTCAGTTCGGCGGCGTCGAGATCGGCGCTGCGGCGGATTTCCAGCTCCTTGGTCGACAGATCTGCGGCGATGCGCTCGGCGGCGACCCCGTTCTCCTGCGCGATGCGGGCCTTCTCGACGGCTTCGCGGGCCGCGATCTCGGCCTCGTCGAGGGCGCGGTTGCGCGCGATGCCGAGCGCGCGCACACGCTCCTCCTGTGCGATGCGGGCCGTGTCGACCGCCTCGCGGGCCGCGATGTCCTCCTGCTCCAGCGCGCGGGTGCGCTCGATCTCGCGGTTTCGGACCTCCTGCTCACTGGCGATACGCGCGGCGCTGACCGCGCTCTCCTGTAGGATGCGCGCCTTCTCGGTGGATTCGCGGGCCGCGATCTCGGCGCCCTCCAGCACCTTCGCGCGCTCGATCTCCTTTTGCCGGACGTCGCGCTCCGAGGCGATGCGCGCGACATTGATCGCCTGGTCGTTGGCGATGCGGGCCTTCTCGATCAGTTCGCGCGAGGTGATCTCGGCCTCCTCGACGGCCTGGGTGCGGGCGATCTCCTGCTGGCGGATGTCGCGGTCGGAGGCGATGCGCGCCTCGCTGATCGCACGCTCATTGGCGATGCGGGATTTCTCGATTTCCTCGCGTGAGAGGATCAGCGCCTGCTCGGCTTCCGTATCCCGCGCCGCCCGCTCGCGCGCCACCTCGGCGCGCTGCACGGCGCGCTTGATCTCGATCTCGCGCTGCTGTTCGAGCCGCGCCGCCTCGCTGTCGCGCTCGATGTCGAGCGCCTGGCGCTCGGCCTCGAGATTGCGGGTGCGGATGCGGATCATCGATTCCTGCTCGATATCGTTGCGCAGCTTCCGCTTGTCCTCGATCTCCTCGATGATCCGCGTCAGGCCGGCGGCGTCGAAGCGGTTCGACGGGTTGAAATATTGCAGGTCGGTCTGGTCGAGATCGGTCAGCGCCACCGATTCCAGCAGCAGGCCGTTCTGGTCGAGCGCCTCGGCGGCCGCGTCCTTGACGCGCTGGACATAGGCCCCGCGCTGCTCGTGCATGTCCTCCATCGTCATCTCGGAGGCGACCGTGCGCAGTGCCGAGATGAATTTTCCGGAGAGCAGGGCGTGGAGCTGGTCCGGCTGAAGCGTGCGCCGGCCCAGCGTCGCCGCGGCGACCGAGACCGATTCCCGTTCCGGCTTCACCCGGACATAGAACTCCGCGTCGATATCGACACGCATCCGGTCGCGGGTGATCAGCGCGTCGTTGCCGGCGCGCGTCACCGCGAGCTGGAGCACGTTCATGTTGACCGGCGTGACGTCGTGGATGATCGGCAGCACGAAGGCGCCGCCATTGATCACCACCTTTTCGCCGAACAGGCCGGTGCGGACGAAGGAGACCTCCTTCGACGAGCGCCGATACAGCCAGTTCACCAGATAGACGACGATGGCGATCACGACCACCGCCACGATCAGCCAGAGGATCAGCGATCCGATCAGTTGGCCCGTCATGGTGATACCCTCCCCATATCTCTCGGCTTTGTTCTCGAACCGTCGCCGTCATCCCGGACAAGCCGCGTCAGCGGCGCCGATCCGGGATCCATTCCTGAACCGTTCCGGAATGGGTCCCGGGTCTCCCTTCGATCGCCCGGGATGACCCGCGCGGATGGATCGACAGGAACCTTCATGGCTTTTTGCCCCTGCCGCCCTTCGCCGCCGGCTTCTTGGCGTCCGGTTTCCGGCCGATGCGCTTGAAGGCGCGGGTCTGGTCGCGGATCGCGGTCTCGACCGGCAGGCGCTCCATCGAGGACGCGCCGTAGAAGCCGTGGCAGTGCTTCGTGTTCCTCATGATGAAGTCGGCGTCGGCGGGCTCCGCGACCGGGCCGCCGTGCACGAGGATCAGCACGTCCTTCTTGACCGCCAGCGCGGCTGCCGCCCAGGCATCGACCAGCGCCGGGCAATCGGCGAGTTTCAGCGCCGTTTCCGCGCCGATCGCGCCGCCCGTCGTCAGCCCGAGATGGCAGACGATGATGTCGGCCCCGGCCTTCGCCATGGCCCGCGCATCGGCCTCGCAGAAGACGTAAGGGGTGGTCAGCAGGCCCTTTTCGTTGGCGAGCGCGATCATCTCGACCTCGAGGCCGTAGCCCATGCCGGTCTCCTCGAGATTCTTGCGGAAGACGCCGTCGATGAGGCCGACCGTCGGGAAATTCTGCACGCCGGCAAAGCCGATCCGCTTCACCTCGTCGAGGAAGACGTCCATCCGCCGGAACGGATCGGTGCCGCACACGCCGGCGAGGACCGGGGTGTTCTTCACCACCGGCAGCACCTCGGCCGCCATCTCCATGACGATGGCGTTGGCGTCGCCATAGGGCATCATCCCCGAGAGCGAGCCCCGGCCCGCCATGCGATAGCGGCCCGAATTGTAGATGACGATGAGGTCGATGCCGCCGGCCTCCTCGCATTTAGCCGAAAGTCCCGTGCCGGCTCCGCCGCCGATGATCGGCTCAGCCTTCGCGACCATGGCGCGGAAGCGCTTCAGCAGGCTCTTCTTGTCGAACGCGGTCATGCCCGGCCTCCTGCGCGCTCGCGCCGCCGCCCGGCATGCAGCGCGCGGAATTCCCGCGCGAGGGCGGCCGCGAAAGCCGGGTCGTTTATGTGATGCGGCAGGCGGATGAGCTGCCTCGTCTGCGTCCTGCGCACCGTCTGCTCCAGCGCCTGGAACAGGGCGGCGTCGGCGACCGGGTCGTGGAAGGGTTTTCCGGGCGCATCGAGCGCCGAGACGCCGCCTTCGGGCAGAAGGAAGCGCACCGGCCCCTCCATCTCGTTCAGCCGCTCGCCGATCCAGCGCCCCATCCGCGCATTCTCGTCCACTGTCGTGCGCATCAGCGTGATCTGCGGATTGTGCGGGTAGAGCTTGCGGCCGCGATAACGCTCCGGCACCGTCTCGGGCGCGAAGAAATTGACCATGTCGAGTGCGCCGACCGAACCGACATAGGGGATGCGGGTGCGGATGACCGCACCGAAGCGGTCCTCCGTCGCGGGCAGAAGGCCGCCCATCATCATGTCGCAGATTTCGGTGGTCGAGACGTCGATGACGGCTCCGACCAGCCCCGACTCGACCAGCTTCTCCATGGCGCGCCCGCCCGTACCCGTGGCGTGGAAGACCAGCGGCTCCCATTCGGCCTCCAGCAGCTTGGCGACCTGCTGGACGCAAGGGGTGGTGACACCGAACATGGTCAGCCCGACGAGCGGCTTCTCGGGCTCGTCCAGCCGCCCCGGCGCGGGGTTGACGAGATCGGCCATCCTTGCCTTTGTCATGGCGGCCATCGCCCGCGCGCCGTTGCCCAGCACCAGTCGCGAGACGCGGTTGAGACCCTGCACATCGGTGACGGCATGCATCATCGTGATGTCGGCGGCGCCGACATAGGCGCGGACGTCGCCCGAGGCCATTGTCGAGATCATCAGTTTGGGCAGGCCGACGGGCAGGCCCTGCATCGCCGGCGTCACCATCGCCGTCGCGCCCGAGCCGCCGGCCGAGATCACGCCGAACACACCCTGCTGGCGCGGCAGCCAGGCCCTGAACGCCTCCGTCATCGCCGCGACCGCCGTGCCGCGATCCCCCGACGCGATACCGGCCGAGCCGCGCGGATGGGCCAGCGCGATTTCCTGGGGCGTGACGTCGCCGCCGGCGCTGCGTCCCGACGTCGAGATGTCGACCAGCCGCGCCCGCACCCCCTCCGCCCTGATCAGATCGCGGATGTAACGCAATTCGTCGCCCTTGGTGTCGAGCGTGCCGACGACGATGACATGGGGTTCGGCGCTGACGGCGGGCGCGCCGCGCCGGTCGCCGACCGACCGGCCGTCCAGCGTCGCCAAAGTCGGGCGCGAGATCGTCCGTGCCTGCGCCTCGATGCGCGCCGCCGACACAGGCTGCGACCAGCGCGTCGGGATGACCGGATTGGCGTTGTAGACACGGGTCGGGCCCGCTGCGGGGGCGGGCGAGGCTGTGCGCTCTGCGGTCTCCGCGCCGCCCGTCGCGCCATCCGTCTCGTCATGGCCATGGCGGCCGACGCCGAGCAGGCGCTGCTGCAATTCGCGGTCGCCGGCGAGTGTGGCGGAGGCGATGATGCGGTTGATCCGGCCATTGACCATGATGGCCACGGGGTCCGACATTTCCGTCGCCACGCCGATGTTTTGCTCGATGACGAGGATCGCGACATCGCCCTGCTCGGCGAGGCGCACCAGCATCTCCTCGACATGGGCGACGATGACGGGCGCGAGGCCCTCGGTCGGCTCGTCCATGATCAGCAGGCGCGGGTTCATCAGGAGCGCCCGGCTGATCGCCAGCATCTGCTGCTCGCCGCCGGAAAGCTGCGCTCCTCCGTTATTGCGGCGCTCGGCGAGCCTCGGGAAGACCTCGTAGATGCGCTCCGGCGTCCAGGCCCCGCGCTTGCCGCGCTGCATCAGGCGCAGGTGCTCGTCCACGGTCAGCGAGCGCCAGAGCCTGCGCCCCTGCGGCACATAGCCGATGCCGAGCCTGGCGATCTCGGCGGGCGCGCGGCCCGCGATTTCCTCGCCGAAGAAGCGGATCGAACCGGAGGCGATCGGGACCAGCCCCATGATCGCCTTGCACATGGTCGTCTTGCCCATGCCGTTGCGGCCGACGACCGAAAGCACGCCGCTGTGCAGCGCAAGATCGACGCCCTGCAGCGCGTGGGAGCGCCCATAGAAGACGTTGAGCCCCGCAATCTGCAGGATGGGAATGCCGGCGCCGGGCGGCGCCTTCAAGCGCTCAGCCATGGCCGCCTCCGAGATAGAGCTCCTGGACCTCCGGGTCGCTCTCGATCTCCTGGGGCGCGCCTTCCTTGAAGATGCGGCCATTGTGCATCATCGTCACGCTCTCGACGACGCGCAGCGCCACATCCATGTCGTGCTCGATGATGATGTAGCCGATATGGCCGGGCAACGAGGTCAGGATGTGGACGAGGTCGCGCCGCTCGGTCGGCGAGAGGCCCGCCGCCGGCTCGTCGAACAGGATGAAGCGCGGCGCGCCCGAGAGCGCCAGCGCGATCTCGAGCTGGCGCTGCTGGCCATAGGCGAGCTCGCCGACCAGCCTGTCCCTGACGGCCGAGAGATGCACCGCCTCGACCAGCGTCTCGGCCGCATGGACGAGCGTATCGTCCCGGCGCGGCCTGATCAGCGAGAAGCGGTTCCGCGAAACGCCCCGGCAGGCGAGATAGACATTGTCGATCACCGACAGCCCGGCGAAGAGCGACGAGATCTGGTAGGTGCGCCTAAGGCCGCGCCGGATGCGCTCCTGCGGCGGAAACGCGGTGACGTCCTCGCCGAAGAAGCGGATGACGCCGGAGCTTGGCGCGAAATCGCCGGTGATGCAGTTGAACAGGGTCGTCTTGCCGGCTCCGTTCGAGCCCAGCACGGCGCGCCGCTCGCCGGGCTTCACCGAGAGCGTCACGTCCGAGAGCGCCGCCAGCGCCCCGAACAGCCGCGAGACGCCGCGCAGTTCGAGCGCATTGGCCGAGCCGGCCGCCGTCAGCCGCTCGCGTGTCGCGGTCGTGGCCATTGCGTTGGCGACCGCGCTCATGGCGAGCCCCCGCCGATCCGCATCTGCGTCTCGCGCGCGTCGCCGCTGCGGCGATAGCGCTCGCGTAGCCGCTGCCAGATGCCGATCAGCCCGTCGGGCGAGAACAGCACGATGACGAGGAAGCCGAGCCCGATCAGCAGCTGGTAGCGCCGGCCGTCGAGGCCGACCCCCTCCAGCACGTCGAGCGAGAAGGTCCGCAGCAGGACGTAGACCAGCGCGCCGATGAACGGGCCGATCGGCCGGCTCAGGCCGCCGACGACCGCGATGATCAGCATGTCGACGACGGGGCCGACGCCGGCTGTGCCCGGCGAAATCTGGCGCTGGTACCAGACCAGCAGCACGCCGGCGCAGGCGGCGATCAGCGAGGCGAAGGCATAAGCCGCGATGCGGTGGGCGGCGACGTCGAAACCCAGCGCCGCCATGCGGCGCGGATTGTCGCGCGTCCCCTGCAGCGCCAGCCCGAAGGGTGCGCGCGAGACATAGATCACGGCGCCATAGGCCAGCGTCGCGCAGGCCAGCGTCAGATAATAGAAGGGCAGGTTCTGGCCCCAGTCGAGGCCGAGGAAGACCGGCGGCAGGATGCCGTTGAACCCGCTGAAGCCGTTGAAGATCGTGTAGTTCTGCAGCGTCAGGTAATAGAACGCCGAGGCGATCGCGAGCGTGATCATGATCGTGTAGATGCCCTCGGTGCGGACCGAGAGCGCGCCGCTCAGCGTGCCGAACAGGGTCGCGATCAGGATCGCCACCGGCGCGGCCGTCCACCACGGCCATTTCAGGCTGATCTGCGCGATCGCGCTGTCGCCGAGGATCGCGACGAGATAGCCGGCGAAGCCCGCCACCGTCATCTGGACGAGGCTGACGATGCCGCCATAGCCCGCGAGGAACATCAGGCTCAGGGCGATCATGCCCAGGATCATCGCGTAGGCGATGATCTGGACGAGCCAGAACGGGCTCGCGAGCGCCGGCATGGCCAGAAGCAGGCCGGCCGTTATCCAGAAGGCCGTGCCCCGGCGTCCGACCCACTCGCCGAGGCTCTCGCGGGGGCGAGGGCGCTGCTCGAGGTTGAGGTCCGCGATCGCCATCGTCAGCGCCGCGCCGCCAGGCCCTCGGGCCTCACCGCCAGGACCGCGACCATGATGACGAAGGTCAGCATCACCGCATAGGTCGGCATGTAGACCGAGCCGAACTGCTCGGCGAGGCCGACGATCAGCGCGCCGACGGCGGCGCCCGGGATCGAGCCCATGCCACCGACGATCACGACCACGAGCGAGGACAGGAGGATGCGGGTGTCCTCGCCCGGCTGCAGCGACTGGAAGGTTCCGCCGACGACGCCGGCCAGGCCCGCCAGCCCCGCCCCGAAGGCGAAGACCATGACGAAGACGAGCTGCACCCTGACGCCGGTCGCCGACAGCATGTCGCGGTCGTCGACGCCGGCCCGCACCAGCATGCCGACGCGGGTGCGGTTGAGCGCGAGCCACATCAGCACGCCGACGACGATCGCGCCGACGAGGATGGCGATCCGCACCAGCGGATAGGTCATCAGCACCGCCTCGCCATTGCTGCGGAGCGCGACGGCCAGCGGCAGCGTCACGGGGCCGGACAGCCAGCTAGGCGTCGTCACCTGGAAGGTGTCGCCGCCATAGTTCCACAACAGCAGGTCGGCGAAGATGATCGACAGGCCGATGGTGACCAGGGTCTGGCGCAGATCCTGCCCCTCCATCCAGCGGAAGAGGAACACCTGCATCAGCACGCCGACGAGCCCGACGACGATAAAAGAGACGAGCAAGGCCAGGAGCCAGGAGCCGGTCAGTTCGCCTACGCTGAAGCCGAGATAGCCGCCGAACAGATACAGCGAGCCATGCGCCAGGTTGACGTTCCGCATCAGCCCGAAGATCAGCGTGAAGCCGCTCGCCACGAGGAAATACAGCGCGCCCAGCGTGATCCCGTTGAACAGCGCGCTCAGGAAGACGCGCTTGCGGCCGAAGGCCTGCTCCATGCCGGGCGTCCAGATCGCGAAGACGAGCCAGACCAGGATCGCGACCGCGACGATGACGACCAGCGACCAGACCGGGCGGCGTGCGATGAAATCAGCCATGACGCGCCTGCAGCGATGTCTGGCCCTGGGACGGCATCTGGCCGAGCGCCGGAATCGGGCCGACCCTCCGCAGGACCCGGCGATAGTCGCGCGGCGCCATGCCCATATGCGCCGTGAAGAACCGCGTGAACACGCTCTGGCAGGAAAAGCCCAGCGCATGGCTGATCCGCGTCACCGGATCGTGCGAGAGCACGAGGCGGTCCAGCGCGGCGTCGAGCCGGACGGTGTTGGCGAACACGGTCGGCGTCACGCCGACCTGCTCGCGGAAGAGCTTGAAGAAATGCGCCCGCGACAGGCCCGCCTCGCGGGCGACGCGCTCGAGCGCGCCCTCATGGCTCGGCTGGTCCTCGATCAGGCGGCGGGCGCGCAGCACGCGGCGGTCGAGAATGCCATCCGCCGCGACATGGATCAGCGCGGAGGCGAGATTCTGGCCGATCGGCTCGCTCGACGCCTGCGCCAGCGCCATCAGCACCGGCTCCAGATTGAGTTCGCGATGCGAGGACAGCAGCATCCCGACGGCCTCGTCGCGCCATGCGGCGAGTTCGCGCGTGATGACCAGTTCGGCGGCCGGGAACGCCAGCGTCCCGGCCGGCGTCATGGTTTGCGCCGCGAGCCATTCCGGCTTCAGATAGACGACGAGGAAGAGGCCGAAGGAGCCGGCGCGCTCGGGCTGGAACTTGTGCGGCTCCCAGGGGTTGATCGCGACGCCCATGAAGGGATCGACCAGCGTCGAGCGGCCGTTGATGGTCACGAGCCCGCGCGACCCCTCCAGGAAGAAGATCAGATGGGCCTCGCGATGGGCATGCAGCACCAGCGGGCGGTCGAGATCGTAGATCGAGACCCGGCCGAAGGGCCCGTGGCACACCGCAACTGCGCGACTCATGTTTCCTCGCCAAGGCAGGTCCGGCGGCGCGAGCCTGGCCCGGTCGGGCAAACCGCGATCCTTGCGCCGCGATGGTCGATCGCTGGCGCCCGGAGCCGGGACGTGAGGGGAGCGAAGGGGGCGCGCATCGCGCGTTCCTCCCCCTCCGCGATACGCTCAGGCGCCTATTTCTTGCATTCCGGATTGGTGCGCGACGGCAGGCCGATCGCCTTGAACTCCGCCTCCGACAGGCCCAGCGTCTGGTTGACGTCGGCCACGGTCCGCACCACGCGATTGGTCAGGTCGCCATTCGGCAGTTCGGCCACCTCGGTGATGAAGGTGGTCGCGATCGCCTGGCGGTTGCCGTCGAGCTTGACCTTGCCGTTGGGCGCGTCGAGTTCGACCTTGGCGAGTTCCGCCCGCAGCTTGGCGCCGCCGTCCGAGACGTCGCCGCCGACCTTCTCCATCGCCAGCTTGAGCGCGTTGAAGGCGTTGTAGTAGTTCGCCGCGAACAGTGACGGGCTGGCGAAGCGCTTGTCGGCCGGGAAGGCGTCCTGATAGGCCTTGACGAAGGCCTTCCAGCGCGGATCGTCCCAGGCGTCGGCCACGCCGCTCGAGGTCGGCGTGCCGACCAGCAGCTTCTTGGCGGCACCCTTCGACGACAGCACGGTCTGGTCGGCCATGATCGAGCCGCCGATGAACTTCGCCTTGCCGCCGGTCTGGCTGTACTGGTTCAGGAAGTTGACCGCGTCGCCGCCGCCGAGGCCGAGGAAGACCGCGTCGACGTCGTCCGGGATGTTGGCGATCACCGAGCCGAAATCCTTGGTGCCGAGCGGGACCCACTGGCGCTGGGCGATCTGGCCGCCGGCCTTGCAGTAGCCGATCGCGAAGCCGAACACCTGCGTGTAGGGGAAGGAGTAGTCCTCCGCGATCACGGAGATCTTCTTGTAGTTCTTGTCCTTGAAGACGTATTCGCCGAGGCCGGCCATCCACTGCGCGCCGTCGCTGTTGAAGCGGAAGAAGTTCGGCGACGGGTTGACGAAGGTCGTCTCCAACGCGCCCGAGGAGCCGTTGATCATCACCAGGTTCGGCACGGTCTTCGAGTAGTCGCGCATGGCGATGCCCTCGGAGCCGGAGAGCGGCCCGATGATGAGCTGCACCTTGTCCTGCTCGACGAGCTTGCGCGCCGCGCGCAGCGCCGAATCCGGGCTGGCGTCGGTCGCGGTGATGATGAACTCGACCTCCTTGCCGGCGATCTTGTTGCCGGCCTGTTTGGCGGCGAGTTGCACGCCGCGAACGCCGTCCTCTCCGCCGGACGTCAGAGCGCCCGACAGGGTCGCCATCACGCCTATCCTGAGTTTCTCCTGGGCATCGGCGACTGACGAAGCCGCCACGAGACTGCAAGCCGCGACAGCGGCCATAAGCGCCTTACGCATCGTATCCTCCCTGCGTGCTGGCCGCGCCGAAGGTTCTTACGGCGAAGCCGATGGCGGCTTTTTCGATCCGCTCTAAGGCGCACGGTAACATAGAGTCCGGCACTGCCAAGCCCGCGGATGTTGCGCTGGGTCTGCTTTTCAGCCCCAACCCTGTGCCCAGCCCGTCGTCGGCGGCTGTTCAGATGCCGACCCGCTTCATCTGGGCGGCAGGATAGCGCGTGCCTGCGGTCCGGCCAGGCGCGAAAGCCCTGTCGAGTCTCGCGAGGACGTCAGGCGCGACGGCGAGCGCGACGGCGTCCGCGTTCTGGTCGAGCCAGCGCCTCTGCTTGGAGCCCGGCAGCGGCATGACGAAAGGCTTTCGCGAGAGCAGCCAGGCGATGGCGAGCTGGGCCGGGGTGCAGCTTTGCTCGGCGGCGGCCTGACGCAGCGTCTCGAGCATGGCGAGGTTCTGCGTCAGGTTCTCGCCCTGGAAGCGTGGCATGTCGCGCCGACGATCCTTGGGTCCGAGCGCCTCGAGGCTGTCGATCGTGCCGGTCAGGAAGCCGCGACCGAGCGGGCTATAGGCGACGAAGCCGACGCCGAGCTCTTCGCAGGCCGCGAGCAACCCGTCCTCCGGGTCGCGGGTCCAGAGCGAGTATTCGGTCTGGAGCGCCGCGATCGGATGCACGGCATGGGCGCGCCGCAGCGTCGCGACCGAGGCCTCCGACAGGCCGAGATGACGCACCTTGCCGGCCTCGACGAGGCGGGCCATCGCGCCGACGGTGTCTTCGATCGGCACGCTCGGGTCGATGCGGTGGGCGTAATAGAGGTCGATGTGATCGACGCCGAGCCGCTTCAGGCTGAGGTCGCAGGCTTGCGGCACATAGTCGGGCTTGCCGTTGACCTCCGCCGTGCCGTCCGGGAGGCGGATATTGCCGAACTTGGTCGCGAGCACGACCCTGTCGCGGATCGATGCGATCGCCTTGCCGACCAGTTCCTCGTTCGCCCCGAAATTATAGGCGTCCGCCGTGTCGATCAGCGTGACGCCGCGCTCGGCGGCGCGGTGGAGGGTGGCGGCGGCCTCGGCCGGATCGGGCTCGCCATAGATCGGCGTCATGCTCATGCAGCCGAGCCCGATGGCGGAGACCTTCAGCGCGCCGAGTTGGCGGATCTGCATGGCGGTGGTTCCTCATCATTCAAGAACGCGCCGTCGTCCCGGCCGCAGCGAAGCGGAGAGCCGGGACCCATTCCGGAACGGCTCAGGAATGGGTCCCGGATCGGCGCGGCTTCGCCGCTTGTCCGGGATGACGCGGTGTTTCAGAGCGACGCCAGCGAATGCTGGCCGCTCACTGGAAGATCTCGTTGAACTTCTTTTTCACGCCGGGACCGGAATCGCGCAGATACTCGTAGTCGACGCCGATCAGCTTGATGTCCTTGACGGGCGGGCTGTCGGCAGGCGGGTCCAGGTCGATCCGGGCCGAGTAGGCGCCGCTCGCCGGGAACAGCTTCTGGACCTCGTCGCTGATCATGAACTCGGCGAGCAGCTTGGCGGCGTTCTGGTTGGCCGAGCCTTTGACGACCGACGTCGGCGACGGAATGACGAAGGTGCCGTCGGTTGGATAGATGGTCTCGATCGGATGGCCGGCCTTGCGGTCGGCGGCGGCGTAGGAATCGAGTGCGCCAGCGGCGATGACGCGTTCGCCGCGCTTGATCATGTCGGAAACCTGCTGATTGCTCTGCACGACCATGATGTCGTTCTGGCGCAGCTTTTCGTAATAGCCCCAGCCCTTGAGCTTGGCGTTCATGCCGACGACGGAGAGCTGCAGCGAGGTGAAGGACGGGTCGGTCATCACCAGCTTGCCCTTGTATTTCGGATCAAGCAGCGCCTCCCACGTCCGCGGCGCGTCGGCGGCCGCAATCTTGTCGCTGCGCGTGTAGATCGTGATGATGTTGAGCCGCTGGGCGATGTAATTGCCGTTGGCGTCCTTCGCGCCGTCGGGAATCTTGTCGAAGTTCACGGGCTTGAAGGGAACGAACATTCCCTGATCGGTCAGTTCGGCCGCGGCTGCGGGGTCCGATGTCGTCAGCAGGTCGGCGTTGATGCGCCTGGCCTGATGCTCCTGCAGGAAGCGGCGCAGGATGGCCGAGCCGCCCGAGCGGAACATCTCGACCTTGATGCCGTATTTCGCCTCGAACATGGTCGAGATCGTCTGGCCGGTCGCGACCGGGGTCGAGGTGTACCAGACCACCTTGCCCTCCTTCTTGGCGGCCTCGATGTCGGCCTTGTCCTGCGCGAGGGCAAGGCCGGACAGGCCTAGCGTGATCGCGGCGGTGAGTGCGGCTTTCAGTACCAGCGTCGTCTTCATGGCGATCCTCCCAGATCGGTTGTGCATGAGAGGCGTCGGCGAGGTTGGCTCCCCGCTCGCCGCCTGAGGTTGGTTCACCCTCCGCCCTCATCCTGAGGAGCAGGCGAAGCCTGCGTCTCGAAGGATGCTCCAGCCCGCGTCTTCTGGAGCATCCTTCGAGACGCCGCGTGCCGCGGCTCCTCAGGATGAGGGCCGGGGGTGGCCCATAAGGGTGGTCACTCCCCCGTATAGATCGGCTCCGGCTGCTCGAAGAAGCTGCGCAGGATGTGGTAGCACATCATGTAGTTCTTCTGCTGGAACGAGGCGTGCGAGATGCCTTTCATCACGATGAATTGCTTGTCGGCATTGGGCAACGCAGCGAAGAACTTGGCGAGATCGTCGAAGGCGGCGATGCCGTCATATTCGCCGCGCATGATCAGCGTCGGCATGGTCAGCCTGGCCGGGTCGGTCAGCGGCAGGCGCGAGCACATGTCGACATAGGTGCCCGTCGGCATCGAATCGTCGAGCGCCAGGATCGCATCGGCGAACGCCTCGACGGTAGCGTGGTCGGCGGTGCCGGGATGGTCGCGGTTGAAGATCGAATGCACGAAGGCGCGGTCGATCGGCCGGCGCTTCATCGCCTGGAACTGCGGCAGCTTCTTCTTGCGCTCCTCCAGCGTCGGCGCGCCCTCGCCGGTCCAGACGAAGGCGTCGAGCGCCAGCCTGCGCACCCGCTCGGGATGGCGCTCGGCGAAGGCCGCCGCGCGCAACGCGCCCGACGAGATGCCGTACATAAACAACGGGCCATTGCCGCGCAGCGTCATGATGTAGTCCGTGGCCGCCTCAAGATCATCGGCGCCGTCGGCGATGTTGCTGGTGATGTCGCGCGTCTTGGTCGAGCGGCCATAGCCCTCCATGTCGACGCACCAGCAGTCGTAGCCCTGCCTGGCGAACCAATCCATCACCGAGGAATCAGGCCGGCCCGGCACATGGAGGTCGAAGGTCGGCTGCGAGGCCATGGACGAGCCGTGCACGAACAGGATCGTGCCCTTCTCGTCCGTCGGCTCGCCGACATATTTTTCGAACAGGAACAGATCGACGTCAGCACCCTTCTTGGTCCAATGCTCTCGCGACTGAACTGTCGACGGCGTCACATGCTGGTTCATCACTTGCTCCTGATCAGGCTGCGGCGCGGCCGGCCTCGGCGGCCTCGCGCGGAAAGATGCTGCATTGGCTGGCGTCGACCGTGACGGAGACCGCATCGCCTTCCGCGAATTGCTGCAGCGGATGGGTCTGGACGCGCAAAGCCGCGCCGCCGGGCAGGGCGACCGTGTATTCGCAGATATTGCCGAGGAAGACGCGATCTCGGATCGTGCCCGCGCCCGACGTTCCGCTTCCGGTAGCGAGCGTGATGTTCTCGGGCCGCACCGCGATATCGACCTCGGTCCCGGGCGTCGCGCCGGCGGGTGCGGCAGCCGTGAGCTTCAGCCCGCCTTCGCCCTCGATCGCGGCCTGCCCGCCATCGATCGCGACGACGCGGCCCGGCACGAAATTCACCAGCCCCATGAAGTCGGCGACGATGCGGTTGGAGGGTTTCGTGTAGACCTCGAAGGGCGAGCCGAACTGCTGCAGCCTGCCGCCATGCATCACCGCGATCTGGTCCGACAGCGCCAGCGCCTCGGACTGGTCGTGGGTGACATAGATGAAGGTGATGCCGGTGCGGCGCTGGAGCTGCTTCAGTTCACCCCGCATTTTCTCGCGCAGCTTGGCGTCGAGATTGGACAGCGGCTCGTCGAGCAGCAGGATGTCGGGCTCGACCACGAGCGAGCGGGCGAGCGCGACGCGCTGCTGCTGGCCGCCGGAGAGTTCGTTCGGATAGCGGCCCTCCAGCCCATTGAGGTTCACCAGAACCAGCGCCTCCTCGACCTTGTCACGCACTTGGCCGGCTGAGAGCTTTCTGAGCTTCAGGCCGAAGGCGATGTTCTCATGGACCGTCTTGTGCGGCCAGACGGCGTAGTTCTGAAAGACCATGCCCATGCCGCGGGCCTCGGGCGAGACGACGCCCTGGGCTGAGGACAAGAGCCGGTCGTCGACATGGATCGAGCCGGTGTCGGGCGTCACATAGCCGGCTATGCAGCGCAGGGTCGTCGTCTTTCCGCAGCCCGAAGGGCCGAGCAAGGTGATGAACTGGTTGTCGGCGATGGCGAGGTCGAGATCGCTCAGCGCGGCCATCTTCGCATGACGGGGGCCATAGCTCTTCGACAGGCTCCGTATCGTGATTCCGGCCATCAGGCGGTTCCTCCTTGCGGGGCGCTCTCGCCGTCCTTGCGGCCGATCTGGCCGCCGCCGATACGGCGGGCGATAATGATGGCGATCGTGATAATCGCCATATTGGTCATGGCGAGCGCGGCGACGGGCTCGGTGTAGCCGGTCTCGTAGAGGTTGTAGATCGCGACCGCCAAGGTCATCGAACTCGACGAGAACAGCAGGATCGAGGCCGAGAGCTCCTGGATCACCGGCACGAAGACCAAAAGCCAGCCGGCGAAGAGGCCGGGCCGCATCAGTGGCAAGGTGATCTCCTTCAGCGTATGGCCCCAGCTCGCGCCCAGGATCCGCGCGCTCTCCTCCAGCGTCGGATCGATCTGGCGCAAGGACGTGTTGGCGGCGCGCACGCCGAGCGGAATGTAGCGGCCGACATAGGCGAGCAGCAGGATCGTCAGCGTGCCGTAAAGCGCGATCGGCATGGTCAGCCAGAACTGGATCAGCGCCACCGCCATGACGATGCCGGGCAGGCCGAGCGGCACCAGCGCCGCATAATCCAGGAATTTGCGGCCGGGAATCCGGGTGCGGATGTCGATCCAGCCGATGATCGCGCCGAGGAAGACGGCAATGGTGGCGGCGACGACGGCGAGACCGAGCGAATTCATGATAGCGCGCTGCGTCACGTCGTATTCGAACAGCACGAAATGGTAGTGCCGCAGCGTCAGGCCCTGCCAGAAGTTCAGGCCCCAGGATTTCGAGACCGAGACCGCGATCAGGGTGGCGTAGGGCAGCACGATCGAGACGAAAAAGACCACGACGCAGAAGCCGAAGAGCGGCCATTTCCATGCGCCCAGGTCCATCAGTTGCGGCCGCGCGCCCTTGCCGCCCAGCGTCACGAAGGAGCGCTTGGCGAGATAGGCGCGCTGGAGGTAGAGCGCCGCGACCGTGATCACGACGAAGAGCAGCGACAAGGCCGAGGCGAGCGCATATTGCGCCGGAAAGTCAAACAGCGAATAGATGCGAGTCGGCAGCGTCACGATCCGGCCCGGCAGGCCGATGATCGCCTGCGAGCCGAACAGCGCGATGGCGTTGACGAAGGCGAGCAGCACCCCGGACAGGATTGCCGGCATCACCAGCGGCGTCGTTATCGAGAGCACGGTGCGCAGCTTGCTCGCGCCGAGGATCTGGGCCGCTTCCTCATAGGACGCGTCGACCGATTGCAGCGCGCTCGAGGCCAGCAGGAAGACGTATGGAAAGGTGTGCAACACCGTGACCAGCACGAGACCCGACATCGAGAAGATGTTGAAGCCGAGCCAGGGAATGCCGGCCACGTCGCGGAAAAAGGCGTTGATCAGCCCGGCATTGGGGCTGAAAAGATTGACGAAGGCGATCGCTGTCAGGAAAGGCGGCGAGAGGTAGGAGAGGTTCGCGGTCAGCGTGATCAGGCCTTTGCCCGGCACATTGGTGCGCGCCACGGCCCAGGCCAGCGGCAGGCCGAGCAAGAGGCTGAACAGCCCGGTCCAGGCCCCCAGCATCAGCGAGTTGAGCAGCGCCTGGAGGTAGAGCCGGCCGGTCAGCGCCTCGCGGAAGTATTCGAGCGTGAAGCGCCCCTCGCTCCAGACGCTGCCGATCAGCAGGAAGCAGAGCGGGAAGACGACGAGGATGAACAGCGCCGCGATCGCCGCGCCCATGACGATGCGCTCGAGGCTGAAGATGCGTGCGAGCCGCGACGGCGGGCGGGCGGAGGACAGGCCGGCCGGGCGGCGCGTCGCGCCGGTCATCCTCGTCTGGCCCATGGCCGCCTGGCTCACGGGCGCAACGCGGCAGTTGCGCGGCGTATGCGGCGCGGTGCGGATGTCATCGGACGTTTCCCTGATCGGGCGCGTTCCCGCGCCTCGTTGGTTCCAAGCGTGACCATTGGTTTGCGAGCTGTCAACCAATTGATTGCCGCAGGACGTCACCACGGCATACGGCGCATCTGCGAGGTTGTTTTCTGCAAAAGCGCTTGTTTCCGGCGCTAAAATTGGTAGACCAATTGAGTCGCCGTTCCCTGGCGACGAACATCGGGCGGCCGACATGAGCACCAGTATACGACACGACCAGCGCGTCCGGGACTTCATCATCGGCGGCATCCGCTCGGGCGCCTGGCGCGCCAATGGCAAGTTGCCGACGGAGCGCGCCCTGTCGGAGCAGCTCGGCGTGCCGCGCTCGGCCGTGCGCGACGCGCTGGCCGTGCTGGAGAGCGGCGGCGCGGTGACGCGGATCATCGGCAGCGGCACCTATGTGAGGGAGGCCGAGCCGGCCGTCGCCGCCAATGACGCGACGCCTGGCCCGGCGGCGGCGAGCCCGGCCGAGATCATGGAGGCGCGCCTGCTGCTGGAGCCGCAGCTCGCCCAGCTCGCCGCGATCAACGCCGACCATTCGGACTTCGCCTGCTTCGACGAGTGCATCCGGGAAGGCGACGCCGCCGATGATTTCGAAGCGTTCGAGCATTGGGACGCCGCCTTGCATCAGGCGATCGCCAGGTCGACGCATAACCGGTTGGTGATCGAGCTTTACGGCATGATCACCCGTGCGCGCGATCTGACCGCATGGGGCGAGCTGAAGCGCCGCAGCCTCAGCGACGAGCGGCGCGAACATTACCGGCGCGAGCACCATGCGATCGTGGCGGCGCTACAGGCGCGCGACGCCTCCCGCGCCGAGGCTGCGCTGCTCGGCCATCTCGAACGCGTCCGCAGCAACCTGCTCGGACGCTAGCGATCCGAATTGATCAACCAATTCTCGAATTGGTTGACAGATTTATGCTGGCTGGATTACGCCTGTCGTGCCCGGCGATCGCCGCCGCCCGCCTAACGGATTGAGATCATGAAGCTCGTCACCTTCCGCCAAGCCGCTGAGGCCAATCGGAAAAATCTCCGCCTCGGTGTGCTGGACGGCGACGTCGTGAGCGATCTCTCGCAGGTCGAGGGCGCGCCCAGAACCATGGTCGAGGCCTGCGCGCTCGGCGCGGACGGCCTGGCGCGGTTGACCAAATGGGCAGCGGCCGCACCCACGCACGCGCTCGGCGACGTCACCCTGCTCGCGCCGTTCCCGCGCCCGGCGCGAAACGTGTTCTGCGTCGGCAAAAACTATCATGAGCATGCCGCCGAGTTCGCCAGGAGCGGCTTCGATCCCACCGCCAAGGAGGTGGTTCCGGAAGCGCCGGTGGTCTTCACCAAGCCGCCTTCGGCGGTGATCGGGCCGGGCGACGCCATTCCGGGGCATCTCGATACGACGAATTCGGTCGATTACGAGGGCGAACTCGCCGTGGTGATCGGGACCGGCGGGCGCGGTATCGCCAAGGACAGGGCCCTCGACTACGTGTTCGGCTACACCATCGTCAACGACGTCACCTCGCGGCTGCTGCAGCAGAGGCACCGGCAATGGGTGCTCGGCAAGGGCATCGACGGCTTCTGCCCGATGGGCCCGGCCGTCATGACGGCCGACGAGGCGCCCGATCCGCGCAGGCTTCAGCTCAAGACCTGGGTCAACGGCGAACTGCGTCAGGACGCAACGGTCGCCGATCTGATCTTCGACATCCCGACGCTGATCGCGACGATCTCGGCCTATATCACGCTGGAGCCCGGCGACATCATCGCCACCGGCACGCCGGTCGGCGTCGGCATCGGCTTCACGCCGCCGAAATTCCTCGTCGCCGGGGATGTGGTGCGCATCGAGATCGCCGGCATCGGCGTGCTCGAGAACAAGGTTGCCTGAACAAGGCCCGTGAGAGGCCAATCTTGGGGAGAAACGTCATGCGTCTTGGAAAAACTCTCGGCCTGGCCTTCGCGGCCTCCCTCGCCGTGTCGGCGGCGGCCTTGGCCCAGTCCTATCCGAGTAAACCGGTCCGGATCATCGTGCCCTTCGGCGCGGGCGGCCCGGCCGACATCTACGCCCGCGCCATCGGCGCGCAGTTGCAGGAGACGCTGAAGCAGCCCTTCGTGGTCGAGAACAAGCCCGGCGCCGGCGCGGTCATCGGCACGGTCGAGGCGGCGCGCGCCGCGCCCGACGGCTACACCCTGCTGATGATGTCGAACACGCACACCGCCAACGAAACGCTGGTGCCGGCCAAGGCCTACAAGCTGACCACCGATCTCGTGCCGATCGCGCCCGTCAACGCCGCCGACCTCGTCCTCGTCGTCCATCCCGCAGTGGAGGCGAAGACGCTGCAGGAGTTCATAGCGCTGGCGAAATCCAGGCCGAAGCAGCTCAACTACGCCTCGTCGGGCGTCGGCACGCCCTATCATCTCGCCGGCGAGAGCTTCAAGTCACTGAGCGGCACCGACATCGTGCATGTGCCCCATCGCGGCAGCGGCGAGGCGCGCAGCAACGTCATCGGCGGCCATGTCCAGATGATGATCGATTCGGTCACCACGACCGCGCCGAGCATCGCCGCCGGCCAGGTCCGCGCGCTCGCCGTCACCGGCGCGCAGCGCTCGGCCCTGCTGCCCGACGTGCCGACCGCGGCGGAGGCCGGTCTCAAGGACTACGAGGCGACGATCTGGCTCGGCCTGATGGCCCCGGCCGGCACGCCGCAGCCGATCATCGATCAGCTCAACGCCGCAGTCCGCGCGGTGCAGGCGCGCCCCGACGTGAAGGAGGCCTATGCGAAGCAGGGCACCATCGCGATGGATATGAGCCCGGCCCAGTTCGGCGAGTTCATCAAGGCCGACATCGTGAAATGGGCCAGGGTCATCGAAACGGCGCAGATCAAGGTCAACTGACGGCGATGAGCGGCGGCCTGACCCTGAGCGTCAATGGCGCGGTCCGGGCCGTCGCATCCGCGCCCGATGCGTTGCTGCTCGACGTGCTGCGCGAGGAGTTCGGGCTGAAGGCGGCGCGCTTCGGCTGCGGCGAGGGGTTGTGCGGAAGCTGCCGGGTTCTCGTCGACGGGCATCCGGTTCCCGCCTGCAACACGCCGCTCTGGTCGGTCGCCGGCAAGGCGGTCGTGACGGTGGAGGGGTTGGGCACGCCTGGCGCGCCGCATCCGATCCAATCCGCCCTGATCGCCGAGCAGGCGATGCAGTGCGGCTATTGCATCTCCGGCATCATGATCGGCGCAGCCGCTCTGCTTGCCGACGACGCCGACCCCGATGAGGCGGCGATCCGCGCCGCGCTCGATCCGCATCTGTGCCGCTGCGGCGCGCATAACCGGATCGTCCGCGCGGTCGCGCGCGCCGCCGCGGCGATGCGGGCGAAGGCCGCATGAGCGCCGCCGCGTTGCCGCTCGGCCTGCGCGCGAACCCGCGGCTGGACCGCTGGCTCGCCGTCTCGCCGGAAGGCCATGTCGTGCTCTCGCCCGGCAAGGTCGAGATCGGGCAGGGCATCCTGACAGTGCTCGTCCAGATCTGCGCCGACGAACTCGACATCGCGCCGGAGCGCGTCCGGCTCGTGCCGGCCGGCACGGCGACGAGTCCGAATGAGGGCGTGACCTCCGGCAGCCTCTCGGTCTCGGACTGCGGCCAGTCGGTGCGGCGCGTTGCGGCGCAGGCGCGCAGCCTGTTCCTCGCGGCGGCGGCGCGGCAGTTTTCCGTCGCGCCCGATGCGCTGAGCATCGACGATGGCGTCATCGCCGGGCCGGGCAATCTCGCCACCAGCTATTGGGAGCTTGCAAGCACCGTCTCGCTCGCTTGCGACGCGGACCCCGCCATCGCGCCGAAGCCGCCGGAGCAGCGCCGACTCGCGGGCCGGTCGAGCCCGCGCATCGACATACCCGGCAAGGTTTTCGCGACGCGACCCTTCATCCATGATCTCGTGCTTCCGGGCATGCTCCATGGCCGGGTGCTGCGCCCGCTGCGTCCGGGCGCGGTGCTGGAGAGCCTGGACGAGGCGCGGCTCGCCGGACTGGCCGGGTTGCGCGCGATGGTCCGCGACGGCAGCTTTTTGGGCGTCGTCTGCGAGAGCGAAGCACAGGCAGACGCGGCGCTCGCGCGGCTGGGCTCGGCCGCGCGCTGGAAGGACGGCTTCGAGCTGCCTGATCCGCACGACCTGCCGGGCTGGCTGAAGCGCCAGCCAGCCGAGGCGTCGGTGGTCGATACGCGCGGCGAGGGCGCGCCGCCCGCCGCCGCGCGGACGCTCACGCGCCAATACGAAAAGCAGTTTCTGGCCCATGCCTCGCTCGCGCCGTCCTGCGCCATCGCGCAGTGGGCCGACAATTGCCTGGAGGTGATGACGCATAGCCAGGGCGTCTTCAACCTGCGCGCCGATCTGGCGCTGGTCTTCCGGCTCGATCCCGAGGCGATCCGCGTGACGCATGCCGAGGGCGCCGGCTGCTACGGTCATAACGGCGCCGACGACGTCGCGCTCGACGCGGCGCTGCTGGCGCGGGCGGTCGAGGGGCAGCTCGTCAGGGTTCGCTGGTCGCGCGCCGACGAACTGGCCTGCTCGCCCTTCGGGGCCGGCATGGCGATCGAAGTTTCCGCTGATCTCGACGATGCCGGCGATCCCGTCGACTGGCGTCACACGATCTGGAGCAACGGCTATGTCGGCCGGCCCGGCCGCGCCGCGAGCCCGGCGCTGCTGGCCTCGTTCGACCTGGAGACGCCGTTTCCGCGCTATATTGCGCAGGATCCGCCGCTGGCGGGCGGCGGCGGGGCGCAGCGCAGTTCCGTCCCGCTCTACGACTTCCCGCGCTGGACCATCGCCAAGAACCGCGTCACGGAGATGCCGTTGCGCACCTCTTCGATGCGGGCGCTTGGAGCCTTCGGCAACGTTTTTGCAATCGAATCTTTCATGGACGAGCTCGCTCTCCAACGCGACGAAGACCCGCTCGCCTTCCGCCTGCGCCATCTCTCGGAACCGCGCGCGCGGGCCGTGCTGGAGCGCGCCGCCGGCATGGCCGACTGGGGCCGGGCGACGACCACTGAGGGACGCGGGCGCGGGCTGGCGATGGCGCGCTACAAGAACACGGGCGCGTGGTGCGCGGTCGTCGCGGAGGTCGATGTCGAGGCGCAGCCGCGCGCGACAAGGCTCTGGATCGCGGTCGATGTCGGCGAGGCGATCAATCCAGACGGCGTGATCAACCAGATCGAGGGTGGCGCGATCCAGGCGGTGAGCTGGACGCTGAAGGAGGAGGTCGCCTTCACGCGCGAGGTGGTGACCAGCGCGTCCTGGGAGAGCTATCCGATCCTGCGCTTCAGCGAAGTCCCGGCGGTTTCGGTCGAGATCATGCCGGGTGTCGATCATCCGCCGCTCGGCGCTGGCGAGGCGGCGCAGGGCCCCACGGCGGCCGCGCTCGCCAACGCCGTCCACAACGCGCTCGGCGTGCGGGTCAGGCGCATGCCGATCACGCGCGAGCGCATCATCGCTGCGATGGAGTAGGTTTTGGCGACACTCAAACTCTTCAGTGGCGGCGCGGCCCAGGGGTTGGTGCGGGCGCTCGAGCCGGATTTCAACGCCGCGAGCGGCCTCGGCATCGACGGCGTCTTCGGCGCGGTCGGCGCGATGCGCGCAAGGCTGGAGGCCGGCGAGCCGGCCGATGTCGCGATCCTGACCGCTGCGATCATGGCGGCGCTGGAGCAGGCCGGGCTGGTGACGCCGGGCTCTCTGACCGAAATCGGCGGCGTCGAGACGGCGATCGCGGTGCGCAATTCCGATCGCGCGGCGGCTGTTACCGATGGCGAGACGTTGCGCGCCGCGTTGCTGGCTGCCGACGCGATCTACATGCCCGACCCGCAGCAGGCGACCGCCGGCATTCATTTCGCGGGCGTGATGGAGAGGCTCGGCATCGCCAGCGAGGTCGCGGCCCGGCTGCGGACCTTCCCCAATGGCGCAACCGCGATGGCGGCGCTCGCAGGCGCGCCCGAACAGCGCCCGATCGGCTGCACGCAGGTCACCGAGATCCTGGCGACGCCCGGCGTGATGCTGGTGACGGCGCTACCGCCCGGCCACGACCTGACGACGCTCTACACTGCCGGGATCCTCAAAGCCGCGGCGGAGCCGGAGGCGGCGCAGGCGCTGCTCGGCCTGCTGGCGGACGAACGGCAGGCCGATCTGCGGAGACGCTGCGGCTTCGTCTGAGGCCGGGACGATCCGGTTGCTCGGTCCACGCGCGATGGTGCAATCTCGACGCAAGGATCGAGGGACGCGCCGTGGGCCATGGTGTTGAGGGGAGCGCAGCACGCAGCATGACCAATGGCGACCCGCGGCGTCGCGTCGCGCGCGGCGGCAAGGCGATCTATGGCGCGCCGCTCGGCATCCTGATGCTGGAGGCGCGCTTTCCGCGCATCCCGGGCGACATGGGCAATGCCAAAACCTGGCCGTTCCCGGTGCTCTACCGCGTGGTGCGCGGCGCGAGTCCCGACAAGGTCGTGCTGGGCGGCGCGGCCGGGCTGCTGCCGGATTTCATCGCGGCCGGGCGGGAGCTTGTCGGCCTCGGCGCGGAGGCGATCACCACCAATTGCGGCTTCCTCTCGCTGTTCCAGCAGGAGCTTGCCGCCGAACTCGGCGTGCCGGTGGCGACCTCGGCCTTGATGCAGATTCCCTGGGTGCAGGCGACGCTGCCGCCCGGCCGGCGGGTCGGCGTCGTCACTGTCTCGGCTGCGAGCCTGACGCCGGCGCATCTGGAAAGGGCCGGCGCGCCGCCCGAGACGCCGATCGCCGGCACGGAAGGCGGCGTCGAGTTCTTTCGCGTGCTAATCAAGGCCGAGGCGGACGATCTCGACATCGGTCTCGCCGAGCAGGATGTGGTCGCGGCGGCGCGGGACCTCGTCGCGCGCCATCCCGAGGTCGGCGCGATCGTGCTCGAATGCACCAACATGCCGCCCTATGCGGCGGCCGTGCAGCGGGCGACCGGCCTGCCGGTGCACGACATCTATTCGATGATCGCGTGGTTCCACGCCGGCTTGCGGCCGCGCGTCTTCGACGGCGCTATTCGTTGACGAGCTTTCTGGCTTTGAGCAGCGCCAGCAGACCCTCGTCGCGGCGCGCTTCCAGTTCGGCGATCGAGCGGCCGGCGGCCTCCTCCGCGACGCCCGCGACGATGGCGCGCTGGACCTCTTCGCCGAGGCCCGGATTGCCGAGCGCCTCCCAGCGCCTGAGCTGACTCGGGCCGAGATGGGCGAGATAGCCCGCGATGCCGCCCTCGCCGCCGCCGAGATGGTAGGTCATGTGCGGACCCATCAGCGCCCAGCGCAGGCCGGGGCCGTTGCACAAGGCCGCGTCGATCTCGGCGACGCTGGCGACGCCCTGCTCGACCAGATGGACCGCCTCGCGATAGAGCGCCGAGGCGAGCCGGTTGGCGATGTGGCCGGGCATCTCGCGGTTGAGCACGACGGGCCTGCGGCCTTGCGCGCGGTAATAGTCGGCGGCGCGCGCCACGATGCCGGCATCCGCGCCAACAATCTCGACCAGCGGCACGAGATGGGGCGGGTTGAACGGATGCGCGACGATGACGCGTTCCGGCCTGAGGCAATCGGCGACGATGGCGCTGCGGACCAGCGCCGAGGTGCTGCTGGCGATGATCGCGTCGGGCGGGGTCTGCGCGTCGATCTGGGCGAGAAGTTGGCGCTTCACCGCCTCGTTCTCCGGGCCGTTCTCCTGGACGAAGCCTGCCCCCTCCAGCGCCTCGCCGAGCCTCGTGGTGAAGCCGATCGCGCCCTCGCCGGTCAGCCCGAGTTCGGCGAGCTGGGCCCGGGCGCGCGCGACATGGGCGTGGAATTTCGCCTCGGCGGCGGGGGAGGGGTCGTAGGCCGCGACGTTCAGGCCGTAAGCGGAGGCCAGCGCCGCCCAGCTCGCGCCGATCATGCCCGCGCCGACGATGGCGACCCGTTCGACGGACTCGGTCATGGTCGCCTCACTCCGGCTTCAGACCGGTGGCCTTGATCACCTCGCTCCATTTCCTCATCTCGCTGTCGATCAGGGCGACCGCGTCGGCCGGCGTGCCGGGCCTGGGCGCGACGCCCTGCAGTTTCATCGCGGCCAACGCCTTCTCGCTGTTGAGCGCCTTGACGATCTCGGCGTTGAGCCTGTCGACGATCGGCTGCGGCGTACCGGCGGGCGCGAGCACGCCGAACCAGGAGCCGATCTCGAAATCGGCGAGCCCTTGCGAGATCGCCGTCGGATAATCCGGCATGAACGGCGAAGGCTCGCGGCCGGTGGTGGCGATCGCCTTCAGCGAGCCGGCCTGAACATGCTGGAGCACCGAGGGAATGGTGTCGAACATCACCTTGACCTGCCCGCCGATCATGTCGGTCATCGCCGGGCCCGAGCCGCGATAGGGCACATGGCCGAGTTTTGTGCCGGCGCGCGCGTTGAACATCTCGCCGGCGAGATGCTGCGGCGAGCCGTTGCCCGAGGAGGCGTAGTTGAACTCGTCGGGCTTGGCCTTGGCCAGCGCGATCAGCTCGGGGATGGTTTTCGCCTGTACCGAAGGGTGGACGACGAGGGCCAAGCCGACCGTGCCGGCGATGCTGATGGGGACGAAATCCTTCTTCAGGTCGAAGCCGGGTTTTGCCTGCAGGCCCATATTGATCGAGTGGCTGGTGAGGGTGCCCATCAGCAGCATGTAGCCGTCGGGCGTTGCGCGGGCGACGGCCGCCGCCCCGACGCTGCCCGCGGCTCCGGCGCGGTTCTCGACCACGACGCGCTGGCCGATCGTCTGCGAGAGTTCCTCGGCGATGACGCGGCCGATGATGTCGGTCGCCCCGCCCGGCGCGTAGGGCACCAGAAGCGTGATCGGCCTGGTCGGGTAGGCCTGCGCCACCGCAGGCGCGGCTGCGACCAGCGAGAGGGCGGCGAGCGCGCCGCCCAGGAAGGAGCGTTTCAGCATGGCGTTGTCCTCGGTTGTGCCGGCCGGTTGCTCCGGCCTCGCCTGAATGGGTTCAGCAGAAGTCGAAGTCGCAGCCCTCATCGGCCTGCAGGACGCTGGAAAGATAAAGCCCGCGATAGCCGCGCGAGGGCTCGGCAAGATGGGCCGGCGCGGCCCATTCGGTCTTGCGGCGTTCGAGTTCGGCGGGCTCGACCAAGAGTTCGATCCGCCGCGCCGGCACGTCGAGGCGGATCAGGTCGCCGTCGCGCACCAGCCCGAGCGGGCCGCCGACCGCCGATTCCGGCGTGATGTGCAAGACGATCGTGCCAAAGGCCGTGCCGCTCATGCGGGCGTCCGAGATGCGGACCATGTCCTTGACGCCGGCCTGCGCCAGCTTCTTCGGGATCGGCAGATAGCCGGCCTCCGGCATGCCCGGCGCGCCCTTCGGCCCGGCGTTGCGCAGCACCAGCACGTCGTCCGCCTTCACGTCGAGCGCCGGATCGTCCATGCGCCTGACCATGTCCTCGACCGAATCGAAGACCACGGCGCGGCCGGTATGGCTCAGCAGGGCAGGCGAGGCGGCCGAATGCTTGATGACCGCGCCGCCAGGGGCGAGGTTGCCGCGCAGGATCGCCATGCCGCCGGTCTGTTTCAGCGGGTCGGTCGCGCTGCGGATGATCGTCTGGCCGGGCACGATCTCGGCTGCATCGGCAATCTCGCCGATGGTCTGGCCGGAGATGGTGACGGCGTCGCAAGCGAGGAAGCCGCGCAGCTCTCTGAGCAGGCGCGGCATGCCGCCGGCCCAGTGGAAATGCTCCATGTAGTGGTCGCCGGACGGCTTCAGATCGATCAGCACGGGCACCTGCCGACCGATCGAGTCGAACTCCTCCAGGTCGATCGAAAGACCCGCGCGTCGCGCGATCGCCGAAAGATGCACAAGCCCGTTGGTCGAGCCGCCGATCGCCTGCAGCACCACCATGGCGTTGCGGAACGCGGCTTTCGTCAGGAGTTCGCTGGGCTTGGGCCCGCTTTTGGCCAGCGCCACCGCCTGTCTGCCGCTGGCCTCGGCCGCGCGGATGCGGTCGGCATGAGTCGCGGGAATCGTGCCCGAGCCCGGCAGCGCGATGCCGAGCGCCTCAACGAGACAGCCCATCGTGCTCGCCGTGCCCATCACCATGCAGGTCCCTTGCGTCGGCGCGAGCCGCCCGCTCAGCACCTCGATCTCGGCTTCGTCGATCTGGCCCGCGCGATGCTGGCCCCAAAGCCTGCGGCAATCGGTGCAGGCGCCCAGAACCTCGCCCTTGTGATGGCCGACCAGCATCGGCCCGGTGATGAGCTGGATCGCCGGGACATCGGCCGAAACCGCGCCCATCAACTGCGCCGGCACGGTCTTGTCGCAGCCGCCGATGAGTACGACCGAATCCATCGGCTGGGCCCGGATCATCTCTTCGGTGTCGATCGCCATCAGGTTGCGCAGGAACATCGAGGTCGGGTTCGAGAAGCTCTCGTGGATCGAGATCGTGGGGAATTCCATCGGCAGGCCGCCGGCCAGCATGACGCCGCGCTTCACCGCCTCGATCAGGCGCGGCACGTTGCCATGGCAGGGGTTGAAGTCGCTGAAGGTGTTGGTGACGCCGATGATCGGCCGGTCGAGCGCGTCGTCGGAAAAGCCGGCCGCTTTGATGAAGGCCTTGCGCAGGAACAGCGAGAAGCCGGGGTCGCCATAGCTGGCGAGGTTGCGGCGCATGCCGGTCGCGGGCTTCTTCGTGTTGTCGGAGGCTGTCATGGCGCGACAGAACTTGCTGTCAACGATATTGTCAACAATCATGCGGAACCGGAGCCCGCCGTATGACCGTCATCGCGATGAAACGCGCCAATGCCGACCGCACCCGCGAAGTCGCCGATGCGATCGAGGAGGAGATCGTGCTCGGCTGGCTCCTGCCGCGCGAGCGGCTGATCGAGGAGGAGCTGGCGGCGCGTTTTGCAGTCAAGCGCCACGTCCTGCGCGAGGCGCTGGCCGAGCTGGAGCGGGTCGGGCTGGTCGAGCGCGTGCCCAACAGGGGCGCGACGGTGAAGCTGCTGAAGCCCGAGGCGGTGCGTCAGATCTATTCCGTGCGCGAGGCGCTGGAGAGCCTGGCGGCGGCGCAGATTCCGCTGCCGGCCGAAGCCGGCACGGTCGATCGTCTGAGGGCGATCCAGCAAAGCCATGCGCAGGCCGTCGCGGCCGGCGATGCGCGCGCCGCCTTCCGCGCCAACATGGCGTTCCACGAGGCGCTTTTCGCGGCCTGCGGCAATCCGCATCTGGTCGAACTGATCCAGATGATGGCGCAGAAGGTCCATGGCGCGCGCTCGATTACGGCGGCGAGCCCGGAGCATCTGGCGCTGGCCTGCGACGAGCACTGGGGGATGATCGCCGCGCTCGAGGTTGGCGACCGCGAACGGCTGTGCGCGCTCTGCCGGGGTCATCTCGCGCCGTCGCGTGACGCTTATGTCGCGGCGGTGGAGCGCCGGCTTGGACAGGCGTCCGGTCAGCCGGGCTGAGGTGGGTTGCTCAATCCTGGTAGACGCTCTTCACATGGGCGTTGATCGCGGCGATATCCGGCAGCGTGCCGCCATTGCGGGTCGCGAGATAGCGCTCGTGCCAGTACCAGTCGTCGAAGCCGACATTGAGCCGCCGGTAGCCGACTTCCGCCAGTAGCGCGCACATCTGCTCGCGGCGCGGCTCGATGAAATTGTGCTCGACGGTGAAGAGCGCAACGGCATGACGGGCAAGATCAATTGAGCGCAGGATGTCGAGTTCCGAGCCCTCGGTGTCGAGCGAGACATAGTCGAAGCCGGAGCCGCCCCGGCCATCGGCGGCATCCATGTCGTCGAAGGTGACGGTTTCGACCGTGATCAGCCCGTTCTCGCTGATCGCCTTGCGGCGATGCTCGGCGTAAGCATCGGTCTCGGCATAGTCGGCGAGCGTGCCGATCTCCTGCGAAGCGATGAAGGAGAGTTTCTGCCCGCCATCGCGATGGACCGCCTTTTCGAGGCAGGCCGCGCTGCGGGCGCTAGCGAGCTGTTCGAACAGGACCGGGTTGGGCTCGACCAGCACGCCGCTCCAGCCGTGGTCGCGCTCGAGGCAAAAGGTGTTGCTGTGGAGCACGCCGTCGAAGGCGCCGATCTCGGCGAAGCGGCCGCCGGCGCGGCCGAGGCACATCGCCAGCACCCAGCGCTCCTGCTCGATCTGGGAGTTCGTCGGCGTCTCGAAGGCGGCGCGCCAGTCCAGCGGCGGTCGGGCAGGCGCTTCTGAGGTCATCGATCGTTCCGTCGCGACGCGCCTGCTGCGCGCCTTGCCGGCGCGAGGCTAGCGGCTGCCGGCGGCGAGCGCCAGCGTCCGGCCATCCGCGAGATCGGGCGGGCAGGCCGGCATCTCGCGCAGGAACCGATAGCGGCCATGCTGCTTGATCGCGGCGAGGTCATGCGAGACCAGGCCTTCGGGCCTGACCGTCTCGGCGCTGACCGCATCGCCATCGAGCTTCAGAACCAGGAAGCCGCAGCCCGGATCGCCGAGCAGACCGTGCCCGCCTGCGAACGCCACCGACGGCGCCCAGAGATGACGCACGCCATCGACCATGCGGTCGCGATGGGTGTGGAGATGGCCGCTGACGATCAGCCTGAGATCGGCCGACGCCAGACGCCGGAGCAGGTCCTGCCGAGGCCCGGGCCCGAGCGAGGCGACTGTCGGCCCGGCCTCGCCGGCATGCTCGACGAAAAGCGGCTTGTGCAGCACGAGCGCGAGACGCCGCCCCCCGCTCTCCGCCAGCGCCTGGTCAAGCCAGGCGTTCTGCTCGTCCTCGCGCGCGAGCCCCGAGCCGAAAAGCTGGGCGTTGAGGCCGAGCAGCGTCCAGCCGTCGAGATCGCGCCGCCAGCGGTCAGGGCCGATGAAGCGGTCCCAGCGCGAAAGCCGTGCCTCGTCGACGATCTGCCTGGCGTCCTGGCCCGGCGGTTCGTCGCCGATATCGTGATTGCCCGGCAGCGGCAGGACGATTCCGGGAATGTCACGCAGCGCCGCGGCCGCGAACGCCATCTCGGCGTCGCTGTCGGGGCCGTCGATGCAGAGGTCGCCATTGATGATGGTGCAGGCGGGTTCGAGCCGCGCCGCCGCGTCGCGCGCCCTGAGCCAGTTGCGCCAGAAGAAGCCGTGGGTCGGCGAGAGATGCGGGTCGGAGAGGACGACGATGCGGGTCATGGCGGCTCAGGCGAAGCTCAGATTGAGACTGCGGAAATCCATGTAATAAAGCGGGTAGTGGGCCCATCTGACGGCCTTGCGCTTGGCGAAGTATTCGCGCGCCTGGTACAGGATCAGGGCGGGGGCCTCGGCTTCGAATTCGTCCATTAGCGCGAGCCAGAGCCGCTTGCGCTCGGCCGGCTCGGTGGCGAGGCGCAGTTCGTCGCTGATCGCGTTGAACCTGACCGGCTGCCAGAAACCGCTCTTCTGGGTCGAGTAATCCTTCGACAGGTTGACCATCAGTCCGCCGCCGAGCGGATCGGGAAAACGGAACGAGACCGAGATCGGCCGCACATCCGCGCCGGGCCGGACGAGCTGCGCCAGGTTCTCCATCGTTTCCAGCCGGCTCCTGACGCCGACCTCCTGCCACATCTGCTGGATCACCTCGATGGCCAGGTGCATCTGGAGGTAATAGCCCGGCGTGTTGCGGATCACGATCTCCTCGCCCTTGTAGCCGCCCTCGCGCAGCAGGCGGCGGGCGCGGTCGGGATCGTAGGCATGGCCGCGGCGTCCGGCGTCGTAATACTCGCCGAAGGCCGGGGTCTGCAGCGCCGTCATGCGCTGGAAATTCGGGCCCCAGAGCGAGCGGCCGATCGCTTCGATATCGACCGCATGGTTCAGCGCCTGACGGATGCGGGCATCCTTCAGCACCGGGTTGCGCGTGTCGTAGTAGAGGATATGGGCGAGATCGAGCACGACATCGCCGCCCTCCAGCGTCTGGCTGCCCTTCAGCGTCTCGACCTGCTCGGGCAGGAGATTGGTGACGAGGTCGAAATCGCCGGCTTGCAGGCCCGCCAGCCGGCTCGACGCCTCCGGCACCACGCTGAAGACGATCTGCCGCGCCGGCGGCTTGCCCAGCCAGTAGTCGTCATGGCTGTCGAGCACGACGCGCTGGTCGCGCTGGAAGGAGGCGACGCGATAGGGGCCGCTGCCGACCGGTCTCTGTCGCATCCCGGCGAGGCCCTGCTCACGATAGAACTTCGCCGAATGGACCCAGCCGCCGTAAGCCGCCAGTCGCTGCGGCATCACCACGTCGGGCGTCTTCGTCCGCAGCAGCACGACATCGCGCGATTGCGCCTCCACGGAGGCGAGGTGGCCGAAATTGACCCGGCCCTCGTGATGCTGGACCTGCGGCCCATACATCCGCTCGGGCGAGAAGGTCGAGAGCACGTCATCGGACGACAGCACGGTCCCGTCATGCATGCGCACGTCCTCGCGCAGCCGGACCTCCCAGGTCAGCGGATCGCGCTGCGTCAGGGACGTGGCCAGATGCGGCGCGAGATGCTGGCCGCCCGATGACGCCTCCCGGTTGAAGTCGCGCCGCCAGAGCGTGTCGAAGAGGTTGTAGGTCGGGCGCATGCCGACATTCGAGATCGATTCGAACGGCTCCAGCGTCGGCGGCAGCGCCTGCACGGCGACGCGCAGGACCGGGCGCGCATCGCTTTGCGCGCGCGCGAGACGGGGCAGCAGGGCAGGGGCGGCGATGCCGGCGGCCAGGATATGGCGACGCGTGACCATGATTCGCGCTCCTCTTGCGAGAGTTGCGAGTCTGGTCGCCGGCGTTGACAGCGGGATGACGGGCTCAATGAATCTCCGGCTCGGCCACCTTCGCCGTGCCCTCCAGAAAGTCGAAGTCGCAGCCCTTGTCGGCCTGGCGGATATGGGCGGCCGACATCTTGCCCCAGCCGCGGGGATAATCGCGGTTCGGCGGCGCCCAGCTTGCGAGACGGGCGGCGATCTCGGCGTCGGATAGGTTCACCGAGATGCTGCGCGCCTCGACATCGACACTGATGACGTCGCCCGTTCTGACCGCCGCCAGCGGCCCCCTGATATAGGCCTCGGGGGCGACGTGGAGCACGCAGGCGCCGTAGCTGGTGCCGGACATGCGCGCGTCGGAGATGCGCAGCATGTCGCGCACGCCCTGCTTCAGCAGTTTCTTCGGGATCGGCATCATGCCCCATTCCGGCATGCCCGGCCCGCCGACGGGGCCGCAGTTCTTCAGCACCATGATGTGGTCTGGCGTGACGTCGAGCGTCTCGTCGTTCACGGCGCGCATCATCGCGTCATAGTCCTCGAAGACCAGCGCCGGGCCGGAATGCCTGAGCAGACGCGGCTCGGCGGCAGACGGCTTGATGACGCAACCATCGGGGGCGAGGTTGCCCTTCAGCACGGCCAGCCCGTTGGCGGTCGAGACCGCCTTGTCGAGCGGGCGGATCACGTCGTCGTCGTAGATCGTGGCGAGCGCGATCGTCTCCGCGATCGGCTTGCCGGTGACGGTCATGGCGTCGGTGTGGAGCTTGCTCTCGAGCTGCTTCAGCAGCGCCGGCAAGCCGCCGGCATAGAAGAAATCCTCCATCAGGAATTCGCCGGAGGGGCGGAGGTTCGCGATCACCGGCACTTTGCGCGAAAACGCGTCGAAATCATCAGGCGTCAGCGGCACGCCGGCACGGCCGGCCATGGCGATCAGGTGGATGATGGCGTTGGTCGAGCCCGCGACGGCCATGTGCACGGTCAGGGCGTTCTCAAAACTTTTCCGCGTCAGGATGCGGTTGGGCGTCAAATCCTCCCAGACCATCTCGACGATGCGCTTGCCGGCGGCCGCGGCCATGCGCGGATGGGCGGCGTCGGCGGCGGGAATGGCTGAGGCTCCGGGCAGCGTCAGTCCCAGCACCTCGGCATGGCTCATCATGGTGGCGGCCGTGCCCATCACCATGCAGGTGCCGTGCGAGCGCGCGATGCCGCTCTCCATGTCCTTCCACTGGTCGTCGGTGATGTTGCCGGCCTCTTTCTCGGCCCAGTACTTCCAGACGTCGGCGCCCGAACCCAGCACCTTGCCGGCCCAGTTGCCCCGCAGCATCGGGCCGGCGGGCACGAAGATGAAGGGCAGGCCTGCGCTGCACGCCCCCATGATCAGGGCCGGCGTGGACTTGTCGCAGCCGCCGAGCAGCACCGCGCCGTCGAGCGGGTGCGAGCGGATCGATTCCTCCGCCTCCATCGCCAGGAAGTTGCGATAGAGCATGGTGGTCGGCTTCTGGTACTGTTCGGAGACCGACATCACCGGGATTTCCATCGGGAAGCCGCCGGCCGCCCAGACCGCGCGCTTCACCGCTTCGGCGCGGTCGCGCAGATGGGTGTGGCAGGGGTTGATCTCGGACCAGGTGTTGAGGATGCCGATCACCGGTTTGCCCATGAACTCGTCATGGCCGAGCCCCATCTGCAGCGCCCGCGAGCGATGGCCGAAGGAGCGCAGGTCGGACGCGCCGAACCAGCGCCTGGAGCGCAGGGAGTCGGGCGTCTTGCGGGGGTGAGTCGTCATGGCGGCGTGTCCTCGGGTGGTTTCTTTTGGTGTTCGACACATTGTCATTCCGGGGCGGCCCGGAGGGCCGAACCCGGAACCCACGACGGTGTGAAGGTTTGGGAGCAGAAGCGTTTGCCCGGTCGTGGGTTCCGGGTTCATCGCTGCGCGATGCCCCGGAATGACAGAGGTGATTACTCAGCCGCCACGCGCATCGCGCCCCAGCCGGAGACGATCGCCCGCAACTCCGCGCGCTCGGCCGGGTTCAGCTCCGGCAGGCCCGGCAGGCGCACCGGGCCGACCGGAGTGCCCAACATCCCCAGCGCTTCCTTCACCACGGTCACATTCGCGCCGTTGCCGTACTTCGTGCGCAGCGTCTCGAAGCCGGCGATCGCGTCGACCTCGGCGCGGGCAGCGGCATAATCGCCAGCCTCCAGCGCTTGCCAGACGGCGAGCGAGCGCTCGGGCGCGACATTGATCAGCCCCGAGGTGAAGCCGCGCGCGCCGAGCGCGTAGAAGGGAGCGGCCCAGCCCTCGGCGAGGCCGCAGATCCAGCTGGCCGACGAGCCTTGCGTTGCCCGCACGCATTCGGCCAGCAGCATCATGTTGCTTGAGGCGAATTTGACGCCGGCGACGTTGGGATGGGTCGCGACGCGCACCAGATCGGTCACGCCGATGGCGTCCGAGCGGATATAGGCGACGAGCGGAAGCTCCAGCGCCTCCGCGATCGCGATGATGTAGTCGGCCTGGGATTGCGGCGCGGCGAAAGGGTCGAGCGGGTGATGGACCATCACCGCGTCGCAGCCGGCCGTCGCGGCGAGCTTTCCGGTCGCAATCGCCTCGCGCAGCGAGCGGCCGATGCCCGCGGTGACCAGCGCCTTCCCGGCGGCAGCTTCGGCCGCCACCGCATGGCTGCGCACCACCTCTTCCGTCGTCATCGGGTAGAACTCGCCGGTGTTGCCGGCCGAGACGATGTTGTGGATGCCGGCCTGCGCGATGCCTGCGACAATCTTTCCCGTCAACGCCCAGTCGGCCTCGCCGTCGTCGCGCCAGGCGGTGACGTGCACGCCGGAGATGCCGCGCAGGGCCTTCCGCACCGTGTCTTCCTTCCGCACCGTGTCCTGGCGCACGCGCTCATTCGTCATAGGCCAGTCCTTTCGCATCGGCGCCGAAGACCTGCCGCAGATGGCGTTTCGCCGAGCGGACGATGTGGCGGCGCATCCGGGTCTCGGCGAGGCCGGCGTCACGGCCGGCCAGCGCCTCGTAAATGCTGCGGTGTTCCTCGAAACCCTGCTGGCGCTCGGCCTGCTCGCTGAGCAGCGCGATGCGCTGGGCATGGTCGTACATGCGCTGGCCGTCGAGCCGGCGCTCGAGATAGGCGCAGCCGGAAATCCGGTGGATCGCGCCGTGATAGGCTTCGTTGAGCGTGACGAGGTCTTCGAGCGCGCTGTGGGCGGTGGCGTGCTCCATCTCCTCGATCAGCCTGCCCATCTCGGCGATGTCTTCGCCGGTGACGTGGTTGGCGGCGATGTGGGCCATCACGCTTTCCAGCGCCGCGCGGCCGAGCGCCATCTGCAGCGCCTGCCCGGCCGAGAACTCGACGAAGACGCCGCGGCGCGCCTCGGTGCGGACCAGGCCCTCGCTTTCCAGCCGGCGCATCGCGTCCTTGACCGGCGTCGTGCTGACGCCGAGCATCTCGGCGAGATGGCGCTCGTTCAGGCGCTCGCCGTCGCGAAAGCGCCCCGCCACGATGGCGCGGCGCAGGCGCTCATGCACATGCTCGCGCAGCGAGCGCAGCAGATGCGGGGCGACGGGCTCGATGGCGTTGGGTTCGGTCATCGCGGTTCCGGACAGGGATGGAAGCGGACGCGGCTATCGGCGCGCCCGTCAGCCCATCGCGTCACCAAACATCACAAACTGCAAGAGACGACAAGTCTGAAATTTCAGATTTCAATTTGCGAAAGCTGTGCTATCCCATCCGGCAAGGCCCGCCAACGGGTCAGCACGGCCGGCGCCGACGCCGGCCCCGGAAACGCAGCAGGGAGAGACCAGCCATGACGATGACACGCCGGGCGATGATCGCCGCAGCCTTCATGATGACCGCGCCGGCCGCCTTCGGGCAGGGGGCTTATCCCGACAAGGTCGTCACCATCGTCGTGCCCTTCGCCGCCGGCGGCACGACCGACCTGCTCGGGCGCATTCTGGCCGAGCGGCTGGGTCAGCGGCTGAACGGGCGCTTCATCGTCGAAAACCGGGCCGGCGCCGGCGGCAACACCGGCGTCGCGGCGGTCGCTCGCGCGGCGCCCGACGGCTACACCCTGACCATGGGCACGGTCTCGACCCATGCGATCAATCCCGGCGTCTATGCAAAAATGCCCTTCGACCACATCAAGGACTTTTCGCCGATCTCGCAGGTCGCGAGCGTGCCCAACATCCTGATGGTCAATCTCGACCTACCCGCCAGGACGGTGCCGGAACTGATCGAGCTGCTGAAGAAGAACCCCGGCAAATACTCCTTCGGCTCGTCCGGCGCTGGCACCTCGACGCATATGGCGGCCGAGTTGTTCAAGGTCGCGACCGGCACCGACATGGCGCATGTGCCCTATCGCTCGAGCGGGCAGGTGACGCAGGATCTGCTGTCGGGCCAGATCCAGCTCACCTTCGACAACATCACCATCGCCTGGCCCCATGTCGAGGCCGGCAAGATCAGGGCGCTCGCCACCGCGACGCCGGAGCGGCTTGCCGTGGCGAAGGATCTGCCGGCGCTGGCCGAGTTCATTCCAGGCTATGACGCAAGCTCCTGGCACGGCTTCTTCGCGCCGTCGGCCGTGCCGAAGGAGATCGTGGCGAAACTCTCGGGCGAGGTGCAGGCGATCATGCGGGAGCCGTCCGTGATCGCGCAGTTGAAGAAGCTCGGGGTCGACCCCGTCGGCTCGACCAGCGAACAGTTCGCGGCCCATATCGCGGCCGAGACGAAGCGCTGGGCGGATGTCGCGCAAAAGGCCAATGTGAAGATCGAGTGATCGCGCTTTGGCGATCAGTCGCATTGCGTCATTGCGAGGAGCGTAGCGACGCAGCAATCCAAGAGGATTGCGCGGGATCTCCTGGATTGCTTCGCTGCGCTCGCAATGACGGTGTGCGCCGTACCCTGTCCTGATCACATGTTTGGATACGCCATGACCTCCCTCACGGACGACGCCCGCCGCAAACTCCGCCGCGTCTCGACCGCGACGCTGACCACCGCGATGTTCAAGCGCGGCTTCCGCAACGTCTTCATCCAGGACGTGCGCCCGCTCAGCCCGCGGCCGGAAAGCATGGTCGGTGAAGCCTTCACGCTGCGCTATATCCCGGCGCGCGAGGACCTCGACCATCTCGGCATGTTCGAGGGCACGCAACACCCCCAGCGCCGGGCCATCGAGGACTGCCCGCCAGGTCATGTCCTGGTGATCGACAGCCGCAAGGATGCTCGCGCGGCGTCGGCCGGCGGAATTCTGGTGAGCCGGCTGATGCAGCGCGGCGTCGCCGGCATCGTCACCGATGGCGGCCTTCGCGACGCGCCCGAGATCGCCGCGATGAACTTCGCCGCCTATCACAACCGGCCGAGTGCCCCGACCAACCTGATCCGTCATCACGCGCTCGACATCAACGCAGCCATCGCCTGCGGGGATGTAGCGGTCTATCCCGGAGACATCATGGTCGGGGACGGCGAGGGCGTCTGCGTTATTCCCGCCCATCTCGCAGAGGAGGTCGCGGCGGAAGCCTATGAGCAGACCGCTTATGAGGATTTCGTCGCAGAGCGCGTGCGCGCCGGGCAAGGCATCTTCGGGCTCTATCCGGCCGATGCCGAAACCAGGGCGGCGTTCGCGAAATGGCGGCCGGGCTGGTCCTGAGCCGACGGATTAACCTCCTCTTGAGCGCTGGCCGCTAGCCTCGATCCGGACCCTTTCGACCGGATCGAAGACACGCATGGAGACAGCGAGCCCAAAGGCGGTTGCGCCAGAGGCCCAGAGCCTGCCAAGGCGCTATCGCGCATGGGTCGAGCGCCGGCTGCGCCTCCCCGCCCTCGACGAGACGGATGCTGCGGCGTTGCGGCAGTCGCAGGCGACGATGCTGGCGGCCGTCCTGCCGCCGATCCTGATTTCCAACATCGCGGCCGCGGCGGTGATCGCGGCGACCGCGATATATTACGGCTGGCTGGCGACGCCGCTGATCTGGTGGTGCTGCGTCGCCGGCATCGGCATCCTCGGCACGATGCGCCTCAACCGCGCGAAACGTCGCGGCCGGACCGACCCGCCCTCCGACAAGTTCGTCGGCCGGATCATCTTCGATTCGGCTCTAATGGCGCTGCCCTGGCTGGTGATCTCCATCGTCATGAATCCCGCGGCCGCGCCCGAGATGGAGGTTCTGCTGTCGACGATCCTGTCGGGGCTCGTCTTCGCCGGCATTTTCGCGATGGCCAGCATCCCCCCGGCGGCAATCATGTTCTGCGGCCTCGTCCTGCTCGGGCGCGCGCTGCAGCTCGGCTTCGCGCCGCTCGACCACGCGGTCCCCAATCTGGCGATCCTGCTGACCTATACGGTCGTCCTGGTGATCTCGCTGCGCACCATGGCCCTGCTTTACATCGAGCGCGTCCGGGCCGCGATCACCGCGGCGCGCCTGCGCGAGGAGGCGCAGTCGCGCGCTGCGAGCGAAGAAGGACGACGCGAGCAGGTCGAACATCAGGCCAGCGGCTTCCGCGACGATGTCGGCGACATCCTCGGCGTGTTCTCGCGATCGGCAGGAGACATGAATGGCGCCGCGGATGCGTTGCGAGCGATCGCGCGCAGTTCCCATGACTCGCTGAGGGATGCGCTCGCCAAGGTCGGAGCCGCCAAGACCGACATCGCCAGCGTCGAGTCGGATTCGCGCCGGCTCAGCGAGACCATCGGCCTGATCCGCCACGAAGCGGACGCGACCACCAGCCTCGTGCGCGCCGCGGCGGCCGATGTCGCGGCCTCGATCGCGATCAAGACCCAGCTTACCGAAGCCGTGCGCGGCATCGGTCAGGTCTCCGACCTGATCCGCGACATCGCCTCCCAGACCAACCTGCTGGCGCTGAACGCCACGATCGAAGCGGCGCGCGCCGGACCGGCCGGGCGCGGCTTCGCGGTCGTCGCCAACGAGGTCAAGGACCTGGCGGCGCGCACGGGCGCCGCGACGCAGGACATCGCGACCCGGATCGAGGAGGTGCGCCTGGCGACGGAGCGCTCGCTGGCGGCAGTGATCAGCATCAGCGCCTCGACAGAAGCCATCGTCGGCGCGACCGGGGGCATCGTCGTCGCCGTCGATCAGCAGGACGAGGCGATCGGGGCGATGCTGGGCGCGCTGACGCGGGCCGTTGCCGAGGCCGAGCTGGCTTCGGCGTCGATCGAGCATGTCGCGGCCGAGGCCGTGCGGACCTTGCGCAGCGGCGAGGCGATCTCGCAGGCGGCGGCAGGCATCGACGCGTCGGCGCAGCGGCTCGACCGCTCCGTCGCGCAGTTCTCCCGGCAGGTCGTGACGCGCTGAAGCGTCGCCGGGGCCTCAGTCAGGACTTCCATAGAAACCGCGATACCACGCCACGAAGCTGGCGATGCCGTCCTCGATCGGCGTGTCGGGGCTGAAGCCGACCTTCGCCGCCAGGTCGCCGACATCGGCATAGGTCGCGCGGACGTCGCCCGCCGGCATCGGCAGGTGCCGCTTGATCGCGGCTCGTCCGCAGGCGGCCTCGATCACAGCGATGAAGCGATCGAGCCGCACCGGGCTGTGGTTGCCGATATTGTAGATGCGATGCGGCGCGGCCGCCGTGGCGGGATCGGGCCGGGCGGCGTCGAAGGCCGGATCGGGCGCCGGCGGCGCGATGGCGAGCCGCAGGATCGCCTCGGCGACGTCGTCGACATAGGTGAAGTCGCGGCTCATCTCGCTTTCGGCGTAGACCTCGATCGGCACTCCCTCGAGGATCGCCTTGGTGAACTTGAAATAGGCCATGTCCGGCCGGCCCCAGGGGCCGTAGACGGTGAAGAAGCGCAGGCCCGTGGCGCGCACGCCGTAGAGATGGGCATAGGCATGGGCCATCAGCTCGTTGGAGCGCTTCGTCGCCGCATAGAGCGAGACGGGGTGATCGGCGCCGTCATGCTCGCTGAACGGCGCCCTGGCGTTGCCGCCATAGACCGAACTCGACGAGGCGTAGATCAGATGGCCGACCGGATGGCGCCGGCAGGCCTCCAGCACGCCGAGAAAGCCGTCGAGATTGGAATGGGCATAGGAGCGCGGGTTCTCGATCGAATAGCGCACCCCGGCCTGTGCGGCGAGATGGATGACGATATCGGGCGAGAAGGCGTCGAAGACCGCCAGAAGGCGCTCGTGATAGGCGATGTCGAGCGCCTCGAAGGCGAATCCGGCCTGCGGCGTCAGGAGGTCGAGCCGGGCCTGCTTCAGCGCGACGTCGTAATAGGGCGTCAGATTGTCGATGCCGAGAACGCGGACGCCCTGGGCGAGCAGGGCCTGGGCGATGTGGAAGCCGATGAAGCCGGCCGCTCCGGTCACCAGAACGCGCCGCATGGGAATGATGGTCATCTGGAGGGCGAGGCGTCTTTGTCGGGCTGCGAAGCGGAGTGGCGCGAGATGGCCGGAAGGCGATCCGGCCATCGTGATCCGGCAGTGTTAGCACGTGCCGACGGCCATAGAAATCGCCGCGGCCCGGGTGAAAGCGGCCTTGATCGCGCCCGCTCAGGCCACCACCGCCCGGTCGACGACGCTGCGCCAGGCGGACCCGTCGGAGAAGGCTGGCACAGCGCCGCCGGCGGCGTTGCTGACAAAGATCAGCGCGCCGGCTCCCGCGGCGGCCGGCGCGGGTAGCGCGGTCGTCGGGTAACTCCGCAGGCGATGGGGCGCGTTCGAGATCACAAGATCCGGCCCGATCGCGAGCGGCGAGGTCGCAAAGGGCGGCGGGAATCGCACCTGAAATTCGGGGGCCGAACCGGAGATGCATGAACCCGCCCGACCTTCGTTCCGGAAGGTGACGGTGTGCAACTCGGTCTGCAGGGCGAAATCGGCGAGTGTCGTGCCGTTGCTCGACACCACATCGACCGAGACGCCGACCGCGCCGGTCTGCTTGGCGACATGGAAGCTGACGGTGCTGCCGAGATCGTCGCGGCGGCCGGAGAGCGAGATCGCGGCGGGATCGAAGCGAGCGCTCTCGCGCCAGGCCGCACCGTCGGCCGAGAGCTTGACCGAAAAGGCGTCGTTGCCCGCCAGGCCCATTTCGGCGCGGCCTGACAGCCCGGTTTGGAATAGCAGGCTCGCCGTGTTGGCGGCGCTTGCCTTATTGACCTTGAGACGCATGTCGCTGCCGGCATGGGTGAAGAGCCCTGCCGGGCTCGCGACCGCCAGCCGGTTCGTCGCATCCGCGGTGGTGGCGATGCCGAGGCGATCGGTCTCGCGCTGCGGCGCGGGCGTCCATGCCCCGTCGCGAAAGACGCAGAGGCGGTCCTCTTCCTCGATCCAGGCGCGCCAGCCGGTGCGCGGCGTGGCATAGCGCCAGGCGCCGTCCTGCACGAAGGCGATCGCGCCGGCACGGCCCGCAAAAGCTCCCGTCGGCGCGGCGTCGACGATGTAGCGCTCGCCCTCGACCGGCGTCGGCGGCGCGGCCCGGCGTCCGGCGACGCCGAGCTGAACCAGCGCATCGAGGGCGACGAGCGCGTCATTATAGGTGACATGCTTCTGGGCCTGGCCCGCCGCGATGAAGGGCAGGGCAAGACGCGTGGTCGCTTCGGACATGGTTCCACTCCTCGCTGAGGACTGGAACAAAGCACAAACAAAGTTGGTTGTAAAGAAAAAAATCCTATCCTGGGATGGCGACGCCGTCTCCGCCTACAGGCTGACGCCGCGCTCGCGCAGGGCCGCGAGGATTTTTTCCATCGCGGCCGCGGCTTCGAGCTGGTCCGTCCGCAGATGCACGTCCGGCGTCTCGGGCGGCTCATAGCCCGCGCCGACGCCGGTGAAGCGCGGCAGCGCGCCGCTGCCTGCGCGGGCATACATGCCCTTGGGGTCGCGCTGGCGGCAGATGTCGAGCGGGGCGTCGACGAAGACCTCGATGAAGCGCCCGGGACCCACGGCCTGGCGGGCCCGTTCGCGGTCGCGCTGGAACGGCGAGATCAGCGAGACGATCGCGATCAGCCCGGCATCGGCCATCAGCGCCGCCACTTCGCCGACGCGCCGGATGTTCTCGCTGCGGTCGGCGTCGGTGAAGCCGAGATCGGCGTTCAGGCCCTGGCGCAGATTGTCGCCGTCGAGCACGACCGCATGGCGGCCGAGCGCATGCAGCCGCCGGTCGAGCAGATCGGCGATGGTGCTCTTGCCGGCGCCGGAAAGGCCGGTCAGCCAGACCACGAACGGTTTCTGGCCGATCAGGCGGGCGCGGTCGGCCGGCGTGACCTGCATGGTCTGCCAGGGCGTGTCGCCGCTGCGGCGCTCGATCGAGAGCACGACGCCGGCAGCGACGGTGCGCCGTGTCAGCCTGTCGACCAGGATCAGCGCGCCGAGCTGCCGGTTCTGCGCGAAGGGCAGCGCCGGCAGCGGCTTGGCCAGGTTCAGCCGCGCCACAGCGATGTCGTTGGCGCGCAGATCGTCCTCCAGCGGCGTCAGCGCGAGCGCGCCGAGATCGAAGCGGCCCTCGATCCGCGAGATCGTGGCGGAGGCCTCGGCCGCGCCGAGAAAGAGGTCGTAGGCGCGGTTGGCCTGCAAGGTCTCGCCGGAGAGCCAGACAAAGCGGGCGCGAAGCTGCGTGGCGGGGGTGAGATCGAGTCCCTCGCCGCAGAGAACCGCGCCGCGCCCGAGATCGAGTTCCGGCGTCAGCTCCACCGCCACCGCCTCGCCGGCGGCGGCGCGCTCGACCGGCTCGCCGGCCGACCACAGCCGCGTCACCGTTCCGGCAAGACCTGTCTCCGAGGTCAGGCTGTCACCGGTCGCGATCACGCCGGCGGCGATCTGGCCGAAGGAGACGCGCCCGCCGCCGTTGAGGCGCCCGGTCAGCGCGACGGGCAGCAGGGTCGCAGCTTGCGCGCCTTCGTCTGCCGGCTCGAAGGTCTCGAGTACGTCGAGCAGCGACTTGCCGCGATACCAGGGCATCTCGGCGCTCGCCGTCACGACATTGTCGCCCTCGCGGGCCGAGATCGGGATGGTCGCGACGACGTTCAGCGCCAGCGCGGATGCGAGCGCCTTGAGTTCGCCGGCGATCGCCGCGAACGGATCACGCTCGTAGGAGGCCGCGTCCATCTTGTTGACCGCGATGACGACGTCGCGCACGCCGAACAGTGCCGCAATCGCCATGTGGCGGCGGGTCTGCGGCTGGACGCCGTCGACGGCCGAGACCAGGACGATCGCAAGCTGCGTCTGCGAGGCGGCCGCCGCCTGATTGCGGGTGTATTGCTCGTGGCCCGGCGCGTCCGCGATCAGGAAGGCGCGCCGGGCGGTGGCGAAATAGCGATAGGCGACGTCGATGGTGATGCCCTGCTCGCGCTCGGCCTTCAGCCCGTCGACGAGGAAGGAGAAATCGAGCTCCGCCCCGCCGCCGGCGCGCGTCGCCTCGAGCAGATGGTCCTCGTAGATCGCGCCCGCCTCGAAGAGCAGGCGGCCGATCAGCGTCGATTTGCCGTCATCGACCGAGCCGCAGGTCATGAAGCGCAGCCGGGGGCGGGCGAGGGGGGTGGGAAGCGTCACTGCCGCGGTCTGCGGCGTCCTGTCGGCATCGGCCATCAGAAATAGCCCTCGCGCTTCTTGTCCTCCATCGACGAGCCGACATGGTCGATGATGCGCCCGACGCGCTCGGAGCGCTTCGTTTCAAGCAGTTCCAGGATGATCTCCTCGACGGTCGTGGCGGGCGATTCGATCGCGGCCGAGAGCGGATAGCAGCCCAGCGTCCGGAAGCGCACCCGCGCGGTCTCGACGCGCTCGCCCGGCAGCAGCCGGAAGCGGTCGTCATCGATCATGATCATCTGGCCGTTGCGGCGAACGACCGGGCGGTCCTTGGCGAAATAGAGCGGCACGACCGCGATCTCCTGCGCCAGGATGTAGCGCCAGACGTCGAGTTCGGTCCAGTTCGAGAGCGGGAAGCAGCGCATCGTCGCGCCGGGTTCCAGCGCGGTGTTGTAGAGCCCGAAGAATTCGGGGCGCTGGTTGCGCGGGTCCCAGACGTGACCGGGCTCGCGCAGCGAGAACACCCGCTCCTTGGCGCGCGAGCGCTCCTCGTCGCGCCGCGCGCCGCCGATCGCGACGTCGAAGCCATGGCCGTCGATCGCCTCGCGCAGCGGCACGGTCTTCATCGCGGCGGTGTAGGCGGAGGCGTCATAGTCGAACGGGTTCATGCCCTGGGCGAGCGCCGCCTCGTTCGTCGCCGCGATGAACTCGACGCCCTCGCGCGCCACGAGCGCGTCGCGGAAAGCGATCATCTCGCGGAATTTCCAGGTCGTGTCGACATGCATCAGCGGCATCGGCAGCCGCGTCGGCGCGAAGGCTTTGCACGCCAGGTGATAGAGGACCGAGGAATCCTTGCCGATCGAGTAGAGCAGCACGGGCCGCGCGAAGCGCGCCCGCGCCTCGCGCAGGATGGCAATGGCCTCCGCCTCGAGCGCCTTGAGATGAGCGTCCATGAAGTCCTTTATCCCGGTTGAGGAAGATTCCGCGATGCATGGCGGCGCAAATGCAGGTTGTGCCGACATTTGCCACACCATTCCCGCTGACGCCAACTGCGGTCGACGGCGACAGGCCGCGCGATCCGCTCTCAACCAATACGCCCAGCCTGCCCTACAATTCGATCCGTCTCGCAAGGAGAGGCCATGATTTCCTGACCGGCGGTCGCCGTCGACGTCGCAATAGCCGCGTTTCGTATGGAAGGCTACGAAGAGATCGTTCCAACCGCCGCCGACCGTGTCACGCCAGGCATTCACTTCAAGGAAACCGTGCGGGTCTTCGGTCGGCGGATCCGGCAGATCGGAAGCGCGCTCTAGAGGCGCAGGCCACCATCAACGGCGATCTCGGCGCCGTTGAGATAGCCGCCTTCCGGCGAACACAGCAGCAGCGAGAGGCCGCCGATGTCCTGTGGTGCGCCGATGCGGCCGAGCGGAATACGCTCTCGCATCGCCGCCTCAATGCCGGGCAGCGCCAGGATGGCGCGGTTGCGGTCGGTTTCGATCGCGCCGGGCTTGATGACGTTGCAGGTCACGTCCGGCGCGCGCAGCGTCCGCGCGAGGTTCAGCATCATGCTGGTCTGCGCCGCCTTGGTCGCGGCGTAATAGAAGCAATCGGCGTTGGGCCGCGCCTCCTGCACCGAGCCGATGGCGATGAGGCGGCCGAAGCCGCGCGCGACCATGCCTGGCAGGAAGGCCTGCACCAGGCGGACCGTGGCGTGGAGATTGATCTCGCTCTGCAGGCGTAGGGCCTCCTCGCCGACTGCGTCCCAGGTTTCGCGAACCTCGACCGAGGCGCAGAGCACCAGGATGTCGGGCTCGCGGCCGACATCCGCGAGTTCGGCGGCCATGGCCGCCGGCGCCGCGGGATCGACGAGATCGCGGATGAGGGCTGTCGCGCCGAGCCCTTGCCGCAGCAGGTCGGCGTTTGCGGCGTGCGCCTCCGGACCGTCGCGATCATGCAGAACCGCATACGCGCCCGCCCTGGCGAGCGTGTTCGCGATGGCGAGGCCGATGCCGCGCGCCGCGCCGGTGACGAGCGCCGTGCGACCGTCGAGAACGCCCGCCATCAGCCGAGCAGCGGCTTCACACGCTTGACCGCGTCGTCCATCGCCTGTTGGGGCGGCTTGATGCCGAGCACGGCTGCCTGCGTCTCCTCCAGCAAGATGTCGTGGGCGCGGGCCTGTTCGTCGAAGGCCGGCAGATGGATGCGCGAAGCCTTCAGCGCAGCCGCCTCGTCGGCGGCATAGGACATGGCGGCCTTCAGCTTCTCCTCGGCATAGGTCGAGACCCGGGTCGGGCCGTTGCCGTTCAGCGCCATCGCAAGCGTGCCGGCCTTCGAGGACAAGGCCTTGATCATCTCCCAGCCCAGCGGCTTCTGCTTTGCGTTCCTCGGGATCACCAGCGACCAGAACTCGACCGTCGGCGCATAGGCGACCTTGCCGGCGAGATCGGCCGCCATCGGCGGCAGCAGCGACTTGAAGCGCCCGCCATATCTGCCCTTGGCCGGGTCGTTGAACGGCACCAAACGCGCGAACGGATTGACCGTGATCGCTGCACGACCCTGCTGCATGAAGGTCGTGATCTCCTCGTTGTTGACCGTCGCGAAATTGCGCGGCAGCACGCCGGCCTTGTAGAAATCGGCGAGCAGCGTCAGCGCTTTGACCATGCCGGGCTCGTTGGCGACGAGCTTGCCGTCGGTGGTCATGTAGTCGCCGCCGAGGCAGCGCGCGAGCGTCAGGAAATTCGAGGCGAAGGCGGCGGTGAAGGCGAGACCATGCACCTGCGTGCCGTCGTCGCGCTTGAAGGTCAGCTTGCGTATCGCCTCCGTCAACTCCTCGAAACTTGCCGGCAGCTTGGTGATGCCGCGTTCCTCCAACAGCGCCTCGTTATAGATCAGCGCGTTGGTCGCATGGCGGACCGGGATGCCGTGCAACGCCCCGTCGAGCTTGAGCGGCGCGATCAGGCCGGGCGCAAAATCATCGAACGCCTCGATCGGCGCATTCTTCATCAGCGCATCGAGCGGTTCGAACAGCTTCAGGTTGCGCGGCACGGCGCGCCCGTTCAACAAATAGGCGACATCGATCGTGGTCTCGCCCAGCGTCGCCTCGCGCAGCAGCCGCTCATGGATGGCGTTGACGTCGCCGAAGGTCACCCAGTTGACATTGGCGCCGGCCTGCTTGCGCCAGGCTTCGGTCGCATCGCCGCCCGGGCCGGTCGTCGCCGAGGTCTGGTGCACGCGATGGCCGAGCGCGGTCAGGGTCCTGGCCTGCGCCCGCGCCGCCTTGGGCAAGGCGAGAGAGGTTGCGCCGGCTGCCGCTGAGAGGCCGAAGGCGCGGCGGGAGATTAGCTTGGACATGGGGTCTTCCTCCGGGATGCGGCTCGCGCTGTCGTCGCGCGTAAACGGAATCGAAATCTCAGGCCGGCAGCAGCGGCTGGACGCGCTTGACCAGCGAGGCCATCGCCTCCTCCGGCGTCTTCATGCCGAGCACGGCGGCCTCGGCTTCTTCCTTGAAGAGATCGCCGGCGCGGGCGGCCTCGTCGAAGGCCGGCAGGGGCACGCGCGCCACCTTCAGCACCTTCAACTCCTCGGCCGCGTAGGGCACGGTCGCGGCGAAGCTCTGGTCGGTATAGGTCGAGGCGCGCACCGGCCCGTTGCCATTGAGCGCGGCCTTCAGCGTCGCCTCCTTCGAGACCATCGTCTTGATGAAGCTCCAGGCCAGGTCCTTGCGCTTGGCGTTCTTCGGGATCACCAGCCCCCAGAACTCGACCTTGGCCGGCGCGGCCTCATATCGGCCCGCCAGCGCCTTCGAGGCCGGCACGGCCACCGTCTTGATCTTGCCGGAGAATTTCGACTTCTGCGGGTCGTTGTAGATGCGGTTGCGGCCCATGCTCTGCAGGCTCATCGCGGCGCGCCCGGTCTGCATCCAGACATTGACGTCCTCGGGCGAGAGCGTCGCGAAATTGCGCGGAAACGCGCCGGCCTGGAACAGTTCACGCAGGGTTTTGATCGCGTTCAGCATGGCCGGCTGGTCGGCGACGCATTTGAAGTCCGGCGTGATGAAATCGCCGTCCCAGGCGCGGGCGAGGTCGATCACGTTCGGATAGGTCACGCCCGGCATGCACAGGCCTGCGACCGCCGTGCCGTCGGCCCGGCGATAGGTGCAGGCGCGCGCGATCTCGATCATCTCCTCGATCGTCGCGGGCGGCTTCGAAAAGCCCTTCTCGGCCAGGATCTCCTCGTTGTAGTGCAGGCCCGAGGAGGCGTGGCGGAACGGCACGGCGAGCTGCCGGCCAGCCACCTTCATGCCGTCCATCAGGCCGGGAAAGATGTCGGCCGCATCCTCGATCGGATCGCGCTTGAGATAATCGTCCAGCGGCTCGAACAGGTTCGCGGCGCGCGGGATCGCCTGGGTGTTCAGCAGGAAGCCGACATCGACCGTGGTTTCCGACAGGCTCGCCTCGCGGAACAGCCGCTCTTGGAGCGGGCCGGTGTCGAAGGTCGTCCACTGGATCGTCGTGCCGTTCTTCTGAGCCCAGTCTTTGGTGATGTCGCCGCCCTGCGCGCCGGTCGAGACCGTCTGCATGACGCGATGCGCGAACACGTTCAGCGGCCCCACCTGCGCGAAGGCGGCCGAGGGGTGGAAGCCCGCGAGACTCAAGCCGGCGAACCCGCCGAGAATCTGCCTGCGGTCAAAAACGTGCCTACGATCCAGTCCTGTCCTCGTGGTCATTGCTGTCCTCCCGGGATGTCGCGAGTTCCGCGATGGCGGCTTCGGCCGCTTCGAAATGCTTGTTCATGGCGATGATGGCGGCCTGCGGGTCGCCGGCGCGAACGGCTTCGACCACACGGACGTGCCGCTCATAGGTTTTGCGCCAGTCGGCAACGGTGCGCGCCTCGCGCGAGTTGAATATCTCCATCACCTCGCGGATCACGGGCCGCAGACCCCTGATCTGGAAATCGAGCAGGCGATTGCCGGACGAGGCCGCCACCGCCTCGTGGAAATCGAGATCGGCCTCGATCCAGCGCGCCACGTCGCCGAGCGCCGCCTCCATGCGGGCGAGGATGAAATCCAGCCGCGCGATGTCCTCATCCGAACGCCGTTCGGCGCTGTGGGCCGCGATCGGCGGCTCGAGGATGCGGCGCAGCTCCACCGCCTCGGTCAGGCCGGTGCTGCGCCCGCGCACGGCGAAACGGTAGAACCGGTCGAGCGGGGCGGCGTCGAGCGCCTGGACCCGCGTCACCTTGCCCTGCTGGATGTTGACGACGCCCATCGCCGCCAGTTGCCGGATCGCCTCGCGCGCGATCGGCTTGCTGACGCCGAAGGACGCCGCCATCCGCGCCTCCGAGGGCAGGGCGTCGCCGGGCTTCAGCCGGCCGTCATGAATCGCCTGGGTGATGCGCGCAATCAAGGCGTCGCCGAGCCGCGTCGGCACGACGTCGGACCCGCCGAACGGGTCGTCGTCGAGCGCATCGTTGCGGCTGAGCAGCGTGTCCATGCTAAAGCATTGACAGACGCCTGCCATCTTTGCAACTGAGTAACCTATCAGTTAGGTTGATCGCACGCCTATCGGACGCAGAGCCGCGAGACCGCAATGCCCACCATCGACCGGATCGAGGTTTTCCCGTTGCGCGCGACGCTGCCCAAGGTGCAGCGCACGTCGCAGGGCGAGTTCCCGGCGATCGAGATCGTCGTCGTCGAGGTCACGACCAGCGACGGCATCACCGGCGTCGGCGAGGCGCTGGCGCGGCGCGGCGCGACCGGCTACGCCCGGCTGATCGAGGAGGCGCTCGTCCCGAAGCTGATCGGCAAGGACCCGGCCAACCGGCGCGCGCTTTGGAAGGCGATGCGCGGCGTTCTGTCCGGCCGGCCCGGCGGCCAGATCGTCGAGGCGATCTCGGCGATCGACATCGCGCTCTGGGACATCGCCGGCAAAGCGGCGGGCCAGCCGGTGCACAAGCTGCTCGGCGGCATGGGACGCACGCAGGTCGCGGCGTACGCTTCCTCGATCAACTGGCTCGACGATGCGACGGTCGAAGCCGAGGTTGCCGCCGTGCTCAAGGCCGGCTTCCGCGAGATCAAGGTCAAGCTCGGCCACCCGCTGAAAGACGCGATCGCACGCGCCAGACTGGTGCGCCGGCTCGCCGGCGACGATATCGCGCTGTATGTCGACGCCAACTGGGCCTATGACGTCGACGATGCTCTGATCATCGGCCGCGCGCTCTGTGATCTCGGCTACGGTTTCTTCGAGGAGCCGATAGCGCCGCATGACCGCGAGGGCTATCGCCGGCTGGCGCAACATCTGCCGATCCGGCTTGCGGCCGGCGAAAGCGACTATGTCGCGTCCGAGGCGCTGGCGATGCTGCAGGACCGCTCGATCGGCCTGATCCAGCCCGATGTCAGCCGCTCCGGCGGCATCACCGAGACCTGGCGCATCGCCGAGCTCGCCGCCTGCTTCAACACGGCCTATGCCCCACATGTCGGCTGGTCCGGCGCGATCTGCGTCGCCGCCAGCCTGCAGCTTGCGGCCGCGGCCGAGAGCTTCCGCACCTTCGAGTGCATGGTCTACGCCAACCCGCTGCGCGACGCCTTCACCACGCCTGTCGTGGGCGAGGGCTTCCAGCTCATCGACGGCAAGCTTGCGGTGCCGCAGGGGCCGGGGCTCGGCATCGAGATCGACCGCGACGCGCTGAAACGGTTTCGGGTGAGGTGAGGCCGGCCATGAATCCGACCACCCCGCTTTACCTCAACCTCCGCCGTCATCCCGGACAAGCCGCGAAGCGGCGCCGATCCGGGACCCATTCCAGAACGCAGATCGGCGAGGTTCTGGAATGGATCCCGGGTCTTCGCTTCGCTACGCCCGGGATGACGGCGCGTGGTGAGATGTGTAGGGGCCGTCCATGACCTCCCGCACGCCCCTGTCGGCGATCGCGCTGGTCGGCCCTGTCCAGCTCATGGTCGGCTGCGTCATCTTCCTGCCGGCGCTCTATGTCTTCTGGCTCAGCCTGAACCAATCGAGCTTCGGGCAGGCCGCGGTCTTCGTCGGCTTCGCCAACTACGCGAAAGTGCTGGGCGACCCTTATTTCTGGCGGGCGCTGGTCAACACTATCATCGTCGTCGCCGTGGTCGTGCATGTCGAACTGCTGCTCGGCCTGCTGATGGCGCTGTTTTTCGCGTCGGGCGTGCCGTTCCGGCCGATGCTGCTCGCCATTGTGCTCGCGCCCTATGCCGTCAGCGAGGTCTCGGCGGTGGTGATGTGGCGCTATCTGTTCGAGCCCGAGGTCGGGATGATGAGCCAGCTTCTGGGCTTGATCGGCCTGCCGCCGATCGAATGGGCGGTGAACCCGAATCATGGGCTAGCCATGGTCTCGCTGCTCTCGATCTGGCTGCATCTGCCGTTCAGCTTCATCATCATCTATGCCGCGCGCATGTCGATTCCCGGCGATCTCTACGAGGCCGGCGCGATCGACGGCGCTACCGGCTGGGCCGCCTTCCGCCGCATCACTCTGCCGCTGCTGATGCCGGCGCTGCTGATCGCGGCGCTGTTCCGCTACATCTTCGCCTTCCGGCTGTTCTCGGAAGTCTGGCTGATGACCGGCGGTGGGCCTGCCCGCACCACCGAAGTGCTGGCGGTCTACCTCTATCTCGAGGCCTTCCGCTACAACGCCTTCGGCTCGGCCGCCGCCACCGGCTGGCTGCTCGTGCTCGCCTCGCTGCTGCTGGCGCTGGTCTATCTGCGGGGCCTCTACAGGGAGATGTTCCGCAAAGATGCGTAACTCGTCTGCCCTGAGCCTGGTCCTGAAGCTCCTCGGCGTCCTCGCGATCGTCGCCTGGTCGCTGCTGCCGATCGCCCTGATCGTGATGTCGTCCTTCAAGTCGGACCGCGACATCTTCTCGCTGACCTCGCGCTTCAGCTTCATGCCGACACTGGCCAATTACGAACTGCTGTGGAGCCGCTGGGGCGATTTCTTCTTCGGGCTCTGGAACAGCTTTCTGGTCACGCTCGGGGCGACGGTGCTGGCTGTCTCGGTCTCGCTCCTCGCCGGCTTCGCCTATTCGCGCCATGCATCAAAAGCGCTGCAGGGCTCGGCGTTCTTCCTGATCTTCATCCGGCTGATCCCGCCGATCGTGATCACGCTGCCGCTCTTCCCGGTGGTGAACTGGCTCGGGCTCAACGACACCCACGTCATTCTGATCCTGCTCTACGCCACCTTTTTCGTCTCGCTCGGCACCATCGTGATGCGGACCTTCATCGACCAGATCCCGCGCGAGCTCGACGAAGCGGCGATGATCGACGGCGCGAGCCAGCTCCAGATCATTCGCCGCGTGATCTTCCCGCTCGCGGCGCAGGGCATGCTCGCGGTCGCCGTCTTCGTCATCGTCTACGCCTGGAACGAGTTCCTCTTCGCCTTCATCTTCACCACCACCAAGGCCAAGACCGCGCCGCTGGTGATCTCCGAGATGATCGGCGCGGTCGAGGGCGTCGAATGGGGCGTGCTGTTCGCCGCCTCGACCGTCCAGCTCCTGCCGGTGCTCGCCTTCGTCATCCTGATGCAGAAACATCTCGTCGCCGGCCTGACCGCCGGCGCGGTGAAGGGGTAAGTCCATGAGCCAGCTCGACGACATGCGCCGCGCCATCCGCGAGGCCGATCCTCAGCTCAGCCGCTTCGACCCGCTGCCGCGCATCATCAGCCTCGACGATTTCGACCGCGGCATGTGCGGCTGGACCCAGCTCGTCGGCAATTACGAGGACACGCTCGACGCGATGCTGCCGGGCTACGCCCAGCACAGCCACGCCATGCTCTCGACCCTGCCGAACTGGGATTTCGGCTCGCATGGCGGTTTCGACGGCTCCTACGCGCTGAAGATCGCGACCCGGCCGAAGAAGGGTGCGCAGAACGTCGCGATCAAGCGGCTGACGTTTCGCAAGGTCGGGCCGATCCGGATCGAGGCCTATTTCACCTTCAAGCCGGAGGCGACCGAGCTTGCGCTGTCGGAAACCGACATCCGCTCCTTCGGCTTCCTCTACGATCTCCAGGTCGGCGACCGGCATGGCGCGGGCGGAGAGCGCGTCATGCCGCATCTGCGCTTCCTCAACGCCGAGAACGGCGCGCATCTGCAAAAATGGCAGTTCAAGCGCAAGACCACGCCGATCCAGCCGATCGGCAGCGCCGGCAAGACGATCACGCATTATCATCTCTCGCCCGACGATTGGGAGGACCTTCCCGGCGGCGAGCAGCGGCTCTGCTACAACGAGATTCCGACCAAGGTGAACTGGCACTATTTCCGTTTCGATTTCGATCTCGAGACGATGCAGGCCACGGGCTTCCAGGTGAACGACCGCGTCTTCGACATGGACGCCTATGAGCCGATCCGCATCCCGGCGATGAAGAACCTCTGGTGCATGCTCAACATCGGCTTTTTTGCCGAGACCGACACCGACAAGCGCGCCTTCGCCTATCTCGATTCCGTCTGCCTGTCGGGGGATTTCTGATGCTGCCCGAGAACCTCACAGCCATCGTCGCGCGCAACGAGACCTGGACCGGGGAGAGCGCGACCGAACCTTACGAGGCCGGCTGGGCGAAGGAGGCGATCGTCTTCGTGCGGGCGCTGAAGCCGCCGAGGGGCGCGCTGCCGCAGGCGCGCATCGAGATCTCGGCCGACGGCATGCACTGGGCGCCGGAAGGCTCGGTCTTCGAGCTGCCAGGGGCGAAGGACGCCGTCACCTTCCAGCGCGTCGCCCATTTCGGCAACTTCCTGCGCGTCGCGGTCTCGCTGCCCGCAGGCGCGGAGATCGTGGTTCTTGTCAGCCTGCATCTGAAGGCGTGACGCGTCATGCCGGATGACGCGCCTCAGCCTTCGTTGGAGAGCGGCTGGCGCAGGCCGCCATATTGCGTCCAGGTCACGCCGCAGAGCAGCCCGGCGTCGACCGGCAGGTTGACGCCGGTCACGGCCGAGGCCGCCGGCGAGAGCAGGAACGCCACGGCGCTGGCGATCTCGGCGGGATCGATCAGGCGCTGCAGTGCGGAGGTCTTGGCGAGCTGATCAGGGTCGCGTCGGCCGCTGTCGATCGCATCCTGCAGGGCAGGCGTCAGCGTGTAGCCGGGCGAGACCGCGTTGATGCGGATGCCGGCCGGCCCCCATTCTGCGGCAAGGCATTCGGTGATCGAGATCACCGCCGCCTTGGCAGGAGCATAGCCGTGGAGCGGCATCGAGGTCATCCCCGAGATCGAGGCGATGTTGACGATCGCGCCGCGCCGCCGGGGCACCATACGGTGGCCAAAGGCGACGCAGCAGAGATAGAGCCCGCGCTGATTCACACGGACAATGTCGTCGAAAGTGGACATCGGCAGTTCGGACGGCCGCAATGGCGGTTGCAGGATGCCGGCGCTGTTGACCACGGCCTCGAGCGGTCCGATCTCGCTCTCGATCCATGATGCGGCCGCCTCGACCGCTGCCTCGTCGCCGACGTCCAGGCGATGGGCCCGGCCGCCGACATCGCCGGCGACGCGCTCCGCGCCGGCGAGGTTCCAGTCGAGAACCGCGACCTCGTAGCCCTGCCTTGCGAGCTCGCGGACGCAGGCTTCCCCGATCCCGCTTGCACCGCCGGTCACGGCCGCTACCTTCCTGGTCATCGCGCACTCCTCCGCGGGCCATCCTCGGCGCGGCCCCGCACGCGAAAGCAGTCGCGAGGCGGGCTGTCAATCCGGCATTCCCGCCCGATCGGGCCGGCACGGCCGCGCCGGCGCCGGAAGGGCGGTGGTCATCCATGCCCGGCATTCACGGCCGGGCAGACCGCGAGGACATGGCCGCCGGCATGGGAAGGGCGTAGCCTTTCTCGCCGAGAGGCCGGCCGGCATCCGGCGCGCGAACCTGGTCCGAAGGGGGGACAAGGCGGCGTCGCCGTCATGACATGGAGGATCAGGAACTTGGCTCAAGCCATGATCGACCCCGCCGCTGCCAGGGTCTTCGACGCGATCATCATCGGGGCCGGCTTTTCGGGCCTCTACCAGCTCCACAAACTACGGGACGATCTCGGCCTCGACGTCCGTGTGTTGGAGAAGGGCGATGGCATCGGTGGCACCTGGCATTGGAACCGCTACCCAGGCGCGCGCTGCGATTCCGAGAGCTATTACTACTGCTACTCCTTCAACAGGGAGATCGAGCAGGAGTGGGAATGGACCGAACGCTATCCGGAACATCCCGAGATCCGCCGCTACCTCCATTTCGTCGCCGACCGGCTCGACCTCATGCGCGACATCCAGCTTTCCACCACCGTCACCGGCGCCGCCTTCGATGGCGCGACCAACCTGTGGACCGTGGAGACGCAAGCCGGCGAGCGCTTCGAGGCCCGGTTCCTGATCACGGCCGTCGGCTGCCTCTCCACGGCGAACGTTCCGACATTCAAGGGGCTCGAAAGCTTCAAGGGCGCGTGGCATCACACCGGGGCCTGGCCGCATCAGGGCGTCGACTTCGCCGGCAAGCGGGTCGGCCAGATCGGCACCGGCTCGACCGGCATCCAGGCGGCGCCGGTGATCGCGGCGCAGGCGGCGCATCTCACGGTGTTCCAGCGCACGGCGAATTACAGCATCCCCGCCCGCAATGGCCCGATGACGGCGCAGGATCAACGGCAGATCAAGCAGAGCTATCCCGAGATCTGGCGCAAGGCCCGGGCCGGGACCAATGGCCACCCCTTCGACATGCCGAACCGCAAGGCGCTTTCCGTCCCTGACGACGAGCGCGAGGCGATCTATGAGCAGGCCTGGCAGCGCGGCGGGCTGCGCTTCCGGGCCTCGTTCAGCGACGTTCTGGCCGACATGGCGGCCAACGAGACCGCTTCCGACTTTATCCGGCGCAAGATCGCGCAGGTCGTCAGGGATCCGGTCGTGGCCGAGCGCCTGACGCCGCGAGATCATGGTTTCGCCACCAAGCGCCCGCCGATCGACAGCGACTATTTCGAGACCTTCAACCGCGAAAACGTGTTGCTGGTCGATCTCAAGAGCGAGCCGATCATCGAGATCACGGAACGCGGCGTGCGCACCAGCGAGCGCGACCACGAACTCGACATCATCGTCTTCGCGACCGGCTTCGACGCCCTGACCGGGCCGCTCATCGCGCTCAACATCCATGGCGAGAATGGCCTGCCGCTGAAGCAGGCCTGGTCCGGCGGCCCGCGCACCTATCTCGGCCTGCAGACGCCCGGCTTTCCAAACCTGTTCACGATCACCGGGCCGGGCAGCCCCTCGGTGCTGTGCAACATGCCGATCGCGATCGAGCAGCATGTCGACTGGGTGACCGACTGCATCAGGCATATGCGCGAGCAGGGGCTGGAGCGCATCGAGGCTGCGCCGGACGCGGCTGAGAAATGGGTCGCGCACGTCAATGAGGCGGCCAACGCCACGCTGCTGCCGATGGCGGCGAGTTCCTGGTATCTGGGTGCGAATGTGCCGGGCAAGCCGCGGGTGTTCATGCCCTATGCCGGCGGCTTCGCGCGCTATGCCGGCATCTGCGATGACGTCGCCGATCACGGCTACAGGGGTTTCGTCCTGAGCCGGCGGGAGCAGGGACGGTGACGGCCGTCCATCCGGATGTCGAGGCGCTGCTCGCCGCCGCTCGCGCCGCGGGCAGCCTGCCTTTCGAGGCAATGGAGCCGGCGGTGTGCCGGCAGGCCTATGCGCAGCGGCGCGAATTCCTGCAGGAGCCGCGCGACGAGGTCTCGCTGCTGCGCGACCTTCAGGCGGACGGCCCCGGCGGCCCGGTCCGGCTGCGTCTCTATCGGCCGCTCGGCGCGCCGCTCGACGAAATTCTACCCTGCCTCATCTACATGCATGGCGGCGGCTGGGTGCTGGGCAGCCTCGAAACGCATGACGGCATCTGCTGCCGGCTCGCCAATGAGGCGCGCTGCGCCGTGGTCTCGGTCGATTACCGGCTCGCGCCGGAGCACCGCTTCCCGGCCGCCGTCGAGGATTGCGCCGCGGCCTATGCCCATGTCGTGGGCGAGGCCGGCGCGCTGGCGATCGATTCCGAGCGCGTCGCGCTCGGCGGCGACAGCGCCGGCGGCAACCTCGCCGCCGTTTTAGCGCTGATGGGCCGCGACGGCGCGCTGCCGAAAGCGCTTTGCCAGGTGCTGCTCTATCCGGCGGTCGATCTCGAGATGACGGGCGAAAGCTATGCCGGAACGACGCCGGGCATGACGGTTACGCCCGCCACCATGCGCTACTTCGTCGACCATTACGTGCCCGATCCGGCGGCGCGACGGGACTGGCGCGCCTCGCCGCTGCACGCCGCCACGCTCGCGGGCGCGCCGCCTGCGCTGGTCGTGACCTGCGGCCATGACCCGCTGCGCGACGAGGGCCGGCTTTACGCCGCCCGGCTCGAGCGCGAGGGCGTGCCGGTCACCGCCCTGCATATGAGCCAGCATACGCACGGCATGCTGACGCTCAGCAAGGTGATCGCCGCGACGACGCCGGTTCTGGCCTTCGTCGGCGCGATGCTGCGCGACGCCTGGCGCGTTTCGGGGAAGTGCACGCCGGGAGGATGAGCCCGTTCGGCGGCCGGCCGGCTCAGCCGCCAGCGGGGCCGATCGCCGGACGTGGGCTGACGACCTTCCAGATGCCACTGCAACTCGCGATCGCACGATCGCCGACCCGGCAAGTCCCGCGCATGAACATCAGCGAGGCGGTGGCGCGCGTGACCTCCGTTTCGGCGACGATCAGGTCGCCGACGGAGCTGGCGTCGAGGAACTGGCATTCGAAGCCGATCGTCAGCAGGCGCTCGCCGGGGCGGGCCCGGTGCGCAGTCATGCCGAGCGCCTCGTCGCAGAAGGCCATGATCATGCCGCCATGGGGCCGTTCGACCGAGTTGTCGTGCTTGTCCTGGACGCGGAAGCAGAACCGGAAGCCGTCGCCCTCGTGGCGGAACAGGATTGGGCCGATGAGCTGCGTGAAGGCGCTCGGCCTGACGGGCCGCCAGCCCTGATTCCGCAGTTCCTGTTCGTCCGCAGCGATGGCGTCATCCATCTGCTTCATCCCCTTGCTGTCTGCGGGAACGCCGCGATCCCGTCCAGACGCCATGTCGGCATCGCTATCGCTCAGAACCTGAAGACGCCGAAGCCCGGCTCGCCGAGCGGCGCGTTGAGCGAGGCCGAGATCGCGATGGCGAGCGCGTTTCGCGTATCGACCGGATCGATGATGCCGTCGTCCCAGAGCTGCGAGGTGGAGTAGTAGGCGGAAAGCTGGTCCTGATAGCCCGCACGGGTCTCTTCCCAGAGTCGACGGACCTCGGCTTCGTCGACCTCGCCGCCATTGCGCTTCATCTGGTTGATCTTGACCTCGGCGAGCGTGTTGGCGGCCTGGTCGCCGCCCATCACGCCGATCTGGTGGTTGGGCCAGGTGAACAGGAAGCGGCCGTCGAAGGCGCGCCCGCACATGCCGTAATTGCCCGCGCCGAAGGAGCCGTTGCACATCACCGTGAACTTCGGCACATGCGAGCAGCTTTGCGCCATGATCATCTTGGCGCCGTCCTTGGTGATGCCGCGGCGCTCGTATTCGCGGCCGATCATGTAGCCGGTGATGTTCTGCAGGAAGACCAGCGGCGTGTTGTTCTGGTTGCAGAGCTCGATGAAATGGCCGCCTTTGAGCGAGGAATCGTTGAACAGCACGCCATTATTGGCGAGGATGCCGACCTTGTAGCCCCAGATGTTGGCATAGCCGCAGATCAGCGTCGTGCCGTAGGCGGGCTGGTATTCGTGAAAGCGGCTGCCATCGACCATGCGGGCGATGATCTCGCGCATGTCGAAGGACGTCTTGATGTCGTCGGGCAGGATTCCATAGATCTCCTGGGGGTCGTAGGCGGGCTCCTCGGGTGTATCCCGCTGGCACTCCCATTTCCGCGGCCGGTCCCATTGCGCGACGATCTCGCGCCCGAGATGGATCGCCTCCTCCTCGGTCGCGGCCGGATAGTCGCAGACGCCCGAGACGCTGGTGTGCATCTCGGCCCCGCCCAGTTCCTCGACCGTGACCTCCTCGCCCGTGGCGGCCTTGACCAGCGGCGGACCGCCGAGGAAGACCGCGCCCGTGCCGCGCACGATGACGCTGTAGTCGGACAGGCCGGGGATATAGGCGCCGCCGGCGGTGCAGTGCCCGAAGACGAGGGCGAGCTGCTTGACGCCCATCTTCGAGAGCAGCGACTGGTTCCTGAAGATGCGGCCGGCCATGTACCGGTCGGGAAAGACCTCGGACTGGAGCTGGAGGAAGCCGCCGGCCGAGTCGCAAAGATGGATCACCGGCAGCCGGTTCTCCATCGCGATATCGAGCGCCCGCACGATCTTCTTGGCCGTCAACGGATACCAGGCGCCGCCCTTCACGGTCGGGTCGTCGGCGCGGATGATGCATTCGCGGCCCGAGACGATGCCGATCCCCACGATCGCGCTCGCCGAGGGTGAATCGCCGTCATAATCCATGTTGGCGGCGAGCGAGGACAGCTCCAGAAAGGGCGTGCCCGGGTCGAGCAGCTTCTCGATACGTTCGCGCGGACGCATCTTGCCCTGCTTCGAAAGCCGATCGAGATCGCGCTGCGGTCGCTGGTGGCGCGCCGCCTCCTGCCGGGCGCGGAAGGCCGCGACGACGTCGCGGTTATGCGCGTCGAACCGGCGGAACTGCGCCGAGGACGGGCTGATCATGGACTGGATCCGGCGCATGCCCGTCAGGCCTCCCCGGTCACGGGCTCGAGCGTCACGATGATCTCGTCCTTCTCGAAGGTTTCGCCTTCCGCGCGCAGGGTCTTCGCCACGACGCCGTCGCGCGGGGCGGGCAGGGCGGTCTGCAGTTTCATGCTCTCGATGGTGACGAGGGTCTCGCCACGCGAGACGGCGTCGCCGGCCTTGTGATGCAGCGACACGACGGTGCCCGGCATCGGCGCCTTGACCGCGTCCTGCCCGGTGGCGCCGGCACCGCCCGCCGAGAACGGGTCGATCCAGCCGATCTCGAACGTCCTGCCGCCGAGCCGCAGATGCTGGCGGTCACCGACCGTCGCGCGGGAGAAGGCGACGGCCGCGCCGTCGACAATGATCGACCTGCGGCCGTCGCCGACCGCCGGCGGCTCCAGAACCTCGTGCTCCCGGCCGTCGATCAGGAGGACGAGGTGTGGCTTCCGTCTGGCGATGGTGACGTGATGGACGACTCCGTCGAGGGTGAGCTTCAGGTCCATGCTCAGTTTCTCCAGCCGCCGATGCTGGCATGGGGCTCGGGCGTGCCGAAGGCGAGTTCGCGGAACTCGCGCAGGCCGAGCGCGGCTGCCGCGAGCACCTGCGCGACGGTCGCCGGCGACGCCACGGGCGGCATGAGCGCGTCCCTGTGCTCGGCGACGAAGCCGGTATGCAGGTCGCCATCCCTGAAAGCCGTGTGGTCGAGGACGCGGCCGAGGTAGTCGATATTGGTGCTGACGCCGAGCAGCGCCAGTTCGTCCAGCGCCAACAGCGAGCGCGCGACCGCCTCGCCGCGATCCGCCCCGTGAACCACGAGCTTGGCCAGCATCGGGTCGAAATCGGCGGTGATGCGCTGACCGGGATCAAGCGCGTTCTCGAAGCGCAGCCACGGGGCCTCGGGAACGCCAAGATGCTGGACCGCGCCGGTCTCGGGTATGAAGTCCCGCTCGGGGTCCTCCGCGCAGATGCGGCATTCGATGGCATGGCCGGTCGTGCGCACCGCATCCTGCCGGAGCGGCAGCCCCTTTCCGGCGGCGATCTCGATCTGGGCGCGCACCAGATCGAGCCCGGTGATCATCTCGGTGACCGGATGCTCGACCTGAAGACGCGTGTTCATCTCCAGGAAGAAGAAGCGACCGTCGGCCCCGAGAATGTATTCGACGGTGCCCGCGTTCTTGTAGCGCGCCGCCGAGGCCAGGCGGACGGCCGAGGCGCAGATGGCGTCGCGCACGCCGTCCGGCAGGTTCGCCGCCGGGGCCTCCTCGACGATCTTCTGAAAGCGGCGCTGGACCGAGCATTCGCGCTCGAACAGGTGGATCGCGCCGCCCTCGCCATCGCCGAGCACCTGGACCTCGATATGGCGCGGGCGCTCGACATAGGTCTCGGCATAGACGCGCCCGTCGCCGAAATAGCGCTGGGCCTCGCTGGCGGCGAGCCTTGCGGCTTCGCGCAATCCGCCGGCGCTGCGCACGATGCTCATGCCCTTGCCGCCGCCGCCTGCCGCCGCCTTGATCAGCAGCGGAAAGCCGATCGCCTCGGCGCGCGCGGCAAAACTGTCGAGATCGTCGGTCGGCATCACGGAGGGGGCGACCGCGACGCCGTGGCGCTCGGCGAAGTCGCGCGCGGAAATCTTGTCGCCCATCAGCGCGATCGTCTCGGCTTTGGGTCCGATGAAGGTGAGCCCGGCCGCTGCGACGGCCTCCGCGAAGCGGGCGTTCTCGGAAAGGAAGCCGTAGCCGGGATGGACAGCGTCGGCGCCGCAGGCGCGCGCCGCGGCGATGATCTGGACGATGTCGAGATGGGCCGCGACCGGCGTCTCGCCTGTGATCTCGATGGTCTCGTCGGCCATGCGCGCATGTTTGGCGCGGGCTTCGACCCGATGGTGGATGGCGACCGAGGCGATGCCCATCGCCGCGAGCGTGCGCATGACGCGGCAGGCGATCTCGCCGCGATTGGCGATCAGGACCTTTTTGAACAGCGGTTGGCTCATGCGGCCAAATCCTCGCTCCAGCGCGCGAGCGGGCCGCCGGCCGCCAGCCATGCGGCAGGAACCGCGACGGGGAAATCCATCAGGATCTGCGCCAGCGCCTTGCCTTGCGGGTCATGCCTGAGCGAGGCGGCGCCGCCGCCGCCGAGAGCCCCGTGCAGGACGAAGTTCAAGCCGCGCAGGCCCGGCCATTCGTGACGTTCGACCGCGCCTTTCACGAAATGGCGGAAATAGCCGGCCACGGCTTCCGGCGTCAGCGAGCGCCTGATCCAGATCAGATCGTCCGGCCGGCGCGCCAGCACCCCGATGGTGGCGATGTCGCCCTTGTCGCCGCTGCGGCCATGGGCCAGCGCGATCAGCGGCACCACAACCAGTTCATCCCGATCGGCCGGATGCGCGTCGTCCGGCTTGGCCGGCTTGCCCGGCGCAGGCCTGGAGGGTCCGGCGACGTGCGGCTCCAACGCAATCACCCGGCCGTCGAACTCGACGCTCGGGCGGACCGAGTCTTTCGGCACGAGGAAGGAAAACAGGCGGACCAGCGGCTGCGGCTCCGGCCGGCCGCCGGCGAAGCCGGTCAGGCCCTGCGCCATCGAAGCGGCGGCGGGATAGATCTCGCGGGCGAAGATCTGGAGGGCATCCTTGTCCGCATGCCGAACGCCGATCTTCAGCACGATCTCGCGCGATCCGCCGGCGCTGGCCTGCGCTCCGTAATTCGCCTCGCTGCCGAGGATTTCGACATCGGTCTTCGTAAAATCGTCGAAGCCGGCCGCCAACATCAGCCGGCGCGAGCGCTTCAGGATGGCCTCGGCCGTCGCCTGCGCCTTGGCCTGCGCCTCGCGCCCGGCGATCATCATCGTCGCGGTTGCGCGCCAGCCATCGGCATAGGTGGCGCTGACCTTGTAGCTGTCGGTCGGCGCCGTGCCGCGCGCGCCCGTCACCCGAACCTGGTCGGGGCCGATCTGTTCGAGCTGGACCCCGCTCCAGTCTGCGGTCACGTCGGGCAGGAGATAGCGCGTCGGATCGCCGACCTCGTAGACGATCTGCTCGGCGACGGTCGCGGTCGAGACGAGCCCGCCGGTGCCGGCGGGTTTGGTCAGGACGAAACTGCCGTCGGCGGCGCATTCCGCGATCGGGAACCCCATATCGTCCCAGCCCGGAACATCTCGCCAGTCGGTGAAGACGCCGCCGGTCGCCTGCGTGCCGCATTCGATAACGTGGCCGGCGAGGCTGCCGGCGGAGAGCAGATCGTAATCAATCGGACTCCAGCCGAATTCGTGGATCAGCGGCCCCAGCGCGATGGCGGAATCGACGATCCGGCCGGTGATGACGATGTCGGCCCCGGCGTCGAGCGCGGCGGCGACCGGGAACGCGCCGAGATAGGCGTTGACGCTGGCGAGCCTGTCCGGCAGCGGCGCGCCGGAGAACATCTCCGTCGTTCCGGCCGCGCGGAGGCTTTCGACTGCATCGGTCAGATCGTCGCCGCGGACGACCGCGACCTTGAGCGAAACGCCGGCCTCGCGGCAGATGGCGAGCAGCGCCTCGCGGCAGGCTTCCGGATTGACGCCGCCGGCATTGGTGACGACACGGATGCCCTTCTTCGCGATCTCCCGCACAAGCGGTTTCATCACCATCGTGACGAAATCGGTCGCGTAGCCGAGATCGGCGCGTTTGGCCTTCATCCGCGCCATGATCGACATGGTGATCTCGGCGAGATAGTCCATCACGAGGTAGTCGATGCCGCCGCTGCGCACGAGCTGGGCCGACCCTTCGGGACTGTCGCCCCAGAAGCCGGCGCCGCAGCCGATACGAACGATTTTTTGCATCGCCGCTATTCCGCCGTCCAGACAGGACTGCGCTTCTCGCCGAAGGCCGCGAAACCTTCGCGCGCGTCGCGGGTCCGGGCCATGCTGGCGAGCATGAACTGCGCGTATTCGAGCGCATTGTCGGTCGACATCTCGCGGATTTTCGACAGCGCCTGCTTGCCGAGCCGGATGCCGGTCGGCGACTTGTCGGTGATGCGGGCGAGCAGCCAGTCGAGCTTGCCGTCGAGCTCGGCGGCCGGTACGGCGTAGTTGACGATGTGCTCTGTGGCGGCCTCCGTGGCCGTCATGGTCTCGCCGGTGATGCAAAGCTCCATCAGGCGACGATGCGACAGCGTGCGCAGCAGGAAGGGCAGGATCATCATCGGGAACAGGCCGACCTTGACCTCGGTGACGCCAAGCAGCGCGTCCTCGCGCGCCACGACGAGATCGCAGGCGCAGGCGAGGCCGAAGCCGCCGGCCAGCGCATGGCCGTTCAGCCGCGCGACCAGCGGCAGGCGACAGGCCTCCATCCGCCGCAGCAGGCGGGCCACGTAATGGCGCGGGTCGGCGGGGTCGATGGTGAATGGCGTTCCGTCGGCCTGGAACTGCAGGTCGCCGCCGGCGCAAAAAGCCTGTTCGCCCGCGCCGGTCAACACAATGGCGCGGATGTCACGGTCGGCCTCGGCTGCGTCAAGCCCGTCCTGGATGCCCTGCGCGACCTTTTCGTTGAGCGCGTTGCGGCGTTCCGGCCGGTCGATCGTGATCCACAGGACCCTGTCCCGCCGCTCCATGATCACAGCTTCCGTCACGATCCGCTCCGCACACCACCTCAACGGGCGGTTCAAGTGATTTCAATTCATCAAGCTTGTCAACCGGCTTTCCCCGAAGGCAATTGTCGAACGGCTGTAGCGCTTTTCGCCGCTAATGCGTTCCGCCCATAGGCGGGCGCGCGCAGGCTGCATGTTGCGCCGCTCGATATTTGGTGAAATGGTCTCATTAACGGCGCGGGCATAAGCGGCCGATATGATCGAGGAGGAGCGGGACATGCAGGAGATCGCGGGCCGGAACGAAAAGCCGCGCGCCTTCGAGCTGGATAGCGACCAGACGATGATCCTCGACAATGCCGACCGCTTCGCGCGCAACGAGCTCTACGGCCTGTCCGAGCGGATGGACAATGAGGAATGGTGGCCCGACGAGGCGTTCCCGACGATCGGCGAGCACGGCCTGTTCGGCATCACGATCCCGGAGGAATATGGCGGGGCGGGGCTCGATCTCGTCGCCGCGGGCCTCGTGCTGCAAGGGTTCGCGCGCTGGAACCACGCCATGGCGCTGTCCTGGGTCGCGCATGACAATCTCTGCGCCAACAACATCTACCGCAACGGCAATGACGAGCAGCGCCGGCGCTACCTTCCCGATCTCTGCGCCGGCCGCAAAATTGGGGCGCTCGGCCTGACCGAGCCCGGCGCCGGCTCCGATGCGCTTGGTTCGATGCGCACTACGGCGCGGCGGGACGGCGATCATTACGTGCTGAACGGCAGCAAGATCTACATCACCAACGGCCCCGTCGCCGATGTCCTGCTGGTTTACGCCAAGACCGACCGGGACAAGGGCGCGCACGGCATCTCGGCCTTCATCGTCGAGAAGGGCATGCCGGGTTTCTCCGTGGCGCAGAAGCTAGAGAAGATGGGCTACCGCGGCAGCCAGACCGGCGAATTGCTGTTCGAGGACTGCCGCGTGCCCGCCAAGAATCTCGTCGGCGCCGAGAATGGCGGCGTCGGCATCGTCATGAGCGGGCTCGATCTGGAGCGCGCGATGATCTCACCCCTGTGCCTGGGCATCGCCGAGCGGGCACTGGAGCTGTCGATCGAGTACGCGCAGGCTCGAAAGCAGTTCGGCAAGCCGATCGGCGCGTTCCAGATGGTGCAGTCGATGCTGGCCGAGATGTATGTCCAGGTCGAGGCGATGCGCAGCCTGACCTACCGGGTATTGGCTGCGGCGGCTCCGCTCGAAGTCGGCGGCGGCGGACGGGGCGACATCCACATGCTGACGGCGGCGTCGGTGATGCATGCGGCCGAGGCGACGCACAAGGTGCTCGACCTCGCCGTGCAGGTCCATGGCGGCACGGGCTACATCTGGGAATCCGAGATCAACCGGCTGTTCCGATCGACCAAGCTGCTGGAGATCGGCGCGGGCACGACCGAGGTCCGCAAGATCATCATCGCCGGCGAATTGTTGAAGGGCATGGACAAGTGAGCGAGGACGCCGAAGAGAGCTTCGGCCTGTCCGACGAGGGTTTGGCCGGTCACAAGACGGTTTTCGCGCCCGGCATGCTGGCGGGACAGGTCGTGCTGGTCTCGGGCGGCGCCGGTGGCATCGGCCGTGCAGCGGCCTGGCTGTTCGCGAGGCTGGGGGCCCATGTCGTCATCTGCGGGCGCAACGAGAGCAGGATCGCGGCGCTGGCGCAGGCGATCGGCGGGAACGGGCTTGCCTGCAACGGGGCAGTCGTCGACATCAGGGAACCCGAGGCGGTCACCGCGCTGTTCGAGCGCGTCTTCGACCGGCATGGCCGCCTCGACATCCTGGTCAACAGCGCCGGCGGGCAATTCCCGCAGCCGGCGATCGACTTCAGCGCGAAGGGCTGGAACGCCGTCATCAACACCAACCTGAACGGCACCTGGTTCATGATGCAAAGCGCGGCGCGCAAATGGCGCGAGGCCGGCCGGCCCGGCAGCATCGTCAACATCGTCGTCGTCACCACGCGCGGGCTCCATGGCGTGGCGCATACGGTGGCGGCGCGCGCCGGCGTCATCGGGCTTTCGCGCAGCGTCGCGGTCGAATGGGCGCCGCTCGGCGTCCGGGTCAATTGCATCGCGCCGGGCGCGATCGAGACCGAGGGCTGGAAGGTCTACGCGCCCGAGGCGCGCGCCGCCTATCCGCGCTCCAATCCGATGATGCGGGCCGGCGACGCCTGGGACATCGCCGAGGCCTGCGTCTATCTCGGCGGGCCGTCGGGCAAGTTCATCACCGGCGAATTGCTGACCGTCGACGGGGGCGGCCAGCTCTGGGGCGAAACCTGGACGACGGGCAAGCCGGACTATTTCAGGACGCCGGATTGAGCCGGGGCCAGTCGCTCCAGCCGCTCGACGGCCCGCTCGAGGCGATCGGCCATCGCATCCGCGTCGCCGGTCGGGCGCTGTTTCCAAAGGCCGCTCAGGACCAGATCGACGACGGCATCGGCCGTCGCCTCTGGGTCGAAATCGCCTTCGCCGCGGAGATAGGCCCAGGTGCGGTGCTCGGTGCAGCCATAGATCATGTCGCGCACCAGTCGTAGCGGGACGTCGTCGCGCAGTTCTCCGGCAGCGATGCCCTCCTTGACGATGTCGAGCGTCCGGCGCGTGTACTGGCGGTTCAGCTCGAACACGGTGGTCTGGCTGTAGTCCTTGCCGTTACGCAGGAACTTGAACATCAGGTCGCAGAGCGCAGGTTCTTCGTGAACGGTCTTCAGGTGTCGCCAAATCATGAAGCGCAGTCGGTTGCGCGTTCCTGCAATGCCGGCGAGCTGCTGGTCGTAATCGGCCAGCATGGTCTCGTACCAGTCCTCGATCACCTTCACGAGCAGGTCGCGCTTGTTCTCGAAGTAGCGGTAGATGCTGCCCTCGACGACATTGGCGCGCATGGCGATGTCGGAAAGCGGCGCGTCCTCGTAGCCCTTTTCGCGGAAGACGGCGCGAGCCGCCTCCATGATGTCGGAGACGCGGCGCTCCCGGGAAAGCCGGAAGACGGGACGGCGCGCTGGTACGGTGCTCATGATGCCTCTGCCTGCCTCTAGAACCGCGCCCGGCGCTTCTCGAAGAAGGCGAGGATGCCCTCACGGAAATCCGGCGCGCCGGCGCAGGCGATGAACGAGGCCTTCTCCCGTTCGAGCTGCTCCTCGAAGCTCAGGAGGCCGGCCGACTGGATCAGCCGCTTCGCCGCCGCGTTGGCCCCGGCGCTGCCCTGGACGATCCGCGCCGCCATCGCCTGCGCCGCGCTGTCCAGTTCGCCCGCCGGCGCCACCTTGTTGACCAGGCCGAGACCCAGCGCCGTCGCAGCGTCGATCGTGTCGTTGAAAAGCACGAATTCGAGCGCCCGGCGCGGGCCGAGGAGGCGCGTCAGCGACGACGTCGTGCCGCCGTCGGGGCTGGCACCGAGTTTGGTATAGGCCGAGAGGAAGGTCGCATCATCGGCCGAGACGACGAGATCGCAGGCGAAGGCCAGCGCGATGCCGCCGCCGGCGACCGGCCCCTGCACAGCCGCGACGACCGGCTGCGGCATCGCCTTGATCACCCGCAGCAGCGCGTGGAAGGCGTCGATCAGCCGGCCGGCGGTGGCCGGCGCCCGGTCGAGGTCGGCACGAAAGCGCGCAAGATCGCCACCGGCCATGAAGGAACGCCCCGCGCCGCGCAGAATGACGGCGCGGATCGATGCATCCTCCTGAAGGCCGGCGAAGGCCGCGAGCAGCGCGTCGGCCATCGCCTCGTCGAGGACGTTCAGAGTCCTCGGGCGATTCATCGTCACGGTCAGCACCGCATCGCGCCGCTCGACGATGACCGCGTCGTTGCCGGGTCCGCTCATCATCTTCCCTTCCGCCTCCAATCGCGCCCTCATGCGAGCCAGCGCTTGCGCCGCCTGTAGTGTTTCACCGCGTGATAGTCGACCTTCTGGCGCCCACCCAGATAGGCGTCGGCGATGTCGGGATTGGCGCCCAGCACCTTGGCCGTGCCGCTCATCAGGATGCGGCCGTTCTCGAGCAGATAGCCGTATTGCGCGATCTCCAGGGCCGCGATCGCATTCTGCTCGACGAGCAGCACGGCAACGCCGTCGCGCTCGTTGATCGTCCGGATGATGTCGAAGATCTCGTCGACCAGAAACGGGGCAAGCCCCAGGCTCGGCTCGTCGAGCATCAGCAGGCGCGGTTCGGTCATCAGGGCGCGGGCGATCGCCAGCATCTGCTGCTCGCCGCCGGAAAGATAACCCGATTCCGCCTTGGCCCGCTCGGCGAGCCTCGGAAACGTCTCGAACATGCGGTCGATCAGCGCTGCGACATGACTGCGGTCCCTGTGCATGGTCGCCGCCGCGATCAGGTTCTCCTTGGGCGTCAGGTGGCCGAAGACCCTGCGTCCCTCGAGCACGTGGACGATGCCGCGACGGACCCGGTCGGGCGGATCGTCGTTCAGGATCGAGCGACCCTGGAAGGCGATATCGCCGCGCGAGACCTCGCCGCGCTCGGGCCTGAGCAGGCCGGAGACCGATTTCAGGATGGTGCTCTTGCCCGCGCCGTTCGCGCCGAGCAGTGCGACGAGTCCATGCTCGGGCACCTCGATCGAGACGCCGCGCACTGCGAGGAAGACCTTATCGTAGACGACCTCGATATTGTTCAGGCTCAGCAGCGTCATGACTTTCGTCCGGTCGGGCGGCGGAGCGGCCGGGAGGCTCTCCGCCGCGCTTCAAGCGGTCACTGATCGGTCACTTTCCGGATTTCCTGAACTCTTCCGAGTTCTTTCGCACCTCCTGCCAGACCACGTCCTGATTGGCCGAGAACCAGTCCGAGATCGGCACGAATTTCGCGCCGTCCCAGCGAGCGATCCGGCCCATGCCGCCGCCCTGGTGATCTTCCTTGGTGATCGTGGTCGGCGGCAGGAAGCCGTCGGCGGTGAAGTTCGTGATCGAGCGGAGTCCCTCGTTGAGCCAGGGGCCACTGACCGGCCCGTTGGGCGCCTTCTCGGCCGCCTTGCGGACGCCCTCGACCATTAGGCTCGCCATCTGCACGCCGTAATTGTAATAGGCCGTGCCGATCTTGGCCTCGGGGCCGGCTCCTTTGCCCTTGGCCACGACCTCGGCCAGGATGTCCTTGATCGGCTTGGGGTCGCGTCCGCCGGCGCAGGGCTCGACCTTCATCACGCCCTTGGCCGCCTCGCGGCCAACCACGTCCATGTCGGATTCAGACAGCCAGACGCTCGACGAGACGCGGTCCATCGGGAAGCCGTTGCGAAGCACCTCGGTGAGCGCCACCGTCTGGCCGACGCCGGCGCCCCAGAAGATCACGAAATCCGGCCGGGCGCGCCGGACCTGCGGCCAGATCGCCGACTGGTCGTTGCCGGGCGGCGTGTAGGGGAATGTGGCGAGCTCGAAACCCTCCTTCTGCGCGAGAACGGCGAGGATCGGCAGCGGCTCCTTGCCGAAGGGCGTGTCGATATGGACGAAGACGATCTTCTTGCCCTTGAGGCTGCCCTTCTCGGTCTTCTTGAAGTGCTCGATGATCAGCCCGGCCTGCGTCCAGTAGTTGATCGAGAGCGGCAGGACATAGGGGAAGGCGGTGCCGTCGGCGGCGTCGCTGCGGCCCGAATAGGCGGTGATCATGTTGACCTTGTCCTCCATCGCGCGCGGCACGAGCGCGCGCGCGACCGGCGTCGAGAGCGGGTCGATCAGGACGGCGCCCTCGCGCTTGCCGCGCTCATAGGCCTCGATGGCGCGCGGCAGATCGTTGGCGTGGTCGGTGACGTCGGCGACGATTCTGTAGCCGCCGGCGCCGCCGCGCTCGTTGATCAGCGTGAAATAGTCGCGCTGGCCCTGGCTGTACTCCGAGGTGACGAATGTGTAGATGCGCGTGAAATCCTGCGGCATTGCGAAGCGCACGATCTTCTCCTGCGCGAAGACCCGTGCGGAGAACGCAAAAGGCGCCGTGAGCGCGGCCGAGGCGGCCGTCACGAAGGTTCGACGATCCATCGACATGCTGTTTCCTCCAGCCCCGTTGTTGCGACGCCGTTACCGCTGGGCATGACGGAACGGCCAGACGAGCAGGTAGTTGCGGAAATTCGCGTAGATCTTGGCGAGGCCGAGCGGCTCGTAGAGCAGGAAGCCGATGATCAGCGCGCCATAGGCGACGAGCGGCAGATGCGCGCGCACGTCCATCGGCATTTCGAGACCGAACGTGCCGGCCGTCGCGCCGAGCAGATTGTTGAGCATGATCGGCGCGAACAGGATCAGCGCCGTCCCGAAGAACGGGCCGAGCACGCTGCCGAGACCGCCGACGATGATCATCGCCAGGATCTGGATCGAGAGCTCGATGTGGAACTGGTCCGGTGAGATCGCCCGCAGATAGGTCACCGCCAGCAAGGAGCCGACGACGCCCCCGATGAAGGAACTCACCCAGAAGGCGAGCAGCTTGTAGCGAAAGGTCGAGATGCCGAGGATCTGGGCGGCGTAGTCCTTTTCGCGCAAGGCTGCGAGCGCCCGGCCGAAGCTGGTGCGCTTGACGTTGAGCATGAACAGGGTCACGGCGAAGCAGACGGCCAGGGCCAGGTAATAGGTCGGGACGTCGCCCTGCATCGGGATGCCGAGAAAGCGCACCGGCGGAACCTGCAGCGTCGCCAGCGAGCCGCCGCTGATCGCCTGGCTGTGCGAGATGACGAAGTCGACGACATATTGCATCGCGAGCGTCGCCATCGCCAGATAGATGCCCTTCATGCGTAGCGCCGCGGCCCCAAACATCGTGCCGATGCTGGCGCTCAGCAGGCCGCCGGCGATCATCGCGATCTCGAGCGGAACGCCCGCGCGCACGAGATGGACCGAGCCGTAGGCGCCGATACCCATGACGGCGCCGTAACCGAGATGGATCTGCCCGGCCCAACCCATCAGCAGGTTCAGGCCGAGCGCCGCCGAGGTCCAGATCAGCCAGGGCAGCAGATAGCCCGAGACGTAGAGCCGATCGAACAGGAAGGGCGCGACCAGCAGCACGGCGAGCGCGAAGACGATGAGGGCGCGGTCGAAGCCGAGCGGAAAGAGCTGACGCTCGTCCTGGTAGCGCGTGTGACGGATGCCGGCGCGACGGTAGAACACGGCGTCAGACCCTCTCGATGTGATGGCGGCCGAACAGCCCGTGCGGCTTCAGCAGCAGCGAGACCAGGATGATCACCGCGGCGACCACGTCGCGTGAGCCGCCGCCGACGAGCGGATCGAGCACGCCGGTCGCGAGGCTCTCGGCGACGCCGACGATGACGCCCGCCACCAGCACGCCGCCGATGGAATCGAGGCCGCCGAGGATCGCGATGGCGAGCGCCTTGACCAGCAGCAGCGAGATCGACCAGTCGATGCCCTGCGTGCTGCCCCAGAGGACCCCCGCCGCTGTGGCCGAGACCGCCGAGAGGCCCCAGGCGACGGCGATCGCCCGCTCGACCCGGATGCCCACCGACCAGGACGCGGTCTGGTCGTCGGCGACCGCGCGCATGACCACGCCGGCGCGCGAGTTGAAGAAGGCGAGCGAGACCAGGATCAGGACCAGCGAGATCGAGCCGCCGATCAGCGTCGAGCGGTTGATCAGCAGATCGCCGACGAAGAAGGGCGTCGGCGGGATGCCGATGTCGAGGCGCTTGACGGCCGCTCCGAACGTGCCCGGCAGAAGGCCGCGCAGCATGATCTCGATGCCGAGCGTCAGCATGATGGTCATGATCACCGGCTGCCCGATCATCCGCCGCAGCGCGAGCCGCTCGAGCAGAAAGCCGAAGCAGAACATCACGACGAGCGTCGCGGGGATCGCCGCCCAGATCGGCAGCCCGAGCCTCGCGCTGAGCGCCCAGGTGACGTAGCCGCCGGTCATGGCGATGGCGCCCTGGGCGAGGTTGACGATGCCGGAGGTCTTGTAGATCAGCACGATGCCGAGCGAGACCAGCGCATACATCAGTCCGACGAAGACGCCGTTGGCCGAGAGTTCCGCGAGGAGAATCCAGTCCATCAGCGGGTGACCTCGCCGATCCTGAGCGTGCGCCGGATCACGCCGTGCTCGCCGTTCTCATAGGTGATCGTCGCATCGAAGGCGGTTTCCACGACGCCGCCATAGAGCGCGTCGATCAGCGCGGCATAGGTCGTCTCGATTGTGTTGCGGCGCAGCTTGCGCGTGCGGGTGATCTCGCCGTCATCGGCGTCGAAATCCTTGTGCAGGTTGACGAAGCGCCGGACCCGCAGCCCGTCCGGCTGGGTCTGGTTGACGTGCCCGACAACGCCGGCGATCAGGCTCTGCACCTGAGGCTGCTGCGACAGGTCGGCATAGGAGGAGTAGGAGATGCCGCGCTCCTCGGCCCAATGCCCTACGGCGTCGAAATCGATGCAGATAATGGCGGTCAGCATGTTGCGGCCGGCGCCGATCACGGCGACGTTGCGGATATAGGGGCTGAACTTCAGGCGGTTCTCGATGAAATTCGGCGTGTAGCGCTCACCCGCCGCCGTGCGTACGACCTCGCTGACCCGGCCCAGCACGATGATGTCGCCGTCCTCGTCGATCCGGCCGGCGTCGCCGGTATGCAGCCAGCCGTCGATCAGCGCCGCCCTGCTGCTCTCGGGGTCGTCGAAATAGCCGTCGATGACGCAGGGCGACCGCACCAGGATTTCGCCATTGTCGTCGACGCGGACCTCGCTGCCGTCGATCGGGCGGCCGACCGAATGCAGCTTGACGTGGCCCTCGGTCTGCGCCGCCGTCAGCGCGCAGGTCTCGGTCTGGCCGTAGAACTGCTTGAGCTTGATGCCCAGCGCGCGGAAGAACAGGAAGGTGTCCTCGCCCAGCGCCTCGCCGCCGGTGAAGGCCCGCTCGGCCCGCGCCAGCCCGAGATGGTCGCGCAGCGGCGCGAAGACGAGCACGTCGTCGATCCTGTCGAGGAGACGCTCCTTCAGCGTCGGCGCACCGCCGGCGAGTCGTTTGCGCTCGAGCGCCACGGCGCGCTCCATCGTTGTCTCGAACAGCCAGCGCTTGAATGGCGTCGAATTCTTCATGCCGACCTGGATGCGCGTCAGCATCTGGTCCCAGGCTCTCGGGGCCGCCAGATAGAAGGTCGGGCAGACCTCGCGCAGGTCGCGGAGCACCGTCTCCTGCCGCTCCGGTATGTTGATCGTGGCGGCCATCATCATGCCGGCGCCGAGCGTGAAGACGAAGTCGCCGACCCAGGCTGTGGGGAGATAGGCGTAAAGCTCCTCATGCTTGCGGAAATAGCCGCTGCGGCCGGCATTCAGCACGCCGCGCACGACGTTGCGGTGTCGCAAAGGGATGCCCTTCGGCAGGCCGGTCGTGCCCGAGGAGTGCATCAGGACGGCGATGTCGTCCGCCTGCGGAGCGCGGATCAGGTTTTCGAGCAGGCCGGGCTCCCTCGCGAGGCGTTCGCGGCCGCCCGCCACCAGCGCGTCGAGCGACATCAGCCCGGATGCCGCGTAGCCGTCGAGGCCGCGCTCGTCGTCGTAGAGGATGGTCGCGACGCGCCCGGTCGCCTCCCTGAGCTCCAGCAGCTTATCGACCTGCTCCTGATCCTCTGCGACGCCGATCGCGGGCGCGCCGTGCCTGGTCGCGGCGATCAGTTCCTCGAGCGGGATGTCGGGGAACGAGGGCGAGGGAAAGGCGCGCAGCATGTTGGCGGCGAGCATGGCGTAATACAGGCGCGGCCGGTTGTCGCCGATCACGGTCATCGCGCTGCCGCCGGCGAGCCCGAGAGCCTCCAGCCCCGCCGCCATTGCGGCGACCTCGTCGAGAACCTCTCGCCAGCTCTGCTCCTGCCAGACGCCGTAACGTCGCTCCCGGAATGCGACGCGCCCGCCGAACTCGGCTGCGTTGCGGGCCAGAGCCGCGATCAGCGTCGCCGGAGCCCCATCCTCGGCCGACGGCCAGCCCGACGCCGCGACCGATCCGGGCGAGGCAGCCATCATGCCGCGTGCCCGGCCTGGTAGCGCCGGGCCGCGCGTTCGCCGAGATAGGCGCTGACCACCTTGGGATGGCTGATCGCAGTCTGGGGCGGGCCTTCGGAGATGACCTCGCCATAGCTCAGGACGACGGCCCGATCGCAGATCGCTGTGACGACATCCATGTGATGCTCGATGATCAGGATGGTGACGCCGCGCGCCTCCCTCGCGTCGAGGATGAAGCGGGCGATGTACTCCTTCTCTTCCTGGTTCATGCCGGCCATCGGCTCGTCGAGGATGAGCAGGCGCGGCTCCGCGACCAGCGCGCGGGCCAACTCGACGCGCTTCTGCAGCCCTAGCGGAATCACGTCGACCGGCTCGTCGCGGATGTCCTGGAGCTGCATGAACTCGATGACGTCCTCGACCACACGGCGATGCGCCAGCTCCTCGCGCTGCGCCCACCACCAGTAGAACAGCGCGCTCAGCGCGCTCGGCCGCATATGGGTGTGACGCCCGATCAGGATGTTGTCGAGAACGCTCATGCCCTTGAACAGAGCGAGGTTCTGGAAGGTCCGGGCGACGCCGCGGCTCGCGATGCGATGCGGCTGAAGTTTCGTGATGTCCTCGCCGAAGAGACGGACGCTTCCGGCCTGCGGCGGATAGAACCCGGTGATGACGTTGACCATGGTGGTCTTGCCGGAGCCGTTCGGGCCGACGAGCCCGAGGATTTCGCCTGACCGGACGTGCAGCGATGCGCCCTTCAGCGCACGCAGCCCGCCGAAGGAGCGCTCGATGCCGTCGCATGACAGCGCGACCGGCCCATCGGCCGCTTGCGCGGACCCGGCGCGCCCCGGCGCATTCATGCGGAGGCCGCTGGTTGGCGAGACAATGCGCCGATTGCGGCGTGCGACAACCCGGCAGGGCTGTGGCCGGGCAGGCCGGGCGCCACGAGGGCGCTGCGCAAGCACCGGCTTTCCGCCTGCGTGCTCGCTGGCAAATGAGCCAAATTCTCTTCCACATATCCCTCCCATGCTGCGCGCTTTCTTATCCAAGCAGCTTCAGCATAATCGAACTTAATGAATACCGCTCAGTTGCCGATGTCAACGCGCGATCAGCGTGTGCGGAGATGCCGGCCAGCGTGATGGCTTAATCCAGGCGACGTTACGGAACGGGCCGGATATCGACGGCGCGCATCGCGCTTTCGGATGCAAGGGGCGGCTGGCGAGAGGCGTCAAATGCTCGTCGTGGCAGGAGAGCGATTCTCAGGGGGCGCTGCTGCGAACGTTCTTGGTGACGATGTAGGAATAGTATCGCTCGATGCCGACCTGCGGATCCAGCAGGCGGTCGATCAGGCGCTGATAGCTGTCGATATCCGGGACGACGACGCGCATGATGTAGTCGACGCCGCCGCCGGTGGCGTCGCAGGCCACTATGGCGGGCTCGCTGGCGACTGCGGCCTCGAAGCGGCGGAAGTCGGCCTGCTGATGGCTCTTCAGGCTGATCTCGACGATGACGGTGGTCCGCGGCGTCTCCGGTTCGAGTTCGACGATCGCCGTGTAGCCTTTGATGACGCCGCTGGTCTCGAGTCGGCGCAGCCGCTCCCAGCAGGCGGCTGGCGAGAGCGCGACCTCGTCCGCCAGCCTCAGCTTGGTCATGCGGCCATCCCGCCGTAGCGCGGCAAGGATCTTGAGGTCGATCTGATCGAGCTTCATCTTCCGGAACCGCTGGTGCATAATGTCATGAACGACGCCTGCAAGGAACGAGACAATCTCATGCTTCGTCAAGCCGATCGGCCAACCGGGACCGGCGCCGTCCCGTTGACGGGCAAGACCGTCGCGTGGCGCCCGGCGCTGGCGAAGCAAAAGGGCGAGACCAAGCACGGCGCGCTGACCGAGCGGATCATCGCCGATGTCGAGGCCGGCGTGCTGAAGCCGATGGACCGGATGCCGACCCATCGCGATCTCGCCCGGCAGCTTGCCATTTCGGTCCAGACGGTCAGCCTGAGCTACAAGGAGGCCGAGCGACTGGGCTATCTCAGCGGTGAGGTCGGTCGCGGCACCTTCGTCAAGCAGCGGGTCACCGAGCGGGCCGGGCGGCTGATGCTCGACCGCAGCCCCGACGCGGTGGTCGACCTCTCCATCGTTCGCGGCGTCTATCTCGACGCTCATGAGCAGGCCTCGCGTACCGTCCTGGCGGCGCTGGCCGAGAGCGACAATAGCGCCTTCATGCGGCCCTGTCGCCCGATCGCCGGGCTCGACCGGCACCGCGAGGCCGCGCGCGCCTGGCTGCGGCCGCTTGGCGTCGATGTCGCCGCCGAGCGGATTCTCATCACGAATGGTGCGGCGCACGGGCTCTTTCTGGCGCTGACCTGCATCATTCGCGCCGGCGATGTCGTCCTGACCGAGAACCTGACCGACCATGGCGTGATAGGGCTCGCGAACATCCTCGGCTTCAGCCTGAAAGGCCTGCTGACCGACGAGGAGGGGCTGCGGCCCGATGTTTTCGAGGCCGCCTGCCGGGCAGGAGGCGTGCGCGCGCTCGTGCTGATCCCGACGCTGAACAATCCGACAAGCCATGTCGCCGGGCCGGCGCGCCGCGGCGCCATCGCGGAGATCGCGCGGCGCTACGGCGTCTTCGTCCTCGAGGATGAGGTCTACAAGCCGCTCCTCGAAACGCCGCTGCCGTCGATCACCGCGGTGCTTCCGGATCTCGGCTTCTTCGTCACGAGCTTCACCAAGACGGTGCTGACCGGCCTGCGCGTCGGCTATCTCGTCGTGCCGCCGCAATACTCGATCCGCGCCGCCTCGATCCTGCGCGTGACGAGCTGGAGCGGGACCTATCTGCCGGCCGAGATCGCGACGCGCTGGGTCGAGGACGGCACGGCGCAACGGCTGCTCGCCTTACAGCGCGAGGAGGCGCGGGCCCGCCAGGAGATCGCGATGAAGACGCTCGGCGCGCATGTGGCCTCGAGCCATCCGCTTTCGCTCTGCGCCTGGCTGAAGGTGCCGCCGCACTGGACGGAGGACGGGCTCGTGCGCTCGCTCGCCGAACGGCGCGTGGCGGTGACGCCCTCCGACCCTTTCGTCGCCGGCGGCCATCATGGCGGCGGCATCCGCGTCTGTCTGGGCGGGCGCATGAGCCATACCGTTCTTGCGCAGGCCCTGACGGCCGTCGCCCAGACCTTCGAGCAGTTGCCGCCGGTCTTCGACATCGGCGCCATCGGCTAGGCCGCTAGCGTCGGGCCGGCTCGGCGCCTGCGCGGCGGGCCAATCGGCGTCACTGCCTCAATTGGATCATGACAATATATTAATTGACATGATTTTTTCGCCCTCTCACCATCGCATGCGAGAGGGGACGATGGTGAACACACCGCATCTCGCCAGGATCGATATCGGCGGAGCCATGATGTCTGCGGTTTCCGTCAGCCTCGCCGAAATCGAGGCGGCCGCGTCGCGCATCGCCGACATGGTGGTCCGCACGCCGCTTTCGGCCTCGCCCGCTCTGTCGCGACTGCACGGCAAGCCCGTCCATCTCAAGCTGGAGACGCGCCAGCCCATCGGCGCATTCAAGCTTCGCGGAGCCGCCAACGCGCTGCTGGCGCTCGATCAGGCAGCGCGTCGGCGTGGGCTCGTCACCGCCTCGACCGGCAATCACGGCCGCGCCGTTGCTTATGCGGCGCGACAGGCAGGCGTGCCGGCGGTGGTGTGCATGTCGGTGCTGGTGCCGGCCAGCAAGGTCGAGGCGGTCCGGGCGCTCGGAGCCGAGGTCAGGATCATCGGGCGCTCGCAGGACGACGCGCAAGGCGAGGTCGAGCGCCTCGTCGGGGAGCGCGACCTGACCGAGATCCCGCCTTTCGACCATCCCGATGTCGTCGCCGGGCAGGGCACGATCGGTCTTGAACTGGTCGCGGATCTGCCCGCTCTCGATTGCGTGCTCGTGCCGCTGTCGGGCGGCGGGCTCGCCGCCGGCATCGCCGTGGCGGTCAAGGCGCTGCGCCCCGGCATCCGCGTCGTCGGGGTCTCGATGGAGCGTGGGGCCGCCATGGCCGCCGCGATCGCCGCCGGCCGGCCCGTGGCCGTCGTCGAGGAAGCGACGCTCGCCGATTCCCTCGGTGGCGGGATCGGGCTGGCGAACCGCTGCACCTTCGCGCTCTGCCGCGCTCTGCTCGACGAGATCGTGCTGCTCTCGGAGGAAGAGATCGCCGCCGGCATCCGCCATGCCGCGATCGCAGAGAACGAAGTGGTCGAGGGCGCCGGCGCGGTCGGGATCGCGGCGCTGCTCTGCGGCAAAGTCCGCCCGACTGGCGTGACAGCGATCCTGGTCTCCGGCGGCAATATCGACGCCGCTCTGCATCGCCGTGTCGTCGCGGGAGCGACCGCATGAGCCGCATGCTGGTTCTGACCGAGGCGGATCTGCACGACGTCGTCGCGCTCGACGCCAGCGCGGTCGATTGCGTCGAGGCGGCGTTTGCTGCGCTGGCGACCAAGGCCGTCGCGATGCCGCCGATCCTGCGGCTCGACATCCCGGAGCATCGCGGCGAGGTCGATGTTAAGACGGCCTATGTGCCGGGCCTCGACGGGTTCGCGATCAAGGTCAGCCCAGGCTTTTTCGACAATCCGAAACTCGGCCTGCCGAGCCTGAACGGTTTGATGATCCTGTTCAGCGCGCGGACCGGGCTGGTCGAGGCGCTACTGCTCGACAATGGTTATCTGACCGATGTCAGGACGGCGGCCGCCGGGGCGGTCGCGGCGAGACATCTCGCGCGTCCCGACGCCGCGGTCGCGACCATTTTCGGCGCGGGCATGCAGGCAAGACTCCAGCTCGAGGCGCTGACATTGGTCCGGCCGATCCGCGAGGCGCGGATATGGGCCCGCGACCCGCAAAAGGCGGCAGCGGCGGCAAGTGAGCTCTCCGGGCGGCTTGGCTTTCCGGTCAGGGCTGTCGCCGATCCGGCGGCCGCCGTGAAGGGCGCCGACATTGTCGTGACCACAACCCCGGCCGAGCGCCCGATCCTGATGGCCGACTGGCTCGAACCCGGCCAGCACATCACCGCGATGGGCTCCGACAGCGAGCACAAGAACGAGATCGACCCGGCCGTCTTCGCCCGGGCGACCTATGTCGCCGACCGGCTGACGCAGACGCGACGCCTCGGCGAGCTCGCCGCCGCGATCCGCGCCGGCGGGGCGAGCGCCGGACAGCCCTTCTCCGAACTCGGCGAGGTCATCGCCGGCAAGGCCGTCGGCCGCAGCCGGGCCGACGAGATCACCTTGGCCGACCTGACCGGGACCGGCGTGCAGGACACCGCGATCGCCAATCTTGCCGTCGTCCGTGCCCGCAGCGCCCGCGCCGGCCGCACCATCGACACCAAAGCCCAGACCGGAGACGCCGCGTGACCGTGACCCTGAATTTCTCGGGCGAGGAATATGCGCAGCGCCTGGGCAAGACCCGCGCCGCGATGGACAAGGCCGGCATCGAGCTGATGATCGTCACCGACCCGTCCAACATGCATTGGCTGACGGGCTATGACGGCTGGTCGTTCTACGTCCATCAATGCGTGCTCGTGCCGCCGACGGGCGAGCCGATCTGGTATGGCCGCAAGCAGGACGCCAACGGGGCCAGGCGCACCGCCTATCTCAGCCATGACAACATCATCGGCTATCCGGACCACTATGTTCAGTCGACCGAGCGCCACCCGATGGATCTGCTCGCGCAGATCATCACTGAGCGCGGCTGGGACGGGCTCAAGGTCGCGGTCGAGATGGACAACTATTACTTCTCGGCAGCGGCCTTCGCCTCGCTGGAGACGCATCTGCCGAACGCCCGCTTCGAGGACGCGCGCGGACTGGTCAACTGGCAGCGCGCCGTCAAGAGCTCGACCGAACTCGACTATATGCGCAAGGCCGGCCGCATCGTCGAACTGATGCATCAGCGCATCGTCGAGGTGATCGAGCCCGGCATGCGCAAATGCGATCTCGTCGCCGAGATCTACGACGCCGGCATCCGCGGCACGGCCGAGTTCGGCGGCGACTATCCGGCGATCGTGCCGCTGCTGCCCTCGGGCGCGGACGCCTCGGCTCCGCATCTGACCTGGGACGACAGGCCGATGCGGCTGGGCGAGGGCACCTTCTTCGAGATCGCCGGCGCCTATAAGCGCTACCACTGCCCGCTCTCGCGCACCGTCTTCCTCGGCAAGCCGACGCAGGCCTTCCTCGACGCCGAGAAGGCGACGCTGGAGGGCATGGAGGCCGGGCTCGCCGCGGCGAAGCCGGGCAATGCCTGCGAGGACATAGCCAACGCCTTCTTCGGCGTCCTGAAAAAATACGGGATCATCAAGGACAACCGCACCGGCTATCCGATCGGCCTGTCCTATCCACCCGATTGGGGCGAGCGGACCATGAGCCTGCGCCCGGGAGACCGGACCGAGCTCAGACCCGGCATGACTTTCCATTTCATGACCGGTCTGTGGCTCGAGGATATGGGCCTCGAGATCACCGAGAGCATCGCGATCACCGAGAGCGGCGTCGAATGTCTCTCGAACGTGCCGCGCCAGCTCTTCGTGAAGGAATGAGGCGATGCTGAGCCTGTCGCCGCGCCAGTCTCCCGTGACGCCGACCGTGGATTTCGCCGCGCAGGGCGTGCAGCACGGCCATCTGCGCCTGCCCCATAGCCGCGACGACAGCGCCTGGGGCTCGGTGATGATCCCGGTCTGCGTCGTCGCGAACGGCGAGGGGCCGACCGCGCTGCTGACTGGCGCCAACCATGGCGACGAATATGAGGGGCCGTCCGCGCTGTTCGAATTGGCGCGCTCGCTCGATGCGAGCCAGGTCAGCGGGCGCGTGACCATCGTTCCGGCGCTGAACTATCCGGCCTTCCGCGCCGGCACGCGGACCTCGCCGATCGACAAGGGCAATCTCAACCGCAGCTTTCCGGGCCGGCCGGACGGCTCCGTCACCGAAAAGATCGCCGATTACGTCACCCGCCATCTCGTGCCGCTGGCCGACATCGTGCTCGACTTCCATTCCGGCGGGAAGACGCTCGATTTCCTGCCCTACGCCGCCGCACATGAACTGCCCGACAAGGAGCAGGAGGCGCGCTGCTTTGCGGCCGTGGCGGCGTTCTGCGCGCCCTATTCGATGAAGATGATCGAGATCGACGCCGTCGGCATGTTCGACACCACGGTCGAGGAGATGGGCAAGGTTTTCGTCACCACCGAGCTTGGCGGCGGCGGCACCGCGAGCGCGCGCAGCATCAGTATCGCGCGGCGCGGCGCGACGAATCTGCTCAAGCATGCCGGCATTCTCGCCGGCGCGCCGGAGACCGGCGCGACGCGCTGGCTCGACATGCCGTCAGCCGACTGCTTCGCCTTCGCGCAGGATGACGGGCTGATCGCCTTCGCGCGCGATCTCGGCGAGCCGGTACGCGCCGGCGAGGTCATCGCCCGCATCCACCCCATCGGACGCACCGGGCTCGCCCCGGCCGAGTCGCGTGCCGCCATGGATGGCGTTCTCGCCGCCAGACACGTGCCCGGCCTGATCAAGGCCGGCGACTGCCTCTCCGTCCTCGCCGTGGAGGGGGAGAACCGCTGACGATCCCGGCCGCTCGCCCGGCCCAAGCCCATCCGCCGGCGCAAAGCCGAAGAGACCCGAGCCAATCGGCATGCGGAAACATCAACCAGAGGAGAATGAACATGCCGCTTCTGAAGATTGCCGGGCTATCGGCCCTTGCTCTCGCCGCCGGACTCTCCGCCGCCGGAGCCACCAGCATCAAGGACGTCAAGGACCAGGGCTTTATCCGCGCCGCCACCGCCAACGAGGTGCCCTATTCCTACATGAAGGACGACGGCACCTCGGCCGGCATCGGTCCCGATGTCGCCAACGCGGTGCTCAAGACGATGGGCGTCGCCGAGGTCAACTGGACGGTGACGCCCTTCGGCACGCTGATCCCGGGCCTGAAGGCGAAGCGCTTCGACTTCGCCGCCGCCGAGCAGAACATCTCGCCGGAACGCTGCAAGCAGGTCGCCTTCACCGAGCCGAACTCCTCCTATGGTGAGGGGCTTCTGGTTAAGAAGGGTAACCCGAAGAAGCTCACCACCTATGCCGACATCGCCAAGGATCCCTCGCTCAAGGTCGCGGTCGTCTCCGGCGCCAACAACATCGACTTCTTGCGCGCAGTCGGCGTCAAGGACAGCCAGGTGATCTTCATCACCGCCAATGCCGACGCACTCGCGACCGTGCAGAGCCGCGCCGATGCCTATGCCGCGACGGAGCTGACCGTGGCCTCGCTCGCCAAGGGCCAGGCCAATGTCGAGCAGGTCGCGCCTTTCACCGATCCCGTGGTGAACGGCAAGCCGGTGCGCAATTTCGGCGGCTTCGCCTTCCGGCCCGAGGACAAGGAGTTGCACGAGGCCTTCAACAGCGCGCTCGTCGCGTTCCGCCAGACCGCCGACTACAAGAAGATCCTGATGACCTACGGCCTATCGGAGGAGAGCATCAAGGCGGCCGCGGAGCGCAAGGTGGCCGATCTCTGCGCCGGCAAGTGAGGTCGTAGCGCGCGGTCCTCGCCGGCGGCCGAGCTGCCGGCGAAGTCCCCAAAACCGCCGAACCGGCCATGGGCCGGTTCCCGCCGTCGTTCCGGGAGGCCGCTGATGGATTGGGTGTCGTATCTGCCCTCGCTTGCGCGCGGCGCGCTCGTCACCGCCTCGATCACGCTTGCCGCGATCGTCATCGGCGCGGTCGTGGCGTTCGTCGCCGGGATCGCGCGGGTCGAGGGCGGTCGCGTCGTGGCGGCGGTGGCGCTCTGCTACACGGAGCTCTTCCGCGGCACCTCGCTCTTCGTGCAGCTGTTCTGGTTCTACTACGCGCTGCCGTTGGTCGGGCTGAGCTTCGAGCCGGTCACCACCGGCATCCTGGTGCTGGCTTTGCATGTCGGGGGCTATGGCGCGGAGATCGTGCGCGGCGCGCTCGCCTCGGTCTCGGCGCAGCAGCACGAGGCGGCCCGCGCGCTGAATTTCGGCAAGATGCAGACGCTGCTGCATGTCAGCCTGCCGCAGGCGCTGGTCGAGATGATGCCGGCCTTCGGCAATCTCGCCATCGAGACGCTGAAGCTCTCCTCGCTCGTCTCGCTGATCTCGATCGCCGACCTGACCTTCCGGGCGCAGTCGATCCGCAACCTCACGCTCGACAGCGCCGGCGTCTACAGCCTGACGCTGGTCGGTTATTTCGCGATGTCGCTGGTGCTGATGGTCCTGATGCGGTTCCTCGAGCGGCTGGCGCGACGCGGCGCGGCCTTCCCGCGCGCGGCGCATTCGTGAGGGGCCGGGCATGATGTACGGCTTCGAATGGGACACGACGACGCCGCTGAGCTACGCGACGTCGATCCTGCCGATCATCCTGATCGGCCTGACCGTGACGCTCCAGGCGGCGGCGGCCGGTTTCGCCATCGCGCTCGTTCTCGGCCTCGTCTTCGCGCTGCTGCGGCGCAGCCGCTTTGCCACGGTCTCGTGGACGACGGCGATCGTGGTCGAGTTCCTGCGCGACACGCCGCTGCTCGTGCAACTCTTCTTCCTGTATTACGTGCTGCCGGAATACGGCCTCACGCTGCCGGCCTTCCTGACCGGAGCGCTCGCGCTCGGACTGCAGTATTCGGCCTATACCTCGGAGGTCTATCGCGGCGGCATCGAGGCGGTGCCGCGCGGCCAGTGGGAAGCTGCGACCGCGCTGAACCTGACGCGGCTCCAGACCTATCGCGACGTCGTCATCCCACAGATGGTTCCGCGCATCCTGCCGGCGATGGGCAACTATCTCGTCGCCATGATCAAGGAGACGCCGGTCCTCTCCGTCGTCACGGTGCTGGAGATGATGGGTCTCGCCAACATGATCGGCGAGCGCACATTCGAGTATCTCGTGCCGCTGACGCTCGTCGGCGTGATCTTCCTCCTCCTCACGCTGATCTGCTCGGCCGGTCTCCACCGGCTGCAGAAGGCGCTGCCGAAAGCAGGGATCCCGCTGCGATGACAGGAACCCCCGAGGCTGCCATCGGCGCGAAGCCGCCCATCATCGAATTCTCGAACGTCAGCAAGCGCTTCGGCGCCTTGACTGTTCTCGACGATTTCAATTTCAGCGTGGCGCAGGGCGAGAAGGTGACGTTGATCGGCCCGTCGGGCTCGGGCAAATCGACCGTGCTGCGCATCCTGATGACGCTGGAGCCGTTCCAGGAAGGCCGGCTGACGCTTGCCGGCATGTCCTATCACGAGCCGAACGGGCACGGCCCGTTCGAGGCCTCCGACCGACATCTGCGCCAAATCCGCAGCCATGTCGGCATGGTCTTCCAGAGCTTCAACCTGTTCCCGCATATGAGCGTGCTGCGCAACGTCGTCGAGGCGCCGCTGCGCGTGCTCGGCCTGCCGCGCGGCGAAGCCGAATGCCGCGCCGTCGACCTCCTGGCGATGGTCGGGCTGGCGGACAAGAAGGACCACTACCCCTCGCAGCTCTCCGGCGGCCAGCAGCAGCGCGTCGCGATCGCGCGGGCGCTGGCGATGCGGCCGCGCGTGCTGCTCTTCGACGAGCCGACGTCGGCGCTCGACCCGCAGCTCGTCGGCGAGGTGCTCGCCGTCATCCGCGGCCTGGCGAGCGAACACGACCTGACCATGCTGCTGGTCACCCACGAGATGCGCTTTGCCCGCGAGGTCTCGGACCGGGTCTGCTTCTTCGACAAGGGCCGCATCTGCGAGCAGGGCGAGCCCGAGCGCATCTTCAGCGCGCCCGAGCAGCCGCGCACGCGCGAGTTTCTGGCTTCGGTGCTGGGTTGAGCCGCCGATCATCTCTCGGTCCGGCCGCGAATTTCAGAGAAATCGTCGAGCGCGCGCCGGGCCTTCGGAGACCTTCTCGCCGGGCCGGCCTCTAGGCTTTCGGCAGCGAGGGAGGAACGCCATGACTGCGATGACAGCCGTAGCCGGGATGACGCTCGAACGCGGCATCGCCACGCCCGCCCTGCATCCCGCGCTTTCGCGTCTCGCCGATCGCCGACTGCTCAGGGAGATGGGCTATATCGACGGGCGCTGGACGGCGGCACGCGATGGCGCGAGCTTTGCGGTGACCGATCCCGCGAGCGGCGACCTCGTTGCGCGCGTCGCGGCGCTGGGTGCGGCTGAGGCGACGCGGGCGATCGAAGCGGCGCAGCGCGCCTTTCCGGGCTGGAAAGCCCTGCCGCCGCAGGCGCGCGCCGAGATGATGCGGCGCTGGCACCGCGAAATGCTGGCGGCGGGCGACGATCTCGCGCTGCTGATGACCCTCGAACAGGGCAAGCCGCTGGCGGAATCGCGCGGCGAGATCGCCTATGCGGCCTCCTTCATCGCCTATTACGCCGACGAGGCCATGCGCATGAACGTCGAGGGCATAACCAGCCATCTGCCGGGCGCGCAGATGCTGCTGACGCGCGAGCCGGTCGGCGTCGCGGCGCTGCTGACGCCGTGGAATTTCCCTTCCGCGATGCTGACGCGCAAGGCCGTCGCCGCGCTTGCGGCCGGCTGCACCGTGGTCGCCCATCCATCCTCGCACACGCCGCTCTCGGCGCTGGCTCTGGCCGAACTCGCCGGGCGCGCCGGCCTGCCGGCTGGCGTCTTCAACATCGTCACCGGCGCGGCGGCCCCGATCGCCGAGGCCTTCTGCGCCGACGCCCGCGTGCGCGCCGTCAGCTTCACCGGCTCGACCGAGATCGGCCGGAGCGTCGCGCGCAATGCCGCCGCGACCGTCAAGCGCGTCGTATTGGAGCTCGGCGGCCATGCGCCGCTGATCGTCTTCGACGACGCCGATCTCGACCGCGCCGTCGAGATCGCGCTCGTAGCGAAGTTCGCGACCTCCGGCCAGGATTGCCTCGCGGCCAACCGCATCTATGTGCAGCGCGGCCTCTACGACCGCTTCTGCGCCGCTTTCTCTGAAAGAGTCTCGCGGCTGCGCGTCGCGGACGGCCTCGACGACCGCGCCGAGATCGGGCCGCTGATGCATGCTGCTGCTAAGCGCAAGGCTCAGGCCCAGATCGACGACGCGCTGCGGCGCGGCGCGCGCCGCCTCACGCCGGATCGCGCGACGCCGGGCCCGCTCTTCCTTGCGCCGACCGTGCTCGCCGATGTGCCGGACGACGCGCTGATCATGCGCGAGGAAACCTTTGCCCCGGTCGCGGCGCTTTGCGTCTTCGATGCGGAGGACGAGGTCGTCGGGCGCGCCAACGACAGCGAATACGGCCTCGTCGCCTATGTCGTGACGCGCGACGGCGCGCGCGCCGCCCGGATGGCGAATGCGCTCGACTACGGCATGGTCGCGATCAACCGGGTCAAGATCACCGGCGCGCCGATCCCCTTCGGCGGCATGAAGCAGTCCGGCCTCGGCCGCGAAGGCTCGCGCCACGGCCTCGAAGCCTTCACCGATCTCAAATATGTCTGTCTCGACCTCGCCTGAGGCGTCGTTCTCGCTTTCCGCACGGAGATTCTCATGCTCGACAAGCCCGCCGCCGGCAACGAACTCGACGCCTGGGACCGCGATCACTTCTTCCATCCCTCGACGCATATGGGCCAGCACGCTCGCGGCGAGACGCCCAACCGCATCGTCACGGGCGGGGAGGGCGTCTATATCGTCGATCGCGAGGGCAAGAAGAGTCTCGACGCCTTCGCCGGCCTCTATTGCGTCAATGTCGGTTATGGCCGCAAGTCGATCACCGACGCGATCGCGCAGCAGGCGGCGGCGCTGCCCTATTATCACGCCTATGTCGGGCACGGCTCGGAACCCTCGATCCGGCTCGCGAAAATGGTCGTCGATCGCGCGCCCAGGGGGATGAGCAGGGTCTTCTTCGGCCTGTCGGGCTCGGACGCCAACGAGACCAACCTCAAGCTGGTCTGGTACTTCAACAACGTTCTGAAGCGGCCGGAGAAGAAGAAGATCATCTCGCGCTGGCGCGGCTATCACGGTTCGGGCGTGATGACCGGCAGCCTCACCGGGCTCGCCGCCTTCCACAACCTCTTCGACCTGCCGAAGGCCCCGGTCCTGCACACCGAGGCGCCGTATTATTATCGACGCGCCGACCGCGGCATGAGCGAGGAGCAATTCTCGCAGCATTGCGCCGACAGGCTCGAGGAACTGATCCAGGTGGAAGGGCCGGAAACGATCGCAGCCTTCATCGGTGAGCCGGTGCTCGGCACGGGCGGGATCGTGCCCCCACCCGCCGGCTATTGGGGGAAGATCCAGGCGGTGCTGAAGCGGCACGACATCCTGCTGATCGCCGACGAGGTCGTCACCGGTTTCGGGCGGCTGGGCAGCATGTTCGGTTCGCAGCATTACGGCATCGAGCCGGACCTGATCACCATCGCGAAGGGCCTGACCTCGGCCTATGCCCCGCTTTCAGGCGTGATCGTGTCGGAGGCGATGTGGCGCGTCCTGGAGCAAGGTTCGGACGAATATGGCCCGATCGGCCATGGCTGGACCTATTCCTCGCACCCGCTCTGCGCGGCTGCCGGCGTCGCCAATCTCGAACTGGTCGACGAGCTCGGGCTCGTCGCCAATGCAGGCGAGGTCGGGGCCTATCTCAACGCGGCGCTCCAGGATGCGGTCGGCCGCCATGCCCATGTCGGCGAGGTGCGCGGCGAGGGGCTGCTGGCGGCGGTCGAGTTCGTCCGGGACAGGGACGACCGCGTCTTCTTCGACGCCGCCGAGAAGATCGGCCCGCGCGTTGCGGCGGCGCTGCTGGAGCGTGGCGTCATCGCGCGGGCGATGCCGCAGGGCGATATCCTCGGCTTCGCGCCGCCGCTGTGCCTGACCAAGCAGGAGGCGGACATCGTGGTCGAGGCGACCCGCGGGGCCGTGGCGGCCGTGCTCTAGGAACCGCCCGTGTCGGCGGACGGCGCTCGGCGCGAGCGGTGACCTGGCGGATGCAGAAATCTCCGGCGACGTTGCGCGCCGGATCGCCCCTGCACTCCTGCGAAGGCGCTCAGCCCTGGCGCATCAGGGCCCTCAGCATCGCGGCGGGCGCGCGTTGCTCCGGCCGGTAGCGGATGCTGATCAGCCGCGCTGCCGGTCCCGGGGGCAGGCAAGCCGCCAACGTGAACACGGCCGACAACAGGGTCTTCTTGGTCAAGGGAAAATAATCCCTGAAGGTGACGCCCACCAGGCGGGCCAGCAGCCTGAAACGTGCCGGATCGCGATCGATGACTGCCAGAATGAATGTCTTTTCCGCATGGAAGAACGTCCGGCGGCAATCGAGCGAGGCCGCTTCCCGGGATTTGTCCCGGATCGCCGTTTTGAGGTGGTCGATCCGGTCTTCGAAGCGCTTCAAATGCTGTCGGAGTCTCTCCCTGCTGAGGTTCTTGCCGACGCCGGACATGTTTCGATCGTGCACCCGATAGCGGCCATGTTCCTCCGGAAGGGACACGATGTCTCCGTAAAACGGGGCTGCGAGGATGGTCACGCCGTCCACGGCGTCATCATAGCCGGCATCCCGCAGGAGATCGCAGACGTCGCGCCGGAACACGTTTCCGGAGGTCGGCGGGCTGTCGTAAACGCCTGTCTTCAGGACACGATCGCGAAGGTCGCCGAGGTTGATCACGGCGTCCCGGGCCGGCAAGGTCGATCCCGTCGACTTGCCCTGCGCGTCAATCCGCGTCAGGCAGAACTGAAGCTTGGCCACGTCCGGATGGAGACGGGGAAGGATCGCCTCCAGAGCGCCCGGCGCGAGTTCGTCGTCCGCATCGAGGAACAGGACGAAAGGGGCAGCGGTCTGGTCGAGACCGAAAACGCAGGCGTGCAACTGGCCGACGTTCTCGATCCGAGAGGCGCGGACGCCGAATTGCCGGATGACGTCCCAGGACCGGTCGGTCGAACCGTCATCCACCACGAACAACTCGTAATCGGTGCAGCTCTGGGCCAGCACGCTGTCGATCGCCCGCCCGACATACTCCTCATAATTGTAGCAGTTGATGATGATGGCGAGTTTTGCTCTCGAATCCATCAGGAAACTCCCGATCCCTGCGCCAGCCGCAGCCCAAGAAACTATTTTGCCGGCTATTGACTGACGCCCTTGGCTTCAGACAACAACAACGACAAGGTTGGCGCGATTGTTGCTTAATACGATATGAGCCATGTGCAACAGGCAGATTAGAATATATCAGATACTCACGTTAATGCAATCGCGGTACGAAATAATATCATAAAACTATTTGTGAATATATATACTCGATCAGTGTACTAATATTTCTTCGAGTCGTCAATGAGGCGTGATCTGTGGTGATGTCGAGCGGCGCTTTAAAGGTTCTCTACATTGTTCCGCCGACGCCGTCATTTGCCGGGATCGAGCGAGTCATCGATTCAATCTGCGAGGCGCTCGCTTGCCGGTATCCGACCGAAATCCAGGTGTCGGTTCTGTACACGTCGGCCTTCGAACAGATCGTCGGTCATCGCAGGACCTACGAAAAGATCATCAGTCTGTGCACCGGGCGGCTGGACCTGCTGCGCCGCGTCAGGCGAACGGTTTCGCACGGGCGTTTCGACCTCGTGGTCGTGCCGCAAGTCGAAGCGACCGCGCTGTTCTGGCTGTGCTGTCTCGGAATCCCGCGCTCCTTCGTCATGCATCTGCATGGAAATCCCCGGCTCGAGCAGCGAAGCTGGAAGGCGCGTGTTCTGTTCGCCTTGATGCGGATCGTCGTTCTGCCCCGTCTGCGAGGTGTCTTCGGAACATCCCCCCGCCAGCTCGACGCGTTCCGGGAGGACTATCCGAGCGAGGTCGAACAGGTCTGGGTTCTGTCCGTCGTCAGATGATTTGAGACTGTTGTGGCGTCTCAGGAACGGAGGCTCTGGCTCATCTGGGTTTGCGATTATGCGGCCTGCAGCTGATGCTGCAAGCGTCTCTGCTGGATGGTCTGGCGC